>Ga0326727_10000207_pt1 | contig 255046 bp, 235 predicted proteins | sample MB2enrmetagenome_FD_207643 | JGI IMG/M metagenome (GOLD analysis project Ga0326727, IMG submission 207643) | Lab enriched peat soil microbial communities from McLean, Ithaca, NY, United States - MB29MY | ecosystem: Environmental > Terrestrial > Soil > Wetlands > Peat | place: USA: New York...
TTCACCCGGCACTCACACCTATCGGTTGTTCTGTTCTGTTAAAGAGCGGTGCTGCCGTGTCGCTGCAGCGGAGAAAGCGAACTATACGCGTCGTCCTACCCTCCGTCAACACATGTTTTACGGAAAAAGCGCACATCTGATAACTTAATACAATAACTTATTGATAAAAAAGACAAATATCAATGTTACCCGATTTTTTTCTTTTCCAGGCAAGCACTCTGCAGCTCATTCATCGGCCTTCTACCTGAGGCAATGCGTCAGCAATCATGAAAAAAACCGCCCGGTAAGGCGGTTTTTTTCATCAAACAGGCTACGCACCAATAAATCGCGACCTAGAGTACATAGCGTGCCAGATCTTCGCGTTGTGACAGCATGTCGAGCTTGCTGTCGACATACTCCGCATCGACGGCGAACGCACCGGGCCTCGCGTCGAAGGACAACTCCTCGAGCAATTTCTCGATCACCGTATACAACCGGCGTGCACCGATGTTCTCGGTCTTTTCGTTGACCTGCCAGGCGATTTCCGCCATACGCACGATGCCGCTGTCGCTGAAAGTCAACTCAACCCCTTCGGTCGCGAGCAACGCCTGGTACTGGCGCGTCAGGCACGCATCGGTATTGGTCAGGATCTCACGGAAATCATCCACTGACAGAGAGGTCAGTTCCACTCGGATGGGAAAGCGCCCCTGCAGCTCCGGAATCAGGTCGGAAGGTTTGGACAAATGAAAGGCGCCGGAGGCAATGAACAATATATGGTCGGTTTTAACCATGCCGTACTTGGTCGTCACCGTCGTCCCCTCCACCAGCGGCAGCAAATCGCGCTGCACACCGGCGCGCGACACGTCGGCGCCCTGCCCTTCGGCTCGACTGGTGACCTTGTCGATCTCGTCGATAAAGACGATGCCGTTCTGCTCGACATTGCGCAGCGCCTCGATCTTGAGGTCCTCTTCATTGACCAGCCGGGCAGCTTCTTCGTCAGTGACCTGCTTGAGTGCATCACTGATTTTCATCTTGCGCGCCTTGGTGCGGCCGCTGGCGAGCCCCTGAAACATACTCTGCAGCTGGCTGGAAAAATCCTCCATTCCCGGCGGCGCCATGATTTCCATTTTGGGCGAGACATCCGCGACCTCGATCTCGATTTCCTTATCATCGAGCGCACCCTCCCGCAACATCTTGCGGAATTTCTGTCGGGTCGCCGTATCCTCCACCTTCTCCGCTTGCTCTGGTTCACCAGCAAAGAAGCCGGTGTTTTGCCGCGGCCCGGGCAGCAGGACATCCAGAATGCGCGATTCGGCCGCGTCTTCAGCACGGTGGCGATTGCGCTTGATCGCCTCATCGCGCGCGTCCTTGATCGAAATCTCTACCAGATCGCGAATGATGGTATCCACATCGCGCCCGACATAACCAACCTCGGTGAATTTGGTCGCCTCGACCTTGATAAAGGGCGCCCGCGCCAATCTGGCCAGGCGGCGGGCAATCTCGGTCTTGCCGACGCCGGTCGGCCCGATCAGCAAAATGTTTTTCGGTGTGATTTCATTGCGCAGCGGTTCGCTGACCTGCTGGCGACGCCAGCGGTTGCGCAACGCGATCGCTACGGCCCGCTTGGCCGCATCTTGTCCGATGATGTGTTTGTTCAGTTCGTGAACGATTTCTTGCGGGGTCATGTAGGTCATGGATGTTTCCCTTCAGGACATCGGCCATCGCAGGCCGCCGCCAGGCTATTCACCCAGGGTTTCAATAATGTGATTCTGATTGGTATAGATGCAGATATCGCCAGCGATCACCAGCGACTTCTTGACGATGTCGGCCGGCGCGAACTCGGTGTTCTCGAACAGCGCACGGGCTGCCGACTGGGCGAATGCTCCCCCGGAACCGATAGCGGCGATGCCCTGCTCGGGTTCGAGCACATCGCCGTTGCCGGTGATGATGAGGGTATTTTCGGTATCAGCGACGATCAGCATCGCTTCCAACCGCCGCAGCATGCGGTCGGTACGCCAATCCTTCGCCAGTTCGACCGCCGAACGCACCAGATGGCCCTGATGCTTTTCCAGCTTGGCCTCGAAGCGTTCGAACAGCGTAAAGGCATCCGCCGTTCCGCCGGCAAAACCGGCCAACACCTTGTCGTGGTACAGCCGGCGGATCTTGCGGGCGCTGGCCTTGATCACGATATTGCCAAGGGTCACTTGACCGTCACCGCCTATCGCCACCTGCCGCCCGCGGCGCACAGAGACGATGGTCGTTCCATCAAACTGCTGCATGGTAAATTCCTGTTCTGGTATGCCACACACGATGTGAGAACCGTTTTGCTCAATATGTAGGTCATACACGGAATTGCAAGTCAGAAACCAAGAAGCTTGACTTCATTTGCCGTCAGCTCACGCCACTGCCCTTCCGGCATATCGTCCAACTCGAGCGCCCCCATGGCTTCACGATGCAGCCGTTCGACCCGGTTACCGGCCGCAGCGACCATTCGCTTGACCTGATGATAACGACCTTCGGAAATCGTCAGCAGCAGGCAGTGCGGGGCCTGCAGCTCGGCGGCATCAGCCTTGACCATGGCATCGTCGTCGCGCAGCAGCACGCCGGCCAGCAGATGGCCGGCCAGATCGGGAGTCGCCGCATGCTTCAACGTCACCCGGTAACGCTTTGCCACGTGGCGCCTGGGGGACGTCAGGGCATGGACGAAGGCGCCATCGGTTGAAAACAGCAACAATCCGGTCGTGTCGGCATCGAGCCTGCCCACTGCACTGAGGCCGACATTACGCAGCGGCTCGGGAAACAGGCCGAATACACTGCGGTGATGTGCCGGATTATGCGATACCTCATAGCCGGCCGGCTTGTGCATCAGCAGATAGGCCGGCATGCGCACGGGCCGCCAGGCAAATCCGTTCACCAGCAGTTCGACAACAGCGGCGGGGTCAACTTCTCCTGCAGGATCTTCGACAGGCTCGCCATTGATGGCGACATCCCCAGCCAGAATGGCTTGCCGGCACGCCTTGCGGCTGCCGAACCCCTGTTGCTGCAAAAATTTAGAAAGTTCCATAACCTCATGGTAGCGCAGCTATTTCCTGCCAAGCCATTCATTCGTCAAGCCTTGATAGTTCTCGTTAAGCTATCTGATTGAAATCAAAAACCTTTGTTTATATGATGGATATCATATAAACATTCGTTGAATGGTTGCAATGACGCGCTATCATCCTGAAGATAAAGAGAAAACCCGCCGTAAAATCCTGGCGGTGGCGGCACGTCGCTATCGTGCGGAGGGTCTTAACGAGGTTGGCATCGCGAATCTCATGGCCGACCTTGGTCTTACGCATGGCGGCTTCTATGCCCATTTTGCCGACAAGGAGGCGCTGGTCGCCGCTGTCTGCAATAGTGCTTTTTCCGCCCAAATAGATCGTTGGCACAAACTACTACACAATCATTCCGACAGACCGGCACGCGAAGTCATCGTGCGCGACTATCTGTCAGACGCACACCTCCACCATCCCGAGACCGGTTGTCTTGCCGCAGCAGTCGCCGGCGAGATGGCCCGGCGCGACACGCCTTCGCGCCAGGCATTTACCAACGGGATAAAAGCGCTGCTCGGACAACTGCGCCAGGAAGACCCCGGAATTGCTCCCGAGGTCACGCTGGCCTTGATGCTCGGCGCGGTCACGCTGGCACGCGCGGTCAGTGATCAGGCGCTGTCCGAGCGCTTCCTGACCTCGGCATATCAGGTCTTGCTCGATCCGGAGGCGCCGCCGCGCTGACGCTGAGCCGGCTTGCGGCCGCCTTGCCCCTGTCCGGAAGAGCGCGGCGCGCCCTGACCGGAACGTGCCTGCCGGGGCTGCGGGTGACCACCATTGCCGCGTTGCGGCTGACGAGGTCCACGGGATTGGCGATTGCCCCCCATCGGGATCGGTTCCGGTTTGACGGTCAGGTCCGCTTCGTAGCCGGGAACCGTGAACTGCGGGATCGATTGCCGGATCAGTTTCTCGATGTCCTTGAGGAATTTCAGCTCGTCGACGCACACCAGCGAAACCGCCTCGCCGCTGCGGCCGGCCCGGCCGGTACGGCCGATGCGGTGCACATAGTCCTCGGCCACATTGGGCAGCTCGAAATTCACCACATGCGGCAATTGGTCGATATCGAGCCCGCGCGCCGCGATATCGGTTGCCACCAATACCTGCAGGCTGCCGTCCTTGAATTCGGCCAGCGCACGCGTACGGGCGCCCTGACTCTTGTTGCCGTGGATCGCCGCGGCGGAAATGCCGCTCTTGTCGAGTTTTTCGGCCAGACGGTTCGCACCGTGCTTGGTGCGCGTGAACACCAGCACCTGGAACCAGTTGTCTTCCTTGATCAAGTGAATCAGCAATTCGGTCTTGCGATCGCGGTCGACCAGATGCACGCGTTGCGTCACCTGTTCACTGGCGGTATTGCGCCGCGCGACTTCGACCAGCGCCGGGTTGTCGAGCAGGCGATCCGCCAGGGACTTGATTTCATCGGAGAACGTCGCCGAGAACAGCAAGTTCTGCCGCTTGGCAGGCAGTAGCGCCAATACCTTGCGGATATCGTGAATGAAGCCCATGTCGAGCATCCGGTCCGCCTCGTCCAGCACCAGAATTTCCACTTCCGACAAATTGAGCGTTTTCTGCGCAACATGATCCAGCAGGCGGCCGGGCGTCGCCACCAGGACATCAACCGGCTTGCGCAGCGCCGAAACCTGCGGATTGAATCCCACGCCGCCGAACATCACCATCGATCGCAGCGGCAGGTATTTGCCGTAGTTACGTACCGATTCTTCGACCTGAGCCGCAAGTTCGCGCGTCGGCGTCAGGACCAGTGCGCGCGGATGACCGGCGCGTTTTGTCGGGCGAGCCGACAGTCGTTGTAGCAAAGGCAGGGTAAAACCGGCCGTCTTACCGGTACCGGTTTGCGCCGCGGCCAGCAAGTCGCCGCCTTCCAGAACCCGGGGAATCGCTTTTTCCTGAATCGGGGTGGGTTCGGTGTAGCCGGTATCGGCTACGGCACGCAACAAAGGCTCGGACAAGCCGAGCGCGGCAAATTTGTCGGACATACAGAAACTCCAGCGACGGCCTATCGCAGGTTGTGCGACACCAATCCAGGCAGACGTAATGAAGAGGTAGATTGAAAGAAAAAACTGATCGACGCGTCGAATTGGAACTACGCGAGGAGCGCAAGTTTAACTTTAAATGTCAGACATTGAAACCCAATACATGAATCCTGCCGTGCGAAGGCAGTTCTGCACCTGTACGGCAAAGCGGCTAAACTGTCGGCCCAAGGTCAATCCGTTAGCGCACATGGCACTCAAATCAACCATCTACAAGGCCGAGCTCAATATCGCCGACATGGACCGCAGCTACTACGCGTCCCATAGCCTTACCCTGGCACAGCATCCATCGGAAACCACCGAACGGATGATGTTGCGCCTGGCCGTTTTCGCGCTGCACGCCAGCGAAACGCTAGCCTTCACCAAGGGCATCAGCGTTGATGACGAGCCCGATCTCTGGCAAAAAAACTACAGTGACCAGATCGAAACCTGGATAGAGCTCGGGGAACCGGACGAGAAGAGACTGCGCAAGGCCTGTGGCCGGGCGAGCGAGGTGTGGATCTATTGCTACGGCAATCGATCGACCTCCATCTGGTGGCCGCAGAACAGTGCGCGCTGCACCCGTTTCGACAATCTGCATGTGCGTGCCATCAATGCGGAAACACTCACGGCGCTGGCCGGTCTGTGCGAGCGCGGCATGCAGCTGAGCGCCACCATCCAGGATGGCGCGCTGTGGCTTGCCGGCGAGGCAGGCTCGGTGCAGATCCAGCCAGAAACGCTCAAATAGCGCCTGCTTCAGTCCGGGTCGTAAGCAAGATTGGACGCGAGATCGCGCTCGACCCGCCCCTGCGCCTGCCCCTTGCGCGCCGCAACGCTTTTTGCCTGATCGCGATCGATCTTGCCGACACCGAAATAACGGCTGTCGGGATGGCTGAAATAGAAACCACTCACCGCCGCCGTCGGCAACATCGCATGGCTCTCGGTCAGACTCATGCCGATGGACGGCGCATCGAGCAGCGCGAACAACGCAGGCTTGACCGAGTGGTCCGGGCAGGCCGGATAGCCCGGCGCAGGCCGGATCCCGCGATACGACTCGGAGATCAGGCCCTCGTTGTCCAGCGATTCGTCGGCCGCATAGCCCCAGAACTCGGTACGCACCCGTTCGTGCATCAATTCGGCGAACGCTTCGGCAAGCCGGTCGGCGAGCGCCTTGAGCATGATGGCCGAGTAATCGTCGCCGGCCGCTTCGAAACGCGCCACATGAGCATCGATGCCGATACCGGCAGTCACCGCAAACGCACCGATGTAATCTCGCACGCCGCTGTTGGCCGGTGCGATGAAATCGGCCAGCGCCCAATTGGGTTTCGCCCCTTCGCCGCGCGCCTTGGGCAATTGCTGGCGCAAACCCACCCAGGTCATGCGCACGCTGCCGTCTTGCGGATCGCGCACCAGGATGTCTTCGCCGTCGACCGACTCGGCCGGAAACAGGCCGATCACCGCATTGGCCTGCAACCAGTTCTCGTCGACGATCTTTTGCAGCATCGCCTGCGCATCGTGCCACAGCGCCCGGGCCGACTCGCCGACCACTTCGTCGTCGAGAATGGCAGGGAAACGCCCGGCAAGCTCCCAGCTCTGGAAAAACGGCGTCCAGTCGATATAGCGGCTGATCTCTGCCAGCGAATATCGTTCGAAACGGCGCACGCCGAGCCAGGTCGGCACGGGCGGCTGATAGTTCGCCCAGTCGCCCTGGTAGCGATTGGCGCGCGCCTCTTCGAGCGAGGCGAGCCGCACCGCGCTGCGGCCGGCATGAATTTCGCGCGCCTTCTGATAGTCGTCGGCGACCTGGTGCTTGAAATCGTCGGCCAACGCATCGGAAAGCAGATTTGAACAGACGCCGACGGCACGGCTCGCATCCGGTACATACACGACGGGGCCGGTGTAGCAGGGATCGATTTTCACCGCGGTATGCACGCGCGACGTCGTCGCACCGCCGATCAACAGCGGCTGGGTGAAACCCTGTCGTTGCATTTCCTTCGCCACATGGCTCATTTCCTCCAGCGAAGGGGTGATCAGTCCCGACAGGCCGATGATGTCCGCGCGGTGTTCTTTTGCCGCGTCGAGGATCTTCTGCGCCGGCACCATCACGCCGAGATCGACCACCTGATAGTTATTGCAGCGCAGCACCACACCGACGATATTCTTGCCGATATCGTGCACATCGCCCTTGACGGTCGCCATGATGATGGTGCCCTTGACCTCGGCGGCCGCAACGCCGGACTTGCGCTTCTCTTCCTCGATGAACGGCTCGAGATAGGCGACGGCCTGTTTCATCACCCGGGCCGATTTCACCACTTGCGGCAGAAACATCTTGCCCGAACCGAACAGATCGCCGACCACATTCATGCCATCCATCAACGGCCCCTCGATGACACTGATCGGCCGCGGCAGGCTCTGACGCAGGATTTCCGTGTCTTCGACGATATGGCTGCCGATGCCCTTGACCAGGGCATGGGCGATACGCTTTTCCACCGGCAGCGCGCGCCAGGCCAAATCCTCGCCCTTGCTGGCCGCGGCCTCGCCCCGGAAGGTCTCGGCCAGTTCGATCAGATGTTCGGTGGCATCGCCGCCGTCATGCGGCGTGCGGACCAGGATTACATCTTCGATGCGTTCACGCAGTGTCGCGTCGACTTCCTCGTACACCTCCAGTGCGCCGGCGTTGACGATACCCATGGTCATGCCGTGCCGGATCGCGTGATAGAGGAACACGGCGTGAATCGCCTCGCGCACCTTGTTGTTGCCGCGGAAGGAGAACGATACGTTGGACACGCCGCCCGACACCTTCGCATGGGGCAGATGCTGGCGAATCCAGCCGGTCGCCTCGATAAAATCCAGCCCGTAGCGCGCATGCTCGTCGATGCCGGTCGCCACGGCGAAGATATTCGGATCGAAAATGATGTCTTGCGGCGGGAAACCGGCCACATCGACCAACAGCCGGTAGCAACGCTCGCAAATCGACGTCTTGCGCGCGAACGAGTCGGCCTGGCCCGCCTCGTCGAACGCCATCACCACCACCGCCGCGCCGTAGCGGCGCAGCAGCCGTGCATGGTGCAGAAAGGCCTCTTCACCTTCCTTGAGCGAAATCGAGTTGACGATACCCTTGCCCTGGAAGCATTTCAGGCCGGCCTCGATCACGCTCCATTTCGACGAGTCGATCATCACCGGCACCCGGGCGATGTCCGGTTCGGCGGCAATCAGGTTGAGGAAGCGCACCATCGCCGCCTCGGCGTCGAGCATGCCTTCATCCATATTGATGTCGATGACCTGCGCGCCGTTCTCCACCTGCTGCCGCGCCACTTCGAGCGCCGTGTCGTAATCACCGTTGAGAATCAGCTTGGCGAACGCGCGCGAGCCGGTGACGTTGGTGCGCTCGCCCACATTGACGAACAGATCGCTCTCGCCGATGTTGAGCGGCTCGAGTCCGGCCAGGCGGCACCTGGGTTCTATCTCCGGCAGCGGGCGCGGCGGCACGGAGGCAACGGCACGTGCGATGGCGGCGATATGTTCGGGCGTTGTGCCGCAACAGCCGCCGACGATATTCACCAGACCCTCTTCGGCCCAGGCACGGATCGAATCGGCCATCATGTCGGGCGTCAGGTCATATTCGCCGAAAGCATTGGGCAGGCCGGCGTTCGGGTGCACCGACACATGGGTCGGACAGATTCTGGCGAGTTCTTCGACATACTGGCGCAGCATGTCGGGACCGAGCGCGCAATTGAGGCCGAAAGAAAGTGCATCGGCATGTTCGAGGCTGTTGAGGAAGGCCTCGGTGGTCTGGCCGGTCAAGGTGCGGCCAGACTGGTCAGTGATGGTGCCGGAAATCATCACCGGCAGGCTCAGCCCGTGTTCGTCGAAATAGCGATGAATGGCGAATACCGCCGCCTTGGCGTTGAGCGTGTCGAACACCGTCTCGACCAGCAGCAGATCGGCACCGCCCTTGACGAGCCCGTCGATCGACTCAAGATAGGCGTCGACCAGATCGTCGAAATGAATATTGCGAAAACCCGGATCGCTGACTTTCGGGCTGATCGAACAGGTGCGGTTGGTCGGTCCGAGCACGCCGGCGACAAAGCGCGGCCGCGACGGATCGGCAGCGGTCGCCGCATCGCACAGGCGGCGGCACAGACTCGCCGCCGCATGGTTGATCTCCCACACCAGCGCCTCCATGCCGTAATCGGCCATCGCGATGCGCGTCGCGTTGAAGGTATTGGTTTCGATGATGTCTGCACCGGCGTCGAGATAGGCCTGATGCACACCGGCGATCACGTCAGGCCGTGTCAGCACCAGAAGATCGTTGTTGCCTTTGATGTCCATGTGCCAATCGGCAAAACGCTCACCGCGGAAATCAGCCTCGCCTAGCGCGTGACGTTGGATCATGGTCCCCATGCCACCGTCGAGAATCAGGATGCGTCGGGCCAGTGCGGCGTAGATCGGGTGAGAGTTATCGTTTGTCATGGAATTCAGCCGGTATTTGTCTACAACAAAGAAAACGGAGCTGATCATCATAGCATTGACATCTTGACGCCCGGTCAATGCTTTTAGAAGAAAGAGTGCGCACATCCATGTGTAAGCAGCATATAACCGTCGCCCTGCTATTCGTTCTCGCCGCCGCAGCGGCGTCCGGTCAGGAAAACCTGCGCATCGGCGTCGCCGATTCCGATGGACCGCCCATCGCCGTCCTGCAGGGCAATACGCTGGTTTCCGGACTGTCACGTGACATCGGCACTGCGCTTGCCGACTCGATGAAACGGCAGCCGGTGTTCGTGGTCGTTTCGCGCAAACGGGTCGAATGGGCGCTGGAAAGCGGTGCGGTAGATGTTGTCTGCAACGCCAATCCTGCCTGGTATGAGGATTCGAGTGCGCTCGGCTGGACGCAACCGCTATATCCGCAAGTCGAACGCATCGCAACACTTGCCTCGGCAACGCCGGTCCGCCAGGTCGGCGATCTGGCCGGCCGGCGCATCAGTACCATCCGCGGCTACAGCTACCCGCAGATCGAACCGTTGTGGGCCAACGGCAAGGCCGCGCGCAGCAATGAAGACCGCCTGTCGCTGATGATGAAATCGCTGCAAAGCGGCGTGACCAACGCGGCGATCGTTTCCATGCTCGAGTTCGCCGTCTGGGCACGCGCCAACCCTGAGGCGGCGCCAAAGATCCGCATTCAGCCCTATGTGGTTTCCCTCACGCCCACCAGCTGCGCGGTGTCGCCGCACGCGACCGTCAGCGTGTCCGATCTGGATCGGGTCATCGAGCAATTGCGCAACCAGGGACGGCTCAAGACCATCATGCAACGTTATGAATGGAAGGAAAACTAGGCAGCTGGCATTACAAAGCCCGCTACCGGTATGATCACCGGATCACGCCCGGACAACGGATCATGACCGACATCCTCTATTTGCACGGATTCAATTCGAGTCCGCTATCGCTCAAGGCCAGGGAAACCGCCGAATGGCTCGCCGCCAACGCGCCGGATATCCGCCTGCATTGTCCGGCTTTGCCGGTTCACCCGGCCGCGGCGCTTCGCGACCTGCAACAGCAGCTCGCCACACTGCCGGACGATACCCTGCTTGTCGGCAGCTCGCTTGGCGGTTTCTACGCCTGTTGGCTGGCCGAAACATGCCGGCGGCACGCAGTCCTCATCAATCCGGCTGTCGAGGCACCGGCTTTGCTGCGCGGTCTGCCGTCCAGGCAGCATCAGCCGTACAGCGGGGAAGACTATACGCTCGACGCGTCCGATTTCGCCGCCCTCGACGCCCACCAGGTGCTGCGCCCCGATCCGGCGCGCTATTGGACGATACTCGGCAGCGCCGACGAAGTACTCGACTGGCGCGTTGCCGCCCGACGTTTCGCCGGAGCACGGCTGACCGTCTTCAACGGTGACGACCACCGCCTTGCCCGCTGGCCGGAATGCCTGCCCCAACTGGCGGCGCTGGCCCGTCAATCGCACTGACTACGGAGTACGCCATGACCGAAACCCTGCGCATCGAATTCGACCGGACTGGCGGTCCGGACGTCCTCCATCCCCGGCAAGTCGAAACGGGAACGCCAGGCCCGGACCAGGTTCTGCTCCGCCACACTGCCGTCGGCGTCAACTTCATCGATACCTATTACCGCTCCGGACTCTACCCGATCCCCCTGCCGGCAGGTCTCGGTACCGAAGCCGCCGGCGTGATCGAGGCGGTCGGCGCAAACGTCGTGCAGTTTGCTCCCGGCGACCGGGTGGCGTATGCCGGCGGCCCGCTCGGCGCCTACAGCCGGCAGCGTTTGATCGATGCGGCCCACTTGGTGCGCGTGCCGGAGGGCATAGATGATGAAGTCGCCGCCAGCATCATGCTGCAGGGCATGACTGTCGAATACCTGATTCGCCGCACCTATCCGGTCGAGACGGGTCAGACGGTGCTCTGGCATGCGGCAGCCGGCGGCGTCGGCCAGATCGCCGTGCAGTGGCTGACCTCGCTCGGCGTCAACGTGATCGGCACGGCGGGCTCACAGGCCAAGGCCGATATCGCGCGCCGGCTCGGCTGCCGGCACGTGATCGACTACAGCAGGGAGGACATTGCTGCCAGGGTACGGGAAATCACCGGCGGACAGGGCGTGCCGGTCGTGTTCGACTCGGTGGGCAAAGACACCTTCACCGCCTCGCTCGACAGCCTGGCACGGCGCGGCATGCTGGTCAGCTTCGGCAACGCCTCCGGACCGGTAGCGCCGTTCGCCCCCCTGTTGCTGTCGCAAAAGGGGTCGCTGTTCGTGACGCGCCCGAAGCTCGGCGACTATATCTCGACGCGGGCGGAGCTGGAAACCTCGGCCAACGCACTGTTCGAACGCGTGCTTTCCGGTGCGGTCAAGGCTGGCCCCTCTCAACGCTATCAGTTGGAAGATGCGGCAAGTGCACACGCGGATCTCGAGGCACGGCGCACGACCGGCTCGTTGATCCTGCTTCCCTGAGGACGGGCTTACGGATGTGCCGACGCACCGGCGGAAGGCGAGGGGAGCGGAGGGACGGGATGCGGACATTTGCCGTGCCAGACATGGTGCGAGCACGACGGACGATGGGAAGCGGCGGGTTCGCTGCTGGCCGCATGGGCATGCCAGACCGGTTGGCTTTCTTCCTGCTCCAGCAGCACCCGGGCTTCGGCCGGCGAGATATCGCCGTTTTGCACGGCATTCTGCAGCCGCAACTCACGCAGACTTTGCCGCGCTTTCGCGCACGGCGCCGCGACGGCCTCCGTTTGGCAGGAGGCCGATGACGACTGGGGCTCGGCATGTGATGCTGCGCTCCAGGCAAAAGCGGCAAGGACGGGCAACAGAAACTGCCGCGTCCGACTCGAAAATGGCATGAATGCAATCCGGGACTCAATATCGCACGCGACAGGCCAGCCCCGCCGCATGTGAATGTTTGCCCACTGTACCCGGATGGATATTGGTTTGCACCGACGTGCCCGAGACATTGAATTAAGAATTATGTCGCTGTCTCGCGGCGTTAATACTTTGTAAAATCAGGGCCAACATCCATTGATTTTTCTGGATAATCTGACTCCATGGAAAAAAGCAAAATCCTCGTCGTCGATGACGACGCCAAGCTGCGTGATCTGCTCAATCGCTATCTCGACCAACAGGGTTATATCGTCGAAACGATGGCAGATGCACGTGAACTCGACCGCAAACTGGCACGCAACCGGCCGGACCTGCTCGTTCTCGACATCATGATGCCGGGCGAAGACGGACTCGCCGTCGTACGCCGGCTGCGCGCCCAGGGCGAGATGATTCCGGTCATCATGCTCACGGCGCGCGGGGAGGATATCGACCGCATCCTCGGGCTTGAAATGGGTGCCGACGACTATCTGTCGAAACCGTTCAATCCACGCGAGCTGACGGCCCGCATCCAGTCGGTGCTGCGCCGCCATATGGCTACGCCGGCGCTGACTGCCAGCCACGACGAAAATGCCGTGGTGCAATTCGGCGACTTTGCACTCAGTCTCGGTCAACGCGAACTGCGCCACAACGGCATTGCCGTTCCGCTGACCAGCGCCGAATATGCCGTGCTGTCCGTGCTGGTCACCCACCCGCGCCGCCCGCTTACCCGCGAACAGTTGATGGAAATGGCGTTGGGCAAGGGCAATGGCGAATCGCTCGACCGCAGCATCGACGTGCATATCTCGCGGCTGCGCAAGGCGCTTGACAGCGAAACGGCCGGTCCGCGCTACATTCAGACCGTGTGGGGCTATGGCTATGTATTCGTGCCCGACGGCCAATCGCGGGACTGATCGTGCAGAGACTGAAGGGGTCGCTGTTTCTTCGTCTTTCGCTGCTGGTGGTGCTGACCATCGGCGCGACGCAGGTCTTTACCTGGTGGCTGGTAACGACCGAACGGCGCGAGCTGATCGCCCGCAATTTCTACAACCAGATCGTCGACACGCTGGCTGACTACGAGGGGCGCCTCGACACGGTGCCGCCGGCACAGCGCGATGCCTACCTGAGCACGCTCAATCGACCGTGGCAGGCACATCTGCAGCCGGCGAACTCCGACGCCGGCCTCAGCTTCCACGAGAAGCCCGACGCCTTCGAATCCATCCTCGCCGCGCAGCTGTCCCATGCGATGGGAGAAAAGCTGGTCGTCAAATCGCGCGTACTGAATGACCGCAGGCAATTGTGGATCTCGGTGCGTGTACTCGGCGCGCCTTACTGGCTGGTCGTTCCGATGGGCCGTTACCGCGATCGGGTGGTGAGCTCGATGATGCAGGCCGCCCTGCTCGCCACCCTGTTCGCCATCGTCATCGCCTCGGCCATTGCCTGGCGCACGACCTTGCCGATCAGCCGCGTCGTGCGCGCCGCGCGTGATCTGGAACAGGGCCGCTCGCCCGAAACCCTGGATGAAACGATCGGTTCACGGGAAATCCGTGCGCTGAGCAAAAGCTTCAACCGCATGTCGCACGCATTGCAGGCATCGGCCAGCGAGCGCCGGCTGATGCTCGCCGGCCTCTCCCACGATCTGCGCACGCCCTTGACCCGCCTCAAACTGATGGTCGAACTGCAGGGCAAGACCGGAGACACCGACGCGATGTTAAGCGATATCGACGAAATGTCCGGTATCGTGCGGCAGTTCATCGATTTTGCCCGCAGCGAAGAAAAACCACGCAACGAACCTGTTTCGCTCGCAGAGCTGGCCAGCAGCGTCGTGTCGCGCTACACGCGCGAGCAGGTGCCGATTCATCTCACCGTGCATAGCGAGCCGGAAATCATGGCGGATCCACTGGCATTGGAGCGGATGTTGGGCAATCTGATCGACAATGCGCGTCGCTATGGCGCCCCGCCGATAGAAGTTGCCGTGCATGCCACCGACGTGGTCATGCTGACCGTCACCGATCACGGCAGCGGTATTGCACCCGACTTGCGCGAGGCGGCGCTGGCCCCGTTCGAGCGGCTGGCGGCGCATCGCGGCACCGATGGCGGCAGCGGTCTTGGCCTGGCCATCGTTTCGCGCATCGTCAAACAACACAACGGTACCCTGCATTTCGAAGATGGCGAGCACGGCGGCTTTTGCGTACGCATCTGCCTGCCGCACAGACAGTCTGTTTAGCGGTTTCACGTGAAACCTACCGCTCCCGCCGTCTGACGGGCAAAAAAAACCGCCGGTTCGGCGGTTTTTTTGCATGATGCGGATCGGACCGGCTCAGCCGGCCATGATCGCCTCGACCTCGGCAACGGTCTTGGGAATCGGCGTGCCCAGCACGCGGCTGCCGGTCGCCGTCACCAGCACATTATCCTCGATGCGGATGCCGCCGAAATCGCGGTAGGCCTGGAATTTGTCGTAGTCGATCATGTCGGCGAAGCGCCCCTCCTGCTGCCAGGCATCGATCAGCGCGGGGATAAAGTACATGCCGGGTTCTACCGTGATCACCATGCCGGCGCGCAGGGTCTTGGCCATGCGCACATAGCCGAGGCCGAACAAAGGACTGCGTTCGAGCTCATCACCATAACCAACCAGGTTTTCACCCAGATTTTCCATATCGTGCACATCCATGCCGATCTGGTGGCCCAGGCCGTGCGGGAAGGCAATTGCATAGGCGCCGCTGTCGACGATCTGCTGCGTATCGCCGTGGAAAAAACCGAGCGCTTTCATCCGTCCGACCATGGTCGCCGCGGCCAGACGATGCACATCGAAATAGCGCACACCCGGCTTCATCGCCGCAATGGCATCAAGCTGCATCGCCAGCACCGTTTCGTACAGCTCGCGCTGACGGGGCGAGAAGCGGCCGCCGACCGGGATCGTGCGGGTGATATCGCTGGCGTAGCCCGAGTCGGCTGTCGCACCGCTGTCGTTGACGACCAGGTCGCCGGCCTGAAGCGTATTGTGATGATGGTGGTTATGCAGCACTTCACCACGGCGCGAGAAGATGGTCGGATAGGCAAGCTGCCAGTCGTGGCCGCGCATGATGCCTTCCATTTTGCCCACCACTTCGTATTCGACCACGCCGGGGCGTGACGCCTGCATGGCCGCAATATGCATGGCGCGCGTCACTTCGAGCGCGCGTTCCATCTCGGCAACCTCTTCCTCCCCCTTGATCTCGCGCAGCGCGACCACGCCGCACGCCAGCGATTGCGACGCGCCGCGCTTGACCGCGTCGGCGGTACGACCGAGCAGCCGGGCAAGCTCGAGAATGGTGTCGCCGCGGTAGGGGGCCAGATATTGCACGCTCACCCCTTCGATCAGCGCATCGCGCAGCACCTGTTCAAGTTCGGCATACGGATGGCTTTCCTGCACGCCAATGGTGACAGCACGCTCGGCGAGCGTCGGCAACGCGCCGGTCCAGACGATATCGGCAACCTCGACGTCGCTGCCGAACAGCATTGACGTTTGCGTACGGGTATCGATCACCCCGGCAAGCCCTGCATCGTTCAGGCCGAAGAAGTAGCGGAAACTCGAATCCTGTACAAAGGGGTATGCATTGTCAGGGTAGTTCATCGGCGCATCGACATTGCCCAGAAAGAGCAACAGGCCGGGCTCGGCCTTTTCGATCAAGCGTTGACGGCGTTGCTGGTATACCTCGGCGGAAAACATCAGTAGAACCTTTGCTAGCGTGGGTTTCGGAGCATCGGGAAGATGACGGCAATGCGACAATGTACACCCAGCGCCCCGGATCATGCCACTCAGGTTTCTGCCGCTCAGACAACGGCCAGCCGTCGCGGCAGGGCGAAAGACAACACAGTCCAGGCAAGGAGCCCGGCCACGATCCCCCAGAACGCCGCACCGAGGCCAAGGAAATGCATGCCAGAGGCCGTGAGCAGGAAGGTAATCAGCGCCGGCTCGCGCTGGGCATCGCTTGCCACGGCCGCCGTCAGGCCGCTGCCAATGGCGCCGAACAATGCCAAACCGGACAGACAGATCACCCATTCGTGCGGCAGGCAGGCGAACAACACCGCAAGCGCTCCGCCGCCAGCAGCGGCAAGCAGATAGAACACCCCGCAGGCGACACCGGCCACATAGCGGCGCGCCGGATCGGCGTGCGCTTCTTCGCCGGTGCAGATCGCCGCCGTGATCGCCGCCGGGTTGATTCCGTGCGCGCCGAACGGTGCCAGCAGCAATGATGCCAGCGCATTGGCACACACCACGGGCCGCGACGGCGTCGCATAGCCAGACGCGCGCAAAACCGCCATGCCCGGCACGTATTGACCGGTCAGACCGACCAGCGCCAGCGGCAGGCCGAGATTGCACACTGCCCGCCATGACCATTCCGGCTTGATCCAGGTCGGAACAGCCAGCGTGATCGGCGAGGAAGGCGGCGTGATCTGCCCGCTCAGTGCGGCGATGATCAGTCCGACCGCCAGCACGACCACAATCGCATAGCGCGGCTTGACGCGCCGCATCAACAGATAGCTGGCGAACATGCCGAGCACCAGCGCCGGGTCGGAGTGAATAGAAACAAAGGCATCGGCACCGAAGCGGAACAGGATGCCGGCTAGCATCGCGGCCGCGATCGAGGCAGGCAGACGGCGCATCAGCGCGTCAAACACCCCGCTCGCGCCGAGCAGCACGATCAATGCCGCACCGGTGAGATAGGCCGTCACCGCCTCGCCGGGCGAATAACCGGGCAAGGCCGAGATCAACAGCGCAGCACCCGGCGTGGACCAGGCAATGATGACCGGCGCGCGATGGCGCAGGCTGAGCACAATGCCGGTCAGCCCGCTGCCGGCAGCGATCGCCCACAGCCAGGACGAGGTCTGAGCCGCGCTGAAGTGCGCGGCATGGGCCGCCTGAAAGACCAGCACAGATGGACCGGAAAACGACACCACCACGGCGATCAGCCCGGCGACGACCGCCGAGAGCGAGCGGTCAGCCCACAAGGTTCGTATCGATTGCATGCATACCTCCAGCGGTTGACATGTCCTTACCTTAACGAACGGCATCCGGCGTGGCTTGATACAGAACTGGAATTTACGACCGCAACAGACTACTCTTTTCACATCTGTTATATACAACAGCATGATGGACAGCAGCCAACCCCACTATCGCCGCATTGCCGCCGAGCTCGATGCGCAAATGCTCGCCGGCATGTATCTGCCTGGCCAGCGCCTGCCTTCGGTGCGCGCACTCGCCCTCAGCCATGGCGTCAATACGCTGACTGCGCTGCAGGCCTACCGCTGGCTGGAACAGAACCAGCGCGTCATCGCACGCGAGCGCAGCGGATTTTTTGTCGCCGCCGCGCTGACAAGCGGCGAATCGGATGGCCCCGCTCCCGGGCTGCCGACACCGGGCGCCTGGGTACATGTCGATGACAGGGTCAGCACCCTGCTCAGCCTTGCAAACGCGCCGCTCGACGTCAGTTTTCACATGGCGGAAGCCGAACCGTCGCTTTATCCGGCCGGTGAGATCGCCCGCCGCCTGCAGCACAAGCTCAGCCGCGATCCGGCCTTGCTCGGCGCCTACCTGCCACCCGAAGAACAACGGCTGCTCGGCGACGCATTGCAACGCCTTGCCGCCGGTTGGCAGCTGGATCTGCCGTCCGATCAGTGGCTCATCACCCACGGCAGCACCGAAGCCATCCAACTTGCGCTGCGCTGCCTGACGCGAACCGGTGATGTGGTGGCGGTCGAAACGCCGGTTTACTTCGGCTTGCTGCAGACCATAGAGAGTCTTGGCCTGCGGGTACTGGAGATTCCCTGTACGCCGCAGTACGGCCTGTCGATCGAAGCGCTTGAATTCGCGCTGCAGCATGGGCCGCAGATCCGTGCCGTCGTTGTCGTACCCAACTTTCAGAATCCGACCGGCGCCCTGATGCCCGACGACAACAAGCGCCGGCTGCTGGCGCTGCTCGCCCGGCAGCAAATACCGTTGATAGAGGATGATGTGTTCGGCGATCTCCACTTCGGCGGCGAACGGCCGACACCGATCAAGGCCTGGGACCGGGACGGCAACGTCATCTACTGCAGCTCGTTCACCAAGACCCTCGCGCCGGCGCTCCGGCTCGGCTGGATGTCGGGCGGCCGCCATCACCGCCGGCTCGAGCGCTTGAAAGTCTCCAACAGCTATGTCAGCTCGGCGCTGATGCAGGCCACGCTCGCCGATTGCCTGATCAGTGGGCTGTACGCGCGCCAGCTGCGCCAATTGCGCCATCAGCTCGGAGAGCAGTGCCGGCGACTGTCCGCCGCCGTGCGGGCTGCATTTCCGCTTGGCACGCGCGTGGCTGAACCAGCCGGCGGCATGTTGTTGTGGATACAGTGCCCGGAGGGCGTCGATACGCTGCAGTTGTTGCAGTCGGCGCTCACCCACTCGATCAGCTTTGCGCCCGGACTGGTGTTTTCTGCCGAACCGCGCTTCACTCGCTGTCTGCGGCTCAATATCGGCCATCCGTGGAGCCCGGCGATCGAGCGTGCGGTAGCGACGCTCGGGCGGCTCGCCAAAGCGCAGCTGCAACAAGTTGCCGACACCAACAATTCGGGCGGGAAGACGTGAAAAAGCGGGCGCGAGCGCCCGCTTCGTGCAACGGCATTGCAAGACCTTTTACAGGGCCTTGATCTTCTCCAGTTCGGCCGGAGTGTATTTTTTCTCTGTCGATTTGGTCATGTCGGTCATCAGCGACTGGAACACATCACGCGCCGATTGCACCGCCCACAGCATATTGCCATTGCTCCATCGATTGGCGAAATCAACGGCCGCTGCCGGGTTTTGCCGGTACAGTTCGCCCAGCATGCCGTCGACCATTGCCTGGGCGTGTTGGAAGGGGCCTTCGACCTGCTGCTGCCAGGCAGCCATCACCGGCGCGTACTTGGCGCGGTCGGTCTGTGCCAGCGTAGCATTGGCGCGGAACGCCCAGTAGGCAGACTGCTGCTCATAGCTGTCGCTGCCGCCGCGCAAGACCGCCGGCACTTCTTTCAATGCGTTTTCGTACATCGGTACCAGCACCGCACCGGTCGGGCTGCCGAACGACTGCCAGGTCAGCACCTGCAGCGGCTTGGGCATATCGGCACGCAGTTCGAACACATGTGTTTCGATGGTGCGATCCACACCCATCGGCCGGTCGGCGTCTTTGCGGTGTTCAAGCGGCGTACCACGAAAATCCGCCCGCAGCACGCGGGCGATGTCGGCAACGCCGATCTTGCGATCCGGCGTCAGGAACAGCGGGTATTGTTCGGCGCGCACCTTCTGCGTGACCGATGGGGTCAGCATATGCTGTCCCAACCATTCGCGGTCGACGTTATAGCGGTCGCCAACCGTGCCGAACGCCCGGGCAAAGTTGAAATGCGCTTCGTCGACCTTATCGAGCAGATGATGAGTACGGACAAAGTCCGCCAGGCCGGGGCTGGCGATTACATTGGCGCTGTCGGCCAGATTCACGTCATGGATGCGCATGCCGTTGGCAACGAACAGGTATTTGTTCTGCGGCACACGCACGGCGATCCACTGATGGCCGGCACCGATTTCCATATACCAGGCTTCATCCGGATCGGCGAACAACACGCCGTTGCCCTCGCCAGCACCCTGCTCGCTCACCGTCTTGCCGAGCAGCTCGACCGCCTCCCGGGCGGTTTTCGCCTGCGGCAGGATCAGGGTGGGGATGTCGGCTTCGATCACTCCGGCATCCACCAGCGGATCTGCCTTCTTGGCTGCGTCGTTGACGTCGACGCTATTGGTGGCGGAAACCGCCAGATTGAATTCGTTCACGCCGCGCTCTTCATAGGGACCGTCGGCCGCCAGCGTATCGCCGTTCCAGTCGGCCATGCCGGTATAGCGATAAAGCGTTTGCGGCGCCGGCACTTTCAGACCGTTCTTGAACGTGATCATCTCGCCCTTGTCGCTGTCGCGACGCGGATGAATCACCAGCCGCTTGTTCCAGTTATTAATGTAATAGTCTTCGTTGCGGGAGATGATCACCGCACCGTCGGCTGAAGCCTGCTTGCCGACCAGAACACTGGTGCAGGCCAGACTTGCGTCGGTGGCAAAGGCGGCCAGCATGGCTGCGCCGAGCAAAGATAGGGATAACTTGCCGTGCATAATGTGTCTCCATGACCCGAAAGCGCGGGTAGCCAAAACATGCTAATGCTGCGCGCAGCGCACAAAAGTGCCAATTACCGCCTGAATTGACAAATATCAACAATTAATTATGAAGCACGTCATTGCGGAAACAACACTTTTCAACGATGGATACACCATGGGAAAAGAGAAAAAATATTCGATTACCAATAAATAAATAGTTGAATATAATGAATAAATCAGATATTTGTCGTTTTTTCGGTATCGGCACGAAATTGCAAGAAATACTATTTTTACGCAACTTTATTTAGTATTGCATTGGGCAGTATTGCTAGATCCTGTCTGCGGCACACGGTACAGGTGCCGCGGCCGGGGACACGATGTCACCCAGCCGCCAAGCCGATCTTCCTCATTCTTGCCAAGCGCAACATTTTCGCTGTGGGCCGTTTTACACCGGTCATTCCCTGTTGAACAACGACAATTAAATATCTGATTTGCATAACATTTATTTGGTCTTATGGAATATTGATCTAACACAAACCTGTGCATGTCTCGGGTACTGGGCCTGTAGACAAATCGTTAAGATGCGTCAATGGACGAAATCACCACGACCGACGACAAAGCCCTGCGCCAGCCTCGTTATCAGCGCATCAAGGACTATATTCTCGATGGCATCGCCAACCGCCAATTCGAGCCCGGCAGCAAGATTCCGCCCGAAATCGAGCTGGCGCACGAATTCGGCGTATCGCGCATGACCGTCAACAAGGCGATTCGCGACCTGGCCGAAGCCGGCATCCTGTTGCGCTTCGCCGGCGACGGTACTTATGTCGCCGAGCGCAAGGCAGAGGCGCCACTGCTCGACGTCAACAATATCGCCCAGGAAATCGAGGCGCGCAGCCACGACCACTCGGTATCGCTCTATCTGCTGCGAGCCGAACCCGCGTCGGAAAACATTGCACTGCAATTGGGTGTACATGTCGGGGCAACTGTCTATCATTCGCTACTGGTGCACCGTGAAGACGGTCTCCCGGTGCAGCTCGAAGACCGCTATGTCAATCCGGCCTGGGCTCCCGACTATCTCGACCAGGACTACAATCGCATCACCCCCAACTTCTACCTGATGCAGCATTCACCGCTGACCGATATCGAGCACACGGTCGAAGCGATCATGCCGGGACACGAAGAGCAGGCGATGCTGGAAATCGCGCCGAACGAACCCTGCCTGCTTGTGCTGCGCCGCACCTGGTCGCACAAGAATCTGGTCAGCTTCGCGCGCCTCGTGCACCCGGGCAGCCGCTACAAGCTGCGTTCACAGACACGACTCGACTGACCTGCACTCCTGACGACAGGCGGACATCAGGTTACACTGCGGAAAAGTCTCCCAAGGCGTCAGAAAATGGTTGAATTATCCGCCGTACCCGGCATCACACTGGACACGCAGCCATCCGGCAGCAGAATTCTTCGCATAGAACACGCGAAATTCTCCGCCGCATTGTCGCTGGATGGCGGGCAGCTGCTGCAATTCGCCCCCACCGGCCAGCGCCCATGGCTCTATCTGTCACCCGAAGCGCTGTTCGTGCCAGGCAAGGCGATTCGCGGCGGCATCCCGGTTTGCTGGCCCTGGTTCGGCCCGCACCCCGCCGATCCGGCCGCACCGCAGCATGGCATTGCCCGCACCGCTCCCTGGCAACCCGACAGCATCGAGACCGATCCGGACGGCGTGGCCATTTCGCTCTCCGGCCCAACGTGGCAAGGACTAGAGGTGGCACTCGAGCTGAGGCTCGGCGAAAAGCTCGACCTTAAACTTGTCAGTCACAACAAATCGGAGCGCACCTTCCACTTGGGCGCCGCCTTGCACACCTATCTCGCCGTTGGCGAGGCGCGCCGGGCAGAAATCACCGGCCTGGCCGGCAGTCGTTTCGACGACAAGGTCAGCGGCGCGCCGGGCCGCCACGAAGCAGACCGTGTCAGTTGCCAGGGAGAAATCGACCGCATCGTCTACGACAAGACACAGCTTGAATTGGTCGATCCGGTCTGGCACCGCTGCCTGCGGCTCTCCCGCAGCGATGCGGCCAGCGTGGTACTGTGGAATCCGGGCGAAGAGAAAGCGCGTGCGCTCAAAGATCTGCCCGACGACGGCTGGCATGATTTCTTCTGTGTCGAAGCCGCGCTCGCCGGTGAAACCTGTCGCGAGCTTGCGCCTGGAGATAGCTATAGTTTCGGAACACGGATAGAGTGCATCCAGCTATAATCTGGCACTGGCTCGGGCTTTTCCCATATTTGACCGGACAACCGGTAGTTTTTTGCAGTGGATAACGTCGTTCATGGCACGACCTGACAAGATTTCCCGCTTTTTACCCATCAGCTTCGCCAACGGGACCAAGGTGCGGCGCTTCGCCAAGCATTGCCCCCGTTGCCGCACGATGGTCACCGCCGACAGCATGCAGGGCATCGCCGCGCTGATGGAAAACCGGATTTTCGTCTCAGCCAAGGCCCAGTGCCCGGCCTGCAGGCGACGCTTTTCCCTCGCCTGCGTGATTACCGATGACCGCCATGTGCACAGGGTGATGATTCCGGACTGGATGTTCGCGATCTGGCTGCGTCTGGCCGTGCGCGATCTGCCGCAGCCAGTGCACCATCACGAGTGGGACATGGAAGAAGATGCGCCGCAGCCCTCGCTGCAAGAACGCATCATCGCCGACACGGCAAGCGTGCAGCATTCCGGAAAGATTCTCGGCAAGTTCGACGGTGTCGACATTCCGAGCTGGATCGAATTCAACGGCCAGCGCTACCTGTTCGAACGCGCGGCCCCGCCCGGAGGCATTCGTCTGGAAGAAGGCGAAATCCTCTTCGACGGCAAGCTGATCTACCAGCTCATCCCACCTCAGGAAGCATAATCGCCCCAGGCGCCCTGAATGGACGCCACCGCTGCAAGCGCGGCGGTTTCGGTGCGCAGGATGCGCGGTCCGAGTCGCAAGGCTTGCCAGCCGGCAGCAAAGGCCGCCTGCTCTTCCGCGTCGGTATAGCCGCCTTCCGGACCCGCCATCAGCCACACCTCATCCGGCCGCTCCGCCATGTCCGCCAGCCGACGCGTGCCAAGCGGGGACAGCAGCAAATGCGCACCGGCGCTAGGTAGCCGCGCAAGCCAGGTCTCGACACTCATGATAGGCAGAACCTCAGGCACCACGGTGCGCCCGCTCTGCTCACAGGCCGACACGACGATTTCCTGCCAGCGCTGTACACGTTTGTCGGCACGGTCGCCGGAAAGCTTGACCACCGATCGCGCGGCATCGAGCGGCTGAAATACATTCACCCCCATCTCGACACCCTTCTGCAAGGTAAAATCCATCCGCTCTCCGCTGGCGATCGCCTGCGCCAGCCCGATCTTCAGCGGCGATTCGCGGCTGACCGCATCGAACGCCTCCACACTGCATCGCGCATCGCGGCGCCCCAACGACAGCAGGCGCGCCCGGTACTCGCCGCCCAGACCGTTGAACAGCACCAGTCCGTCGCCTTCGCGCAGCCGCAGCACCTGTATGTGGCGAACGACCGTATCCGGCAGCGACAGGGAGTTACCACACTCCAATGGAATATTTACGAAAAACCTAGCCATGACAGCAACAATCCCGCGATTTGGTTACAATCAAAAAACTTGCGCACTGCCGCAAACGTACCCGACGACGGGGCAGTGCAATTATAAAGGAATCCAGCATGCAGGTTCTCGACCAGGTTGCTGACCTTCTGCGCATGGCTGCGCGTACCGAAATCCTGCCGCGCTTTCTGCGTGTCGGTCACACCCGTAAAGAAGATGGCAGCTTGCTGACGGAAGCCGACCTCGCCTGCCAACGCGTGCTCGAGCGGCACCTGCCCGAAATCGTCCCCTGCCCGGTTCTCGGCGAGGAAATGACCCGCGACGAGCAAAACGGATTGTGGTCCATAGATGGAAATGGCCTCTGGGTAGTAGACCCGATCGACGGCACCACCAACTTCATCAACGGCCTGCCGCATTTCGCCATTTCGGTCGCGCTGATGGAGCAGGGTCGCAGCACGCTCGGCGTCATCTACAATCCGATCACCGACGAAATGTACACGGCGGCTCGCGGCCAGGGCGCGGAGCTCAATGGCACGCCGCTACCGTTGAAGAAGATCGCCAATCCGATGTCCAACGCGGTCGCCGGCCTCGACATCAAATACCTCTGCTCGGCTCGGCTCGCCGCGCGGCTCAACAGCACGGCGCCGTTTGGCAGCCAGCGCAGCATGGGGTCGAGCACGCTGGACTGGTGCTATCTTGCAGCCGGTCGCTACGACATTTATCTGCATGGTGGACAACGCCTGTGGGATTACGCCGCCGGGGCACTGATTCTGGAAGAAGCCGGTGGTCGGATCGCCACCTTGGTACAGGACGATTTCTGGAGTGACAAACCGTGGAGCCGATCGGTCATCGCAGCGCTCGATCCGATGCTGTTCGAGCAGTGGCACCGCTGGATACGGGTCAACCAATAAGCCCGAAACGCAAAGAGCCCGGCAATGCCGGGCTCAATTTTTCGACCAATCGCCTGGGGCTCAGCCGCGCAGGCCGATCGCTTCTACTTCAACCAGTACGCCGCGCGGCAACGACTTGACCGCCACGCAGGAACGCGCCGGGGCCGCTTCGCCGAAGTATTCGCTGTACACCGCATTGAAGGCAGCGAAATCGGCCATATCGGCCAAAAAACAAGTCGTCTTCAACACCTGCGCCGTCTTGCAACCGCCGGCTTCAAGCACCGCGACCAGATTGTCGAGCGCGCGGCGCGATTGCGCCTCGATACCGCCGGCCACCACTTCTCCGGTCGCAGGATCGAGCGGAATCTGGCCCGAGGTGAAAACCAGTTGGCCGAAGGCCGTACCTTGCGAATAAGGTCCGATGGCGGCCGGAGCCGACTTGGTAGACAGAATTTCTTTCATCAATATCTCCGTTTGATCACAGGGCGCCGGCGCCGTACGCCGACCTGGAAAAATCATGCCACAACCGGCTTGCGCATCATGATGCGTAAAATCTGACTGTCAGTCTCCACCATGCCTTGTGTGGCGAGCGCACCAAGATTGGCGATCGACAAGTCGACATCACCGGCGACGATGCCCTCGCTGCCGGTCACGCGGGTGCCATCCAGCGCCATCAGCACGGCCTTGTAGGCAGATGATGCGGATGTAGATACTTTCATCGCACAGCTGTTGGAAGCACCGTCGCAGATGATGCCGGCCACATCGCCGATCATGCTGGAAATTGCCATATCCACTGCAGCATACCCGCCACCGAACAACCATGCCATGCCCGCTGCGGCCCCCATCGACGCGGTCGTTGCAGCGCACAACGCGGAAAGTTTGGGCAGGCGGGTATGGATATACACCGCCATCAGATGCGACAGCGTCAGCGCCCGCACCAGCGCCGTGCGATCGGCGCCGACATGCTCGGCGACTACCACCACCGGCATGGTGGCGGCAATTCCCTGGTTGCCTGAGCCTGAATTACTCATCGCCGGCAGGGTCGCTCCGCCCATGCGCGCATCCGATGCGGCAGTGGTACGGGCAAGGATCTGGGTCAGCAACCCTTCCGGCATCAGACCGGCTTCGCTCTGGCGCATGAGCGTGGCGCCGATATGCAGACCGTAGCGCCCGCTCATGCCTTCTTGCGACAACGCCCCGTTCAGCACCGCGGCTTCGTAGATGAAATCCAGATCGCCCAGCGGGGCATGCAACGCGAAATCGTACACGTCACGCGCCCGTGCGTCGGCAAGGCTGATGTCAGCGCTGCCGCCGGCTGCTTGCGGCTCAGCCTGGTACACCAGTTTGCCATTGCGCTCGATGCGCACCACCCGGGTATGAGCGTCGGCGATGCAGACGCGCGCCGACTGCTCGCCGGCAAACACGGTGGCTTCCGAATACAGAATGTTCGGCACATCGGCGATGCCGAGTTCGACACGTCCTTCGGCAATCATGTGCCGCGCAGCGAGGACCTGGGCGGTCGTCAATCCTTTGAGCACCTCGAGCCGCCCATCCGGATTACCACCGATCGCGCCGACCGCGGCAGCGATCGCCAGGCCGACCGTGCCTGTGCCCGGCACCGTCACGCCCATGCCGTTTTTCATCAGATTGGCCGAAACGCGCGCCTCGATGCGTTCGACCGGCATGCCGAGCGTATGCGCGGCCTTGGCGGCAGCCAGCGCCAGCGATACCGGTTCGGTACAGCCCAGTGCCGGTACGACCTCCTGGCGCAAAGCCTGGAGAAACAAGGGCCACAAACGGGTTTCAGGATTGTGATGACTCATGATCTGTACTCGATTTCAGCGTGGGTCGGATGGCCGGGCTCAGTCCCGGCTGCTTTTTAAATAGCGGTACAAGGTCGGTTCGGAAATGTCGAGCGCCAGGGCAGCCTTGCCGACGAAGCCGCGAATGGAAAACAGGCCGCGCAGGTCGAATTCGGCGACCACCCTGGCCTTTTCGTCGGCTGAAAGACGCGCCGCCTCGACCGGGTAACGGCCGAGCACGCTTTGCATGATGTCGACACCAACATCGTCGACCGAGCCGGACAGATGCTCCTCATGCTGGGCATCAGACAGATCGGCCGGCAGCAGCGCCTGCACCGCCTCCATCGCGCGACGGTAGCGGCTGTCGTCGGTATTGACGCAGAGCAGCGACACAACCTGGCCGCTGTCGTCCTTGATTGCCAGCGTCGACGAACGCAGCGAGGCGCCATCGCGCGTCTTGCTGCGGTAGTTGAGCAAATAATCAGCCCTGTCTCCACCCGAGCATTCCTGCGCCATGCGCAAGGCCAGATCGGTGGCCGGCGCGCCGACCGAGCGGCCGGACAACTCGCCGTGGCGGATGATTTTCAACGAGGAAGAGGGATCAGACAGATCGTGCACGGCGATTTCGCTATCCGGCCCCAGCAAGGCGGCAATGAAATCGGCCAGCGTTGCAGCGTTGATGCGTAGTTCCATGGCAGGTCCGAATGACAAATTCCAGTCGATATTTTATCTATCATGCTGATAATTTGTCACTCAGAGGAAAGGAAGCCCTTGCCATGGGTCAAACGCTCAGGTGGCAGCACGGCCTTTCAGCAACACACGCACGCTGGAAAGCGTATAGACGGCGAGACCTGACCAGATGAAGGCGAAACCGACCGCACGGGCCGAATCGAAGGCTTCGTGATAAATCAGCACACCGAGCAGCAATTGCAATGTTGGACTGATGTACTGGATCAGGCCGAGCGTGGCGAGCTTCAGCCGGCGCGCGCCGTTGGCGAACAGCAATAGCGGCACGGCAGTCACCACCCCGGCACCGACCAGCATCATGGTTTCTATGGTGCTGCCGTGACCGAAGCGCGTTTCACCGTGGACGGCAAACAGGAAGAGCACGGCAAACGCCAGCGGGGCAAGCAGGAAGGTCTCCAGCGCGAGTCCCTCGAGCGATGGCAGCGGCGCCTGTTTGCGCATCAGCCCGTACAAGCCAAAAGTCAACGCCAGACCGAGCGAAATCCACGGAAAGGCGCCGAGCTGGATCGTCATCCACAATACGCCGATGGCTGCCAGCACCACCGCCCCTTTCTGCAGAGATCCGAGCCGCTCGCGCAACACCAGCCGGCCAAGCAGCACATTGACCAGTGGATTGATGAAATACCCCAGGCTCGATTCGACAATGTGACCGCTGTTGACTGCCCAGATATACAGCAGCCAGTTGAGCGACAAACACAAGGACGACGCGGTGAACAGCACGAGCTTGCGGGGTTGGCGCGCAAACGGCGCAAGCCAGCTCCAATGCCGCTTGCAGCCGAGCACGATCAACAGGAAAACCGCCGACCAGAGGATGCGGTGGCAGAGAATTTCCAGCGGCGAAATCTGTTCCAGCGGTTTCCAGTAGAGCGGGAACAAGCCCCAGCAGCAGTAGGCGCCGACAGCGTACAATGCGCCGCGCGTCGATTCTTTGTTATCCAGCGTATTCATTTAGCTTTATATATCTATATCAGTTAGCGATAGCTTACCCGTATCACTCTTGCCACAGAACCCCCGTCAATAAAAACGGCCGCATTACAGATTTGACTTGGACCTTGACTATTACTTTGACGTTAACGTGAACGTAACCTATGCTGCCAACAGCCTCGCGCCGAACTAAAACTACATTATCGCCGCCTACCAGGCATGAACGGCTGACAGGGATTTACCGATCCATCCGTCACCGTTCGCTGAGCGAATAAGGAGGAGAAGCCATGACAATCCGGCATCGAGAGCTGGAAGAAAAATATACGGCGACGACGGGATACGTTCTGCTAAGCGGCATTCAGGCTCTTGTGCGCCTGCCGATGCTGCAGCAGGATCGTGACCGTGCGCAGGGCCTGAATACCGCCGGCTATGTATCCGGTTACCGCGGATCACCGCTGGGCGGTGTCGATCAGGCCATGCAGAAAGCCGCCGTCCACCTTGACGCCCATCGGGTCGTCTTCCAGCCCGGTATCAACGAAGACCTCGCCGCCACTGCGGTCTGGGGTACACAGCAAGTCAATCTGTCCGCCGGGGCGCGCTACGACGGCGTCTACGCGCTCTGGTACGGCAAGGGTCCCGGCGTCGATCGTTCCAGCGACGTGCTCAAGCACGGCAACGCCGCCGGGTCTAGCCGCCACGGCGGAGTACTGTTGATCGTCGGCGACGACCACGCCGCCAAATCGTCGACCTTCCCGCACCAATCCGATCATGCCCTCGCCGCTGCGATGATTCCGGTTCTCAGCCCTTCCGGCGTACAAGAAGTGATCGACTACGGCTTGCACGGCTGGGCAATGAGCCGCTTCAGCGGTTGCTGGGTGGCGCTCAAGGCGATCAGCGACACCATCGAGAGCTCGGCAGTGGTGGACATCTCCGCCGAGCGGCTGCAGATCGTACAGCCACAAGATGCCGTCATCCCGCCCGACGGGCTGAATATCCGCTGGCCCGACCCGCCGCTGGCACAGGAAAAGCGCTTGCTGCATCACCGTCTCTACGCGGCGCTCGCCTATGCGCGCGCCAACCGTCTCAACCGCGTCACGCTCGATTCGCCGACGGCCCGTCTCGGCATCATCACGACCGGAAAGTCCTTTCTCGACGTCATGCAGGCGCTCGATGACCTCGGCATCGACCAAAGCCTGGCGGAGGAAATCGGCCTGCGCATCTTCAAGGTCGGCATGGTCTGGCCGCTCGAACCGGAAGGTGTGCGCCACTTCGCCGAAGGGCTGGAAGAGATTCTGGTTGTGGAAGAAAAACGCCAGTTGATCGAATACCAGTTGAAAGAACAGCTCTATAACTGGCGCGAGGATGTGCGGCCGCGGGTCGTGGGAAAATTCGCCGAGAAAGGCGAATGGGCGCTTCCACATGGAGATTGGCTATTGCCAGCAGCAGGAGAATTGACTCCGGCGATTATCGCGCGCGCCATCGCCGACCGCCTGGCGACGGTATTCGACAGCCGCGTCATGCAGGAACGCCTGAAATTCTACGCCGATAAAGACAAGCAACTCGGCCAGCAACGCGATAGCCTGCCGCGCGTACCGCATTATTGCTCCGGCTGTCCGCACAATCTGTCGACCCGCGTGCCGGAAGGCAGCCAGGCGCTTGCCGGTATCGGCTGTCATTACATGGCACTGTGGATCGAGCCGCATACCCGTACCTTCTCGCAGATGGGCGGCGAAGGCGTGCCATGGATAGGGCAGGCTCCATTCACCGACACACGGCATGTATTTACCAATCTCGGCGACGGCACCTATTTCCATTCCGGCCTGCTCGCGATCCGTGCCGCCGTTGCGGCCGGCGTCAACATCACCTACAAGATTCTCTACAACGATGCTGTGGCAATGACCGGCGGCCAGCATGTCGACGGGCCGCTCGATGTGCCGATGATCACCCGCCAGCTGCACGCAGAAGGGGTGCGTCGCATTGTCATCACCAGCGACGATATCGACAAGTACCGCGGCGTGACGACGCTGGCCGAAGGGGTCGAGATACGGCACAGGCGCGAACTCGATGACGTACAACGCGCCTTGCGCGAATACAGCGGCACCTCGGTGCTGATTCATGACCAGACCTGCGCTGCTGAAAAACGCCGTCGCCGCAAACGCGGCGAGCTGGTCGACCCGCCGCGACGGGCCTTTATCAATGCTGCCGTGTGTGAGGGTTGCGGTGACTGTTCGCGCGTTTCCGGATGCCTGTCGGTCTTGCCGTTCGATACGCCGTTCGGCCGCAAGCGCAAGATCGACCAGTCTAGCTGCAATAAGGATTTTTCCTGTACCGAAGGATTCTGCCCCAGCTTTGTCACGGTCGAAGGCGGCAAGCTGCGCACCACGGCGGCGCGCACCTCGCGACCGGACACCCTGCCCCCTCCGCCGCAGCCGGTATGCCCCGAAGCGATCACGCCCTACAGCATCATGGTGACCGGCATTGGCGGTACAGGGGTGGTCACCATCGGCCAAGTGCTAGGCATGGCGGCCCATCTCGATAATCTGGGTGTCACTGTGCTCGACATGGCGGGTCTCGCCCAAAAAGGCGGTTCGGTCTGGTCGCATGTGCGCATTGCCGCATCCCAGCAGGCCTTGCATGCCGTGCGGATTGCCGCGGGCGATGCTGATCTGGTGCTCGGCTGCGATCTGGTGGTCAGCGCATCCGAAGAAGCGCTATCGAAGATGCGCGAAGGCGTCAGCCACGCCGTGATCAACAGCTATGAGGCGCCGACCAGCGCCTTTCTCTCCGATCCGGACTTGCGCTTTCCTGCCGCAGCCATGAAACAGGCCATCGCCCAGGCGGTCGGCGCCGACGGCTACGCCGAAATCAATGCGACACGGCTGGCGACGTCGCTGCTTGGCGATGCGCTGGCAAGCAATATGTTCATGTTGGGATTCGCCTGGCAAAAGGGACTGATTCCGGTCAGCGAAGAAGCGATTCTGGAAGCGATCCGTCTCAATGGCACCGCCGTCGATTTCAACCGCCAGGCCTTCGCCTGGGGCCGGCATGCCGCTCATGATCCGGCACGCATCGAGGCCCTGGTCAACCCGGGCAGCGTCGTGCATCTGGTTCCACGTGAAACGGTCGAGTCGGTGTTGCAATACCACACCACCTGGCTGCGCGGCTATCAGGGCGAAGCGCTCGCCACCCGCTATCGCACCCTGATCGAACGCGTCGCAAAAGCCGAAGCTGCATTGGTACCCGAAAAACAGACCCTGGCACTGGCCGTAGCCAAAACCTATGCTCATTTTCTTGCCTACAAGGATGAGTACGAGGTCGCTCGCCTCTACACCAATGGCGACTTCCTGCGAGAAATCCGCGAAACCTTCGAAGGGGACTATCGGCTGCGTTTCCATCTTGGCCCAAGCTGGATGACCGGGGGTCGGGCAACCAAACGCCATCTGGGCAGTTGGGCAATGCTGGCGATGCGCATTCTGGCAAGCATGCGTTTTTTGCGTGGCAGCATGCTTGATCCGTTCGGCTGGCAGCGCGACCGCAGGCTCGAACGGCGCATCATCGCGGATTACGAGCGATGGATCGAATGCTTGCTGGAACACCTGACCGCAGGCAATCGCGATGCGGCGGCCCTGCTGGTGCAGAAGACCGCCACCATCCGCGGCTTCGGTCACATCAAGTCGGAGAATTACCAGCGTGTCCGCGAAGAGATTGAAGCTGCGCTCCAGCAGCTGGAACGTCCTGCCGACATACGCGCGGTCGCCTGATACGGCCCGGTGCATGTTCCCTGTTTTGGGGAATGTGCACCGTCTCAGGCCAGTCCCATGCTCATGCGGCGTGCCTCGTCGAGCGCATCTTCCGCTTCGGCTGATTCGGTCTGCCAAATCCAGACATCGTTGGCGGCATCATAAGCCTCCACAAGCCACAAGGAGCCAGAAATCTTGCGCGCCCTGATTGGGCGGCGGAAATTGAACATCACTACATCACTGGTCTTTACTGTCGTTATGCTGCTGCTTTTGGTTTTCATGATCTTATCCATCGTTTGCAAACATCCCGATCGGTTCGCCGCAAAGATCATGCCAGCCAAGCATTACTCCCTGTTGACAGTTTTACGTCTGGATAAAATCTGCCCGCCAGATCAATTCTTCAAACAAGAAAATTATCTTTAAATAAAGATATTTAAGTGCTGCGGCAATGAAAAACGCCGCGGAATATCATCCGCGGCGTTTCTCGTTTTTATCGCTGTCGGAGCAGCTTTCTTGCAGTTTCTATTTCACCCTTTGTACGACTCAGCGCACTTCTGCAACAATATCCTTACTGAACACTTTTTCGCAATACTTGCATTTCATTTTTGTGTCGTTGGCTTGAACTTTTACATAAAAAAAGCTCTGTACCGGTTCATTATGTGAGATGCAATTCGAGTTCGGGCAGGCAAAAATGCCCTCAATCGTCTCTGGAAGCTCAAGTTGATGCTTTTTGACAACTTCGAAATTCTCGATCACGTTGACGGTCGCCTTCGGTGCGAACAGCGCCAACTCGTTGGCCTGATCTTCGGTCAAGGCGATGTTTTCCACCTTGATCAGATCCTTGCTGCCCATATGACGCGACGACAGGTTGAGACCGACCGTGACCCGCTCGCCACTTTCGGCCAGGCGGAACAGCCGCAGGATCTTCAGTCCCTGGCCGGCCGGAATATGGTCGATGACAGTGCCTTCCTTCAGCGCTTCTACAGTGCGTGTGTATTGCATGATTATTCCTTGTTCGGTATCTCGGTCCGGCAACAGGCTCAGACGGTTTCGTTCAGGACCAGGGCCAACAGGGCCTGGCGTGCATAGACGCCGTTTTCCGCCTGCTGGAAATAATAGGCATGCGGCGTCGCATCGACATCGTTGGCGATTTCATCGACACGTGGCAGCGGATGCAGGATCTTCATATTGTCTCGCGCATGGCGCAGCATTTCGGCGCGCAACACAAACTTGCCCTGGATTTTCTTGAATTCCGCCTCATCGAAGCGTTCGCGTTGCACACGAGTCATGTAGAGGATGTCGGTTTGCGGAATCACCTCTTCTAGGCTGGAAACCAATGTGTAAGTGACCCCCCTTTCATCCAGCTCCTCGCAGATATAGTCAGGCATGGCCAGTGCTTCCGGTGCGACGAAGTAAAAATGGCAATTGAACAGCGACAGCGCCTGGGTCAACGAATGCACGGTGCGGCCGTACTTCAGATCCCCGACGAAAGTCACCGTCAGGTCGCGCAGCGTGCCCTGGGTTTCTTCGATGGTGAAAAGGTCCAGCAGGGTCTGGGTCGGATGCTGGTTGGAACCGTCTCCGCCATTGATCACCGGCACGGCTGAGAACTCTGTCGCCAGACGCGCGGCGCCTTCGCGCGGGTGGCGCATCACCACGGCATCGGCATACGAAGCGATGATCTTGATCGAGTCGGCCAGTGTTTCACCCTTGCGCGCCGAGGTATTGCCGCCGTCGGCGAAGCCGATCACGCGGCCGCCGAGGCGCTGTACTGCAGTTTCAAACGACAGGCGGGTGCGCGTGGACGGTTCGAAAAAGCAGCTGGCGATCAATTTGTCCTTGAGCAGATCATTACGCGGCGCAGCCTTCAGACGCGCTGCGGTTTCCACGACAAGTTCCAGTTCTTCCCGGCTGAAGTCTGGAATGGAAATGATGTTTTTCCGGTAAAGCGGATTGACCATGGTCGTGTCCTTAATAGTTATTTTGATCTGTAGATAAAAAAAAAGCCCCTGAAACAGGAGCTTTTAAAATGCTGTAATCGGAACGGGAACCCGGACCCGGACGCCCTTGCGGGAGTCGCGGCGGTCAGACTTGATGCGCACATCAATCATTTTTTCATCCAATCCGAACAAACTTTCAGATTATAACTCGCAATCTTTCTCCTTGTTAAGAGGGCTGAAGATTTTTATTGTCCGACAAGGACAGAAAAAAGCAGACTGTCCAGGTCTGCCCTTCCCTTCCAAGCTACGCGATGGTCTGGTTCAGACCCGGAAATTGCTCACCAACCGTTCAAGATTGGCTGACAATTCACGCAGGGTTTGTACCGACGCCGAAACTTCATGTACCACCTGACCGTTGGATTGCGCCATATTGCTGATGCGCTCGACGTTTTGCGCAATTTCACTGCTGGCCGTCGATTGTTCGCGCGTTGACGCAGCGATGTCGACAATGCTGCGCACCAGATCTTCACTGCATTGCAATACGGTATGCATCGCCTCGTTGGCCTTATTGGCCGCATCCACACTCGCTTCCACCCGCTCGCGAGCCGCCTTGACGTCTTCGACCGCCTCATGGGTCTCCGTGCCGATGCTGGTCACAATGCGGGAAATCTCCACCGTCGCCTCCGCCGAGCGACCCGCCAGCTTGCGAACTTCATCGGCAACGACCGCGAAACCACGCCCCATCTCGCCTGCGCGCGCAGCTTCGATCGCGGCATTAAGCGCCAGCAGATTGGTCTGATCGGCGATTTCCTTGATCACGTTGATGATCGACGAGACCTCTTCCGACCGGGCGCCAAGACTGTTGATGCGTTCCACCAGCGCATGGGTACTCTGTTTGATACTCTGGATTTCCGACGTCACGCCGTCGACCGTCTTGACGCTGTCGCGGGTCAGATCACCAGTGCGGTTAGCCAGGTTTTCCGCTTCCTTCGTCGTATCCGCGATGTGGTGCACACTGACCGTAACCTGTTCGACACCGGCAGCAGTCGCGCTGGCAGCATCGGACTGTACTGCCGATGCCTGCTCGACCTGACCGGCCGAATCGGCAAGTTCGGATGCCGCATGGCTGACAGCAAGACTCTGCTGACGAATATCGGTAAACATTTCTCCAAGAGACTGCATGAAACGATTGAAAGCCGCTGCTGTGCGGCCGATTTCGTCATTGTTTCTGATATCAATCCGCACCGTCAGGTCGCCCTTGCCCGAGGCCAGTTGCTCCATGCTGGCCGCCATGTGGTCGAGAGGACGGGTCATCGCGGCGATAAGACCGGCCAACAGTGCAATGATGGCCAGCAACGCCACCACGCCGATGCCGGCCGCAATCAGGCTTTGATGCAGCGCGGGGGCAGTGATGGCTGCTGTCGGAACACTGACGCCCAACGACCAGAATTGTCCGGTATCGCCGATGCTGACCGGTTCGAAAAAGTTGGTATAGCCGTCGGCCTCATAGACGAAGGATTGCCCGGCCTTGATCTTGTCGAGATAGGCAGCAAGCGGGTTGTCTTTCTCCACCGACTTGCCGAGCACTTCTGCTTTGGGATTGACGACGTACAAACCGCCTTCGGAGATCATCCGCACATAGCCGCTGTCATAGGGATGGATCTGACTGAAGCGCTTCTGCAGGTCGCCAAGCGCCACGTCTGTCGCCGACAGACCAAGGAATTTTCCGCTAGCATCCTTCATCACCACGGCCAGCGAGCTTTCCAATACCTTGACGTTCTGCACCTCATATGGATAAGGCTCGGTGATGGTGTCGCGACCACGGGTTTTCGGCACTACATAGAAATCGCCCCAGCCGGGCTTCTCATACGGAGCCTGGTAGCTTTCGGGGTGATCCTTGAACTTGACCATGTCCTTGAGCAGATCCGGCGACAACATGGTGTCGATCTGCGCCTTGCCTTGCGCATTACGGGTGAAATACGGCGTATAACGCCCAGTCAGATCCTCATATGGGGCGTTATTGCGAAAAGCCTGATCGTTGCCGTCAAAGGCATTCGGCTCCCACACCATCCACAGACCGATCGAACCCGGCGCACCATCAAGCAATTCGAGATGAATGTTGTCGAGCATTTTGCGGTCCGGCTGCATGCCGCCACGCTTGATGCCGGCCACCAGTTGCTGCAGATGTTTCGGCAGGGAAAAACCCAGCTTGAAATCACTCTCGGCCGAATCGGCATAAGTTCGAGCCTGACTCACCGCCAATTGATAACCCATATCGACAGCATTACGGTAACTGAGCCAGGAAATCAGCGCGATCATTGCCGCAAGCGCCACGCCGACAGCCAATGCAGCCATGACGGTGATGCGCCTGCTCAAGCTACCCCATTTTCTTTCTCCCATATCGTTCCTCACTTTAGTTATTTATACTCATAATAGAAAAATAACCAGTGTGAGACCGGATTGCCACTAAAGCGTCAATAAAGCTATTTGCCGGCATCGCAACAGCCGCACAAACAACATCGCGACAGAAATACACCCGTTGAGGATAAGACAGCAGCTCCGCTTTTCATGTGACGAAAAGCGATAGTCGTGCCGGGGCCAGGTTTGTACCTATCAGGACATATTCGGACTAAGATACAAATAGATCACCTTTGCCGGCGAAGCATAAATGATAAAGTGCATCAATATTGCCGACCTGACTGTCGGGATGTTCATCCACGATCTGAATTGTGATTGGATGTCACATCCCTTTTTGCGCAATCGTTTCATGATTTCCAACGAAGCGGAAATCCGCAAGATTGCCGACTCAGGCATTCACGAAGTCTATATCGACACGACCAAGGGGCTCGATGTCGTTCATGCTCCGACCATCACCGAAGTCAAGAAACAGCTCGAAAGTGAAATGCTGGAAATCGGCGAAATCAGGCCGCCGGCAGTAGAAGCACGCACTACCGCCAAGGATGAATTCGGCCGCGCCCGCATCGTCCACGAAGAAGCGCACCAGATCGTGCATGGCATATTGCACGATGTACGCCTTGGCAAGCAGGTCGACCTCGAGCAGGTCGCGCCGTCCATCGAACGCATGACCTCGTCCATCCTGCGCAATAACGGCGCCCTGCTCGCCCTGTGCCGCATCAAGGACAAGGACAACTACACATTCCAGCATTCTGTCAGCGTCGGTGCACTGATGGTCACGTTCTGCAATGCGCTGCAAATGAGCAAGGAAGTCATTCATCAAGCCGGCATTGGCGGTATGTTGCACGATATAGGCAAGATGAAGATTCCGGATGAAATCCTCAATAAGCCCGACAGGCTGACGGAACGTGAGTTTTCCATCATGAAATGCCACGTCATCGAGAGCAAGGCCATTCTCTCCCAAGCAGACGGCATTTCCGAAACTTCGATCACGGTCGCTGCCCAGCACCACGAACGGCATGATGGCAGCGGCTATCCTGCCGGTCTCAAGGGACATGAGATTTCCCAACTCGGACAGATGGCAGCGATTGTCGATGTCTATGATGCGCTGACTTCAGACCGCTGCTACCACAAGGGCATGTCACCAACCGATGCCTTGCGCAAGATTTACGAATGGTCAAAGTTCCATTTCAATCCGGAACTGGTGCAGGCATTCATGCGCACTATCGGTATTTATCCGATCGGCACACTCGTTCGCCTGGAAAGCGGCCGGCTGGCCGTGGTGATAGAACAAAACGAAAAGAATCTCGTCTCGCCCAAGGTGAAGGTTTTCTTCAGCATCAAGAGCAATAGCCACATTCCACCGGAAATTGTGGATCTGGCCCGCTCGATGGGACACGGCGGCGCTGACAGGATTGTTCGCCACGAATCGCCGGAACGCTGGCGGCTTGATCCGCTGCGCTACCTCTGATCCGCCAGTGTCATCAGACATTGACGCAACTTCTGGCAGGTTTCACCGATACCGGCACGGATGGTAATGGTGAACAGACTGTCCAATCTGGTTGCCGACAGATTAATCAAGGCCGACGGAATTTGTCTTTCGGCACACAGCACCGGTAGATAATTGACCGGAGATACCTCCAGAGACGATCCCATTACCAGCAGGAAATCGCCTTCCGTTGCTCGCCGCATCGCCTTTTCCATATTGGGAACGGCCTCGCCATACAACACCACATCGGGTTTAAGTACATCCGCGCAGACACTACATTGCGGCAATACATCGCGGTTAATGTAATCGAGGCCGTGCTTGGTACCACAGGATGGGCAGTGCGCCGTCATCAAGGTGCCGTGCAATTCAATGACTTCGCGGCTGCCGGCGCGGTGATGCAGACCATCGATATTCTGGGTCAACACGGTAACGCGCTTGCCGCATGCTTCCAGCCAGGCAAGAAACAGATGTCCGTCATTGGGCTGATATCCGCCGGCGAGCTTGATGGAAAAAATGGATTTGAAGCTCTGCCAGAACGCGACCGGATCGCGGTGAAAATAATCGACCGATATTGCCTCAGCCAACGACATATCACGAGTCCATAATCCGTTGGCAGAGCGAAAATCCGGAATACCCGATTCGGTACTCATACCTGCACCGGAAAGCACAACGATATGGTTTGCGCACTGAAGTTGTCGGGCAAGTTGATCGAGATGAGATTCAGACATGGGTTAACCTGCTGAGCAGACCCGTTCAGGAGTGGGAAGGCGGATATTTGAGCGCATTCTTGGCCATCTTGTCACAGACGGCATGATTCAGATCTATCTTCATCACCGCGGCCAGGCGCACCAGATAGAGCAATACGTCTGCGATCTCTTCCTGCAGGTGAGTGTAACGCTGTGGGTTCTGTTGCAGATTGCTCGCCTCATCTTCACTCAACCACTGGAAAATTTCCGCCAGCTCACCGACTTCTCCGGTCAAGGCCAAAACCAGATTGCGCGGCGTATGAAACGGCTGCCAATCGCGGTCGGCGGCGAATTTCTCCAATGCCGTCACCAGCGCATCTACCTCCAGTAAACGGGCTTCGGTCATAAAAACAATCTCTTCAAAGAACTCTATTTTACGTCATGCAACCGATATCCGGGCTGTTTCACGTGAAACAGCCCGGCAACCGGTCAGATCAGACCTTCTTCCTGCATTGCGCGTTTTACTGCCGGCCGTGCGCCAACACGTTGCAGATAGGCTTGTACATGCGGGTAACCTTCCAGCGACACCTTCAGGAAACCGGTCCAGTTCAGGCAGGTAAACAGGTAGGCATCCGCGACGCTGAAGTTTCCCATCAGGTACTCATTGTCGCCAAGGACGGCGTCGAGCACTGCGAAACGCCTGTTCAATCGATCAAGGGTTTGTGTTTTCAACGCATCGGGGATATTGGGCATCCACAACGGCCCGAATCCCTTGTGGATATCGGTAGCAACGAAATTGAGCCATTCCTGCAGCCGGTAACGCTGAAAATCTCCGGCGGGTGGAATCAGGCCGCTTTGCGGCGCCAAATCGGCCAGATATTGCACGATCACTGCCCCTTCGGTCAGCAACTGCCCATCATCGAGCAGCAACGCCGGCACCGAGCCTTTCGGATTGACCGCGCTGAAATCGGCACCATCCGGCAATGTATGCGGTGTAGCGCGCAGGTCCACTTTTACCCGTTCGCAGTTGAGACCGGTTTCTGCCAGCACGATATGTGGCGACAGCGAACACGCACCAGGGGAATAGTAAAGCTTCATGGAAAACTCCTTGCCAGTTGAATCAGATTTCCTTGTAAAGCTTGCTGCCGGAACCGACAAACTCTACCGACTTCTGTTCCATGCCAGACTGCTGGCGGGATAGATTCTCGGCATAGTCGCGCACGTCCTGAGTGATTTTCATCGAGCAGAACTGTGGACCACACATCGAACAGAAGTGAGCCACCTTGGCGCTATCCTTGGGCAGGGTTTCATCATGGAACGCGCGGGCACGTTCCGGATCGAGACCAAGATTGAACTGGTCTTCCCAGCGGAATTCGAACCGGGCCTTGGATAATGCGTTATCACGGATCTGTGCCCCGGGATGTCCCTTGGCCAGGTCGGCGGCGTGCGCAGCCAGCTTGTAAGTAATGATACCCTCTTTCACATCGTCACGATCTGGCAATCCAAGATGCTCTTTCGGCGTCACATAGCAGAGCATTGCCGTGCCGTACCAGGCGATCTGGGCGGCACCGATGGCCGATGTGATGTGATCGTAGCCGGGTGCGATATCGGTGGTCAGCGGTCCAAGCGTGTAGAACGGCGCTTCGGCACACCAGTCGAGCTCCTTGTCCATGTTTTCCCGAATACGTTGCATGGGCACATGTCCCGGCCCTTCGATAATCACCTGCACATCATGCCGCCACGCAATCTGCGTCAATTCACCCAGCGTCTTCAGCTCGGCAAGTTGCGCTTCGTCATTGGCGTCATAAATCGACCCCGGCCGCAGACCGTCCCCCAGCGAGATGGAAACATCGTACTGACGCAGGATGTCGCACAACTCGTCGAAATGGGTATACAGGAAATTTTCCTGATGATGTGCAAGACACCACTTGGCCATGATGGAACCACCGCGCGACACAATGCCGGTCATCCGTCCGGCAGTCATCGGCACAAAGCGCAGAAGAACGCCGGCATGAAGGGTAAAGTAGTCGACCCCCTGCTCGGCCTGCTCGATCAGCGTGTCACGCACGATATCCCAACTGAGATCTTCGGCCTTGCCGCCGACTTTCTCCAAAGCCTGGTAAATCGGCACGGTACCAACCGGTACTGGGCTATTGCGCAAAATCCATTCACGAGTCTCGTGAATATTCTTGCCCGTGGACAGATCCATGATGGTATCGGCGCCCCAACGCGTCGCCCAGGTCATCTTGTCGACTTCATCACGGATCGATGATGACACGGCGCTATTGCCGATATTGCCGTTTACCTTGACCAGAAAATTACGACCGATAAGCATCGGTTCGAGTTCAGGATGATTGATATTGGCGGGAAGAATGGCTCGGCCACGCGCAATTTCATCGCGTACAAACTCGGGCGTGATCTGAGCAGGCAAGGTGGCACCGAAGTTTTCGCCACCATGCTGTCGTGTCAACAGATCCAGCAGACGGGTGTTGCCAGTCTCGCGCAGTGATTCGATATACCGTTCGCGGTTCAGGTTTTCTCGGACGGCGGCAAATTCCATCTCCGGTGTAACGATGCCGCGACGCGCGTAATGCATCTGCGTGACACAAAGACCGTGGCGGGCGCGCAGTGGTGCACGACTCAGATTGAAACGCAGTGCAGCAAGACTGACATCAGCAAGCCGCAAACGCGTATAGACACTACCGGGTTCAGCCACCGGTCCGCAATCTTTCCGCTCATCGATCCAGCCTTGACGCAGCGGCGCAAGACCATCTTCGAGCGAGATACTGACTTCGGGGTCGGTATAGGGGCCGCTTGTATCGTAGACATACAACGGCGGATTGCTTTCATTGCCTTCGCGGGTCCGCGTTGAAGACTGACTGATTTCCCGCATCGGCACGCGGATATCGGCACGGCTGCCCGCGACGTAAATCTTGCGGGAATTCGGAAACGGCTGGACGGCAGCCTGGTTGAGATCAATGCGGGATTCTTTGACGTGTGGCGCGTTCATCATGCCTCCTCGGCGATGAAACGGCGTGGGGCATGTAATGCTACAGAGCAGCACGCTTCCCTACGCCGGAGTTAACCGGATCAGGTTCGAAGGGTGTTTCTCACCCGCCTCTGTTGTCGCAATACGAAAAGCAGCGGCAGGACCCCTAGCGATACTGTGAAGGTAAGGCAAATATGGAATAATGACAAGTTATCGCCTTTCATAACAATGCGGAGAAAACAGATGAATTTCGAACAGGCGCGCTTCAATATGGTCGAGCAACAGATTCGGCCCTGGGATGTTCTCGACCCGGCGGTGCTTGATTTGTTGTTTCACGTGAAACGTGAGGACTTCATCGACGCCAATCACCGGTCGTTGGCTTTTGCCGACGTGGAGCTGCCGCTGCCGAACGGCAGTCGCATGCTGCAGCCGAAAATGGAAGCACGTATGGTGCAGGACCTTGATATTCGCCCGGAAGACAAAGTGCTCGAAGTCGGCACCGGCACTGGTTACGTCACTGCCCTGTTATCGCGTCTTGCGGCACAAGTCTTCAGTATCGAAACGGACGCCGCCACGCAGCAGACAGCAGAAACCAATCTGCGTCACGCCGCCTGCATGGAGAATGTCCATCTGATCGTTGGCAATGGCCTGAACGGGTCGGAAGAGAATGGTCCATTCAATGCGATTCTGGTCGGCGGCTCCACGCCTGTGGTACCTGAAAAGCTCCGTAGCCAGCTCGCCATCGGTGGACGCATGATGATCACCGTCGGCGACCTTCCCGTGATGACAATGCGCCTGATTCAGCGTGTCGGTGAAAACGAATTTACCGATACCGCTTTGTACGAGACCTGTCTGCCCCGCCTCGCAGGCAGCGAGGCCATCGAACCGGAAAGGTTTCAGTTTTGATGGATAAGGAGATCTCTCCACAACAACTGGCGCCGCTGCTTGAGCAAGATGCAGCGGCGTTGCTGTTGCTCGACGTCCGCGAACCATGGGAATGGAATCTGGTACATATCGAAGGATCCACGCTCATGCCGATGCATCTGGTGCCGCTGCGCCATAACGAATTGCCGGATGACAAGCTCATCGTCACGATCTGCCACCACGGCGTCCGCAGTTTGCAAGTCAGCGCTTTTCTGCAGCATGTCGGTTTTGATCGCACCGTCAGCCTGAAAGGCGGCATCGATGCCTGGGCCACAATGATCGATCCGTCCCTGCCCCGTTACTGAATCACCGCGGCCGGCAAAAACCGGCCGATTTACCATGAACTATCTCCACCAAGCCCTGACCCGACTGCAACCAGACTGGCGCGACATTCTGACCGCTCCGCAAACCGCTCCCACGCTCGAGCACATCGATCAACGACTCGCCGAACTCGAACAAAACGGCGAAGTGCTCTATCCACCGAAAGAAATGATCTTCAGCGCACTCAGCCATTTCGCGCCGGCACAGACTCGCGTGGTCATTCTCGGTCAGGATCCCTATCACGGCGCAGGCGAGGCCATGGGCCTGTCTTTTTCCGTTCCACCCGGCATACGCATACCGCCATCACTGCGCAATATTTTCAAGGAGCAAGAGAGTGATCTCGGCATCGCCCGGCCCCTGCACGGCGACCTGACCACATGGGCCAGACAGGGCGTACTGTTACTCAACAGCGTCATGACCGTTACCGCCGACAAAGCCGGCAGCCATGGCAAACTCGGCTGGCAGACAATCAGCGACCGCTTGATCGACGCCGTCGTCAAGGAAAGCCCGGCCTGTGTTTTCATGCTGTGGGGCAACTGGGCCCGCGGCAAGACAGAACGCATCGACCGACAACGCCATCTGGTGCTCGAAGCCGCCCACCCTTCGCCCTTGTCCGCCAGCCGCGGATTTCTAGGTTGCCGGCATTTTTCCCAGGCAAACCGGTGGATGCAACAGCGTGGTTATCCGGCTATCGATTGGTCATTGGGTGGTCAGGAAGGACTATTTTGAATATTTACGCATGAATCACATCGATATCGAATAATCATTGCTTCCCACCCGCGCGCCCTTGCCCTATTCTTACTCTCTGTCTCAACTACACACCCAAGGGCCGTGGACATACTGATATTGCTGTTCCTGATTTTGCTCAACGCCGTCTTCGCCATGTCCGAGTTGGCGTTGGTTTCATCCCGCAAGGTTCGTTTGCAGCAATGGGCCGAAGAAGGAAACCGCGGCGCCCAGGGTGCACTCGATCTGGTCGAAGACCCCACCCGCTTTCTTTCCACCATACAAATCGGCATCACCTTCATCAGCATCACCTCGGGTGTTTATGCCGAAGCTTCTATCGCCCGTCACCTCCACGAATGGCTGCAGCCCTTCTCACTGATCGCCGCAATCAGCAAGCCGCTGGCCGATACACTGGTCATCATTTTCGTTACCTTCCTGTCGCTGATTCTTGGTGAACTGGTACCGAAACGACTGGCGATGCACAACCCGGAACTGGTGGCGAGCGCCATTTCCCGTCCGATGGGAATACTGTCGAAACTGGCGGCTCCGCTGGTCAGAATCTTGACCCTGACCACGGATTGGTTGCTGAAACTGCTCGGCGCCCGTCAAAGCCAGGAACCTTCGATTACCGAAGAAGAAATCCGTGTGCTGATGGAACAAGGTGCCGATGAGGGCGTTTTCGACCGTGCCGAACAGGAGCTGGTCGAAAACATTTTCCGCCTCGATGATCGCAAGGTGGCGTCGATCATGACGCCGCGTAAAGACATCATTTCAATCGACGTGGAAGACAGCCAGGCGGAAAACGCGCAGCTTTTGCAGAACAGTCCCTACTCGCGCTTTCCGGTCTGCCGCGGCGGCATGGAACACATCATCGGCATTCTTGATTCGAAGCGTATGCTCGACCGACTGCTTAGCGGCGCAACCGTCGACTTTCTGGCCGACCTGCGTCCCCCTCTCTATATTCCCGCCTCGGTGTCGCTGATGCAGCTTCTTGAACAGTTCAAGATGGCGCGCACCCATATCGCCCTGGTGGTGGACGAATACGGTGAGCTGGAAGGCCTGGTGACGATGAACGACGTGCTGGAAGCTATCGTCGGCGATTTGCCGGCCACCGGCCAGGAAGACGACAGCATCGTGCAGCGAGACGAAAACAGCTGGCTGATGGACGGGACGGTGACACTCGACGACTTCAAGGAATTTTTCGACATCGATCACGACGAAGCGCTGCCCGGCGAGGAAACCGGCAATATCCACACTCTGGGCGGCATCATGATGTTCCAACTCGGCCGGGTTCCGCAGGTTGCCGACCGAATCGAATGGCAGGACTATGGTTTCGAAGTCGTCGATATGGACAAGACACGTGTCGACAAGATCATGGTGACGCGAACGCCCCCCGACCCGGCCAGACAGGATTCCTGATCCCCAGGCCTGAAAATGAACCGCCGACTCGATTTCGGCGGTTTTTTATTGAAAAAAAAGTCCTACAGCAAGACACCGCCAAGCGACGATCACCATGCGCGGTATACCGTGATATCAAAAAACAAAAAAAACGCCCTGCTGGGCGTTTTTGTCTTTGCAATCGACACTCAGGTCAAAGGTGGTGAAACGACCGATACCATGCAACGAATTTCCCTATCCCTTCCTCCAGAGAAGTGCTCGGCGTGAAACCGGTTGCCTTGTGCAGGCGGGAAATGTCGGCATAGGTGATCGGCACATCTCCATCTTGCATCGGCAGATAATTCTTCTGCGCTTCATGACCGCAGGCTTCTTCGACGCAGTGAATGAAATCCATCAGATAGACCGGATTGTTATTGCCGATATTGAACAGCTCGAAAGGCACCTTGCCGGATGGCACGGTTTCCATGACGGCCAGCACGCCGCCGACGATATCGTCGATATAGGTGAAGTCGCGCTTGAGCTGGCCATTATTGAATACGTTTATTGTCTTTCCGCTAATGATCGATTCTGTAAACATCCACGGCGCCATATCCGGCCGTCCCCATGGACCATAGACGGTAAAGAACCGCAGCCCGGTAATCGGCAAGCCGTACAGATGCGAATAGCTGAACGCCATGACCTCGTTGGCTTTCTTGGTTGCGGCATAAAAGCTGATTGGTTCGTCGGTGCGATCGTCTTCGGAGAACGGCACTTTGGCATTTTTGCCGTAAACGCTGCTCGAGCTGGCGAACAGCAGATGCTTGACCGGGTGCAGGTGGCAAGCTTCAAGCAGATTGGTCATGCCGATCAGATTGCTCTGCGCATAGGCATGCGGATTACGCAACGAATAACGCACACCGGCCTGGGCCGCGAGATGAATGACAAAATCGATGGATTCGCTCTGGAACAGCTTCTCCAACCCTTCGCGATCGGTGAGGTCAAGCCTGTGGAAAACAAAGCCCTGTCGCCCCTCCAACGTCGCCAGACGGGCATGCTTGAGTTCGACCGAATAGTAATCGTTGAGGTTATCCACAGCCAGAACATCGAAACGGCCGTCATCGAGCAAGCGCTCGCACACGGCACGACCGATAAATCCGGCCGCGCCGGTTACCAATACCTTCATTCTTTACACTCCAGTCGATAAAGCTCACGCAGTTTCGCATACTTTAGGAACGAGTTCATGCAACCGATCGTGATATGGACCAGACCAGGTAATCCGTCGCGGAATCCTTGCCGGAAAAAATAAAACTTGATGAAACGCAGCAGCGGACTGAAAACAAGCTTGGCCAGCGGTACCTTCTTTCCCCGTCGATGCAGGATCTGCGCCTGCAGACTGGTATAGCGGTTTTGCTTGTCTAGGTAGGCGGCGATGTCTTCGCCGGATTCATGCATCAGGTCTCCGTCGATACGACCGACCGCGTCATCGGCGATTACATATTCATGGACAGCATCGTCCGACCAGCGTGCGTGCTGGCGGTTGAAAAGCCGCAAGCTCAGATCAGGATACCCTTCTCCATGGCGCAAGAAGCGCCCCATGAATTTGTTGCAGCGGGCAAATCGATAGGCCGTGAACTGTGGGTAACTCAATATCTCTTTGATATTGTTTAATAAAGTTATCGACAGCCATTCGTCGGCATCCAGACACAGAACCCAGTCGTTGTGCGCCTGATTGACGGCAAACTGCTTCTGGGGCCCAAAGCCAAGCCATGGCTGATAAACGATACGTGCGCCAAATCGCTCTGCGATTTCAATGGTTTGATCATTACTTCCCGAGTCGACAACGATGATTTCGTCGAATTCGCGGCAACTTTGCAGACACTTTTCCAATTGACTCGCTGCATTCTTGGTGATGAGCACCACGCTGAGCTGCACACGCATAGTATCTTGTAGCCCTTTTTTAATTTGATGATGGTTGAAGAAGGCAGTCTTCTCTTGTGGATAACAGTAATTTCATATTTTTTTTCAAATACTTGAATTACTGACAAAGCTGTGCTGTCCACAATGGTTTTCACTTGCATGGCTTGTGGATAAGTATTCACTTCCGTCTGAATGCTTGCTTATGCACAGCCTTTCTGCAAGTTGGTCAGGGTTAGCTGTGCATGAACGTTGTGCGCTGATTTTGCCACTCAACAGATAATCTATCATGCCATTTTTAAAACTGATGAAATGGATGAAGCAGGCCAAAAGCTGTTGATAAGCTGTTTTTCTTTTTTGTTTTCATGACGTTGTACCATTGAATTTCCTGGTGCCTAACAGGGTAGCAAGCGTTGGCTAGATTGTGGATAACTTTGCCGCCGGGAAAATAACAACGCTTATCCCCAATTCAGACGCTTCTTTTGCCGTGGTTATTCCATACTGCGCTCGTATACAATGCCGCCCATGATGAATGTGCTCATTGTCCGAACCTCATCGATGGGAGATCTGATCCATACTTGGCCGGCTCTCACCGATTTGATGCGGCATTACCCCAATGCCAGCGTATCGTGGTTGGCGGAAGAAAATTTCTGCGACCTGGCCGGCCTGCATCCTGCTGTGCGCGACGTGATTCCACTCTCTTGGCGCCGCTGGCGAAAATGCTTGTTGTGCCCGGCAACCTGGCGCGAGATCGGCGCGATGCGGCGAAAACTGCAGGCGACGCGGTGGGACCTGGTGATCGATTCCCAGGGGCTGTTGAAAAGTGCGATTCCTGCACGTCTGGCGAGGGCGCCGCTTGCCGGGCTTGACTGGAAAAGTTGCCGCGAGCCGTTGGCCAGCCTGCTGTACAACAAAAGGTATCGGGTTTCCTGGTCGCAATCAGCCGTTGCACGCAATCGCGAGTTGTTTTCCATGGTGTTCGGTTACACCCCGGTTGGGGAGGCCGTGTTCGGTATTCGTGCTGCCGAACGGCCGGCATGGCTGCCTGATGGCTCTTATGTAATGTTGTTGCACGCAACCAGTAAAAAATCCAAAGAATGGCAGGAACATCAATGGCTTGAACTGGCGTCGAATCTGTTCGAGACGGAAGGGCTGCGTGCGGTCTTTCCATGGGGTAACGCTCGAGAACACCAGCGCGCCGAGCGTCTGGCCCGTCTGTGCCCGCAGGCGGTCTGTGCACCGCGCATGAATCTGCGCGAAGCTGCCGGCGCCTTGGCCCATGCCCGTGCGGTGGTCGGTGTCGATACCGGTCTGTCGCATCTTGCCAACGCGCTTGATATTCCCCTGGTGGCGATTTACACCGATACGGATCCGGCCAGCACCGGAGTTGTGGAAACGCGGTTCGCGACCAATCTGGGTGGTATAGGCTGTAATCCGACGGTGGATGAAGTATTGGCGGCGCTGCGGCCGAGGATGGGCATCGCATGATCTGGAGATTTTTTTACAGTCTGCTCTGGTACCTGGCGACGCCGCTCATCAAGCACTATTTGCGCAAGCGTGCGCGCCAGGCCCCCGATTATCTCGACCACTGGGATGAGCGTTTTGGACGTGCACAGGCTACACAGAAGCAGAAACAAGCGATCTGGGTGCATGCTGTTTCTGTCGGTGAAACGCGCGCAGCCTTGCCGCTGGTGCGCGCACTGCGTGAGCGTTGGCCGGATGCGCCGTTGTTGATCACCCAGATGACACCTACCGGCCGGGCCACTGCACGTACCTTGTATGGCGATGGAGTGGAAATCCGGTACTTGCCGTATGACTATCCTGCTGCGGTGCGGCGTTTTTTCGCCGCCTACAAGCCGCTTTTCGGTATTTTGATGGAAACGGAATTGTGGCCGAATCTGATTCATGCCGCCAAAGAGAGCCAGACGCCGTTATTTCTTGCCAATGCCCGCTTATCAGAAAAATCGTTTAACGGTTACCGGCGTCTGCCCGGCTTGATGGCTCCTGCCATGCGGGCGCTGGGTGCTGTGGCGGCGCAAAGCGAGGGCGACGCAGCACGGTTGCGTGCGCTCGGCGGAGAGCAGGTCGTCGTTTGCGGCAATACCAAATACGATTTTGATCCGCCTGCCGCACAGCTGGAGCTGGGCAAGCGCTGGCGTGGCGCAATCGGTAGCCGCCGGGTGGTGGTGTGCGCCAGCACGCGCGATGGCGAGGAGGCACTGATTTTGCAGGCATGGCGGGAAAAGACTCCCGATGCCCTGTTGGTGCTGGTACCGCGCCATCCCGAGCGCTTCGCGGCGGTGGAAAGGCTGGTGCGCGAATGCGGCTTCCACGTCGAATGCCGCAGCACGGCAGCTCCGCCGTCTGCCGCCGCACAAGTGTGGATCGGCGACAGCATGGGGGAAATGTTTGCCTATTACGCGCTGGCCGATCTGGTGTTCATGGGCGGCAGCCTGCTGCCGCTGGGTGGGCAGAATCTGATCGAGCCGGCCAGTATCGGGGTTCCCGTTCTGATGGGCCCTTCCACGTTCAACTTCGCCGAAGCGAGTGCGCATGCCTTTGCCGGAGGTGCTGCCCTGCAAGTGGGTGATGCAGCCGAAACGGTTGCCGTCATCAAGCGTTTGTTGCACGACGATGCGCGGCGCGGCGCAATGGCTCAGGCGGGGTTAACGTTCAGTCGGGCGCATCGCGGTGCGAGCGCCCGGATCGTCGATCTTATTGCCACGCAGTTGCAGCAACGGATGTAAATAGAATTATTGCTATTGGCAACTGTTTGTAACCATATGTTTTACTTGTCTTCTTCGTCTTCGCCCATGTCGTGAGCCCAGAACATCCGGTCGGGAATGAACTGTCCCATGCCCGGACGATAGGCATTGAGCAGCGTCTGGTAGGTGTATTCCTGGGCGTCGTTGACCGCTTCCATCAGCGGCGCGCCGCAGGCCAGCATGCCGGCGAGCGCCGATGCCAGCGTGCAGCCAGAGCCGTGATAACTGCCCGGCAAGCGGTCCCAGTGCTGGGCATGTGCAGTGCCGTCCGGCAGATAAAGCGTGTTGACGACATCGATGGAATTCTCATGCGTGCCGGTGATGAGCACATGGCTGCAACCGAGTTTAAGCAAGCGTTCGGCGGCGAGATCAAGCGTCAGCTCGTCCTCGTCGTCTGGATCGTCACTGGCCAGACGGCGTGCTTCAATACTGTTTGGTGTCAGTATGGTCACTTGCGGCAAGAGCAGATCGCGCATGGCAGCAACCAGATCTTCGTCAGCGAAGGAACTGCCGTCGCCGCTGGCCAGTACCGGGTCGAGTACCAGTGGCACCTCGGGATAGTCGGCAGCGAGTTGTGCCACCACGGCCATGTTTTCCACACTGCCGATCAGACCGATCTTGATTGCCGCAACCGCCATGTCTTCGAGCACGATGCGTGCCTGATCGTTGACCCAGTCGGCATCGATGACGAACAGGTCGTGGACGCTGGCGCTATCTTGTACCGTCAGCGCGGTAATCACCGACAGCGGATGGCAGCCCAGACTGGAGAGCGTGAGAATATCGGCCTGGATACCTGCCCCGCCACTAGGGTCCGAGCCGGCGATCGTCAGGACGACAGGCGGTTGTTCTCTCTGCGGATTTTGACTGGGCAAGGTGAACCTCCGGCTGTCTGGATATAGAATCGCCATTCTAACTTACAAAGGGGAATCGCATGCGCAGTTGGATGTGTTTGATCTGCGGCTTCATCTATGACGAAGAAGTAGGTCGCCCGGAAGACGGTATCGAACCGGGCACGCGTTGGGAAGATATTCCGCCCAACTGGACCTGCCCGGATTGCGGCGCACGCAAGGAAGATTTCGAAATGGTCGAAATCTGACTCTCTATCGTATTGTCATTTTATCCGTCGCATCACCATCAAAATGGCGGGATAATGGCTGTTTGAAATCGTAGCCGACAGCGTGCAGATCCGCGCCGCCGGCGCCAGCGGGAGCGGATGTGGGTTATCTCTACGTCAAGGCCTTTCATATTTTCTTTGTTGTGTCCTGGTTTGCCGGGCTTTTTTATCTGCCACGCCTGTTCGTCAACCTGGCCATGGCCAGCGCTGATGCCGAATACACCCGGCTGTTGACGATGGCGCACAAGCTCTACCGTTTCATGACGCCGCTCGCTGTTCTGGCCTTGGCATTCGGCTTGTGGCTGTGGCTCGGTTACGGCATTGGCGGTGCCTGGATGCATGCCAAGCTGACGCTGGTGCTGGTGCTGGTCTTCTATCACGGCTATTGCGGTCGACTCCTGCAGGATTTCGTGCAGAAGCGCAACCGGCGCAGCCATGTCTGGTTCCGGGTGTTCAACGAGGCCCCCACCCTGCTGTTGTTGGCCATCATTATTCTGGTCGTCGTCAAACCGTTCTGAGAGGAACACTTCATGGGTATGGAAATCGAACGCCGTTTTCTGGTGAACGCGGATGGCTGGAAGAAGCTCGGCAAACCGTGCGAGTACCGCCAGGGCTATATGTCGGTACACCCCGAGCGGACCGTGCGGGTGCGCATTGCCGGCGGCCATGCGTGGCTGACGCTCAAGGCGCGCATCACCGACACTTCCCGGCATGAGTTCGAATACGAAATTCCCCTTGCCGATGCCAGGACCATGCTCGACGTGATGTGTCCGATGCAGGTCAGCAAACAGCGCACCAGGCTTACTTTTGCCGGCCATGTGTGGGAAGTGGACGAGTTTTCCGGTGCCAATGCCGGACTTGTGCTGGCTGAAATCGAATTGCCGTCGGAAGATACAGAGTTCGAGCGCCCCGACTGGCTCGGGGCCGAGGTGACTGCCGACAGTCGTTTTACCAATGCCTATCTGGCCGATCATCCGTACAGCAGTTGGAACGGTCGGCATTAATCTTCATTGTCATCAACAGGATTCATCATGTCGCGTAACGAGGAGTTGTTTGAACGGGCCAAAGCGCATATTCCGGGTGGTGTGAACTCGCCGGTGCGTGCGTTCGGTTCGGTTGGCGGCACTCCGCGTTTCATCGCGCGCGCCAACGGCGCGTACGTCTGGGATGCGGACGGCAGACAGTTTATCGACTATGTCGGGTCATGGGGGCCGGCGATTCTCGGCCATGCGCATCCGGAAGTGGTGGCTGCGGTGCAGAAGGCGGCAGAAGGTGGCCTGTCCTTCGGCGCTCCTACCGAGGGAGAAATCGAGCTTGCCGACGAAATCTGTCGTCTGGTGCCGTCCATCGAACAGGTGCGGTTGGTATCGTCCGGCACCGAGGCGACCATGAGTGCGATCCGTCTGGCGCGCGGTTTCACCGGCCGCGACACGGTGGTGAAATTCGAGGGTTGTTACCACGGCCATTCCGACAGCCTGCTGGTCAAGGCCGGCTCCGGCCTGCTGACCTTCGGCAAGCCTTCGTCGAGCGGGGTCCCGCAGGATTTCACCCGTCACACGCTGGTGCTCGAATACAACAACGTAGAGCAACTGGAAAAAACCTTCGCCGAAGCGGGTAATACGATTGCCTGTGTGATTCTCGAGCCGTTTGCAGGCAATATGAATCTGGTCAAGCCGTCCGAATCCTTTATCCGTACGCTGCGTGCCATGACAGAGCACCATGGCGCCGTGCTGATCTACGATGAAGTCATGACCGGTTTCCGCGTCGCGCTGAATTGCGCGCAAAGCCTGCATGGAGTCAAGCCCGATCTGACTACGCTCGGCAAGGTGGTCGGCGGCGGCATGCCGCTTGCGGCCTTCGGCGGCAGGGCCGATATCATGGCGCATATCGCACCGCTGGGCGGCGTCTACCAGGCCGGCACGCTGTCGGGCAATCCGCTTGCTGTGGCTGCGGGGCTCACTACTCTGAAGCTCATCAAGCAACCTGGTTTTCACGAGCGGCTCGGCATGAGTGCCAGGCGTTTGGTCGACGGGCTCAGCGCCGCCGCGCGCACTGCGGGTGTGCTGCTGTGTGCCGATAGTGTAGGCGGCATGCTGGGTATTTATCTGCGTGGGAAAATTCCGTCTTCGTTTGCCGAAGTTGCCCAATGCGATACAGATGCATTCCGTCGCTTTTTCCACGGAATGCTCGACAAGGGCATCTATCTAGCTCCGTCGGCTTTCGAGGCCGGTTTCATTTCCGCCGCGCACAGTGATGCGCTGGTGGACGAAACCATCGATGCCGCCCGGCAGGTACTGGCGGCGTTGTAAATCAGCCGTCGAAGAGAAAAGGGGCCGCGGCCCCTTTTTTTATTCCGCTAGTGCATCGAGCACCACGTCGTCGAGCGCTGCGGGGTGGGCGGTGATACGAATCAGATGATTGACGGCCGGATGGACCGGGCGGTGGACGGCGATTCCCTGCTGGTAGAGTTGACGCTGCACCTTTTCCGCCCTGGTGGTATCTCCATAGTGGATGCTGACGAAATTGGTCCAGGATGGCAGCACTTTCAGACCGCGCTGGCGCAGGGTCTGTTGCAGCGTGTCGCGCAGGGAAATCGTTGTATCGAGCAACTTCTGTGCGTCTTCCCTGGCCAGCAAGGCAATAACGGCCGCTGCCTGGGCAATGGAGGACACGGCAAACTGCGGGCGGATTTCATCCGCCTTGGCAATCAGTGCTTCCGGCGCGATCGCGTAACCGATGCGCAAACCGGCCAGGGCATAGGCTTTCGATAGGGTGCGCAATCGCAGTGTGTCGGGCAGCACGCGGCTGATTGCTGCATCGGGTTGGGCGAATTCCAGATACGCTTCGTCGAGCAACAGGAAGCAGTCGGCAGGCAGACTCTGACGGAAACGCTCGATTTCTTCCTGAGAATGATAGTAGCCGGTTGGATTGTCAGGGTTGGCAAGATAGACCAGCTTGGCCTTGTATTGGTGAGCGTGGAAAGCGAGGCCGCCGAGATCGGCTTCAAGCCTGCCTTCCGGTCCGTTCAGAAGACTGACTTCGACGACGCGGGTACCGCAGCCCTCGGCGAAATAGCGAAAGGTTGGATAACTTCCGGCACTGGTCAGCACGATGTCGCCAACATTGCAGCACAGGCGCAAGGCAAGCAGGATCAGGCTGTCTGCGCCGCTGTCGACGATGACTTCACTCTCCTTGCAGCCATTGAACGCCGCTGTAATGCGGCGGATTTCATGCGCATAAGGGTCCGGATAGAGATGGGCGAGTTGCGCGCCGCTCTCACCCAGCAATTGCGTCAGCGCTGGAGTGACGAGCGGCAGGCTCTCGTTGGAGCCGATACGGGTCGTGATGCTGTGGCCGAGTGTCTGCTCCAGTCTGACAATTCCCTGGAATGGGTTGTGAATGCTGCCTTCCTGCAAGTGCTTCGCGATACGGGCCATCTACAACCCCTTGAATGCATTGACGAATAAAAGTTGTATTTTGCAACGATATGCTGTCAATCAAGACATTGCTGCTCGTTCGCCAACAGTTCGGCGATCGTTTCCCGTTTGCGGATCAGCTTTGCCTGTCCGTGTTCGACCAATACTTCGGCGGCACGTGGCCGGGTGTTGTAGTTGCTGGCCATGGTCGAGCCGTAGGCGCCGCACGACATGACGGCGAGCAGGTCGCCTTCCAGCACGGTCAGCTGCCGTTCCTTGCCGAGAAAATCGCTCGATTCGCAGATGGGTCCCACCACATCGACGGTCAGCGGGCTGACCCCGCCATGGCGCAATACCGGCAGGATAGTGTGGTAGGCCGAATACAGGGATGGGCGCATCAGGTCGTTCATGGCGGCATCGACAACGGCGAAGTTCTTGTATTCGCCGAGCTTCAAGTATTCGAGCCGGGTGAGCAGAATGCCGGCATTGCCGACCAGCGAGCGGCCGGGCTCCATGATCAGCTGCAGATTGCGCCCCGCCAGTCGTGCGGCGAGCGCGGCAGAAAATGCCTCGAGATCGGGCGGTGTCTCTTCGTGATAGCGAATGCCCAGGCCACCGCCGATATCGAGGTGGTGCAGCAAGATGCCGGCATCGGCAAGCGCATCGATCAGTTTCAGCAGGCGGTCGAGCGCATCGATCAGCGGTGTGGCGTCGGTCAGCTGCGAGCCGATATGGCAATCGATGCCGACGATGGTCAGATTCGGCAATTGCGCTGCCCGCTGGTAGATTTCGAGCGCGGTGTCGTAGGCGATGCCGAATTTGTTGTCTTTCAAGCCGGTAGAAATGTACGGGTGGGTCTGGGCGTCGACGTCGGGATTCACGCGCAGGGAAATCGGCGCTTTCTTGCCCATCTTGCCGGCGACGGCATTGAGCTTGACCAGTTCGTTGACCGATTCGACGTTGAAGCACTTGATGCCTGCTTCAAGCGCGCTCCGCATTTCCGCTTCCGCTTTGCCCACACCGGAAAACACCACTTTGGCTGCATCGGCTCCCGCCGCCAGCACGCGGGACAATTCCCCGCCGGATACGATGTCGAACCCGGCTCCCAGACGCGCGAAATGGCGCAGGATGGACAGGTTGGAATTGGCCTTCACGGCATAGCAGATCAGCGGATCAAGGGCGCCGAATGCCTGCTGGTAGGCGTTGAATGCATTGTCGAGCGCCGCTCGTGAATAGACATAGACCGGTGTGCCGAAGCGTTCGGCGATTGTCGTCAGCGGCAGATCTTCGATGAATAGGGTGTTTTCACGGTATTGGGTCGGGCTCACGGTGGTTTGGCGTCCTTCACTGGTTGGCTGGCATGCTGGCAGCCGGCTTGGCGCTGGCTGGCGCCGATGCCGGGGTCGCGGATTGCGCGGCCGGTTTCACTGCCGGGGTTTGCGGCAGATACAGCGGACCCTTGAAACCACAGGCACTCAGTGTGGCGGTCAGAAACAAAGAAATAAGGATGTATCGCATACAATGAAATCCGCTGTGGCAAAAATATGAGAAAATCAGCCCGCTGGTCTCCGATACAGCCTAGCAGCTTAGCACAAGGACATAAACATGACGGAAAGCGAATTTCTCGATCAGACAGATTCCCTGTTCGATTCGCTCCAGACTGCTCTGGATGCGGGCGCACACGATCTCGATTATGAACTCAACGGCGGCGTGCTGGAAATCGAATTCGAAAACGGCGAAAAAATGATCATTAACCGCCATCTGCCTAACCGCGAGATCTGGGTCGCCGCGCGCAGCGGCGGCTATCACTTCGCCCGGCAAGCCGATGGTCGCTGGTTGAATACGCGCGATGGCGATGAGCTCGGCGAACTGTTGTCACGTCTGATCAGCACTGCCTGCGGTAGCAGATTCACCTGGCCATGAGCGCCGCATGGCGGGCTGGCGAGTCGTTTGCCGCCATGCCTGTCCAATCGAGAGCCGAATGAACTCACACATCCCAAGAAAGCGCTTCGGGCAGAATTTTCTGCAAGACAGCCGCGTAATCGAAAATATTGTCCATGCCGTCAATCCCCGCCCGGGTGAGGCCGTGATCGAAATCGGGCCGGGACTTGGCGCCCTGACGCAGCCATTGCTCGATCGGCTCGACGTATTGCATGTGGTCGAAATCGACCGGGACATCATCAGCCGTCTCAAAAGTTCCTTTCCACCCGACCGGTTGGTGATCCACGAGGGCGATGCCCTGGCGTTCGATTTTGCTTCGGTCCCCGGGCCGCTGAAAATCGTCGGCAATTTGCCGTACAACATTTCCACACCGTTGCTGTTTCACCTGGCAGAGTACGGCGACCATGTGATCGACATGCACTTCATGCTGCAAAAAGAAGTCGTCGATCGGATGGTTGCCGAGCCCTCATGCGCCGATTACGGCCGGCTGAGTGTGATGTTGCAATACCGTTTCGAAATGGAAAACCTGATCGATGTACCACCGGATGCCTTCTGGCCTCCACCCAAGGTCGACTCGGCTGTTGTACGCATGATCCCTGCTGGCGGGCGTTGCGGGTTCGCTGACGATTATGCGCTGTTCGAAAAGGTCGTTACGCAGGCATTTGCCCAGCGACGCAAGACGCTGCGGAACAACCTGAAAGGCTTGCTCGATGAAGCGGCACTGAGCGGGCTTGGGATCGATGCCGGACTGCGTGCCGAGAATATTGCCGTTGCCGATTACGTCCGAATGGCGAATTGGCTCGCTGCCCAGTAAGCTTTAATCGTTATGTTCGCCGGGCCGTTTCACGTGAAACGGCCCGGTTCCGTTTGCAGGCCCCAGCGCCCCAACTCTTCGTATTGACTTCCATGCGGCGTCAAGCGCGATCGAATCAGGGCGATGTGGTCGATGCAGAACCGGATAGGTGCGATGCGCTCGGCCGTGGCATGGGCGGGAGGCAGATGGCGGATCAGGGTCAGGTGCGGCCGATAACGGCGAGTTTCCTGCCGGAAACCGGCTGCGATCAGCCCGGACTGTAATGATGACTGCAGGCTTAGCAGTTGCGGAGATGGGGAGACCGTGCCGAGGACCAGAAGCGAGCGTCCCATGACACTCAGCCGATCGAAGTCCGATTCGCAGCGAGCATTGCTTGCCGCCTCTGCGGCAATTGTACCGACGGTGGTGACATCCTCGATCGCAACGCTTCCCAGAAAATACAGCGTCAGGTGCATGGCCGCCAGGGCAACCGGGTATCCGCCGCGCAGCGCGCTTTCGTGTTCCGCCAGCAGCGCCAGTTTGCGGATGGTCTGTGGAGCCGGCATCACGGCGAGAAACAGTCTCAGGTCGGTATCGGGCATGATTCAGTTCCAATCGGCGAGAAGACGGTCTGCTTCATGATGCGCGACCCGCCCCGAGGCAACAAGTCCGTTCAGGCATTGCCGCAGCGTGTACATGCCGTGTTGGCGACCGGTTTGCAGCTGCGATTCGATCAGCGCCAGACGATTTTCCCTGATCAGATTGCGGATGGCCGGTGTGACGATCATCAGTTCGTGGACCGGCAGACGGCAGTCGCCGTGTATTCCAAGTACCAGGGTCTGGGTCAGAACGGCACGCAGCGATAGCGACAGCTGCATCCTTACTTCTTCCTGCATGCCGGGAGAAAAGGCACCGACAATGCGCTGGATGGCATCCGCAGCCGTGCGTGTATGCAGGGTGGATAACACCAGATGACCGGTTTCAGCGGCCTGCAGGGCGAGTGCAAGCGTTTCCGTGTCGCGCATCTCGCCAATCATCAGTATGTCGGGGTCCTGGCGCAGCGCAGCGCGCAGCGAATCGTTGCCGCGAGGGGTTTCGCATTGCGTGATCAGCGCTGTACGGCTTTCGTGCACATACTCGATCGGATCTTCCAGAGTGAGGATGTGACAGGCGCGGCTGTCGTTGAAATGATCGATCAGCGCCGCCAGCGTGGTTGATTTGCCGCTGCCGCTTGCGCCGGTGATCAGTATCAGTCCCTGTCGGGCCTCCGTAATTCCCGTCAAGGGTAGTGGCAGGCCGATGTCAGCCAGCTTCGGAGGGGCTAGCGGGATCAACCGCAGCGCTGCCGCCATGCCCTGCGGATGGCGGAAAACATGCATGCGCACACGCGTATCGGCCGTGTTCAATATGAAGTCGCAGAAACCCTGCCGATCGAAGACCGACTTGCTGCCGGGCGGTATGGCAGCACGTAGCAGACGCTCCAGGCTTGCCGCCTCGTACGCCGCAATATCCAGGTGCAGCAATGTGCCGAGGATGCGTAAGGCAGGGACACGTCCGGGCCGCAGGTGCAGGTCGGAAGCATGGCGTTTGACGCACAAGCTCAGAAGATCGGTCAAATCCATTTATAATCTGCTCATTCTCGTATTGAACATGCCGGCAAGATCGCAATTGCCCGGCATAGAGAGGACAACATGACCAATGCAGTCAATGCGGCGCTTGCGGCCGTCTGCCGGCGTATCCGCCTGGCCGAGAAGCAGGCTAGTCGGCCGGAAGGTTCGGTTCAACTGATCGCGGTCAGCAAGACCTTTCCCGCTGAAGATGTGCGCACGGCCTGTCAGGCGGGGCAGCGCGCCTTTGGAGAAAACTATGTGCAGGAATTCTCCGATAAGGTCGCTGCGCTGAGTGACCTCCCTATTGAATGGCACTTCATTGGCCCCATTCAATCCAACAAGACACGCATCGTGGCAGAATGCGCGCATTGGGCGCACGCGGTGGACCGTCTCAAGATTGCCCAGCGCCTGTCGGCGCAGCGCCCCCCTCAGCTGGCCGCGCTCAATATCTGTCTGCAGGTGAACGTGTCCGGAGAGGCGAGCAAGAGTGGTGTGGAGCCTGACGCCGTGTTCGAACTCGCCGATCAGGTCGCTGCCCTGCCCGCCCTGAGTTTGCGCGGCCTGATGTGCATTCCGGAGCCGACGGAGGATGCCGACCGGCTCGCCAGGCAGTTTGCATTGCTGCGTACGCTGGCCGAAGGTCTGCGTGTACGCGGTCACGCGCTCGATACCCTGTCGATGGGCATGTCGGCAGATCTGGAGTTGGCCATTCGCGAAGGGGCTACCATGGTGCGTGTCGGAACGGCCATTTTTGGCGCGCGCACTTATCACACAGCCTGATCAGGAGAAATGATGCAGATTACTTTCATCGGCGGCGGCAATATGGCCGCAGCCATTATCGCCGGGCTTGCCAAGGATGCTTCCCACCGTTTGCGCGTGGTGGATCACAATCGCGACAAGCTGGCGGATTTGCAACAGCGCTTCGGTGCTGTCGGTTCTCTCGAGCTGCCTGCCTCCTTTGGCGCTGATGACGTGGTGGTGCTGGCGGTCAAGCCGCAACAGCTTCGGGAACTTTGCCGCGAGCTCGCGCCCCGTCTGGGCGGTGCGCTGGTCGTATCGATTGCCGCCGGTATCCGCACCGAAGCGCTGTCGCGCTGGCTGGGCAGCTCCCGCATCGTCCGCACGATGCCGAACACACCGTCCATGGTCGGGCTTGGCATGACAGGACTGTTTGCTGCCGATGGTATTTCCGTTGCCGACAGGGATGCGGCGCGCATTATCATGCAAGCAGTCGGCAAGGTGATGTGGCTTGCCGAAGAGCAAGGCATCGACGATATCACCTGCGTGAGCGGCAGCGGACCGGCGTATGTTTTCTATTTCATCGAAGGTCTGATGCAGGCTGCTGCCGAGGCCGGTTTCGACCCGGCTGCCGCACGCGAGCTGGCGCTTTCCACCTTTGAAGGTGCTGTGGCGCTTGCCCGTCAGTCTGATCTGGACATCGATCAGTTGCGCCGCAACGTGACGTCCAAAGGCGGTACCACCGAGCGGGCCATTGCCCGTTTCGACAAGGAAGGCGTCAAGGCTGCCATTGTCGCCGGCGCCATGGATTGTCGTGCCCGGTCCGTGGAAATGGGCCAACAACTGAGTCAGGATTGATATGTTTGCCGAAACCCTGCAGTTTCTGATCAGGACCCTGTCCAATCTGTTCGTGCTGGTTCTGTTGCTGCGTTTTTACCTGCAGGTGGCGCATGCCCCCTACCGGCATCCATTGAGCCAGTTTGTCATGGGCGTCACCAATTTCCTGGTGCTGCGCATGCGGCGCGTCGTTCCCAGCTACAAGAGCTACGACATGGCGACGCTGATCGGTGCCTGGTTGGTCGGTCTGCTTGCAAATGCGCTGATTCTGGCGCTCAACCCCGTTCCCTACAATTTCGCTGCGCCGCAAACCTGGCTGGCACTGGCTCTGCTCAGTGTGTTGTACCTGTTCCAACAGTCGTTGTATTTGCTCATGGGGGCGGTTATTGTTCAGGCCGTCATGAGTTGGATCAATCCTTACAACCCGTTGGCGCCGATGCTCGATTCCCTGACCCGTCCTTACCTGCGTCCGTTCCGGCGTGCCCAGATCGGAGGTGTTGATCTCTCCCCGGTGATTCTGTTTTTGATCATCCAGGTGATCCTGATGCTACCGGTACGGTGGTTGGAAGGAACTTTATTGACGCAACTCAAAATACTAATGTAATAAATATGTTTATTTGTCATATTCGTATTAGTTGATCATTGAAGACCAAACAGGGAGAAAAGCAAATGATGAAGCAAGTCTTGCTCGGTGCCGTCGTGATGGGTGCCCTGGCTGCTCCGGCCATGGCCGATGTTGCCGCGCTTGGCCAGAAGGATGGCTGTTTTGCCTGTCACTCGATCGCCAACAAGGTGGTTGGCCCGGCCTGGAAGGATGTTGCCAAGAAATACAAGGGCGACAAATCGGCAGAAGCCAAGCTGATCGCCAAGGTCAAGGCTGGCGGTGTAGGTGTGTGGGGGCAGATTCCGATGCCTGCCAATAGCCCGAAAGTCAGCGATGCTGATATCAAAACCCTGGTGAAGGGGATCCTGGCGCTGAAATAAGATGGGATCATTCTGAAAGATGGGCAAGGCGGCGTAAGCCGCCTTATTTATTTTACGAAAAGTACTTGTAGCAAAAGCTGATTCACGCTATACCGTTGGTCAGCAGCGGGAATGTAACAGGGCTTTTTCGATACAGTTGCACAAAGATCTAGCCGCAGGTAATCTTCTCCGCCTGTCTGCCAACACTATGCTGGAAGCACCAATTATGGCCAAGCTGACTGAACAGGATATTCTCAACTGGGACGGCGATGATTATATGAACGCCGACCACCTTGAGTTTTTCAAAGACCGATTGTTGCAAATGCAGCAGGAATTGCTGAACAACGCCAGCGCGACGGCAAACCACTTGCAGGAGCAGGAAGCAACGCCTGACCCTGCGGACCGCGCCACGCTTGAAGAGGAATACGCGCTAGAACTGCGCACCCGCGACCGGGAGCGCAAATTGCTGCAGAAGATTCAGGCATCGCTTCGCCAGATCGAAGACGGTTCCTATGGCTTCTGCGAAGATACCGGCGAACCGATCGGACTTAAGCGCCTGATCGCCCGGCCAACCGCCACGCTCTCTGTCGAAGCTCAGGAGCGACGCGAGCGGATGAAACGCCAATACGCCGATTGAGCCACCCACAGCTCGACGGACAGAAAAAGCGCCACCCATAGCGGGTGGCGTTTTGTTTTTTTTATCGCCAGCGCAGGGCTTGTACCCGCTGTACGAATAAGGGTATCGTGGTGAAAGTCGTCAGAAAAATCATATAGCAAGGGATTTTCATGCAACACCAGACCGATGATGTCCGGATCCGAGAAATCAAGGAGCTGCTTCCCCCGATTGCCCATCTTTACGAATTGCCGATCAATGAGACGGCTTCGGAACTGATTTTCGATACCCGCCGCGATATTTCTGCCATTCTGCATGGAGACGACGACCGCTTGCTGGTCGTGATCGGACCTTGCTCCATCCACGATATTGGTGCGGCCGAAGAGTATGCCCGGCGCCTGCTGCCGCTTCGTCAGGCCTATCAGCAAGACATGCTGCTGGTCATGCGGGTCTACTTCGAAAAGCCGCGCACGACGGTCGGCTGGAAGGGCCTGATCAACGATCCGCACCTCGACGAATCCTATGACATCAATGCCGGGCTGCGTCTGGCCCGGCGCCTGCTGTTGACGCTTAACAGCATGGGCATGCCGGCCGCCACAGAATTTCTCGACATGATTACGCCGCAGTACTTTGCCGATCTGATCTCCTGGGGCGCGATCGGCGCGCGGACGACCGAATCGCAAGTTCATCGCGAGCTGGCCTCCGGCTTGTCCTGTCCGGTCGGTTTCAAGAATGGCACCGACGGCAATCTGCGCATCGCCATCGACGCGATCCGTGCCGCGAGCCAGCCACACCATTTTCTGTCGGTGACCAAGACCGGCCATTCCGCTATCGTATCCACCGGTGGTAATCCAGACTGCCACGCCATCCTGCGTGGCGGCAAAGAGCCTAACTATTCCGCCACGCATGTGCATGCCGCCGCTGCGGAACTGTCATCGGTCGGCCTGACGCCGCGGTTGATGGTCGATTTCAGCCACGCCAACAGCCGCAAGGACTATCGGCGCCAGATGGAAGTGGCGCAGGACGTGGCGACGCAGATCGCTGCGGGGGAGCAGCATATCTTCGGCGTGATGGTGGAGAGCCATCTCCAGGAGGGTCGGCAGGATCTGCAGCCGGGATGCGAGCTGGAGTACGGCAAGAGCATTACCGACGCCTGTATCGGTTGGGACGACACCGAGCGCATGCTGGCGACGCTGGCAGAGGCCGTGCGCGCGCGCCGTGCCAGACAGGCGGGCTGAGCGCCGCAGGCGCCAAAAAAAGGGCAAGCCGACCGGCTTGCCCTTTTTCGTTGTCGGGATGCTTTACTTGATGATCTGCGCGAGCTCGCCCTTCGCGTAGCGGTTTGCCATGGCTTCCAGACCGACCGGGCGGATCTTGCTGCCCTGACCGGCCGTACCAAACGCTTCGTAGCGCGAGATGCAGAGATCGCGCATGGCCTTGATCGTTTCGCTCAGGTACTTGCGCGGGTCGAATTCGGCCGGATGCGTCGCCATGAAACGGCGGATCGCGCCCGTGCTCGCCAGACGCAGGTCGGTGTCGATGTTGACCTTGCGCACGCCGTGCTTGATGCCCTCGACGATCTCTTCCACCGGTACGCCATAGGTTTCCGGAATCTCGCCGCCATATTGGTTGATGATGGCCAGCCAGTCCTGCGGCACGGAAGACGAACCATGCATCACCAGGTGGGTATTGGGGATGCGGGCGTGGATTTCCTTGATGCGGTCGATGCGCAAAACGTCGCCGGTCGGCTTGCGGCTGAATTTGTAGGCGCCGTGGCTGGTACCGATGGCGATTGCCAGTGCATCGACGCCGGTGTCGCGCACGAAGCGGGCCGCTTCTTCCGGATCGGTCAGCAACTGGCTGTGGTCGAGAGTGCCTTCGGCGCCGACGCCGTCCTCTTCGCCGGCCTTGCCGGTTTCCAGCGAGCCCAGGCAGCCGATTTCACCTTCAACCGACACGCCGCAGGCATGGGCGAAATTGACCACGGTACGGGTCACGTCGACGTTATAGCCGTAGTCCGCCGGCGTTTTTCCGTCACTCTTGAGCGAACCGTCCATCATCACCGAGCTGAAACCGAGCTGGATGGAGCGTTGGCAGATGTCCGGGCTGGTGCCGTGGTCCTGGTGCATGACAACCGGGATATGCGGGAATTCTTCCACCGCTGCCAGAATCATGTGGCGCAGGAACGGCGCGCCTGCGTATTTGCGCGCGCCGGCCGAGGCCTGCACGATCACCGGTGCGTCGACCTTGTCGGCCGCTTCCATGATGGCGCGCATCTGTTCCAGATTGTTGACGTTGAAGGCCGGCAGGCCGTAGCTGTTTTCTGCTGCGTGATCCAGCAATTGACGCATCGAAACGAGTGCCATGAATTTCTCCCTCAGGGTGCAGAATGTGCGGTCCGCAGACCTGCGTTGCTCTAGTGGTGTGTGACACCGGTCAAAAGAATGCCGGCACCGACAAACGCCCCGCCAGAAAAGCGATTGACCGTTCGTACGTGCCGGGGTGACTGCAGCCAGCCGGACAAGCGTGCGCCGCCGCTGGCATAGACGAATTGCCAACTGGCTTCAATGACGTAAAAGGTTGCCGCCAGAATCAGCATCTGCGGCAGTTGTGGCGCGTTGGTGTTCATGAATTGCGGAAACAAAGCCGTAAAGAACACCACCGCCTTGGGGTTGCTCAGCGCGACCAGCATGCCGCGACGGAAGCGGTCGCTGCCGCCGCCTTGCCGGTTTTCGCGCGATTCTGTCGGTGTTACCGCCGGCGCACGCCAGGTGCGTACGCCGAGGTAGATCAGGTAGGCGGCGCCAGTATATTTCACCGCCGCGAACAGATGCTGCGATGTCGCCAACAGCGCACCGAGGCCGGCCGCGGAGACGACGATATAGACCGCCAGCCCGCACATCAGGCCGAGGCAGGTCGGCAAGGTGCGACGCACGCCATGGTGAATGCCGTGCGTCATGGCCAGCAGCATATTGGGCCCGGGTGTTGCGGACACGAAAAAAGTGGTGGTGACGAACAATAGCCAGATCTGCAATGTCATCGTTGTTCCTTGATTCGTGTCCGTTGCGGCCTTCTGTCAGCCGCGGGCGCGCGCTTCGAGCACGGCGACGGCCGGCAGGGTCTTGCCCTCGAGAAACTCGAGGAAGGCGCCGCCGCCGGTGGAGATATAACTGATCTTTTCGGTGATGCCGAACTTGGCGATGGCTGCGAGCGTGTCGCCGCCGCCGGCGATCGAGAATGCGTCGGAGTCGGCAATCGCCTGGGCCAGCGTACGCGTGCCGTGGCTGAACTGCTCGAATTCGAATACGCCTACCGGGCCGTTCCAGACGACGGTGCCTGCCTTGTCGACGATATCGGCAAGTTGCGCCGCGGAATCCGGGCCGATGTCGAGGATCATGTCGTCGTTGCTGACATCCTTGACGTTCTTCAGCGTGGCAGCGGCGGTTTCGGCAAACTCTCCGGCGCAAACCACATCGGTCGGCAGCGGTACGTTGCCGCCGCGGGCGCGGATCTTGGCGATGACGGAGCGTGCCTGATCGACCAGATCCGGCTCGCACAGCGATTTGCCGATCTTGTAACCTTCTGCGAGCAGGAAGGTATTGGCGATGCCGCCGCCGACGATCAGCTGATCGACCTTGTCGGCCAGTGCTTCAAGAATGGTCAGCTTGGTCGAAACCTTGGAGCCGGCAACGATGGCGACCAGCGGGTGTGCCGGGTTCTCCAGCGCCTTGCCCAGCGCGTCGAGTTCAGCTGCCAGCAGCAGGCCGGCGCAGGCCACCGGCGCGGCCTCGGCCACGGCGTGGGTCGAGGCTTCTGCGCGGTGGGCGGTGCCGAAGGCGTCATTGACGAAGACATCGCACAGGGACGCGTAAGCACGGCCGAGATCGGCGTTGTTCTTTTTCTCGCCCTTGTTGAGACGGACGTTTTCCAGCATCACCACATCACCGGCAGCGAGCTTGATGCCCGATTGCCAGTCGGCGACGAGCCGAACCGGACGCGAGAGCAGCTCGGAGAGCCGGGCTGCGACCGGCGCCAGGCTGTCTTCCGGCTTGGGCTCGCCTTCGGTCGGCCGGCCGAGGTGCGTCATCAGCAGTACGGCGGCGCCCTGCCCGAGGGCATGGTCGATGGAAGGCAGTGAAGCACGGATGCGGGTATCGTCGCCGATGACGCCGTTTTTCACCGGAACGTTCATGTCCACGCGGATCAGAACACGTTTGCCCTTGAGGTCTTGTTCGGTCAGTTTTTTGAAATCCATATTGAATCCAGACACCGTTCGGAAAAGACAATCAGTTAAAGCCGCGCCGGTTTGTCGTCCGGATCCGCTGCCATGCAGCGAATCCGGCTTACCTGCTCTTTCTCAGCAGGCGAACATTGCGCGGGCCGTGTTCAGCATCTGACAGCTGAACCCCCACTCATTGTCGTACCAAGCGAGAACTTTCACCATATTTCCGTGCGTTACCTTGGTCAGTGTGGCGTCGAAGGTCGACGGCTCGGTCGTGTGGTTAAAGTCCATCGAGACCAGCGGCATGGTGTTATAGCCGAGAATGCCCTTCATCGAGCCTTCGGCCGCTTCCTTCATTGCGGCATTGACTTCGTCGCGGCTGGTGTCGCGTGCGGATTCGAACGTCAGGTCGATCAGCGACACGTTGATGGTCGGTACGCGTACCGAGAAGCCATCGAGGCGGCCGGCAAGCTCGGGCAGCACGAGCCCGACTGCCTTGGCTGCGCCGGTCTTGGTCGGAATCATGTTTTGCACGGCCGAGCGGGCGCGGCGCAGATCCTTGTGGCGCACGTCGGTCAGGACCTGGTCGTTGGTGAAGGCGTGGATGGTCGTCATCAGTCCTTTGACGATGCCGATCTTGTCGTGCAGTACCTTGGCGACCGGAGCCAGACAGTTGGTGGTGCAGGATGCGTTCGACACCACGGTCATGTCGGCACGCAACACCTGATGATTGACGCCGTAGACCACGGTGGCGTCGACGTCATCGCCGCCCGGAGCCGAGATCAACACCTTTTTTGCGCCGGCGTGCAGGTGGGCCTGGCTCTTGGCCTTGCTGGTGAATGCTCCGGTGCATTCCATCACCAGATCGACTTTCAACTCTTGCCACGGCAACTGCGACGGATCGCGGGTGCTGAAGAAGGGAATCGGTTTGCCATTGATGATCAAATGACGTTCGTCATGGCTGATATCGGCCGGAAAACGGCCGTGAACCGTATCGAATTTGGTAATGTGCGCGTTGGTGGCGAGGTCTCCGCTGGCATTGACGGCTACGATCTCGAATTCCTTTTCAAGATCGTATTCGTAGATGGCGCGTAGTACCTGACGGCCGATACGGCCATAGCCGTTGATCGCGATACGGATGGTCATTTCTGTTTTATCTCCCGGAAGTGCAGCCAGGTTTCACGTGAAACCCGGGGTAAAAAAAGCCGCCTTGGGGGCGGCTTGACGACGGATTCATTGCTGGAGCAGGGCGCGGAGCTTGTCGACCACATTGTCGGTCGTGAAACCGAAGGCCTTGAACAACTCGCCCGCGGGCGCGGATTCACCAAAGCGGTCGAGGCCGATGACATCGCCCTCGAGACCGACATACTTGCGCCAGAAGCCGCTGACGCCGGCCTCGATGGCCAGCCGTGGCAGCCCGGCTGGCAGCACGGAAGCCTGATAGGCCTTGTCCTGCAGGTCGAAAGCGTTGGTGCACGGCATGGAAACCACGCGTACGGCGATGCCGGCATCGGCCAGCGCCTGTTGTGCCTTGAGCGCCAGCTCGATTTCCGAGCCGGTGGCAATGAGCACGGCACGAGCGCCGGCGGCATCTTTCAACACATAGCCGCCGCGCTTGATGTTGGCGATGGTTGCCGCATCGCGTTCCACATACGGCAGGTTCTGACGGCTGAAGATCAGGCAGCTGGGATGGTCGTTGGCCGACAGCGCCTCGCTCCAGGCCACCATCGACTCCACCGTATCGCACGGACGCCAGACCGCCATGTTCGGAATCATGCGCAGCGTGGAAATCTGTTCCACCGGCTGGTGAGTCGGGCCGTCTTCGCCCAGCCCGATCGAATCGTGGGTGAACACGAACACCGGGTTGATCTTCATCAGTGCCGCCATGCGCAGGGCGTTGCGGGCATATTCGCTGAACATCAGGAAGGTGGCGCCGAATGGTTTGATGCCGCGGTGCAGCGTCATGCCGTTGATGATGGCGGCCATGCCGAATTCGCGTACGCCATAGTGAATGTAGTTGGCTGCGCCCTCTCCGGTGAATGATTTCGCCCCCGGCCAGTTGGTCAGGTTGGAAGGCGTCAGGTCGGCGGAACCGCCGACCAGCTCGGGCAGGACTTCGGCCAGCGCGGCGATCGCGTTCTGCGAGGCCTTGCGGGTGGCGATGGTTTCGGCTTTGTCGTCGACGGCCTGCAGCCTGGCGGCCACATGTTCGGCGAAACGGGCCGGCAGATCGCCGGCCATGCGACGCTCGAATTCGGCCGCTTCGGCCGGGAATTCGGCGCGATAGGCAGCGAAACGCTGTTCCCACTCGGCCACGCGCTGCTTGCCGGCTTCCACGGCGTTCCAGGCGTCGCTGACCGCCTGCGGCACGACGAACGGCGCATGCGGCCAGCCGAGATGTTCGCGGGCCGCGGCGATTTCGGCCGCGCCTAGCGGTGCGCCGTGCACATCGTGGCCGCCCTGCTTGTTCGGTGCGCCGAAGCCGATCTTGGTCTTGCAGCAGATCAGGGTCGGGCGATCCGACTTGCGTGCGGTATCGATGGCGGTGAGGATTTCCTTCGTGTCATGACCGTCGACGTTGGGGATCACCTGCCAGCCATAGGCGGCGAAGCGTGTCGGGGTGTCATCGGTGAACCAGCCGTCGACGTCGCCGTCGATCGAGATGCCGTTGTCGTCGTAGAAGGCGATCAGCTTGCTGAGTCCCCAGGTGCCGGCGAGCGAGCAGGCTTCGTGCGACACGCCTTCCATCAGGCAGCCGTCACCAAGGAATACCCAGGTGTGGTGATCGACGATCTTGTGCCCCGGACGATTGAACTCGGCGGCAAGCAGCTTCTCGGCCAAGGCCATGCCGACCGCGTTGCAGATACCCTGCCCCAGCGGACCGGTGGTGGTTTCGACACCGGCGGTATAACCGTATTCGGGGTGACCGGGCGTGCGGGAATGCAGCTGACGGAAGTTTTTCAGGTCGTCGATGGAGAGATCGTAGCCGGTCAGGTGCAGCAGGCTGTAGAGCAGCATCGAACCATGGCCGTTCGACAGCACGAAACGGTCGCGGTCGGCCCAGTGCGGGTGGGAGGGGCTGTGTTTCAAGTGGCTGCGCCACAATGCTTCGGCGATATCTGCCATGCCCATCGGCATGCCGGGGTGACCGGATTTTGCTTTTTCCACCGCGTCCATCGAGAGGAAGCGGATGGCATTGGCGAGCTCGGTTCGGGAAACCATGCGGAAGAAACCTCGAGACTGTGAAGAACGAGAACAAGCGATCGGCCGCAGCCAATCGTTGCGAAATCATTGAATTATCGCCGATTTTACCTCTCTTGGGCAACCGTCAGGACGACAATCGCCGCCATCTGGCATGAGGAATGACGGTGTGCTGGAGCGCTGGCGGGGCTGGGCGGCGGGTGTTTTTCCGTCGGGGAGACGGCATTGCAGTTGTGAAATTACACCGCCCGCCAAACTGCTTTGCGGGCGGAGGTTAACGTCAGTTCAATTTACTGCATCGCGCAGCATATCAGCATGAAGGATTCCTCCATCATCGTACGGTTCGGAAACCTGCCTGAAACCGAACGACAGATAGAAGTCCTGTGCGGTGATTTGTGCCGACAGCTTTTGTGCCACACCGGGAAAGCGGCTCGCGCACTGTTCGAGCGCTTCGGCGAGTAATCGGCGACCGATGCCGGTGCCGCGCGCTGCCGGTTCGACCACCACGCGGGTGATGGCACAGGCCCCGTCGTACTTGTCGCCCGGTGCGAGTAACCGGGCGTAGGCGATGAGCCGTCCTGCCCCGTCTCGGCCGCACAGATGCAGCGCGACCTGGTCGAGATTGTCCAGATCGCCATAGATCGACTGCTGTTCCAGCACGAACACTTGATCGCGCAGGCGCAACATTTCGTATAAGGTGTGCGGCGTGAAGTCATCGAAAGCGTGGCATTGCCACTGGAGTAAACTTGCCATGTACAATCCTGTCTGCGTTTTATAGCCAAGGGCCCATGCCCGCGACCCAGTCCGATATGAATAAAGACGATATCTTCAGCGGCGACCTGTTTGTCGATACTGCCACCGCCGCTGGCTCGCCGCCAGTCCCTCCCCCGGCCGAACCTCCGCGTGCGGCCGATGGCGACGACGGCATCGCGCTCGATCTCTATGCCGAGCGCGCCTATCTCGAATATGCGATGAGCGTGGTGAAAGGCCGTGCGCTGCCGGAAGTGGCCGACGGCCAGAAGCCGGTGCAGCGCCGCATCCTGTATGCGATGCGCGACATGGGGCTCGTGGCCGGGGCGAAACCGGTCAAGTCGGCGCGTGTGGTCGGCGAAATCCTCGGTAAATACCATCCGCACGGCGACAGCTCCGCCTACGAGGCGCTGGTGCGCATGGCGCAGGATTTCACCCTGCGCTATCCCCTGATCGACGGCCATGGCAACTTCGGCAGCCGCGACGGCGACGGCGCCGCCGCGATGCGTTATACCGAAGCGCGCCTCACGCCGCTTGCCGAGTTGTTGCTGGGCGAAATCGATATGGGCACGGTGGACTTCGTGCCCAACTACGATGGCGCGTTCGAGGAGCCGAGTCTGCTGCCGGCACGGCTGCCGATGCTGCTGCTCAACGGCGCCTCCGGCATTGCCGTCGGTCTTGCGACCGAGGTGCCGCCGCACAATCTGACCGAAGTGGCCGCCGCGGCCGGCGCGCTGCTGGAAAACCCGCAGCTGACCACGGCGGAGCTTATGCAGTGGATTCCCGGTCCGGATTTCCCCGGCGGGGGCCAGATCATCACCGCGCAGGAAGATATCCTTGCCGCTTATGAAAGCGGCCGCGGCTCGGTGCGGGTGCGTGCCCGCTGGGATGTGGAACGTCTCGCCCGCGGCCAGTGGCGCATAGTGGTGAGCGAATTGCCGCCTGGCAGCTCGGCGCAGAAGGTGCTGGCCGAAATCGAAGAGGCCACCAACCCCAAGCCGCGCCCGGGCAAGAAGGCGCTGTCGCAGGAACAGCAAAATCTCAAGAGCCTGATGCTGTCGATGCTCGACCGCGTGCGCGACGAATCCGACAGTGCGCAACCGGTGCGGCTGGTGTTCGAACCCAAGTCGAGTCGCCAGGATCCGGAAGAGTTCATCCAGATGCTGCTCGCGCAAACCAGCCTCGAAGGCAATGCCGCGCTCAACCTGGTGATGATCGGCCTCGACGGCCGCCCTGCGCAGAAGGGACTCAAGACCATCCTCGCCGAGTGGATCGACTTCCGCACCACCACCGTCACCCGCCGTCTCGCCCACAGGCTTGCCCAGGTGGAGAAGCGCATCCACATCCTCGAAGGACGGATGATTGCCTTCATCCACATCGACGAGGTTATCCGCGTCATTCGCGAGGCGGACGAACCCAAGGCCGATCTGATCCGGGCGTTCGGCCTGTCCGAGGCGCAAGCCGAAGACATCCTCGAAATCCGTCTGCGCCAGCTCGCCCGCCTCGAAGGCTTCAAGCTGGAAAAGGAATTGTCCGAGTTGCGCGAAGAGCGCGAGGGGCTGCGCCATCTGCTCGATACGCCGGAAGCCAAGCGGCAGATGATCGCCGCCGAAATCCGCGCCGATGCGGCGAAGTACGGTGATGCGCGACGCACCGAGATCAAGGTTGCGCAGCGCGCGGTGCTGACCCAGACCGTGGCCGACGAGCCGGTGACCATCATCCTGTCGCAGAAGGGCTGGCTGCGCGCGCGGGTTGGCCACCATCTCGACCTGTCGTCGCTGGCCTTCAAGGACGGCGATGCGCTGCACACGGTCGTCGAGACGCGCACCGTATGGCCTATCGTTGTTCTCGACAACAATGGTCGTGCCTATACTGTCAACGCCGCCGACGTGCCGACCGGCCGGGGCGACGGCGCACCGGTTACCTCGCTGATCGACGTGCAGGACGGGGCTTCGGTCTGCCACATGCTCGCCGGACCGGAAACCGACCGTTATGTCGTGTCGAGTTCCGCCGGCTACGGCTTCATCGCCACCATCGGCGATATGGCCGGCCGGGTGAAGGCCGGCAAGGCCTTCATCACGCTCGATGCAGGCGACGACGTTCTCGCGCCGGTACAGGTGCCGGTCGATGTCGCCCAGGTCGATCTGCAACTGGTCGCTGCCGCCGACAATGGCCGGCTGCTGGCTTTCAGCGCCGGCGAACTGCGCGACCTGGCCAAGGGGCGCGGTCTGATGCTGATGCAGCTCGACAGCGGCGAAAAACTCCTGGCGGTCGGGCTTGCGCGTGGCGACAAGGTACGCATGGCCGTGCTGTCGGCGCGTGGCAAGGAAAGCGAGGAAAAAATCGCGCTGGCCGACTATCTCGGTCGCCGCGGCAAGCGCGGCAAGCTGATGCCGAAGAAGTGGAATATCCTGTCGATCGGCGACATTTGATCGACTGCAGCGAAAAAAAGGCAAGCCTGTCCAGGCTTGCCTTTTTTGTTGGGAGACAGGGCGGCATCATTCCTTGCAGCTGACGCCGACCGCCTTGAACGCGCTGACCACATCGGTGGTGGCGTAGCTGCGTTCACCGGCGGCGCGAATCACGCCGCAAGCCGCCTGGGCATAGTCGCTTTCCTGATTCCAGTACAAACGGTTGGCATCGGCAAACACTTGAAAAGCCTTGCGCACGGTCCAGCCCGACGAATTGGCCAGCAGATAGAAGGCGCGGTTGAAGACGCCGCTGCTGCGGTGAGGATCCATGCCGTCGACGTAATTCGAGGCATTGTCGATGGATCTGCCATCGGCCGTGGGTTTGTCCATATAGCGCAGCGGTTTGCGGCCCTTGGTGATGTCCAGGCCGATCTTCCAGCTGTTGCTGCCTTTGACGTATTGCTCGGTGGCCGCGCCCGCCATATCGGAAAAGGCCTCATTGATGCCGCCGGCCTGACCATCGTAGACCAGGCCGGAATTCTGTTCTGTAAAGCCGTGGCTGATCTCGTGGCCGGTGACGTCGGCCGACACCAGCGGGTAAAGCGTCCTTCCCCCATCGCCGAAATTCATGCTCGATCCGTCCCAGAAGGCATTTTCATAGCGATCGCCGTAATGGACATGCAGATAGAGCGGTCCGTTGAGCGGTTTGAGGCCCAGCCAGTCCTGATACATCTTCTCTACCGCATTGCCGAAATAATACGCGTCGTTGATCGGCGAGTAGGCGCCGTTGATCTCCGGGTCGGCAGTGTTGCGCGGGCAATCGAAGCTGAACGGCGTATTGAGGCTGGTGTCTTCGCTTGACTGCAGATCGACGGCAATGACACTGCCGTTGTCCATGCTGCAGCCATTGCGGGTCTGGTTGACCGGCAGATAGCCGTATTTCTTGCCGTATTCATAGTGGCCGACCTTGCGATTGCCGCCGGGACCGGTGGCGTTGAAATGGGTCAAGCCATTCCACGACTTGAGCACGGCACCGGTGTTGGCATCGATGAGCATGGTTGGCCGCGACGGCTTGGGCGCCTGCACGAAGAACGACACCAGATACACCAGCTGCGCCACCTGATGGCGATCGAGTCGTACCATCAACAACGCGCGTTCGTTGCTGGTCTTGTCGGCGTTACCCTGCTGCGTGCGTGCCATGCGCAGCGCCTCGGCGGCCGACAACGCAGGTCGGGGGCTCGGAAGATCCTGCTGGATCTGGGTCACCATCTTTCCGCTCAGCTTCGTGGCCACGCCGGCGATGGACGGCTGGCGGACCTCGACCACGGCTTGTGACCAGATCGGGATGTCAAGGTAGTACTGCTGATAACGGGTAATCACCTTGCCGCCGGGCAGCGCGAGGCTGCGCAGCGGTTTGAAGCCGGGCGGCAACGTGCCCTTGCCGGCACTGAGGATGCCGGCACCGACGATGCCGGGTACGGCATTGATGTCGATCAACTGGGCGGCATGGGCAGGAGGGACGAGACCGGCGCCGGCAAAAGCGAGCAAGATGGAAGATGAAATACACAAAAGTTTCATGCGAACTCCGATAGGGAAAGAAGCCGGTGTTAAACCGACTTGATGACTCACAACACATATGCTGTTGTGTTTCCCTATCTAATACTCATGAAGCTTTGTTTGACTGCTGTACCAAGGTCCCACCGTGATCGGCGCGATCAGGTACAAGGGTCAGTCGCGGCGAGCCGCACCGTTGCGCTCAGGGAGCCAGGCGCACCTTGTGCCAGTTGCCGTCCGCTGCGCGGGTATACAGCACCCGATCGTGCAGCCGGCTCGGTCGGCCCTGCCAGAATTCAACCCGTTCCGGCTCGACGCCGAAGCCACCCCAATGCGGTGGGCGCGGTACCTTGACCGGGTAGCGGATGCCGAACATGGCTGCCCGTTTGACGAGTTCCGCCTTGGATGGGATCTCGGTGCTCTGTTCCGATGCCCAGGCGCCGAGGCGGCTGGTATAGGGGCGACTGGCGAAATATTCGTCTGACGTTACCTCGGGCAGGCGGGTCGCCTTGCCTTCGATGCGCACCTGGCGTTCCAGTTCGGGCCAGAAGAAGGTCAACGACACATACGGGTTATCGGCGATCTGACGGCCTTTGCGGCTCAGGTAGTTGGTATAGAACAGGAACATGCTGTCTTCGACGCCCTTGAGCAGCACCACCCGCGCGCTGGGGCGGCCATCTTCTCCGACCGACGCCACGTGCATCGCAGTCGGTTCCGGCACGGCGGCACTGATGGCCTCGTCGAGCCATATCTCGAATTGAGCGACCGGATCGGAATGGCATTCCTCCGGGGATAACTCTTTCTTGCTGTAGTCTTTGCGGATGTCGGCGAGCTTGATTGACATGAAAAATCCTCCTGGGCCGGTATCTTAACCTGCACCCGCCTGACGGGCGAGCGTGCCGCAGGGGCTTTGCTGGGATCATACGGGACGGAACATGCAAGATACGTTAAAATGGCTTCCTTTACATTCTGCGGTCGCCTCAGGCCATGCATCTGCTTGCTTTCGGTCTCAACCATCAAACCGCCCCGGTGGCGGTGCGGGAAAAACTGGCTTTCCCGGCCGAGGTATTGCCTGAAGCATTGCAACGCCTGACCTCCAGCAAGGTTGCCGAAGAGGCCGCCATCGTCTCGACCTGTAACCGGACGGAAATCTACTGCGCCTGTAACGACCCTGCCATGGCTATGGCATGGCTGGCCAACTACCATCATCTGCCCGATGAAGACGTTGCGCCCTATCTGTACCGGCTCGATGCGAACGAAGCCGCCCGGCACGCTTTCCGCGTCGCCAGCGGCCTGGACTCGATGGTACTGGGCGAAACGCAGATCCTCGGCCAGATCAAGGACGCGGTGCGCATTGCCCAGCAGGCGGGTACGCTGGGCACACAGCTCAATGCCCTGTTCCAGCAGGCCTTTTCCGTTGCCAAGGAAGTGCGCAGCAAGACGGCGGTCGGCGCGAGCTCTGTGTCGATGTCGGCTGCTGCCGTGCGGCTTGCCGAGCAGATATTTCCGAGCGTCAGTGAACTGAACCTGCTTTTCATCGGCGCCGGTGAAATGATCGAGCTGGTCGCGACCCACTTCGCCGCCCGCCAGCCGACCAGCATTACCGTGGCCAACCGTACGCTGGAGCGCGGCCGTGCGCTGGCGGAACGTTTCGGCGGCAGGGCGATTGCGCTGTCCGATCTCGCCGATTCGCTGTCGCGTTTCGATGTGGTGGTGACCTCGACCGCGAGCCAGCTGCCGATCGTCGGCAAGGGGCTGGTCGAACGGGCGCTGCGCCTGCGGCGTCACCGGCCGGTGTTCATGCTCGACCTGGCGGTGCCGCGCGATATAGAACCCGAAGTCGGCGATCTCGCCGACGTTTTCCTCTATACCGTCGATGATATCGCCAGCGTGGTCGAAGTCGGCCGCGAGGCGCGCCAGGCCGCCGCCGAAGAGGCGGAGGAAATCATCGTTTCGCGCGTGACGGAATTTTCCAACTGGTTGCGTCAGCGCGAGTCCGTGCCGCTCATCCGCGCATTGCGCGCCGAAGGCGAGCGACTGCGCGAACAGGCGCTGGAAGCGGCGCTGCGCCAGCTCGCCCGCGGCGAGGCGCCGGAAAAGGTGCTCGAAACCCTGTCCGTTCAGCTCACCAACAAGTTGATGCATCCGCCAACCCAAGCCCTGTCATCCCGCCAGCGCGACGACCATGCGCGGCTGGTCGATGCCGTCGCGCGGATCTACCATTTGCATTCGGAGTCCTGATGAAACCTTCCATCGCGGCCAAGCTCTCGCAGTTGACCGATCGACTCGAGGAGGTCACCCACCTGCTCGTCCAGCCCGGCGTCACCGACGACATGGAGAATTTCCGTCGCCTGACCCGCGAACACGCCGAGCTGACTCCGGTGGTCGATGCCTATGCGTGTTGGCAACAATGCCAGAACGACATTGCGACCGCGGAAGAGATGCAGTCCGACCCGGAAATGAAAGCCTTCGCCCAGGCGGAAATAGGTGCCGGACGCGAGCGGCTCGAAGCGCTCGAACTCGATCTGCAGAAGCTCCTGCTGCCGCGCGATCCGAACGACGAACGCAACATCTATCTCGAAATCCGCGCCGGGACCGGCGGTGACGAGGCGGCCCTGTTCGCCGCCGACCTGCTGCGCATGTATACCCGTTTCGCCGAACGTAACCGCTGGCAGGTCGAAATCGTATCCGCATCCGAATCGGACCTGGGCGGCTACAAGGAAGTCATCGCCCGTATCGTTGGCGACGGCGCTTACTCGCGGCTCAAGTTCGAGTCTGGCGGCCACCGCGTGCAGCGCGTGCCGGTGACCGAAACCCAGGGGCGCATTCACACTTCGGCCTGCACGGTGGCGGTGATGCCCGAGGCCGACGAGGTCGCCGATGTCGAGATCAACCCGGCCGACATCCGCATCGATACCTTCCGTGCGTCGGGAGCCGGCGGGCAGCATATCAACAAGACCGATTCCGCCGTGCGCATCACCCACCTGCCGACCGGCATCGTGGTCGAATGCCAGGATGATCGTTCCCAGCACAAGAACAAGGCGCGTGCGATGTCGGTGCTCGCCTCGCGCATCATGGATGCGCGGCTGCGCGAAGCGCATGCGAAAGAGGCGGCCACGCGCAAGAGTCTGATCGGCTCGGGCGATCGCAGCGAGCGCATCCGCACCTATAATTTTCCACAGGGACGCATTACCGACCACCGCATCAATCTGACCCTGTACAAGCTCGAATATGTGATGGACGGCGATCTTTTCGACCTGACCGACGCGCTTACCGCCGAACACCAGGCCGAGCTGCTTGCCGCCATGTCTGAATAATCTGCACCGGGAGCCCGGCATGCAACGCAATATCGGCAAGGCAGAACGCATCATCCGCATCGTCATCGGCGTCGGCATCGTCACGCTGGCGCTTGCCGGGCCGAAAAATCCCTGGGCCTGGTTCGGCCTTGTGCCGCTTGCGACCGGATTGGCCGGCTGGTGCCCGGCCTATCGGCTATTGAAGATCTCGACCCACGAAGAGGTGTGAGGCGCTACAGTTTGCGCCGGCCGGCAAGCAGTGCGGCCGAGATGCGGCCGAAGCGCCGCGTCAACAGCACCGTGACCACGGCGAGCCCGGTTGCCATGCCGACCCACACTCCGCGCGCGCCGAGCAGATGGCGCGACAGCAGCCAGGCCAGCGGCATCCCCACCCCCCAGCAACCGAAGGCATAGATCACCAGCGTCGCCTTGGCATCCTTGAGTGCGCGCAAGATGCCGTTGGCCACTGTCTGCCAGGCGTCGAAAATCAGCAATAAGCCCACCAGCGGCGTCAACTGCATCGCCACTGCGCGTGCCGCCGGCGCATCCGGGTGATCGAGCGGCAGGAACAGCGCCAGCACCAGTTGTGGACACAGCAGCAGTACGGACGAGGTCAGCAGGCTCCACAGCACGGCGAGCATCTGGCCGAGGTTGCCAAGATGGCGCACGCGCAGGAATTCGCCGGCGCCGGCCGCCTGGCCGACACACATCGAGGCGCCTTGCATCAGGCCGATCGGGATGATGAAACTGGCCATGACCACCTGCATCATGCTCTGATGCGCCGCAAGCTCGGCGGTGCCGAGTGCGCCCATCAGATAGGCGCTGGCGCTGAACAGGCCGCTCTCCTGCGCCATGGTGCCCGAGGTCGGAATACCGAGCCGCAGCAGCGGCCGGATGGCGGCCAGATCGCGCCGCTCGAAACCGGAGAACAGCCGGTAGGCGGCGAAAACCGGGTTCTTGACCACCACCAGGGTGAAGGTCAGCCCCATATAGGCATAGGTGAGCACCGACGATACCGCGATGCCGTCGAGGCCGAACCCCGCCCAGTTGCCGATTCCCTGCGACAGCACATAACCGACGCACGGCGCGATGAACAGCGCCGACACGGTGATGAACGGTACCGGGCCCGGGTAACCGATGCCCGAGGCAAAGCTGCGCAAATTGAGGAACAACATGCTCAGCGGCATGCCCCACATCAGAATGCGCAAGAAGCCGGCCGCGCGCTGCGCGTTGGCCGCGTCCTGCCCAAGCGCGATCATGACCGGCTCGGCATGCCAGAGCACAATGCCGATCAACAGCGTCATCACGACCGACAACAATAGCGAAGCGCGTGTGGCGGCGATGACGGCGCGGCGGTCGTCGCGGCCGTGAGCGAGCGCCACGAGATTGCCGGCGGCCGAACTGAGCCCATAGGCGAGCACGAAACAGAAATAGTAGGTCGACAGGGCGAGTGCGCCACTCGCCAGCTGATCCGGGCCGAGCCGGCCCATCAGCACCGAATCGATAAACATGATGCCGATCTGCGCCGCCTGAGACAGGATCAACGGCAGCGACATGGCCAGTATCGGCCGCAATTCGGCGAACCAGACGCGGGAATGCTCAAGATTGAACGGGCGTAGCAGGGAGAAGAACAGGTTTTTAGCAAAGGACTGCATGTATCATCATTTTCTATAGTTTTTTCAGTAAATTATAGAAAAAGGATACAGGCTTGCCCCGCTCATGACAAAGGGGGAAATGGTGCGGACCGGCTACGCCAGTCCGCGCGTAATGTCAGAAAAAAAGAAAAAAACCGTCGGCAAAGTACACGAGACCGATCAAACCGATCGGCAGCGCCGTGAACCAGATGCTGCGCTGCTTGAACAAGCCGGCGATCGACGAGATCAAGATGGCCACTTGCAGGAAAATCACCGCCACGCCGAATGGTCGGCCCTGGTGCTGCGCGGCATCGCGCTGCGCTTCGAAAGCCTGCGCACTGCGCTGGATGTCGCTCTTCTCCTGCTTGTATTTGGCGATTTTCTTTTCGTATTCGGCGATCTTGTTCACGTAGACGTCGCGCTGTGCTTGGGGGGCGTTTGCCGGCAGCGCGTCGAGCGTGGTCTGCAGTGCTTCGTGCTGTACCTGATACAGATCGCCCTTGATCGCCTTGGCCTGGAAAAATGCCCATTGATCGGAAGCCTGCGCCTGACTGATGACGCTGCGAGTGGAAAAACTGCCGCCCTTGAAGGTCGACAGCGTCGCACAGACGGCGAAGACGATCGTCGTCAACGCCAAATGATTCAACCAGGGGTCTTTCTTTTCTTCACTCATTGCCTATCACAACCATTTCAGTGCCAAGCCCAGCAGGCCAAGGCCGATACAATACCAACCGAACGGACGCAATGCTTGTATTTCATGCTTATTGAAATAGCGCATCAGTAGCCAGGTGCTCAGATAGGCACATACCCCCGACAAGATGCCGCAGCCCAGTGCGAGGCCGATGGAAATGGCGCTGCCGGCGTGCAGCAGCTTTGGTACTTCCAGCACCCCGGCGGCACCGATGATCGGCGTCGCGAGCAAGAAGGAGAAACGGGCGGCCGATGCATAGTTGAGGCCCTCGTTCAGACCGGCGATCAGCGTCACGCCGGAACGGGAAACCCCCGGGATCAGCGCCAGTGCCTGCGCCAGACCGATTTTCAGTGCGCCGAAGAAGCTCAGTTCATCCAGCGTGCGGCCATGGGTGTTTTTGCGCAGCGCATCACCGGCGATCAGGACCACGCCGTTGATGATCAATACCGCCAGCACAACCGAGGTCGAACCGAACAGCATGCGCAGTTTCTTTTCCAGGATGAGGCCAATCAAACCGGCCGGTACCGTGCCACCGATCAGGAGCCATACCAGACGCGACTCCGGTGAAACCGGGCGGCCGCCAGCGCGGATGAAGCCACCGATCAGAGCGACCCAGTCGCGGTAGAAATAAATGAACAGCGCGAGTGCGGTACCGAGGTGCAGCATGACCATGAAAGCCAGAAACGAAGGGTCCTGGCGATTGAGGCCCCAATGCAGCAAGTCGGGCAGCACGACCCCGTGGCCGAGACTGCTGATCGGGAACAGCTCGCTGATGCCCTGCATGATGGCGAAAAGAATGGCGTGTAATGTAGACATGGTGTGTGTAACCGGGCCAGTTCGGCTGGAAAATCCAAAAAACGTGATTATAAGTCAGTAGTATTTCTTTCCAAAGGAATAATAGCTTTTGCTACGAATGCTAAAATCCGCTCTATCTTCCGAATGGTTTACGCTCCGGTCATGACCAACGATATCTCGCTTGCGCCGAACAGGCAGCATTCCGGCGCCGAAAAGCAGCTCGCGGCGCGGCAGAGCACGCTAGTCAGCGTCGTCGTGAATGTCGTGTTGTCCGTGGCGCAGATCATTACCGGGTTGTGGGCGCATTCCAGTGGCTTGGTTGCCGATGGCATCCATTCGCTATCAGATCTGCTGTCGGACTTTGTCGTGCTGGCCGCCAATCGTTACAGCCACAAGGCTGCCGACCAGGACCATCCCTACGGCCATTTCCGTTTCGAAACCGCCGCATCGCTGGTGTTGGGCTGTTTGCTCATCGCAGTCGGCCTGGGCATGTTGTGGAGCGCGGCGATGAAATTCCGCGATCCCGCCATGATCCCGCGCGTGCACCTCGTCGCACTGTGGGCGGCGTTGGCCGCGCTGGCCGCCAAGGAGGGGCTGTTCCGCTACATGCTTGCCGTCGCCCGTCGGGTCCGTTCCAACATGCTGGCCGCCAATGCCTGGCATGCCCGTTCGGACGCCGCCTCGTCGCTGGTCGTCGCCGCCGGCATCGTCGGCAATCTGCTCGGGGCGCCGTTGTTCGATCCGCTGGCGGCCGCTCTGGTCGGGGTCATGGTGTCGCGCATGGGCTGGACGTTTGGCTACAACGCCTTCCAGGATCTGGTTGACCGTGGCCTTGCTCCCACCGAAGTCGAAGACGTGCGCCGGGCGCTGGCCGAGACCGAAGGCGTACGCGACGCCCATGACATCCGCACCCGCAAGACCGGTGACTTGACCATCGTCGATGCGCACCTGCTGGTCGATGAGCGCATCAGCGTCTCCGAAGGGCACCAGATCACCCTGCGCGCCGCCCAGCGGCTGATGAGCGAGTTCGAGCTCGGCGACGTGACGCTGCATATCGACGCCGATCACGAGGACGGCGGCGCCGATCTGGCCCTGCCGTCCCGCCAGCAGGTGCAGATGCAGCTCAACGGCGCGCTGGGCGGCGCCGATCTGACGCTTGACATGCTGCTGGTGCATTACCTCGATGGCCGCCTGGAAGTGGATGTCTTGCTGCCGCCCGATTCCACCGCACTCGCCGGACGGCTGCTTGCCCTGACGCCGCGGGACTGCGGCATCGATGTGCTGCGAGTCTTCGTCCGCGTGCTGCCGCATTGATCCCGTGCGGCTTTCCGTGTAGCCGCACGGCTCCGACGAGCGATGTCGGCACCTTCCGACAGTGTATTTATGATTAACCCAAACGCTTAACGAAACTTAATAAACTAAGCACGATGTGGAAAATTGCCGGCACTTGCTTCTTTTCACGTTCGGGTAAAATCCAACGGAAAACAAATCTGTAAGCCTTTTCTGGAATACAAGATCCATGACCCATGTGAAACTGCGGCGTTTATCAGGTAAGAAAACACTCGTTCTGCTATTGCTTGTATTACTGGCCGCCCTGCTCTGGTGGCGCCTGGCAATGCTTGCCGATCAGGCCAAGGCAGCTCACCGGCAACCGCCGGTCGTCGTTGTCGCAGCGACCGCCAGGGCTCAGGACATGCCGATCTATCTGACCGCGCTTGGCACGATCACGCCGACCAACACGGTGACCGTACACAGCATGGTCACCGGACAGTTGCAGCAACTCGGGTTCGTAGAAGGACAGAACGTCAGGGCCGGGCAGATGTTGGCGCAACTGGATCCGCGTCCTTATCAGGCGGCACTGACCCAGGCCGAAGGGCAACTGGTTCATGACAAGGCGCTGCTGGCCAATGCGCGCATCGATCTGGTCCGTTATCAGACCCTGCTGGCGCAGAACTCGATCGCGCAGCAACAGGTGGCGACGCAACAGGCGCTGGTGAAACAGTACGAAGGCACGGTGCAGACCGATGCCGGTTCGGTCGCCAGTGCAAAAGTCCAGCTGATCTATACCCGCATCACCGCACCGCTGTCGGGCCGCGCAGGTCTCAAGCAGGTCGATATCGGCAATATCGTCCATACCTCCGACACCAACGGCGTGGTGGTGATCACGCAAATGCAACCCGCCACGGTGGTGTTCTCCATTCCTGAAGACGATCTCGATCAGGTCATTCCCTCTCTGACTGCCGGCAAGAAACTGGCTGTCGAAGTGTGGGACCGGGACAACCAGCACAAGCTGTCGGACGGTGTGTTGGCCGCGGCCGACAATCTGGTCAGCGCCACGACCGGCACGGTCAATCTCAAGGGGCAGCTGCCCAACAGTGCCGACAATTTGTTCCCGCAGCAGTTCGTCAACGTGCGACTGTATACCGAGGTGCGCAAGAATGCGGTGGTGATTCCGGCCGCTGCAATGCAGCGCGGTCAGCCCGGCACCTTCGTCTATCTGATCCGCCCCGACCATACCGTGGCCATCCGGGTGATCGTTCCCGGGCCGATTGTCGGTGACCAGTTGATCGTCCAGTCCGGTTTGGCGATCGGCGATAGGGTTGTGACCGATGGTATCGACCGTCTGCACAATGGTGCCCATGTGATACTCGCATCGGCCGCAGGCAAGGAAGATGCAGGGCAAGGCGGCCGCCCCCACGGCCACCATAAGCACCAGAAGGCTGCCAGCGGGTCATGAACACGTCTCGTCTGTTTATCCAGCGGCCGGTTGCCACCTCGCTGGCGATGGTGGCCATCTTGCTCGTCGGCTTGCTGTGCTACCGCTTCTTGCCGGTCTCTGCGCTACCCGAGGTCGATTACCCGACGATCCAGGTGGTGACGTTCTATCCCGGCGCGAGCCCGGACGTGATGACCTCGTCGGTGACCGCGCCGCTGGAGCGCCAGTTCGGCCAGATGCCTGGCCTGGCGCAAATGACATCGTCGAGCTCAGGTGGCGCTTCGACCATCACCTTGCAGTTCAGTCTGGATATCAGCCTGGACGTCGCCGAGCAGGAAGTGCAGGCGGCGATCAATGCCGCCTCCGATCTGTTGCCGACCGACCTGCCGGCCCCGCCGGTGTACAACAAGGTCAATCCGGCGGATACACCGATCGTCACGCTGGCGATCACCTCCGAGACCTTGCCGTTGCCGCAGCTGACCGATCTGGTCGATACGCGTCTTGCGCAAAAACTGTCGCAATTGCCAGGTGTAGGGCTGGTCAGCATCGGCGGCGGGCAGCGGCCCGCGGTACGCATTCGCGTCAACCCGACGGCGATCGCGGCCAACAGCCTGAGTCTCGACGATGTGCGCACCGCGGTGACCAATGCCAACGTCAATCAGGCCAAAGGCAGTTTCGATGGTGCAATGACGGCGGCCACGGTGGACGGCAATGACCAGCTGATGAGCGCGGCCGATTACCGCGGCATGGTTGTCAAGTTCAACAATGGCGCTCCGCTGCGCCTGTCCGATGTCGCGCAGGTCAGCGACGGCGCGGAAAACGCGCACCTGGCGGCCTGGGCCAATACGACTCCGGCGGTGATTCTCAATGTCCAGCGCCAGCCGGGCGCCAACGTGATTCAGGTGGTCGATCGCATCAAGCGGCAATTGCCGCTGCTGCAGGCCACGCTGCCGGGTTCGGTCAAGGTGAGGCTGTTGACCGACCGCACGGTCACCATCCGCGCTTCGGTCGCCGATGTGCAGTACGAGTTGCTGCTGTCGGTCGCGCTGGTGGTGATGGTGATCTTTCTCTTCCTGCGCAATGTGCCGGCGACCATCATTCCCGGGGTCGCCGTGCCGCTGTCGTTGATCGGTACTTTCGCCGTGATGTATCTGGCCGGCTTCAGTATCAACAACCTGACGCTGATGGCGCTGACCATCGCCACCGGCTTCGTGGTTGACGATGCCATCGTGATGATCGAGAACATCGCCCGCTTCATCGAACAGGGCGATCCACCCATGACCGCGGCGCTGAAAGGGTCGGAGCAGATCGGCTTCACCATCATCTCGCTGACCTTTTCGCTCATTGCCGTGCTGATCCCGCTGTTGTTCATGGGCGATGTGGTCGGGCGGATTTTCCGCGAGTTCGCCATCACCCTGGCGGTGTCGATCCTGATTTCCGCCTTCGTGTCGCTGACGCTGACGCCGATGATGTGCTCGCGTTTGCTGCGGCATGTGCCGGAAGACAAACAAGGCCGCTTCTATCATGCCAGCGGCCAATTCTTCGAGCGGGTGATTGCCGGCTACGGGCGAATGCTCGAGTGGGTGCTCGATCGGCAGAAACTGACGCTCGGTGTGGCGATCGGCACCCTGGTGCTGACCGCGCTGCTGTATGTCTGGGTGCCGAAAGGATTCTTCCCGCAGCAAGACACCGGCGCCATCCAGGTCATTACCGACGCGCCGCAAACCGTATCGTTTGCCGCGATGGAGGATCGTCAGCAGCGCCTTGCCGCTGCCATGCTGCAAGATCCCGCGGTGGAAAGCCTGTCATCGTTCATCGGCGTCGACGGCACCAACAGCACGCTCAATAGCGGTCGCATGCTGGTCAATCTCAAGCCGCTCGACCAGCGCGGCCACCTGGACGAGATCCTGCCCCGTCTGCAACAGCGTCTGGCATCGGTGGCGGGCGTCAACAGCTATCTGCTGCCGGTACAGGATCTGACCATCGACTCCGGAGTCAGCCGCTCGCAATACAATTTCATCCTGCAGGCATCCCAGCCACAGGATCTGGCCACGTGGACGCCGCTGTTGATCGATCGCTTGCGCAGCTCGCCGCTGTTGCAGAACGTTGCGAGCAATATGAAAACCAGTGGGCTGCAGGCCTATGTCACCATCGACCGCGATACGGCCGCCCGCCTCGGTGTGACGACACTCGCGGTGGACAATGCGCTGTATAACGCGTTCGGCCAGCGGCAGATTTCGACCATCTTCACGCAAAGCAGCCAATATCGCGTCATTCTGGAGCAGAACTCCGCGCAGCATGGCCTGGCGCAACTGAATGATGTGTATGTGCCGACGACCGGCGATGCGCAAGTGCCGCTGAGCGCGATCGCGCGTATCGAAGAGCGCACGACGCCGCTCACCATCGATCATTACGGTCAGTTCCCGTCGACGACGATCTCGTTCGACCTGGCGCCCGGCGCCTCGCTTGGCAAGGCGGTCGACGTCATCGACCAGGCTACGCGCGACATCGCCATGCCCGCCAGCCTGCAAGTACACATGCAAGGCGCCGTGGCGGCCTTCCAGAACTCGCTGTCCAATACCCTGTGGCTGATTCTCGCCGCCGTCGTCACGATGTACATCGTGCTCGGCGTGCTGTACGAAAGCACCATCCATCCGGTGACCATCCTGTCGACCCTGCCCTCGGCCGGGATCGGCGCACTGCTGTCGCTCTTGCTGTCCGGCAACGATCTTGGCGTCGTCGGCATCATCGGCATTGTGCTGCTGATCGGCATCGTGAAGAAAAACGCCATCATGATGATCGACTTCGCCCTCGATGCCGAACGCAACCAGGGACTTGAGCCGCGCGCCGCGATCTATCAGGCCTGCCTGCTGCGGTTCCGGCCGATCCTGATGACCACCATGGCCGCGCTGCTGGGCGCGCTGCCGCTGATGCTCGGCCGCGGCGTCGGTTCGGAACTGCGCAATCCGCTCGGCCTGACGATGGTCGGCGGTCTGCTGGTCAGCCAGGCGCTGACCCTGTTTACCACCCCGGTGATCTATCTGGCATTCGACCGCCTGTCGCGGCGCTGGTGGCGACAATCATGAATCTGTCCGCTCTCTTCGTGCGCCGACCGGTCGGCACCGCGCTGTTGACGGCCGCGGTGGGGCTGGCCGGTATCCTCTGCTTCGGATTGCTGCCGGTATCGCCATTGCCGCAGGTTGATTTCCCGACCATTTCCGTGTCGGCGAGTCTGCCCGGTGCGAGCCCGGCGACCATGGCATCGAGCGTGGCGACCCCGCTGGAACGCTCGCTCGGCCGCATCGCCGGCGTGACGGAGATGACCTCCACCAGCGCGTTGGGCTCGACGCGCATCACGCTGCAGTTCGATCTCGATCGCGATATCAACGGCGCGGCGCGCGATGTGCAGGCGGCCATCAATGCCGCGGCCTCCCTCTTGCCTTCCGGTCTGCCGAGCAATCCGACCTACCGCAAGGTGAATCCGGCCGACGCGCCGATCATGATTCTGTCGCTGACCTCGGATGCCTATACCCAGGGGCAGATGTATGACGTCGCCTCGACCATCCTGGCGCAGAAACTGTCCCAGGTCGACGGCGTCGGCGAAGTGACGGTTGGCGGCAGCTCGCTGCCGGCCGTGCGGGTGGAGTTGCGCCCGCAGGCGCTCAATCACTACGGCATCGGGCTGGAAACGGTGCGCGCCGCGCTGGCCTACACCAATGCCAACCGGCCGAAAGGCACGATCGAGCAAGGCGCAACCCACTGGCAGATTCTCGCCAATGACCAGGCGAAGACGGCCCGCGAATACATGCCGCTCATCGTCAGCTACAGCAATGGCGGTGCCGTGCGCCTGCAAGACATCGCCGATGTGACCGACTCGGTGCAGGATTTGCGCAACGCCGGCTCGGTCAATGGCCGTCGTTCGGTGCTGCTGGTACTGACGCGCCAGCCGGGCGCCAACATCATCGCCACCGTCGACCGGGTGCGCGCGCTGCTGCCGCAGCTGCAAGCCTCGATACCGCAAGGCATCAAGCTCGACGTGCCGCTCGACCGCACGCCCACCATCCGCGCCTCGCTCTCCGACGTCGAGCACACCCTGGTGATTTCGGTACTGCTGGTGGTGCTGGTGGTCTTCCTGTTTCTGCGCAACGGCCGCGCCACGCTGATACCGGCCATCACCGTGCCGATATCGCTGATCGGCACCTTCGCGGTCATGTACCTGGCCGGCTTCAGCCTCAACAATCTGTCGTTGATGGCGCTGACCATCGCGACAGGGTTTGTCGTCGACGATACCGTGGTGGTGCTGGAAAACATCATGCGCCATATCGAAGACGGCATGACGCCGCGCGAGGCCGCGCTCGTCGGCGCGCGCGAGGTCGGCTTCACCGTGCTGTCGATGAGCCTGTCGCTGATCGCGGTGTTCATTCCGGTGCTGCTGATGGGCGGGATCATCGGCCGGCTGTTCCGCGAGTTCGCCGTGACCCTGTCGGTGTCTATCCTCATCTCGCTGCTGGTTTCGCTGACCACCACGCCCATGCTCTGTTCACGCTGGTTGCGCGCCCGTCGCGCCGACGAGTCCGAAGGGCGTCTGCTGCAGTGGTCGGAGCGATTCTTCGAACGCATGCAGGGCAGCTACCGGCGCACGCTCGGGTGGGCGCTTGACCATGGCCCGCTGATGATGCTGTTGCTGTTGGCAACGATATGTCTCAACGTCTATCTGTATGTCGCGATTCCCAAAGGGTTTTTCCCGCAGCAGGACACCGGCCGCCTGGTCGGCGTGTTGCGCGCCGACCAGCAGATTTCCTTCCAGGCCATGCAGCGCAAGCTAAAGCGCTTTATCGCGCTGGTGCAGAAAGATCCGGCCGTGGACGGCGTCGTCGGCTTTACCGGTGGCTCCCAGTACAACACCGCGTCGATGTTTCTGGTGCTCAAGCCGCTGTCCGCACGCAGCGATAGTGCCGATCAGGTGATTGGCCGCTTGCGGCGTACCCTGGCGCACGAGCCGGGCGCGACGCTGTTCCTGCAATCGGTCCAGGATATCCGCATTGGCGGGCGCTCCAGCAATGCGCAGTATCAATACACATTGCAAGGCGACGATCTTGCCCAACTGCAGGCGTGGGAACCCAGGGTCCGTCTGGCGCTGATGCGCCTGCCCCAGCTTGCCGACGTCAACTCCGACCTGCAAAGCGGCGGGCTGGAGTCCTACCTCGATTTCGATCGCAGCACGATGGCCCGCCTGGGCGTGACGCAGGCCTCGATCGACAACACGCTCAACGACGCCTTCGGCCAGCGCCAGGTGTCCACCATCTACCAGCCGCTCAATCAGTACCACGTGGTGATGGAGCTCGCACCCGACTACTGGCAGAATCCGGACGCGCTGCACTGGATCTATGTCCCTTCTTCGAACGGTACCCTCGTGCCCCTGTCCGCAGTCAGCCGGTACCGGCCCAGCAATGCGCCGCTGTCGGTCAATCATCAGGGACAGTTCGCCGCCGTGACCTTCTCGTTCAACCTGCCGGTCGGCGTATCCTTGTCCGACGCAACCGATGCCATCAACGGCGCGCTGCGCCAGATCCGTCTGCCCGCGTCTATCATCGGCAGCTTCCAGGGATCGGCCGCGGCGTTCCAGGATTCGCTGTCGACGCAACCGCTGCTGATTCTGGCGGCGTTGTTCGCCGTGTATATCGTGCTCGGCATGTTGTATGAAAGCGTGGTCCATCCTTGGACCATTCTGTCGACCCTGCCTTCGGCCGGGGTCGGCGCACTGATGGCGCTGATCATCTTCAATACCGAATTCAGCGTGATCGCCCTCATCGGCGTGCTGTTGCTGATCGGCATCGTGAAGAAAAACGCGATCATGATGATCGACTTTGCGCTCGAAGCCGAACGCAGCCAGGGCCTCAAGCCGCGCGACGCCATTTTCCAGGCCTGCATGCTGCGTTTCCGCCCCATCATGATGACCACCATGGCGGCCATGTTCGGCGCGATCCCGCTGGCGCTCGGCCATGGCGACGGCGCCGAGATGCGCCAGCCGCTGGGAATCTCGATTGTCGGCGGCCTGGCGGTCAGCCAGGCGCTCACGCTGTATACGACGCCGGTGATCTATCTGTATCTGGACCGCTTCCGCCAGCGGTGGCTGAGCCGGCGGCGCAAGAACGCGGCCTTGTTGCCGGGCGAACTTTGAATTGAAAGGTAAAGAACGATGAGCAGGCTGCGTCTATCTTGCGCGCTGTGCACCCTGGTGCTGGCCGGTTGCGCGCTGGGCCCCGACTACGTCCGTCCACAGATTGCCGCGCCGGCGCAATACAAGGAAACGGATGGCTGGAGCCTGGCCGCCCCGGCCGATCATATCCCGCGCACCGCCTGGTGGACCGTGTTTGACGACCCGGATCTGGACCGGCTGGAAGCGCAGCTCGATCGCAACAATCCGACCATCATCGAAGCCGAGGCGCAGTACCGACAGGCCATTGCGCTGTTGCAAGAGGCCCAGGCCGGATTTTTCCCGACCATCGGCGCGAATGTCGGCGCCGGCAAGAGCCGCAGCATCGGCAGCTCCAACAATGGCAACGGCAGCAACGGCGTGGTAGCGCAGAGTTATACGGCGTCGCTGTCGGCAAGCTGGGAAGTCGATCTGTGGGGGGGCGTGCGTCGTGCGATCGAGGCGGGCAAGGCGAGCGAGGCGGCCAGCGCTGCCAACCTGGCCAACATCAAACTGAGCGAGCAGGCCGCGCTGGCCATTGCCTATCTGGAACTGTATGTGTCCGATAACCTGAAGCGGGTGGCCGACGAGACGGTCGCGGCCTATCAGCAACAGCTGCAGATCGAGAAAAACAACTTCGCGGTCGGCGTCGCCGGCGAGGCCGATGTCCTGCAAGTGCAAAACGCACTCGAAACGGCCCAGGTGCAGGCGGGTGCCCAGAGCCTGCAGCGCGACGAGCTGGAACACTCGATCGCCGTTCTGGTCGGCGAGTCGCCTTCTTCATTCTCCATCGGCGTGCGGTCCCGTGCCCCGCACCTGCCGGTGATTCCGGCCGGGGTCCCGTCGCAGCTGCTGCAGCGGCGGCCGGATATCGCCCAGGCCGAGCGCCAGGTGGCCGAGGCCAATGCCGAAATCGGCGTTGCAAAGGCGGCGTTCTTCCCGACGCTGACGCTGTCTGCCAGCGACGGTTTCTCGGCCAGCAGTCTTGCCAACTGGTTCAGCATGCCCAGCCGGGTGTGGTCGGTCGGGCCGGCGCTGGCCGGCACGCTGTTCGACGGTGGCTTGCGCAGAGCGCAAAGCGATGCCGCCATCGCTGCCTACGACCAGAATGTGGCCAACTATCGGCAGACCGTGCTGACTGCGTTCCAGAGTGTGGAAGACAATCTGGCCGCGCAACGGATTCTGCGCGAAGAGGCGCGCCACCAGCACCAGGCGGTAGACGCCGCGCACCAGTCCGCCCGGATCACGCTTAATCAATATCACGCAGGCACGGTCGGCATGCTCAACGTCCTGGAGGCCAATGTCACCCTGCTGTCGAATCAAAGCAGCGAATTTGGCGTACTCAACAATCAGCTCACCACTGCCGTCGGGCTGATCAAGGCGCTCGGCGGCGGTTATCAACAGCCGGGCTCCTGAACGCCAGCCGGCGCAGCCTGCGTTCGCGGGCTGCGCCGGCTGGGCATTTTCACCCCTGTTTCAGCTCTTTCCCCTATCCTGCCGTCCGTCACCATCGGCCATGCGGCGCGGCAATTTTCCCGCCCGCGCGTCGCTGAATGAGCAGATGGCTGGAAAAAGCAAGCAAATAAGCTGTGCTGGCGGGGTTTTCTGTTTCCTCGGAATAGGCGAAAATCTCGCCGTTGCCGATAATCATCACGGAGGCGGGTTTTTCGCTTTTCTGTCATCTTGACCGGCTAGACTGACGGCCCAGAATTTCCTTCGATTCGGGCGCTTATGAATCTCAATAATAACGGAGCAGGCCTATGCGCATGATCCTGCCACCTATCTTCAACGCCAATGCCTCGGCTCGGCGCCTGCTGCCTAATCGCTGGGATTTCGTTGCCTTTCCACTGATTCTCTGCCTGATCGTGCTCGGCAGCACCGGTTTTCACCAGACGCTGGCACCGATGGCCACGCTGAAGACCCAGGCGATTTCGCTTGATCCGGCGCATTTGCCTGGATATGCGCTGCGCACCATTTTGCGCATGCTGGCCGCAATGATCGCCTCGCTGGTGTTCACCCTGGTTTACGGTACGATTGCCGCCAAAAGCCGCCGGGCCGAAAAGGTGCTGGTGCCCATCCTCGACATCCTGCAGTCGGTACCGGTGCTCGGCTACATTTCGTTCACGGTGACTTTCTTCCTCGCGCTGTTCCCGGGGCGGGTGCTGGGCGCCGAATGCGCGGCGATCTTTGCCATTTTCACCAGCCAGGCGTGGAACATGACGTTCAGCTTCTATCAGTCGTTGCGTACCGTGCCGCGCGATCTGGAGGAAGTCTCGATCGGTTTTCACCTGACCGGTTGGCAGCGCTTCTGGAAGCTCGAAGTGCCATTCTCGATGCCCGGGCTGATCTGGAACATGATGATGAGCATGTCGGGCGGCTGGTTCTTTGTCGTGGCCTCCGAAGCGATCACCGTCGGCAATAACACCGTCACCCTGCCCGGCATCGGCGCCTATCTGGCCCAGGCGATCAGCGAGCGCAATCTTGGCGCGGTCGGCTGGGTGATTCTGGCGATGACGCTGGTCATCGTCGCCTATGACCAGTTCCTGTTCCGCCCGCTGGTGGCCTGGGCGGACAAGTTCCGCATGGAAAACACCTCGTCGCAAAACGAGCCGGAATCGTGGCTGCTGGATCTGATCCGTCGCGCGCGGCTGATCCAGAAGCTTGGCCAGCCGCTCGGCGCCTTCCTGCGTGCGACGGCGCGCATGCCGCTGCGCATGCCGGTGGCGCCGCGGCGCAAACCGGTATCGACCGGTTCGAGCCGGGTCGGCGATATCATCTGGGCCGCGCTCATCGTGATCGGCATGGTGCTGATCGTCTGGCGCGTGGTCGGTTTCATGGCGACCGAAGTGAGCTGGGGCGATGTCGGACATGTGGTCTTGCTCGGCCTGATCACTCTGGTGCGCGTACTGTCGCTGATCGCGATCGCATCGGTCGTCTGGGTGCCGCTCGGCGTATTGATCGGTCTGCGGCCGAAGCTGGCGGAAAAGATTCAGCCGCTGGCACAGTTTCTCGCTGCCTTTCCGGCCAACCTGCTGTTCCCGATCTTTGTCGTCGGCATCGTGCACTTCAACGCCAATCCCGATATCTGGCTCTCGCCGCTGATCGTGCTCGGCACGCAGTGGTACATCCTGTTCAACGTGATCGCCGGCGCCTCGGCATTCCCGAACGACTTCCGCGAAGTGGCGGCGAACTTCCGCATCCGTGGCTGGCAGTGGTGGCGCAAGGTGATGCTGCCCAGCGTGTTTCCCTACTATGTGACCGGCGCGATTACCGCCTCGGGCGGTGCCTGGAACGCCAGCATCGTCTCCGAGCTGGTGTCGTGGGGCAAGGTTAACGTCAAGGCGCATGGCCTTGGTGCCTATATTGCCGAAACGACGGCAGCCGGCGACTATCCGCGCATCATTCTCGGCATTGTGGTGATGTCGTTGTTCGTCGTGCTCTTCAACCGCCTGCTGTGGCGGCCGATGTATGCGTTTGCCGAAGACCACCTGCGTTGATCGCGTGCCTAATACGGAAGATTGTGATTCATGGAAAACGTAATGACTCCCACCATTCTCGACGCTCGCGATGTGTGCTGCGGTTTTGAAAAGGCCCAGGGTGAACTCAAGGTGCTCGATGGCGTCAACCTGACGCTCAAGGAAGGCGAAATCGTCGGCCTGCTCGGTCGTTCGGGCTCGGGCAAATCGACACTGCTGCGTATCATCGCCGGTCTGATCCCCGCCACCGACGGTGCGGTGGAATACTGCGGTCGACCGGTCGACGGTCCGGTCGAGGGCGTGGCGATGGTGTTCCAGACCTTCGCCCTGTTCCCGTGGCTGACGGTGCTGGAAAACGTCGAAGCCGGTCTTGAGGCGCTCGGGGTGCCTGCCAAGGAGCGACGCGAGCGGGCGCTCAAGGCCATCGACCTGATCGGTCTCGACGGTTTCGAAAGCGCCTACCCGCGCGAGCTGTCTGGCGGCATGCGCCAGCGCGTCGGCTTTGCCCGCGCGCTGGTGGTCAACCCTACATTGATGCTGATGGACGAACCGTTCTCGGCGCTTGACGTCCTGACCGCCGAAACCCTGCGCACCGATTTGCTCGATCTGTGGAACGAGGGTGGCCTGCCGATCAAGTCGATTCTGATCGTTACGCACAATATCGAAGAAGCCGTGTTCATGTGCGACCGCATCCTGCTGCTGTCATCCAATCCTGGCCGGGTGATTTCCGAGGTGGTCGTCCCGTTTGCCCACCCGCGCAACCGGCTCGATCCGGCTTTCCGCCTGCTGGTCGACGACATCTATGCGAAGATGACTCGCCGGCCGAGCCTCGACGCGCAGCGTCGCGCCGGCCTGGAGCTGAAGAGCTGGCTGCCGCAGGTTTCGACCAACCTGATCGCCGGCCTGATCGAGACCCTGGCGGCGCAGCCGTACAACGGTCGCGCCGACATGCCGGAGATCGCCCAGCAGCTGCACATGGAAGTCGACGATCTGTTCCCGGTGGCCGAATTCCTGCAACACCTTGGTTTTGCGGATATCTCCGAGGGCGATATTACCCTGACGTATTACGGCCGGCAGTATTCCGACTTCGGTACCCAGGAGCGCAAGCAGCTGTTTGCCGATTGTCTGTTGCGCGGCGTGCCGCTGGCGTCGCATATCAAGGCGGTCCTCAATGAACGGCCGGGTCAGCGTGCGCCGCGCGACCGCTTCAAGCAGGAGCTTGAGGATTACCTGAGCGACGAGGCCGCAGAGGAGACGCTCGATTCAGTGATCAACTGGGGCCGGTACGCCGAGATCTTCTCCTACGATGACCAGGCGGAGATGTTCGGCCTCGAGGACGTGGCCTGATCCCGGCCTAGTGCACCGCACCCTGACCGTCGTCGCTCCCGTTCGGGACCGGCGGCGGTTTTATTGCCTGTCGAAGTGCGGCAAGCGGATCGCCGTTTGCCGGCAGGTCTTCCACCTGGGCAATCAGCGACAGATTGTGCCGGTCGTAGGCAAAGGCGCGTGCCGACAGATAATTGCCTGTCCCGACGCTGCGTACGACGACGACGATGTCTTCGTTGCCCTTGCCTTCTATATCTGCCAATACGACCCGGGCGATATCGCCACTGCGGGCGACCACGATGCCATCCTGAAAGAAGGTGGTGCGGTCGGCCTCCGGCGCGGCCTCGTACAGACGCACACTGTAACTGCCAGTGGAGCATGCTTCGAATTCCCCTTCGGCGATGACGGCTGTCTGGCCGCTGGCCAGTGTGCGCACGACGGGAGGATGGCAGGCATTGGTCGGCGGCGCGGCAAGTGCCGCTTGGCATACCAGTGGCAGGAGCAATAACACGCAATGCGTCAGTCGTTTCATCGGAGGCGAATCCTTATCGTCTGTCTGGCGGGCGGAGCGTTCTCTTGATCAATTCGGTTTGTTAAGTTCAAATTTCGCTGCGTACCCCTCTGTTATAAGCAAAATGTTATCAATGACAAAAGTCCCCCGGGGCAAGAAGGCGCTCGCGCCGGCCGGTTTCGTGCCGCAGCTGACTGTCCGGTCGTTTCCCATCCTGTCGCTCCCCCTGCATGACCGCATGTTTGCGTAACGAATCTGGACACGTCCCGGGGCGTCTGTGCCGGATTCGGCACACCGGTTGAACCTGCCGCAGCCGACGTCTACCGGCGCTGATCATGCTCCCTGTCCGGGTATCTCAATCAAGGGCAAGTTCCGTCTGCCACCCTTTTGCGGCAGATGAAAAATCGATCCGGATACGTGCGGCGACGGCTGCTTGCACTCCGCGTCGAGCGTGGATCTGCGCTCTTTGGGGGGGCATACGGCAAGTTCGGCACACCGCTGCCGCGCGGTCGTGTGTCGTCCGTGAGCGGCATGGTGATTTGTAAGCCGTCCTGTCCATCCTGTCTGCGCCGTTCCGGGCCGGTCAAGCGCTAAGCTTCGGTTGCTTCTCGGGTTTTGTTTTGCCTCTCCTTTCCCTCCCGTCCCCGTTTTTCGGTTTTATGCGTGTCATTCCGTTTTCGTAATCGATCATGAATGCGTTAAAACGTTTTGAAAAAGGGGACGGGGTAAAGCAAATCAATTTACAAAAATATTGAGTTAAAAGCGTGTGAAAAGGGGGCCGGATCGCTGGTGTGACTTGATGAAAATCAACTATGGACAATTGGGGCGAACTAAAGTTACGGCAACGACGGTCGTTCACTTTAGTACTTCATGATATTCGTAACCGCAAGTTTTTGAGGAGCAGGGAGATGAGCTCTGTTAGCGCAAAATCGGCCCACAAAATGGGAATGATGGCTTTAACGCTAGTAACTGCATCGAACATGATGGGTTCTGGCGTTTTTATGCTGCCGACTAACCTGGCCGGGGTCGGTTCGATTTCGATCTTCGGCTGGGTGGTCACGATCATCGGCGTGATCGCACTCGCGCTGGTGTTCGCCAAGAGCAGTTTGTTGACACCGCGTATCGGCGGCATTGTCGCCTACGCCAATGACGCGTTCGGCCCCTTCGTCGGCTTCCAGTCGACGCTGTGCTACTGGATCAGCGCCTGGATCGGCAACGTTGCGTTGCTGGTTGCAGGGGTTGGTTACCTGAGTTACTTCTTCCCGGCATTGCACAATCCGATGTACAGCTGCATCGCCGCCATTGCCATCCTGTGGGGCTTCGTGCTGCTCGGCAGCTGTGGCGCCAAGATCGCCGGTTCTGCCCAATCGTTCACCGCCAGCTGCATGCTGGTCGTGGTGCTGGGTGTCGGTCTCGTCGGCTGGTTCTGGTTCAATCCGAAGCTGTATTTCGAGGTTTACAACGGCACCGGCGGCAGCGATGGCCACGCCATCATGAGCGCCGCTTCGCTGGCGCTGTGGGGCTTCCTCGGTGTCGAATCGGCGGTCGTGTCCACCGGTCAGGTCGACAAGCCGGAATACACCGTGCCGCGCGCAACGGTAATGGGCCTCTTGATCGCCTCTGCCTGCTATGTATCCAGTACTTCCGTGATCATGGGCATCGTACCGCACAAGGTCCTGGTCGGTTCCTCCGCACCGTTTGCCGATGCTGCCCGCTACATGTTCGGCCCGGTTGCCGGCAATATTGCCTCGGCCCTGTCCATCATTGCCTGCTTCGGCTCGCTGTCCGGCTGGCTGATCCTGCAATCCGAAGCGCCGCGCGCCGGTGCCAAGGCGGGTCTGTTCCCGAAATTCTTTGGTGAGGTGAACAAGAACGACGTGCCGGTCAAGAGCCTGATCTTCACGGGCGTGCTGATGAGCCTGGTGCTGATGATGACCGCTTCGCCCAACCTGGCCAAGCAATTCCAGGTCGTGATCCTGTTGTCGGTGTTTGCTTCGCTGATGCCTTATATGTACTCGCTGGTCGCCCTGCCGGTGATCATGATGTCGCACAAGATCAACAAGGGTTCGACCTTCATGTTCTACGGCGTGCTGGTCGTGATCGGCATGGCCTACTGCCTGTTCGCCCTGCTCGGCTCGGGCAGCGACTCGCTCTACTGGGGCACCTTGATGATGGGTATCACCATCCCTCTCTATTCCTACGTTGCGCATACCCGCAACCAGAAGGGCAAGCAGATCCTGTACTTCGAAGCTAGCGAAGACACGGCTGCCTGAGCCCGCGTTTCATCCGAATCATATATGTGAGAAAGAATGAAAAATGGCACTGTCTACTGAAAATCAAAAGAAGCTGGAAGATTTCTGGAACTATTGCGTTGAGAACCAGTACTTCAACATCGGTTACCCGGAGTCTGCCGACTTCGACTACAGCAGCATCGAACGCTTCATGCGCTTTTCGATCAACAACTGCGGTGACTGGGCGGAATACTGCAACTACCTGCTCAACTCGTTCGATTTCGAGCGTGAGGTGATCAAGCACTTCGCCCAGCTCTACCGCATTCCGTTCGAGGCCAGCTGGGGCTATGTGACCAACGGCGGTACCGAAGGCAATATGTTCGGCTGCTATCTGGCGCGTGAACTGTACCCGGACAGCACGCTGTTCTATTCCAAGGACACGCACTATTCGGTCGCCAAGATCGTCAAGCTGCTGCGCATCAAGTCGCAAGTGGTCGAATCCTTGCCCAACGGCGAGATCGATTACCAGGACCTGATGGCGAAGATCGCCAAGAGCGGCGATGCCAATCCGATCATCTTTGCCAACATCGGTACCACGGTGAAGGGGGCGATCGACGACATCACCAAGATCCAGGATCTGATGAAGAAGGCCGGCTTCGCCCGCGAAGACTATTACATCCATGGCGACGCAGCACTGAGCGGCATGATCCTGCCGTTCGTCGATGATCCGCAGGGCTACACCTTCCTCGACGGCATCGATTCGATCAGTGTTTCGGGCCATAAAATGATCGGCTCGCCGATTCCCTGCGGCGTGACGCTGGCCAAGAAGGAAAACGTCGACAAGATTTCGGTGGAAATCGACTACATCGCCGCGCACGACAAGACCATCACCGGCTCGCGCAACGGACATACGCCGCTGTTGATGTGGCATGCGCTCAACTACTACACTTTCGAGGAACAGAAAAAGCGCATCGCACATTGCCTGAAAATGGCGCAATATGCGGTCGGCCGTTTCAAGGCGGCCGGTGTCGATGCCTGGTGCAACAAGAACTCCATCACCGTGGTGTTCCCGTGCCCGTCGGAAAAAGTCTGGAAAAAGCATTGCCTGGCGACTTCGGGCAAGTATGCGCACCTGATTACTTCCGCGCATCACCGCGACACGTCGAAGATCGATGCGCTGATCGATGACGTGATTGCCGATATGAACCTTGCGCTGGCTTGATCGGAGCAAGACATAACGTAACCCGCGGGCCTTTGTTCGTACGGACAAGGGCCCGTTTGCTGATGGCAACCGGCATGAATGAAACCAAGATCACCGAAATCCTGTCCTCGGCCGATACGCCGGTCTGGCAATGGGCCGAAGACCGGATTCGCCGCGTGGTACACCGTTACGGCTATCAGGAAATCCGTCTGCCGATTCTCGAATCGGCCCGGCTCTACAGCGTGCAGGACGGTGTGCCGGGCTTGCAGGATGGTCAGGGCGTCATTCTGCGGCCGGATGGAACGCCAGGTTGCGTGAAGGCTGTGATAGAAGAGCGGGGCCTGGGCCGCCGCGGCGCGCAGCGCCTGTGGTACCAAGGTCCGATGTTCCGGCTGGAATCCGGCCGGACACAACAATTCCACCAGTTCGGCGTCGAGGCCTTCGGCATGCCCGGGCCCGATATCGATGCCGAACTGATTTTGCTGGGACGCGATCTGCTGCAGGCCCTTGGCCTGGGCAGTGCGATGCGCCTGGACATCCATACCCTCGGCAGCTGGAACGAGCAGCACAGCGGCGGACCGATGGGGCTCGAAACACGTCGGCACTTCGCGAGCCTGACCCGCTTGCTCGACCGGCTCGGCCTCAGCTACCGGGTGCTCGACAATCAGCAGGGCGGCCACGGTTATTACACCAGGACCGTTTTCGACTGGTATGGGCAGCGCGACGGTTGTGTTTTGCCGCTGTGCAACGGTGGGCGTTATGACGATCTGGCGGCGCGTTGCAGCGGACGTTCGCTCGCGGCGGTCGGTTTTGCGCTGAATGTTGAAAACCTGCTTGCCTGCATCGACCCTGCCCATGCCCGCGCCAGCGGCAGCGGTCCGGTGATCGAACTGTTGGCGGCCGAGCCCGGCGCCGGCGTGCAGTGTGTTTTGCTCGGCCAGCGCCTGCGAAGACAACTGCCCGCCTATACCTTGCGCAACGTCCTCGATGGACAGGCCGGCGGCAAGGCGGCACCGGACGTGCAGTGGCACGTGACCGTGCTTGCCGATGGCTCGGTTTCCGTCCGTTCGCACAACCAGGAATCCGCCGTCGAGGTGCACGTTTCGCGTGTCGCTGATGTGATCGCCGGCCGCGCATCGGGCGCGCCGCATGTAACGGGATAACGATTGTGCCGAGAAAAGAACGTCTGTTTGTTGCCGGCATGCCGCAACTGGTCGCCTTCAAGGGCAACAATAATGAAATCATGTTCCGTGATGAAGACGACGGCAGGTTTTTCCTTACCTGCCTGCGCAATGCCTGTGCCCGTCACGCCGTGCGCGTGCACGCATTCTCGCTCCTGCCGAGCCAGATCTTCCTGCTGCTGACCGCCGACGACAAGGCGGAGCTCGCCCGTTTCATCCAGTTCCTCGGCCGCAGCTATGTACCGTGGTTCAACCGCCGTCACGGCCGCAGCGGTGTACTGTGGGAGGGGCGCTATCGCAGTTGCAGTATCGAAGCGTCCAACTATTTTCTGCTGTGCCAGAAATATATCGAACAACGCGCCGGCGATCAGGGCGGCGCGCCATGGAACAGCAGCGGCGTGCATGGCGGCGACGAGGTGCTCGATTTCCTGGTGCCGCATCCGCTCTACCTGGCACTGGCCGGCGATGATGAGCTGCGTCACTCGCGCTACCGCCAGTTCCTGTCTGCGCCGCTCGGATCGTCCTTTATCTATCGCATCGAAGAGTGTCTGCGACAAAACTGCGTGCTGGGCACGCTCAACTACTGTCTCGAACTGGAAAACCGCCTGCATGTGCCGGTGCGGCCGCGCGCCAGCGGTCGACCGCGCAAGCACTACCCGGACCGGCTCGATTACTGGTTGTGGTTCGAACAGGAAGCGTCGCACTGCATCAAGGGCTACGACTACCACGAGATCAATCTGCCGCTGCTCGACGGTGATGCCGGCCGCGACGGCGAGTGGGCGGCAATGCTGCGCAGCGATGGCACGATGGGATGTCTGAACGTGATCGCCGAGCAGCACATCAAGGATCTGCCGGCCAGGCTCTGGTATCAGGGGCCGATGTTCCGCACCCACCACCTCGGCGGCCAGCAGGTCGAGCAATACCACCAGATCGGCGCCGAAACGCTGGGGCTTGCCGGCGTCGACATAGAACTCGAGCACCTGCTGATCCAGCATGAGCTGATTCAACGGTTGAAGCTGCCGGCGCATCTCGAGCTGCAGATCAACACACTCGGAAGTCCCGCGGAGCTCGATGCCTTCCGCGCCGAGCTGCGCAAGCATTTCGCCTCGCTGCTGTCCGGTCTGGAGCCGATTGCGCGGGCGAGTCTGGAGAGTGCTCCGGAAGTGCTGCTCGGCGATATGCCCGGCGTGCCGGAGCTCTTGCGCCAGTCGGCGCCTGCCCTGCAACCGTTCCTCTCCGACGCGAGTCTGCAGCGCTTTGAACGCTTGACGACGGCACTCGGCACCGCCGGCGTGTCCTATACCCACCGCATCGATTTGTTTCCGCACCGTCCCTATTACCAGCAGACCTTCTACGAATGGCATTCGCCGCAGCTCGAGTCTCGCCCGGTGGTGTGCCGCGGCGGCCGTTACGACGAGGTGGCTGCACGCATCATCGGTCGGCCGACGCCGGCTTGCGGCTTTGCCTTCATGGTCGAACCGATGATCCAGCTGGCGGAGAAATCGCGCAGCAACCGGCGCCCTGGCAACCAGCGCTTCGACATGACCATCTTGTGCGATGGCGCCGACGATGCATGGCCGGTATTGCATCTGGCGCACGAGCTGCGCGAGGCGTTTCCTTATTTGTCGGTGGTGAACGATTTTGGTCGCGGTCGCCTGTCCGCCAAGCGCAAGCGGGCGCTCAAGGGGGGATCGCGCCTGATCATCAGTCTGCTCGATGCGACGCGGGCCGAACTGTACGATACCGCGAGTCACGAGTCCTTGCGCTGTTCGCTCGATGAGGCGGTCAGCAAGGTGCGCCGCTGGCTGAGTTGAGCGCTTTTTCTTCGCCGCGCTGCAGCGAAAGACGTCCCGGGCCGGATTTGCATCGGCGCATTGCACGCAAAATGCGCCCGGCCCTTGAGTTTTCTGCGTTGTCCATCGGCCGATATTGTGGCTGACACGATTGTCGCAGGTAATTTCCGAATCATGGCTGCTTTTAGTCTTTCCTCCCTGGCCGCCGAAAGCTCCTGCCTGACTGCCGTCCTTCCTATTTCCGTTGCGGCGGCTCCATCCTGTTCCTGTGGCTATCTGCCGATGCCTGCGTTGCCCGTGTGATCGCCAGAACCGGTGATTCTCCTGCAACGCACGGCTTTTCCTGCCTATGTAGTCGTGATGTAGCGGCTGCACACAAGGCGCAAATCGCCAAGCAACTATCGTGCCATGGTCTGCCAGCCATTACGACATTCGGGTAGTTTCCTGTGCGGTTACCGGCTTTCCACCTGCCTGTACGAGTAGATCTACGTAGTTTTTTGCTTTACTTGTACTGATATTGACCACTATACCTAGTAGGAGTGAGGCGAGCTGACTGATATATGTACCAGCGGCAATCGTCACAAAAATTTGATTGTTTTTTTAAATGATGATGTCGGTTATTCGAAATTTCGTGTCGCACATCGCAAAACCGTCGTGGTGTGGGAATCTAATAGTCTTTTATAAACATGCGGTTAGCTTGTAGTTGTTAAGAAAAACTAACGGCTGGTTATGTGAAATCACTACGTCATGACGAGCTGGTTGATATCGAGTTATATGCTATAAAACATAAACTCAAATACAACAGTGAATTTTTATAGAATGATAAGCTGATGGTACGCAGCTTACGCCGGAGACACAGGAAGGAATATGGGCCATTACCCGGTTTGCGCCGGGGTTCCACATGTAAGGAAGGCCTGGCCGGATGATCAGATTTCTTCATTTTCCTGGCGTTTAGCCTTGCTCTATCATCTTTCCATCAATTAAAACGGTCAGTTACGCTTGTTTGACGTGTTTTTTGCCAAATTCTCTTCGCTCTGATTTTTCATGCCTTCGGCATGTTTTGGACGCGCCTTTCGCCGATTATTTATGTTGCACCGCAATAATGGGAATTGAGTTAATTTTTGATGTGCATCAAATAGAGCAGTTGCATGGACAAGCACATTATATACAATTCTGAATATTACCAATTTCTCATATTTTGAGTTGGCCGCCGCAGACACTCGGATGTCATTCGGCGCCGGCAAGATGACAGAGTTACGGTCGGGTGTTCATGTCCTTGCAGTACTACTCGACCGCGTGTGGTAGACCCGGATGTATCGGGTATAGCCGTACCAAGTAACCCGGGCTTCTCGTAATGATGGTCCGGGCGTGCACCGAGGCAGATGGGGTGCCGGAGCGATCCGGTTTCGCTCGGTGTGCGAAAGCTAATTGGATGGTGACGCGCGGTGCGTTACGGCTGTAGCGCTTGCCCTCTGATTAATGATCGTTGAAGTACATTGGGAGCAATAATATGTCTTCTAGTTCGTCCAAAATGGGGCTGTCCGCGCTGACAGTCTTTGTAGCGCTGAACATGATGGGCTCCGGGATTTTCCTGCTGCCTTCCAGTTTGGCTAAAGTCGGTTCGATCAGTATCCTTGGCTGGATCCTGTCGACCGTAGGTTCTATCGCTCTGGCCGTGACTTTCTCCAAGCTCGGCTTCCTGTGCCCGAAAGAGGGCGGTCTGTACGCCTATGCCCGTGACGGCCTGGGCGAATACGCAGCCTTCACCGAATCCTGGTGCTACTGGCTGTCGCTGTGGGTCGGTAACGTAGCCATCGCCGTGGCCGGCATCGGTTACATGTCCTACTTCTTCCCGGCCCTGACGCATCCGCTGACCGGCGCCATCGCCGCGGTCATCGCCATCTGGTTCTTCACCTTCCTGAACTACCCGGGCGCTGGCTTCATCGGCCGCATCCAGAAGTTCACTTCGCTGGGCATGTTGATTCCGATCGTTGGTATGGCAATCCTGGGCTGGTTCTTCTTCCACCCGGATTACATCACCTCGAGCTGGATCGTCGACAAGAAGCAAAGCGCCTGGGATGCCGTCATGGCCGCTTCCTCCCTGACGCTGTGGGCCTTCCTCGGTCTGGAATCCGCTTGCATCGTCGCCGGCGTGGTTGAAAATCCGAAGCGCAACGTACCGATCGCCACCATGCTCGGTACCCTGTTCGCTGCCGTGATCTACATCCTGTCGACCTTCGCCATCATGGGCGTGGTTCCGGCCAAGGAACTGGCTACTTCCGCTGCTCCGTTCAGTACCGCCGCTCAATACATGTTCGGCAACTGGGCTGGCGCTTTCGTAAGCTTCTGCGCCGTGGTTGCCTGCCTGGGTTCGCTCAACGGCTGGGTACTGACCACCGGTCAAGTTTCGAAGGCAGCTGCCGACGACGGCATGTTCCCGAAGATCTTTGGCGAAACCAACAAGTACGGCACCCCGTTCAAGGGCATGATCCTGACCGGCATCCTGATGACCATCATGGGTTATGTCACGGTATCGCCTGACCTGGCTTCGCAATTCCAGATCATCACCCTGCTGTGCGTGTTCACTAACGTGGTTCCGTACATCCTGGCTGCAGCCGGTATCTACCCGATCATGAAGGCGAACAACATCACCGGTGCCGAATTCGCCCGCTATGGCTTCATCGCCCTGATTGCGATCGTGTACTGCTTCTACGCACTGGCCGGTTCCGGCAAGGACACCATGTTCTGGGGTTCGCTGACCATGATGCTGGCTATCCCGATGTATGGCTGGATTTCGCATAACGTACAGCAAAAGCGCCGTTCGGCTGGTGAGGCTGCTGCTACGACGACTGCGGAAACCAACGCTTAACGGTCAAGTACCTCAGCTTTCAACAAGCTGACTTTGGCCGGTCCGAAAGGGCCGGCCATTTTTTGTCGGCAATAGAAGTCACCAGACAGGCGGGCGAGTCCCGCCTGTTTCAGTTCCTGCCGGCGGGAAAAGCTGCGGATCCTGACGCCGTGGCCACACGGCCAGGTGCCGGTGAATATACAAAAAGCCCGGCGAGCTTGCGCTGTGCCGGGCTTTGCGTATCCGAAGGCTCAAAAGGTCAGAGGATCAGACGCATGCCGGTCGGCGATGCCGAGCTCGGCCCCTGCATTTCGGACGAGACATAGAGCTTGGTCGGCATATCGGCGCGCGCCATCTTTTCGAAGCCGAAAGCGTAAAACAGATCGTCGGCCGGACCGGACAACAGATAGAGCGCACCGACCTGGCGGGTACGGGCGCGGCTGATCAATTGCTTGATCAGCCGGCGGGCCACCTTTCGTCCGCGCATATTGGATGCGACCACCAGCGAGCGAATCAGGCCGATATCGCCATAGACCTCCATGCCGATGGCCCCGACCACGCGGCCGTTTTCCGTCGCGACGACAAAATTGCTCAGATGATTGAGCGCACCCTGCACCTGCAGACGGTTGGCGGTCAGCAGATTGCGGATCTCATTCCAGTCGGTCTGGGACGCTGGCTGGAACAACAACCCGTCTTCCGGCTCGACTTCGACCGGTGGCGGCGCTTCGACTTCGGGCTCTTCGGCCGGCGTGTCGCGCTGCAATAGCTTATTGAACAACGATCCCTGCGAAAGAATCTTCTGGAACAACGATCCGGATGGTTGGTGCGGCGCTTGCATCGCCGGTGTCACCGGTGCCGCAGCGGGGCGCACGGGCGTAACGCGCTGAGGTGCGGCGGCAGGCGGTGTGTGTGAAACGCCGGCGCCGAACGGTCTGCTTGCCGACGATGCCTGCGTACGCGGCGGCATCGCAGGCGATGCGTGGGGCTGGCGTGGCGGGACCTGATGCGCCATGTCGTTGCTGCCATGCGGACGCTGTTGAATGGCTTCGTCTTCAGCCTTCTGCTCGGCCGATTGCGCTGCCCTGGACAAAGGGGTACGCGGTGGCGTGCGGGAGAGCAGGGGGCGTGTCGGCAATGTGCTGCGCGAGCCGAGAATGCGGCTGGCCGAGGCCGAGTGAACCGGGCGGGGCGTTTCCGCTTTGACCTGGGGCGCCACAGGCTCCGCCCCGGACCGTGCCCCGGTACTGGTGGCCGTGTCGGCGGCTGCGGTGATTGCGCCGTTTGCCGGGGGCGCTGCGGTTTCTGTGTCCTGCGTCGGCTCGGCGGCAGGCGGCGCGATCACATCGGCCGGCGCTTGCGCCAGATGTTGTTGCGCTGCAGTTTCGACGCTTTCGGCGCTGCCATCGGCGAGCACCAGCTCGGGTTCTTCGCCGTCAACCGGCGCTAGTGCCGCACCGACGGTCTGTGTCGCGGTGACCACCGCTTCGGTCCCCGGACTTGGCGCTGCAATGACTGCGTCGATAGCGAGGTCTTCTGCCGGCAGGTCGTCGACGCTGCCCTGCAGACTGTTGAGCAGCAGCAACAAACCCTGGTGCACCACGCTGCGCTGCTCGGCGCTGAGCGGCTGCATCAGTTGCTCAGCATGGCTATCGAGCGCTTCGTTGAGTGCCTGATAGTGGGTTTTCCCGGAGACCGTGAGCTGCAACCAGCGGTTGCGGCGATCATTGTCCTGACGGGATTTTGCCACGAGTCCTGCCTGCACCAGACTTTCGACGGCCCGGCTGACCCAGCCCTTGTCCAGACTCAATCGTCGGCCGAGTTCATGCTGGGTCAGAAGTTCTGCACGACCCAGCTCCATTAAAACGTGATTTTGGGTAGAGGACGTATCGTGGCCGCTGGTCACGTGCTCGCGTTGTGCCTGACTGTATAGGCGCGTCAACTCGCGGAGCAAGATTCCTATCGAGGGTTGCATGGCCATTTCCTGGTTTTGATCCACTTCTTGTAAATGGAATAATTTATTTTGACTATGCCGTTGTTTGAAACAACAAAGTTTTTTTATTTGCACACCATGGCACGGACGGGTTCGGTCATCCGGCGTCTGAATGATTGTGCTTTATCAACTATATTTCATGCCCGATTCGAGTAAAAGGAAAGTTTTGAATTTTTTTTATCCGGCGCCCGATTTCGTTGCGAAATTGTCCTCGTCAACGACGTTATGCCTTTTGCGGGATATGGATTAACGTTGCTTTTGGCAACTGATTGACGGGGGCAAGCAAGCGGTTACGAGGGTACAAACAACAACGCCGGGTCAGCAGCCCGGCGTTGTTGTTGATCGTGCGGCGGGATCAGGTATGGAATTTTCCTACCAGCTCACGCAGCGTGCCGGCGAGGCGTTCCAGTTCGTGCGTGGCCTCTACCGTTTGCCGGATCAGTGTGTCGTTCTCACCGGCACGCGATGCGATGGCATCGATGTTGACGGCAACTGCGCTGCTCACCTGCTGCTGCTGCACGGTAACGGAAACGATCTGCTTCAGGCCAAGACAGACTTCGCCTGCCGAGGTATTGGCGCTGTCGAGCACGCTCGCCACCCGCTCGGCCGATTGATGACTGGACGACAGATAATCGAGACTCGTCATCACGGTGTGTCGCACGGTTTCCGATCGTTGCGTCAACGCCTGCGTGACCGTGTCGATCTGCTGCGCCGAAACGGCAGATTTCTCCGCCAGCTTGCGCACCTCGTCGGCAACCACGGCAAAGCCGCGGCCATGTTCACCGGCACGCGCCGCTTCGATCGAGGCATTGAGCGCAAGCAGGTTGGTCTGATCGGCGATCTCGCGCACCTGGCGCGTCATGTCGGTAATGGCTGTCGTAGAGGCCTTCAGTTCACTTTCCGCTTCCGCCATGACCCGCACCGCCTGCTCGACCTGGGTCAGATCCGTCTGCAGGGCACTGAGTGTCTTGAGCCCGGCTTCGGAGCGCTGCAGATTTTCTTCGGCCCGTCCATTGACGAGTTCGGCCTGCTCGGCAATTTCACGGATATGTCCGGCAAGCTCGTCCACTGCGCCGGCGGCTTCGTTCGACTGACGGGTCTGTTGCTGCGAGCCTTCGCTGAGGCTGGCGGCCTGACCGGCCAGGGTGTGGGCCGACGTATTGACCGATTCGGCCGCCGCGCCGACTTGCCGCACCAGATCGGCGATCGTGCCGAGCATCTGGTTGAATCGCTGCGCCGTCAGACCGATCTCGTCACCGTGTTCGTCGTTGAGCCGTTGGGTGAGATCGCCTTCGCCCTTGGCGATGGTTTCCAGCCGGTTCTGCATCGACAGCAATGGTCGCGTGACCACACGGCGAATGAACAGGAACACCATCAGGAACAGCGGCAGGGAAATCAGCACGGCAAACAGGATGCATTGATTGCGGAAGCTCGCCACCGACGCATAGGTCTTGTTCAGCGAGATGCGCATGCTGACCAGACCGAGGGTGGTTTTCTCCGGCACCATGTGGCAAGCCAGACAGTTCTTGCCCAGATAGTGCTTCGACGCCTGGGCCGGGTAGATGACCCGCAGGTGTTCGCCGATATCCGGCGAAGACTCGATCTCGATGATAGGCTTGCCGTCGGCCAGCACCTGCCGTTCGAGATCGTCGCGCGGTTGCGCTTCGGCTCCGGCGCCAGGGCCGAACTGCTTCACCACGGCGGGTCCGCGCACCACGCGCAGATCGCGCACGGCCGACAGCTCCTTGATCTGATCGAGGAAGACATTGCGCTGTGACACCGTGCCGGTAATCATCATGCCGGTCAGACCGGCAAGGGTCATCTCATTAATACTGTGGGCCGTATCCTTGGCCTGATCGATGGCGATGTTCTGGCTCACCTCGGTTTCCCAGGCGATCATCCCCCCCCAGGCGACGACCAGACAGAGCCAGATCGCTCCGGTCAATCGCAGCCAGATCGGCCAATTGGCAATTCTGCGCATCTTTGTATGTCGGCGCCGGACAGGCACCGCCCTCCCTGTGTATGCATTGTTGTTTTATAGATAAATAATTTAGCGTATCTGCATGACGATATCATCAGCCTGGCCAGCATAGCGGAGGCCATTGCAGCGCGGATCAGATGCAGATCAAATAATCGCTGAAAAATACGCCTCGATCTTTGAAGCGGCGCGGGGCGCGGCAAGCACGCCGCATGCAGCACGGGGCCGAACGGGCGGGGGCCTCGGGTATACTTGGCGAGATTTGACGAAGGGAGTTCTCGATGAAGACACGCGCAGAAGAGGGTGGCCTGGTCTACTCGACCGAACATGGCCGGATGTGCCCAGCCTGCCGAAAGCCGCTGGATGCCTGTATCTGCGACAAGGCCAGGTCCAGACCCGCCAGCGATGGCGTTGTCCGCATCCGCTGTGAAACGACGGGCCGGCGCGGCAAGGGTGTAACGGTCATTCGCGGGGTGCCCCTCGACGACGCCGAGCTCGCCGCATACGGCAAAATGCTACGGCAGCGTTGCAGCAGCGGCGGCACCGTTCGCGATGGCGTGATCGAAATCCAGGGGGACCATGTCGAAGTCCTGCTGCCGCTGCTGCGGGAAAAAGGCTGGGTCGTCAAAAAGAACGGCGGCTGATCGGGCCGTCAGTCGGGATGCCAGGCGTGCATGGCCATGTCGATTTTGCCATGCGCGTCGAAAACGATCCCTTCTTCCTCGAGCAGCATCCGCTGCAGATCATCTTCCCCATCAAATCCCCGTGCCGGAATGCGCCCCTGTGCATTGATCACCCGATGCCAGGGAAGCGCCTCCGCGGAGGCCGACAGCGCCCGTGCCACCATGCGGGCGTGGCGCGGGAAACCTGCCGCACGTGCGACAGCGCCATAACTCATCACTCGCCCGATCGGGATGGTCGCAACGACCGCGCACATGGCGTGCATCATTGCTGCGCTGGTGCTGCAGTGTCTCAAGGTGTGGCTCCCGGGTAGGTGCTGCCGAGTCGGGCGGCGGCGAAAATCAACAGGCAAAGCATGACGGCCTCAATGCGCAATATGCGGAGAAAGGCCGCTGCCGCATCGGCGTCCCCTCCATTGAGCGACGGCAGGTGGCGGCGGCGATTATAGAGGCCCAGAAGCGCTGCCGACGTCGCACAGGCGAGCTTGACCGTCAGCCAGCCATTGTAGGCGCTCCAGCCGGACAGGGTGCCAAAAGCGGCATTCATGCGTTGCAGGTTGGCGGCACCGCTGATGACAAGGGCGGCAAACGCCATCGTTGCCTGCAGCGACAGACGCTTCGCTTCGGCCGGGGTCGGGATACGACCCGTGCAGGCGGCAGCAAGCACGGTTCCGACCCAGACGCTGGCTGCCGCGAGATGGATGACATGCATGCCGAACGCAGCAGATAGCGGCGGCAAGTCTGCACCATGGCCGATGGATGCCCTGGCGACGAGCATCAATATGGTGCCGATCCAGGCGACGGCGCTGCCACGGCCAGTGCGGCGGCTGTCGATTGCAACGAGGGCGAGACCGAGCGCGGCGAGCTGCAGCATCTCGCCGCTGTGCGTTGCAGTCAGCATGAGCTGGAGATTGCCCCGCCACGGCAGGCTGTCGTCGGCGACGACTGCGGTGCCTGCGGCAAGCGCTGCGAGCAGGGCCAGGGCGGCAAACACCAACCGTCGCCACGGTCTTCCACCTGGCGGGACGTCTGGCGTCAGCAGCCGGGCGGCAAGCAGTGCCAGCGCGAGATCGAAAGCGCCGTTGGAGAGCGCTAGTGCCCAGTCCTGAATAGAATCAATCATTTACCTTCTCTTTAATGATCTGCGGGGGGGATGTGCAGCCGTTGTTTTCGTTGCCGGAAACAACAATCATGCTGCACATGCGAATAATTATCGTTAATGCGCATATCTAATGCCAATGGGGTGTGGCGATGTGTCGCATATTGCGATGCAGCGATCGGTCGACAGGCCTGTCGGCCGGGGGTGAGAAGAAGGAGATGGGTAATGGTAAAACTGCAACACCATTTGATAAAAAATATAACCCGATCGTCATCGTATATTTGTACACAATATCCGTTAATAGGGCTGATATAAAGAATATAGATAGAAACTGATATGCACCGTATAACGGTCGATTCCGGCCTATAAGCCTGATGCCATGCGGGTTGCAGCCGTTTAAAACGATCAGCAGAATTGTGCGCAACAGCTATGCGGGAAGGATAATTGGCTATAGACAATTTTTCATATTTATATAACATGGGTCGCAACGCGCTCACACACAGGGCCGTCGAAATCAGAGGGCAAAAAAGCCCCGGAAATTGAGAGAAATCCACCCCACATACCCGGCCGCCTGGCGCGGGTTTTTTCATCGTGGCAGTGAAAGGAGATTTACGTGAAAAAGGCAATTGCCGCAGTCGCAGCACTGGGTCTGATGACCGCCTCCGCAGGGGTTTGGGCCAATCAGTGGAAAGAAATCCGTTTCGGCGTCGATGCAAGTTATGCTCCGTTCGAGTCCAAGGCTCCGGATGGCAAGCTCGTTGGTTTCGACATCGATCTGGGCAATGAGCTGTGCAAGCGGTTGAACGCCAAGTGTATCTGGGTCGAAAACGATTTTGACGGCATGATCCCGGCACTGAAGGCGAAGAAGTTCGATGGCATCCTGTCTTCGATGTCGGTGACCGAGGCGCGTCTGAAGCAAATCAGTTTTTCCGCCAAGCTGTTCAATACGCCGACCCGCATGGTCGCCAAGGTAGGCTCCGGCCTGCTGCCGACCGCCGCCGCGCTGAAGGGCAAGCGCGTTGGTGTTGAACAGGGCACGATCCAGGAAGCTTATGCGAAGGCACATTGGGCTCCGGCAGGCGTAGACGTGGTGCCGTATCAAAACCAGAACCAGGTGCAGGCTGACCTGCAGGCCGGTCGCATCGACGCTTCGCTGCAGGATGCAGTCGAAGCTGATATGGGCTTCCTGCAAAAGCCTGAAGGCAAGGGCTTCGGCTTCGTAGGCAAGGATCTGGTCGATGCGAAGACGCTCGGCACCGGCGCCGGCATCGGTCTGCGCAAGGAAGATACTGCGCTGAAGGCTGCGCTCGACAAGGCCATTGCCGGGATGCTGAAGGACGGTACCTACAAGAAGATCGAAGCCAAGTACTTCTCGTTCGACGTTTACGGCAAGTAAGTAGAAACTGCCGCCGGCGCTTACGGGCGTCGGCGCAATGAGCCGCCGGCCGCACCGGGCACATGCAGATGTTCCGGTTTGACAGGGTCCGGCGGTTCGTCTTTGGGTGTATCGGGCAGAACCAGGTCTGTGGCTTGACGATTGTGGCAGGCCTGGAGGGGGTAATTGCATGTTTCTTTACGGATTCGGGCCCATGATCTGGGCCGGAACCCTGGTGACGCTGGAGCTGGCGGTCATGTCGCTGCTCCTCGCCTTCGTCATCGGGCTCATCGGCGCGGCAGCCAAGCTGTCGAGCCAACCGCTCCTGCGCGCGGTATCGACCCTGTACACCACGTTGATCCGCGGTGTGCCGGACCTGGTGCTGATGCTGCTGATTTTCTATAGCCTGCAGATCTGGCTGAACATGTTGACCGACTGGCGTCACATGGATCAGATCAATCTCGACCCGTTCGTTTCCGGCGTCATCACGCTCGGCTTCATCTATGGCGCCTACTTCACCGAAACCCTGCGCGGCGCGTTCATGGCGGTGCCGGGTGGACAGATCGAGGCCGGCCGCGCCTACGGCATGAGCCATTGGCAGGTGTTTCATCGCATCCAGTTTCCGCAGATGATGCGTTTTGCGCTGCCTGGCATTTCCAACAACTGGCAGGTCATGCTCAAGGCGACCGCTCTGGTTTCCATCATCGGCCTGGCCGATGTGGTGAAAATTTCCATCGATGCGGGCAAGAGTACTTACAAAGTGTTTTTCTTCACCATCGTCGCCGGCGTGGTCTACCTGCTGCTGACCACGGTGTCCAATTTCGTACTGATGTGGCTTGAGCGCCGCTACTCGACCGGGGTCAGGGAGGCCGAGCTATGATTGACATCATCCAGCAATACTGGCGCTCCTTCCTCTGGACGGACGGCTATCATCTGTCAGGCCTCGCCGTCACCATGTGGCTGCTGACGGCGTCGATCGCCTTCGGCTTTTGCATGTCGATCCCGCTTGCGGTGGTCCGCGTGTCAAAGGCACGCGTGCCGGCTGCGCTTGTCTGGCTTTACACCTATGTATTCCGCGGTACGCCGCTGTACGTACAGCTGCTGTTTTTCTACAGCGGCGTCTACAGTCTCGACGTTGTGCACAATCTCGAGCCGCTCAACGTGTTTTTCCGTGACGGCTACAATTGCACGCTGCTTGCGTTCGGGCTCAACACCTGCGCCTATACGACGGAAATCTTCGCCGGCGCGATCAAGGCCACGCCGTATGGCGAGATCGAGGCCGGCCGCGCCTACGGCATGAGCAAGTTCACGCTCTATCGGCGGGTGATTCTGCCTTCGGCGCTGCGTCGTGCCCTGCCCGTCTACAGCAACGAAGTCATCCTGATGCTGCACTCGACCACGGTGGCCTTTACCGCCACGGTGCCCGACATCCTCAAGGTGGCGCGCGACGTGAATTCGGCGACCTACGATTCGTTCAATGCCTTCGGCCTCGCCGCCCTGCTCTACTTGAGCGTTACCTTCATCCTTGTCGGCCTGTTCCGCCGGGCAGAAAAACGCTGGCTCGCCTATCTGCGGCCGGTCAAGTCTTGAGAAACGGAATGCATGATGGAAAAGTTGATTATTAAAAATATCCACAAGAGCTATGGCCGCAATGAAGTGCTCAAGGGCATTTCGCTGACCGCCAAGGCTGGTGACGTGATCAGCATTATCGGTTCCTCCGGATCAGGGAAAAGTACCTTCTTGCGCTGCATCAACTGCCTGGAACGTCCCAACCAGGGCAGTATCAGCCTCAACGGCGAAGAGATCCGTCTCGCCGCCGACAAGCAGGGCGAATTGCAGCCGGTCGATCACAAGCAACTGCAGCGCATGCGCACCCGACTGGCGATGGTGTTCCAGCACTTCAACCTGTGGGGTCATATGACGGTGCTCGAGAACGTCATCGAGGCGCCGGTGCATGTGCTTGGCATGTCGAAGAGCGAAGCCACCGAGTGTGCGATCAAGTATCTGCGCAAGGTCGGGCTGGACGAAGCCGTGCAAGAGAAGTATCCGGCTCACCTGTCGGGTGGCCAGCAGCAGCGTGTCGCCATTGCCCGCGCACTGGCGATGGAGCCTGAAGTGATGCTGTTCGACGAGCCGACTTCGGCGCTCGACCCGGAACTGGTCGGCGAAGTGCTCAAGGTGATGCAGGCCTTGGCCGAAGAAGGCCGCACCATGATCGTGGTGACGCACGAAATGGGCTTTGCCCGCAATGTCTCCACCCACGTGATGTTCCTGCATCAAGGATTGGTCGAAGAAGAGGGCTCGCCCGACGAAGTGTTCGGCAATACCCGTAGCGAACGACTGAAGGCTTTCCTGGCGGGCAGCTTGAAGTAATCGGTTGCGCGAGACAACAAAAGGCAAGTCCGCACGGACTTGCCTTTTTTCATGCCGTGCCGCCGCTCAGGCGGTGAGCAGATTGCCCTGCTTGAAGGCTTCCGATGTTGCAACCTTGGCCAGCAGTAGTCCGGTGGTGAGATAGGTGCGGCCGCTGGTGGCGTAGAGCATCCCCTTGCGTCGGGCGCGGATTTCGCTGCAGCGATCGGTGAGCGGGTCGATGACCTCGGCGATCAAATCGCCCGGCGAAACGACGGTGCCCGGTTGCGCATGGTAGACGACCACGCCGGCGTGCGGTGCGCGCAGGTCTTCCGAACCGGCCAGCGGCGTCTGCGGGTGCCGAAGCGGTGGCAGCTCCGGCGCTGCTTCGGCGATGACACCGCGGTGGCGCAAGAAGTTGAGGATACCGGCTGCATCGCGGCGCGCAAATGTGTGATCGACATCCCGGTCGCCGCGCAGCTCGACCGTCACGGCCAGGCAGGCGAGTTCGATCGTCGCCTCCGGCCGGGCGCTCTGCGCCATGTCGCGCAGTTGCCACCAGATCTGGCTGCAGGCCTCATCGAACGGAAACTCTCCCGATTCGGTGGCCAGCAGCGATGCGCAGGCTTGCAGATAGCGAGCCAGCGGTTCGCATTGCGGCCACAAGGGCGTGCCGGTATACACATGCAGGTCGGCGCGGAAATCGCAATGGAGATCGAGCATCACGTCGGCGTCGACGGCGAGGCGCATCAATGTCAGGCGCAGCGACTGCAGCTCCGACTCGGCCTTCATGTCGGCGAGCAGGCGCTGCAAGGTATGGCGGATCAGACGGGTGTTGGCCGCTGCATCGCTTCCGAGCCGGTCGCCGATGGCGGCGAAAACGGCCGGTGCCAGCACCGGATAATGGCGGTTGAAATTCTGCCCGGTCTGCAGATCAAAGCGGCCGAGCAGGTTCTGGCTCAGATTCTGGTTAAGCCCGATCGGGTTGGCCATCGGCACCAGCACCACTTCGCCGCGCAGCAGGCCGGCGCTTTCAAGCGCCTGCAGCTGTTGTTTCAGATGCCAGGCTGTCAGCATGCCTGGCAATTCGTCTGCGTGCAGGCTTGATTGGATATAAATCTTCTGTCCGCTGTCGGGTACGCCGAAATGAAAACTGGTCAGGGCACGCGTGGTGCCCAGGCTGTCGGAAAGCAACGGGTGCTGGCGGGTTTGCATGAATTCTCCTGGTCTCTTCCTCATGGATGCCGGCCGTGGCGGCCTGGCCTGCTTGTCAGTCCATGGTATGACAAAGCACGGACCTGCCGGAAGAGGCTGGTAGGCGTTCGGCATGTTTCCAACTACAGACCGTATTTCTTTACCTTGTCGAACAGCGTGGTCTTGGGGACACGCAGTGCCTCGCTCGCCCGGCTCAAATTGCCGTTGTGGCGGCGCAGCGCCTCTGCGATCAATACCCGTTCGAAATCCTCCACGCTCTGCGCCAGCGAAGGCGCGTTGGTCGGCGCGGCGTCGGGCAGCAGCGGTGCCCGGATGCCGAGCGCGAAGCGTTCGGCGACATTGCGCAATTCGCGTACGTTGCCCGGCCAGTCGTAGCCGAGCAGCAGTGCCTGTTCTTCCTGGTCGGGCGATGGCGGTTCGCGATCGAAACGCGCGCCAGCCTGCCGCAGGAAGTGTTCGAACAACAGCAGGATATCTTCGCGCCGCTGCCTGAGCGGCGGCAGGTCGATGGCGACCACGTCAAGGCGGTAGTAGAGGTCGGCACGGAAGGCGCCCTCGGTGCTCAACTGCTGCAGATCGGCCTTGGTGGCCGCTACGATACGGCATTCGAGCGGCAGCGGCGTGTTGGAGCCGATGCGTTCGAAGCTTCGCTCCTGCAGCACGCGCAACAGCTTGATCTGCTGGCCGAGCTGCATGCTCTCGATTTCGTCGAGCAGCAGTGTGCCGGCGCCGGCGTATTCGAACTTGCCGACGCGCCGTTTCTTTGCATCGGTAAACGCGTGTGCTTCGTGGCCGAACAGCTCGCTTTCGAACAGCGTCTCGCTCAGCCCGCCGCAATTGAGCGCGACAAAGGGTTGTTCGCGCCGCCGGCTTGCCAGATGCAGGCAGCGTGCCACCTGTTCCTTGCCCGAGCCGGTTTCGCCGCGGATGAGCACATTGGCTGATGTGTCGGCCAGGTCGGCGATGGTGGCGCGAATCCTTTCCATCGCCGGCGAGTTGCCGATCAGCAGCCCGCCTGCTGCCATGGTGTCCTGCAACTGGCGCCGCAGCGCGGTGACCTGCAGCGCAAGCCGGCGCTGGGCGAGCGCCCTGCGCGCCACGTCGACGAGCCGTTCAGGCGAAAATGGTTTTTCGATGAAATCGTAAGCACCGGCCTTCATCGCCGTCACTGCCAGACTGACATCGCCGTGACCGGTAATCAGGATGACCGGTAAATCGGGGTCGGCTTCGCGCAGCGCGCTGAGCAGTGCCAGGCCGTCGCGCTGCGGCAATCTGATGTCCGACACGACGATGCCGGCGAAGCCGGGGGCGATGCGCTCGAGCGCTTCCTCCGCACTGGCCGCGCCGTGCACTGCAATGCCTTCGAGCTCCAGCGCCTGCATGCAACCGAGCCGTACGCTCGGGTCGTCTTCGACGATGAAAACCGACAGCGCTTCATCCATGATCGGGCTCCTCGGCCGGCATCGGCAGTGTCAGGGTAAAGATGGCGCCGCCGTCGGCATGATTGCCGGCTTCCAGCGTGCCGCCGGCCTCGCGCGCGATGGTGCTCGACAAGGCAAGGCCGAGGCCGAGGCCGGCGCCGGCCGGTTTGGTGGTGAAAAACGGGTCGAACGCATGGGCGAGCGTATGCGCCGAGAGACCCGGGCCATTGTCGTGCACCGTGATACGCACGTGCCCATCCGGCAAGGCCTCTGCGCTGAACGCGATGCGTGCGCCGTCGACGTCGCGTACCGCGTCGAGCGCGTTGCTGAGCAGATTGACGAACAGTTGCTCGAGGCGGTTCGGATCGCAGGCGACGACAAGCGGTGTCTCCGGCAGCAGGCGAATGAATGCGATCCGGCCATCGCTGAAGCGCGGCTCGAACAGCAGCAGCGCATGCCCGAGGATCTGTGCGACATCGGCATTGACGGCGAGTCCGTCGGGTTTGCGGGCGAAGGAACGCAACGCTCCGGTGATTTCGCCCATGCGCTCGACCAGCCGCGCGATGGTATCGAGATTGGTGCTGGCCGTGTCCAGATCGCCACGCGCCAGATATTTGACCGTATTGCCCGACAGGGTCCGCAATGCGGCGAGCGGCTGATTGAGCTCATGCGCGACCATGGTCGACAACTGGCCGATTGCCGCGAGCTTGCCGGCCTGCATGAGTTCGGCCTGAGTCTGATGCAGATGCGCCTCGGCGCGGCTGCGTTCGGCGATTTCCTCGGTCAGCTGGCGGTTGGCCTTGGTCAGTTTGGCGGTGCGCAGCACCACTTTGTGCTCGAGTTCCTGATAGGCGCGACGCAAGGCCTCGGCCGCAGTCAGCCGCTCACGCTGCCGGCGGCGCCTTTCGTGCCAGAGCACGAGGCCGGTGAGGATCAGCGCGTTGAGCACGGCCGACAGACCTGCACGGGCGAGCGCCAGACTATAGGCCGGCGCGAGGCTGGCCATCGCGGATAGTGTCCAATCGCTATGCGGCAGAGGCCGCGTCAACAGCAGATAGGGGTGGTGCGCATCGTCGGCGGATGGGTCGCGCCAACGGACGATGCGCTCGGCAAGGCCTGGGCCCAGGCCGACGATCGGCAACGGCCTGAGTGGCAGGCGGTTGTACTGCCGCGTGGCCGTGAAGCGCAGCAGGGCGTCGGGTGACAGCGCGCCCAGCGTGGCGAGCCGCCACTCGGGACGCGATGCCAGGATCAGCACCCGGTTGGCGTCCGCCACCCAGACGAGCGCCCCGCTTTGCCGCCAGGTGGTTTCCAGCGGAGCGAGGCTGATCTTGACCACGGCGACGCCGATCTTCCTCTGGCCGTCGTAGAGTGCGCGCGACAGATAATAGCCCGGTTCGCTGCGGGTGGTGCCGACGCCGAAAAAGCGGCTCTGCCGACCTTGCATCGCTTCCTGGAAATAAGCGCGGAAGCCGTCGTTTTCGCCGACGAAGCTGCCGGCGTCACGCCAGTTGCTCGACACGATCACCGTGCCGTCTGGAGCGATGACATAGATCGCACTGGCATCGGTCTGGCCGGCCACGCCTTCGAGATAGCGGTTGGCCTCGAGCCTGCCGGCTGCGTTGCCCGGGTCGTGCAGCACGGCGGTTACCGCGGGCGAGAGCGCCAGAATGCCCGGCAGGCGGGAAAAACGGCCGATTTCGCTGTCAAGTCCGGCTGCATAGAGGTCGAGTCGCTGCTGTGCCCCGGCGCGGATGTCGTCGCGCGATGTGGCAAGACTGGTGCGGAATACCAGCCAGGCACAGCCAGCCATCACGCAGGCAGCGATGGCGAGCGCGAACAGCGATGCGGACAGGGAACGGCGCTTGGGCATGGGCGGGCAAAACCGGAATGCGGAAACTTTCCGGCGAGAATATCGGCTTTGTCTGCCCGTGGCAAATGACGGACCCGGTGCTCAGTCCGGCCGGCACGGCGCGACCAGCGATGAGCGCATCACTTGCAGCACCTCGCCTTGCTGGTTGCGTGTTTCGCTGCGCAAGGAGATCAGACCGTATGTGGCGCCGGGACGCGGCGGTGTAATGTCGACGATTTCGGTCGAGACCTGCAGGATGTCATCCGCCCGTGTGGGGCGCAGCCAGCGCAATTCGCAGCCGGCGCCGATCAGCCCGCCGGCGACATCCATGCCGCTGTCGACCAGCAGCCGCATGGTGATCGAGGCCGTATGCCAGCCGCTGGCGGCCAGTCCGCCAAAAAACGACTGCTCAGCTGCGGCCTCATCAAGATGAAACGGCTGTGGATCGAACTGTGCTGCGAAAGTCTTGATTTGCGTGGCGTCGAGCGCATGTTGTCCGCTGACGAAAGTTTGACCGATGGAAAAGTCTTCCAGATATAACGGCGGACTCATGGTTTTCCCGCCCCCTTTGCCGAGTATTGTTCCGGCGTTCAGTCTGCCGGAAAGTTGCCTGATTGTCATGACGTTGGGCTATAACATGGACTATCGACGCCACCTGCCGGTGGCCCGGGCTCGTGTACCCAGACAAGGAGTGTTCCATGGCAACAGTTGCGATTGTGTATTTCAGCGGTTACGGCCACACGGCCAAACAGGCCGAAGCGGTACGAGAAGGCGCCGCGGCGATCGGCGGTACGGTCGTCGAGGTCTTGCGCATCGACAATGACGGCAATCTGCCCGATGGTGGCTTCGACGTGCTCGCCCGTGCCGATGCGGTCATCTACGGCAGCCCGACCTATATGGGTGGGCCGGCCTGGCAGTTCAAGAAATTCGCCGATGCCTCGTCAAAGCCCTGGTTCACACAGCAGTGGAAAGACAAGCTGGCTGCGGGCTTCACCAACTCCGCATCGGTCAACGGTGACAAGGGATCGACCATTCAGTACCTGTTCACGCTATCGCAGCAGCATGGCCAATTATGGATCGGCACAGGCCTCATGCCCGCCAACACCAAGGCGCACGGCCCGGACGACGTCAACTGGACGGCCGGATTCGCGGGTGCGCTGGCGATTTCCCCGTCCGATGCCTCGCCGGACGAAGCGCCGCGCCGCGGCGATCTCGACACGGCGCGGCAGTTGGGACAGCGCGTGGCTGAATTTGCCGCAAAACTTGCCTGACCGGGCGACGGGCAAGAAAAGGACGCACCGCGGTGCGTCCTTTTGCATGGGGGCGTCGCAGCTCAACCCCGACCGATGCCACCGGTTTGCGCCAGCGCCTCGAGCAAGCGCGCCGTACTTTCGCCGCTCAGGCTGAACGGGTCGAGCGACGCGCCATCGGAATAGCGCAACAGCAGCGACATATTAAGCTTGTCGAGCGAGACCCTGGCCATCGACCAGTTGGCGTACTGCCGTTCGGCGACCTCCTGGTATTGCAGCAGGGTCACATCATGATGGCGCGGATCGCGCGCCAGCGCCTGGAACAGACGGTTGACCTGCTCGCGTCCGCCTTCCAGAACCTGCACGAACACATTATTGCTATAGCAAAGCAGACCGGTGATGCCGTTGTCCGGGTTGTGGACCTGGGCCGTCGACAGAATGTCTTCGATCAATCTCGTGTTGATCGCTTCATGTGCGCGGCTGGCATAGATCAGACGGACCAGCATGGCTTGTTACCTCCGGGAATCGATCAAAGACAGAAACTCGCGGCGCAGATTGGCGTCGCGCAGGAAAGAGCCGCGCATGACGCTGTTGGTCATCTTCGACTGGTTATCCTTGACGCCGCGCCAGTGCATGCAGAAATGGTCCGCCTCCATCACGATGGCGAGGCCGTCCGGCTGCAGTTTCTGCATCAGCAGGTCGGCCATGCGCGAGACGGCCTCTTCCTGTATCTGCGGTCTGGTCATGATCCAGTCGATCAGTCGCGCATATTTGGACAGACCGATCAGGTTCGAGTGTTCGTTCGGCATGACGCCGACCCAGACCTTGCCCATGATCGGGCACAGATGGTGCGAACAGGCGCTGCGCACGGTGATCGGGCCGACGATCATCAACTCGTTGAGTTGCTCGATATTGGGGAATTCAGTCGAAGCCGGCATCGGCACATAGCGGCCGCGGAACACCTCGCGCACGAACATTTTGGCCACCCGCTTGGCGGTTTCCTGGGTGTTGTGATCGTTGTCGGTATCGATCACCAGGCTTTGCAGCACGGCCTGCATATGCTGCTGCACCTCGGCCTGCAGGGCGTCGAGTTCGCCGGCTTCGATGAAATCGGCGATATTGTCGTTGGCGTGAAAGCGTTGGCCGGCGGCGACGAGACGTGCGCGGATGCGCTGCGAAACGGGTTCGACGACCGTTGTATCCTCTTGGACGGGTTTGCTCATGAAAAGAATGACCTATGGATAACGATATTCGTTCAGCGTAAAAACAAGCTTAGCAGATTGTCGGAATGTGGGCAGGGTGTGGAAAGAATTTACCTTGAGTCCGAGGCTGGCGAAAATCGCAAAAGGAAAATATTCATATGTTGCTGACAATGAGGGTGCATGCGCCGCGATGCAAGTGGCCGCGTGCCGCGGGTCTGCTCTGCGGCCTGTGCCTGGCGCTGGCTGCATTTGCCGGTCCGCAGTCGCCGGAGGCCGCGTCCGGCTTCGTTTCACACGAACAGGCGGTCGGCCAGCGCGAAATGATCGTGACCGCGACGCCGTTGTCGACCGAAGCTGGCCTGCTCATGCTGCGTCGCGGCGGCAGTGCCGTGGATGCCGCTATCGCCGCCCAGGCGATGTTGGGCCTGACCGAGCCACAGTCATCCGGCATTGGTGGTGGTGCTTTCCTGGTGTTCTACGACGGCAGCCGGGTGACGACCTTCGACGGCAGGGAAACCGCGCCGGCCGCTGCGCGGCCGAACCGGTTCCAGACTGCGCCGGGGCAGGACATGCCGTTCTACCAGGCCGTGGTCGGCGGCCGGTCGGTGGGCGTGCCCGGGGTATTGGCCATGCTGGCCCGCGCCCATGCCGCCCATGGTCGTCTGCCCTGGGCGCAATTGTTCGAACCGGCAATCCGCAGCGCGCGGCGAGGCTTTCCGGTTTCGCCCCGCCTCTATTCGCTGCTTGCCGGCGAGCCATATCTTGCCCGCGACCCGGCCGCGCGCCGTTATTTCTATCGACCGGACGGCAAGCCCTGGCCGGTCGGCACCATACTGAAAAACCCCGATTACGCCCGTACATTGCAGCTCATCGCCCGGCGTGGCCCGCAGAGCTTCTACCACGGTGCGCTTGCGCGCGATATGGTGCGGGCCGTCGTCGACCGCACCGACAATCCCGGCGATCTGACCCTGGCCGATTTCGCCGCCTATCGGGCGGTCGAGCGCGCACCGGTATGCGGTGAATACCGCCACTACCGGCTGTGCGGCATGGGGCCGCCGAGTTCCGGGGGTGTGGCGGTGCTGCAGATGTTGCAGATGCTGCAGCGTTTTCCGTTGGCCGATTACCCTCCCGTGTCGGTCGATGCCGCGCATCTGTTCGCCGAAGCCGGTCGGCTCGCCTTCGCCGATCGGGCCCGTTACCTTGCCGATTCCGATTTCGTGCCGGTGCCGGTGACCGGCCTGCTCGATCGTGCTTATCTTGCCGCGCGCAGCCGGCTGATCGATCCGCAGCACGCGATGGGACATGCGCAGCCCGGGCTGCCGCCCGGTGCGCCGCAGCTCGTCGGCAATGACAATGCCGTCGAGCTGCCCTGCACCACGCAGATCGTGGTGGTCGACCGTTTCGGTCAGGGGTTGTCGATGACCAGCAGCATCGAAGATGCTTTCGGCAGCCGCATCATGGTGCCTGGGCGCGGTTTCCTGCTGAACAACCAGCTGACGGATTTCTCCTTTAGCCCGGTCGACCACGGTCTGCCGGTTGCCAATCGCGTCGAGGCCGGCAAACGGCCGCGCAGTGCGATGTCGCCGATGCTGGTGTTTGCTCCGGACGGCCGGCTGTGGGCTGCTGCCGGCGCGCCTGGCGGCAGCGCCATCATCAACTATGTCGCCCAGACCCTGATCGGCCTGATCGATTGGCACCTCGATCCGCGCGACGCCGTGTCACTGCCGCATTACGGCAATCGCAATGGGGCGACCGAACTGGAAAAAGGCCGTGCTCTCGACGCGCTCGCCGCCGGGCTCCGGGCGCGCGGCCACCAGGTCGTGGAAGTCGACCAGCCCAGCGGGCTTGCCGTCATCGCGCGCTCGCCGGCCGGCTGGCTGGGGGGGGCCGACCCGCGCCGGGAAGGCATGGCGGCCGGGGACTGAGTCCGGCGCATGCAACCTGATCGCCCGGCCGGCGTTCATGGCCGTCCGGAGCGTGTAGGCTGTGGCATTTTCCGAACGACGGAGAGTTCCACCATGACGACATTGACCGAAGCGACGCGCCAGCTCGAATTGCTGATGCCGTATCTTGATGCAGGCGAGCGCACGACGGTGGCCGGACGCCTCGCGCGCCATCTGGACGCCTGGCCGGCATTGATTGCCGATGCCCGCCAGCTGCTTGCCGACAACGAACCGGCAGACGGCGAACGCGCCAAAGGGCTTGCCCGGCGCTGGAGCGATCTGTTTTCCGCCTGCTATCACGGCGGCGATCAGCAGCTCGCGGCGAAGATCCACCGTGCTTTTGCCGCAGAGTCGGCGCTGGCGATGCGGCCCGGGCTGGACAGCGCGCTGTTCGACTATGTGCAGGATGCGTTACAGCACCTGTTTTCGCCCTACCGCAGCCTGGATACCAGTTCGGCGCCGAAGCCGAGCGCCTTCATGGTCGCGGTTCATCGTGCGGTGCATCGCCTGATCGATTTGCCGCTGGTGTTCGACGACCCGCTGGCCTTGACCATTCTTGGCCGGGAAGAAGCCGATGCACTGCGCGCCAATCTCGACGACTACCGCAATCCCTATTCATCAGGCCTGCGCGCCTCGCTTTCGGTGCGCAGTCGGCTGGCCGAAGAAGCGCGTGAAGCGGCGGAGCAGCGCGGCGTGCATCAGTACGTGATCCTTGGCGCCGGTCTCGACACTTTCGCCTATCGCTGCGAACCGCATCCGCAGAGCCGGGTGTTCGAGGTCGATCTGCCGGCAACCCAGGACTGGAAGCGGCGCCAGCTGGCGCAGTGCGCAATCGCCGAGCCTGCTCACGTGTGCTATGTGCCAGTGTGTTTCGAACGCGAAAGCGTGATCGACGCGCTCGAACGCAGCGGTTTCGATCGTCAGGCGCCGGCGGTGTTTGCCTGGTTGGGGGTGACCTACTATCTGGAGCCGGCGGCGGTCTTGCGCATGCTCGACATGATCGGCGGCCTGGCGGCGGGCAGCGAAGTGGTGTTCGATTATCAGCCGGCGCCGCACTGTGTCGGCCCGTTCGAACGGCGCATCATGGCGGGCATGGCCGAACGGCTGGCGGCACGCGGCGAAATGCTGCGCAGCGCCTTCGATCCGCAGGAGCTCGCGGCGCACCTCGGCGCGGCCGGTTTCAGCGTGATGGAAGACTTTGACGCCGACATGCTCAACCGGCGTTATCTGAGCGGTCGGCAGGACGGCATGAGCCTGGCTGGTGTCTCGCGCATCATGCATGCGCGGGTCTGAGTCAGTCGCCGCCGCTGCGGTACAGCTCGCCCTCGCCGCGCGCGGCACGGGCCCAGAGCACCTCGTCCGACAACTCGGTCTCGATCAGTTCGATCGGCACGCCGTGGTCGTCGATCACCGCGACGCGGTAGCCGTCGATTGGCATGTACGGGCCGAGAATGACCGTTTCCCCGTCGATGGCCGCCGCCAGATCGTCAACCCTGAACGCCACATGCGGCACGGTGCGCAAGAGCGGGGCAAGCGGCGAGTCGGGGACGAAGCGGTGCCACTGGACGCGGAATCGGCCCGGATTGTCGGCGGTATACATGCCGGTGGCTGCGCTGTAGCGCTCGCCGGGGCGCGGCGTGTCGCAGGGAATGCCGACATGATGAAATTCGTAGTGGATGTCTGCTTTCATGCCTCATGCCCCCCTGGCGGGGAAATCGTGTCCAGCACGGTTGCACCGTCCTGCTGGATGAGGGAGATGCACCGTGTCGGTCGATGACGTGCGATCTCGGCGGCCAGAAACGGCGAATGGGTGGTGATCCAGAGCTGGCTATGGCAGCTGCCTGTGGCGATGAGCCGTGCGAGCGCCGGCAGCAGGTCCTGGTGCAGGCTGCTTTCCGGTTCGTTGAACGCCATGAACTGCGGCGGTCGCGGGCTGAGCAGCGCCACGGCCAGGCAGAGGAACCGCAATGTTCCATCGGAGAGCTCGGCACTTTGCAACGGCCGCAGGATGCCGCGACGCTCCATCAGTACCTGCATCCGCCCCTGCTGCGCTTCGACCCGGAAGTGGGCGCCGTCGAAGGCCTCGGCCAGTATGTCTTGCAATAAGGTCCGGTCGCCGATCTCGACGATGGTCTGGAACGCTGCGGCGAGATTGGCGCCGTCGTGATCCAGCACAGGAGAGCGGATGCCGACCTGCGGCGCGCGCAGCGGCGAACCCGGCCCGACTTCGAAGGCATGATAAAAGCGCCAGTTGCGCAGGATCTCGCGTACTTGCGATACCTCGGGGTAGCGGTGCGGTTCGGACAAGTGGCCGAAGATCGACGCTTCTTCCGCAATCTGCACCGGGTAGGCGACGCGAGCGCCCTCCACATCGAGCAGGAATGCGCTCGATCCTTTGCGATCCAGCAGTAGCGCCGAAGGCCGTCGCCCGGCTGCAGTCAGCCAGAGCGTTTCTTCTTTGACTTGCGGATCAAGGGCAAACAGGCTGGATGTCGGTGAGGGATAGCCAAGCGCCAGCGAATAAGCATAGTCGTCGAGCGTGGCGGTCAGGGTCAGCCGGCGCGGAGGCCCCGGCCGCTGCGCGCCGGCCCACATGGTGTTCTGGATGCCGCCTTCGCGGGCGAGCGCGGCCGACAGGCGATGGTGGGCCGCCTCGTGCAGCAGCTGCAACGCGCGATAGAGATTCGATTTGCCGCAGCCGTTGGCGCCGACCACGACGTTAAGACGATCAAGCGGCAGATGTAACTGGCGAATGGAGCGGAAACCGCTGATTTCGATCGATTGAATGGTCATGTGGTGTTTGCGACGAAGAAGGCTGTGCGAAGTGTGCCATGTTCGTCAGTCGTCGTCGCATAGGACCAGTCTGAAACGGCAAGACAGCCAGTGCGTCAGTTCGGCTTATGAGATAAGGGCGCACGGTCGGCTTATCATGGTCGGATCGTTCCGACACCCTGCCGGCAGGAAATCGACCATGACACTGTCTCTCTCCGCAATGTGCGCCATCATCATTTTCTCCGCCACCTATCTGTTTGTCGCCGTCGGCCAATTGCCGAAGCTGCGGCTCGACCGCACGGGCGCCGCGCTGCTGGGCGCCAGTCTGATGGTGGCGTCCGGGGTGCTCTCCCTGCAGGAAGCGTACCGCGCCATCGATTTCAATACACTGGCATTGCTGCTTGGCATGATGATTCTGGTGGCCAATCTGCGGCTGTCCGGCGTGTTCGCCCTGGTCAATGCATGGCTGGCTGCCCGAGTCCGGTCCCCCTTTGGCCTGCTCTGCGCCGTGACGCTGCTATCCGGCATTCTGTCCGCCTTTCTGGTCAACGACATGATCTGCCTGGTGCTGGCGCCGCTGATCCTTGAGCTGACCAAGCGGCTGCAGCGCAATCCGGTGCCCTATCTGCTGGCCGTGGCGATGGCCGCTAATGTCGGCAGCGTCGCAACCATCACCGGCAATCCGCAAAACATCATCGTCGGCAGCGTGTCCGGTCTTGGCTATCGCGCCTTTTTTTCGGCGCTGGCTCCAGTCGCCGGCGTTGGACTGGCGCTGACCGTCGTGCTGATCGCCATGGCCTTTCGCACCGAATTCCGCATCGGTTCCCGTCTGCAGTCTGTTGACGGGACGCCGCGCTGTCATCGCGTGCTGGCGGTGAAATCAGTTGCGGTCGCGCTGGGGCTGGTGCTGGCCCTGTTCGCCGGTGTCGAGCCGGCGAGGGCGGCTCTACTGGCTGGGGCATTGCTGCTGATCACCCGTCGCGTCAAGGCGCGCAAGGTGTATGAAGACATCGACGGTGCACTGCTCTTGCTGTTCGCGGGCTTGTTCGTGGTGGTCGGCGGGCTGGAAAAGGCCGTGCTCGGGTCCCAGTTGCCGGCGGCGGCCGGGAGCTGGCCGCTCGGCCATCTGCCGGTACTCGTCGGCGTGACGGCCGTGCTGTCCAACCTGGTCAGCAACGTGCCGGCGGTACTGCTGCTCAAGCCCTTTGTCCAGGCGCTGCCGGATGCCGGTTCGGCCTGGCTCGCTGTGGCGATGGCTTCGACACTGGCCGGCAATTTCACCCTGCTCGGTTCGGTGGCCAATCTGATCGTGGTCGAGCGGGCGCGTGCCAGCCGGCTCGATATCGGCTTCTGGGCCTACTTCCGCGTCGGTGCGCCGTTGACGCTCGTCACCCTGCTGTTCGGCACGCTCTGGCTTGCGGCTCGCTAGCGGTCAATCGTTGATTTCTGCTGCCATACGCCAGAATTCGGCCAGCTCGCGACCTTCCTGCTGCTGGACATCGCGGCGGGCCTGTTCGATTTCGGCGGCGTTGCGCTTGAGTGTGGATACGACGGCCGGCTCCAGTTTTCCCGCTCCGACTTGCGCGTCGAGGATGGCAAAGGCCTCTTCGGGCGCGAGCCCCTTGCGGTAGGGTCTGTCCTCGGTAAGGGCGGTGTAGATGTCCGCGACGGCCATGATGCGCGAACCGAGGCTCAGCCGGTCGGCCGGCTTGTGGAACGGATAGCCGCTGCCGTCCAGCCGCTCATGATGATGCGACGCCCATTCGGCGATATCGCCGAGGCCGTGGATGCGGCCGAGAATGTCGTGGGTGATGTAGCTGTGCGCTTTCACCCGCGCCATTTCCGCCGGCAGCAGCGGCCCCGGCCGATTGATGTACTCGCTTGGAATCGCCAGCTTGCCGGTATCGTGCAGATAGCCGGCGATGCGGATCTTGGCCGCCTCGAAGCGGCTCATGCCCATGCGCAATGCAAGGGTTTCGGCACAGATCGCCACCCCGGCCGAATGCGTGGCGGTGAAGTGACTGCGCGAATCGATGATCAGCGCGAAAAAGCGCGCGAACAGCATCATGTGCGGCAGATCAAGCTCGATATCGTCGAACGGCGCAAGGCCGGTGAGGATCTGGTCGAGATTGACCGAGAACAGATCAAGCCAGAAGCGTTCGATTTGCGCCACCCGGATAAAGGCGTCGACGAAGCCGGGATGGAACACGTCACCGCTGCGGGCGTGGATGCGGTCGCAAATTTCGCTGACGTCGGCGAGGATGTTGTCGCGCCCCTGCGCCAGCACCTCGATGCGGTCGGCGAGGTGGATCAGGTGGCTCAGCAAAGGGACGTCCTCGCCATCGAACTGCTGGCCGTCGCCGTAGCGCCACGGCACATGGTGAAAGCGGATCAGTGGTGAATAGGTGCGAAACGAATCGAAGCGCTCAAGCAGCTGTGCCCCCATCCGCGCGTGCTGGTGTGGATGTGTTTCTTCGAACGACAGCATGCGCAACCGGTCCTGCAAGGCCAGCGCGCCGATATCGTGAAAGATGGCAGCGACGAACAGGCTGCGGTAGTCCGCACCGGCCATGCCCATGCTCTGGGCGATCTGCGCGGCGATCAGACAGGTGCGTTTCTGGTGCGAGCCGAGCGCCGGGTCGAGCAGGTCGAGCGTGGTGGCCAACGCCGACACCATGTCGAACAGGCGTACGTGGATACTGGTATGCGAAGGCACTTCGGTCTGAACGACTACCATGGTCGACCTCGCGGAGGCTGGTGGCGGATACGCCGATCGGATATTGATTGTATGTTATTTGTATATGCTAATCGCCTAAATAACCGATGTCTACCGGGGCGCCCGCCAGCCGGCGCTGCAGCCTTTCGATCAGCACCCTGAGCCGCGCCGGCGCCTGCTGCAGTGGGCGCAGCAGCACGATGGGCCGGTTCGATGCTTCCTGTTGCAGACTGAGCAGCCGCCCGGTGGCGAGGTCGGCGCCGATGACCCAATCCGGCAGACAGGCAATGCCGAGGCCGGCGAGCGCGGCCTGGCGTTGCGCGTCGAAATCGTCGCAGCGCAGAGCCACCGGCATGGCGCCGATTTCAGTCTGAAGCGCCGGGAAGCGACGCCAGCCGTGACCCGGCGATGTCTCGCGCTTGTCGATGCGCGCCCGCTCCCGCCAATCTCCCCCGGCACACTCCGGTGCTGCGCACAGATGCCAGCGTTCTCTGCCGATGAGCGATGCGTGCAGGGTGCTGTCCTGTTGGCGGCCAATGCGGATGACGCCGTCGAGGCGCTCGACGCTCGGTTCTGCGAGCCGTTCCGTCAGGTCGAGTTCCACCTCGAGTGCCGGATAATCGGTGCGCAGCGCAGGCAGCAAGGGCAGGATATGCAGTTTGCCGAAAGTCGGCAGACAGCTGATGCGCAGCCGGCCTGCGGGGCCTGACAGGAGCGCATCGAGTTCGGCACGGGTATCGCGCAGGCGGTCGAGGATATCGTCGGCCCTGGCACGCAGGATGCGGCCGGCATCTGTCAGCTGCAGGGCGCGAGTGGAGCGGACGAACAAGGCTTGGCCGACGGCCTGCTCGAGCAGATCGATTTGCCGCACAACCGACGATGGCGCGAGTCCGCGGTGGCGGGCGGCGGCGGAAAAGCTGCCGAAGCGGACCACCTCGGTAAAGCAGGCCAGGTTGGCGGCGTAGTGAAGTAAATCCATCTATGCAATTTACGCAATGATGATGTGCGTGTGCAAGCCGTTATCGCCAGGTTATCGTTGTTATAGGCTGCGATCATTGTCTATGGAGCAATGATCATGAAGTCTTCTCCCCATCCTCTGTCCGAACGTGCCACGGTATTGCTCGCCGCGGTCTGCGCCGGTGCGGTGGCCTCGCTGTACTACAACCAGCCGCTATTGCAGCAGATCGGGCAAAGCTTCGCCTCGTCGCATGCCGGCTTGGTGGCCACGGCCACACAGATCGGCTATGCCGGTGGGCTGGTGTTGTTTGTCTCGCTCGCAGATCGCGCCGAGCGCCGCCGGCTGGTGTGCCTGCTGTTTGCCGGCAATGCCGTCGGACTCGCCGCCTGTGCGCTGGCGCCCAGTCTGGCGGCATTGCTGCTGGCGAGTCTGTTGCTTGGATTGTGCGCGGTCAGCGCGCAGATCATCATTCCGGCCGTCTCCGGCCTCGTGCCGGCCTCGCGTCGTGGACGCAGCGTCGGTCTGCTGCTTGGCGGTCTGTCGGCCGGCTTGCTCGGCGCCCGTACCTTCAGCGGCTTGCTGGGGGCCTGGCTTGGCTGGCGCGCCATGTTCGGCCTTGCCATCGTGCTCGATATCATCCTGGTACTGGTCGTTCGACGCACATTGCCGCGGCTGCCGCCGGCCAGCACCCTGCGCTGGCGGGATCTGCTCGCATCCTTGCCGGGGCTGGTGCGGCGCGAGCCCGTTCTGCGTCACGCGATGCTCGGCGGGTTTCTTATGTTTTCCGCGTTCAGCGCCCTGTGGGGCAGTCTGGCCATGCTGCTGGCCGCTCCGCCCTGGCGGCTCGGCCCGGCGGCGGCCGGCGCTTTCGGATTGATCGGCGTGGCGGGCCTGCTTGCCTCTCCCGGGCTGGGGAGGCTTGCCGACCGCTTGGGTGCCGTCCGCTTGTTCTCCCTCGGTGCCGCGACACTGCTGCCGGCCTTCGCGCTGCTCGCGGCGGCTGCGCACAGCCTTGTCTGCGCCTGTGCCGGAATGGCCTTGCTCGATGTCGGCAACCGTGCCGGACTCGTGGCCAACCAGACGCGCATCTTTGCCCTCGACGCCGCTGCGCGCAGCCGGCTCAACACCCTGTTCATGTGCAGCTATTTTCTCGGCGGCGCGTTCGGCTCCGCGGTGGGCAGCGCCCTGGCGATCCGCTGCGGATGGGGCGGTGTGGCGGCATATGGCGCTGCAGCGGCGCTGACCGCACTCGTCATCCATGCCCTGTCTTGGCGTGCGTCAGCGCTCCGGTAGCGGAATCCACTCCGTTTCGCCGTTGATCTGCCCCATGCGTTGCTCACGCCAGTCCTCTTTCGCTTGTTCGATGCGTTCGCGTCGGCTCGAGACGAAGTTCCACCACATGGCGCGCGGGCCGTCGAGCGGTGCGCCACCAATGAGTACGAGGCGGCTGTCGCGGCCGGCGCGCACCACGCCGCCGCTGCCGAGGCAGGCCAGGGTTCTGAGCGGCAGTCTGGCGTCGTCGAGCAGCACGTCGCCGTCGACGGCATACAGCGCGCGTTGCGGCATATCGTCCGGCAGCATCACGGCAGTTCCGGCCGGCAGGCTGATGTCGAGGTAGAGCGTTGGGCTAAAGGTACGTACCGGCGAGCTGTGCCCCCAGGCGCTGCCGATGAGCACGCGTACGCTGGCGCCGTCGATATCCAGACAGGGCAAGGCGTCGGCAGGGGTGTGGAAAAAGGCCGGTGGACACTCTTCCTGCGCCTGCGGCAATGCCGCCCACAGTTGCAGACCGTGCAAGCGGTAGCTGGTGTCGAGGAGATCCTCCGGCTTGCGTTCCGAGTGGACGATGCCGCATCCGGCGGTCATCCAGTTGATGGCGCCCGGCTCGATGCGCTGTGTGTGCCCGAGGCTGTCGCGGTGCATCATCGCGCCCTCGAACAGATAGGTTACCGTGGCGAGACCGATATGAGGATGCGGGCGTACATCGTGCGCATTGCCCGGTGTCTCGGTGACCGGGCCCATGTGATCGAAAAACACGAACGGCCCGACCGTCCGCTGCGCCGCGGACGGCAAGGCGCGCCGGACGACAAAGCCGCCGCCCAGATCGTGCTCGCGCGGGGTAATCAGCAGCGGCGAGTTCATTCCGCCTCCCGCTCCTGCGTGGTGACCACGGTTTCGACCGCGGTCATCAGCTTTTGCACCGGGCAGCGATCGGCGATCTGCAGCAGTTTTTGCCGATCGGCCGGAGCGACTTTGGCATCGAAGGCGATCTGCGCCGCCAGCCGATAGGTGCCGTACGATTCCTCGCTGTCGTCGCGCTCGATCTCGATGGCCAGCGCGCCGAGATCGATACCCTTGCGCTTGGCGTACCAGACGAGCGTCAGCGCCTTGCAGGCGCCGAGTGCCGCATCGTACAGATCGTGCGGATTCGGACCACTGTCGCTGCCGCCCTCCGCCTCGCTCATGTCGACGCTGAAACGATGTTGACCGATGGTGACGGTGTGGCGCATCGGTGCGGAAAGATCGCGTTCGATCAGAATGGACATGCCTCGCTCCTTATGGTGTTTGCATGGCTCCAATCTAGCGCAAATGCCGTCACGTTGCCGGAATTCCCCCGCACGCGCTGTGTTTACAGATGCGTGATGACGCGTTCGGCCGGCAGGCGCGACTTCGGCAGCGCGGCGTTGAAATCGTCCGCGCTGCGATAGCCGAGCGCAATCACCAGCGTGCTGACCAGTCCCTTGGCGCGCAGATCGAGTGCAGCGTCGAGCGCCACCTGGTTGAAACCCTCGATCGGGCAGGCGTCGATTTCCAACCCCTCGGCAGCCAAGAGCAGGGCGCCGGCGGCCAGGTAGACCTGCTTGTCCATCCAGTGCTGCACATCGCGATTCTCGAAGCGATGCATGTTGACGAAATGCGAACGGCCGCGGTGCTGGCCGGCGCGCGCTTCGGCGTTGGCGAAGCGGCCGTCGAGCTCTTCCTGGTCGAGAACGGCCTGCAGATGCGCGTCGTCGATGGCCGCGCGCGAACACAGCACCACCACGTGCGAGGCGTTGCGGATCTTGGCCGAATTGAAGTCATTGCTGCCGTCAGTGCCCTTGGCGACCAGATTCTTGCCCTCGTCGCTGGCGGCGATGAAGAAATGCCACGGTTGCGCGTTGGTCGACGACGGGCTGAAGCGCAGCAGAGTTTCGATCTGTTCCATCTGTTCGGCCGGGATCTTGCGGGTCGGGTCGAAGGCCTTGGTGGTATGGCGGCTCATGATGAGTTTGGCGATATTCATGCTGGTATCTCTTTATTCGTTGAAAATTCCGACTGATTATGCGCAAAGCGCTGGCGAGGAGTAAGCCGCGCCAGCGGGAATCAGTTTCGGTAAATTTTTGAAAATGCTCGATTGATTATCAAGCAGGGCCCCAGGCTGCAGGGCGGCGCCGCGCCATGAAATACACATCGGCGAAGGCGCCATGGCGGAAGGCGAATCCCTGCGCCTCTCCTTCGACGGCAAAACCGAATTTGCGATAGAGCGCGATGGCGGCCTGGTTATCGCAATAGACCTCAAGCTCGAGGCGGCTGAGATCCAGCCAGTTGTCGGCCAGATCGACCACCGCGCCGAGCAGGCGGCTGCCGATGCCTTGCCCGCGCCACCCGTCGAGTACACCCATGCCGAAAGTGCCGGCATGCTTGCGGCGTGGCGACTGGTAGGCTTCCAGGCCTATCTGGCCGACCACCAGCCCGTCCGCTTCGGCGACGAGACTGTAACGGCCGGGCGCGTTGTCGCTCAGACGCTGCTGCCAGCGTTCGCCGGTTGGCCACGGTAATTGCAAGGTGGATGCATAAACTTCCGGACAGGCATAAATGCGCCGGACTGCCTCGCTATCGGCGGGTGAGGAATGACGGATTTCGATCTGGGCCATGATGACGGATGTTGCGGTGCGATATAGACCTCACCATCCTGCCATGCCGGCCGGCCGCTGTCAGCCGTAGCGCCTGGCGGCCTCGCGTGCAAGGCCGCAGCCGATGCTGCCGAAGCGGTTGCCTTCGACATGGCGTGCGGTCGGAAACAGCGCGCCGATCTCTTGCCGCAGCCACGGAATGGCACTGGCGCCGCCTGTGAAGTACAGCGTGTCGATCTGCGCGGCGCAGAGCCCGGCGTCGGCGAGCACCGCGCCGGCGGTGGCGGCAATGCGCGCGATCGCGGCCGCGAGCGCCTCTTCGAGCGCCGCCCGGGAAAACTCGGCCATCAGGCCGGGTTCGAGATGGGTCAGATCGACCGGGGTCGACGGCGTGTCGCACAGCGCGATCTTGGCCGCCTCGACCTGCATCGCCAACTGATGGCCGGCGCGTTGGCGGATCAGGTTGAACAGCCGGTCGGTCGGGCGCGCATCGTCGACGTCGCGGCATACGTCCTGCAGCTCCATCCACACCTTGCGCGTGTAGACCATATTGATGCTGTGCCAGGTTGCCAGATTGAAGTAATAGCTGGACGGCATTTCGGCGCCGCCGCGCAGGCGGCTCTTGTAGCCGAGCAAGGGCATCGCCTGGGCGAGACTCAGCGCGCGGTCGAAATCGGTGCCGCCGAGATGCACGCCGCCGGTGGCGAGCAGATCGCTTTGCCGGTCATCGCTGTCGCGGCGTTCGGGTGAAAGGCGAATGAGCGAAAAATCGGACGTGCCGCCGCCGATATCGACCACCAGCACCCGCTCTTCGCCGTCGATGCCTGCTTCGTAATCGATGGCGGCGGCGATCGGTTCGTACTGGAAGCTCACTTCGGCGAAACCGACCTCGCGCGCGATGGCTGCCAGGGTGTCTTCGGCGAGTCGGTCGGCCGCCGGGTTGTCATCGACGAAAAATACCGGGCGGCCGAAGACCGCCTGATCGAAGCGCTGCCCGGACTCCACCTCGGCGCGCCGCTTCAGTTCTCCGATAAAGGCCGCCAGCAACTGGCGAAACGGCAGCGCCCGTCCTTGCACCTCGGTCTGTCCGTCGAGCAGGTTCGAGCCGAGCAGGCTCTTGAGCGCGCGCATCAGCCGGCCTTCATTGCCTTCCATATAGGTCTCCAGCGCTGCCTGGCCATAGACGATCGTGTCTTCGTCGTAATCGAAGAAGACTGCAGACGGCAGGGTTGGCGCGCCGTTTTCCAGCGGCAAGAGCAGGTCGGTACCGGCACGCAGCCAGCCGACGGTGGAATTGGAGGTACCGAAGTCGATGCCGCAGGCGCGGGCAGGCGAAGATCTGGTCATGATCGGGCAAGTGAAAAGGGGACCGCGATGTTACGCGCGAGGTGACTGTTTTTCAATAGGTTTTGTCCGACTGACCTGACGGGCGATGCCTCCATGGCCTTGACTCGAGTCAAGGATTTCAAAAACAGGCATGGCGGATACCCCTTATCGCGACATGGACGATTAGACTCGGCACCATCATTCCTCACGAAGCGACAAGGACCTCGATATGTTTTGTATCCAGTGTGAACAAACCATGCGCCTGCCTGGCGGCAACGGCTGTACCCTGGCGCAGGGTGCCTGTGGCAAGCTTGCCGAAACCTCCGATCAGCAAGATCTGCTGGTCGCCATGCTGCAAGGTCTGTCGGTCTGGGCGCTCAAGGCGCGCGCGCTCGGCATCGTCGATGCGGCGGTCGACACCTTTGTGCCGCGGACCCTGTTCTCGACCCTGACCAACGTCAATTTCGACACCGCACGCATCGTCGCCTATACGCGCGAAACCGCTGCGCTGCGCGAGGCACTCGCGGCACGCTGCCGCGCCGTCGATCCGGCCGTTACCGTCGCGCCGGCGCAAGCATCCATCGTGCCGGCCGCCGATCCGGCCGGGCTTGCCGATCAGGCGTCGGAATGGGGACTTGACCGCGACGTGTTCGATGTCAGCGAAGAGGTGCACGGACTGCGGCTGCTGGCGCTCTATGGCCTGAAAGGCGCAGCCGCCTATCTCGAACATGCGCGCGTGCTCGGCCGCCAGGATGCCGAGATCGCCGCCGGCTTCCACCAGCGCCTCGCCGCGCTGGCCGAACCGTCGGACGATATCGAGCAACTGCTGGCGTTGTCGCTGTCGATCGGCGAACTGAATTTCCGCATCATGGCCATGCTCGACGAGGCCGAGACCAGTGCCTTCGGTCATCCGGTGCCGACCAGCGTCAACGTCAACCCGGTCGCCGGCAAGGCCATCCTGGTTTCCGGCCACGACATGGTGGATCTCAAGGCGCTGCTCGAACAGACCGAGGGTACCGGCATCAATGTCTATACCAACGGTGAAATGCTGCCGGCGCACGGTTATCCGGAGCTGAAACGCTTCACTCACCTCGTCGGCAACTACGGCAGTGCCTGGCAAAACCAGCAGCGCGAATTCGCCGCCTTCCCCGGCCCGATCGTGATGACCTCCAACTGTATCCTCGACCCGAATGTCGGCGGATATCGTGATCGCATCTTCACCCGCAGCATTGTCGGCTGGCCTGGCGCACGCCATCTCGATGGCGACGATTTCTCCGCCGTGATCAGCATGGCCCAGGCCATGCCGGGCTTCGGCGAAAGCGCCGCGCCGCACCCGATCACTGTCGGTTTCGGCCGCAAGACCCTGCTCGCCGCCGCCGATACCCTGATCGATATGGTGGCGAACAAGACGCTGCGCCATGTCTTCCTGGTCGGCGGCTGCGACGGGGCGCGGTCCGAGCGCAGCTACTATGCCGACTTTGCCCGTCAGGTGCCGGACGACTGTCTGGTGATGACCCTCGCCTGCGGGAAATATCGTTTCAACAAGCACGATTTCGGCACGTTGGGCGGCTTGCCGCGTCTGCTCGACGTCGGTCAGTGCAATGACGCCTACTCGGCGGTGATGCTCGCTGTGACGTTGGCGGAAAAACTCGGCTGCGGTGTCAATGACCTGCCGCTGAGCCTGGTGCTGTCTTGGTTCGAACAAAAGGCAATCGTGATCCTGCTGACGCTGCTGTCGCTCGGGGTGCGCGATCTGCGTGTCGGCCCGACCGCGCCGGCCTTCATGACAGATACCCTGATGCAGGTGCTTGCCGAGCGCTTCGGCGTGCGGCCGATCGGCAACGTCGCCGGCGACATGGCGGCGATGCTGGCAGCCTGAGCTGCCGGCTGGGGCGGCGCTGCACCGCAACGGCCCGCGGGTTCCCCCGTTTGGTGCACCTGGCGCGAACGGCGCCATGGAGCAAAAAAGATGCGCAAGGCCCGCCAGCACAGGCTTGTCGGGCGATTGTCACCCAGTTGGCGCGGATCTTGCGATAGCAATGCAGGGACCGGATTCCAGCAGTTCGGTTTCTTGTCTTGCGTGCGCCGTCAGCCAGCCCTGTGCCGGCGGTGCACGAGCAGCCCTGTCGCGGCGGCGATGGACCCTCCTCCGTCTGCCGTCGTGACGCAGTCCTCGTGGCAACGTTTGGGCCCACCGCCCACCCCCGTTGTGTTTACGACCGGCATTTGCCGGTCGTTTTTTTTTGGCAATGGCCGTTGTCGCCGTCCGGTGACAAGCATAAATCCATTAAAAACAATCCATTACGAATACCCTCTGCCTATTTGTCTCCATTTGACGACAGAATCGGCGTGCGCTGATGCGTGGAATGAGCGTAACGCATTGAAAATAATGGGAAATTATGATGTGGCACGCGACTTGCGTTATACCCGTGCCAACTTCTTGCACCTGCTCCTGAAAAGAAAGGAAAGACCTTTGAAAAAATTCATCATCGCTGCTGCCGCCATCACGACCCTGCTGGCGAGCTATACCTGGGCTGCCAAGGCGGTCAAGACCTCCAGCGAACCCGCTGCCGCGGTGTCTTCCCCCTTCCCGACGCCGGCCGGCGAGCAGGGCAAGGCCGAAGCCAGTGGCACGGCCAACGGAAACGGTTTGCAGACCCCGGCGCAATAAGCACGACGTTCCCATCAACGTAACGGCTACCCCGCCGCAACGGGCCGACCTTGTCGGCCCGTTTTTTTGTGTCTTGCCGGTAAATTTGTACGATGGCGGAAACAGTCTATTGACTGATGTGTGCTTTCATTTCCAAAAACCGCCCCCATCGTTGTTATTCGACGTATGAGCCGCGCCATCTCCAGATCGCTGTCCGGCAACTACCGGACGGTTGTGCCCGACCCGAAGATTCCGATCGACCCATGCGCCTATCGACAACAGATCGATTCATGGCAAATGCCGCGGGCGGGGATACCGTGCCGCAACAACATTGGAGACCAATAAATGGCATACCAAACCGTAAATCCTTATACCGGCAAACTGGTCAAGAGCTTTGCCGATGCCAGCGACGCGCAAGTCCGTCAGGCGCTTGACGCCGGCCACGCGGCCTTTTTGAGCTGGAAGGAAAAGTCGTTCAAGGAGCGCGGCGCCATTCTGCAACGTGCCGCCGATTTGCTGCGTGAGCGCAGCAGCGAGTATGCGGCGTTGCTGACACTGGAAATGGGCAAGTTGATTGCAGAAGCCGAGGCGGAAGTCGAGCTGTCGGCGAAGATTCTCGAGTACTACGTCAAGAACGCCGAAAGCCTGCTCGCGCCGGAGAAGCTGCCGGTCGACGACCCGGCCGAAGGCCAGGCTGAGATCGTGCATGAGCCGCTCGGCATCATCCTCGCCATCGAGCCGTGGAATTTCCCCTTCTACCAGGTCGCGCGCATCCTCGCCCCGCAGCTGTCGGCGGGCAATACCCTGTTGCTCAAGCACGCCTCCAACGTGCCGCAGAGCGCCGCGGCATTCGTTACGCTGATGCTTGATGCCGGTCTGCCTGCCGGCGTGTTCCAGAACCTGTATGCCAATCGGCAACAGATCGAAATGATCATCAACGATCCGCGCGTACATGGCGTGGCGCTGACCGGCTCGGAAGGGGCCGGCTCGGTTGTGGCCGGCCAGGCCGGGCGCGCGCTGAAGAAATCGATGCTCGAGTTGGGGGGCGCGGACGCTTTTGTCGTGCTGGCTGACGCCGAACTGGACAAGACCGTCAAATGGGCCGTGTTCGGCCGGCACTGGAACGGCGGCCAGGTGTGCGTGTCGTCCAAGCGCATGATCATCGTCGATGCCGTCTACGACGCCTTCCTCGGCCGTTATACCGAGGGTGTGGGCGCATTGCGCGCCGGCGATCCGACCGATCGCAATACCACGCTCGCGCCGCTGTCGTCGCAGGCGGCTGCCGATGAAGTCCGGGAAAAGATCCGCGAGGCGGTCGCCCACGGCGCCACCGCGATCGAAGTCGGTCCCAAGGTGCCGACGCAGGGCGCCTTCGTGCAACCGACGCTGCTGACCAATGTCACGCCGGACAATCCTGCCTATTACTGGGAATTTTTCGGCCCGGTGTCGCTGATCCTGCGTGCCAAGGATGAAGACGATGCCGTGCGCATTGCCAACGATTCGCCGTTCGGCCTGGGCGGTTCGGTGTTCACCGCCGATGAGGCGCGTGGCCGCAAGGTCGCCGGACGCATCTCCACCGGCATGGTGTTCGTCAACCATCCGACCATGGTCAAGGCCGATCTGCCGTTTGGCGGCGTGCGCCGCTCCGGTTACGGCCGCGAGCTCATCGGTCTGGGGCTCAAGGAGTTCGTCAACCACAAACTGGTCGACGTGGTCGACATCGACGCCCCGTTCTGAGCGTCGCCCCGCCGCATGACACGGCCCGGTCGGTAAACTTGCCGCCGGGCCGTTTTCCTTGCTTTACAACAGGCCGGAGCCCGTGCTGGTGAAGCGTTCGCGCCAGGCCTGCGGCGATACCCCCATGGCGCGCTGCAGGTTGCGGCGCAGGGTTTCCTCGCTGCCGAAGCCGCAGCGTGCGGCGATACGCTTGACAGGCTGCGTCGAGTCGGCGAGCAGGCGCAACGCCGCTTCGATGCGCAGCCGTTCGACCGCCCTGGCCGGTGTGATGCCGGTACGGGCGCGGTAGTGGCGCAGAAAGCTGCGTTCGCTCATGCCGACGTGGGCGGCGAGTGTCGCCACGCTCAGATCGGCGGCCAAATGCTCGCTGACCCAGGCGTGCAGATCGGCGAACGGGTCATCCTGCCGTTGCAGCGACAGCGCGGTGCTGAATTGCGCTTGCCCGCCCGGGCGCTTGAGGAACACCACCAATTGCCGTGCCACATCATGCGCCAGCGCGCGGCCGAGATCGTCTTCGACCAGCGCGAGCGCCAGATCGATGCCGGCGGTGACGCCGGCCGAGGTCCATACCGGCCCGTCGTGGATGAAGATCGGGTCCGGTTCGACCCGCAGTGCCGGGTGTGCAGCGTGCAATTCCTCGCAGTGCGCCCAGTGGGTGGCGACACGCCGGCCATCGAGCAGGCCGGCGGCGGCAAGCAGAAACGCGCCGCTGCAGACCGATGCGGTACGACGTGCGCCGGTGGCCATGGCTGCGATCCAGTCGGTCAGGACACGATCGGCGGCGGCTTGCCGCACACCGTGACCGCCTGCGGCGATCAGGGTGTCGCAGCCGGCATCGGCCGGCGGCAGCGGATCTGCGCACAAGGCGAGCCCCGCGGAGGTGACGAGTGGCGAGATGGGGGCGACCACGCGCGGCGCATAGGGCGTGTCCAGGCCTTGCCCGGCTGCGAGCTCGTTGGCCGTGGCGAAAACCTGCAGCGGACCGGCGACATCGAGCAACTGCACGTCGGCGAATGCGAGGATGACAATGGATCTGGCGGCAGTCATTGGCGGGATTTGTGGGTTGAATGGCGAACACGCCAATCGTGCATCGGTTATGGTGGTGCTGTCTATCATTATCTTGTCTGATCAAGGAGTTGCCATGACCCTGCATATCGGCCTGCTTCTGTTCCCACGTGTCCAGCAATTGGATCTGATCGGCCCGCACGAAGTGTTCGCTGCGCTGCCGGACGTGCGCGTACATCTGATCTGGAAAAATCTTGCGCCGCTGTCGGCCAGTAGTGGCCTGCTACTGACGCCCGACACGACGTTTGCCGATTGTCCGTCGCTCGATGTGATCTGTGTGCCGGGCGGCGCCGGCATCAATGCCCTGCTCGACGATGTCGAGACACTCGATTTTGTGCGCGCCCAGGCCGCGCATGCCCGCTACGTGACCTCGGTGTGTACCGGTGCGCTGGTGCTGGGGGCCGCCGGTTTGATCAAGGGACGGCGCATCACCACCCATTGGGCGAACCACGAGTTGTTGGCGCTGTTCGGCGCGGAGCCGGTGCATGCGCGGGTTGTACGCGACGGCAAGCTGGTTTCCGGCGGGGGCGTGACGGCGGGCATCGACTTTGCATTGACGCTGGTTGCCGAGTTGTTCGATCGCGAGACCGCCGAGCGGGTGCAGTTGTGGCTCGAATATGCGCCCGAGCCGCCGTTTGCCGCCGGCCATCCCGCCACGGCGCCGCAGGGCGTGCTTGACGCGTTGCGCGCCGAACTGGCTCCGCTGATAGCCAAGCGGCGGGCATTATGCGCGGCTGCGGCGACCCGGTTGGGACAATGAGGTAGACAGATGCCTGGCGGGATTTCTAGAATGATCCGATATAAAACAAAGAGATCCCCTACATGCATCCATTTTTGTCTTTGCTGCTGATTGCCGGCACATTGGCGCTCGGCGCCATGAGTCCGGGGCCGACCTTCGTGGTTGTGGCGAAAAATGCCATCTCGCTGTCGCGCCGCCATGGTTTCGCCACCGCGCTCGGTTCTGGCCTCGGCGCCTGCCTGTTTGCGCTGATCGCGCTGTCTGGCCTGCATGCAGTGTTTCGCGCCGTGCCGCTGCTGTTCTGGATCTTCAAGGTAGCCGGCGGTTTGTACCTGATCTATCTGGCAAGCAAGATCCTGCGCCACGCGCGCCAGCCGATCATGTCCGGCGAAGGGCTCAAGAACGGCACCACATTGCGGCAGGCGTTCCGTTTTGGCCTCACGACCCAGCTGAGCAATCCGAAGACGGCGGTGTTTTTCGCCGGGCTGTTTTCGGCGCTGCTGCCGTCGCAGATGCCGGGCTACTTCTTCCTCGTCCTGCCGCTCATCGCGTGGATGATCGACTCCAGCTGGTATGCCGCCGTGGCTTTCCTGCTGTCGTCGGAAAAGCCGCGCAACACCTATCTGCGCTGCAAGACCATCATCGATCGCAGCTGCGGCGGTGTGCTGGCGCTGCTGGGCGTCAAGCTGGTACTGAGCCAGTAAGGGCGGGGAAGGTGCAGCGTGGCGGCCGGAAAAACCGGCTCACGTTAATTTCTGTATGTTTTTGCTGTTTGTACTATGATGTCAGCGTATACGCTTGGAAATGGGGCGCAAAATCATGGTGTTAGGCGCAATCGGATCATTTGTCAGCAATGCAGGCGGCCCTGTGCTGTCCGCGACGTCGTCGATGGTCGGGGCGGTTGCGACGGAGATCGAGGCCTATCCGCTGCTGGCCGCCGCCGTCGTGGGCTTCGGCCTTTACGAATGGCTTGACGGTAGTTCGAGCAACAATCCGAGCCACCTCGGCAACAACGTCGATACCAAAGCCTGAGTACGGTTGTTGTGCCGATCGGACAAGCCCTCGCGAGAGGGCTTGGTCGTTATGGTCCTCTGTTGCGCGTGTCTCCTGCCTTCCCCCCGTGGTGCGCCGGATTAATGTGCCGCCGCCGCCGTTGCCGGCTGGCCGGTGGACGATCGTGCCGTCACCGGTTGGCCGGCTGCCGGCCGCGTCGTCAGTGCCGCGGGGTAATTGCGCTTGGCGCCATTGGCGAATTCGGCTGCCACCGGCGTGTAGCCGTAGCCGGCCAGCACTTCCTGTGCAGCCGGACTTAGCAGGAACAACGCGAAGCGGAAACCGGCGCTATCGCCCGCCTGCGGCCGGCTCAGCACACTCAGGCCATAATCGGCAGCCACCGCCAGTTGCGGCGGCAGTTCGACACGGTCGACCTGCGTATCGTGGCCGGGCTTGCGCTGGCTGCAATAGCCGACGAACACATCCACCGCACGCCGTTCGAGAATGTAGTACTTCATCGGGTCGTGACCGGCCGGAATGGCGGGAGAGCTGCGGCCGCCGACCAGTTTCTGCGCCCTGCGCTTGAGTGCGATGTCCGCACCGGGGGCATGTTGGCCCACCTTGTCGAACAGCTGCCAGGCATAGTCGCCGCCAGGGTCATCGCCGGGCGTGGACGTGCCGATGCGCAGCTCCGGATCGAGCAGATGCGGCAGAACGGTGGCGGTTTGCAGCTGGAGATCGGGGCGGGCGATCAGGCACAGCCGGTTGCGGGTGAAGATGACCGCGGACGCCGCCTTGCCTTCTTGCTCGAGTCGCTGCGGATATTCCATATTGGCCGACGCAAACACATCGGCTGCGGCGCCGTGTTCGATTCGTTCCATCAGTACGCCGGACGGGCCGAACTCCGTCTCGACCTGGATACCGGTCGAGCGGCTGAATCGCTGCGCCAGCTCGGTCAGCGGTCCGGTCAGACTGCTGGCGGCCATGACATGCAGCACCGGCGCAGCGGCCTGTGCTGCCGGCGGCAGCGCACCCAGAACGGCAGTCAACCAAAGGCAGGCGGTAAAACGGCGGGACATGATCGGGTTCCTCAAGTTTTCTTGCATAATGCTGCATCGGAGCGCAGAGAATACTGCCTAATCGGCGGCCTTGCGATCGCCCTGCTCCGAAAGTGGCAAAGTCCCAACGGCGTCCTCAATCGCAGGCAATCGATGATTGCACCTTCATGCAAGAGGCCGTTTACCGCTGCGGCGTCCGCGATTCAAACCGACAGCAGTGCCCACAACACCACCAGCGTCGCCGCCGCCGCCACGCCATACGTCAGCAGCCGGGCGACGAAGCCGCCGCGGATGCCGATATCGTGCAGACTGTGGTAAATGCGGTGCGCCGCATGCCATAGCAGCAAACCGACCAGGAAAAACAGCACCAACTTGCCGAGCGGGTTGTCGGCCAGCGCATGCATGGTCCGGTAGCGCATGATCGACGCCGGCAACCAGCCGAGCGGCACGGCGATGCCGCTGATCAAGACCAGCATCGGCCCGAACAGCGCGGCCAGCATGCCGCCGGCGCCGAACAGCAGCCAGAGGATGGGGACATGAGAGCGTTGCAACGGTCCTTGTGTCATTGTGCACTCCCCCAGGCGAGCGCCAGCAGCGCGAGACTGGCCATAACGACCGCGACCAGGCCGGCTGCGGTGATGGCGCGATCGGACAGACGTCGGCCGGCGATGATGATCGGTGGCACGGTGCGCGGCATGATCTTGAACCAGGTGTAGCTGTGGTAGCCGATCAACAGCAGCGCACAGCCATGGAACAGCAGCGCGGGGATGCTGTGCAGCGCTGCGAGCCAGCCGTTCCAGGCTGTTTCGCCTTCGGCGAGCCGAACCAGGCCGACCGTCAGCACCAGCGCATAGCCGGCGACAAACAGCGCCGTGCCTTCATGCAGCATGTACTCGAGATAAAAAGGATTTTTCTTCCACCAGCCGGTCATCGGCCGGACGTAGGGTCGGCGCTTGTTCATTTGCATCCCCCTTTCGGTCGGACGAAACGCAGGAAATAGTCCTTTGCCGCATTGGTCTTGTTGACGTTGACGGCGTTGGCCGGGTCGACGTGTTTGGGACAGACCTCGGAGCAATAGCCGACTGCAGTGCAGTGGAACACGCCTTCTTCGGCGCAGACGTGCTGCATGCGTGCTGCGGCTGCGCCGTCGCGCGAGTCCAGATTGTAGCGATGCAATAGCGCGATCGCGCCCGGGCCGAGAAAGTCGGGGTTGAGGCCGTATTGCGGACAGGCGGCGTAACACAGCAGGCAGTTGATGCAGCCGCTGAATTGCTGGTAGAGGTCCATCTGCGCCGGCGTCTGCAGGTACTCGCCGTCGGCCAGCGGTTTTTCTTCCTTGGGCTGCAGATAGGGCTGGATACGCTGCAGCTTCTCCATGAAGTCGTCGAGCACCACCACCAGATCGCGTTCGATCGGAAAGTGGTTGAGCGCCTCGATGGTGACGCTGCCGGGGTAGTCGCGCAGGAAGGTCTTGCAGGCGAGTTTCGGCACGCCGTCGATCATCATGCCGCAGCTGCCGCAGATCGCCATGCGGCATGACCAGCGGAACGCCAGGCTGCCATCGAGCTGATCGCGGATGTATTGCAGCCCCTGCAGCACCGACATGTCGTCGCTGAAGGGCACGGTGAAGTCTTGCAGCCAGGGCGCCTGGTCCTGCTCGGGCCGGTAGCGCATGACCCGCATGGTGATGGTGCGGCTGGTCTCGGTCATCGGCTGGTTTCCTTGTCTTCGGCGGCAAGCCCGGCGGCGCCGTAGGCCCGTTCCGCCGGCTGCGAGGTGGTGATCTTGACTGCAGCGTAGCGAATGTCCGGTGTACTGTCGGCCCGGTAGTACGCATCGCTGTGCTTGAGGAAGTTGACGTCGTCGCGCGCGCCGTAGCCGTCGAGGCGCTGGTGTGCGCCGCGCGATTCCTTGCGCGCCAGGGCCGAGTGCGCCATCGCCTCGGCGACATCGAGCTGGTAGCCGAGTTCGATGGCCAGCAGCCAGTCGCAATTCCACACGCTCGACTTGTCTTCGACACGCACGTCGCGGTAACGCACCTTCAGTTCGGCAAGCTTGTCGCAGGTGGCCTGCATGCTGTCGTGCTCGCGGTAAATGCCGCAGCCCCGCTCCATCGTTTCGGCCATCTCGCGCCGCAGGTCGGCGATGCGTTCGTGACCGTCTTCCCGCAGCACCATCGCCCGCAACCGGGTCTCGATCGCTTCGGCTTGGCGGCACAGGGTATCGACCGGCGCACGCGGCGCGATGCGCGCTTGCGCCGCCGCCTCTTCGCCGGCCACCTTGCCGAATACGCACAGCTCGGCGAGCGAGTTGGAACCGAGACGGTTGGCGCCGTGAATGCCGACGCTCGAGCATTCGCCGACGGCATAAAGTCCGGCGAGCGGCGCGGCGCAGCGTCCATCGACGCGGATGCCGCCCATGGTGTAGTGCACCGCCGGTCGGACCGGAATCGGTTCGTGCGCCGGGTCGATGCCCATGAAATCGACCGCGAGTTCGTAGATCTGCGGCAGGCGTTCGCGCAGGCGCGCTTCGCCCAGATGGCGCAGGTCGAGATGTACGACGGAACCGAGCGGACCGTCGATGGTGCGGCCCTTCTGCTGTTCATACCAGAAGGCCTGGCTGAGGCGGTCGCGCGGGCCGAGTTCCATGAATTTGTTGCGAGGCTGCGGTTCGGCCGGGCCGAGCCCGTAGTCTTGCAGATAGCGGTAGCCGTCCTTGTTGACCAGAAAACCGCCTTCGCCGCGACAGGCCTCGGTGAACAGCAGTCCGGTGCGCGGCATGCAGGTCGGGTGGTACTGGACGAATTCCATGTCGCGCAGCGGTACGCCGTGACGGTAGGCCAGCGCCATGCCGTCACCGGTGACGATGCCGCCGTTGGTGTTTTCGCGGAACACCCGTCCGGCGCCGCCGGTGGCGAGCACCACCGCGCCGGCGGCGATCAGCGTGGTTTCGCCGCTGGCGATCTCGATGGCCAGCACGCCCTGCGCCCTGCCGTCCTCGACGATCAGGTCGGCGCAGAAGTATTCGTCGAAGCGCTTGATCGACGGATATTTGAGCGAGGTCTGGAACAGGGTGTGCAGCATGTGGAAGCCGGTCTTGTCGGCGGCGAACCAGGTGCGCTCGATCTTCATGCCGCCGAAGGCGCGCACGTTGACGCTGCCGTCTGCCCGTCGGCTCCACGGGCAACCCCAATGTTCGAGTTGCACCATTTCCTCGGTACAGCGGCTGACGAAATATTCGACCACGTCCTGTTCGCACAACCAGTCGCCACCGGCGACGGTGTCGTGGAAGTGGTGTTCGAGGCTGTCGTGCGCCTGTTTGACGCCCGCTGCGCCACCTTCGGCCGCCACGGTGTGGCTGCGCATCGGATAAACCTTGGAAACGAGCGCGATATGCAGCGAAGGATTGGCTTCTGCTGCGGCGATCGCGGCGCGCAAACCGGCGCCGCCGGCGCCGACAATGACGATATCTGCTTGATGAATGTGCACGGAGTCTCCCGAATCATTCGACCAGCGCGATCCGGCGAAGACCGGATGCGAAAACCGGGTACTGGGTACCCGGCCTGATTTCATTCTGGTGCAGAAAGAGCGGACAGCTGTTGATGCAGATCGACTGTGGCGAGGTCGGCGTGCTCAGGCGGTGCTGAAGTCGTAGGCGCGTTCGACCCGGCTGATACGGACATGGTAGGCGCTGTACCAGTCGCTGCGGCCGCGCTGTTGCGCCGCCTGATGCTCGCTGTCGGCACGCCAGCGGCGGATGGCGTCCAGGTCTGTCCAGTAGGAGACGGTGATGCCGCAGCCGTCGGTGGCGCGCACGCTTTCGGCGCCGAGAAAGCCGGCAGTGGCTGCGGCGAGTTCGATCATGCGCGCGGCCGTTACATCGTAGCCCTTGTCGGTCGCGCTGCGCCGGCTGGTGAAGATCACCGCGTAGTACGGCGCGGGCGGAGTGGCGATCGGAAACGGACTCATGGCATTTCCGCTCCGAAGCGGATGTCGTCGGGCCGCGGCAGGCGGTCGATCAGTGCCGTGCGCATCATGCATTCCCTCTGTGCAGGAATACCGTCAGAGTGTCTTTCGGCGCGGTGAGGCCGGCGCCGGCCAGGATGCGGCCGACCATACCGCGATGGTTGCTGCTGTGGGTCACCAGATGGGCGAGCATTTCGCCGCGCGTCATCGCGCCAGGCTTGCCGTCAACGAAGGTGAAGTCGAGCCGTTCGGCCAAGGCAAGCGGAGCGAGGGCCGACAGATAGTCGGCGTACCAGCGGTCACTGTCGTGTTGCGCCGCGGCGAGTTGGTCGAGCGTCGGCGTATGCGGTGTATTGAGCGCGCGGTAGTCGTGCGGCTGTCCCTGCAGGTTGTGGCGGAAAATCTGCTCCACCAGCCAGACATGGTTGAGAAGGCGGATAGCGGTTTCCCGCTCGGCGGGAGCCAGCCGTGCCGCGTCAGCCGCCAGCGCGGTGAGCAGCTGGTCGTGTGCCCAGGTTTTGTAGCGGAACAGGGTTTGCAATAGCTCAAGCATGATGGTTCTCCGGTAGTAGCCGGCAGTCTATTGCAAATCATGACTTATATAATCATGCTAAATTGAAATCAATTAATGAAATTAAGTCAGCAATATGATCACTACACAAACAGCAGAACTGTTGGCCGTCGTGCAATTGCAGCAGTCGGGCAGCTTCACCCGTGCCGCCGCGGCGCTCGGTCTGAGTGCGTCGGCATTGTCGAAAACCATCGACCGGCTGGAAAAGCGGCTCGGCACGCGCCTGTTCGAGCGCAGCACGCGCCGGCTGACGACGACAGCCGACGGTGAACGTTTCATCGCCCATGCGCGGCAGATCCTCGAGGATATCGCCGCAGCAGAAGACGATCTTCGAGCCGGTCGCAACACGCCGCGCGGCACGCTGCGCATCACGGTCGGCACCGCGTTCGGCAATCAGCTGCTGGTGCCCGCGCTGCCGGATTTCATCGCCCGCCACCCCGACGTACGACTGGCATTGACGGTGACCGATCACCTGGTGGACGTGGCCGGCGAAGGATTTGATCTTGCGCTGCGGCTCGGCCCGCTCGGTCAGGTCGACAGTCTGGTGGCGCGGCCGATCGCTGCCTTGCCGCGGTTGGTGTGCGCCGCGCCATCCTATCTGGCCCGCTGTGGCGTGCCGGATCATCCTGCGGCGCTGGCCGGGCACGAATGCCTGACCGTGGCGGACAGCGAGCTTGCCGACCAATGGCCGTTCCTGATCGACGGCCGGCGACAGTCGGTCGATGTCGCCGCGCGCGTGAGCGTCGATAGCGCCGAGTCGCTGCTGAGTCTGGCGCTCGCCGGCGGCGGCATCATCCGCCAGTCGGCGTTCCTGCTCAAACCGGCGCTGGATGAGGGACGGCTGGTGGAAATCCTGCAGCCGTGGCGCTTGGACGAGCCGCTGCCGCTGACGGCGCTGTACCCGCTTGGCCGGCAACATCAGGCCAAGCTCACCGCCATGCTCGATTTTTTGCTTGAGCGTTTCGGCGCTGCTGCCGGCCGCACCGCCCTTCATCCGGGCTGAGGACAGTCTCAGAGGCGCAGCAGACCACGGCGGATCAGTGGCGCGCATAGTTGGCGATAGAGCAGAAGCAGAGGCACATAGGCGCGATCGAGCACGCGGTGCTCCATGCAGCTGCAGAGCCAGGCTGCGGCGCTGGCGACCGCGAACGCACCGAGCATGTCGAGCGGAAAATGTACGCCCAGATAGATGCGACTCCAGGCCATGGGCAGACCGCTGCCGACGAGCATGAGTCCGATGCGCCGGGTCGGGGCGCGCAGCGACAGCGCCAGCGCGGTCGACCACAACAGCGTCAGATGGTCGCTGGGAAACGAGGCGTCGGCGACGTGCGGAATCAGCGTATGGCCGAGGCCGATCATGAATGGTCGTGGTTGCGGCCAGACCGTGCCGATGAGCAGATTGGCGCACAGGGCGACCAGGCTTGCCGCCGCCGCAAGTAGCGTAGCGTGCCGACAGGCTTCGCTGCCGCGCAGCCAGCCGATGGCCCAGGTGATCGGCACGACCCAGATGAAGTATTGGGCGAAGAAAATCGCCAGGCCGACAAGCGGCAGGCTTGGCAGCACAGGGGCGTTCAGCAGCAGAAACAGCGCTTGGTTGAAATGTTCCATACGTGATAGGCAAAAGATTCGGTCGAGAAAAGGCGGGCGCAACGCCCTCCGGCAATGACGGTACTGTACGCGGGGAAACTTAGGGAAACCTGAGCAATGGATAGCGATCATCGCCGACAGGTCGTGGGGGGGGCAGCGGGACGGTGGTGGCAGGAGAAAACGCCGGTCATTACCGGCATTGGCAGAATTCGGCTATATTGACGCCCTTTTTCTGTCAGAGTCCAACACGCTGTTATGTCTACTTTCCGACAAAAGATGCTAGCAAAACGCCCCCGTTCGTTTGTGGCCAAGACCACCGACGTGGCCCTTGCCGTCCCCCGTCCCGCCAACACACCCGCCGCTGCACCGCAGGCAAAACCCGCCGTAAAACCGGTTGCCACCACGGTGGCGACCGGTCCCTGGCAGGCTCACGAAGAACAGGCCGAGAGCGGTGCCAGCCTGCAGCGACCGTTTGTGGTGCGGCGTACCGACTTGCCGCATGGCCCCGAGTATCTGAATGGCCAAGGTGGGCGCAAGCGCCGCTTTGGCAGCCTTGAGGCTGCGGCCGCCGTGGCCGAGACGGCCAATCGCGACGGGGTATAGGCGCCGCGCTGTGCCCGGTCGTCAGCGCTTGCAGTGACCGATGGTCGCTTTCATCGTGTTCGACAGCCGGGCCACTTCCTCGGCATCGGTCGCCGTGTTCTGCGCTGCCGGCGCCCGGCCGATCTGGCCGAGCAGGGGAACCACGCGGGGGCAAGTCGATGTGTTGAGCCTCGTCAGTGGCGGCTCAGGTCGGCGAGCAAGGCCAACAGCCGGTCGACATCGATCGGCTTGGCGATCGTCGCGGCGGCTGCGGCGAGCTCGGCCGCGAGCGCCGCATCTCCGGTGTCGAGGGCGGTAGCGAACACCACCGGGATGTCGCGCGTCATCGCGTCATCGCCGAGCGCATACCGTACCGCGATGCCGTCCATGCCGGGCATGAGGACATCGAGCAAGATCAGGTCGGGATGGTGTTTGCGAGCGGCGTCCAGTGCCGCCGGGCCGTTGGTGGCGAACAGCAGTTGATAGCGATCGCGCAGGATTGCGCGCAGCAGGTTGAGGTTGGTCGGTTCATCGTCGACCAGCAGAATTTTTTTCATGATGGCGGTTCCCCATCCTGTTCATGTTGGTCGAGACGGTCGACCCGCCTGACGGCAGCGGCAAAATCGTAACGTTCGACTTCGCGGCGCAGTGCAGCCAGCTCTGCCGCATCGAGCCAGCCGGCCGCCGCATCGAGCAGCGGCTGGACCGTATCCGGATTGAGCGCTTCGAGCGCTGCGCGCATTTGCGCCAGTGCCGCTTTTTCCTGTGTGGCATCGCGCTGCCGCCGGGGCGGCGCAGACGCAGGCGACGTGGCAGGGTCGCAGGCAAGAACGGCCGTCGTCACCGCCCGCAGCGCGGCCTGCAGCTGCTCGCACTCTTCGGCGGTATCTCCGTCCTTTCCCTCGCGTAGCGCCGTATCTATGTCGCTTGCCAGGCGATAGATCTCGTCCAGTGCCAGATTGCCGGCGACGCCCTTGAGCCCGTGTGCGAGGCGAGTGGCGTCTTCCCGTCTGCCGCTGGCGATCGCCTGGACCAGCTCATCGCCACGCGCGGCAAACTGTTCGGTGAAAATGCGCATGGAGCGCAGGTAGGTGTGCGGAGTGCCCCATGTGCGCTTGGCGCGGAGCAGATCGGCGTACGGCGCCAGCGGCTCGAGGTCGAAGGCGCCATCGTCGTCGGCTGGCGCCGCCTGCACCGCAACACCGGGATTCGCACGGCCGTTGTCGGGCGGCACAACCGCTTCCATGGTCGCCAACAGCCGGTCGAATTCAATCGGTTTGGCTTCGATGCCATCCATGCCGGCCGCTTTGCAACGGGCATAGTCTTCCGGCATCACGCTGGCAGTCAGGGCGAGAATCGGCGTGTAGCGGCGATGTTCCTTTTCCAGCACACGAATGCGTCGCGTCGCTTCCAGTCCGTCCATGTCCGGCATCATCAGGTCCATCAGAATCAGGTCGAACGATTGTCGGCCATAGGCGGCGACCGCTTCGTAGCCGTTGCTGACACGCAAGATATCGTGGCCGGCCTGACGCAGTCGCAAAATGGCCAGTGTTGCATTGGTCTCGATGTCTTCGCACAACAGGATGTGGAACAGGCGCGGAGATATATAGCCGCCGCTTGGTGCGGCATGGTCGCCCGATGATGCCGGTATGTCAGCCGCGATCGGCAGAGGCACCGAAAAGGTAAAGGTGCTGCCCTGCCCCGGCTGGCTTTCCAGCCAGATCCTGCCGCCCATGAGCTCGACGATTTCCTTGCTGATGGTGGTGCCAAGCCCGGTGCCGCCGAAGCGGCGGGTCATCGAATCGTCGGCCTGGGCGAATAGCTCGAAGACGTGCGCCCGCTGCGCCTCGTTCATGCCGATGCCGGTGTCGGCGATGGCGAATTGCAATACATCGGGATCGTCGCCGCCGATGATCGAGACCGTGATCCCGCCCTTTTCGGTGAATTTGATTGCATTGCCGATCAGGTTGAGCAGGATCTGCCGCAGGCGGGTCGGATCTCCGATGCGGTGTGGCTTGAGATCGGGCGCGATCTCGACGCGGATAGTCAACCCCTGCTCGGCCGCCTTGTGCTCGATGGTCGAGATCGCCGCACGCACGGTGGTGTCCAGGTGGAAGGTGATGTTTTCCAGTGAGAACTTGCCGCTGTCCAGTTTCGATATGTCCAGCACGTCGTTGATGATGACGAGCAGAGATCGCGCCGAGGCGAGGATGATGTCCAGATGGTGGCGAGTCTCCGTCACCAGCATGGCGTCCTGCAGTGCGATTTCGGCAAAGCCGATGATGGCGCTCATCGGCGTGCGGATCTCATGGCTCATGTTGGCGAGGAACTGGCTCTTCGCCCGGGCCCCCGCCTCGGCGGCTTCCTTGGCCTTTTTCAACGCGTCTTCGTTCTGCTTCTGCACGGTGATGTCCGACACGAAGGCGACGAAGAAGGCGTGACCGTCGTTGAGGATGGCACGCCCTAGCGTCAACAGCGCCGGGAAGCTCGTGCCGTCGCGCCGGTGTGCCGACACTTCCCTGCCTCGCCCGATTGCCGAACCTTCCTCTGCCTTGCGTACGATTTCGACGAAATTCCCGTCATCGTCCAGACCTTCGATCAGCACGCTGATGTGCTGGTCGAGCGCCTCGCCGCGACTCCAGCCGAACAATGTTTCCGCGGTCGGATTGAACAGCCTGATGCGCCCATCGTCGTCGAAGGTGACGATGCCGCTTTGTGCGGTGCGGATGATGGTACCGACCTCGGCCGTGGCGTTCGCGACCATTTCTTCCAGATGGTCGCGGTGCTGGCGCAGCTCGGTTTCGGCGCTTTTGCGCTCCGACATGTCGAGCATGATGCCGACGAACATGCGCTGGCCGCTCAGCGACATTTCGCCGACCGACAGATGAATCGGCACCAGCGTGCCGTCCTTGCGCATCGCCGTCACTTCTCGACCCGCACCGATGATGCGCGGATCCCCTTCGCGCAGATAGCGTGCCAGATAGCCGTCGTGCTCGGTGCGATAGGGCGCCGGCATCAACAAGCTGACGTTGCGTCCGGTGACCTCTTCCGCGCTGTAATCGAAGAACTTTTCCGCCGCCGGGTTGAACGAGCGGATCTTGCCGCCGCCGTCGATGGTGATGATCGGGTTGACGGCGGTGTCGAGAATGGCGCGCGTGAGTTCGTTGCTTTCCGCCGAACTTTTTTCGGCGGCGCGCAGTTTGGAGATGTCGGCGATGATGCCGACGAACATGCGTTCACCCGATACCTGCATTTCGCCGACGGAAAGATGAATGGGAAACTCCGAGCCGTCTTTGCGCCGGGCGATGACCTCGCGCCCCTGGCCGATGATGCGCGGCTGCCCTTCGTGCAGGTAGCGGGAGAGATAGCCATCGTGCTCGCCGCGGTAAGGCTCCGGCATCAGCAGTTTGACGTTCTGGCCGATGACCTCTTCGGCGGCGAAGCCGAACAGGGTGACGGCGGCAGGATTGAACGAGCGGATCCGTCCTGCCGCGTCGATGGTGATGATCGGGTTGACGGCGGTGTCGAGAATGGCGCGGGTCGTCGCCAGGCTTTTGGCGAGACCGGCTTCGACGGTCTTCTGCGCCGAGAGATCGGTGACGGATACCACCCACAGGTACAGCCCGGCGCAGGCCACACCATTGATGGAGATGCGGGCCGGGAACAACGTGCTGTCGCTGCGCCGGCCGTTCACCTCGCGCGTGATGGTTTGCCCCGGCCGGAGCCCTGGGGCGAGATCTGTATCGAAGCCCTTGCGTTCGGCCTCGGTCCACAGCAGAGAGAGCCTCTGGTGGTTCAGCGCCGCCTCCGTGTAGCCGAACATGGCGGACGCTGCCGCGTCAACGGCATTGATGATCGCCTGGTCGTCGATGATGATGATGCCGATCGGGCTGGTCGCCGCCTGTTTCATGCCGTGCCTGCTCCTGTTGTCGATTTTTCCGATCAAAAACCACTCAAATTGCATGGTTTTTTGCGGCGCAAATCCTGCTGTCATTGCCGCGGGGTGGCTTAACTATCGACCGTGAGACGGAAATTTTCTAGCCGCAGATAGAGAAACTGCACCGGTTGTGCGCGGGGCAGGTCCTTTCGGTCAGGGAGCGGCGGATGACGGATGGAGGTTGCAATCTATATTCATATGCCCTAACAAAAATAATCCATTGCGCATACGACTGTTCGTTGCCGGAGAGAAATACGGCGGCGAGGCCAACGCCAGGAAGCCGCTGATGCCGTTTCTGAAAAACCTGCATTCAAAACACCTGCTCTGGCTTGCTGCGATCGGCTGGCTGATTTTTTCCTGGCTTGTAGGTCTGTCGGTGGGGGCGTGGCAGGACAATCAGCTCAAGGCGCAGCTGCAAGAGCAGATGCATGCCCAGATCCAATTGCGCATCGGTTTTCTGCGCGAACAGATCGATCATGGTCGCCAGGCTTTGCTGTTTCTTGCCCATACACCACCGGTCGATGGGCTGGCGCGGGCGTCGCAAGCCGGCGGCGTCGACCTGCGTGACAATAATAGCGCCGCTCAATGGAAGGATCGCCTCGGTACAATATTTGTCAATTATGCCCGCTATACGCCCGGCATCCTGCAACTCAATCTGACCGGCTTTGCCGACAATGGGCTGGAGCTTGTGCGCGTCAATCATCATGGTGGCGAACCGGTTCTGATTGCCGCATCCCGGTTGCGGTCGCGCGGCGGCGGCATGGTGTTGCAGTCCGGCGCCAGCCTGCAAGAAGGCGAAGTGGCCGCTTCCGATATCGAGCTTTATCGCGAAAACGGCGTGATTCTGCGGCCTTTGGTGCCGTGGATACGTTTCTGGACGACCTGTTTCACCAACGACCACCATCGCTTCGCCGTGCTGCTGCTGGCCATTGATGCGTCATCGCTGCTTGCGCCCTTGCTGGCCCGTGACCAGGGGCCGGCGTGGTCGTTGTATGTGACCAATCAGAACGGATTGTTCCTGTCGCATCCCGACCCGCGCAAGACTTTCGGTGCCGACCTCGGCAAGCCCTGGAACTGGAATGACGAGTTTGCGTCAGCAGCCCCATTGCCAGGATTCCCGGCCCTGCGCGTGTTGAGCGGGCGCAATGGCGTCGGCTATTTCGCCAGCAGCGAGCGCTTTGCCATGCCGCATCTTGCCCAGCGACAGCATTGGCTGACCGTGACCCTGGCCGTCCCTGCTGCGGTGATCGCCGACAAGGTGCGGCAGCTTGAATTGACGGTGTTCGCCAGTCTCGTACTGGCCGGTGCCGCCGCCGCCTTGCTGATGCTCGCTTTCCGCCGCCAGCGGCGCGCGCTGCATGCGCATCAGGCCGAACTTGCCGCCATCGTCAGCAGTGCCCAGGAAGCCGTGATCGGCTACCTCGAGGATGGCACGGTGACCAGTTGGAATCCGGCTGCGAGCCGTCTGTTCGGCCTGGCGACGGCCGAGGCGATCGGCGCCAATCTGTTTGCGCTGATCGTGCCGGAATCCTTGCGCGAGGATGCGCGGCGCAGCGCGCAGCGCGCGGCTGACAGGCAGAACGTGCCGATGCGGGAGACGCAGCGTCTGTGTCAGGACGGCCGTATGGTGGATGTGATCCTCAGCACGACTTATACCCATACCGGCGAGGACGGCGTGCCGCGGCTGGCCGATACCATTCGTGACATCACGCAGCAGAAGGAGTCCGAGGCGCGGGTACAGGCGGTCAACGCCTTGTTGGAAAGGCGCATTCAGCATGAGCTGCACTCGACCCGCGACAAGCTTGGCATCGCCGTCGACATGGCCGAGCTCGGTATCTGGAATTGGGAGCTGGCCGACAATAGGCTGATCTGGAATGAGCGGATGTTCGATATCTATGGCTATCCGCGTACACAGGCGCAAAGCGGTGTTTCCTATGCAGACTGGCGCGAGCGGGTACATCCGGACGATCTGCCCCGGGTCGAGGCGCTGTTGCAAAGCACCGTGGCCGGTGTTGGCGTTTATGACCCGACGTTCCGCGTGCAATGGCCGGACGGCCGCATCCGTTTCGTCCAGGCGGGCGGGCGGGTCGAGCGGGACGACGAGGGGCGGCCGATCCGGGTGTTCGGCATCAATCGCGATATCACGGCGCAGCGCGCCTACGAGGACACGCTCAATGCCGCCCGCGAACAGGCCGAGGCGGCCAGCCGCGCCAAGGCGGATTTCCTGTCGAACATGAGCCATGAAATCCGTACGCCGATGAATGCCATCCTCGGCCTCGCCTTTCTGCTCGAAAAGGCCGAATTGCCCGGGCATGCGCGCGAACTGGTGCAGAAGATCCGCTCGGCCGGCCGCTCGCTGCTCGGTATCATCAATGACATTCTCGACTTCTCCAAGATCGAGTCCGGCAATCTGACGCTGGAGCGGGCGCCGTTCAGTCTGAGCCGTCTGCTCGACAATCTGTCCACCATCATGGCGACCAGTGCGGGCGACAAGGAGCTTGAGCTGGTCATCAAACCGCCGCCCGGCGTCGACCTGCTGCAGGGGGATGCGTTGCGGCTTGAACAGGTGTTGATCAATCTGACCAGCAACGCCATCAAGTTCACCGAGCGCGGCTTCGTCGAAGTCGACATCCGTACCCTGGCGCAGGACGAGGAAACGGTACGACTGTCTTTTGCCATCACCGATAGCGGTATCGGCATTGCGGCCGAACAGCAGACCGAACTGTTCCGGCCGTTCACCCAGGCGGACGCGTCGACCACGCGGCGCTTCGGCGGCACCGGTCTCGGACTTGCCATCAGCCGTCAGCTGGTCGATTTGATGGGCGGTTCGATTCGGCTGCGCAGCGCCCCCGGCGTCGGCAGCTGCTTTTCCTTCGAACTCGTCTTGCCGCGGGAAAGGGAGACCCGCTATGCACCACCGGAGCTGGCCGGGCTGAGCGTGTTTATCGCCGATGATAACGACATCGCCCTTGAAGCCTTGCGCGTGGCGGCCGGAGGACTCGACTGGCGGGCGCAGACAGCTTCGAGCGGCAGTGAGGCGATGGAGATATTGCGCAAGAACGCGGATTTCGATGTTGTCATCCTCGACTGGAAAATGCCGGACCATTCCGGGCTGGATGTGGCGAAAGACTATTACCAGTCATTGCAGGGCAAGATTCGCCCGATCGTGTTGATGGTGACCGCCTATGCCAGGGAGACCTTGTTGGAAGAGCCGGATATCGCGCTGGTCGATGGCGTCATCGTCAAGCCGGTGACACCGTCCGTCCTCTATAACGCAGTGGCGCATGCAGTGCGGATGCGGCAAGGCGTCGGAGGTGGCTCCGAGACCCTGAGTGCACGGCAGCGGCTTGACGGCGTGCGCCTGTTGGTCGTCGATGACAGCGATATCAACCGCGATGTGGCCGAGCGCATTTTCCGTTACGAAGGCGCCGAGGTGTATCTGGCCTGCGATGGCCAGCAGGCGCTCGACTGGCTCGATGCACATCCGGCCGGCGTCGATCTGGTGCTGATGGATATCCAGATGCCGGTCATGGACGGTTTCGAGGCGTCGCGGAGGATCCGGCAACTGCCGCAATGGCGAGAATTGCCGATCGTTGCCCTGACTGCGGGTGTGTTCAAGACGCATAGCGATGCGGCCCGCGCCGCCGGCATGGACGACTACATCGCCAAGCCGTTCGATATCGATCTGGCGGTGGACAGGATCCGCCATGCCTGCGGACTCGATATCGAGGATCGAGGCAGCCGGCCTGTGCCGGCGCACGAGCCGGGCGCTGCGACGCTGAATATCGCGCTCGGCCTGGAAATCTGGCGCGAGGAGGCTGTGTATCAGCAGTACTTGCGCAAGTTCGCCCGCGATTACCAGACGATCGTGCAACAGATATCGGCATGCGATGCCGACGCCGCGCGGCAACTCGCGCACAAATTGAAGGGCGTGGCGGGCAATCTGGCGCTGTCCGAAGTGGAGGATGCCGCACGACATATCAACGATGCGTTGAGCAATGGCGGCGAAACGGCGCCGGCGCTGGCGGGGCTCGCGCAGGCGCTTACGCTGGCGCTGGCCGCGATCCGGCGCTATGCCGGTGATGATGACCCGGGCGAAGAGTGGCTGCCGGTGGTTTCGAGCGCTGTGCTGGCCGAGCGGTTCGATATCTTGCTGGCGGCGCTGGATTCCGACGATATCGACCGCATCGAGGCGGCGCTGCAGCCGCTGGCCGAGCAGCTGGGATCCGCGGTGTCGAGCGGGCTGCGCTCGGCGGTGGAAGACTTCGATTTCCGCCGCGCCGAGCATCTGGTGCTGGGGCTGGCGTTGCGGCTTCTGCCGCCGTCGGAGGTGAAGCCATGATGAATCATCCGTTGCTGATTGCCGACGACGAGCCGCACAATCTGGCCGCGTTGCGGCAGATTCTCTCGCCGAACCATGCGCTGGTGTTCGCGCGCAGCGGCGAGGAAACCCTGCGTGCAGTGGAGAAGCATCACCCGGCGCTGATTCTGCTCGACGTCAGCATGCCCGATATGGATGGCTATCAGGTTTGCCGGGCACTGAAGGCGGCGCCCGCTACCGAAGCGATCCCGGTCATCTTTGTCACCTCGCTCGAAGACGCGCGCGACGAGGCGCATGGCTTCGCCGCCGGCGCGGTCGACTATATCGTCAAGCCGGTCAATCCCGCCGTCGTCAACGCCCGGGTCCGCACCCACCTGTCGCTGGTCAAGGCCAGCCAGCTCGAACAGAGTTACCGTGCCGCCATCTCCATGCTCGGCCTGGCCGGGCGCTACAACGATAACGATACCGGGGTGCACATCTGGCGCATGGCTGCCTATGCCGTGGCGATCGCCCGTCAGGCCGGGTGGAGCGATGACGACTGCCATCTGCTCGAGCTGGCGGCGCCGATGCATGATTTGGGCAAGATCGGCATTCCGGACGCCATTCTGAAGAAGCCCGGGCCGTTGAGCGACGAAGAGTGGGTCATCATGCGCACCCACAGCCGGATCGGCTACGACATCCTCAGTACCAGCGACGTGCCCCTGTTCAGGCTGGCCGCGGAAATCGCGCTGCGCCATCACGAGAAATGGGACGGCAGCGGCTATCCGGACGGGCTGGCGAACAGCGCCATTCCCGAATCAGCCCGGATCGTCGCCATTGCCGATGTGTTTGACGCGCTGACGATGGACCGCCCCTACAAGACGGCCTGGCCGTTGGAGCGTGTGTTGCCGGCGCTGCGCGAGGGCGCTGGCAGACATTTCGATCCGGACCTGCTTGAGACCTTCCTTTTCATGCTGCCGGCCATTCTCGATATCAAACGGGTCTGGGACGCGACCGAGCGACGCAGTACGCCGCCGGCGTGAGGCTGGCCGGTGGCAGCGCAGGCATGGCGGCTGCTTGTTATTCGCTCTTGACGGTGTCTATAACCCACACATGAGCCGGGGATATATCGATCCGGCCGGTGGTGTGGCGAAAGCCGCGTAGGGAGCGAAAAATGAATATTTCCAGGCGGTTGCTGATTACGTTGACGCTGGCGCTGTGCGCATTGCTGGTCGTCGGCGTTTTCGGTCTGTGGCAGCTCGCACAAGCCAATGACCGGTTCGATTATGTGATGGTCAATACGCTGCCGAGCTTCGACGATATCAACAAGGCCAAGGCGGCGACGGAGGATCTGCGCCTGGCGTTGCGCGATACATTGCTCGCGGCGGGAGCGGATGGCCGTGCCGCCATCGCACAGCGAATTGAGGTCAGCAACAAAGTCTTCGACGCGGCAATCGCCGACTATCTCGCCAACGACATTTCCAATGACGCAGACCGGCAACTGCTCGATGCCGACAAGGCGGCAATGGCGAACTATCGCGCCATCGTCGGTTCCATCCTCGCCGATGCCAATGCCGGCCAGCACGACAAGGCGGTGACGACGCTTGCGCAGGCCGCGGTTCCCGCTGCCGGTGTATTGAAGGCGGCGCTCGACGCGCACTACAAGTTCAACGTCGACCTGGCCTCCCAACTGAGTTCGGACAATCAGCAGGCCTATTCTGCCGCCAGGTTGCTGTTTGTCGCGCTGATCGGGCTGACCTTCGTGCTCGTCGGTGTTTCGTCGGCGCTGATCTACCGCGCCATCCGCAACGGTTTCAAGCAACTGAGTTCCAATCTGGTGCACGTCAGCGACACGCTCGATTTCCGCCTCCGCGCCGAGGCTCGCCGCCACGACGAGGTGGGCGAAGCCAACCGTGCTTTCAATCGCCTGCTTGATACCTTGCAGGCCAGTTTCCAGTCGCTGGTCGGGGTGGCGCACGAGGTCGGTTCGGCCTCGCAGCAACTGCTGGATACCGCCGGGCAGGTTTCTGCCGCCGCCATGGCGCAGAGTGAAGCCTCGGCCAATATGGCTGCCACGGTCGAACAGATGACGGTCAGCATCAATCATGTGGCCGAACAGGCGCGTTCCACGCAGTCCGGCGCGCACGAAACGCGCGAGCTGGTGTCGACCGGTTCGACCACCATTCACAACACCATCGAGGATATCCACGAGATCTCCACCGTGGTGCGCCAGTCGGTGCAGAGCATCCGCGAACTGGAGAGTGACAGCAGCCAGGTCGGTACCGTCATCGGCACGATCCGCGAAATTGCCGATCAGACCAATTTGCTTGCACTCAATGCCGCCATCGAAGCGGCGCGTGCCGGCGAACAGGGGCGCGGCTTTGCCGTGGTGGCCGACGAGGTGCGCAAGCTTGCCGAGCGCACCGCCCGCTCGACGCAGGAAATCTCGCTGACCATCGGCACCATGATGTCGAAATCGAAAGACACGACCACGCAGATGGAGACGGCCGGCAAGCTGGTGGAAAACGGCGTGGCGCGGGCGGACGAGGCCAATAGTGCGGTGCGGCATATCGGCGATAACGTCAACAGGGCGTCGGCAGGCATCAGCGAAATCTCTGCGGCGATTCAGCAGCAGGGGGTGGCGAGCAACAATATCGCCATCCGGGTTGAACAGACGGCACAGATGGCAGAGCAGGCGAGCGCGGCGGCCAGGCAGACGGCGGATAGTGCCAACCTGCTCGATAGTCTGGTCAAACGGCAGTTGGAGACGCTCGCATCATTCAAGATCTGAGCGGCGCGTTCAGGCCGCCAGCGCCAGGTACTTCGCCACGATGTGTTTGACATCGAAGCGACGAATGGCGCTTTCATCGAGCAGCGGGCGGTTGACCAGTACCCGGTCGAGCTTGTCGGCCAGGTCGACGGCATCCAGCCCGCTCAAGCCCTGCTGCGTGTCGTTGACGAGAATTTCCTTCGGCCCGTAGGGGCAATCGGTGCTGACCACGGGCGTACCGCAGATCTGCGCTTCGATGATGCAATTGCCGAAGCCTTCGTAATCGGAGGACAGCACCAATGCATCGGCCTTCTTCATGTAGGAGAACGGGTTGGCGGAAAAGCCGAGCATGTAGATCCGGTCGGCCACGCCCAATTCCAGTGCGTAATCGATGACGCGCTGTTTCTGTTCTTCTTCTCCTTCGCCAAGCAGCACCAGTCGGCCATTGTAATGGCTCAAGGCAAAGGCCTCGACCAGGCGGTCGTGGCGTTTCTGCGCATGAAACCTGCCGACGTGCAGAATGAACGGCGAGTAGAGCGGAACATCGTTTTTGCGTGCCAGCTCGCGGATCCGGTCGACCGGAAATGGGTTGTGGATGGTGACCAGGTCTGACGGTTCGATGCCGCAATGATGGATGTCGTCCTGAATGCCGTCGCTGACGGTGATGATTTTCTTGTTGCGATACAGCGATTGCAGTCTGAACAGGCGACGGAAATTTTTCACTTTCGCCGGGCCGCCCAGATATTCGTAGACCAGCGAGTTGTGCAGGCAGTACCAGACATTCGGCAGCGTGCGGCAACGTGAGACGATGCGGTCGGTGTTGATCAGGTTGGAGAGGACCAGGTCGATCTTGCGGCCGGCGAAGATTTTGTCCACCGCGCAGTCTAGGGCCCGTGCCAGCCGTTTGACCGCGGTCAGGCGGTGGAAGAGTCCGCCGGACTCGGCTTGCACCAGCACATAGCGGACCCCGTGCGGGATCGGGTACTGCAGGTTGTCACTCAGGGAAAAAATATAGGTCTCGTGTCCCTGCTCGGCCATTTCTTCGGCCAGGGTGAGGACGACCTTCCCCGCTCCGCCGCCATCCAGGCCGTCAATGACGAAAATAATCGTTTTGGCTCTCATTGCCGCTCCCTAGAATTCATACAGATGGTTCGTCGTGCACGGATTCGCCGGATAACGATGAATGATCGATGGCCAGCGCAGGCACGATTCCGGACCGCAAAATTACGTAGGTCTCGTGGTGATCCGGATGGCAATTTCAATTTACTGTAATGGGGAGTGGTTTCGGCGCAATGCAAATAGCCGTCTTTTTATTGCCTAAATATTGGCATGGCCGGGCAAATTAATATTTGCACACAAATTTCCGTGTCGGGTATGGATGGATATATTGGTCGTGGTGTGTAATGACAGACTTTATTATTTTAAACGGTCATTGGTTTAAATGACCGGCCCATCTGCGGGTGGACGAGGATGGAGACAGACAATGAATGTGTGGAAGTGGTATGCGTTCGCTTCGGCTTTTTTTGCCGGCCTGACGGCAATTCTGGGCAAGATCGGTGTGGCCGGCATCAACTCGAATGTCGCGACCCTTATCCGTACCGTGGTGATTTTCTTTCTGGTGCTGGGCATTGTCCTGTTCCGCGGCGAGTGGCAATGGCCGCAGCAAATGCCGTCCAAATCGATGACTTTCCTGGTGCTGTCGGGGGTCGCCACCGGCCTGTCATGGCTGTTCTACTACCACGCGCTGCAACTCGCGCCGGCATCGCTGGTTGCGCCGATCGACAAGCTCAGTGTCGCGTTCGCCATCGTGCTTGGCGTCGTGTTCCTGAAGGAAACGATGGATATGCAGACCGCGCTGGGCGGCGCCATGGTCGTCCTGGGGGCGGTCATTCTTGCCTGGCAGCGCTGAACCCCGAGCAGCGCGGCGGACAGCCACGGCCGCCATCCTGCGCGGCAGGCAATCCACATATCGCCGGCTTGTACCGCGATCCGCACCCCCTTCAGATCTGCCGCGTTCGGAACGCAGCGCCGCAGGAAAAATTGAGTGGCTTGGCGGCGATGATGACGCTACTCGTCGAGAAAAAATAAAACCAAATAGTCTTGTTTTTATACTGAATCAGTGTTGGTCGATATGGGTTTTACCCGCCGCTATTTTGTCGATACTACTCAAGAGTTATTCGCGATTTACGGTTATATCCACGGCGTTTTGTGAGTTTCCCGTCCGCCGATCGAGCGGGCTTTTTTTCTTTGCAATGAACCGCGGCAGTTTTGCCTGATTTGCACGGATTTGCGCTACGTCAATACAGATGTAAATGGCCTCGCCTGCCCAATTTTACATGGAATCGTGCCGCTTCCTTTACGGCAAAGATATGATATTGTCCTTGTTTGCGATTCGCCGTTTGGCGACAGCGTGTGCGTTGAACGGACGATCATGTCGGAAAACCCCAATCAGCTTGTTTCTCCCCCTGTGCTGCGCGTCCTGTGGGACCGGGCCGGCTATACATTGCAACTACTTGACATGCGTGGTCGCGGACTGCGGCTGCTGCTCGTGCTGCTGGCCTGCGGCTGGGTATTGAGCGGCATCTATCGCGTGGATCCCGATCAGCAGGGCGTGGTGGTCCGTTTCGGCAAATGGGTCGATACCACTTCGCCGGGCCTGCATTATCACTGGCCCTGGCCGGTCGAGTCGGTGACGTTGCCGAGCGTGACGCAGATCAACCAGATCCAGTTGGCCAATTGGTACGAAGGCTTGTCGCCTGACGATAATGACCCGCGCCAGAAGCAGATGCTGACCGGCGACGAAAACATCGTCGAAACCGATTGCACCGTGTACTGGCGTATCAAGGACGCCGGGCAGTTTCTGTTCCGGGTCAAGGACCCGGAGACGTCGCTGCGCGTCGCGGCGGAGAGCGCCTTGCGTGATGTGATTGCCCGCACGCCGATTCAGGCGGCGATGTCCAACCGGCGCCAGCAGGTCGCCGATGCCACGATGGCGCTGTTGCAACAGTGGCTCGACCAGGAACGGGTCGGCATTCTGGTGATGCAGGTGCAACTGCAGCGGGTCGACCCGCCGGCAGCGGTGATCGATGCCTTTAACGATGTACAGCGCGCCCGTGCGGACCAGGAGCGCGCGCGCAACGACGCGCAGGCCTACAGCAACGATGTGATTCCGAAGGCGCGTGGCGAGGCCGACCGCATCTTGCAGGAAGCCAATGCTTACAAGAGCCAGGTGGTCAACCTCGCCCAGGGCGAGGCGCAGCGCTTCGATGCCGTCTACGGCAGCTATCTGAAGGCGCGTGACGTGACCGCGTGGCGCTTGTATCTGGAAAGCGTCGACGAGGTTCTGAAAAAGGCCGGCAAGGTGGTGATCGATGCCGGCGGCAAGAATGGTGCCGGGGTATTGCCCTATCTGCAGTTGCAGGACAAGGACCGCAGCAAGACGGTCGCGAAGGGGGATCATTGATGCACAAGCCGATGAAGGGCGTCGGGCTGGTCGCCGTGCTGGCGCTCGCGTGGCTCGCCGCCTCTGCCGTATGGACGCTGCCCGAGGGGCAGCAGGCGCTGGTGATCCGCATGGGCGCGCCGGTCGATGTGAGCGAACAGCCCGGGCTCAAGTTCAAGCTGCCGCTGATCGACAGCGTGCAGTATTTCGATTCGCGCTTGCAGATGCTGGCGCCGCCGCCGGAAGAGTTGATTCTCGGCGACGAAAAACGCCTGGAAGTCGAAACCTATACCCGCTACCGCATCGTCGACCCGCTGCGCTTTTACCAGTCGGTGCGCACCGAAGAGCAGGCGCGCATCGAGCTTGGCCAACTGGTCAGCACCTCGCTGCGGCGCGAGCTTGGCAAGGTGATGATTCACTCGCTGCTTTCCGATGAACGCGGCGGCATCATCGAGCAGGTGCAGTGGGAAGTGGCGCAACGGGCGCGCGCAATGGGTATCGATGTGCGCGAAGTGCGTCTGCATCGTGCCGACCTGCCGTTGGAAACCAGTCAGGCGATCTATGACCGGATGGAGTCCGAACGCCAGCAGGAAGCGAAGGAGTTGCGCGCACAGGGGGCGGAGTGGGCGCAGCAGATCCAGGCGAAGGCCGACGGCGAGAAGACGGTGATTTTGTCCGAGGCGCAACGGCAGAGCGACATCATCCATGGCGAGGCGGATGCGGAGGCCAATGCCATCTTGGGCAAGGCCTTCGGCCGTGACCCGAAGTTCTACAAATTCTATCGTTCGATGCAGACCTATCGGCAAAGTCTGGCCGACAGCAACGCAACCATCATCCTGTCACCGGATACCGCCTTCCTGCGCGACTTGCGCAGCGGCCCGCCGGGGGGCAAACCGTGACACCGCAGGCCATTGCCCTGCAACGCTTGCAGCGCGTGGCGACCGTGCTCGGCCCCGGCATGGTGGTGATGCTGGCCGATACCGATGCCGGCAGCGTGATCACGGCGGCACAAAGCGGCGCGCAATGGGGCTATCGCCTGTTGTTGCTGCAGTTCCTGCTGGTGCCGCTGTTGTATATCGTGCAGGAATTGACGGTGCGGCTGGCGCTCCATACCGGCCTGGGTTACGGCGAACTGATACGGCAGCAGCTGGGCCGCGCAATGGGCTATGTGGCGCTGGCGACGCTGGCCATCAGCTGCTTCGGCGCGCTGGCGACCGAAATCAGCGGCCTGACCGGGGCAGGTCAGGCTCTCGGCATCGCGCCGTGGGAAACCATCACCAGCGTCTGCGTGCTGATCATGGCGATGGTACTCACCGGCAGCTACCGTTCGGTAGAGCGGGCCGCGCTGGCGATCGGCGCTTTCGAACTGGCCTTCCTGCTCGTTGCCTGGCATGCGCATCCGGATATGCACGTCATTCGGGCGCAACTGTTCGAGATGCCGCTGCGCAATCATGACTATCTTTATCTGCTGGCCGCCAATCTCGGTACCAGCGTGATGCCGTGGACCGTGTTCTACCAGCAGTCGGCCTTGATCGACAAAGGTGTCGGCCCCGACGGGCTCAAGGAGGCGCGTGCCGACACCCTGCTTGGCGCGATGTTCTGCCAGCTGATCACGGCTGCCGTGCTGATTGCGGCGGCGGCGCTGAACGGCTCTGCTGCCGGTCATGTGCTCGACAATGTGCAGGAAATTGCCGTCGCCTTCACGCATGTGCTTGGACCCGCGGCCGGGACCTGGCTGTTTGTGCTGGCGCTGAGCGGCGGCGCGCTGGTGGCGACCATCGTCGTCTGCCTGACCGTCGCCTGGGCCCTGGGCGAGGTAAGCGGCAAACGCCATTCACTCGCCGCCCATCCGCTGGAGGCCCCGTGGTTCTACGGCGCGTTCGGCCTGATGCTGCTCGGCAGCGGCTTGTTGGTCGGTTCCGGCGTCAATCTGGTGCGACTGATGCTCGCCACCGGCGTCGTCAATGCGGTGTTGCTGCCGGTGGTGCTCGGCTTCCTGTTCTGGCTTGCCTGGCGGGCGTTGCCGCCGGCACATCGGCTGCGCGGCGGCCATGCGCTGGCGGTGGCGCTGCTTTTTGCCCTGACCTCGATGCTCGGTCTCTATACCGGCATCCAGGGCGCATTCGGGAGCTGATACCGGATGCGTCATTACTGGAGATATCCGTATGCCCGTCGATAGCGCTTCCGGCGGTTTCGGCCTGTTGTTGCAGGTCGTGTTGCTCGACTTGCTGCTCAGCGGCGATAACGCGCTGATCATCGCGCTCGCCTGCCGGCGGCTGCCCGATGCCATGCGCCGTCGGGCGATGTGGCTCGGTACCCTGCTTGCCATCCTGCTGCGCTTCGTACTGACCGCGATGACCGGTTTCTTGCTGCAGGTCCCGCTGTTGAAGATCGTCGGCGGCATCCTGCTGTTGATCATCGGCGTCAAGCTGTTGCTGGCGGATGACGGCGAGGAGAGCGGTGCATCGCGCACATTGCCGAAGGCGAATGCCCTTGGCAGTGCGGTCATGATGATCGTCAGCGCCGATCTGATGCTGGGGCTCGACAACATCGTCGCGCTGGCGGCGGTCGCCCAGAATGACTGGCGGCCGCTGCTCGGCGGTCTGGCGCTGAGCATTCCGCTGCTGATGGCCGGCAGCCTGTGGATCAGCCGTCAGCTGGAGCATTTCCCGGTCTTGGTGCCGACCGGCGGTGTGCTGCTCGGCTGGCTGGGTGGCCAACTGATTGTCGGCGACCCGTGCCTGGTCGACTGGATCTCGCTCAATGTCCCCGCATTGACCGTGGTGGTGCCGTTGCTGTGCGCCGTGTATGTGCCGTTGCAGGCGCGCATCATCCGTGCCCGCCGCCCGCTGTTGGGGGCGCCGCCGCCGCTGGCCTTCGCGTCGGTGCTCGCCGCCTGGCGCCAGCAAGACGGGGAGGAGGAGGAACCGGTTGCGAACGCCGCGCCGGAGGTGGGGGCCACAGCGCAAGCGGATCCCGGCTTCGAGCCGGTTCCATCGTCCGAACCGGCGGCGAGTCGGCCTGTGCCCGAGCCTGCCGCCGCTGCGGCCGCGGCAAGTGAGGTGCCGCGACTCGACAATCGTCTGTCGCTGCCCCTGAAAATCGCCATCGGCATCGCCGCCGTCATCGGCATCGGTGCCGTTCTCTGGATTATTGGCCATTTGCTGAGCCAGGGGGTATTGCCGCCGCCGCAAACCCCGGCCAACTGACCGGCATCACCGGCTTACAAGGTGCGCAGCCATGGCCTCCGTCCCTTTCCCTGTGCCGCCCGGCAACCGCCTGCTGGTCTGGCTCAGTATTTTTCTGTCGTTTCTGCGTCTCGGTCTGACGAGTTTCGGCGGGCCGATCGCCCATCTGGGTTTCTTTCGCCACGAATTTGTCGAGCAACGCAAATGGCTCGACGATCGCAGCTATGCCGATCTGGTTTCCCTGGCGCAGTTTCTGCCCGGGCCGGCCAGCAGCCAGGTCGGGATCGGCCTCGGACTGCTGCGCGGCGGATTGCCTGGCGCTTTCTGTGCCTGGCTGGGTTTCACGCTGCCTTCGGCCGTGCTGCTGATGTTGTTCGGATTGCTGATGCGGCATGGCGGCAGCGTACTCGGTGACCACTGGCTGCATGGATTGAAACTTGCCGCGGTCGCAGTGGTGGCGCAGGCCGTGTGGGGCATGGGCAAGAGCTTGTGTCCCGATCGCGAGCGGGCATCGATGGCCGTATTCGCTGCAGGGGCGGCGGCCTGCTGGCCCGGGGTGTGGACGCAGCTGGCGGTGATTGTGGTCGGCGGCGTACTCGGCTGGCGCTGGCTAGACGGCGAATCGGCGGCCGCCACGCCGTTCCAACTGGTCCGGGGCAGAAACGCCGCGGTGTTTGCCCTGCTGATTTTCGCTCTGTTGCTGCTGGTACTGCCGTTGCTCGCCCGTAGCGGAGGTCATGGCTGGCCACTCGCCGACCGCTTTTTTCGTGCCGGTGCCTTGGTGTTCGGCGGCGGGCATGTGGTGCTGCCGGTCCTGCAGGCGGAAGTAGTGCCGCAAGGGTGGGTATCGAACGGTGACTTTCTCGCCGGTTACGGCGTCGCCCAGGTGGTGCCCGGGCCGATGTTTTCCTTCGCGGCCTATCTGGGTGTCGTCTCTGCTGCGACCCCGCACGGCTGGCTTGGCGGCATCATTGCTCTGGTGGCGATTTTTCTGCCGGGTTTTTTGCTGATGATCGGCGTGTTGCCGTTTTGGGACAGGCTGCGCCATCGTCCGGCGGCGAGAAACGTCATGCGGGGTGTCAATGCCGCGGTTGTCGGCCTGCTGCTTGCCGCGCTGCATGACCCGGTGTGGACCGGGGCCATCCACGATGGCAGCGATTTTTCGCTTGCGTTGCTCGCCTTCCTCGCATTGCTATTCTGGCGCTGGCCTGCCTGGGCCGTGGTGGCGCTGTGCGCGGCGGCGGCCGGCTTGCTGGCGCTGTGAACGATGCGCGTGCGCCGGGCAGTCCCGGCGTCGCTGCATATTCAAGCCTTGTTACTTGACCATGAACATGTATTCGCCCTTGGTCTTGTGTCCATCTTCCGCCACTGCATTCCACTTCACGCTATACATGCCGGCTGCGATGGCCGGCAATTGCACCGACATTTTTTTCTTGTCGCTGGCATCCACGACCGAAGGCTGGGTATTGACCTGTTTACCGTTGGCGTCGAGGACATGGATTGCGCTCAGTTTGGCTTCCAGCCCCTCGCTGAACTCGATGCTGACTTTGTGCGGCGCCGCGACCGTGGCCTGATCCGCCGGGTCGAGCTTGACCGGCTTGGCGTGCGCCCATGCGGCGGCGGGGAAGATGGCCGTGGCGGCAAGCAACAGGAAAAGGCGTGCTGATTTCATGGATGGTTCTCCGTTGTGGTTGATGGGGGGATCGCCGTGGCGCGGCGCCGGAACACTGTCCGGAGCCTGCATCTTTGCAAAAACCCCGCATTTGCAAAAGAGGGTGAGGCAATATGCCGCATGCATGCCTTCTGTAGCGGCAGGTGGCGAGGAATTTTTTTTCGTTTCCATAACAAACTGTTATTAAATGATTTTTCTGGCGTCGTGGCGAGGCCGCTGTGACCGCCTTCATCTTTCCTCAATACATTGCGACCTTTTGTCACATACCAATGTCATGCGGCGTTTCATAAGATCTTGATCGCCCGTTTTTGATCCGCCGCGACCGGTTATGACCCTCGACAACGATTTTCCCTGGCGCTTGAACACGCCTGGCGCCAGACATCCGATCCGCCATGCGCTGGCTGTCTCGCTTGGCTGCCATGTGCTGCTTTTTGCTGCGTTATACATCCATCACGTCGTGTCGGCGCCGGATGAGACACACGGTGGCAGCCACTATATCGAGCTTGCCATCCTTCCTTTGCCGCCCGCAGACAAACCCGCTCCAGCCCGGTCCGGCACAGTGGCGAGCGCGGCACCGGTTTCCGCCTCCCGGTCCGTCATCCGCCATGTGGCAGGTGCATTGCCTGTCATTGCCCCTCCCCGCCATACCGCTGCTTTGTCGCTAGCGGCCACTACCCGGGCCGTCGCCACGACTTCCTCACCGAGCACGGCACAAGACGATGCGGCGGCGGGAACGTCGCCATCGCTCGCGACCGCTGCCTCACCGCGAGGTGCGGCGGGTCCGGCCGGCGCGCCTGATCTCGCCAGGCCGTCTTATCTGCAGACTTTTCGTCCGATCTATCCACAGTGGTCGCGCGACCACCTCGAGCAGGGGCGAGTCCTGTTGCGCGTCGAAGTCGGCGCGGACGGACGCGTCGCCGATCTGGCGGTCAAGCTCAGCAGTGGTTTTCCGCAACTGGATCGGGCGGCGCTCGACAGCGTGCGCGCCTGGATTTTTGTCCCGGCCCGGCGCGGTGGGCAGGGTGTGGCTGCGATCGTCTTCGTTCCGGTCGTTTTCAAGCTGAGCGACGACTGAAAGGAATCTCTACCCGAAATCTGCGCAATCACAACAACAACCATGGAGACATTTGCACAATGAGAAAAAGCCGCAACAGGATGTTTACTGCCGTCGGGCTTGCCTGTCTGGCAATCGGTCAGCAGGCGCTGGCGGATGCGACGTCGACCGACGATGCCGTGACCTTGCCAGAAGTGGAGGTGCACGGTCAGTCCGACCCGGCCGGTCAGACGCTGGGCAGCGCTGCCATCGATGCGGGCAGGGCGCGCAGCAGCGATACGATCGATATGCTGACCGGTTTCGCCGGGTTTGCCGTGCACGGCGCCGGCGGTTTTTCCGCGCTGCCGGTCTACCACGGCATGGCCGACGATCGCTTGCTGGTCCGGGCGGATGGCGTGACGGTGCCGTCGTCTTGCCCGAATCACATGAATTCGCCGCTTTCTTATGTCGATCCCAACACGGTTGCCAGCATTCGCATCTACAACGGCACGGCGCCGGTCAGCCTGGGCGGCGACAATATCGGCGGCGTGATCGTGGTTGATTCGGCCGCGCCGCTGTTTTCCGATACGGCGGATACGCTGACCCGCGGCGATATCGGCGCCTATTTCCGCAGCAACGGCAAGGCGACCGGCGCGCATGCGTCGGCGACGATCGCCAGCGACAAGGTCAGCATCACCTATTCCGGTTCGGTGGCCCGGTCTGACGACTACGATGCGGCGCAATCGTTCAAAAGCGCTGGCCAGGCGGCAAGTGGCCGTGGCTGGCTCAATGGCGATACGGTCGGTTCGTCGGCCTACAAGACCGAGAATCAGCAACTGACTGTTGCAACGCGAGGCGACCGGGATTTGTTCGAAGTGCAGGTCGGTGTCCAGCATGCCCCGTATGAGGGGTTCGCCAATCAGCGCATGGACATGACCGGCAACGACGGCTATCAGGTCTCCACGCATTACAACGCCCGTTACGACTGGGGCACGCTGGATGCGAAACTCTATGACCAATATGTCCGCCACAGCATGCAATTCGGCGACGACAAGCAATATGTTTACGGCAGCTACGTCAATGGCATGCCGATGGAAACGGCCAGCCATACCCAGGGTGCCGCCGTCAGCGCCGCCTTGCCGATCTGGGCGCGCGATACGCTGAAGGTCGGCAGCGAGATCCAGCACTACCGGCTCGACGATTGGTGGCCGGCGGCCGGCGGTACGGGCGGGATGGGCCCGAATACGTTCTGGAACATCAATAACGGCCAGCGCAACCGCTTCGATCTGTTCGGCGAGCTGGATCATGTCTGGTCGGATACCTTGCACGGTACGTTCGGCTCGCGGCTCAGCACGGTCAATAGCAATGCCGGCGATGTGCAGGGGTATAACACCACTTCGACCTATGCCTCCGATGCCGCGGCCTTCAATGCGCTCAACCGGCAGCGCACCGATCACAACATCGATCTGAGTGCGCAGCTCGACTACACGCCGTCGACGATGCAGAGCTATGAGCTCGGCCTTGCACGCAAGACCCGTTCGCCGAATCTGTATGAGCGCTATGCCTGGTCGACCATGAGCATGGCTGCGGTCATGAACAACACCGCCGGAGACGGCAACGGCTATTTCGGCAATCCCGATCTGAAGCCTGAGGTGGCCAATACCGCCAGCCTGACCTCATCCTGGCATGATGCGGATAACGATCGCTGGAGTCTGCGGCTCGCGCCCTACTACAGCTATGTGCAGAACTATATCGATGCAGCGCGCTGCGGTACGACGGCTTGCGGCGGTACGACCAACCTGACGCGTACCACCGGCTATGTCACCTTGCAGTATGTCAACCAGACGGCCGAGATCTATGGCGTCGATCTGGACGGCAAGGTGGCGCTGGCGCGTTCCACGCCTTATGGGCGCTTCGATCTTACCGGCAAGATCTCCTATGCGCGCGGCAAGAATCTGACGACCGGCGACAATCTCTACAACATCATGCCGCTTAACGGCACCTTCGCGATCGCCCAGTCGCAAGGGCCGTGGACCAATACCATCGAGGCTCTGCTGGTGTCGGCCAAGAAGGATGTTTCGCAGGTACGGGACGAAGTGCAGACGCCCGGCTACAGCCTGCTCAATGTGCGAACGCATTATCAGTGGCACAAGCTGGGAATCAACGTCGGGATCGACAACCTGCTCAACCGCTTCTACTACGATCCGCTCGGCGGCGCCTATACCGGCCAGGGCATGACGATGAGCAAGAGCGGCATTCCCTGGGGCGTCGGGGTTCCGGGGCCGGCCCGGACCTATTACACCTCGTTCGACTACGCTTTCGACTGAAGCGGTGCACCGGCGGCTAAGGCCGCCGGCGAGGAAAGAGGCGATGACTCTGCGCCCACTGCTCGTTGGCGAGCAGACGGGCCATGGTGCCGTCCTGGGCCATGCGGTTCATCGCCTGGTCGAAAAGGCTGGCGAGCCGGGCAGCATCCGGTCCTGGTGAAAATACCAGATAGCTCGGCACGGTCTCGATGCTCGGGCCCGATAGCGCGATCCTATCGCCATTGTCGATCGATTTGAGCAGATAGAGCCCGACTGCGCGGCTGCATGGCACAACGTCCACTCTGCCGGCGAGCAGCTTGCGCAGGTTCATTTCGTGGCTTTCTGCGTTGTCGACATGCACAAACAGGCCGGCATGCAGCGCCTGGTCGAAACGCGGTCCATAGGAGGTGTTGGCCACGATGCCCAGCCGTGCCGCGGCAAGCGATTCCAGCCGGCCGTCGAATTTCCATGGCGAATCCTTGCGGATGAAAAAGACATAATCCTGCACGAGCAGCGGCCGGGTCGGATAAACCATGATGGATTCACGATCCGGGGTTTTCTTCAGAGGGAAAAAACCGTCGACCTGCCGGTTGGCGAGCATGTTGAAACCACGGGTGAACGGATAGAAATTGATCTGCACCTGCCGGCCGAGACGGGAAAAAACCTCATGGACGACATTGGCTGCCAGCCCCTGGGCGCCCTGGTCGTTTTCGGTGATGTACGGCGGATAGTCAAACGTGGCGAGCCGCAGCGGCGGCACGGTTGCTGCCGGGCCGGTCTGAGACAGGAGCAGGAATATTACCAGCCAGTATAGGTATTTCATCTGCAGTGCTGGTCCGGCAGAACTTTGCGCCAATGTGATTGATTAAATCATTATAGTTAGCCTGTTGTCATTTTTTCTATGTTTCTGCCCTGCCTCGGTCTGGCTCCGTCGGCTTCCTGTTCCGCGGCAGAGATCTCAGTGACATTCTCAGCCCCTTTTATCTGACAGTTTTTTCTGTGAGTCTTGTTAATACTTGTTAATGATAATCGTTATCATTTAGACTCTGCGCTCCGAATTGTGCCGAGGGTCGAGATGAATCAGAACGCTGCAACTCATCAGCATGGACATGCCAAACAACCTGGGCCTGCCGGTGAGGAGGCCCAGGTTGTCGACTCGAGTGCACTGTTCGCCGGGGATACCCGGCTGTGGATTCGTCATCGCGGTGAGCTCTATCGGCTGCAACTGACCCGCAACGATAGGCTGATACTGGTCAAATAATCTGCAAATCCGCACCTAGCAAGCCGTCGCCAGCCATGGTGCCCACCCATAGGAGAGATCCATGTTCAAGGATCATTTCGCTGTGGCGGGCATCTGCCTGACGGCAGTCGCCTTGCCTGTTTATGCCGACACCGCTTCGCCAGACCCGGCGACGGCAGGTGCCGAGCTCGAGACCGTTACCGTTACGGTCAACCGCATCGCCGAGCCATTGGCGGATGTCGCGCCGAACGTGGGCGTCGTAACACGCGCCGATCTCGACCGGCAGGGTACCGATGATCTGAGCAATATGTTCAAGACCGAGCCCGGCGTGTCGGTGCCGGAGGAACCGCAACGGCGCGGCGCATCGGGTGTCACCATCCGTGGTATCGGCGGCAACCGCGTCTTGATGACGGTGGACGGAGAACGTCTGCCCGAAGGCTATTCGGCGGCCGGGCGCGGCGCCGTCGCCGGCCGCGACTGGGTCGAGCCCGATACGCTCAGGCAGGTCGAAGTGGTCAAGGGGCCGGCATCGGCGCTGTTCGGCAGCGATGCGATCGGTGGGATGGTGAACTTTCGTACTTTCGATCCGCTCGACTTCGTCGATACCACCAAGCCGGACCATTTGGGCTTGAAACTGTCTTACGACGGCGCCAATAAAGGCTGGGGCACGACCGCCACGGGCGCCGTCGCCGGCAAGACGGTTGCCGGATTGCTGATGGTGACCCGCCGCGGCAGCCAGCAGATCGACAACTACGGTAGTACCGGGGGCCGAGGCCCGACGCGCAGCGAAAGCGATCCGCAGCACAACACTGTGCAAAACGTGCTGGCCAAGGCGACGCTGGGTCTGAGCGGTCCACACCGGCTGACAGTCACCGCTGAGCGCTATGAGCGGCAACGTGATACCGAACTGCTTGCCGATTCCGCCTGGGCAACATCGCGCCTGCAAAGCAATATTGCCGACGACAGCGTGACCCGCGAGCGTATCGGCGTCGACTACCATTTCACCGGCGCCAAAACGTTCGCCGGGGCGGATATCAAGCTTTATCAGCAGACGCTCGACGCAAGTGACCGCGATAGCAAGCTTTCTTCCGCTACTGGCCGGTATAACGACAGCAGCTTTGCGCAGCGCATTCTCGGTCTCGACGGACAACTGAACTGGCGCTTCGGCATCCATGATGTGATCGCCGGGGTGGAACTCAATCACATCCGCACTTCACGACAGAGTGCCGCCACAACGACGACGCAGACTTCGTCCACGACCCGCAATGCAAAGTATTTCCCGGACAACAGCAGCGAGCGTGTCGGCGTGTTCGCCGAGGACAGCATCAAGCTCGGCAGCCTGCAGTTGAAGCCAGCGTTGCGCTATGACCATTACCGGATGAGGCCGCACCCCGACAGCATTTTCCTGGCCACCAGCGGTACGGCGCAGCAGAGCGATTTCAATGACGGCGCATGGTCTCCCAAGCTTGGCCTGAGCCTGCCGCTGGGTGGTGGAGTCAGTGGCTTTGCCGGTTTCAACACCGGCTTCCGTCCGCCGCCGTTCGACAGTGCCTTCATGGCGCGTACGGCACGCTACGGCTCTGTCGCCTACAAGATCGTGCAGAACCCGAGCCTCAAGTCCGAAACTTCCCGCGGAGTCGATGTCGGCGCCAAATACGCTGGCGGCAAGGTCGAAGCGCAGTTGAGCGCGTTCTATAACCGCTATCGCAATTTCATCGACCTGCAGAATCTCGGTACATCCGGCGGCTACACGATTTACCAGTATCAGAACCGCAACCAGGTCGCGATTCGTGGCGTCGAAGCCAGAGCGGCGTGGAATGTGAGGCCGTCGGTATGGCTGAGCAGCACGTTTGCCTGGGCGTACGGACAGGATCTGACCGCCGGTGCGCCGCTCAATTCGGTCGACCCGCTGACGGTGACCCTCGCGGGCGAGTACCGCCGCGACCGTTGGGGCGGCAACCTGCTCTGGACGCTGGTCAAGCGCAAGACCCGCATCAACCAGGGGGTATCAAACGCGCTTTTCGCCGCGCCGGGCTATGGCATCGTCGATCTTGGCGGCTGGGTTGTGCTGGATCGCAACATCAAGCTGCGCGCCGGGCTGAACAATGTTTTCGACAAGAAATACTGGCAGTGGGCAACGGTCAACGAGACCTACAACACCGGTATTGCCCGCGATTTCTATACCGAGCCGCGGCGCAATCTGACCGCCAGCATGGAAATCAGCTTTTGAAAAGGGGTCCCGCATGAATGTGCAAACTTCACTCTGGCAACGGCGGCAGGCCATCCATGCCAGCGCAGATGAGATGGACGCGGCGGATGTCGCTGCGCTGCTAGGCGTTGCCGAGGCCACGCTGGCCGCGGCCGACCCTGCCAGCCGGCGGCTGAAACCCGACTGGCGTGCGCTGCTCGACGCCGCTGCCGCACTTGGCGTACTCCGGGTCGTGACCGGCAACCATGTGGCGACACTCGAACAGACAGGATGCTACAGCGGCTTCTCCGTCTCCGACGACGTTGGTCTGATGCTCAATCCGGGAGGGATAGACTTGCGCTTCTTCTTGCGGCACTGGCAGTCGGCCTATGCCGTCGACGGAGCGCGTGCCGCGGGACGGTTGGGGCCGTCATTGCAGTTCTTCGATGCGTATGGCGATGCCGTACACAAACTGTATCTGTTGGACGCCGACAGCCGTGTTCGCTGGCTCGGTTTGGCCGATACGTTGGGATGGAACGATCCGGAGGTGGTCGAGTTATTGCCGCCACCGGCGCAGGAAGAAGCTGGTGTGCCGGTGGATTTCGACCGGGCAATATTCGAGCGCGACTGGCTTGCGCTCGATAATGTGCACCGGTTCAACGGCCTGCTGCAACGTCACCGCCTGTCGCGCCGCCAGGCTTTCCTGTTGGCACCGGCCGGCAGTGCCGAACGGCTTGCGAATGAGGCGGCGGTCGAATTGCTGCAACAGGCGCGTCAGAGAAGGACGGTAATCATGGCCTTTGTCTGCAGTCGCGGTACGGTGCAGATCTTTACCGGCCAGATCTCGGCCGTGGAGGTCTCCGCCGACTGGCTCATCGCAGACAATCACGACGCGAGGCTGCGCCTGCGCCGGGCCGGCATCGCCGAGATATGGCGTGTGCGCCGGCCGACGCGCGACGGCAGCGTGACATCGGTCGAGCTGCTCGACAGCCGTGGGCGCACGCTCGTCACCTATTTCGGCCAGCGGCGCGAGGGGATGCCGGAACGTACGGACTGGCGTGCGCTGGCCGACGGGCTGCCGATGGCGGGGAGTGGCCATGATGGATAAGCGCTGCATTGTGCTGCTCACCGTCCTGGCACAGCCGGTTGCCGCAGCCCCCGAACGGGCGGTATCGCTCAGCCCCGACGTGACCGAGCTCGTGGTGGCGCTGCATGCCGAACGGCAGCTGGTGGGGCGCGACCTGCTGGCACGGCAAGCGGAAGTGGCGCAGGTTCCGGTCATTGGCAGTTCGCGCGCATTGACCGTGGCACCGATTCTGGCCATGCGGCCGGAAGTGGTGCTCGGCAGTACGCTGGCGCAACCGGCCTCGATCTATGCACAGCTGTCCCGGGCCGGGGTCCGGGTGGTTGAGATCGAGCACGCCGAGGATGTCGAGGGCTTTGCACGCGGCATGCGCGAGGTCGGCCATGCACTCGGCAAGGATGCCGCAGCCGATCGGCTTGCCGATGAGTGGCTCGCGGGCATGCGGCCGAGGCCGGCGCTCGGCCGGCGCGTGCTGCTGAGCTACGATGGCCGACTCGTCGCTGGACAGGGCACGGCAGGCGATGCGCTGATCCGCGCGGCCGGCGGCACCAACGCCGCCGCCGCGCTGACGGGGATCGTGCCGCTGTCTCCCGAAGCCTGGCTGCATGCGGCCCCCGATCTGCTGATCGTCGCCCAGCATAATCTGGCCGCGTTCGGCGGGCTGGCCGCACTGCGGGCGCGGCCAGAGTTGCGCGACAGCCCTGCGGTCAGGCATGGCCGGGTACTGGCCTGGCCGGCAGCCGATTTTCTGCGTCTCGGCGTGCACAGTCCGCAGGTGGCCGACCGGCTCCGGCGGCAATTACTGCCATGATCGCCTGGGCGCGGCCAATGGGGCTGTTGTTGCCCATGTGCATCGGTAGTGTCGTGCTGGTGTGGCTGCTCGCCGGGCTGGGCGGCGGATCCTGGCAGGTGCCGCGCTGGTCGGACCCGCTGGTGGTGGCGCTCAGGTTGCCGAGGATCGGTAACGCGATGCTGGTCGGCGCTGCGTTGTCGGTCGCCGGGGCCGCTCTGCAGGCATTGTTTCGCAATCCGCTCGCTGATCCGGGGCTGATCGGCACGTCGGCAGGCGCTGCGCTCGGCGTCACCCTGGTGCTGGCCGGTGGTTTGCCCGGCATGACGGTTCCGCTGGCCGCGTTCGCCGGCGGGCTTGCGGCGACGCTCGCCGTGCTGGCATTCAACCGCGCCGTTGGCGGCGGTCTGGCCGGTTTGCTGATTCTCGGCGTGGCGACCGGGGCCGGCTGCATGGCGGTAGTCAATCTGCTGTTGCTGCTGTCCGATGACCTGGTCTTGCGCGGCACGATGAGCTGGCTGGCCGGCAACCTCTCCGACCGCCGTGCGATGGATGCGTGGCCGCTGGCGCTCAGCATGCTTGCCGGCTTCACGCTGCTCGTGGCGCTGGCGCGCGACCTCGACTGCCTGGCGCTCGGCGACGACACTGCCGCGTCGATGGGGGTGCGCGCCGGCCGGGTACGCCTGTTGACTGCGGTCGGGACCGCGCTGCTGACAGCCGGCGCCGTGACATTGGCCGGTGTCATCGGCTTTATCGGCATGATGGTGCCGAACGCCGTCGCGCTCTGCTGCCGCACCGGCCTGCGCGGACGGTTGTTCGCATCGGCCTGGGCCGGCGCCCTGTTCCTGCTGTTGGTCGACACTCTGGGGCGCGAAGCGGCCTATCCGATCGATTTGCCGGCCGGGGTGGTCGCGGCGCTGATCGGCCCGGCATCTTTCCTGTGCTTGTTCTGGCGTTTGCGCAAGGAGATGACATGAGCGCTGCCGCGTTCGATCTGCGCTCATTGCAGGTAGTCGCCGGCGGACGGACCTTGTTTGCCTGCGGCGAATTGGCACTGCCACGCGGCGCGCTGACGATCGTCATCGGCCCGAACGGAGGGGGCAAAAGTACGCTGCTGCGTGGTCTGGCCGGATTCCATGGCCGATGCGACGGAGTTCTGTTCGGACACCGTATCTGCCCGGCGCTGGCGGCTGACGGCCGAACGCTGGCCTGGGTCGGCCAGCATCCGTCGGGCAGTGCGCTGCGGCTGCGCGACTATGTGCTGCTCGGCCGGCGGCCCATGCTCGGTCGCTGGCGCCAGGCGGGCGACGCCGATGACAACGCCGTCGAGGCGGCGCTTGTTGCGCTCGATCTTGCTGCGCATGCCGAAGTAGCCGTCGATTGTCTGTCGGGGGGCGAGCGGCAGTTGGCCGCCATCGCCCGTGCCGTGGTGCAAGAGACGCCGGCGCTATTACTCGACGAGCCAGGCAATCATCTCGACATTCACCATCAGCATCGATTGATGGCGCTGCTGCGACAGCTTGCCGAGCAGGGGCGCAGTGTGGTGTGCGTGCTGCACGACCTTGCCCTGGCCGCCCATTATGCCGACTGGCTGGTGCTGGTCGCCGATGGCCGGCTCGTGCGTGCAGGCCAACCCGACGCGGTGTTGAGCGATGGTATGCTGACCGCGCTGTTTCGCTGGCCGATCCGGGCCGAGCGCCGCAGCGGCGAGACCGGGTGGCGGATCGAGAGCTTGCCGCCGGAGCGTTAACCGGACGCGGCGCTACAGCCGGAATGGCGCGCGTCGCCTCAAACGATATTGCATTCCGGTCAGCGTGGCGGAAACGCGATCGTCGCCGACTAGTCGGCAAGCAAGGCGCTCAGACGCGCCAGATCGACATTGCCGCCGCTGACGATGATGCCGATCCGTTTGCCGGCGAGCGCCGGTGCCATCCGCCGTAGGGCGGCGAGACCGAGACAGCCGGTCGGTTCGACGATCAGCTTCATGCGCTCGGCGAAAAAGCGCATGCAGGCGACAAGTTCGGCGTCGGTGGCGGTCAACACATCGGTCACGTCGCGGCGGATGATGGGGAAGGTCAGCTGTCCCAGGTGCTGGGTTTGCGCACCATCGGCAATGGTTTGCGGCGTATCGATATGCGCGATGGCACCGGAGCGGAACGAGCGCTGACCGTCGTCGCCGGCGGCGGGTTCGACGCCGTAGAGCGCGCAATCCGGTGCCAGCGCACGTGTCGCCAGCGCGCTGCCCGCCAACAGTCCGCCGCCGCCGAGCGGCGCGAACAGTGCGTCGAGCGTGCCGGCCTCTTCGAACAGCTCCATGGCGGCCGTCCCCTGGCCGGCGATCACATCTGCATGGTCGTAGGGGGGAATCAGTGTCAGGCCATGCTGCGCGGCAAGCTCGCGGCCGATCTGTTCACGGTCTTCCTTATAGCGATCGTAAATCACGACCCTGCCGCCATAGCCTTTTGTGGCGGCTACCTTGGCCGCCGGGGCATCGTGCGGCATCACGATCGTGGCCGGAATGTCGAGCAAGCGCGCCGCCAGGGCGATGGCCTGCGCGTGGTTGCCGGAGGAAAAGGCCACCACACCGGCCCGACGCTGCTCGGGCGTGAAGCGCGATAGCGCGTTGAAGGCGCCGCGGAATTTGAACGCGCCCATGCGCTGCAGGTTTTCGCATTTGAACCAGACCTCCACGCCCAGCTCTTCTTCGAGCATGCGGGAGCGCATGACCGGCGTGCGGTGGGCATGGCCGCGGATTCGCTCCGCTGCTGCGGCGACGTCGTCGAAACTCGGTGCTACTGGCATGAAAGTGATCCTTTGTTGGCGTTTGGTGGGGGTTCAGCCGACCGGTGTGAGTGGTGGCTGACCGGCGAGCACCGCGGCGAGGTTGTCGAGGGCGGCAAAGCCCATCTTGTTGCGTGTTTCGACCGTGGCGCTGGCCATGTGCGGGGTGAGAAACACATTGGGCAAGGCGGCGAAACGCAGGTCGTAATCGGGTTCGGCGGCAAATACGTCGAGACCGGCTGCCGCGAGGCGGCCGTTGCCGAGCGCCTCGAGCAGCGCCTCTTCATCCACCAGCTGGCCGCGCGCCGTGTTGACGAATACCGCCCCCCTGGGCAGCAGTGCCAGCGTGTCGCGGTTGATGATCTGCCGTGTCGTCGCGCTGCCCGGCGCGTGCAGCGACAGAAAATCGCACTGCGGCAGCATGGCGCGAAAATCGGCGAAATACTGTGCATCGCCTTCAAGTTCGGCCGGTAGGCGGGAGCGGTTGTGATAGAGAATCTTCATGCCGAAACCACGGGCCCGTTGCGCCATTTCACGGCCGATGCGACCCATGCCGAAGATGCCCAGCGTCTTGCCGCTGACCTTTGTGCCCAGCATGTCGGCGAGGCCGAACGGCCGTCTCCAGCCCGCGCGCATCAGGTCGCGGTATTCGCCTGCGCGGCGGGCCGCACACAGCAGCAGCATCATCGCCAGGTCGGCGGTGCATTCGGTAGGTCCTTCGGGGGCGTTGGTGACCGCGATGCCGCGCGCCTTTGCTGCCGCGACATCGATCTGGTCATAGCCGGCGCTGACGGTGGCGATGATACGCACACAGGACGGCAGTGCGGCGACGAAGTCGGCCGTGACCGGCGTCGATCCGCCGACCAGCAGACCTTGCGGCTGATGGCGGGCAATGCGGGCGAGAAGCTCTGCGTTATCGGGGATGTCATCCTGGGACAGCAAGGCATCGAACTCTGCTGTGGCACGAGCGGCGACCGCTTCGGGCATGGCTCGGGCAACGACAATTCGCGGTTTCATGGTGATTTCCGGTCGGTGATGGTTGGGGATGGCTGCCGCACTCATCTGGATGACAGTCGTGACGAGTTTACACTGGCAATGATTCTGTCATTGCGTTGCCGATAGGAAAAATTGCAAGCAATTGCACTGCAGCGTGATATCGGGTTGACAGGTGGTAACGGGGTCTGCATAGTAAAACGCATGAAAAGCCCCGCTGTCATTGCCGCACGAATTATTACCACCATTCCTTGAATGGTGGGTTCGCGCACGACGTCAGTTGAACAAAAACCCGCCCTGTGGCGGGTTTTTTCATGATCCGTCCTGGGCCTGCAGATTTAGATCAGGAGCGCCCATGCCAGCGAAAAATCCATCCGAAGCCGCCGATCAATACCCGCTCAACTTGCCCGATACCCCGTTCCCGATGCGTGGCAATCTGCCTGCACGCGAGCCGGCCATGCTCAGGCAGTGGCAGGAGGGCCGGCTCTACCAGCGCCTGCGCGAGCGTGCGCGGCAGGAAAACCGGCCGAAATTCATATTGCATGACGGACCTCCCTATGCCAACGGCGAAATCCATCTCGGCCATGCGGTCAACAAGACGCTCAAGGACATGGTGGTCAAATCGAAATCGCTGGCGGGTTTCGACGCGCCCTATGTGCCGGGCTGGGACTGTCATGGTCTGCCGATCGAACACATGATCGAGAAAATCGCCAAAAACGATGCCCGCGCCGTGGCGGCGAATCCGGACATCCACGCGCGCATCGTCGCGTTCCGCCGCGAGCATGGCCTGGCCGCCCGCCTGCCTGCCGATTTTGTCCGCGCCTTGTGCCGCGACTATGCGGCGCAGCAGATCGATCTGCAACGGCAGGGCTTTATCCGCCTCGGCGTGTTGGGCGGCTGGGAGCATCCGTACCGGACCATGGATTTCCGCACCGAGGCGGATATCGTGCGCACCTTGGGCCAGATTTACGCCAATGGCTATCTGATCAAGGGTGAAAAGCCGGTGCATTGGTGCATCGAATGCGGCTCGGCCCTGGCAGAGGCAGAAGTGGAATATGAGGACAAAACCTCGCCGGCCATCGATGTCGGTTTTGCGGTGGTCGACGGCGCCGCGCTCGCTGCGGCCTTCGATCTGACCGGTACGGTCGATGATGTACTGGCGGTGATCTGGACCACCACACCATGGACCCTGCCGGCCAACCAGGCCGTTGCGGTGAACCCGGCGCTGCGCTACCGGCTGATCGCCACGTCGCGTGGCACCTTGCTCGTCGCCGCCGCACTCGCCGGGGCGGCGCTGGCCCGCTATGAGGTCAGCGATGTGCGCGTCCTGGCCGAAACCGACGGGCGGCGGCTGGAGCATCTGCGCTTGCGCCATCCCTTCCTGCCGCGTGAGGTGCCGGTCATCTGTGCGTCGCACGTCACCACCGAGGCCGGCACCGGCCTCGTGCATACCGCGCCGGCGCATGGCCTGGAAGATTTTGTCGCCGGCCGGCGCTATGACCTGCCGGTCGACAATCCGGTGAGCGACGACGGCTGCTTCAAGCCGGATGTCGCGCTGTTTGCCGGCCTGCCGGTGCGCGAGGCCGATGGGGCCGTAATCGAGACGCTGCTCGCCCATGACCGGCTGCTCGGCCGGACAACGCTGCGGCACAGCTACCCGCATTGCTGGCGGCACAAGACGCCGGTCATCTTTCGCGCCACGCCGCAATGGTTCATTGCCATGGATCGGCCGGGCACGCGGACGGCGGACTTGCGCACGCTCGCACTCGAGGCGCTGCGCGATACGGTGTTTTTCCCCGCCTGGGGGCGTACGCGGCTGGAGGCGATGATGCGCGAGCGGCCGGACTGGTGCGTATCCCGGCAGCGCAATTGGGGCGTGCCGATGCCGCTGTTCGTGCACAAGGTCAGCGGCGAATTGCATCCGCGTACCGCCGAGCTGCTCGAGCAGGTGGCGCTGCGCATCGAGCGGCATGGCATCGAAGCCTGGTTTGCGCTCGACGCGGCCGAGTTGCGTGGCGATGAGGCCGCAGACTACCGCAAGCTGTCCGATACGCTCGACGTGTGGTTCGATTCCGGCTCGACCCATTTTGCGGTACTGCGTCAGCGCGCCGGGCTTGCCTGGCCGGCCGATCTGTATCTGGAAGGTTCCGACCAGCATCGCGGCTGGTTCCAGTCTTCGTTGCTGACCGGCTGCGCCACCATCGGCCGACCGCCGTACAAGCAATTGCTGACGCATGGTTTCACCGTCGACGAGCACGGCAACAAGATGTCCAAGTCACAAGGCAACGGCATCGAGCCACAGGAAATCATCGATCGCTATGGCGCAGACATGCTGCGCCTGTGGGTGGCGAGCGCGAACTATACCAACGAGATGTCGCTGTCGCAGGAAATCCTCCAGCGCACCACCGACGTGTACCGGCGTCTGCGCAATACGCTGCGATTCCTGCTCGCCAACGTATCGGATTTTGATCCGGGCCAGCTGTTGCCGCCCGAGCGGCTGCTGACGCTCGACCGGCATGCGCTCGCACAACTCGCCGCCATGCAGCAGCGGGTGGCGGTGCTGTACGACCGCTACGAATTTCATTCGGCCGTGCAGGTGCTGCATCGCTACTGTGCCGAGGAGTTGGGGGCGTTCTATCTCGACACGATCAAGGACCGGCTCTACACCACTGGGGCAGATTCGTTGCCGCGCCGTTCGGCGCAAAGCGTGCTGTGGCATGTCGCCCAGGTGCTGCTGCGCCTGTTGGCGCCCATCGTGTCGTTCACCGCGCACGAGGGTTGGGAAGTGCTCAACGGCGGCCAGGACAGCGTATTTTTGGCGACTTACCATCGGGTGCCGGCAGTGGACGATGCGGCGGCACTCGACGCGCGCTTTGCGCTGATCCGCGCAGCACGCGCGCTGGTTTTGAAGGAAATCGAGTCGTTGCGGGCGGGCGGCGGGCTGCGGGCCAACCTGCAGGCCGAAGTGGAGATCGATGCCGACGGCGCACTATACGCGGCGCTTGCCTCGCTCGGCGCCGAGCTGCACTTCGTGTTCGGCGTTTCGCAAGCGACCCTGCGACAGCGCGCATTTGCCGTGCGGGTCAGGGTTTCGGCTGAGGCAAGGTGTCGGCGCTGCTGGCATCATTCGCCATCGGTTGGCAGCGTGGCCGGCCATCCGGGCTTATGCGCGCGCTGCGATGGCAATCTGCATGGCGATGGAGAGGTCAGGCTGCATGTGTGAGCGGCGGGCAGGTGGCCCGTGTTCGCGCCCGGGCTAGGCGGCCGATTGTTGTGAAGAGACGGCGATGCCGGCCGGTTGCATTTCGACAGCGTCCGGCCGGTATCCCATCGCCGCAAAAGCCTGCAATACCTGCTCTGCGCTGTAATAGGCGTTGGAGCCGGTGACCAGGCTTTGATCGGACGACAATATTCCTGCCCACTTACCATCTGCGACTGGATAGACCAAGAGTGTGAGCATGCTGTGCTTCCTGCGGACACTTTCCATTTTTAGCTTACTTGTTAAATCAAAAAGAATGGATAGTGACAAATACGTATGCATGCATGGTTCTGGTCCAACAGACAGGGCTGCGGGCGGCAATATCGTCAGTGCAGATAACTTTGCTGGCATGCTGTCGACGGATATACGGCTTGGGCGGAGAGTTGCGTCTGGCTGAACATTTCCCGCGCTTCAAGCTTGCCGTCGATTACCAGTCTGGCCAGCGCCTGCGCTTGTTCCCGAGCCTCACTGCCGGATTTGCAGTCGGTTGCGGCCAACGGGATGTAGAGGCGGAATGTGCCGGTTTCATCTACGATGCGGGCATTGCCATCGTAGCTCCCGGCACCCATGGGAATAATCGTTACCTCGATTACATGATTTTTGTAGTGCATGCTTGACCCCCGCTATTCGTTTATTTTCGGCCCTTTATTCACCTTTGTTTTTACCTGGCGATAACGCCAAGTTTTCACCGGGCCGCAAACTCGGTTGGAATGTCGTGTTTTGCAATGCAACATTGCTTACGATGCTCTGTATGTAAATTCAATGTCAATAGTCAATTTTGCTATTTTTCTGAATGTCATGACCTGTGGCATGGCCTGCCATCAGATTTTCTTTCGCTGGAAATGACTTTTGTTTTCAGTGGCATGCATTTCCATTGTGTCGATGTTTATGTCTATTCCGGCGTGTCAATCTTTCCTGATGGTGAAAAGTACGTGACGGTTTTGTGATTCATGCTTGGCCATAAGCTGGCAACGCAGGCGCACGGTGTACCGGCGCTATATGAATGCGGAGAGTGTGTTGATCTTGCCTTGATGAATATGCTTATTTAATTCAACATGACGATTCACGATTCAGGTGCTGTGCCGGTGTTTGCCGGCGCGGTGAAACGGGAAGCCGGTGCCGCTCTGTTCCGAGCCATGCCGGCGCAGCCCCCGCTGCTGTAGGCCCGACGAGTCCACCGCATGCCACTGCGCAATCCGCGCGGGAAGGTTGGTGGAGGAGGATGAAGGCAAGCCAGAAGACCGGCCTGAGTCAAGCGAGGTACCTCTCCCTGGGGTGTGGGACGGGGCCTTGGCTGGCGGCTGTGCGCGCCAGGCCTGGCTGGCTTTCGTCTTTGCTTCCTGTGATGGTGCCGATCAAGTGTGCAGGTGCGCGTCTTCTGGCGGATGCGTGTCTGTGCTGTCCGTCGTGTCGGAGGGGCATGCGGATGCACAACAGGAGCCAAAATGCATATTGAAGACGGGATCCTTTCCCCTGCGGCGTGTGTGGTCTGGTATGCCGCCACCGCCGTATTCGTCATTCCCGGCATCGTCGAGATCAAACGCCGTACACGGGAAAATCTGGCCTACAAGCCCTTTCTCGCCATGGTCGGTGTCGCGGTGTTCGTGATTTCGGCCATGCATCTGCCGGTACCGGTGACCGGCTCATGTTCCCACCCCTGCGGTACGGCGTTGGCGGCGATCATCGTCGGGCCGTTTGCGTCGGTGGTGATTTCCACCATCGTGCTGTTCTTCCAGGCGGTATTTCTCGGCCATGGCGGCATTACCACCATCGGCGCCAATACCTTCTCCATGGGCATTGCCGGCGCCCTGTCGGGATATCTGCTCTGGAGGGGGCTGCGCGCCATGCGTTGCCCGTTGTGGCTTGCGGCCGGTATGGCCGGTCTGGTCGGCGACCTGATGACATATTTCGTCAGTGCCTTCGAGCTGGCCGCGAGTCTGCACGGCAACGTACCGCTGTGGCAGCAGTGGATGATTTTCTTCATGGGCTATGCGCCGACCCAGATACCGCTCGCGATTGCCGAAGCGGTCTTCACCGTGGCGGTGCTGCAGGCGATGCTCAATCGCCGCCCCGACCTGCTCGCCGGCGTATTGCGGCAGAAGGGGGCCTGATCATGACCGACAGGACAGATTCCGTTGCCGGCGACGTGACCGATACGCACTTTTTCGACGGCTTCACCCGCACCATGCTGGCAGTGATGTTCATGTTGCTGCTGTTCATTTTCGTCTCGGGCAAGTACATGTCTGCGCATCGCATGGAAGCAGGCGGTACCGACGACAAGGTCAACAACCTGGCGACCGAGGTTTCGCGCGGCGAACATCACCCGTTTATCGAGTTGCCCGGCGATGCCCAGGTCGGCGCGTTCTCGATCGCCAATTTTTTCGCCGGTCTGATCGTCGGCCATCACTGGTCGCGTTTGTTCGGCTCGCGCCGGCGGCGCGACGGACGGAACGAAACCTAAGCCATGATGCTGCCGCCAAGTGCTGATCATGGCTCCAGTGTGCTGCACCGGCTGGACGGCCGAGTGAAAACCATCGCCCTGCTCGCTGCCGTCGTGCTGGCGTCCTGCCTGCACCATTGGTGGCTCGCGCTCGGTCTGTGGCTGGCGGCGGCTTTCTGCTTCCCCCTGCTCGGGTTGAACAGCCGGGCGTTGTGTGCCCGGCTGTCGATGCCGTTCGGCATTGCCTGGGTGGTTCTGCTCAGCGTACTGCTCACCCATGGCAGTCACCCGCTGTTTACCTTGCAGCTCGGGCCGTTGACGCTGATTGCCCGGCAAGAAGGCGCCTGCGAGGGGGGGCTGCTGTTTTGCCGCATCATGGCTGCCGTGACCCTGGCTGCGCTGCTTGCCATGAGCACACCGATGATCGAGATCCTCGAGACCTTGCGCCTGTGCAAGATTCCCGCTGTGGTGATCGACATCGCCGACATGATGTATCGCTATCTGTTCATCATTGAAGACACCGCACAGACAATGCGGCGCGCCCGGCAAAGCCGGCTGGGCGACTGCGCCGGCTGGGCGGGTCGGGTCGGCGATGTCGGTCGCATTGCCAGCAGCATCATGGTTCGCTCGCTGGAGCGCAGCACGCGCATCTATCAGGCAATGCTTGCCCGCGGCTATAACGAGTCGGGCCGCGAGCTGCCTTTTTTCCCTCATCCCGTGCCGGTGCGAGATCGTCTTGCCGGCGGAATCTTCGGTCTGGTCCTCGCCGCACTCGCGGCGGCAAATGCCTGGCTGGCCTGAAAGAGCACGTCATGTCTCTGATCGATTTACAGCAGGTGTCGTTTTCCTATCGTGCGGGCCCAAAGGTGCTCGACGGGGTTTCCCTGTCCATTGCGGCGGGCGAGCGCGTCGCCATCATGGGGCCGAACGGTGCGGGCAAGTCCACCCTGTTCCAGATGCTCAATGGTCTGTTGCGTCCGGACAGCGGACACGTGCACGTTGGCGGACTGGCCTTGGAGGACGGACGGCTTGCCGACGTGCGCCGTCGTGTCGGCATGGTGTTCCAGGATGCCGATGACCAGTTGTTCAATGCCACGGTCTACCGCGAAGTGGCCTATGGCCCGGTCAATATGGGCTTGACGGCAGAGGAGCGCGAAGAGCGGGTGCGCTGGGCGCTTGAGGTGGTCGGTATGACGGACTTCATCGACAAGACGCCGTTCAATCTGAGCGGCGGCGAGAAGAAACGCATTGCGTTGGCTTCGGTGCTGGCGATGCGACCGCAGATTCTGGTTCTCGACGAACCGACCAATGCGCTCGATCCGAAGGGGGCGAGCCAGCTGGTGACACTGCTCAACCATATCAATCGCGAGCAAGGCATCACCTTGCTGTTCGCCACGCACGACGTCGATATCGTGCCGCTGCTGGCTGACCGGGTCGTGTTGATGCACCACGGCCGGCTGCGTGCCGTCGGCAGTCCGGCCGAAGTGTTCCGGCAGAAGGATTTGCTGCGCAGCATGGATCTGCGTCTGCCGCGCGTCGCGCATCTGGCCGAGATCCTGATGCGCGACGGCGTGTTGCCTTCGGGAGATCTGCCACTGAGCATCGGCGAGGCGCGGGCCTTGTTCGCCCGCTCGCTGGCGGCGGATGACTGTGCTTAACCGGCGCTGGCGAAACGCGCCGGTTCGCGCGCGAAGCATTGCTGCAGATGCAGGCAGAGGTCGCGGATAGCCCGGTCGCGCGGTCCCAGCCGGCGTGTGACGAGCCAGAGGCTGCGCGCCGGCGGTGCGGCGAGCTGGGGGCAGAAGCTCAGTCCGGCTTGGCCGTGAGCGATGAAATGGGGCAGCAGGGCGATGCCGGCGCCGGCCGCGGCTGCATCGCCCTGGCTGCCCTGGTTATCGGAGCGAAAGGCGATGCGCGCGCGCGGAAAGTGGCTGCGCAGCCATTGCGCTTCCGGCAAGTGGGCATGGGCTTCGTCGAAACCGACGAAAACCGGAGTGACGCCACTGTCGAGCCGGGCGATCCAGTCGCGGTTTGCGTAGAAGCCGAAGCCGATTTCGGCGACCTGTCGGGCGACGATCGCGCCGTCCTCGGGACGGCCGAGGCGCAGGGCGATATCGGTTTCATGCCGTTCCAGACTGACGATGCGGCTGTCGGTGACGATTTCGATGTCGAGACCCGCCTGTCCGGCCGCATGGCTGGCGAGCCATGGGATGAGTACGGACCGGGCGAGGCTCGTCGTCGTGTTGACCCGTACCAGCGCCGCATGCTGCGTGTGGTCCTCGCTGCGCAGCAGCGCAAACGAAGCCGCTTCCATCTCGCTGGCGGCGGTCAGCGCGCGCTGACCGTCGCCGGTCAGCACATAGCCGTCGGTGCGGCGTTCCACCAGTCGGCAGCCGAGCGTTGCCTCCAGCGATGCGATGCGGCGTGCCACGGTCGCATGGGTGACCGCGAGCGCGCGGGCCGCCGCGGATAGGCTGCCATGCCTGGCGAGGGCGACGAAGACGCGCACGTCTTCCCAGTCTGCTGTTGAACGAAATTTAACCGTCATTGTTAAACTTTAGCTAATTTTCAATCAGCAAGCCAATGGCTAGGCTGACGGTACGAACTTTGTAACCGGAGACCGAATGTCATGGCGACTGCCCCGCGTATCACCATCACCCTGATCGGCGGACCGACCGCGCTGATCGAAATCGACGGCTTGCATCTACTCACCGATCCCACTTTCGACCCGCCCGGCCTCTACCAGCGCGCTCCGGTGCATTTCGAAAAGACGACCGGTCCGGCGATCGCGGCCGACGCGCTTGGTCCGATCGATGCCGTGCTGCTCACGCACGATCAGCATCTCGACAATCTCGACCACGCCGGTCGCGCACTGCTCGCCGACGTGCCGATGACCTACACGACGCCGGCCGGCGCCACACGGCTGGCGGCCAATGCGGTGGGGCTGGCTCCGTTCGAAACCTGCACGCTGACCGGCCGCAGCGGTCGGCAACTGCTGGTCACGGCAGTGCCGGCGCGGCACGGGCCGCCCGGCATCGAGCCGATTTCCGGCGATGTGACCGGCTTCGTGCTCGGTAGCGCCGCAGCCGGCGACGCGCTCTATGTGAGCGGCGACACGGTCTGGTACCACGGCACGGCCGAGGTCGCGCGCCGTTTTGCGCCGCGAGCGGTCATGCTGTTTACCGGTTCGGCCGAACCGCGCGGCTGCTTTCACATGACCATGGACAGCAACGACGCCATCGAAGCGGCACATGCGTTTCCACACGCGGCGCTCTTCGCCGTGCATAACGAGGGCTGGGTGCATTTCCGCGAGAGTGCCGCCGATCTGGCCGCGTCGTTCGCCACCCTGGGACTCGGCCACCGGCTGACGACATTGCAGCGTGGACTGCCGACACATTTCGATTGAGGCCGGCGGCTGGATGCCGAGTGGAAATCCTCTATAAAAAGGAGTAGCTGAGGATGAAACATGGGTATCTCTTTTTTGCCGTACGTCAGGCTGATCGGCGGGGGCATGCTGCTCCTGCTGGCCCTGCCTGTCCGACCCGCCGCGCTGATGGTCTATACCGGACCGGTGCCGGATTACATGATCAGCACGGGCGTGAGCCTGGACAGCTCGTCGGGACTGAGCATCGAGATTCTGGCCGGTGCGTTGCGTGCGGCGCATATCACTGTGCGCATGGAGCCGGCCATGCCCTGGACGCGTGCGCAGGCCGTCGCAGTGCATCAAGCGGGGGCGATTTTGCCGGGGTTGACCCGGACCAGTGTGCGCGAAAGGCAGTGGAAGTGGCTGACCGTCACCTATGTCGAGCGTATCTATGCGGTGACGCTGGGCGGCAAACCCGACTGTACGAGCCTGGCCTGTATGAAACGGAACGGTCTGCGGGTCGGAGTCCGTCTTGGTTCTGGCACGGCCTCCTTGCTGCGTAGCATCGGCATCTCCCCCGACGAAGCGATCGATACCGATACCAGTTTCAGCCAGCTGGCGAGTGGCAAGATCGATGTGCTGCTGGTGCAGAAACTGGCGGTGCGGCCGGCACTGCAGTCGCTTGCCCATGGGGAGCACAGCAAATATCTCGCGCCGTTGATTCCGCAATTGCACTACAGCCTGCTCGGCGACGAGATTCCGCAATGGCTGGTGGTATCGCGGCTGACTTCCGACGACGATGCGCGGCGTCTCCGGCTGGCGATGGACGCCTTCAGACAAAGTGCCCAATACCGGGCGATCATCACCAAATATCAGAACATGGTTCCGCTGCCGCGGGCATACTGATCGGCAACTCATGATTGCCGGAGACGGAAATGCTGCTGCGAGAGCCTATTCATGGCGATATCGATCTCAGCCCGCTGGAGGTCGCACTCATCGACCAGGCCGAGATGCAGAGGCTGCGCGGCATCAAGCAGCTCGGGACTGCGGCGCTGGTCTACCCGGGCGCCGTGCACAGCCGCTTTGATCACTCGATCGGTGTGTGCGCGTTGGCGCATCGCATCATCGGCCACTTGCGCAGCGGTGGGCAGCGGATCTCGGCCCGGCAGGAAGCCGAGGTCGGCGTGGCGGCGCTTCTGCACGATGTCACCCACGTGCCGTACGGTCATACGCTGGAAGACGAACGACGCCTGTTCCCCCGGCATGACAAGGGATCGCGGCTGGCTGATCTGCTCGCCGGACCGCTGGGAGAGACATTGGCCGCGCATGACATGCGCGACACGATAGCCGGTCTGCTCGGCGCTACGCCGCTCGAGTCTCCGCGCTGGATGCAGGACATCGTTTCCGGCGCCATCGATGCCGACCTGCTCGATTATTTGCGCCGTGACAGTTTTTTCACCGGCCTGGCGCACGACTATGACGATCGTATCTTGCGCGCCTTCTCGCTTGGCGAAGGCCGGCTTGCCATGCGGCTGGTAAAGCACGGCATGGACCGTCCGGATGCGCGTTCGGAAATCATCCAGGTCTTGCGCCTGCGCTATTTCCTCACCGAGCGCGTCTATACCCACCACACCAAGGTCGTTGCCGGGGCGATGATCTCCAAGGCGGTCGAACTCGCGCTGACCCATGGCGAACTGACGGAGGCCGATCTGCTCTTGCTCAACGACTGGACCCTGCTCGACCGCTTGCAACATGCGCGCGCGCCGGGTGCTGCGTCGCTGGCGCGGCGGGTCGAGCGTCGCGAGCTGCTCAAGCGCGGCTATGTACTGTCGGGTCGCGGCGTAGCGCCACATCTGCGGGGAGAGTGGGTTGAACGCTATCACCATGACGGTGCTGCGCGCGCCGATGCCGAGCAGCAAATTGCGGCAGCGCTCGAGGTTCCGTTCGATGCGGTGGTGGTGTACTGTCCGGCGCTGACCGTCATGAAAGAGGCTGCGGTGCCGGTGCTGACCCGGCGCGGGCTGTGTCTGCTCAACGACCCCGGGGACGAGTCGGGTGACGAGATCGATGCGCTGCAGGCGCGTTATGCCGGCCTGTGGCGGTTTTATGTATTCGTGCCGGCCGAGGTCGCATCGCGTGCGGCGGTGGTATGTCAGCAGTTGTTCGGTCCGGAGTCCGAATACTACGCGTCGCGCTAGCGGATCGAAACGAAAAAAGCCGCCCCTTGCAGGGCGGCTTTTGCATGGTGCCGTTCAGTGGCAAGCCGGATCAGGCGCCTTCGAACAACCACTGTTCGCTGACATCGCTCGACAGCTGCGACATCACGCTGTTGGTCAGTTGATCGGTCAGGGCGAATACCTGTTCGACGGTGTGGTTGGTGAAGTCATCCAGCATCTTCTGTGCACGCTTCGGATTCTTGGCATACACCTTGATGTATTCCGGCTCGAACTTCGCTTGCTGCGCGCGGATATCGTCGGCCAGCTTGGCGTAGGCATCCTTCACTTGCGGCGAGTATTTCGGGAAGTTCTGCATCACCAGCGTCTGCAGCTTGCGGAATTTCCACCATGCCGAGTCGTTATCGGCCTGATCGGTGCCAAGCTGATAGGCCTTCGGAATCGTTGCACCCTGATAGAGCGGTACATAGATCCCCAGCGCAGTCATGCCGAGCAGGGTGTTTTGCACCGCGGCGATCGGTGCCGGCACATTGGCGCGGATCGATACCACGTGCGATTCCTGCGCGCGGAAGACCGAAATCGGACGGTATTGGGTCTTCGGATTATTGGTCGAATACGGATCGAATTCGGCACCCTGACCCTGATAGTGGTTTTGCAGTGCGCTTTCCACATCCGCGACCGACAGCTTGTGATCCGGGGCGAGGAACATCGGCGCATTGCCGTCCTTGTAGCTGTCGCTCTTGAAGCTCGGGGTGAACAGCTGTTGCATGGTCCAGACGCGACGATAATTGTAGGTCACGTCGTTGGCCACATCCTGGGTGTAGGCGGCAAAGAAGTTGAACTTGCCGTCGGTCGGGGCCGTCGCGAGGCCATTCTTGACGGCCACGTCGACCAGATTGGCCGAGTGCATCACATTGGCGCCGTCGTTCAGGTCCACTTGGTGGATACGGCCCTGGTTGGCGGATACGAAGTATTGATTGTCCGGAATGCGGATGGCTACCCATTGGTGGCCGCCGCCGTTTTCCAGATACCAGGCTTCGTTGTGATCGACGAAAGCGATACCGAAGCCTTCGGCCGAACCGATGGTGTCGATGATGTGGCCGAGGATCTGCACGCCTTCGCGGGCGCTGTGCATTTGCGGCAGCAGGATGCTGGTCACTTCGCTTTCGGTGATGCCGGTATCGGCCACATACGGATCCGCCTTCAGCGCCTTGTCGCTGCTGTAGATGGTCTCGGTTGCGGACATGGTCACGCCCGCCGAGTTGGTACCGATTTCTTCGTAGGATTTGTTCTTACCGTCAAAGTCCGGCATGCCGGTATAGGCCAGCAAATGGTCGGGCATCTGATAGGTGAACTTGGCCGTTTGGGCGGACTGGAACAGATAACCCTTTTCCATCGCCGGATGGCGGACATAGTGCACCGGGTGGTTACCCTTGCTGCCATCTTCGTTACGGGCGACGATGATCGAACCGTCCGCCGAAACCTGCTTGCCGACGATGATGGTGGAGCAGGCAAAACTGCCGGCTACACAGGAAAGCCCAAGCACCGCCAGGGCGATTTTCTTCATAATCATGACAACACTCCGCTCTCTTTTTCAGACAAAAACAGGCACAGGATAGCGCTGTATCGGTCGGTGGCAATCGAATCGTTCCACGAAAATTAGAAAATCAGCAATTAATTAATCTAGGTCATGTTTGCCCGTCGGCGGTGAGAAAAAAATGCAACATATCTGTCACGTTCGTCATGTTCAGCTTGTTTTTGGCCATCAGGCGTTGCTTCCCCCGGACGCTACGAAAGAAAACCGTTGCAAATCGGTGCGCAGGGTCCAACCCAGATGCTGCCAGAAGGCTGCGCCGTTTTCGTTGCTGCGCAGGACATCGAGATGGCTTTTGGCGATGCCCTCCTTGCCGAGCGCTTCGATGCAGTGGTGCACCAGTGCACGTGCAATACCATTGCGGCGCATGTCGGTGCTGACCACCAGATGCTGCAAATATCCGCGCCGGCCGTCGTGGCCGGACATGATGCAGCCGGCCAGCCTGCCATCGGCCAGCGCGACGAAGCTCAGGCCCGGATTGCGCTGCAGATAACGCGCGGTGGCGTCGCGCGAATCGGCGTCGCGGAAGGTGACGCCCGGGGTCTGTTTCAGCAGATCGATCACGGCGTCGTAATCGGAGATGGTCATGCTACGGATCATGTACGGTTGCATGGTTGGGTCCCTGAGGTTGATATCCGTCCAGTTAACCATGATGCTGCCCCGGTCTGCCGGCGGATGTCCGTTTGCCATATTTCCCTGTCCCGTTTGTCATGGCGAGACGTTGTGTCAGACGGAATACAGTCATGCGGCACATGGATGGTGTCCTGAGCGCATTCCCGTTAGAGTAAGCAATGTCATAAATCACAGTGCAACGGTACCGTCGTCGCCGGCCATCCGTTGCGATGCCTGTCTCATGAACCAGTCCACAGCTACTTCCTCACGCCGCCGCGTCTTGCTGGCCGCTTGCAGTGCCCACGCCATCCATGACGGTCTGACCGACCTCATCTACGTACTGCTGCCCGTCTGGCAGGCACAGTTCGCCATCAGCTATGCGCTGGTCGGCCTGCTGCGCGGTGCCTACTCCGGCATGATGGCCGGTTTCCAGCTGCTGGCGAGCCGTGCAGCGCGGCGCTGGGGGCGGGTGCGCCTGCTGGTGGGCGGCACGGCGCTGGCCGGCTGCGCCTATCTGCTCGCCGGTCAGGCCGGCGGACTCGCCGCATTGCTGCTGGCCCTGCTGCTTGGCGGCCTGGGGGCCAGCACGCAGCACCCGCTGGCCTCATCGATGGTGGCCGACAGCCACGCGGCCGGCGGCGAGGTCAAGCAGGCGCTGGCCAACTACAACTTTGCCGGCGATATCGGCAAGACGCTGATTCCGGCGCTGGTCGGGCTGCTGCTGACGGTATTGAGCTGGCGCGCCAGCGTGAGCCTGATCGGCATCCTGGGCCTCGCCGCCGCGCTGTTGCTGTGGTGGCTGATTCCTGCCCGGCCCATCGTTGCGGTGCAAGCGAACGATGTCCGACAGACGGAGGGCGGCAGTGGCTCGGCCTGGGGACTGCGCGCACTGCTGGCGACCGGCGCCATCGATAGCGCTGTGCGGATGGGTTTTCTGACGTTCTTGCCGTTTCTGCTCAAGAGCAAGGGAGCGGGCACTGCCGGCATCGGTTTCGCGCTGTCGCTGTTGTTTGTCGGCGGCGCATTCGGCAAGCTGGCTTGCGGCTATCTCGGCGTGCGCATCGGCATGATGAAAACGGTCTGGCTGACCGAGTCGGCCACTGCGCTCCTGATCGTGCTGGCCGTCTGGCTGCCGCTCGACGGCGTGATGGTGATGTTGCCGCTGCTCGGCCTGGCACTCAACGGCACCTCGTCGGTGCTGTACGGCACGGTACCGGAACTGGCCGGCGCAGGTCGACGCGAGCACGCGTTTGCGCTGTTCTACACCGGCACCATTGGCGGCGGTGCGCTCGCACCGGTGCTGTTCGGCCGGCTGGGCGATCTGGCCGGCGTACCGGTGGCGATCTTCGCGCTGGCCTGCGTGCTGCTGTTGACGCTGCCGCTGTCGTGGCGGGTCGAGCGCGGACTCGCGTCCTGAGCTTCAGGACTTCCCGTCCAGCTTCGGATGTCGTGCGGCCAACTGGCGGATCAAGGCCTGGGCGCCGCCGGCGCTGGCAAGCGCGGACGGCTCGGCTATGGGCAGCGCTTGCGCTGCCGAAGCTTTTTGCCTGGCCAATTCGACGGTCGCCGCCAGGTGGGTGAAGCCGTTGAGAAATCCGCTCGCCGGGCCTGTGTCGCCCGTGCCGGGCACCCTGTCCGTCATCCGTTCCGCCGCGGCGATCGCTGCCGGTCTCTCCTTCAGCATTGCCAGCAGCGGCTGGTCATCGTCGCGCGCCGTGGCGAGGGTAAACAGCGGCGCGAGCGAGGCGGCGGTGCGGTCGCGTTCGGTCAGCGAGGTTTTACCGGCGGTCCGCAGTGCGGTGGCGAGCGGCGGAAACAGATCGACGAGGGTGCGGATCACCGAGCTATGGTCATACTCCGCACCATCGGCGCCGGCGGCGACGATGGTGCCTTGCTCCACCAGCGGCGACACCAGTACCGCCGGCACCCGTACGCCGAGTCGGGTGAAGGTGCACTGTTGCGGTGCGGCGGCGCGGCTGTGGTTACGATCGTCGTCGCCGGGTGCGGCGCAGACGGGAGGCGGGACATGGTCGAAGAATCCGCCATGCTCGTCGTAGAGAATCAACAAAGCGCTCCGTGGCCAGAGCGGCGCGGTGCGGATTTGCTGGTAGACCCAGTTGATCAACGCGTCACCCGCCGACACCGTGCCGGAGGCGTGTTGCGAGTTGCCGTTGTCGAATCCGTTGACTGCGTCGTAGGCGGGTTCGATGAAGACGTAGGGCGGCATGTCGCCGCTGGCCAGATCGTCCGGCAGCTTTTTCAGCCAACGGAAATGATCGTCGTCCGGATCGACGAAGCGTTCGCCCATGCCCTTGATGGCCAGCGCCTGCGGCAGCAGATCGTCGTGATAGATGCGCCAGCCTATGCCGGCCTTGTCGAGCCAGTCATAAATGGTGCCGTGCTGGAAATCGAAGCCGAGATCATGCAGCGCGACGGCTTCGAGCGACGTGAGTGAGCCCGGGCTGTTGTCGAGCCCGCCCGAAGTTGCAGCATGGACGAAAAAGCGGTTCGGCCAGGTCGGGCCGGGCATGGAGGAAAACCAGCGTTGCAACAGGCAGTATTCGCCGGCGAGCAGGCGCAGCACGCCGGTCTCGGGTGCGGTGGCCGGGAAACAGCGCAGCGCTTCGGCACCGTTCGCCAGGTAGAAACCCTGCATGGTGACCGGGCTGTCATCACTGTCTGCCGGTGCATGAAGTTGCCGGCGTACTGCCGGATACTCGTGATCGATGTCGTTCATCCGGTCGACGGCGTCATCGCTGATGGCAGCGGTAGTCGTGCCGCTGTCCACGAGAACGCGGGCGGTGGTGCTGGTGCCGTCGATGGCGGGGTTGTTGCAAAAGCCGAGCAGATGATCGAACGAGCGGTTTTCCATCATCAGCGTGAAGAAATGTTCGACTGCCATGGGGCGCTCCATAACGCGCGGCGGCGCACCATGACGGCAGGCGTGGCCGGCTGCGTTGAACCTGACACTAGCGGAACTATAGCCGGCGAAGCGGTGTATTCGCCGCCAACCTGACCGCTTGGCCAGGCGGTGCGGGGAGGCTCGTCGCGCAGGTCGGTAGCACGGCAAGCCAGACATCGCTGATTTGCGGTGGCGCGAGCGGTTTTGCCCGGCACCGTGTGCCTGTGCTAGCATCTTCTCCAGATTTCATTCCAAGGACTTATTCGACATGAGCAACCTCCTCGCCTGATGCCCCATCGGGGGCCGGAGCCGCCACGGCGGTAGTCAGACCCTTACGCGAGATGCCACATGTCGATGATTCAATTACAGGGCGTTTGCCTTGCCTTTCCGCATAAAACCTGTTTTTCCAACTTTGATGGCCACATCGATTGGGGCCAGCGCATTGCCATTGTCGGTGATAACGGCAGCGGCAAATCGTCGCTGTTGCGGCTGCTGCATGGCGGACAGACGCCACAGGCCGGTCTGGTGCGCCGCCCGGTCGATCTGCGTATCGGCCATGTGCCGCAGGTCCTCGCGGCGCAACATGGACTGAGCGGTGGTCAGCAGCTCAACCAGGCGTTGAGCCAGGCGCTGGCCGGTCAGCCGGATCTGCTGTTGCTCGACGAACCGACCAATCATCTCGATGCCGACAACCGCCGCAGCCTGTGCCGCATGCTGCGCCACTTCTACGGCGCCATCGTGCTGGTGTCGCACGATGTGGCGCTGGTAGATGAAATTTGCGATACGGTCTGGTTGCTCGAGCGGGGCGAGCTGCAGGTGCATTCCGGCCGCTATACCGATCTGTGCGCCGAGCGTGCGCAGCAGCGCGAGCGCATCGAAAGGCAAGTGGACGAGGTGAAGCGCGCCCGGACGGCGGCGCACGATGCGCGCATGCAGGAACAGCAGCGCGCCAGCAAGGCGCGCGCGCGCGGCGAGCGTGCCATTGCCGAGCACAAGTGGCCGACGGTCAAGTCGATGACCAAGCTGGGGCGCGGCAACGAAACGGCCGGCCGTCGCCAGGCGGCGCTTGTCGAGCGCCAGCAGGATCTGGGTCGGCAACTGGAAGCGCTGCGCCAGCCACCTGCGCTGGTGCCGCGTTTTAACCTGACTCCGGCGACGCAGGCGCAGGGCGTAGTGGTGCAGATCAGTGGCGGCGAGGCCGGCTATGCGCAGCAGCGGGTGGTGACGGGAATTCACCTGAAGCTGTCGACCGGCGAGCGGCTGGCGCTGACCGGGCGCAACGGTTGCGGCAAGTCGACGCTGGCGATGGCGATCGCCGGCCGGGCGCCGGCCGAGCGGCTGGCCGGTACGTGGATCACGCCGGATGGCGGCGAAATCGGCTATCTGGATCAGCATTACGCTGTCTTGCAGACTGGCATGACGGTATTGCAGACCTTGCGCCAGGTGGCGCCGGCCTGGTCGGAGCAGCAATTGCGCCACAGACTGAGCGATTTTCTCTTCTGCAGCGACGCGGCCGTGCAGGCCGATGTGGCGACCCTGTCGGGCGGCGAGAGAGCCCGTCTGGCGCTGGCCTGCATCGCTGCGCGACCGCCGCGCCTGCTGCTGCTCGACGAGGTAAGCAACAACCTCGACCTCACTGCCAGGCAGCATGTCATCGAGGTGCTGCGCGCTTATCCGGGGACGATGTTGCTGATCTCGCACGATGCGGCATTCCTGCAGGACTTGGGCGAAGTGGAATGCTATCCGCTGACAGGGCCGGCTTAGGCCGGGCCGTGGGTCAGCTCGGTGGGCAGTTGTTCAGCCACTGGTCCCAGCTCGGTATCGGCTGCAGCTTGCCGAGCATGAAATCGATGAAGGTGCGTACCTTGGGGTTGCTGTAACGGCTGGGGAAATACAGCGCATACAGCCCGTGCGTCGCATGGGTCACGCTGTCGCCGAGCGTGATGGGAACCATATCGCCGACATCGATGTGCTTGCCGAGCAAATAGGTGGGCAAATAAGCGATGCCCTGATTCTGCAGTGCGGCCTCCATTAATATGAGGCTGCTGTTTGCCTGAATCGGTGTTCTGACTTTCAGGTGGGAGGTCAGCCCTCTTTCGTTGGTAAATCGAATATCCGGGGTCAAACCAGGGTAGGACAATAAATGATGATTGCCAAGATCGGCAATGGATTGCGGTGTTCCATGCCTTTCAATATATTCCGGGCTTGCGCAATATGACCAGTTTATTGTTGATAATTTGCGCATCGCCTGATTAATTGGCGGACTGGATGTTATTCTCAGTGCAATATCAAAATCCGCTTCATTTAAATTGACAAATCCGTCGCTCAGATCAAGATATACATCGACATCCTGATAGCTTTTTCGATATTCGTTGATAAATGAAATCAGATGCGAATAGCCGAAGGCAATCGAACAGGTAATGCGTAATTCACCCTGCGGGTGGTCATAAAAACTGGCTGCCGCATCGATCGATTCGTCCAGCTCTTGCAGCAGTTTTACCGCGCGGCCATAAAAATAGCGCCCCGCGTCTGTCAGGGCGAAACTGCGCGTCGTGCGCTTCAACAGCGTGGTGCCGAGCAATGTTTCCAGGTTCGCCAGCCCCTTGCTGATGGCCGATGGCGATACGTGCAGCTGGTCGCTCGCTTCTTTCAGCCCGCCGCATTCGACGATTTTTACCAGTGCTTCCAACTGCTTTAACGAGACAAGGTTACGCATCGTTTCCTTTTCCTCATTAATGAAATGAATAAAAGGCATTAAAACCGTATTGCATATTTTGCCTTGCGGGCCAACAATCACCGCGTCTGTCAGAAACAATAAACAACAGGCAGAGTTTAGCGATTTTCTTTCGTAAACTCAATCGCGATATCAGTGTCATCCATTTTGAATAAAAGTATTGAATGGACGTCTTGACCAATAAATGACGCGGTATGCGCAGGCACGCAGGGTTTCATCCATGTCAAGTAGTTTTAGGTCTGCCGTCTTGTAACTCCTATTGCAGGCAAGTTTCAAAAACGAGGCATGAGGAATTATTTATGTGGAAAATATTTGAAACATACAAATCATCGTTCATTCTATTGTTATCGATGGTTATCGGCGGGGTGGTCGGGATTTATGCGCCAGGACTGGCGGGCAAGGTCGAGCCAATCGGCAAAGTATTCCTGAATCTGTTGTTCGTGGTGATCGTGCCGCTGGTGGCCGTCAGCGTGACTTCATCCATTTCGGGCATGACCGATCTGAAGAGTCTCGGCCGCATCTTGATCATCGTGTTTGTCATCGCCATCGCAATGGCGTTGATTCCGGCCATCGGCATCGTCGGGCTGGCGGCGCTTTTCGATCCGGCCCAGGGTGTCAAAATGGCCATGCCGAGCCATTTCTCCGGTGGTAGCGGCAGTATGGATTTCGTCAGCATGGTGTCTGCCAATGACTTTGTCGGCCTGCTGTCCAAGTCGCATATCCTGCCGCTGATCATCGTTTGTGTGATCGTCGGCATCGCCATCGGCCAATCGGGCGAGCGCGGCCGAAAGACTGCCGAATTGCTCGACAGTCTCAATGCAGTGATCATGAAGGTGGTGGCCATCATCATGAAGGTGGCGCCGGTCGGACTCGGTTGTTATTTCGCTTCGACCATGGCGAGTCAGGACCCGCAATTGCTGATGACCTTCGCCCGTGTCACGGTGCTGTTTTTCGCCGGCTCGCTGGTCTACTACGTGTGCGGTTCGAGTTTCTATGCCTGGATCGGCGGAGGTCTGCAGGGGGTGCGTGCATTCTGGCGCCATGCGATCGAGCCTTCCGCCACCGCACTGGGCACCTGTTCGTCGCTGGCGACATTGCCGGTCAGTCTGCGTGCAGCCAAATCGATGGGGGTGAAAAGCGACGTCGTGGACATTTCCCTGCCCTTGCTGGTGAATGTCAACAAGGGAGGTGTTGCGATGATCGCGGCATTGAAGGTGGTGTTTATTTTCTCCGTCCTCGGGCTGCATTTCTCCGGCGCAACATTCCTGATGACCCTCGTTATCGCGGTGTTGTCGGCCATCATTGTCGGCGGGGTGCCTGGCGGTGCCTTCCTCGGGGAAATCTTCATCGTCACGACGCTCGGCTTGCCGATGGAAACCATCCCGATGCTGGTGGTCATCGGCACCATCACCGATGCGCCGGCGACGCTGATCAACGTCGTGCACAACATCAATGCGGTGCAGATTGTCGAGCGCTTCGCCGGCCGGCGTGCCGAAGCACTGGATCCGCTGCTGAGCGGAGAATCGTCGTAAAGTCTTCTGCAGTGTTCGTTGCAAATAGCGTGGTATCAACTTAACGGTGGTATGGAATCATGAGTTCTCAAAAATACGATACGGAGTTTGTTACAGCAGGTAGAGCGCCGCGATATACGCAAGGCTCGGTCAATCCGGTGCTGCAGCGCGCGTCTTCGCTGGTCTTCGATACGGTCAAGGACAAGCGTTTCGCAACCGCAAACCGCGCCAAGGGCGCGCTGTTTTACGGCCGGCGCGGCACACTGACGCATTTTTCCCTGCAGCAGGCCATGGTCGATCTCGAAGGCGGCGTCGGCTGCGCACTCTATCCTTGCGGCGCAGCAGCCATCTCCAATGCCATTCTTGCCTTTGTCGCGCAGGGCGACCACATCCTGGTGACCGGCGCCGCCTATGAGCCGACACAGGATTTCTGTACCAAGGTGCTGGCGCGCCTTGGGGTCGAGACGACGTTTTACGATCCGTTGATTGGCGCCGATATTGCCGCGCTGATCCGGCCGAATACCAGGGTGGTGTTCCTCGAGTCGCCGAGCTCGGTCACCATGGAAGTCCAGGACGTGCCGGGCATGGTGCGCGCCATCCGGGCAGTCAATCCGGAAATCGTCGTCATGATCGACAATACCTGGGCTGCCGGGGTGTTGTTCAAGGCGTTCGACTACGGTGTCGACATCTCGATCCAGGCCGGGACCAAGTACATCGTCGGCCATTCCGACGCAATGCTCGGCACCGCCGTCTCCAACGAGCGTTGCTGGGATCAGTTGCGCGAGAACTCTTATCTTATGGGGCAGATGGCCGATGCCGATACTGCCTATGTTGCCAGTCGCGGCCTGCGCACCATGGGGCTGCGGCTCAAGCAGCATGGCCAGAGCAGTATGCGCATCGCCAAATGGCTGGCGGCGCGACCCGAAGTCGAACGGGTCAACCATCCGGGATTGCCCTCCTGTCCGGGGCACGCGTTCTTCGAGCGCGATTTCCGCGGCAGTTGCGGCCTGTTTTCCTTCGTCCTCAAGGCGCGTCTGACCGATGCGCAACTGATGAACTACCTCGACCACTTCGAGCATTTCAGCATGGCGTATTCCTGGGGCGGCTTCGAGTCGCTGATTCTGGCCAATCAGCCCGAGGAAATCAGCGCCATTCGCCCGACCGGACCGGTCGATTTTCAGGGTACGCTGGTACGCGTACACATCGGTCTGGAAGACGTCGACGACCTGATCGCCGATCTGGAGGCCGGATTCGCACGCATTCAGGCCGGCTAGCCGGTGTGCGTTGATGTCGGTACTGCAAGGGGGGATCCCTCCCCCTTGCTCTTTGCGTCGATGGAAGGTTTTTCATGAGCAGGTCTGCCGCATCTGCCCCGGCCCGGCTGCTATTCCCGCTGGCGCTGGTGCTGTTCGAGTTCGCCGTTTATATCGCCAATGACATGATTCAGCCCGGCATGCTGCGGGTGGTGCGCGAATTCGGTGTCGCAACCGGCTGGGTGCCGACGGCGATGAGTGCCTATCTGGCCGGCGGCGCCCTGCTGCCGTGGCTGGTCGGCCCGTTGTCGGATCATGTCGGCCGGCGGCCGGTCATGTTGTGTGGCGTAGCGGCTTTCATCGCCGCCTGCCTGGCTGTCATGGGCATACACGGCATCCATGCTTTCATCGTTCTGCGTGTGCTGCAGGGCATGGGGCTGTGCTTCATTTCGGCTGTCGGCTACGCGACCGTCCAGGAAGCATTCGAAGAAAACGCGGCCGTGAAGACGACCGCACTGATGTCCAATGTCGCGTTGCTCGCGCCGCTGATCGGCCCGGTAGCCGGGGCAATGCTTACGCAAGTTTGGCCCTGGCGCGGCAGTTTTCTGCTTATCGCCGCTCTGGCCGCCATCGCCTTGGCTGGCTTGTGGCTGTCGATGCCGGAAACCGTCCAGCGCGGCAAGACGGATTTTTCTCCTGCGCGCATGGCTAACGACTATCGAATTCTATTTGGTAATAGGCGTTTTGTTGCCTCGGCGCTGTGCATCCCGCTGGTGGCCATGCCGCTGATGGGCTGGATTGCCCTGTCGCCGGTCATTCTGGTGCGCGATGCCGGCATGCGCCTGTCGACATATGGCCTGTGGCAACTGCCGGTGTTTGCGGCGCTGATCGCCGGCAATCTTACGCTGGTCAAATGTGCCGATCGCTGGCCGTTGGGCCGATCGGTCGCGCTTGGCCGCTGGCCGCTTGTGGCTGGACTGGCGCTTTGCGTGTCCGGCAGCCTGCTGTCTTCCGTGCCCTGCTATTTTCTTATTGCCGGTACTTGTTGCATGGCTTATGGCGAGGGCCTGGCCTTTGCCGTGCTCTACCGGTTTGCGCTGACGGCCGGCCGGGCCGGCAAGGGTACCGTGGCCGCCGGCATGACGATGCTGTCGCTCGCAAGCTACGCCGGCGGGGTCGAGATCATGAAACGGGCTTATCTGCAGTGGCAGATCGGCGGTCTGTCACTGACCTTGTTGTTGTCCGGCGTGGCTTATTTGTGGCTGGCAAGGCGCTGCGTCGGGGCCGCCATGGCCGAGCGATCGGTATCCGGCTCCGGTATCCGGCCGGCGGAGTCGTGAGGAGAAACCATCTTGGCCAATCACCTGACCATCACTACCCAGATGCGCGGCCAAAGCCGTCAACGGCGCAGCGCTGGTGACGATGAGACGCTGTGCTTCGAATCGATCGTGCAATTTTTCGGACTGATCACCGAACGGCGCTGGAAAATACTGGCGTTGGTTTTATCGAAACGCGAGTTGCCGGAAAGACAACTCGCGCAATTGCTCGGACGCGACGAGCAAAAGGTCCACATCGATGTCGTGACGCTGGAAGGGCTCGGGTTGCTGCTGCGGGACCAGGCGGACTGGTTATCCTGTCCCTATGCATCGTTTCACATCGATATCCGTTATTGAGCGTTTCCCCGGCCGGTGCTGCCGGCCGGTATCATGGGAGCGCGCAATATTTCGCCGCCGCGCGTCAGCGGGCGGATTCATCAGCAGCGCGCCGCTGGATCAGCCAGCCGGAGCATGGTCATGGGCCGGGCCGGGCGACAGGATACAGGCGGTGCAACAGGAGGTCTTGTGCGTCATCTTGCCATCAGTGACCGGCCGCGGGTCCGTTTGAGCCACTCTCCCACGCCTCTGGAACCATTGACCCGTTTGAGCCGCCATCTTGGCGGCCCGCATCTTTATATCAAGCGCGACGATTGCTCCGGGTTGGCGACCGGCGGCAACAAGGCTCGCAAACTCGAATTCCTGCTCGGCGAGGCCCTGGCGGACAAGGCGACCGACATCATCACTGTCGGCGCCCTGCAATCCAACCATGTGCGCCAGACGGCCGCCGCCGCAGCTCGGCTCGGCATTCCCTGCATCGCCCTGCTGGAGGAAAAGGTGCCGATCGATGCCGACGCCTACCGCAGCAACGGCAATGTGCTGCTCGACCAGCTACTGGGCGCCGAAGTCCGCCGCTATCCGCGCGGTACCGATATGGCCGGGCAGCTGGAGCTGGCCTGTGCGGCGTTGCGCGCGCAGGGCCGGCGACCCTATGCGGTGGCCATGGGCGGGTCGAGTCCGGTCGGCAGCCTCGGCTATATGGACTGCGCCGAAGAGCTTGTGCAACAGGCGGACGAGATGAATATCCCGCTCAGCCATATCGTCGTTGCCACCGGCAGCGGCGGCACCCATGCCGGCCTGCTGGCGGGGATGGTGGCGCTGCAACGGCCGGTGACGGTGTGCGGGATCAACATCATGGGTGCTGTGGCCGCGCAGCGGGACATGGTCGGCCGCCTGGCCGAGCGCACCCTGGCCCTGGCCGGCGTGGCTGCACAAGGCATGCCGGCTGATATACAGCTCTACGGCGATTACCTCGGCACCGGCTACGGCATGCCGACCGCGGCCGGCATGGCGGCGATACGCCTGCTCGCCGAACAGGAAGGGGTGCTGCTCGATCCGGTGTATACCGGCAAGGCGATGAGCGGCCTGCTCGATCTGCTGCGGCAAGGCCACTGGTCGGCGGACGATCACGTGGTGTTTCTGCATACCGGTGGTCAGGCAGGTCTGTTTGCCTATGCCGACTCTTTCCCTGGATAGCCGTGCGGGGGTGGGCGAGAAAAAAGGGCTGCCGGATGGCAGCCCTTTTCATGACTCCGGCGCGGCCGGACTGATCAGGCGCGGGCGGCCTGATTGGTTTTTTTGTCATTGGCGTGCGGGCGAGCGCCGATGCGCAGGCAGCTGACGACAGCGGCGGCGACGGAAATCCCTGCCGCCACCACCATGCAATCGTGGGTGCCGGCGAGACCGAACTGTGCGAGGAACATGGCCACCAGCGAGGCGCCGGTGGTTTGGCCGAGCAAGCGTGCGGTACCGAGCATGCCGCTGGCGCCGCCGCTGCGGTGCGGCGGTGCGGCCGACAACATGGCGAAATTGTTCGGCGATTGGAAAAAGCCGAAGCCGATGCCGCATACCGCCATGCGCCAGGCAATGTCAGCCGGCAGCGGGTGCGCCGGCAGGGTGCCGAGCAGGGCCAGACCGAGTGCGAAGATGGCCAGGCCGATGCCGCCGAGCAAGCCTGGCGAATAATGCCGTTCCACCAGTCTGCCGGCGAGCGGTGCAACCACCACGATGGCCAGCGGCCAGGGGGTGAGCAGCAGGCCGGTTTGGGCCGCGCTCAGACCGAGGTCGCCTTGCAGATAGAACGGAATTGCCACCATCGCCAGCATCTGGGCGCAGAACGAGGTGATCGAAGTGCAGATCGACAGGGAAAACACCGGGATGCGCAGCAGGTCGAGCGGCAACAGCGGCGAGGGCAACTTCATCTGGCGGCGGACGAACAGCGTGCCCACCACGGCGGTGAACAACAGCAGCCCACCCAGTTCCCACGGGTCGGAGTGATGGCCAAAGCCGTCGACGCAGATGATCAGCGAACCGAAGGTCAGCGCGTTGAGGATGGCGCTGATGAGATCGAAGCGGCCCTTTGCACGCGCCGGGTTGGCCGGCAGGGTCTTGAGGCCGATGAAAAATGCGGCGATGCCGAGCGGTACATTGATGGCGAACAGCCATGGCCAGGAAGCGACCGACATGATGGCGGCAGCCAGCGTCGGTCCGGCAGCGGACGACAAGGCCACCACCAGCGCGTTGAGCGCCATGCCGCGTCCGAGGTGTTCGCGCGGATAAATGATGCGGATCAGTGCGGTATTCACGCTCATGATCCCGGCTGCACCGAGACCTTGCGCGGCGCGCGCCAGGGTCAGGGTCGGCAGGCTGGTGGAGAGCGCGCACAGCAGCGAGGTGACGCTGAACAGCGCCAGACCGCATTGGTAAACGCGCCGGTAGCCGAAAAAGTCGCCGAGCGACGCCAGGGCCAGGAGCGAAATCACGACGGCCAGCTGATAGGCGTTGATGACCCAGATCGAGGCGGCGGGACTGGCATGCAGATCGTTGGCGATGGCCGGCAACGCGACATTGGCGATGGCGCCATCCAGTACGGACAGACTGATGGTGAGGGCTACGGTGGCGATGGCCCAGAAGCGTTGGGGGACGGGTACACCGTCGTGTGAGGTATCTATATTCATGAAGAAAACTGATGGTTATCGAGCTGCTTGTATTTTAAGCAATACCAATACATTCATCTATAATATCAATCGTCTAATTTGAGTCGACAAACGACTTAATTGCATCGAGGTCCGGTATGGAACTGCGTCAGCTGCACTATTTCATTGCGGTCGCAAAAGAATTGCACTTCGGCCGTGCCGCCGAACGGCTCGGCATGACCCAACCGCCGCTCAGTCAGCAGATTCGTCTGCTGGAGGAGCAACTGGGCGTGCGCTTGTTTCACCGTACCAACAGGCGGGTAGCCTTGACCGAGGCCGGGGTGGCTTTTCAACAGGATATCGAGCACTTGCTGGGCGAACTGGAGCAGGCGGTGTCGCATGCGCGCCATGTCCATCAGGGGCATAGCGGCATTCTGCGTCTGGGGTTAACCGTGTCCGCGCCGTTTGTCGAGGTGTTTGCACGTACGGTGCTGAATTTTCGCCAGAGCCACCCGCATGTGCAGCTAAGCCTGTACGAACATTCGTCGCAGGCGCAGATCGAGGCCTTGCGTGAGCGGCGGCTGGATATCGGTATGCTGCGGCCGCTGAATCTGCCGCACGAGCTGGCTGCGATCGAGCTGCTGCGCGAGCCGCTGGTGATGGCGATGCCGATTACCCACCCGGTGGCGCAGACGCCGCAGGATGAGCCGGTGCGGTTGGCCCGATTCGCCCACGACGGCTTTGTCGCCTTTCCGCGCAGCACCGGCGTTGCCCTGGAGCGGCAGATCAACGAACTGTGCCGTCAGGCCGGGTTCGAGCGGCGCATCGAACAGGAGGCGAGCGAAACCTCGACCCAGACTGCCCTGGTCGCAGCCGGTCTCGGCGTGGCGATCATGCCGGCGCTGCAGCAGCGGATCCAGGTGCCTACCGTTACCTACCGGGTGATTGCCGATCAGGATGCGCACACGGCGATCTGGATGGTGTTCCAGCGCTTTCAGCAGAATCCGCTGGTACGCGACTTCATCCGCCTGGTGCAGGCGCAGCTGACGCAGCAGGAGGACAGCGGTTCGCAGTGAACCCGCTGTCGCGCTCAGCCGGCGAGCAAGGCGCGCGCCGAGTCGCGCACCACCTGCGCAATGAGGGCGTTGTCGGTCTGCGGTTCCAGTTGCTGGGGCGTTCCCGTGCCGCCGGTCGGCACGGCCGTCAACGTGCCGGCCCGGTTTTCGAGCAGGTATTCGCCGGTACACGAGCGGCAGTACAAATGGTCACCGGCCTGGTGATGGCGCTGGACGACCAGGATGGGGCCGCAGGTCAGACAGTCGCGCAGCGGAATCCCCTCGTCGCTGTGACCGACGATGTGATCGAGATGACCGGCACGGCCGAGCGCAACAAAGCGGGCACCCAGGGGCGCATCAAACTGGCGGCCCAGATTGTCCTCGATGATCTGCAGCCCGTTGCCGATCGGCATGCCGCGGCGGTAGGGACGGGTGCTGGTCATGGCGTCGAAGGCGTCGCAGATGCCGACAATCCGCGCGTCGACCGGCACGGCCTCACCTTGCAGGCCTCGCGGGTAGCCGCGTCCATCGGGGGTTTCGTGATGCGCGCGCACGGCGGCTTCTGCCAGGGACGCGAGCGGATGACCCGCCAGCATCCGCCAACCGACTTCCGGGTGTGTCTTGATGACCGCATATTCTTCGTCGCTCAGGCGGTCCTTCTTGCCAAGGATGTGGTCGGGCACGCTGATCTTGCCCAGATCATGCAGAAATCCGCCGATGGCGATGCGTGCAACGTCGGTTGTCGGCAAACCGGATGCGGTGGCCAGCAAATGGGCAAACCGCGACACACGCCACAAATGACCGCCGGTATACGGGTCACGCGCTTCGACCATCCAGGCCATGACGAGCAGGCTGGTGAGCAGCTCTTCATGGACAGGGGGGCGGGGCTGATGGCTGCGGCCTTGCAGCAGCCTGGTGATCTGGGCGGCCAAATTCATGTTGATGATCCTTCACGCATCGATCGGGCCTGGTGCGCCCGTGTGGTGGCAGCGCTGCTTTTTCATCTTACAATATGAAAATTACAAATGCCGTAAAGATATTTGAGCGCCGACAGGATCCCCGCCGGGCGGCGCGCGAATTGCGCTTGGGGCAAGAGTGGGGGCACGTATTTTCCCTGTTAATGCCGGAAATCTCTAAATGAGACCGCTCGGTTAGCAGGGCGGGGGTCAGCAAGGAGGCCTCGGTTCGTGGCCTGTCCTTGCATGAGTGCTGGTTCGACGTAGATGAGCCAAAGAATGGGCTGTCAGCCGAGCGGCGGGGTACGTGGTGGCACCATGCGCTTGCTGCCGGTGGCCTCGAACGCCCCTGCATAGCGCAGCAGCTTATTGTCGTCATAGGCGCGGCCGGCAAAGGTCAGGCCTACCGGCATGCCGATATCCGCCATCACGCCCATCGGCACGGTCACGGTAGGTACCCCGAGATGGCGAATGGCCAGGTTACCGTTGGCGACCCAGATGCCGTTGCTCCAGGCAATGTCGGCAGAGGCCGGGTTAACGTCAGCATCCGCCGGGCCCACGTCGGCGACCGTCGGGAACAGTACGGCGTCGAGCTTGAGATCATCCATCCAGTCTTCCAGATCCAGCTTGCGGGTTTTCTCCAGGCCGCGCAGACCATCCGGAACGCTGTCGATCTGGTTATATGACTTGAGACCGCGCTTGGCCATGTTCACATACTCTTCCATGCCAGCGGCCAGGTCGCCTTCGCGGTTTGGCAGCGTGCCCAGATCATGCGGGAAAATCAAATAACCATTGGCATCGGCCAGCTTGTTCAGCTTCGGGTCATTGTTGGCGCGCAGAAATTCGTCGAACGCCCAACCGGACAGTTCCCACAGCTCATCATGCAGGAATTCCGCCGAGATAATGCCGCGATTGAATACGGTCGGCGCACCGGGACGATCGCCCTCACAGTTCGAAACCAGCGGGAAGTCCACTTCGACGACGTCGGCTCCTGCCGCTTCCAGTGCTTTGCGTGCAGCCTCCCAGAGGTCGATCACCGACGCGCGCGTGTTGATGCGCTGACCGGTCGGGCCGCCGATGCCGGGGTTTTCGCTGGTGCCGGCCAATTCATCCTTGTTGATGTACATGCGCGGCACGCCGAAACGCTTGCCCTTCAGCATGTCGGGTTGCGCCGCCAGATCCGGATAGGAGTCCGGACGCACTTCCGATGCCTTGGGAATCTCGACCCAGGGTTGCAGGCGCCACAGATCGCCACGGGTGACCGGGTCGTCCACCACGATGACGTCGAGGATTTCCAGCAGGTCAGCCATGGTGCGGGCGTACGGCACGACAACGTCCATGGTCGGCGTCAACGGCCAGTTGCCGCGTACCGAGATGACTCCGCGTGACGGGGTGTAGGCGCACAGGCCATTGTTGGATGCCGGGCCGCGGCCGCTCGACCAGGTCTCTTCCGCCATGCCGAAGGCAGCAAAGCTGGCTGCCGTGGCGGTTCCCGCGCCGTTGGACGAACCCGATGCAAACGGTGCCGTCAGGTAGTTGGCGTTGTAGGGGCTTTCGGCCCGGCCATAGTAGCCACGCTGCATGCCGCCATTGGCCATCGGCGGCATGTTGGTTTTGCCCAGGCAGATGGCGCCGGCCGAACGCAGGCGCTCAATGGAGAACGCATCATGCTGGGACACCAGATTCTTGAAGGCCGGGCTGCCGGACGCGGCGGTCAGCCCCTTCACCAGATAACTGTCCTTTGCGGTATACGGAATGCCGTCCAGCGGGCCGAGCGTTTCGCCACGGGCACGGCGGGCGTCGGATGCCTCGGCTTCCTTGAGGGCATCCGGATTACGCACCACCACAGCATTGAGCTTGGTCTCCGTGGCCGGGCCATCGTAGGCATCGATCCGCGCCATGTAGGCCTTGACCAGTTCGACCGCTGTCGTACGGCCGGATTCCAGAGCTGCGCGCAGCTCGGCAATGGATACCTCGGTAACCTCGATCATGCTACTACCTCCACAAAAAAGACTGATTGCGTTTCAACAGCTGAGACGGTTCGATTTGTTGCGTGCTGTTGTACGCCAGACCTGATCAGCAATGTGGGGGGTAATCTACAAGAGATTTGGTTATGCGGGAAAATGATTCATTTTGATGCCCCTATTCACCGGGTGAATAATTGGGTGGCATCATGCCCTGTGCCGTATCATGGGATTCGATCAGGCTGCGCATCAATTCTCTCAGCCAGAACAGCGCCGGGTTGCTGTCCTGTGCCGGATGCCAGATACAGTTCAGGTGATAGCCGGGCAACTCCTGCGGCAGCGCGACCATTTTCAGTGGCCAGTATCCTGCCATCATCGCCGCGACCTTTTGCGGCAGGATGAACAGATGGTTGGTATGACTGACGATGGCGGCTGCCGACATATAGCTTTGGCTGTTCACCGAGATATTGCGCTGCAAGCCGCGTTCGGCGAGAAAATCATCCATCGGTGAACCCTGGTAGCCGAGCGGCGAGTGGAACACATGCGGCAGCGCAATCAGATCCGCCAGTGTCAGCCGGTCGCTCTTGAGCGGGTGATCGTGACGAAGGATGCCGATCAGCGGCTCGTTCAACCAGGTTTCCCGGCACAGATAGCCGGGGACCGACATGTATTCATCGAAACCGAGCAGAAAATCGATTTCACCATCGGCGAGTGCCAGTTCCGGAATGTCTTCCCGCAGGATCTTGATGTCGATATGTACGCCCGGTGCTTCCACCGCCAGCTTTTCCACCAGCGGAGGAATCAGTACGCACTCGACATAATCCGTGGTGCACAACGTGAAGCGACGCACGGAGCTGCCGGGGTCAAAGGCTTCCGGTTGGCTGAAGTGACTTTGCAGCAGGCTGAGCGCCTGATGAACCCCCTGTTGCAGGTAGAGCGCCTTTTGCGTCGGTTGCATGCCTTGCGGTGATCGCACCAGCAGCGGGTCGTCGAAGAACGCCCGCAGGCGATTGAGTGAGTGACTCATCGCCGGCTGGCTGACAAAAAGCTTTTCTGCCGCCCGGGTGACGCTTCTCAGGCTGACCAGGGCATCCAGCGCCAGCAACAGGTTGAGATCCATTTGGTGCAGTTTGACGTCATTCATGCGGGTCACCACCATTCGCGGTATTTATGGATACATCAATATTGTTCATTTGCTGAATAGTTTAGTCGTCCCTAGACTGCCCATGTCAATTTCTTCGTCGTTCATCGCTGAATAATTCGCAAATGTACGATGTATTGAATACTTCTGATGGCATCAATCAATGCACGGTGATCACAATGAAAAGCAAAACGCACAATAGTTTGCCCGCCAAAGACGGCTTTCACATGCCAGGTGAGTGGGCTCCGCATCAAGCAGTGTGGATGATCTGGCCGTATCGGCCGGACAACTGGCGTCACGGCGGCCGGGAAGCGCAGCAGACTTTTGCTGCCATCGCCAAGGCCATTGCGGCCGCGACGCCGGTTTTCATGGCGGTGCCGGAACGTTTCATGAGTCAGGCGCGCGAAGTGATGCCGTCCGGAGTGACGCTGGTGCCGATGAACAGCGATGACTGCTGGATGCGCGACTCCGGCCCGACGATGGTGATCAACCAGGCGGGAGAACTGCGTGGTGTGGACTGGACGTTCAATGCCTGGGGCGGTCTCAATGGCGGGTTGTACCATCCGTGGGACCAGGACACCGAGGTGGCCGGTCAAGTGTTGCAGCATCATGGCTTTGATCGCTACGATGCGCCGCTGGTGCTTGAAGGTGGTTCGATTCACGTCGACGGCGAAGGTACGCTGATGACCACCGAGGAGTGCCTGCTCAATCCGAACCGCAATGCCGGCCTGAGCCGGGCGCAGATCGAAGCGCTGCTGTCCGACTATCTGGATGTCTCGACCTTCATCTGGCTGCCGCAAGGCGTGTACATGGATGAAACCGACGGCCATATCGACAATATGTGCTGCTTCGCCCGCCCGGGCGAAGTGATCCTGCACTGGACCGACGATGAGAGCGATCCGCAGTTCGCCCGCTCGCAGGCGGCCTTCGATGTGTTGTCCAGGGCACGCGATGCCAAGGGTCGCAAGCTGAAGATCCACAAGATCCTCTCGCCGGGACCGCTGCATTACGCCGCGGAAGAAACGTCCGGCGTGGAAGCGACCGGGCACGCCGTGCCGCGTGAGGCAGGCGAGCGGATGGCCGGCTCCTACGTCAATTTCCTGATCAGCAACGGCCAGGTGATTTTCCCGCTGCTCGACTCGCGGACCGATGCGGCCGCGGCCAGCCGGCTGCAGGAAATTTTCCCAGACTACCGGATTGTCGGTGTTCCGGCGCGCGAAGTCCTGCTGGGCGGCGGCAATATCCATTGCATTACCCAGCAGATTCCTGCTGGTCTTGCCAGCTGAATCTGATTAGCAAGGGGCGGGTGTTTCACCCGCCATTTCCGGCCCGGCAACGACCAGACACGCGCTAGCGTGCGGGTTGCCTGCGTCCGTGTGGTGTTTTCCTGCGATTCGCTCTCCTTGAATCACACTCGTATCGACCCAGGATATTGATCATGACTACCCCACTTATGCCCATCGACGTGGGCAATACCGGCTTCATGCTGCTGTGCTCCAGCCTGGTCATGCTGATGACCCCGGGTCTGGCGTTCTTCTACGGCGGGCTCGTTGGCCGCAAGAACGTGCTGACCATCATGGCGCAGAGCTTCATGTCGCTCGGCTGGACCACGGTGCTGTGGTTTGCCTTCGGCTACTCGATGTGCTTCGGCCCCACCTGGCACGGCATTATCGGCGACCCGACCTACTACGCCTTCATGCGCGGCGTGACGCTGCACACCATGTATGGCGGCAATACCGCCGGCATTCCGCTCATCGTGCACATCGCCTATCAGATGATGTTCGCCATCATCACCCCGGCGCTGATCACCGGCGCGTTTGCCAACCGCGTGACGGTCAAGGCCTACTTCCTGTTTCTCACCGCCTGGCTGATCTTCGTCTACTTCCCCTTCGTCCACATGGTGTGGAGCCCGAACGGCCTCTTGGCGCAATGGGGCGTGCTCGACTTTGCCGGCGGCATCGTGGTGCACAACACCGCCGGTTTCGCCGCGCTGGCATCGATCCTGTATGTCGGCCGTCGTTCCGTTGTGGAAAACAAGCCGCATAACGTGCCGCTGATCGCCCTCGGCACCGGCCTCTTGTGGTTCGGCTGGTACGGCTTCAACGCCGGCTCCGAGCTGCGTGTCGACGCGGTCACCTGCGCCGCCTTCCTCAATACCGACGTGGCGGCCTCGTTTGCCGGCACCGCCTGGTTCTTCCTCGAGTGGGCGCACACCAAGCAACCGAAGTTCATCGGCCTCCTGACCGGCGCGGTGGCCGGTCTGGCGACGGTGACCCCGGCTGCCGGTTATATCTCGCTCGGTTCGGCGGCGATCATCGGTGTCATCGCCGCAGCGGTGTGCTTCTTTGCGGTACAGATGAAGAACCATCTGGGCTGGGACGATGCGCTCGACGTCTGGGGCGTGCATGGTGTCGGCGGTCTGCTCGGTACCATCCTGCTGGGCGTGTTCGCCGACAAGAGCTGGAACGCCGCCGGTGCCAACGGCCTGTTGATGGGCGACACGAGCTTCCTCGGCAAGCAGGTGGTCGCTTCGGTGGTGTCAGGGGTGTGGGCGTTCGCATTTACCTACGGCATGCTGTGGCTGATCGATCGCTTCACTGCAGTCAAGGTCGACTCCAAAACACAGGAGTCAGGTCTCGACCTTGCCTTGCATGGGGAAGAAGCCTATTCCCAAGGGCTATAAGAAACAGCAAGCGGGGCCACTGACGGTGGCCCCGTTTTTCTTCGGCAACTGCCGGACATTCATGCGGGGAACTCCCAAAACAATATTATCAAGCAGTGGTTGGTCAATTTCTGAGCATGGCAAAAACAGCCAGGCAGCAAACCATTTCCGCTATCCGCTAAATGACCGAAGGCATGGAAATTATTGGCCGCAGATTTAAATGGCGTACTGGTCGAGCCGCATAAATAGCGAAAGAAAAAAATAGCCAATGATGCCTGGTGATTTTTTTCGGTTCGGTACCTGTTCAAATATTGGTCCCGCGTGGACAGAAAATGAAACCGACATGAGCGGATGATGATGCCTGAAGTCTGCCTCATCGTGCGATAAGGGCGTGCGATGCGCATGGATATTCACTGAGGTTCCTGCTTTTGCTGCTTGAGATGCTGGCTGCAAATGGCCGAATTTAATCTGCACACGTGCAAGATTCATATTTGGCTGTCTGTAATTGCTGCAGGCGTTGTCACGTCATTTTATATAACTGCCGTTTATGGTGGTATTCGCGCAATCGATTATAGGCGGTGTAACGGTTCTGCTTACAATCAGCATATTGCCGAATGGTAGTAAATCATAAAACGGTAATTTAGCTGCCTGCAATCCATATAAAGAGATGAAGCCTATTAGCCATATGTGCGAAGGATGATGCATTAACAGTCAATACGACTCAATTTAAAGTTTTCGAGGAGCCAAAGTATGTCTTCAACTACCCCAACGAAGATGGGACTCTCTTCACTCACAATGTTTGTTGCCCTCAATATGATGGGCTCGGGCGTTTTTCTTCTGCCATCAAACCTGGCTGCCATCGGCAGTATCAGTATCTATGGCTGGCTTATCTCCACAGCCGGTGCATTGACGATGGCCATTACCTTTTCCAAGCTTGGATTTCTCTGTCCCAAAGAAGGCGGGATGTATGCCTTCGCACGGGATGGCATCGGTGAATATGCTGCATTTACCGAGACCTGGTGCTACTGGCTGTCCCTGTGGGTCGGCAATGTGGCGATCGCCGTTTCCGGTATCGGCTATTTGTCTTACTTTTTCCCGGTACTGAAAGACCCGGTGATCGGTACCATTTCCGCCATCGCCGCCATCTGGTTTTTCACCTTCCTCAACTACCCGGGCGCCGGCTTTATCGGCCGCATGCAACGTGTCGTTTCGCTGGGCATGATCATTCCGGTCGGCGGCATGGCCGTGCTGGGCTGGTTCTTCTTCCATCCGGGTTATTTCGGCGCCAGCTGGAATGTTTCCGGCAAGAGCGGCGCGGATGCCATCATGGCTGCTTCGTCGCTGACGCTGTGGGCGTTCATGGGGCTGGAGACGGCCTGCGTTGCCGCCGGTGTGGCGGAGAATCCGCAGCGCAACGTGCCGTTGGCGACCATGATGGGCACGCTGTGTGCCGCTGCCATTTATATTGCGTCGACGGTCGCCATCATGGGGGTCGTTCCCGGCAAGGAGCTGGCTGCTTCGGCAGCACCGTTCAGTACCGCTGCGCAATATATGTTCGGCAACTGGGCCGGCTCTTTCGTGAGTATCTGCGCCGTCGTTGCGTGCCTTGGCTCGTTGAACGGCTGGATCCTGACTACCGGTCAGGTGTCGAAGGCCGCAGCGGATGATGGTTTGTTCCCGAAGATTTTCTCGGGCACCAACCGCTTTGGCACGCCGTTCAAGGGGATGCTGCTGACCGGGGTGCTGATGACCGGTATCGGCTTTTTGACGATGTCGCCCAACCTCGCCCAGCAATTCCAGATCATTACCTTGCTGTGCATCTTCACCAACCTTGTGCCTTATATCCTGGCAATTGCCGGCATCTACCCCATCATGCGCAGCTGCAAAGTCACCCCGGGAGAATTCGCCCGCTACGGCACGGTCGCATTCCTGGCGCTGGTTTATTGCTTCTATGCGACGGCGGGGTCGGGTAAAGATACGGTGTTCTATGGTTGCCTGACCATGCTGGTTTCGATCCCGCTCTATTCCTTCATCCGCCGGCGTAAATCCGAAACGAGTCCGGTCGAACAGGAGAGTGCGGTTGCCGCCGTACTTGACCGGATCTGATTATTTCTTCCCGTCAAAACGGCCTTCGGGCCGTTTTTTTTAATGGTTCACGGCCATGAACAATAAGCAATTGTTTGTCGTTATCGGTCCCGATACCTTGTATTCGCGCATGGCGACCTATCTATGCCGCGGGTTCGGGGTGAAGTACGCTTATGTGTTCCAGCGGCGCAATAACCAGGATCGGATCCGCTCCATCCACGATGAGCCATTACTCGGCCGGACACGCGATAGCGTTGCACGGGATTGCCGGGTAATCGGATTCATGGTGCCGGACGCATTGCTGGACATGGGGGTGGTCGATGCTGCAGTCGACTCGCTGCGCGCGCTGATCAGGGTGCTGGTCAAATACTGTGCGCTATCGGCCCTGCAGCACAGCCATATCAACCACGAGATTTACGATCTCAATTTTCGCCGCGAAACCCGTAGCATTAAATTGAAAGCAAAAGAAATCGATGGTTATATCTCCGATATCGGTGTGGTGGTTTATCGGTCGCACGAGACCATCCGCTGCTTCAGGATGTCGCTGGTGTACAAGAGCCTGTTTTCCTGTTTGTCCGGCGAGATTGTGTTCAAGTGGGTATAGCCGCCATGCATGGCATCGGGCGGCATCCCGTTAGCTGTTCAAGTGAGGGGATTTCCGCATGGGAAAGATTGCCCTGATAACCGGCGGCAGTCGCGGCATCGGCGCCGCGACGGCGCGTCGCCTGGCTGCTGATGGCTATGCGGTTGCGGTCAATTACCGCCAGGATGCGGCGGCGGCAGCACGGCTGGTCGACGAGATCCGTGCCGCGGGCGGCCGGGCGGAAAGCATGCGTGCCGATGTGGCGCAGGAGGCCGAGGTGATGGCGCTGTTTGCCCGCGTCGACGCCGTTTTCGGCCCGCTGTCGCTGTTGGTCAATAACGGGGCGATCACCGGCGGCTTTTCCCGCCTGGAAGCGCTAGAGGCGGATGTGCTGACCCGCGTGTTCGCCGTCAATGTCTGCGGCGCCTTTCTCTGCGCGCGCGAAGCGGTGCGACGCATGTCGACCCGCAACGGCGGTTGCGGCGGCTCCATCATTAATGTGTCGTCGCGTGCAGCCGTGCTCGGCAGTGCCGGCGAGTGGATCCACTATGCCGCCAGCAAGGGGGCGCTCGATACGCTGACCGTCGGCCTGGCAAAAGAAGTGGCGCTCGAGGGTATCCGGGTGAACGCGGTTGCGCCGGGATTGATCGATACCGACTTGCATGCCGCCGCCGGCATGCCGGAGCGCGTCGAGAAGATGGCGCCCACCATTCCGATGGGGCGGGCAGGCTTGCCGGACGAAGTGGCGGAGTGTATTTGCTGGCTGGCGTCGCCGGCGGCGGGCTATGTGACCGGGGCGATCGTGCCGGTGGCCGGGGGGCGTTAGCCAGCCGGATCCGGCTCATGCGCCGCCGCTGTCCTGCTTGTGCGCGTAAGCATGGGAAATCAGCCGTATTGCATGCATGTGGCGACGAAAATTGCGACAGCCGGAGCACCACGAGAGATGAATGCCGAGCCCGATGCGCTCGGGTAGGGTCAGCGGGCGCTCTTGCGCTTCGGACAGGAGGCGCGAGGCCTGGAAGCAGTTGAGCATCATGCGGTCTCCTTGGTGAACCAGCGGTTTTCCAGACATTCGCGCAGGCGCAAGCGGGCGCGGTGCAGCATCACGAACAGATTGCTGTTCTGGATGCCTACCGTTGCACAGATTTCGTCGGCATCGAGCTCGATGACTTCGCGCATCATGAATACCCTGGCCTGCTGGGCCGGCAGATGCTCCAGGCAGGCTTCGAAAATGATCCAGAACTGCTGCTGCCGCAACGATTCGACCGGATCGCTCCATGGCTGCGGATGTTCATCCGCTTGCCAGTATCCACGGCTGTCGAACAGGTCGCGGAAATCTTCCTCTTCTTCCTCTTCGTGCAGCAGCCGGCTGGCATCGACCATGCGCCGGTTGTGACGCAGGATGTCGGCAATCTTGTTTTTCAGAATGGCCAGCACCCAGGTCTTCAGGGCAGCCTGGCCGGAGAACGAGGCCGCGTTTTTCAGCGCCCCCGCCAGCGCTTCCTGCACAGCGTCTTCGGCCTGGTGCCGGTCGCCCAGCTGCAGGACGGCGAATTTGAGCATCTGGCGGCGCAATTCCACGAGAAATGCCTCGTCCTGCAAGGCGTCCCAGGCGACGGGGGACGGCTCTATGTTTTTGTCGTCCATTATTTTTCTCTGTATTTATTGTCAGTTTTTTAAATATATAGGATCGCCTAATTCTTAGTTAGTCGTGCCAGGGCGGGTTTTATTACAGCTTTTCTGCGCTCATCGGGTGGGGGAAAAAAAATTTTCCATTCGATGTAATGAACCGCAACCCTGCCACGACCAAGCCATACGGGAAACCTCCCGGACTCGACTGGAGAACACCATGAAATCGAATACCGCAATCAAGGCCGCGCTGGCGCTTGGCCTCATTGGTCTCACCGCTGGTGCCCAAGCGGCACAAGCGCCGATGGAAAAGTGCTTTGGCGTCAACGCCGTCAACAAGAACGACTGCCATACCCCGGGTCACTCGTGCGCCGGCCAGGATACGATGGCGCGTGATCCGCAAGCCTTCGTTCTGGTGCCCGCCGGATTGTGCGCCAAGATCGACGGCGGTTCCGACATGGCCAAGTAAGCCGGGAGAACGACGATGCTCGCCACCGTGTTTCCATCGAATCAGGTCCCGTCCAGGGCCGGTGTCGGCCTGCGCCCCGTGCACTACCGGCAGGTGCTGTCCGAACGGCCCGCGCTGCCCTGGTTCGAGGTGCATAGCGAAAATTTTTTCTGCGACGGTGGCGAGCTCCCGTCCGTGCTCGAAAGCGTGCGCAGCCATTACCCGATCAGCCTGCACGGGGTGGGGCTCTATCCCGGTTCCCCCAACGGGCTGAACGGCGTTCACCTGGCCAAACTCGCACGCCTGGTGCGGCGGATCGATCCGGGCCTGGTGTCCGAACACCTTTGCTGGGGAAGCGCCGATGGTCGCTTCATGAACGAACTGTTGCCGCTGCCCTATACCGAAGAAGCGTTGCAGCTTGCGATCGAGCGGGTCGGCCAGATCCAGAACACGCTCGGACGGCAAATCCTGATCGAAAACGTTTCGAGTTATATCTCCTATCGTCATTCGACCTTGCCGGAATGGACCTTTTTGTCCGAGCTGGCGTGCCGCAGCGGCTGCGGTTTGCTGCTGGATATCAATAACGTCTACGTCAACAGCGTCAATCACGGCTTCGATCCGGGCGAATTTCTGCGCGGGGTGCCGCCACAGTCGGTGGGCGAGATGCATCTGGCCGGTTTTACGCGCAAGGCCGGACTCGATGCGCCCTTGCTGATCGATAGTCACAGCCGCCGGGTGGATGCCGCCGTGTGGGCCTTGTACCGCGATGCGATCGCGCGTTTCGGCCCGGTGCCGACCTTGATCGAGTGGGACCAGGACCTGCCTGCGTTCGAAGTGTTGCTGGACGAGGCCCGCCTTGCCGAGGAGATCATGGATGTCTACCGTTCCGTGCCTGCTTGAGCTGCAGCGTGCTTTCACGCGCAGCGTCCTGAGCGGCGACGACGCCGCGATCGCACCCTGGGTGGTGCCGAATGGACTGACCCCGGGCGAACGTCTGCGGATCTACCGCAATATGGTGTTCAACACGCAGACCGAAGCGTTGCGCACCAGCTTTCCAACCGTGCTGCGGCTCGTCGGAGAAGAGTGCTTCGACGGCATCGCGATGCGTTATATCGCCGGTGCGCCGTCGACCAGCGGCAATCTGCAGGAGTTTGGCGCGACGTTTGCCTCTTTCCTGTCGCATCAGGCGGAATTGGCCGCCTTGCCCTACCTGGCGGATGTCGCCGCACTCGACTGGGCGCGCCTGTGCGGCTATCTGGCCGGAGATGCCGAGCCGGTCGAGCCGGCCACGTTGGCCGATCTGTCCGAAGCAGTGCTGGCGCGCTGCCTGTTCGTCTTGCATCCATCCACCGGCCTGGTTGAAAGCCGCTATCCGCTGTACGACATCTGGCAGTTCTGCCAGGAAGAGGGCGGTACCCGTCTATCGCTCGATGTTCCACCGCAAGCGGTGCTGGTCTGGCGTGGCGGGCCGCGTATCGCGCTGCAGGCACTCGCTGCGGAAGGCGCCTGCTTCATGCGCACCTTGCTGTCTGGTCTGCCGTTAGGCCTGGCGCTCGATGCCGCTACCGAAGTGGACGCACGTTTCGATTTGGCCGCGCATCTCGGGCTGCTGCTGCAACACGGCTTGATTGTCGGTTTTCATGTTGCGTAGGAGATGATCATGACTGACAGAATTTGTTTTCTCGCTAGCCGCTACACGGCATTGGCCCGGCGGCTGGAGCTGGCCACACCGCTCAGCCTGTTGCTGTTTCGTCTTTGGGTGGCGCTCGATTTCTGGCGCGCGGGCCTGGTGAAATGGGCCGATCCGGCCGGCACGCTGGCCTTGTTTCAAAGCGAATACCACGTCCCGCTGCTACCGCCAGAATGGGCCGCCCCGCTTGGCACCCTGATCGAGTTGTTCTTCCCGTTATTACTCGCTCTGGGGCTGACCGGACGGGCAACGGCCGCCTTCCTGTTTGTCTACAACATCATCGCCGTGATCTCTTACCCGGACCTCTGGCCGCATGGCTTGTGGCACGACTTCTGGCAGGGCGGGTTCGTCGACCACAAGGTGTGGGGCATGCTGCTGCTGGCGCTGACGTTTGCCGGCCCGGGCGCATTGTCGCTCGATGCGCTGTTGGGACGCTGGGCGCGTCGTCGGCTGCTATCGGGCCAGGCGCGGGCGGCCGGCGGTTGAGTGGCAAGCCGGGCTATCTTGAAAAGCGATCGAGTGATCGTCCTGACCCAAGGAGAACAGCATGAAGCGCACACCTTTCCTCGTCGCCGTACTCGTGCTCTGGGGCGCGGTTGCCGGTGCGGCCACGCCGGTACCCTTTACCCCGCAGGAATTCGACCGGCTTGCCCACGACGGCCAGCCGGTGGTGGTTTATGTCTTTGCCAGCTGGTGTCCGACGTGCAAGGCGCAGAAACCCATCATCGCCAGCCTTGCTGTCCGGCCAGCATACCGTGAGGTGGCGATTCTGACGGTGGACTTCGATACCGATCAGGCCGTCCTCAAGCGCTTCGGGGTCACGATGCAAAGCACCCTGATCGCATTCCGGGGAGGCAAGGAAACCGGCCGCTCGGTCGGCGACAGCTCCGCGAGCGGCATCGAGAGCCTGTTCAGGAAGGCCCGCGGACCATGACATTCGGACTGGGCGTCTATGGGCTGGGCTTGCTGGCGGGACTGCTGTCCACCCTGTCGCCCTGCGTGCTGCCCATCCTGCCCGTTTTGCTCTGCACGGCCCTGGCCGTGCATCCGCATGCCCCGCTGGCGCTGGCCGTCGGGCTGGCGCTGTCATATGCCGTCATCGGCACGCTGGTCGCGTGGGTCGGCGTGGCGATCGGCATCGATGCCTCGGCGCTGCGCTACGCCGGCGCCGCGATTCTGGCCGGGTTCGGGCTGGTGCTGATGTCCGCCCGTCTGCAGCGTGGGTTCGCTGCGGCGACCTCCTGCATCGGCAATGCCGGCAACGATGTGCTCGCCAGGCTCAATCCCGGCGGCCTGGCCGGGCAGTTTGTCATCGGCCTGGCTCTGGGCGTGGTCTGGAGCCCCTGCGTCGGCCCGACGCTCGGCGCCGCCATTGTGCTGGCCAGCCAGGGATCGCATGTGCCGCAGGCCGCTTTGCTCATGCTGATCTTCGGTTTCGGCGCGGCCTTGCCGGTGGTCGGCCTTGCCTATCTTTCCCGCGCCGCCATGACGAAGGCGCGCGGCAAACTGCTGCGGGCGGGAGCGACCGGGAAATTCGTCTTCGGCGCCATCATGGTCGCGCTTGCCGTGCTGATTCTTTCCGGCGCCGACCGGCAGCTTGAAACCTGGCTGCTGCAGGTGTCGCCAGCCTGGCTGACCGCGGTGACCACCCGGTTCTGAAACAGTCCGGTGCCGCCGCTAGCGCGACCAGTGATCCCGGATGAAAGTGGGCTGAGCGACTGTCAGCACGGGTTGTGCACTATCCGGCTGCGAGGTGGGGGATTTGTTTCGTTCTGAAAGATGTATATATAATGCATCTTTTTGGGCGGGCAACGCCCTGCGGAGATGGCCACGGCAGCACTGTGTCTTCGTCTCCACCAACGTATCAGCAGGAGCCTCTCTATGTTCGGATCCAAAGCCAGGGAGAAACTGGCACAGGTACAGGCAGAAAACGATGCGCTGACAACGCAGCTGAGCGCATTGCGCGCCGAGTTGTCCGGCGCGCAGCAAGCGCTTGCCGCATCGCGTCAGCAGCTTGGGCAACTCGACGCGCGGCAGAAACTGCTCGATGGCGTGTTGGGCAATCTGCCCCGTTTCGGCGAATCGCTGGCCGGCATTCGCCATTCTTTTTCGCAGCTGTCGCTGCAGCTCAGCAGGGAATCGGAATCGGTGCAGACGGCGGCTGAAGAAACCGACAGCAACCGTGCCGCTTTCGCACAGATTACCGACGATCTGCGCACGATGTCGACGCGCATTTCGTCGGCCGGCGTCAGTGTCGAAGGGCTGTCGCAACGGGCGGGCGAAATCGGCGGCATCATCATGCTGATCAAGGAAATTGCCGATCAGACCAATCTGCTTGCGCTCAATGCCGCCATCGAGGCGGCGCGTGCGGGCGAGGCTGGGCGGGGTTTTGCCGTGGTCGCCGATGAAGTCAGAAAGCTCGCCGAGCGGACCGCCAAAGCGACCACCGAGATCGGCGCGCTGGTCGGCAATATCCAGCAGGAGACCGGCGAGGCCAAGGCCATCATGGATCTTGGCGCCGGCAATGCCGCCAACCAGAGCAGCGAAAGCGAGGCGGCGATTCAGAGCATGCAGCACTTGTTCGTGCTGTCGCAGCAGATGCAGCGCGGCATTTCCTCTTCGTCGCATCTCGCCAATGCCGAGCTTGCCAATATCGAAGAGCTGACGCTCAAACTGGAAGTCTACAAGGTGCTCTTGGGCCTTTCGGCCACGCAGCCGGACGATGTGCCCGACGAGACGCAATGTCTGCTGGGGCGCTGGTATTACGAAGGCGAGGGCAAGGCGCAGTATTCCACGCTGGCCGGCTATCGCGAGATGGAAACGCCGCACAAGGCCGTGCATATGGAGGCCAAAAAAGCCATTCAGTGCTATCGCGCTGGACAGATTGCCGAAGCGCTGCTGGCGCTGACCCGCATGGAGCAGGCGAACCTGACGGTCATGACGGGGATGGGGAAAATCCTGGCGTCGACGGCGATGCGCGGCTAATTGCCGGAGACCCTGCTCCAGGAAGGATCGGCACCGGCCGGCCGGTGCACTTTCCGAGGGCCAAATAGTGCTAAGAAAAGTTCCGGATTGCGACAATATGCCGCAGCTATTTGCATAGCCCATTCGCATAAAATGCGTGCTTCGATTGTCTGACAACGAGAGCGAAGCAATGAAGCGTTTAACCCTACCCCTGCTGTTGACCACGCTGGCATTTCCAACAATGGCACTGGCCTGTGCGACGTGCGGCTGCTCTTTGTCTGCCGATGCCGCTGCGGGGTATTCGGATGCCACGGGCTGGCAGGTCAGCCTGCAATACGACTATATCAATCAGGATCAGCTGCGCAGTGGTTCCAGTACTATTTCTCCGCAGCAAGTGGCGGCCATCAACGATGCAGGCGGCAATCAGGAAGTCGAAAAACAGACGGTCAATCGTTACCTGACGCTCGGTGTCGCCTATGCGCCGACGCCTGACTGGAATTTCAAGCTGCTGGTGCCGTATATCGATCGCAGTCACGCCACCTATGGCCAGTCCGGCAATCCGCTTAGCGACGGGCAGGTGAGCAGCGCCACGGTACAGGGGCTGGGGGACATCAAGTTCATCACCAGCTATCAGGGTTTGCTGCCGACACATAATTTCGGACTGCAACTGGGGATCAAATTGCCCACCGGTAATTATGGCGGACCGAATGCCAGCGGTACGGGCACGGTCGGCAACAATCCGACGGCGTTTACGAGCGGGCCGAACGCGCAACAAGCCTCGCCGAACAATCTGCTCGACACCAGCCTGCAAGCCGGTACCGGCAGTACCGACATGATTGTTGGCGCCTATTACTACCAGCCGGTCAGCCAGAACTTCGATTTCTTCGTCAACGGCCAATTCCAGTCCGCCGTGAGGGAGGAGCTCGATCAGGCCGGCGCCGACTACCGTCCGGGCAACCTGGCTACCGTCAGCCTGGGGCTGCGCTATGAGGCCAACCCGACCGTCGTGCCGCAGGTTCAACTCAATCTGTCGCGCAAAAGCCATGACCAGGGCGCGTTGGCCGATACCACCGATACCGCGGGCACCGTCGCCTATCTCAGCCCTGGCGTGACGCTGGCCGTGACGCCGGCGACCCACGTCTATGGCTTTGTGCAGTTGCCGGTATACAGCAATCTGCAGGGCTACCAGCTGTTCCCGCACTGGACCGCCACACTGGGCGTCAGCTATGCGCTGTAAATGGCTTGCCGGTCTGTTGCTTGCTGCTCTGGTGCTACTGCAGTTGCCGGCGCAGGCCGCCACGCTGGCTATCGGCGAGCCGGCGCCGGCGCTGACACTGCAAACCCTGGACGGTCAGCGCATCGAAACCGGAGCTTTGCGCGGCAAGGTGGTGATGCTGGTTTTCTGGGCGAGCTGGTGCGATCCCTGTCGCGACGAGTTGCCGCTGGTGTCGGCATTTGCCGCCCGCTATCGCCGCCAGGGCCTGGAAGTACTGGGCTTTTCCCTCGACGACGCACAGAGCTTGCCGGCGGTGCGTGCCATTGCCGCCCGGCTGAGTTTCCCGGTTGGCTTGCTGCCGTCTCCGTGGGCCGGTGGCTACGGCCGGATCTGGCATTTGCCGGTCAGCTTCGTCATCGATCGGCAGGGGCGCTTGGCGTATGACGGCTGGTCCGATCGCGATCCGGTGTGGCATGCCGACAAGCTGGAGCGGGTGGTGTTGCCCCTGCTCGGATCCTGATGGGCTCAGCCGGCCGGTATGGCGGCAGCCAATTGCTGGCGTAGCCATGTGTGGGCGGCATCGGCATGCGAGCGAAGGTGCCAGTAAGCCGACAGGGTAAAGAGCGGAGCGGTGAACGGCAGTTCGAAAACCTCCAGCTGCTGCTGGAAGGTCGCCAGAAACCGGCTCGGCAAGGTACACAGCAGATCGCTGCCGGCAACCATGGCCGGGGCCAATCCATAGGTCTGCACGGACAGCGCCACCTGGCGCCGTTTGCCTTGGGCAGCCAACAGGCGGTCGATTTCGCTGGTAAAGGCCCCGCCCTGACCTGAAACGATGACATGGTCGCAGGCGCAATATGCGTCGATGGACAGCGGCGCATTGCCGCGCGGGTGTCCTTTGCGCTGCGCGGCCAGAAAGCGATCGTGCAGCAGGGGTTTTTGCATCAGACCTTCCGCCATATCGCTGCCCGACCCGATCACGATGTCGACCTCGCCCTGCTCGAGCCGGTAGACGGCGTCCCGGTCGGCCGGATGCAGGAAAGCCACCCGGATATTGCGCGCCCCGGCAGCGCGCAAGCGTGCCATCAGGGGGACGCCCACTATCGTGGCGGCGTTGTCGTTGGCCAGGATGGTGAAGCTCCGCCGGCTGCGCGACGGATCGAATGCGGCCCCGCCGACGACGATCTCGTCGATCTGCGCCAGCGCCGCGCGGAGACTGCCCTGAATCGCCAGTGCAGCAGGCGTTGGCACCATCCCTCGGCCCGATACGGCCGGCACCAGCAAAGGATCGTCGAACAACACGCGTGCCCGTGCCAACTGCTGTGACAGTGCCGGCTGGCTGATCGCCAGGCGTGCCGCCGCCCGGGTGACATTCAGCTCGCTCAGTATTGCATCGAGTGCACGCAGCAAATTGAGGTCGATACCCTTCATATTCATATCTCTTATACGTCAAATACAAATGTACTATTTCACTTATGTGTAGTCCATCCCGATACTTGACTCACCAAGCAAACACCCAAGACGGGAAAGGATATCGATATGTTGTTGAACGATGACGCAAGAAAACTGGAACTCGCGCGTGGATTTCACGCCGCGCTGGCTGCACGCGACTGGGCTGCACTGAGCGGCTTGTTTACCGATGACGCCGTATGGGTATTACCGGGGAACAACACCATCTCCGGCCGCTATGAAGGCAAGGCTGCCGTGGTGCAGCATGCCGGCAAGATCGCCGCTTACGGCTTGAACTTCGCGCTCGAGCATGTGCTGGTCAGCCGCGAGAATTTCGCGCTGGCCCTGCACAACACCGCCAGGCGCGGCGACGTGGTGCTCGATGAACATTTGGCCACGGTATGTTTTCTGCGCGATGGCTTGATTGCCAGGATCGAGACTTATCTTTCCGATGTGCCGGGCATGAACGCGTTCTTCCTGTGATTGATCGGTATGCCGGCGCGGCGGTCAGTTTTTCAGGTTGTGATCGAAGAACGCCAGTACGCGCGCCTGCGCGTCGGCCGCCGCTGCCGGATTGGGGGCGACGATGTGGTCCGGGCCGCGGCCGCTGAAATTGGCGATGGTATGTTCGACCAACCGCGGCCAGTCGAAGTCGTGATAGGTATCCGGATAGACGACCACGTCGGCCTGGGTGCCATTGGCACGGCTGCCCTCGATGAATGACTGGCACGGCGGAGCGTGAACCCAGTTGTCCGACTCGCCCAGCAAAACCAGCAGCGGAATCTGCGTATGCCAGCGCCAGCCGTGCGCGCGCGCATTGCACCAGCCGGGATAGAAGGCCACCGCCGCACGGAAATCGTGTTGCAGATCGGCCGGTCGGGCCGGGCTTTGCGCGTCGATGGAATACAGCAGGGTACCGCCGCCATGCGACCAGCCGATCAGACCGATGCGGTCGGCCATGACGAAAGGTTGCTGTTGCAGATAGCGCAGTGCGCCGTAGGTATCGAGCGGGCGCTCGCGATCCGGCAGAATCGTCGGCGCGCCGTGCGGGCACATCACGCTGGCGTTGCGCGACTTGAAGCTGTCGATCATCAGGGCGACATAGCCATGTTGCTGAAAGTACTCGGCCCACCAGACGGAGCGCGCATCGGGGCGTCCGGTTTTGGCGTTGAACAAGCCGCCGCAGCCGTGCAGCATGACGATGGCCGGAAACGGCCCCGCTCCGTCCGGTTTGTAGAGCACGCCCAGCAACGAGGTCGGTTGGCCGGTGGCGGTCAGCGATTGATCGAGCGATGGCAGCTGTACGTTCTCTGCCGCGTGCGCCGCACCGCACAGCAAGACAAAAGCCGGCAAAAGCCAGCGCCAGAATCTGGTCATGGGTGTCGTTCCCGTTTTGGCTCCGATGGTTGGGGCTGCCGCGAGCCGATGTAAAAACGCATTGCAGTCAGCATGTGTTGCAATTATGGCGTATTACGGCGGCTTCGTGGCAGACGCTCCGTCTGGCGCTGTCGGGTGGGGACGAACGCGACGGCCCGCTGGCTGCGGAAAGGATAGAGGTCGGTAAAGTCATCAAAAATGACCATTACGATGGTCTTCAGCGGCGATTTTCCACAAAGATGCGGCAAATGCCAGCTCGACCACTACCGCGGAAAGAATGCCGGCCCCCGCATGTCCGACATGCCACTCCAATAGGCCCAGCGCGGCGAGGGCAAGGCAACTGACGATAAAGCCGCTCATCAGCGCCGTGCGCGCCGCCGAGGCTTCGGCGTGGCGCAACTTCAGGAACATGATGCCCAGCCCGAGAAACAGCGCTGCCGAGCGGCGCGCGACGAGGCCGGCGGCTGCGGAGTATGCGACACCCCACGCGGCGAGCAGCGTATCGGGCTGCAGGAGCCAAACGGCGCTGAGCAGGAAACAGGTGGGCGCGGCGGCGCTGGCGATGGTCGGAAATCGGAGGGTCATGCGCTGGATTGTGCCGCGCTGGCAATCCAGCGTATTGAATATTTCGGACGTAATGCCACTGCTATACTCCGAAGCATGATCGACACCGGCAAAGTACGTTACGACGCCTACGGGCAACAGGTGGATACCCATTGCGCGATGTTCTTGCCCAGCCATGGGCTGACCCCCTGCGTCAGGGGATATCTGTCCCGCCGCACGGTGTCATTGTTGGCTTTCGACGAGCGATGCAATCATTTTGCGGCGACGCCGACCTGTGTCGTGGTGTGGGTGCTCCGTGGGCATGATTCCCGGCTTGAAGATGCCGGTCGGCCGCGGCTGCCCGTGGTTTTCGGCGGGCCGCATGCGCACCCGTCGATCAGCCATAACCCGGGCCCGGTGCATTTTTTCACCATGCTGATCTATCCTGACGCGCTGCGGGCGATGACCGGGATCGATGTGGCGTCGCATGTCGACCGCTACTGCGCCTTCGACACGGTTTTCCCGCCGTCCTGGCAAGGGATGGCGCGGATGGTTTTCGATGCCGCCGACGATGCCGCCCGCATCGATGTCATCGAGGATTTTCTGCTGCGGGAATGGGCGGCCGTGCAGCCGTCCGGCGCGCTGTTGCCGCAGAAATTTTCGCAGTGGTGCGGGGGTGTCGCCACGCGTGCGGCGCACGCTCCGGGCGGCATCAGCGAGCGGCAGGTCGATCGGCGCATCAAGGCATGGACCGGCCAGGCCCTGCGCCAATTGCACCGTGTCGCCAGAATCGAAAATGCGCTGTTGATGGCTGGGGATGGTCGGGTACCGAGCCAAGCCGATTGGTCCGCCATCGCCGCTGCCTGCGGTTTCTCCGACCAGGCCCATCTGTGCCGCGAGTTTCGCCGCGTGACCGATTCCCCTCCGCAAGCCCTCAAACGCATTGCCGCACACGAAAGCCACTGGCTTTACCGGGTGTGGGTCCTCTAGCGCAGCCTCCCGTCAACGCTCCTCAGCGCGTAGTTGCCGCAGATAGCGGCGCGGTGGCACGCCCAGCAGGCGGGTGAACAGCGAAGTAAAGCTGCTGGCGCTCTGATAGCCGAGGTCGAGGGCCGTCTGCAGGATGGATTTGCCACGGCACAACTGCTCGACGGCGCTCACAACACGCAAATGCTCGCACCAGCGGCCGAAAGTCATGCCGGTTTCGGCGACGAACAGCCGTGCCAATGTCCGGGAGCTGGTGTGGACCTGCGCGGCGAGCACTTCGAGGCGCAGTCGCTGTTCCGGATGCCGGCGCAGGATGGCGGTGGCCTGCTTGAGGCGGCGGTCTTGTCCGTCGGGGACGAACAGCGGGTGAGTCAGCACCGGCCGCGAGGCCTGATGCACGATCAGGCTGGCGAACAGCGGCAAGGCCGGATCCTGACGGTCGTTGGCGATGACCGTGGCCGCTTCGCGCGCCAGCTCGCGCAGCAGATCGGAAACCATGACCGAACGGCATTGCGCGCCCAACGGTGCGCCAAGCGCCGCCGGCAAGCGCAGGTTGATGAGCTCGGAGGCCTCGCTGTAGCTGGCCTGGTGCTCGACGTTCGGCGGCACCCAGATGCCGAACCCGGGCGGCGCCAACAACCAGCCTGCTGCGCTGGTGATGGCGGCCGTGCCGCACAGCACCACCGTCAGCTGCCCCTCGGGGTGGGCATGACGTTCAATCTCGACGCCGGCGTCGTGCCGGGTCGCCACGGCTTCCAATGCATCCAACATGGCTTTCAGACAGCAATAAATGGCAGGATGGAGCAAGAATTATAAAAACCTTTCGCCAATAATGCACTGTCAGGCCGTGCCATGGGGCGGGCCACCCAGAAAAGGTTTTGCAATGGAACACTCCAGAAAAATTATTGGCATTGCCGGCAGCCTGCGCGCGGCATCGTTTTCGCGCCGCGTGTTGAAGTCGATCGAACGGCTGCTGCCGGAGGGCACGGCATTCGGCTCGCTCGATATCGGCGCCTTGCCGCACTACAACGAAGACATCGAGCGCAGCCAATTGCCGCAAGCCGTGGCCGCAGCCCGAGCCGATGTCGCCGACAGCGATGCGCTGGTGATCGTCACGCCGGAGTTCAATCACGGCTTGCCCGGCGTGCTCAAGAACACGCTCGACTGGCTGTCCCGTCCGGCCTTCGACAGCTGCATGGTCGGCAAGCCGGTGTTCTTCGTCACCCTGTCGCCCGGCGCGCTCGGCGGTGTGCGCGCCCAGTACCAGATGCGCGAAACCCTGGCTTCGATGCTGTGCCGGCTGGAGCCGATGCCGGAGATCGCCATCACCCATGTCGGCGCCAAGGTGGACGAGAGCGGTTTGTCCGATGAACCGACTCTTCGCTTCATCGAGGAAAGGCTCGCGCATTTCTTCCTGTCGCTGTCTTCGCGTTAAGACTGCCGGCAATGTGGAGTCAGAATCTGCTGGCGCTTGGCGCCGGACTGGGGGTCGGGGTGCTGTTCGCCTGGCTGAAGCTGCCCTTGCCGGCGCCGCCGACCCTGACCGGCATTCTCGGCGCGGTCGGCGTGTTTCTCGGCAGCGTGTTGTTTCGCTGGGTGAGTACGCTGGTTTGAGAACGACGTGGAGGAACGCGGCCGCTGAGTTGGCCCCGGTCAGGCGCTGAACGTTCAGACGGAGAACCGAGTGTCGTGACGGTGGTTAGCCTGATGCAGGCTGCAATGCGCCGTATTCAATCGAGCGCCAGAACTGCCTCGATGTCGATGGAGATATCGGTGACGAACATGGTGACAAAGGGAGAGGCAAATGGAAACAGGTTCAGATCGTTTCGCGTTGGAAAAGAACAGCCTGCTGCTCTGGTTCACACTGGTGATACCGGTTGCCATTGTCGCAATCTGTTGCGCTCTTCTTCGCTCTGGCCGCGCTGATCTGCCGTGCAGCAACAGACCGGGATGATGCCAGGCCACCGGTCTGTTGCACGCAGCCACCTTCAGTGCGCTTGGGGGGCAGATGGCCACACGACTTGATCATCGACCGCATAGAGTTTGCAGTTTTCCCCGTTGGCCGCCTGGCAATACTCCAGCGCCCGTTCGCTGACCGACCCGCCTGTTGCATAGCCGCACCGGCCATTGTCGGAGAGTGCAAAGGCGCGGTGCTGCTTGGGTGCGGTTGCCAGGAAACGGCTCAGATAAAGGCTTTTGCACACGGTCGATGTGGTCGGGACGGCGGCAACCTCATCCACATCGACTGCGCCGGCATCGGCGCTGCCCAACCTGTATTTGATGTCAAAAGGCAGATGTAATTGGCTGAAAAATGTCTGGAAGGCCGGTCCCCATATTGCCATGCCTTCCGGGTCCGGAAACACGCGATGGGAGTCTTTCTTGAATACCCCGGTGTCGACAAAGGTGGTCTGGCCATCGCCTTGCCGGTAGGCATTGAAGATCGCTTGTGGCAGATCCAGTCCGGGGCCCCAGAATGAATCGTTTTCGCCATACATCATGAGGACCGGGACGGTGGCTTGACTGCCATAGCGCGCAAATGCGGCGACCACGCCTTGGCTCCATTGCGGGCATTTTTCGTTGCGAATGCCTCCTGCCATGTCGATGAGTCCGACCACGCCGGCGGGGAGTTGCTCGGCTAGCGCCATGGTTGCAAGGCCTCCGGCGGATTGACCGATCACGACGATGTGGTGGCTATCTATCTCGGGCCTGGTGCGGATGGCGTTGATCGACAGGGTGATATCCACCGCCTGTAATTCTCCGGTTCGGGTCTGATCGCACTTTACTTCCTGATAGGTGCCGCCGGAGGAGCCAAAGCCTTCTCTGGTCGGGACCAATACGGCATAGCCGCGTTCGACGAACTGCTTGGCCTGAAAATAGTAGGCCTGGTCTTTCTGCAAGGCGGCATTGCCTGGCTGCTTGCCATGGTTGATGACAATGAGCGGAAACGGGCCGGTGCCCGGCGGAGTATAGAGCTGCGCCGATAAGGTGACGTCGAACAGCAAGCCTGCCTTGGTGATGTGGAGGGTTTCATCGTGCATGGGTTCGGCCAGCAGATGAGGGCCGGCCAGGAGGAGGATCGCGGTCAGTATCAGGCGGATTGGTCGCAGCATACGTTCCTCGGTGTTGGCTAGGTGGTTGTCGTAAAACCAGGACGGCCCAGTTTAAGACAAGAAAGTATCTACTTTCCTCGGGTCGATTCACTGTTCGGGTAACGGTCACCCCGGGTGATTCATTCCGCGGGAAACGCCTTGAGCATGGTTTCGATGAAACTGCGTATCTTTGCCGTGGGTTTTCGATGCGAAGGGTAGAGCAAGTGCATGGGACGGGCGGGGCCCTGGTAGTCGGGCAGGATGTGGACCAACCGCCCCGCCTTGATTTCCGGCGCAAGGACATCGGTCGGGCCAAGGGTGATGCCGAATCCCTCGGTCGCGGCCAGCAGCAAAGCCCTCCAGTTGTCAGAACGCAAGCGGCCTTTGACCGGAATGCCCTCTGAAATGCCGTCGCGGGTGAATACCCAGCGACATGGCATGGTCGATGTGCCGCTGGCGTAGGCAAGGCAATCATGGTGCAACAAATCTGCCGGCGTCTCCGGCATGCCGTGCTGGGCCAGATAGGACGGCGATGCGCAGGCAATCAAGCGGTATGGCGCCAATGGTCGCGCGATCAGTGACGAATCCCCAAGCTCCCCGATGCGGATCAGGATTTCGTAGCCCTCTTCCACCGGATCAACATATCGGTCACTGAGTGACAGATCCATCTCCACCAATGGGTAGCTGGCAAGGTAGCGCGTGATCAGGGGGGCCAGGCTGAACGTGCCGAAGGTCACGGGGGCACTGACGCGCAACACCCCCTGCGGCTGGGATAGCATTGCCTGCGCGAGCGCATCGGCCGCATCGACTTCTGCCAGCACCGATTTGCAGGAATCAAAATAGGCACGGCCAGCATCGGTCAGGTTCTGTCGCCGGGTGGTCCGGTTGAGCAGGGTGATGCCCAGTGCGGACTCCAGGCCGGCAACATGCTTGGCCACCATCTGCGCTGACATTCCCAATGCCTGTGCCGCTGCAGCGAACGAGCCAAGCTCTGCCGATTTGACGAAGACCCCCATGCTGGTTAGCTTGTCCACGATTCACTCTTGCTGGTTGTTTGTTATCCAATTATTTGCCAATTTATCTCAGGATAATTGGTAAATAAACTCCGGATGTTACTTTTATTTGGAGTCCACGAGATGAAAATCGGAATCATTGGTGCCGGCGTGGTGGGCCGTGCAATCGCCAAACTGGCGGTCAAGGCAGGACATGTGGTGATGGTGAGTAACTCGCGCGGTCCAAAATCCATGTTCAGTCTGCCTCATTCAACCGGCGCGGTGCTGGGGACCGTGGAGGAGGCCGCCCGGTTCGGTAGCGACATGGTGATACTGGCCATTCCGCTGTATGCCTATTCGTCGCTGCCGCCATCCCTGCTGGCAGACAAACTGCTGGTCGATGCCTGCAATTACTACCCGGAACGTGATGGGCACATGGCGGCACTGGACCTGCACCAGACAAGCTCCAGTGAACTGATCGCGGGCCATTTTGCGCGGTCAAGGATCGTCAAGGCCTTCAACGCGATCACCATGAATGATCTGGAAGACGGTGGCCTGCCTGCCGGCTCACCGACGCGTCGGGCACTGCCGCTGGCCGGAGAGATCGACAGCGACAAGGCACTCGTCGCCCGGCTCTATGAGCAATTCGGTTTTGATGCGGTCGATGCAGGGAAGCTGGCCGAAGGTGGCCGATTCGAGCCCGGCACCCCGGTGTACTGCAAACCGTTTGACCGGCAAGGGATGCAGCGTGCCCTGGCGGCCACCATCCTTATGCAGACGAGTTAGTTCCGCTCGCATTTCATGACCACCGCACCCGCTGCCCTCAGGCGGGTGGTCGGGGTCATGCTGTACCGGCCTTGTCGTACCACCCCTTGCTGGCATTCGCTACCCTGACCACCAGCAACATCAGCGGCACTTCAATCAATACCCCGACCTCTGTGGCCAATGCGGCACCAGAATGAAAGCCGAACAGGCTGATGGCGGTGGCCACTGCCAGTTCGAAGAAATTCCCCACCTGCATGTCTGGAAACTTTTCGAACAAACATGGCACTAAGTGATACGATTGTATCGAAACGTCTGCATATCCATGCACATATACAAAACACGGCAATTCGAAAGATGGGCGTCAAAAGAAGGGTTGGCTGATTCGGTATTGGCGTTCGCTGTGTCAGAAATGGAAAAGGGTCTTGTAGATGCGGATCTTGGTGGTCATGCCGAGGTAAAAGCGGTGGCGCCAGAACTCTGGTGGCATACCAGTTTGGCGACCGGGCATTTTTTATCTATGGCTTTGCCAAAAATGAACGCAACAACATCGATGCCAGAGAACTTAAGGTGTTGAAACACTTGGCGTCTATTCATCTGGGGCTGAGTGTGGCGCAGATCACGCGTGCTCTGGCTGATGGAAAATTGATCGAGGTGCGCAATGAAGACTAGCCGACTAGTGGAAACCCTGCACGAATCTGCCCAGGATCTGGCAGATATCGGATTGATCAGTCCGCAGACCATGCGTGAATTCGATGCGGCCTGCCTTCCGCCCATCAAGCACTATTCCGCAGAGGAAATCCGCTCGCTGCGCCTGCGTTGTCGGGCCAGTCAGGCCGTGTTTGCGGCCTATCTGAATACCAGCCCGTCTACGGTGCAAAAGTGGGAACGGGGAGATAAGCATCCCAACGGGCCATCATTAAAGCTTCTGGACCTTGTAGAGAGAAAGGGCCTGGAGGTGCTTGCCTGACGGTTGATAACCATTCTGCCTCCGTCCGTGCGCCATGTCAGGCGGGCTTTCCCGCCTCATACCACCTCTTGCTCGAATTCACCACCTTCACCACCAATAGCATCACCGGCACCTCGATCAGCACGCCGACCACGGTCGCCAGCGCCGCGCCCGAATGAAATCCGAACAGACTGATCGCGGCTGCAACAGCAAGCTCAAAGAAATTGGATGCGCCGATCAGCGCCGACGGGCAGGCCACGTCATGGCGCTCGCCCAGCCGGCGATTAAGCAGATAGGCGAGGGTCGAATTGAAAAACACCTGAATCAGGATTGGCACCGCCAGCAGTGCGATGACCAGCGGTTGGCGCAAGATGGCTGCGCCTTGAAAGGAAAACAGCAGGACCAAGGTGGCCAGCAGTGCCGCGATCGACCACGGGCCTGTTTTTGCCATGGCTGCGTTCAGCGCCGAAGTGCCACGCGCGAGCAGGCTGCGGCGCCAGACCTGGGAAAACAGGACCGGAATCACGATATACAGCACCACGGATGTGAGCAGCGTGTCCCACGGGACATGAATGGAAGATATTCCAAGCAGCAAGCCGACCAGCGGAGCGAAGGCAAACACCATGATGGTGTCGTTGAGCGCGACCTGCGACAGCGTGAACAGCGCATTGCCGTTGGTCAGTTTGCTCCAGACGAACACCATTGCCGTGCACGGTGCGGCGGCCAGCAGGATCAGCCCGGCGATATAGCTGTCGAGCTGATCGGCGGGCAACAGCGGGGCGAACAGGTGGCGGATGAACAGCCAGCCGAGCAAGGCCATGGAAAATGGCTTGATCAGCCAGTTGACGAACAGGGTGACGCCGATACCGCGCACATGCTGGCTGATCTCGTGCAGCGCGCCGAAATCGACCTTGACCAGCATGGGGATGATCATGACCCAGATCAGCAGCCCCACCGGCAGATTGACCCGGGCGACCTCCATGCGGCCAACAGCCTGAAAGACCTGTGGCAGCAGCTGTCCCAGCGTGACGCCGGCGACGATGCAGGCGAAGACCCACAGCGTGAGATAGCGCTCAAAGATGTTCATCTTCGGCTTGGCGCCTGAGGCAGCAACATCTTCAGTGTGTGCAGTCATCGATTTGTCTTTGGTTGAGATGTGGATTGCTTGCTGCTGGACATTATTGCATTGTTCGATAATACTGGAAATATGGAAACATTAACTGCCGCAGAAACCCTCGCCGCCCTCGGGCATGAAACCCGTCTGGCGATCTTTCGTCTTCTGGTGGAGGCGGGCCCCGCCGGGATCAATGCCAGCGCAATTGGCGAGCAACTTGGTCTGGCGCCGGCGACGCTGTCGTTTCACCTGGCGCATCTGAGCCGCGTCGGGCTGATCAGCGGTGAGCGCGAAAGCCGTTTCATTCAATACTCGGCCAACTATGGGGCAATGGACGATCTGATTGCGTTTCTGACTCGCAATTGCTGCCAGGGAACGGCCTGCCTGCCGCAGACGGTCAACTGCGACACCATTGCCAAGCGTAGGGCCAGGAAGGAGAAACCGGACCGATGACACCACTGAAGACGGTGCTGGTGCTGTGCACCGGCAATTCGTGCCGCTCGCAGATGGGCGAGGCCATCCTTAATCATGAGCTGGGTGGTCTGGTGCGGGCGATCTCGGCCGGGACGCAACCGCAGTACGCCGTTGCCGCCGGCGCGATCGAGGCGTTGCGTCTGGCCGGGCTGCCGACTGACGGGCTCTATCCCAAGACCATTGATGCCGTCATGAACGAGGACATCGACCTGGTGGTCAGCGTCTGCGACGACGCCAAGGAAAGCTGCCCGCTCTTCCCTCGCCCGGTCAAGCGCATCCACGTCGGTTTCCACGACCCGCATGGCGAGCCGCTGGCCAGCTTCATTGCCGTGCGCGACGATCTGCAGGCGCGGCTGGTGCCGGCAGTGCGTGCGGCGCTGGGGGTGTGAGGAACCGTATCATGTTTGCCTTGTATGATCGGCCGCGCCGCCTGAGTCGTTGGCTGACAGGGGGCCCTGGCCAGCCTGTTCTGCTGCTCCGCTGTTTAAAAGCAGCTGATTCCGCTTCGGGGGCCCGCAGGCCCCCGCCTCCTCAGAATGTGAACGCCATCAAGGCACCGTCAGCACCAGGCAATCGGCGTAGCGCTGCACCGCGGCCGGCTCGGTCAGGTAGAGCCACGAGCGGCCGTTGTCGGTCGGGGTGGCCGACCACGACAATTCGCTGCTGACAATCAGGCGGCAAAGGTGCTGCGCGTCGACGCTTTGACGAGGTGCGCACAAAGTGGACATCAAGGCAAGCAAGCGCTGCTGCTGATAGAACGGATTTGAAAGGCGCGTGCGGACTGCACTACCATCGGCGTTAGCCATGGCTTTCTCCTGTACAGATAGACTTGGTTAGCGGGTCGGCGGTGTTCTAAGCACCTCCGGCCCGCGCTCATTTGCGGCTGGGAAGCCGCACCCCGCCAACCTGCCGCGATGGCGCGAGAAAAACAAGCCGGTAAAACCAGCCTCGGCAAAATCCTCGCCAAGCTCGGCAACGGTGGACAACAAGATCAGTAAAGGCCGACACGTATTACAGTGCGGCATCACAGTTATGTTCCATTGACCGGCAGCAAAAAACGCGAAGCACACGCGCCCGGCACCCGGCGTTTTTCACGGTTGCGGGCGCGTAAACCGGGTTTAGGTCAGGGCTGACTGCGGTATTTCCTGATGCCTGCGAGGGGAGGATGAGGTGGCAGCGGAGATCTCAAGACGGTACTGACCGGATGCTTACGGCGTATCTACGCCAAGCCCTCCATAAATAGCGATAGAGGCCGGGGCAATTCACCATCTGGCCAGAATTTGTTCGAGCTCCCCACTGGATTGGAGGCGAACGAATGCCTTTTGGATACGCTGCTCGGTGTCATTGGGGAAATGCAAACCGGCCGCCAGATATACCCCGGTTGGTGGCCCGATGGCAGCGCCCTTCTGCAGGGCGTTTTCCGGATAGCCCATTGTTTTCCAGTAATAGCGCACAATCAGATCCGAATCGGCAATGCTCGCAATCCGTTTGTAATAAAGTTTGCGGACATTAGTGCCCGCGTTTGCCGCGCCAATGTCCAGAAGCGAGAACCCGAGTGCCTGTAATTCACTAATCAACGCGTGCCCTCTAACGAGCCCAATTTCCAATCCCCGCGCCTCGTCCACTGAAGCAATAGGGTGTGGCAGCTGGTAGGAATAGAAGTGCGACTGGGTCATGAATAGCTTTGCCAGCCACCGATAACTGGTTTCTCGCTGAGGCGTGCGGGAGAAGGGAATGATGCCGGATAGTTCATTGCCCTGGAGCTGGATCATCTCTTGAGCTCTTCGCCATGGAACATCGAAACGGAAGTGAAATTCCGGTGCCCCATAGCGGGTAGCCGCCTGCAGTATTTCTATCGCCAACCCAGCGGGGTGCCCATCAATGGACCCGCAATAAGGCATGGCCTGCAGCGCATAGACTTCAACCGTCTCGGCCTTGGCCAGTGGAGGCAGCATCAGCATCCCGAGCAGCAGGTGGCGTAACAATCGCGCAGGACGCATGAGGGCGGATCCTTAATTTGTAATTATCTATACCATGCTAGTGGCCAATGATCATTGCATCAAATAGCGAGCAAGCACGAGAGTTGTCCACCTCCGCGGAGGTCGTTTTCCAAGTATGGACGGTCGGAAGAAACCTCGCAGGCCATACACGAGAGGAGCATTGTCCTGAGTGCTACCTAATCGGTGGTGTACCTGGCGGGAGGAAGGTCACTCCGGACATCCTTCCATCTGTGGGGCAAATGTCCGGTCTCATTTTTCGCAACGGCCGGAGTCGGTAGCGGCCAGTGCGGGCTTTGAGCTTGGTTAACTCCCGATCTGATAACCCATTGCCCTGTAGCCGCGCAGCCGCTTGTCCCACATGCGTATCAGCGCAGGATGCCCCAAGTCCACGTAGTCGTAGATCAGTACCTCCGATTTGCCCGCATGATCACGATGTAGACGCCCGGCGTACTGTTGCAACGTGCCCCGCCAGGAAACCGGCATCGCCAACACCATGGTGTCCAGCGGCGGATGGTCGAACCCCTCGCCAACCAGTCTTCCGGTAGCCAGCAGCACGCGAGGACAATCACCACCCAGCTCACCGGGCCGTAACAGCTCGATCGAAAAAGATCCAGGCGTGTGCACCATTCCCTGAGCGGGAAATCTCCAGCGCAACCGGCACTTCGAGCATTTCGTAGGACTGAACAAATGCGCGCGCATCGTCGCGCCAGTCCGCTTCATCGAAATCGACTGCAAGAAAGTGGCAGGTATCGTTCGGCAGCAATGGGTAGATACCCATGGTTTTGAGCCCCGTCAGGTGGGCGATCAGCGTCTGGCGCGAAATCGGCATCCACTGGCGATTGCCGCAGTCTGCACATTTGATCCTGGGCTTTTCACATACCCCGGGTTTCCACTCGTTTGCGCACGCCGGAGAATAACCGGCCTTGCCTTGCTTGTTTTCCCAGCGGACTGGGTAGACATCGCTTCGTCCACGGAACAGTCGCTTGAAGATGGCCAGCTTTTCTTCGGGAGAGCGTTGCGATGGAGGCTCGACCGCTTGCGAGGCCGGTGGTTGCGGCTTTGGCACACGCCAATCGATTCTGTGCTGCTCGAGCAATGCAATCAGGCGTCGATTCTCTTCTAGAAGGGCTGCCAGCTCTGTATTTTTTTCCACAGTGGATGACTGCCTTGGGGTAACAGCAGGAGCATGACGGTACAATAGGCGTTCGTCGCGAACAAGAGCAAAGCACTGCCGTGTTGACGGCAAGAGCAGCAAACATCCGGAGACGGATAGGCTGATGTCTGATTGCAGCATTTTATCGGGAATAGTCATAGCGCATGCTCCAGACGGAATTCACACCGGAAGAACTCTTGCAGCAGCTGCGCGAGCTGGATGAGTGCCCGCGCATCGAGGCCAAACGCGGCAGCGAAATCGGCAGTTCAATCATGCAGACACTCTGCGCCTTTGCCAACGAACCAGGATTAGGGGGCGGGTTTCTGCTGCTGGGAATCGCAGAACCAGATGAGGCGCACCCGGAATTCTGGGTGGTGGGCGTCGCAGATGGCGACAAGCTGCTCAACGAGTTGCAGGCGAACTGTCGCGATCAGTTTGAGCAACCGCTCCCGGTCAAAGGCGAGGTCGCCCTGCTGGAAGGGAAACGTGTGCTGGTGGTATTCGCTCCGGAGCTAGGGCCGGCGGCCAAACCCTGCATCTTCAAAGGAAGATTCGACAGCAAGAACAAACGCAAGACGGGTATCTGGCGGCGTGGGCTGAACGGTGACTACGAGTGCAGCCAACTGGAACTGGAGCCGATATTGCTGGCAAGAAGCGGGCTAAGCTTCGAACAGTCGGTCCCGGGAGATGCCGAGTGGGCGGATCTGGACCCGGTGGCCATTGCCTTGTATCGCTCGCTACGACAAAAGGTTCGTCCACATGCCGAAGAGCTGCAGGCTGGCGATGAAGAAATGCTTCGAGCGTTACATCTGGTCGAACGCAAGGACGGGGCGCTAGTGCCGAACGTGGCCGGCCTACTGTTGATGGGGAAACCCCTGAGCTTGCGCCGCTTGCTGCCAGCCATACGTGTGGATTATGTACGTATCACGGGAACCCAGTGGGTTGAAGACCCGGAACAGCGTTTTGCCACGACGCTCGACATCCGTGAACCGTTGCTGCGGTTGATCCCCAAGCTGGAGGCCGCCGTCCTGGATGACATGCCGCAGCATTTTCGTCTGCAAGAGGGGGAGACCCAGCGCAGCGATCAACCCCTGATACCTTATAAGGTTGTCCGCGAAGCGATTGTGAATGCCGTCATGCACCGGGACTACCAGGTGAATCAACCGGCTCTAGTCGTGCGTTACAGCAACCGACTCGAAATCCGCAATGCGGGGTACTCATTGAAACCCACATCGATGCTAGGGGAGATGGGATCAAAACTACGCAACCCGATTATCGCCTCAGTTCTCTATGATTTGAGCTATGCCGAGACCAAAGGCTCCGGCATCCGCACCATGCAGCGTTTGCTACATGAGGCTGGCCTCAGCGCCCCGGTGTTTGTCAGCAGCAGCCAGGAAAATGAATTCACCGCGATCTATTTGTTGCACCAGTTGTTGGATGCCGAGCAACTGCAGTGGCTGCAGCAGTTCAGCGGGCTCGGCTTGAGTGACGATGAAGCCAAAGCGTTGATTCTGGCCCGCGAAACTGGTGCGGTTGACAACGCTGGCCTGCGGGCAGTGACCGGGCTGGACACGCTAGCCGCGAGTCAGGTGCTGCGTAAACTCCACCACCACCGGCAATTGTTGGTTCAGGGTGGATCGGGTTCGACGACATACTATCAGTTACATCCCATGCCAGGATCGACATTGATCGGCAGTACAAATAGTGGCGACCTCTCCGCAAATAGTGGCGACCTCTCCGCAAATAGTGGCGACCTCTCCGCAAATGGAGGCGAGTTACCAATGGCACTCGTTCAGGCCATGCAAGCGTTGACACCGAAAGTCCGAAAAGAGAGGCTCTGGATTGTGATCGTCTGGCTCTGCGCCATCCAGGCTCATGGCTCGGAACAACTGGCCGCCCGGCTTGGCCGACAGACTACCCCATTAAAGCGGCACCTCTATGTGCTGCGCGATCAGCTTGGTTTGCTGCAATACACTTACCCAGAAGTTGTAAACCACCCTCAACAAGCCTATATCGCGACCGATGCGGGGCGTGCATGGCTTATTGAGCACGATATTACGCTGTGATCGAATACTCGCCGACAGTCGAATGAAAAAGCCCGGAATCATAACCGGGCTTCTCGATCCAGCACTTACTTTTTCAAGTTTGTGCAAAAATTTCTCACTAACAGCGCAAACCTACAAATCTGTAGGTTCCCATCCTCTGCCAGATGAGATGCGTGACAAATCAATCAGGTTCTAGACCAAACTGGGACGGCAGTGGCACCGGCGTACCATCTTCCTGAATAATCCTCTCCCATGCATTGCGTCGCTTGCGGACGGTGTCTCGCCACTTGACCGGGTCTGTGATGCGATGATGCTCGATGAAGCGATCCAGCGCATCAGATCGACTATAGACCAACTGTCGGCAAGCTTCGATGCTCGTTCCCCGGAGCGGGTAGATGGATTCGGCTTTGAGCATGTTCATGGCCTTGCGTGGTGAATGGCCGATCAGGTCTGCGATTTCCGTCCCAAAAATGTACTGCCGCAGGAACCGATCGAGGTCACGCTTTCGCACCCGGGAGCCATGGTGTTTCAGGGTGCCAATTTTCTGTGCCTGGATGAAGTCGTTCTGTGTCAGCCAGTAGGCGACTTGCTGTTTTACCCCTAATAGTGCGGCTAACTCCGGGATCGTGATCCAGTTCACGCGTTCGGTCGGCAGCGCCATGCGCCATTGCTTGAGCCCTCTTCGATTGAAGACCCAGCGACTAATGCCGGTTTTGCCTATGAGGGTGGCGGTCAGCTTCAGTTTGCCCGCTTGGACTTCTTCCACCAGTGACACGACTTCATCCGCGTTCCATTGCCAGTACTGCAGAACGTCGGCAAGGGCAATTTCATCGTCGGCAACACAGTAGACCCTGGGTAGCTCTTCACCGAATTCGGCGAGCTGGTAGACCTCTGTGCTGGTGATGCACCAAGGGAGGTAGGGCTGGTCGTTGATCCTCCGCGCCGAAGGAAACAGGAGTTTTAAAATCCGTCGCATGCGGACCTTCCCGAGCCCCAGGATTTCCATGGCCTTGGTCATTGTGATTTCTCCCGCCAACCGTTCTTCAAGCTGGGGAAGCTGGTCTTTCCTGACCATCAGGAATCTTTTCCTTTTGCCACTGATGGTCTCTTCCCCTTCAAGCTGGCCGGAGCGAATCAGGTAGCGCAGGCGTGCCATGGAAATGCCGAGCTTGTTGGCCGCAGCTTTGCCTGAAATCCATTGCATGTCTTGCAGTAGCTCCGCAGGAATACGACGGTTCCGTCTTGTCGCGCCGCCTTCCCAACTTTGTGCGAACCACTGTTGGAAGGCTTCTCTAACCGGATAAAAAGCCGGCTCTCGTAATCCGCCTTGGTAAAGGTATTGGTAGGCTTCCTTGAAGACCGCATTGAGGCTTTTCTTTGCCCCACCATTCATGACCTGCTGGGCGTCCAGTGCCATATGAAACTTCTCCGGCCAAAAAATCAGCATTTCGGCCGCCAGTGAGGTGATGCGCCAGGACACGTCTAACCTGCCGGCATGAGTGATCTTGAGCGGCTTACTGATCGCCGCCGGGTCAAGATAGCCACCCAGATAGCGGATGAGACGTTGTGCCTGCTCAATCGTCAGCCCATGGAACGGATAGCCATGCTCGGTGTGAGTGACTTGCTGCAACAGCATGTTCTCCAACGCTTCCGCGAGCAGCATGGTGGTTGCGGGCGCTTCTTCCGGAAGCTCTTGGCGCAGGTCGGCCCCGCAGTTGCAACGAAGCAGACTGTCACGTTGCCAGGTGAGGAATTCACCGCAACTGGAGCAGTGATCCACCAGCCAGACCCCATGCCTCGGGCAGGCGTCAAAGTACAGCGCCTCCCAGCCAACCCGCCATCGCGGTTCCTCGGCAAGGCAATAGGGGCAATAGCGCGCATAGCGTTGATTCCAGATCCCAGGCTGTTTTTGCTGTAGATCAGCCAGGTGTCGGATGTGGGCATGGAGCTCCGGATAGAGCTCAGCAGCTGGCAGCAGCCGCTGCTGCTGCAGTGAAGCCGGAGTAAACGCAATGCCAAGCTGTGCCAGGTCGCGCAGACTCATGAAGTTGGTTTCCGCCAACCTGAACAGATAGCCGGTTGGCCCTTCGGTACGCGTGGGTTGCGGTCGGTCGAGCAGGGGTGGGGCATCATGAAGCATGAGGTCATCCATGCATCACCTCCCCTTTGGCACGAGGCAGCCCGAGCTTGACCGCAACAGGTGAGCCCACCGGGTCTTTGCGCGTATGTGGGTAAAACACTTCCCCTGGGCGTGTCAGGGGTCGAATCGGGGATTCTGGGTGAAAGGGATTCAGCGTATCGGGGACGTCTTTCCAGATGCGTTGACGGAAGCTAGCGGCCAATACGTCCATGGACAAGGTTCGCAAGCCGGCCAGATTGGCGGCGCAAACGGCACCTTCCAGTAGCCGGATCGTGTAATCGAGCAAGCCAAAGCTGGCGGTGTGGATCCGCCGTGCCAAGTTGGCCTCATGCAAGGGGGTGTCACACCCCATGGGCAGACATGGGGCAATGCCCTTTAGTAGGCCGCGATACTCCAGAAAATCCGCCTCGTCCTCAATCTGAAACGGATCCATCTGCATGCATTGCGAGAACCGCCGCGCCAGTTGCTCGTTGCTGCGGATGACGAGTTCGGCCGCGGGTAGCCCACAGGCCACCATGCCAACATTGGTGCTCTCCAGCAGGTTCTTCAGCCAGTCGGTGACATCGCGGAAGGCTGTCGCGCTTGGCGTATAGAACAGATGCTGAAACTCGTCGATGAGCAGCATCTCGACGCCGCAGCGCTGGAAAAAATCGACCAGCTTGGTGGTTTTCTCCGGTGCCGTGCCGCGGTGTGATTTCCGATCGCCCATGGCTTCGAGCATGGCCCCAGCCAGGCTGCGTGTGGTCGGTGAAGACGGGACCTTGACTCGCAAAACCGATATACGGGTGCACTGCGATTCGAAGCAACGCGGAGATGCGGCCTCATAGACTTTCAGTACCGTACTTTTCCCCGCACCGGACGGCCCAATCAGCAGAATGCCACCACCGACACGATGCATCCGGCGTCGGTGGTGTAACTCAGCGATCTGGAACAAGGCCTGGCGGAATCGTCGGTGGCAAATGGGTTCGAGCAGCAGCTTGTAACCCAGTGCCTCGGGGGAAGCAAAGCCGGTCTCCGGCGCAAACTGCTTCATCATGTCGAGCGGGTCCATCATGTACCTCTCTTCTTGGGTGAAATCGACAAATCGGGCAGTTCATCACTGAGGCCATCCGGAAGTGAGTCTGGTCGCGTGGGTTTTCGGACCTTAACGGGCTTCCTGGCCTCGACGAGGGGATCCTGCTTCGCCATCACCGCTTCGCTGTTCAGATTGAACTGACGGGCCCCCGATTTGCGATAGCCCATCTTTTTGTGCCGCAATGCGGCCTGAGCGAGCTGAAAAATCTCCTGTTTGGTCTCCAGCAGCTCGGGAGCCGAACATTGCTCTCCGAACTTTTTCCGGGCCTGCGCGCGGATTGTGCGGTGCATCTCTCGGGGCAGCCCCGCAGCGTATTCCAGGTCACGCGCAGGGATGCGCAGATAGACCTTGCTGTCGGGATCGAGTACGTGGATGTAGCCCACGTCGTCTTCGTAGTATTTGAAATCGACCGGGATGCTTTTGCCGTAGCGACGGCGGATCAATTGCACATGGCTGTCGTTGTAGTGCAGTCCCTCAAACTCGATTCCGTAGTGGAAGAGCGTCCTGCGAGCAGGAATCCCGGCGATCAGTTCCAGTTGCTGAGGATCGACTGGCAGGGCGATCGGTGTTTGTTTGGCAGATTCCTGCCAACGATCCAGAGGCCGCGCATTGGTCCCGCGATGAGGCGTCACGTTGTAGACGTCGACAATCCAGCGCACCAGTAACTGGGTCAGCATTTGCATGTCCAGGCAGGCTTTCTTCTCGGCCGGGTAGTCGCCGCGCTGGTCAGGGTTGGAGAACACCGTGCCCGGTAGAGTGTGGATGAGACCACTACTCATCGTGCGGATAAATCGCTCTACTGCCCCTTTGTGATAGGGAATCTTGGAGCCCGCAAAGGATAGTGTGATGCCCATCTCCAGGCAGGCATGCTCAAAGCCGGCACTATGGAGATCAGAACCGTTGTCGACAAAAACCATCTGAGGAATGCCAAAGGCTGGCCATGGGTTCCTGAGGTCTGGCCACTGCGCGAGCAGTTCTTCCTTGGGTAGGATGGCGCGGCGCAGGCACTGCAATAGCGAGTTGGCTGAAGGGGCGCCAATACTGATGTAGAAGCCAGCGATCATTCTGGAGTAGTGATCGATGGCGAGCGAGATCCATGGCCGCCCCAGTGCCTGGCCTAGCTGTGTGTCGGTGATGATGAGATCCAGGGGTGTGTGGTCGATTTCGATCCGCTCAAGGATGGCATACGATTTGATAATGCCGACGGCTGCCCGATATTTCATCCGCACGGCTTCGGCTCCCTCGCGGCTCAGATCGACCAAATCCTGCTGTAGCCCATCCAGCCAACGGTAGACGGTGGTACGTCCAGGGCATTTCATCTGCTCATAAGGCAAAAGCGTCTGATTGATGGCCTGAACACGGGTTTGCATCCGCTCATAAACCGCCAGTTTTGGCAGCTTGTTGTCCAGTAGATAGACCTCGGCAATGACCTCCTCAAAGATGGCGTAGCCCGGCTTATGTTGATGAATCGAGGCAGGTCGATTCCACGGAATCAACTTCAGGATCGAACGAGTCTGCCGATAGCGCCGCCACCAGGCGGACACCGTCGATGGGCAAGGAGGATGCTTGTCGCCAATTTCCTGCGCAATCTGCTTGATGCGAGCCTGCCAGGCCTCCGGGTTGTAGGGGGAATGCTCCGGATCGATGTTTTGCAGATAATGCAGGCGGCGCTTGGCAATTTGCTGGATATTGGCGGGATAGGTCGATAGATCGCGAGGCGTGACCACATAGATTGCCTCGCCGAGGTTGGCCAGTGACTGCTCATCGATCAGCCATTCCTGCGCTTGCCAGCGCCGCAGGATTTCGGCATAGGTCAGGTTCAGAATCTCCCCGTCCTCCGATCGTAGCTGCAGTTTGCCACTGGCGAGCCGGCGGTCGAGCTCCCAGCGCATCTGCCCCTCGATAAAGACCAGGCCGCGCTTAAAAGAAAATCGCTGCATGCGCGTCTCCTGTAGGCAGTCGAAGCAGAGACGCCGCAGTGATGGGCAGGGAGAGATCGACGAAGAGGCGGCCTTGCGCGATCAAGGTGTGGACGCCATCCGCGCCAAATGATGCCTCGCACTGCGCTAACGGTATTTGCTGTGCGCGTTGAAAGACTGAGGCAAGCTCGGCGCCGCTCGGGAGTGGGCTTGCCGGATGGTTGTAGCGATACAGTAGTCGCTGCAGGGTGCTGAATTGGGGCTCAAGGCGAATTTCCTCTTCCGTCAGTAGACGGAAGGCCCTACCTTGGGTCTGCAGGTGCTCGGCAATGCGGCCGTACTTGGCTCTGACGTTAGGGCGCGCAAGTTCTGCCCGGGGTTTGATCTCGATGAGGACCATGTGCTCATCGTGCAGCGTGACCAGCAGATCTGGCACATAGCTGCGGATCGCCTCTCCGTCCCAGTAGCGAATTTCCTCCGGTTGTTCCTGATAAGCCACCACGCCTGGTGACAGCTCCAGTAGCAGCAGGGCATCGCGTTCCAAGAGCGACTCCCATGCCACCATGCGGTCCATTTTTTTCGAGGGAAAATAGCCGCGAATGTGCCTTCCCCTGCGGGTTACGACGCGTCGTACTCGCATTCTGGTCTCCTGATTGCGCAGGCATGACTTCCCCCTGCGCAATCACGCATCAGTTTGAAAATTAGCCAAAGTAGGGCGAGCGAAAGCGCCGTTCAGCGCAGAGCTGACCGTGTTTGGCTAAAAGCTGAGGGAATTGGCTTGACCACCTGAGTGCGAGCGTCGATACTTGGCTTGTCGAAGGCGTGAGTTTCGACTTACGCACAAAAGGGGCGGCCAATCTTGGTCGCCTTTTTTACATTCCAATATCTCCTTCTTGTTCGCTGGCTATGGCGTTTCCTCTCGCAGATGGGAGCGTTGGTCTCTGCTCCGGCATCTTGGGTTCATTCTGTTCCTGACGTTTTTTCTGGCGGGGTGGCGTGACCGCGTTACTTTGCAACGCGAGCCACTGGGCGACGTCATGGGTGAGTGCAAAGTAGCCTCGACGTCCTTCGATCGCGAACTCTCTGACCGGTAGTACCTTCCTGGTTCGTGCCTGGCGATAGGCTGCGGGCGACGGGTAACCGAATATTTTCCAGAGCTCGCGGCTCGGTAATAAAGGGCCATATAGCTTGGTCAAGCTATCCCTTAATTCCCCAGCAAGCTGGTCTTTTTCTGCAAGTTTTGCCACGTCACGCCTCGTCCTAAGTCCATGTAAATATTACGCCTTTCATGAATATCAGCAATGGTGGTCAGTTTTTGATAGTCAATGTCTGATCGATTGTAAAAAATTCTTTATTTTCAATGTCATAAGCGATTAGACTGTAATTTCGCACGAAGCATAGGTTTAGATTGCTATGCCTGTAGCAAGCATGAAGGCATTGGTTAAAAAGCTACGCACTCGCTATTGGTATGAGTGTGTGCGGGTGTCTATGGGGGAGTCCACGGCATATGCGTTGGAGGAAATATTCGAGCCAAAGCGATTTGATGCAGGAAAAAAACGGCTAGGGCAGGCTAAAAAGTGGCCGCGGTACAGGAGTGGGGCAAGGAAGCCATCGGCGAAACTGGTAAATTCTGTAGAAGAAAAGGCGCCTGGCACACAAAAGGCGTTGAACGCACCGCTCTGGACTATCTTACTGGCAGAAGACATGACGACACGCCGAGCTGAAGCCTACATCGCCACGTTGGAACCGAAAATCCAAGCGGTCATGAGCCGTTGGTTGGAGACGTGGCAAACCAGCCATGTCAGCCGCCTGCGGCATACTCAAGGACGTAGCTTAGTTCGAGCCGGGCGCCTCGATGGCCTGGCTGGCTTGATCTTGATGTGGTTGGTCTATCGCAAGCATGCTCAGCAAGAAGCGATGCGCATCGTGGCTAGGTTGATCTATCAAGCCATGTTGATGGTCGGTGCAGATTTCTGGTCGTTTGGACTGGCCGATGACTTATTGCAGGTGGTTTGCATGAAGGTGTTCGATAATACTTGCTGGGAGCACGGCAAATGCAAGCTGAGCGCCCAGATCTATTCCCAGGGAATTGACTTACTTGGTGTGGCGCACCAACAGGTAGAAGACAAGAGCCTCTTACGTACGAAGGACGGGGTATGTCGGCTTAAGCAGAATTTGTTAAGTGGGAAATTGGGATATGACGGCCTTTATGGGCTTGCGATCCCCCTTTCGCCCGACTGGAAAGATGGGCCTCCAACGCGTGATCAATATCGGGCCGGCATGGGCCTGCTTCTGCAATGGGCATGGGGCTGGACCCACCTCAGTAATCATTCCATTGGTAGGTTGCCCTTGGACAATTTATGGAAATTCTTGGAAGAAAACCTTGGCGAGATGGAGTTTCCTTTCAAGGTATAGATCAACGTTCGAATCGGATACCAAACATGCCAACACAAAAGCCATCTGTTACCGTCAACTCCCAGTTGATCGACACTGGAGATGGTAGCGGTGATGCATTTCTGGTCCTGCCTGATGAGGTTCTGGCGATTACCGGTTGGAAGATTGGTGATGAGCTGACCTCGGAGGTTATCGACGGGGTGCTGCAGATCACCTCGTCCAAGAGCGAGTAAGTTCACATCAAGCCGCCCGAGTTTTTTGTTCTGGGGGATGAGACTTTAGGTTGATCTGTCTTGTTCTGGAGAGCGAATGCTCTGGGTCAAGAAAACCCCCTACACAGGGCCTTGTCCCTCTGCCTCCCTCTTTGCCTGAGCCAACGCGGACACGCGCTCCAGCGCTGCTTGATAACGGTCTGACCCCTCCTTGTCCAGAAACTCGATCTCGCCGCAGTGTGGACAATGCCAGCCGTAGATAGCCGGCACGGGTTCACTGAAATTTCCGAAGGAGACGGTCACATCCTTGGTCGTTTTCTCCATCTCGGCGATTTCGCAATTCAGGCAAACATGATTCATGCGGGACCCTCGGAAACAAGGTCATGGGGAAAAACCGGATATCGCGGATGCTCACTGTTTTTGTGCCAACCGTTCCTATCAGTATGAACTACTAGGGGGCAGGAGCAAACAGGACCGAATTTTCGTACCTCGTTCCCTGTTGATCGAAACGGAGGATAGCCGCGGATCGGTGTTTGCAGATCACTGTGCCCAAGGGTGAATAAGGCGCGTATTGTGCCGCTGATCCACAGGGTAAAACAGGAAAAAAGCACTTAGTCACTGGGTATTCGTAAATTAGCAAACACTTTTTTGCGTCTTCGAAGCGAATCCCCGAGAGCCTAGCCTAGGTTTACCGCGAGTTTGGCACAAAAGATAAAGACCCCGAGGGGTCTTTTCTTGATAGACAGGTCTATCCTTGCGAGGCTCTCTTGCGTCCCTTTCACGGGAACCTAACGGCAGCAGGCCCGTATTGCACTCGCTCTCGGACCCCTTTAGATCACTGGCTTCTCTTGGTTATCTCAATCCAGTTGGGACCCTTTAAGGGCGGCGTGCAGCTTTCTCACCAGCTAACGACTGCACTCATTCGACTGAATTATAGCAAAAATACCTAACCATGCGCGTAGGACAATGCGGTCTGTCGTGCCATCGGTTCTGAGAATCGGCACCGTTGAGCATGTGGGCGAGTGCCAACGTCATTTATTCGGCGGAAGCAGCTGGCTAGCGATGTAATGCGTAGCGGCCGGTTTACACAGAAATCCGGACAATGCACCTTTAGTACGTATTTTCCTCTGGGCCGCCGCCGTCTGACGTGACTGCGTCGATCACTGCCTGTTGGGTATCGCTCAACGAGTACCAGCACCGAATGTTCTCCACAAGTTTCTGAGCCACTTCGCGATACTCGGGCAAGAAGATCATTACCTGAACCAAGAGTATCTGAAAATCGGGATTATCGGGATTTGAAAGGGCGAGGCTCTCTGCGATGACCAGCGCCTCTTGGTAACGTTTGAGTCTCAAGAAACAACCACACAAGTGCCTACGGGATTGGTCATGATAGGCTGGTTTGACAATCCCATCGCACGCCATCTTAATCAAGTCCTGCGCCAAAAAATCTAGGCTGCCGCCCGTTAGTTCATCATAGAGATAGAGACAGATCCCGGAGTAATCGTGCATCTCGGCCAGGCGATACACTATATCTGCGATGCGAGAGGCTTCCTCTACTGGAGCTAAGCAGTGGGTCAAGGATGCAATTTCTGCTTGCAGGTCGGCATAGTCCTTCTCAAAAGGCACCATGAAGTTTGCCACCCGCTGATCGCAGAACTGACTGGCTAGGAAAATTTCAGTTACCAGCTTGGCCTCTGGCCCAAGTCCACGGGTTAAGCTCTCCAGCACATCAGAAAAGGCTTCTGTTGGCGGGTTTCGATTGATCCGGGCAAGACCTTCTGTGCGAACAAAAATCCGCAGCAAGGCCACGCGTGCATGTACGGCGATTGATGGGGCAACATTCATACCCGCCATCAGATAAGTGCGTACCTGTACGTTCCACCACGGTGCGAGATCACCGAGGCAGAGGGCGACAACCGACATATAGGGGGCCGACTTGGGATTGTGCGCGTACCGCAGCAAAATCTCGGTTAGTTCGTCCGGTGCTCCATTAGAGCACTGGCGAGTAAGCTCCAGGATGCCAAGAATTCGGTTCGGATCTGTCTCGGTTTCGAGTTTTTCTAGTATGAAACGATGGGCTTGGCGTAGTGAGTGCGTCTCGCGCTGCCGCCCCCCTTCTGGAAACAGCCGGACAATATAATATTCCTCAACGGTAGGGGAATGGAGGAAGGCCTGCCAAAAGGCCGAGCGAGCGCGTTCTTGTGTGTCTGGCTCTCCGGTCTGCCACTCTTTTAATTTCTCGGCATAGGCCTCGTCAGTTTCCTCCATTTGGTCAGGCTGAGGGACGACCCTGCCAGGTGGTTCACGGTCGCTGAATGGTGTTGTATTGGTGCTTTTTCCGGATCCGAGTACACCGTTGATGGTTTTCCCGTCAGCCAGATGGGGTCGCAAAAACAGGACATCGCGGCAGGTTTTTTCAAATGCCTGCCTCAGCTTGTCATAGACGCCCAGTCCTGCCTCGAAATCCATGTCGTCTATGAGCTTTAGCAATTGTGCGAGCGTGACGCCGATGTCACTGTCGAGGTGGCTACCGACCTTATTTCTAACCATTCGATAGGGCGTGATCGCTTCTTCAACCCGAAAGGCCGCCTTGAATTGCTCTATGGCGTTCGGGTAGACCATTTGGGCGAGGAGAACGTCTAGGCCGTCCATCTGTTGGCGAGCCGTCGGATTGATGTCACGGGTGATGAGGCAATCGCAGGCGTTGACCAGATCAGTGATCATCCGAGCCTTTAAGATGCGTACGACATTAGGAAAGGATCCGAACCTGGGAAACAGCTGGGCCTGGGCCATCATCCACCGCTGGATGAGTGCGAGATGACCCGCCCGGGCGTTGATCGGGTGGGTGTTGAGAAGGGCGCTTGAGTTTGGCCGGGTCATGGCCAGAGGATCGGTACCCATCTCGACCACCTGCAGCTTATTGCCCGATGCCTGATAAGCATGCAGGGCCTGCACGAACGCTGGTTCGTTCAATTCGGCGAAGTCCGTTAGCGTAGGGAAGTTGGCAATATCCAGAGACTCAAGGGCGCGGTAAATTTCGGCTGCACCGTCTGCGAAAAATTCCGACTTCGTGGCGTCAACGCTATTCCAAAGCTCTATACCTTCGCCAAGTTCGATGTCTTGAACGTGGGCGCTGAGCCGATCACGGACCTTCTGGAAGTACTCCTGAAACTCTGCCGCGTAGTATTCTTTAAGGCCGTTGAAAGTGCCTGTGTCAAATCCCGCCTGTTCTAAGGGCTTACGTAGCTGGCGGGCGTGAGAGACGAAATCGACCGCACGGATAAGAACGTGCCGCGTGAGCATGCGTGCATCGGCATCTGTAGGCGCGAACAGCGCCAAGCGCATCGCGAGTCGCATTTCCATAACAAGGAAGCGTAGTTTTTCGAGGCGGATATTTATAGCATCCGACACGGATGAACCTACAGTTACCGAATCCATCGTTGTCTTTAGGCTTGAATTAGCACTTGTTTACTGGATACTTTCACGACTGCATTCCTACACAGAATGCAGCCATGCCCATTATGACACTGATCAGTAGCGTTGACCGGGGACTAGACGCCAAGCGAATTGTGGTAGTCAGTGGCGATATTTCGGCCAAAGCGGAAATTTGCTCTTCTCTGGCGGGCTGTCTGGTATGTGGCCGTAACCGGTCGGCTAGGCTGCCGCAATGCCGAGTGCCGGCCAGAACGCTGGATCGATTACGTACCGCGCGTGTTCACCTTGTCGTGCAGCGCGGAGACTGAGCAGCTTCGAGTCGTAGTTCACGTCGAAGATGTATTGCACGCCGCCCTCGGTGTGCAGGTCGATCACGCCGTAGTACAGGAGAAAGCCGAGCACATGATCGACCGCGTCGACGGGTGCCCCGCCCACACAGATGATGAGGAAGGTCAGCGCCACCACCGTCATCGACCACAGCGCCATGGCCATGCCGCGTTTTTGCGGCGGGTAGTTGGCCAGCAGCAGGGTCTGCGACAGCGGCACCATCGGCCCGGAGACCAGCCCCTGCATGAAACGGAAACAGACCAGCATAGGCAGGCTGTTGGCCAGACCGCACAGCGCCGAGGTGAAGGTGAACAGCAGCACCGAGATGCAAAAGGTGCGCACTTCGCCGAAACGGCGCGCGATCCAGCCGGTCATCGGCACCACGATGGCGGCGGCCAGCCCGTAGGAGGTGATGACCCAGGTGCCGTCGTTGGCGCCGAGGTTGCCGGCAATGGTCGGCACGGCGACGTTGGCGATGGAGGTGTCGAGCACTTCCATGAAGGTGGAGAAGGCCAGCGCCACGGTGAGCAGCACCAGCATGCCCGGCGTCAGATGCTCGCTGAGCGGGGTTCGAGCGGCCTGGCTCATGGCGTTCTCCCGGTGGAAACGGTGGCGCGAACGCCATAATGATTAACAAATTGATAGTACATTTTTCAACTATTGTCTCGTTAAAAACGGCATGCGGGGCATGCCGATGATTTAGATCATGCTGTCCAGGTGGTGGTTGAGCCGACTCAGCATGCTGGTGAGCTGGCGCTTTTCCTCCGGGGCGAAGATGGCAAAGATTTTTTCGATCTCGTTTTTCGACTGCGGCTGAATGGTCTCCAGCAGCGCCAGACCCTTGTCGCTCAGGCTGAGATTGACCCGACGCCGGTCGTCCGGGTCGGTGCGCCGTACCACCAGACCATGGCCGACCAGCTCGTCGCAGATGCGCGTCATATTGGCCCGCCGCTCGCCGATCATCGCCGCCAGTTCGGACGGGTTGAGGCTCTGCTTGTTGGAGCCGAGCAGCATCATCATGCCGATATAGCCGCTGCTGCTCTGGCCGTAGGGCTCAAGACGCTGCGACAGCAGCTGCAGCAGCTTGCCGATGCTCAGCCGCAGCAGGATGGCGATCTCCTTGTCGCCCAGCGGCTCGCCGCTGACCCGCTGATGCGCGCGCGCGGCGCTGTTGAGCGGGATGTCGGAGGGGAGGGTGTTGGAATTATTCATTACTAAATAGTACATAAATAAACTATTTTATTCAATTTTAGATTGGCGAATGAGGGGATGAAGGTGCGTGGTGTTGCAGCAGCAGGGATGGTGCTGAGCATGTGGAGCGGCTGCGCCGTCGCCCCGGCCGCGCTGCGGCGGTGATTCCCTGCGCCAGGCTGATCGAGTTGTCGGGAATGGGGCATGTGCCGCCGTTGCAGGAGCCTGGGGGGAATGCTGCGGATTAAGTGACCGCCTCCCGACTAACCGGGCTTTCGGCTCACAACGAGGTAGTAGGTCGTGAGTATTTGTACTGCCCTGAAC
>Ga0326727_10000208_pt1 | contig 254138 bp, 225 predicted proteins | sample MB2enrmetagenome_FD_207643 | JGI IMG/M metagenome (GOLD analysis project Ga0326727, IMG submission 207643) | Lab enriched peat soil microbial communities from McLean, Ithaca, NY, United States - MB29MY | ecosystem: Environmental > Terrestrial > Soil > Wetlands > Peat | place: USA: New York...
TTCCGTTTCATTTTGTACGTCGAATTCAGACGCGACTCTCCGGGATGCTTGTTCCCTGCCGGCGAGCCGCCAGTCAGAACAACTATCCGACGATTGCTTCATTCTGTATATGGGGTGAACACCCCATAGCGCCCGCATGGCTTTCCCGTCTATTGTTCCACCATGAGGAAAAGACGGCTCTTTTCTAATGCGAAGCCCGCCAGCGCCGTTGGCGGGCTTCAACCCGGCTTGATTGCTTCAAGGGAATGCGTCAGGTCCGGAATCGGGAGCTGTGCGCTGCTGGTTTCTCACTGGCGGTACGGTTGCGGCACAGCCGCGAATCCGAACCCCCACCGTATCCACGGAACGCAACCCGCTCTGTCAAACTAAACAGGAAAGAATAACAGGAAAGGAACAATCACCATGAATGGAATTATTGAGCAGCTTAAAGAAGCAGTCAGTCAATTCAGCCCCAATCTGTTGGGCGCACTGGTGGTGCTGGTGGGCGGCTGGATCATTGCCCTCCTCGCCGCCGCGCTGACGAGGCGGCTGTTGCGCCGCACCCGGTTCGACAACAAACTGGCGCAATGGATGGCCGGCAAGGAAGCCTCGCCCAATCTTCCGGCCGAGGCGTGGGCCGGCAAGGTCGTATTCTACGTTGTCATGTTGCTGGTGCTCGTGGCGTTCTTTCAAGCCCTGAAACTGCCAGTCCTTTCGGACCCGCTGAACGTCATCGTCACCAGCATCACCGCCTACCTGCCGCGCGTTCTGGCTGCGGGCCTCCTGGTGCTCGCGGCCTGGGTGGTCGCCGCCGTGTGCAAGCGCGTCATTGCGGGGGCAGCGCACGGATTCAAGCTGGACGAAAAGGTGGGCGATGCCGTCGGCGGTGAAGAAAAGGTGAAGACCTCGGTGAGCCAGACGCTTTCCGAGGCGGCCTATTGGCTGATCTTCCTGTTCTTCCTGCCGGCAATTCTGGGAACACTCGATATCAAGCCCCTGCTCGATCCCATCATGGTGATGTTTAACAAGTTCTTCGCGTATCTGCCGCAGATCATCGGTGCGGGCGCGATCCTCCTGGTCGGCTGGCTGGTCGCACGCATCGTGCAACGCCTCGTGGCCAGCCTGCTCGCCTCGGCAGGGACGGACACGGCGAGCGAGAAATGGGGGCTGGCGAAGAGCCTGGGCAAACTCAAGCTCTCGGGCCTGATTGCTCTGGTGGTTTATTACCTGATGCTTTTGCCGGTGGTAATTTCCGCGCTGAACGCGCTCCAGTTGGACGCCATCACCGGGCCCGCCAGCGCCATGCTCGCGAAGATCACCAACATGTTGCCGTCCATTTTTGGCGCCGTGCTGGTGGTGGGCATTGCCTGGGTAGTGGGCCGTCTGCTGGCCGGGATTGTGAGCAACGTGCTGGCCGGGGTCGGATTCAACAACGTGCTGGTCAAGCTGGGTCTGTCCAAACAAGGCCGGGAAGGCGAACACTCTCCGTCGGCGCTGGCCGGCAAACTCGTTCTCATTGTCGTGCTCTTGTTCGCCGGCATTGAAGCCGCAAATCTGTTGGGCTTCTCCATGTTGGCCGGAATAACCAAAGACTTTGTCGTCTGGGGCGGGCACGTCCTGCTCGGGCTGGTCATCTTTGGCTTCGGATTGCTGCTGGCCAACTGGGCGGCCGGCGTGGTGCGAGCCAGCGATTCTCCGCAGGCGCCGCTGCTCTCCGTAGCCTCGCGGGTCGTGATCCTTCTGCTGGCCGGCGCGATGGCGCTGCGGCAGATGGAACTGGCCAACGACATCGTCAACCTCGCGTTCGGACTGGCCATCGGGGCCGTGGCGGTCGCGGTGGGTCTGGCCTTCGGTCTGGGTGGCCGCGATTCTGCGGCGCGCCTGCTCGATGACTGGCACAAGAAAATGGCCCATAACGGCGATGGCAGAGTGCGCCCCGGCGCGCCCCGGACGGCCGGTGATGAACACCCCGCGCAACCTGCGGCCAGCCCGCGAAGCTGAGCCCACGCCTCCCGAGTCAAGAGCATCAGGAGCCAACGGCGATTAACGCCCTGGCTCCTTTTTCACCACTTTGGGAATCGTCAGAGGCCGTGTGGGATCAAACATCGTCTGGCGACTCTCCGCCGTCTCTCCTTCACTCCGGGAAACTTCCGGCAGGGAAACACCACATGGCACCTAACGGTTTCCAGGGCTTGTTTTCACTTAATGAAAGTGTTGCTGCCATACCCGGAGTTTCCGAACACGTTCTGGAGTTTCAAATTAGTATGACTCGCGAGATGACGTATGGGCCGAGCACCACTCATAACGCAGGGTAGGGTTACACCCCATAGCGAAAAACCACCCGGCGACGTAGCTTCGCCAAACAAGCAGCACCACAACAAACCAAACACGCAACAAAAATCATCATTATGAAAAATAAAACATTGGCCATCACCCTCCTTTCCATCGCCGCTTTTGCCGTGGGATGCGAGAAGCAGCAAACCACTTCCCAGCAGATTGAGAAGGTCCAAACCGAAACCAAACAAGCCACGCAGGATATGAAGGATTATACCTTCGCGCAAAAGGCTGAATTCGTTGCAGCCATGCAGGTCCAGTTGGACGCTCTCAACAAGGATCTGGACCAGCTCTCCGCCAAAATCGACAGCTCCAGCGATGCGGTCAAGGCCGAAGCCAAACCCAAACTCCAGGCGTTGCGCGACCAGGTGGCCCAGTTGAACAAGCAGCTTGACGACGCCAGGAACGCCACCGAATCCACCTGGGACAGCGTCAAAGCCGGCTTCTCGAAGGCCTACGAATCAACGAAGGACGGGTTCAACCAGGCACGCCAGTGGGTGAGCGACAAAATCGCGCCCTGAGACAACGTTGAACAATTTACAAAACAAAAAACATGATGGGACCTCTGTAAAACTCTTTTGAACGGATGATTTGATGGCGCGTCAGAGAAACATGCAAACAACGACCAACGCACAAATGGGCTTGCTGGACAGCCTGATGATCGCCACGCCGAGCCAAGAACCGGAAACGAAGCCGGTGAAAGAGTTCCGTTCGCCGAAAGATTCAACGAGATGAGCGCGGTAGGGTTACACCCTATAGCCAGAAGTCGGCGCATCCGTCAGTGTGTCTCCAATCTTAAAAGCTAACAACATAACAACCGAAATTAAAACACAGTAAAAACGAAAGAAAAATATGGAAAAAACATTTGTAAATAAAAGCAAAACCTTAAATGTCTGGAGATTGGCCTTTGGCCTCACACTTGTCACGATGCTCTCGCCACATGCCTTGGTCGCCGCGTCAGGCGGAACCAGGGTTGTGGACTTCACTTCCGAGACGGCCATGATAAACACCAACGTCGACATATTCGGAATTCCTTATGCCAGTGGCAAAATCAATGTGACCATTGATACCCGGGGGGACGCCAGCGACCAGAAGCTTATGATTTCGGTGGCCGACCTGAATCCCAACACAGCGTATGGGTTAATCGCCTTCCTTGGTGATGACACCAACGCAACGAGCATCACTAATTTCACCACGAACGATAAAGGCACATTCAAGGTCTCGTACGCGTCGAAATCGCTCCCCGATGCGCTGGATCCATTGTGCAATGTCAGTGAATTGGATATTGTCAACGGCAACACGAACATAGTACTGCGGGGAATTTTAACCAACCCGGACAAAGGGCAGTATCTGGTCAAATGTTCCATGATTAACACCGGGTTCCTTCCCGCAGCAGCCGGAGATCTTTCAATTCAAGCCAACGCGCAATCCACCGAGTTTCGGTTGCAGGCTTTGCATCTGACCCCGAACACGGACTACAGTCTCGTGATCAACACCAACATTGCTCCGGCATCCGAGTCGGACAACGCGGGCAAGCTGACTCTGACGAACCTGCCGCTGAATTCGCCGGACTTGCTTGATATCCAAACGGTGGCATTGGCAGATGACACCGGCACCAACATCATCCTGACCATCGGAGGATTGGGAATCCCATGCACAATGGCAGCTCAAGGGTCATTAAACCTTGGAACGGCTGCCAATTTCGCAGTTCTGGCCGGATCCACGGTGGCCAACACTGGTCTTACCACGGTTAAGGGGGATCTTGGACTCAGTCCAGGTTCTGCGGTGACTGGATTCCCGCCCGGAAAATTAATCGGAAAGAAATATGTGGCCGATCCTATTGCCGCCAAGGCCCAACTCGACTTGACCACAGCGTATAACAACGCCGCTGGACGAACAGTTGCACCGATCACTGTGGCCGGAAATCTGGGTGGGATGACCCTTGCCCCCGGCCTCTATAAATCCACCTCCTCGCTTGAAATATCGTCCGGTGACCTCACCCTCGACGCCCAAGGCGATGCCAATGCGGTTTTCATCTTCCAAATGGCGTCCACACTGACCACGACATCCGGTCGCCAGGTAATCTTGAGTGGCGGTGCCAAGGCCTCCAATGTCTTTTGGCAGGTTGGCAGTTCTGCGACTCTGGGAACGACTTCAGTCTTCGAGGGAACCATCATGGCCAATATATCAATCACGCTGACGACTGGAGCGACACTGGAAGGCAGGGCGTTGACCAGAACTGGCGCGGTCACATTGGACGCCAATACCGTTACAATTCCTGCCCCGTAAGGGCATGCGAAATGAACCGAAAATAACTCACAACAGAGAAAACTTATATGGCAAAAAAAAACAGAGGTGGACGAATGACCGCAGCCAAAAGGCGCGCGGCCAAAGGACCCGGCGGGAAAGGGATGGTTAAAAACCGTCCAGCAGGCCGAAGGATCATGAGCACTTGAGACAAATTCCAGGCACTAATTCCCTCAAGCGCGCTTGCAGTTTAACGAAAACAAGCGCGCTTGGGGTGTGAACACGATCTGGAGTAGCCATCGGTAAACAAATCAACATTTAATGCGAAAAATAGAGCGAAGCCATTCGCCCTATTCCATCTGTCTGGCATTCTGCACGCGGTCTGTTCTCCGATTCGCTGATTAATTTTGGCTTGGGTATCGTCGTGAGTGGAGGTCTCTACTTCATGGGCGTGCCCAATGCCGCAATGTGGGGAATGCTTGTGGCGGTGCTGAACTTCGTTCCCTGCTTTGGCGCCGTTGCCGGGGTCTTAGTGTTGGCCACGGTCGGCCTGCTTACTTCCGACACGTTATGGCAGGGACTCCTGCCGTCCGCCTGGTACCTGCTGCTGCATCTGCTCGAAACGAACCTCATTACGCCCGTGTTGCTCGGGCGCCGATTCACACTCAATCCCGTGGTCATTTTTGTTTCCCTGATCTTCTGGATGTGGCTCTGGGGTGTGCCCGGCGCTTTATTGTCGGTGCCGAGCCTGGTTTCCATCAAAGTCATCAGCGACCGCATCCCGGCGATGTCGCCCGTCAGTGAACTTCTCTCCCGATGAGCCGGCAACATTTTATCGGCGGATCCAAATAGATCATTCCCGCTCAAAACGGCAATCCTCAACCTGCGGCCCCGGCCCCGGCGGCGCCTGGGGCAGCTTCGTCATAGGAAATCACCAGGACATCGCGTTCGGCCTTTCCGAGATTTGAATTCAAAGGGTAAATGGGGGTGGCTTCGTGATAGACTCTGCGATCATCCAACAGCACCGTGTCGCCGGGATGCCGCATAGCAAACTCCTTTATCAACTTGCGCCCTTCATCATAAATTCTCGAGGCGCCTCCTGCCAGATTTGAACTGTTGACCAGGTGACTCGCCAGAAAACGGTATCCATCGCGATGAATGCCTTCCGGGGTGGGTGATCCCGCCGCCGCCGCTGTCCCCAGAACGCGAATTTGGTGAACCCCTACCGTCCAGTGGCTGATGGGATTGGCCAGGAGCCTTGAGAATAGTTCAATATTCGCTTTGATTAAAATTTCCAGATATTGGCCGTTGGCGATGTCCTCGGTTAACGGCGCAAAGATTCTTTCTTGTCCCGCGTAGGGATTGTTCACTCCTTCAGTTATTGGTTGCCGAAACTCCTGATGCGCTTTTTGCTTGAGAATCCCTTCCAAAGAAAAATAATCGTACGTGGCGTAACGACGGAACCTGTAGGTGGTGGCCGCCTTCAGGTAGCGATCCGCTTTCAGTTTGTTCCAGCTCTCCTTGAAATGCCGCCACTCGGAATCGAAGGCAGAACTCTGCTCCCATTCCAAACGGATTATGGAATACCCGAACTCACGGAGAGAATCGATGCATTGATCCGGGGACTGCCGGTAAATGGATTTTAAAGGTTCTAATTCCATAAAAATGTTTTCAACTCATGCGCCTTTGTGCCTGACTCAATCTCGCGGGTCCGCTTCCCAACCATTCAACCCGGCGACCCGATACCGAGGCCAATTCGAAGCAGCGATGGAAAGCCACGCCCCGGCCTGAGGCAACGAACGGACGGTGATGGGCCGGCGACCGGCCATGGGCAAGCGCACCAGGGCTTTCCCCGACAAGCGCGCGGAAAAGGCCGGCCCGTCATCCGCTGCCGCCGAGCGCATCCGCGCACTGCCCCCGTTTTTCTCCCTCTCCTCTCCAAAGGAGGAGAGGGCTGGGGTGAGGAGCCCATTATTTCCAAGATCAAATCCCCTCACCCCGGCCCTCTCCCCGCTCAGGCGGGGAGAGGGAGTCGGGGCAGTGTCAAGATGTGCCGCTGCCGCCGCTGGCTGGACGTGGATGTCCCGCGGGTCCACCAGATGAAAGGCGCAGCCCAGCGCCTTGGCGACGGCTTCCTTGATGGACCAGAGCAGCGCCGCGGCGCTGGCCGGGTTTCCGCCCGCCAACTCCAATGCCCGTTCAAGCTCCTGTTCATGGAAGACCCGGTGCAGGGGGTAACCTTCCGGGAATTCATCGCTGCCGGCCACATCGATGCCGATATCCGACCCGTCGCCACAGAGGGCGGCCCAGACTGCTTCGCCAGCCGTGCTGAAGGAGATGGCCGGGCCCCGGTGTTCTCCCAACCGGAGCCGGGGCCGGCCCAGCGTATCATGGACCAGTTGAATCGGGAATGCGACCGGGCTCGAGAAAAGGGGACGTTTCCAAAGAGCACTCTCCCTCGCGCGAAGATGTTCCCAGAGGATGGCAACGAGCCGGCGACGGTTTCCCGTCCGACGGTCCGTACCGACGGTGGAGGTTGCAGAGTTCCATGGCGCGGAGGCATAGAAAACGACGCTCCCGCCAGGAACGAGATGCACAGTCTGCACGACCACTTCCTGGCGATCCGGCGCCACTGTCCCCATATGTTCGAAGCGCATCATAGCGAAATCCAGTGCAGACGCAGCGCACGAACCTGCATGATCGTGCGACCTTGATCGTCCAGTCCGCGGGCGTCCCAGGCGGCGGACTCGTGGTCCTGGACCCGGAGGCGGGCTTCCAGGGTTATCGGTTCGCCCGGCCGGCATTGGCGCAGAAACCGCATCTCGCCGACCCCGCTGGGCACCAGCGAGCGGCGATCATGTGAATCCATGGTCAGCATGTGGAAACCAGTCAACTGCATCAGGGCCTCGAACAGGTAAGGAGAGTATTGGTAGCGGGCGGCGGGCAGATGCGCGAAATCATCGGTCTCCCGGTAAATGGTTCGACCCCGGATCAGCCCCGGACCGGCACCGTCAATGGCCTCCAGCACCCGATACCTGCCGCCGAGGCCGGTACCGTCTTCGTACCACTTGAGCACCTGTTCATGATTCACGGGCGGAGTCCGCAGTTCATCCAGACGGACCGGAAAATCCTGGAACCACTCATCAAGTTCTCTCGGCCCGCCCCCGAGGAGCACCTGGCCGGCGCAATGCGGGATGAAGCGGTCGGCCAGCCGGCCCGCGGGGGATATCTCTTGTACGGACAGAGAGGCCTCGCAGACCACCTCCCGGGAATCGTTGCCGGCCCGGCGGCAGGAGATTCGAGCCGACCGGGGAACCTCAGGCGGACAGGAGATCATGTCCATGAAATGCACCTGGCGCACACCCCGCACCTGCAGATGGGGATAGAGGATGCGGGCGGATTCCATGAAGGTCTCGAGCATCATGGTGGCGGAGACCAAAGGATGGGCGAGGGATTTGAGTGGGCGATGATCCGCGATCCACAGATCGTTCTGCCGGGAGAAAGTTCTGGTGGCCTCCAAATGTTCCCGCCGGAGGTCCAGGCCAGTGACGCCATCAATCATGGGGAAGTCCCGGGGGCTGAAGGCCACGGGGCCGCCAGCCATTTGTCCGTGGAGCGCGGACAGGCTGATATCACCAAGCGGTGCCGTCTTCACGGAGGGCAGCGTCCGGATGAACATGACTGCATCGTCGTCGGCCGGGGCGACGAAGAGTTCCCGGCAAAACAGGCCGGCCAGCTCATTCACATCGACGTAGGCCACGCCGCGGCGTCTGAGCATGTCCCGGACTTCCGGGTCCTCGGCCATGCCCGCCCCTTCGACCGGGGGCAGCATCAACGACTTAAAACGGATGGAGCTGTTCTGGAGGTGAAGGTATCGGAGCAGCGCCGACATCATGCGGTTGGCGGCGGCGTAGTTGGTCTGGCCGGGATTTCCCTGAATGGCCGCCACCGAGGAAAGGCCCACGAAGAACCTCAAACCCGCCCCTTCGGCCGCCGAGAATAGATTCCAGGCTCCGAGGAATTTAACGTCCATGACGAGGGAGAAATCCCCGGGAGTCATTTGGTCAAGGAAACCGTCCCGGAGGACACCGGCGCCGTGAATGATGCCGTCGATCCGCCCATAGCGGCCGGCCACCTCGCCCAAGGCAACCCGAACCGCCTCGGGGTCGGTTACATCGCAGGCCAGATACGTGGCCTCAATTCCTGAGGCGCGCAAATCCGCCAGGGTCCGGGCAATCTCGCGAGCCCGGGATTTGTCGGGAGCAGATCCTGCCGACGAAGGCCCGGGGTGCGGCTCCAGCCGGGTCCGGCCAAGAAAAACCAGGCGCGGCGCGAAGGGCGCCAGACTGCGGGCCAGGTGGGCGCTGATTCCCGTGGCGCCTCCCGACATGACAACTACGTCTCGGGGATTCAACTCCAGCCCGGGCGGATCGCTGAAGGCTGCGGGGGCCAAGTGCGCCTGCGTGGTGAAGACCTTGCCTTCGCGATGAATGAGTTCCACCGCGGCGCAGCCCTTGTCCAGAGCGGCGCGCAGGGCCAGGCGCAGGTCGGTATCCCGGCCGATTTCCAGCGTGCGAAACTGGACCGCGGGATATTCCTGGGCGGCGCTCAGGAATAACCCGAGCAGCCCCTCCGTCAGCAGCCGGCCAGGAGTATCGGCATCCTCGCGGCAATGAATCAGGACAACGAATTTCCGGGCGGGTGATTGGAGAAAGACCTTCAGTAGTTGGAAGAGCCCGGTGAGCAGCCGCGAAACATCCGTCATGCCGGCCAACCGTTCCGACCCGGCTTGAGGCAGGGTGATGACCAGCCCCGCAAGGGAGGCAAGCCCTGAGATGTTCTCCGAGGCCCTGGTGATTCCCGCGGCCGTCAGAATGTCGTGGCCCTTTTCGCCCGGCTCCAGGTGCTCCGGCAGGAATGGCAGGGGAAACGTGTCAACGCCGTAATCCTGGCGGAGCAGGTCCTCCGCGCTCCTGGCCAGCGCGTCATTCTGATCCGGCGAGAGGAGGAGGACGGCCTCGCCGGGGCTTAATTCCACGGGCAGTGAAGCTGCCGGCTCCACCGGGGCGAGGTTGAAAACCAGCCGCTTCAGAGGCGCCTCAGCCACTGACGGCGACGGGATTTCGGCCGGCGCCGCGCCGGTGTCAGCCACCCTGGCGGCGGGCAGCGCACCGGCGCCTTCCTGCCGGGCGACAATCGCGGAAATCTGCCGGGCGATTTCTCTTACGGTGCGGACATGGATGAATTCCTCCAATTCGATGGTGATCCCGAACTGGCGTTCCGCGGCATCCATGATGATCGGCAGACGGCTGGAGCGGACGGAGAGGTCCCTTCGGAGATCCATATCGGGTTGAATTTCGTCCCGGTTGAATCCGGTGGCATCCATGATGATGCGAATAACCGCCTCCAGGTGGTCCTGACGCTCCGGCGCTGCGGCAAGGACCGGCGTGGCCAGGGGGTGGTGAGACGCGGGCGCTTTCCGGGATGAGGCGAGGGAAATGAACCGTGGTTCTCCCCGAATCCGCAGATGCCCATGAACGAAGAGCTGCGCCAGGGCGGTCTGGTATGTGTAGCTCTCCGCGGCGGGCAGGCAGGTCTGGAAGCACAGCGGCTCAGGAAGCGTGTCGGCGATGAGACCGCTCAATATGTCGCCGGGGCCAACCTCCACGAAGTGCCGGATGCCGTAGTCATTCCAGAGCGTCTGGACATTGTTCATCCAATGGACGGGAGATTCCAGGTGGGCCATCAGGATGCGCCTGATCTCAGCGGGATCCGATGGATACGGCGCCATGGTTGTGTTGGAGATGACGGGGATCTGCGGGGAATGAAATGGGATGGAGGCAACGAACGCCTCGAGCTCATCATGGATGACCCTCATGATCGGAGAGTGGAAGGCCATGCTAACCCGCAAGAGGGTGAACCGGTATCCCTTCTCCTTCAGTCGGGTGCCAAGATTTTTGACCGTCTCGGTGTTGCCACTCAGGATGACCTGGTTCGGTGAATTGATATTGCCAATGTGGACATCTTTTAGTCCCTGGATCATCTCTTTCAGCAACTCAAGGGGAGCGTCCGTGGCCGCCATGACACCGGGGTCTCCGTGCATGGTCGCGGCCTTGTCCATGCAAAGGGCCCTCTTGTTTACGATTCGAAACCCGTCTTCCAGGGAATAGACACCGGCCAGGCAGAGGGCGGTCAGTTCGCCCAAACTGTGGCCGGCCATGGCCACCGGATGGATACCCAGAGTGGTGAGGTATCGAGCCATGGCGTATTCCACGGTGAACAGGGCCGGCTGTTGCCACCGGGTCTTCTGAAGGTTCTCCTCCCGATCATGAAACAATAAGTGAAGGAGGTCGAAGTCCGCTGCCGCGGCCGCCCGATCCATCCATTCCTTGATGGCGGGAAAGGACTCGTAGAGCGCCTGGCCCATGCCGGCATAGTGGGTCCCTTGTCCGGGAAAAACCAGAGCGAGCGGCAGGATTGGCATATCCTCGGGGCTGATGAAGAGGCCCTGTTGCGCCAGAGAGCGCGCCGCTTTGGGTGAGGCGACCGCGGCTTCGGCCAGGGAGACGGAGCGCTCGATCATCGTGAGGGCTTCTTCGGCGGAGGGTGCGACAACGGCCATCCGACAGTTGCGGCCGGCCATCTCGGTCCGGAAGAAAGAAACACCCTGGAGCGCTGCCGGGTCATCAGCCGTCTCCGCGGCGAGACGCGCCTCCCGACCCGGGGAGACCAGAATTGTATCCTCGCCATCCAGGGCCTGCTCCACCTGGACCACGTAGTTGGAACCGCCGAACCCGAAGGCGTTGACCTGAAGCCTTTTGGGCTGGTGGTTTCTGCCCTTCCAATCAAGCGGCTCCGGGGCGATGAGGAGACCCGATCCGTCCAGGGAGATTTCCGGGTCTGGCTGCTTATAATTGAGGGTGGGAGGGAAAACCCCCGCCTTCATGGCCATGATACCTCGAATGAGGCTGTTAACGCCCGAGGCGCCCAAGGTGTGTCCGATCTGGGATTTGAACGAGGTGAGCACCGTGCGATGGGAGGAAGTGAAGAACGTCTTCAAGGCACGGACCTCCTCCACGTCCCCTTGCCGGGTGCTCGTGGCATGGCATTCCACCAGGTCCACGGCATCGGGCCCATAAGGTATCCCCTGGAAAGAGCTGCGGATGGCGATCTCCTGGGTGACACTGGAGGACTCCACCATGCCCAGATGGTTGTTGCTCGCTCCCATGTTGGTGATGACGGCGTGGACCTGCGCCCCTCTCGCGCGAGCCAGGCTTTCCCGCTCGATGACAATCATGCCCCCGCCTTCACCGAGGACCATCCCATCCCGTTCGGCATCGAAGGGACGGGAGGCTTCGTGAGGCGGCCGCGGCCGTCCCGACAACCCGTAAAGTGCGCCCAAGGCGGAGAATTCCAGGAAATGCAAATGGGTGAGATTATCCTCGCTCCCGCCGACGATGGCGGCATCGATGATGCCGTTGCGGATCATCTGCAGGGCGCTGTAAAGCGCGACCAAAGAGGTAGCGCAGGCGGCGGAGACTGAAAAGCTGGGCCCCATGAAGCCATAGCGGTTGCAGATGAATCCACCGGCGGTGCAGTTGAGCCGGCCCAGAAGCGTGGTGTCGTCCGGAGCCATGCGCCCGGACTTCACCTCCCGTTCGATGGCGTTCTCCTGTTCCGGGGTGAGGGGCATGGCCCGCTTGATGTCGGAGAGAATGTCATGCATGTATGCCCGGATGATAATGTTGGTAAGGGTGCCCGCCGCCTCTCCGGAGTTCTGGGAGATGAGGACCGCGATGCGCTCGCGCGGGATGCCTGACTCCAGGATGCCGGAGGATTGGATGGCTGTTTGCGCCAGCCACATGGTGTTCCGGGTGGCCGAGGTCATGGTCCGGAAATCCTGGGGGGGAATCCCCAGTTCATTGCGTGAGACTTGAAAGTCCAAGAAGGCGCCCACCTGGCAGTAGGTCTTGTCCGTGATACGCGGTCGCGGATCATAAAAACGGTCGTGATTCCACCGGGAAGACGGCACCGGGATAACGCCGCTCTTCATGGCCAGGCTTGCCGCCAAGATCTCTTCCGGACTTTTGCCGAGGGAATTAAGGACGCTCATCCCGCTGATAGCCACCCGGTCGCGATCGTCTCTCAAGCGGGTGACGCCTTTTGGTCTCCGGCCAACCCCCGGCGTTGGGGTTTCCGCAGGTGAAGGTGCCACGGCTTTTGCGGCCGACGTCGCAAAGGGTTGATGGAGCAAGAGCGGGTCTTCGGCCAACTCGCGATGAAAGGACTCCAGTTTCTGGACTTTATTGATCAGTCCGGCGCAGGACCCGGTCATGAATTGCCCGCGTTCCAGACACGCCTGCTCATCCAGTGGCTGCCCGCTTCGGCGGTCCACGCCCCGGACGGCGGCGAAGAGGCTGCCGGCGGTCATCTCCTCCATTTTTTTCCGAAAAGACGGTTCGTCCTGATGACCGGCGGCAAACTCCCTTTCCAGAGCCAGAACAGCGGCCATTCTCGGGGTCCTCAAGGAACGCACGCGCAGTCCAGTGCTTTGGCCCGAAACGACCGTTCCTCCCGGCGGGGATTCCACCAACACCCGCTGATAGAGAGGCTTCAGGGCGCCCGTTTCAACGATCTCCAGGGTGGCCAGATAGGCCGTGCCCATCTGGATGGCGTCGGCGCCTAGCAAGCTGGCCATGAAGGCGGTTTCCCGATTGTAAATGCCCCCGGCCAGGATGAAATGACAGTCCCGGAACAGGGATGGCTGGCGACGTTTAAAATCCAGCACCATTTGCGCCAGGGTGAGCGTGCTATGTTGCCCCACGTGACCACCAGCCTCGTAGCCCTCGCAAACCACGTAGCGGACGCCCGCTTCCAGGGCGAGCTTCAACAGGGCATCATCCGGGGCGATATACACGACGCCAATGCCGCATTGCAGCAATTCTTTTATCGGGGAGATGTCTCCTCCGGCGATCCAGACAAAACGGGGCCGGTGTTGCTTTATCCAGGCCAGTTGTGCTTCCCGGAGCGGGTTCTCGGCCAGGGAGATGATATTCAACGCATACGGGCGTCCGCCCATGATCTCCGCCAGCCGTCCGAGCCTGCGGTCACAGGTCCGGGCATCCATCTGGCCGAGCGCGATGGTGGGCAGTCCGCCCGCATCCGCAATGGCGGAGGCAAACTCCGGGATATCGGTGATCCAGGACATGGCGCCCTGGATAAAAGGATACTTGATGCCCATCTCCCGGGCCAACGGGCTGTCCCGGAAGCAATCCTTCTTCGCCCCGGCGGCATCGCACAAGTTTCGCATCTCCGCCATGAAGGCTCTCACGGCCGGCTCGGTTCCGGAACCAAAACGTTCGGCAAACGACGCGGCAAAGGCCGCCTCCACGCCCAGAGGGATGACCTCGTTCTGGGTGAAATGGCTGTCCAGGGGATGGAGGGCGCTGGCCTGCACCCGGCTGACGAAGGCACGACAGCTTTCGTCCGTGATCTCGGCGGCGCAGAGCGAATCCTCGAATGCCTGGATTTTTTTGAAGGCCAGCGAATTCCCCTTATTAAACAGGCGACACGGCACCTGCAGGTCCAGGCCCACCAGAGCCGTGGAATCCACGCGGAGTCTGGCGAGTTGCTGACGTTGGCGATCGTCCATGACCACCAGATCCGTCAGCCAGTGGACACTCTCGAAGACAATGCCGGCGGCGCCGGTGGACAGGAAAGCCGCGGCCGCCTCGGGGGTGGAGACGCCGCCCCAGATGAGAATGTCCAGAGACTTTGCCGAGGCGTGCAACAGTTCCTTGGCCGCCGCATAGAGACCCAAGGTCGTTTCGCCGCTCACAAATCCAGCCGCCTCACAACCCTTGAGTACGATGCGCCCGAGGTCCGAATCCTCCTTGATCATGGCGGCCAGGAGAGGCACGTCCCCGACAATGGGAAAGCAACGGAAGTCTTCCGACAAGGTCCGAAGTCGCTGTAGCCAGGCTGAAGAATTCCCCGGAAAGAACCGGGGCTGGCATTCCACCCAGAGATTCCGGACGCCGGTTTCCTTCAGGAGCCGGCCGGTGGATGGATTCATCAGGGCGGCGGCGGAAATTTTGATATCGCTGACCTGGCCGGCCGGGCCGGCCGTTTGCAGGAACGCATGCAGGTCTTCCGCCCCCATCGTGGAAAAATCGAAGAGTGCCCGGCTGCCCGTGCGTTGTGCCATTTCGGACACCGCCGGGTTGACCTCGCCGGGTCTCCAGACAAAAGCAATGATGGGAACTTGCTCTTCAACCAACATGGTCAGACCTCCGCTTCAACGTCATACTTTCACCTTTTGACAGCAATTCAATAGCAATTCGCCAGCTGGATCGATCCCATCCGATACGGCCAGGTATCGGACCGATCATCAGTGTTTCCAAGCCCGGTACCACTCGGTGGCATCGCTCCCGATTCCCATTTGGGCGAGCTGACGCAGGTCCGGCTCCAGAACTTCGAGTGTGCTGAACTCCAGTACGCGGTATTGGGGATCCGTCCAAACCCGCACCGTATGGCCCCAAAGTTTCTTTTCCGGCGGCAAGGTGAGGCGCATGCGGTGGATCAGGTTGATGCCTGCCAGCGCTGCCGCCTCCGCCACCATGTCGGTGCAGTTGTTGGTGATCACGCCGAACTGGTCGTACTTCCGATGCGTCGCGTAATCATGGATCAGTTGATACTGTCGTTGGGTAATCGGCATTTTCCAGACAAACGTGGGGGGGCGTTTGGGCTTGCCGATCTGGAGCTGGCCATCGGACATCGTCTGCCACAAATAAGAGATGGGATTGGGATCCCCAGCTTTAATCTTCTGAATCACGCCCTCATGGTAGCGCGGTTTCTCCCGGCCGAAGTCGCCGACCAGGCCGAATTCCAGACGATCCTGGGGACTTTCCAGGATGAGCCAGCCATGCCCCCAAGGACGCTCCCCAATTGAGGTGACCAACGCCGGTCCGCTGCTGAAGTCCCAATTGAGAGCTTCGGTCAGGATATAAAGGTAATAGCCCTTGTCCCCCACGGGCGTTCCGGTGGCGGGATCCAGGTTGGCATCAGGGGTAAAACGGCACGGCATCACGACCGGCTGGGCGCTCCAGCCATCAGGTTGCATGGGAACGCAAAGCTTGGGCGACAGGTGGGCGCAACCGACCGCAACCGCTGTCAGCAATATCATCACCACGAGGCGAAGCGCTTGATATATTCGTTCGGTTACTTTCCTGTTCATTCGGTTTTTTCCGTTCGGCCGGCACCGACAAAACGGTCGGCTGTCACAGCTCTGACTGATTCTGACAATCGGAATCACTCCTCTCAAGCAGAATGTCGGCTCAATCTCTGTGCCGTCGAATTTCGGACGCAGCTTAAAAATCCGGTGTCTGACTATAAAGATTTTCTGAATATGCGATATCGCTTGTAGGGTCTTGCGCCCGCTTCCACGGCCAGGGTGTTGACGGCGTCATTGTCCTCCAAGGTCCAGCCCATCTCCAGAGAACGGTATTTGTTCTTTTGCCGCACCACCTCGAAGATGTGGTGGAAGGCCAGCATGGGGATTCCCAATTGCCGGTACTTCTCCTTGATCCCGAACATCAAACACCGCAATCCGGTGATCTCCCGGCGATAGAGGAGCACCTTCAGCAAACCCAGCAGGCCGACCCGCCCGTTGAGACGCTTGAGCAACGGGTTGATGTCGGGGAAGATGACGCAGACCGCCGCGGGTTCGTCCTCGTAATAGATGAAGAAAGCCAGGTCGGGATCCGCGAAGGTCATCACGCTCTTCTGAATGTCCCGCATCTCCTCATCGCTCAAGGGGACGAAGCCCCAGTTGGCGGACCAGGAGTCATTGTAGATCTCCTTGACCCGGGCAAACTCGGCGTCCGCATCCTTGAGACGAAAGGGGCGGATTTGGATGCCTTTTTTTCGGGCTATCCGTCCCGCCAGACTATCCATCCACTCGGGCAGCCGGTAATCGCCCTCAATCAGGAAGGCAAGCAGGTCCTTCTCTTTGGCGAAACCGCACGACTCGACCAATCGGGAGTAGTACGGCGGATTGTAAGCCATCATCAACGCCGGCGGATAATCGAAGCCCTCGATGAGCAGCCCAACCTCATAATTGGTGGACGGGTTGAGTGGCCCCCTGACGAAAGCCATGCCCTTCCCGCGAGCCCACGATTCCACGGCGGAAAAGAGGGCCGCGGCCGCCGCCGGATCGTCAGCGCATTCGAAGAATCCCCAAATGCCCATCGATTCGCCGTGGAACTCATTGTAGCACAGATCGATGATGCCCGCGATCCGGCCCACCGCCTGCGAACCGCGCCGGGCCAGAAAGAGCCGGCGCTCGGCCGACGACCAGAAAGGGTGACGGCGAGGATCCAGCAGCCGGCGAACTTCCTTCTTAAGGGGCGGAATCCATCGGGGGTATCCGGCATAAAGTTTCCAGGGAAGATCGATGAAGTCCTTTAGTTCCGAACCTCCTTCCACAATAACGATCTCGATGCCGGCCTTGAGCGTTCCGATTGAGACGGGTTTTTCCATAGGACTGTCATCTCACGATCATCGTGGAGGACGAGTCCTTGATTGTATTTCCCGTTTGCGTCGTGCTGCAAGGCCAATTCGGGCGATGAGAAACGCAAGGGCGCAATCTGAATTTCTCCGTGCAGTTTTTTAGCCAACGGTGCATCATGCGCATCGCAGACATTCAACGGGATACTTTTTGCGAAATAACTGATCGCCATAACATGTCCAACTCCTTTTTTGAGCAACCCATCCTCAACTCGCTCTATGCGTATCCCGGGCGACACTGGGAGCTCGACGCCGATGGCCAGCCGACAAACAACATCGTAGTATCCCGCCGCAAGTCGGCGTTCATCCCCGATTCCACAATTCGCATTTGATTGACCTATGCCACAGCACACCCTTGCCATTTCCCCTTCGGCCATTGCTCCGAAGGTTCACTGGATTCGTCATGAAAAGGTGATCCTGGATTTCGATCTCGCCGCTCTTTACGGGGTCGAGGCCCGCGCGCTGAATCAGGCGGTCAAACGCAATCTCGCCCGCTTTCCGGATGACTTCATGTTCCAACTCACCTCTGCCGAAGCGGACGAGGCCAGTCGCCTGGTATCACAATCTGTGACCCCTGCGCTAGGCGACTTGTCGAACTCATCACAAATTGTGATGAGTTCCCGGAAACACCGGGGCCGCTCATATCTCCCTTACGCCTTTACCGAGCAGGGCGTCGCCATGCTCTCCAGCGTCCTCCGCTCGACTCGTGCCGTCCAGGTCAACATCGCCATCATGCGCACCTTCGTCCAGTTGCGCCGGCTCATGGACTCCAACCGCGACCTGGCTCGCAGAATTGACTCCCTCGAAAAGAAATACGACGAGCAATTCCGCGTCGTCTTCGATGCCATCAAACGCCTCATCGCCGAAGACAAAGCCCGCAAATCCAGACCTCGACGCGAAATCGGCTTTCACGCCATCGTCCACTGACCCTGACACCGGCCAATTCACCCCACCCATGAAACTCTTCCTCGCTCCCACCGATTTTGGTTGGTATCGGTTTCTCGCTGGGCAGCAGCCTGAGGATGTCAATTTCTGGCAACCAAGCGCCAACACTGGATTTCGTGCTCTTGATAACGGCGATCCGCTGGAGTCGGGGCATTTATTTTTGTTCAAACTCAAAGGGAACATCAACAAAATCGCGGGCGGAGGAATTTTCATCGGTTATTCCAAACTGCAACTCTCCGTGGCGTGGAATATCTTTGGCGAACATAACGGCGCCGCGTCGTTGCAGGAATTCTCGGAATCGATTCGTGCGTACATGAGCGCAAGCAATGCGCACGCACCCGACCCACAAATCGGCTGCATCATTCTCACGCAGCCGTTTTTCTGGCCGGAATCATTGTGGATGCCTCCGCCGGCCGACTGGAGCAGGAATATCGTTCGCGGGAAAACGTATTCAACGGATACGGAGTCGGGGCGACGATTATATGGGGACGTGCTGGAGCGACTTCAGTCGCCTGCCGTTACGGAACTGGCGTTGAACGAAGAGCGATACGGCAAACCGACCCTCATTCAACCGCGGTTAGGCCAGGGCGGCTTTCGGTATGCGGTCACGGAACGGTACGGACGGCGCTGCGCGATGACTGGCGAGCGTTCGCTTCCCGCGCTGGAAGCCGCGCATATCAGGCCATACAGCGAACACGGTCCCCACCGCGTGTCAAACGGGCTGCTGTTGCGGGCGGACCTGCACCGGCTGTTTGATGCCGGATACATCACCGTCACACCCGATCTTCGCATTGACGTGAGCAAACAACTCAAGGAAGAGTTCGAGAATGGCCGCGACTATTATGCCATGAGCGGCAGGCCGTTGATTGTGTTGCCGCATCAAGTGGGGGACAAGCCGGGACGCGAGTTTGTCGAGTGGCATAACGAGAACAAATTTCGGAGATGAACCCAAAAGATTGAAAGTGAAAGGGTCGTGAAAGGGTCGGGCCTAGAATTGTGACTTTTTCTGCTTTCACAATTTCCGTGTTTCAGCTTTTACCTTCATCTCCCCACCATTGACGCTCGAAAAAGTCCCGCTCAATCGCCACCGGCTCGATGCAGCGCGCATCATCCGTTTTTGGGGCTGTTCAGCAGGTTGCTGACGGGATAAATCTTCAACGGCTCCTCCAGCGGATGCCCCAGCGCCAGCTCGTGCGATTCACTGCGCTCGCCAGCGTCCTTCAGTCACCAGCTCGCCTGCCATTTACGGCGACTCGCCACACCCTCTCCCGCCTGGGGGGAGAACACCCCATCGCGCGAAGTCATTGCCGGCACTACTGTTCAGATATGTCAACTCTCTTGATCATCGTGTTGTTATTGGTATTGTTCGGCGGCGGCGGCGGCTACTATTACAGCAGACGCCGGTAAGCCGGTGCGGAATTACCTGCTGATGCAGGCCACCGACCGGACGGAGATCGCATCATGGCACCATAGCAATCATTGAAACCTGATTATGGTTCACATCGGCCAAATCACCACCAGCATGTCCTCACCGGCAGTCCAGATTGCCGTTGTGGTCGCCGGGTGTCTCGTGCTTTACGCGGCATTCAAGATTGTCGCCTTCATTCTGAAAATACTATTGGGTCTTGTCGCTCTCGCGTTGCTGGGCGGCGCAACCTGGTGGTTCCTTTCAGGAATTAACCACTGACCTGCGTGCGGTTGGCGCCGGCTCAATGCAGCGCGCATCATCCGTCTTGTAACTGTTTACCAGGTCGCTGACGGGATAAATCTTCACCGGTCTTCGCGCCAAATGCTACGACCCGGCAAGCCTCGTCTCCTGCGGAAAATTGTGTTCTTTACGGCCTGCTGGTTGCCCCTCACTTCCAATCGCACCCCCGGATGACCGCGAATGTTGTTTCTAAATTGAGAACCGCCTATCATCCCGATCAGAATTACAGTTGGTGATCGTTGCCTCTCGGCGGAGGTGCGACAATAAAAATTATGGATGCAAAATCCGTGCTGGTTACCGGGGCCAGCGGCTTTATCGGACAGCACCTGGTGTGCCGGCTGATCGAGCGGGGCGACCGGGTGTCGTGCCTGGTGCGGACCACGTCGCGCCTCGACGAACTGCGATCCTCCGGCGCCCAACTGATCGTGGGTGATGCGACCGATTGCGCCGGCATCGAACGGGCGCTGCTGGAGTCGCAGGCCGGCGTGGTGTTTCATCTGGCGGGCCTGGTGAAGGCGGTGCGGCCGGCCGATTTCGCACGCGTGAACGCGGGCGGCGTCGAAGCCGTCGCGGCTGCCTGTGCCAATTGCGCCGAGCGGCCGGTGTTGATCATCGTTTCATCGCTGGCCGCCGCGGGGCCTTGTATCGCCGACCAACCTCACGTGGAAGGCGATTCGCCGGCGCCCGTTTCCGCCTACGGCCGCAGCAAGCTGGCAGGCGAGCTGGCCGCCGCCAAACATTCCGGAGAAATGGAGATCACCATCGTGCGTCCGCCCATTGTCTTCGGCCCCGGCGACCGGGGCGTGCTGGAAATGTTCCGGCCGATCGCCCGAAGAGGGATTCACATCGTGCCCGGCCGGCAGGAACGACGCGTTTCGCTGATTCACGTGGCTGACCTGGTCGCGCTCCTGCTCCTGGCCGCCGGGAAAGGCGAACGTCTGCGCCCCGACGGAGCGCCGGGTCAAGGCATCTACTTCATTGCGACCCAGGAAAACCCCACGTATGTTGAACTCGGACAGGCCATGGCGACAGCCTTGGGAAGGAAGCGGACCCAGGTGGTGCATATGCCCGGACCGCTCGCGCGACTCGCCGGACTTTGCGGTGACGCGCTGGGGCGCGTGCGGCAACGTCCCGGTTGGGTGAATAGCGACAAGATAGCCGAAGCCTTGGCTGGGTCGTGGACGTGCTCATCCGCCAAGGCCCGCGGGCAGTTGGGTTGGTCCCCTGCAGCCACGTTGGCCGATCGCCTGCGCGAAACGGCCCAATGGTATCGCCAGGCGGGATGGCTCTGAGTTGGCACCAAGGAGGACAGACGGCATGATTTTCAATATCGGCGACAAGACGACCAGGCTGTTCCTGCGGCTGGCCAAAACTCCCCTGCTCTTCTACCCGCACTACAAGTATCACCTCCCGCTGCCGTCCGTGATGATGATCGAGAATACGAATCTCTGTAATGCCGAGTGCGTCATGTGCCCCCGGGAACTGCTCTCCCGGAAGCGCGGCTTCATGGATTTCGGCCTGTTCGAGAAGATCATCCGGGAAGTGTCCGGCCTGAAGCGCAAGCCCGTCACGCACCTGCACGGGTTCGGGGAGCCGATGCTGGACCAGCTGCTGCCCGAGCGGATCCGGCTCGCCAAGGCCTGCGGGATCAAACACACGTACCTTGTGTCGAACGCGTCCCTGTTGTCTCCCGAAATGTCCCGGAAGATCATCGACGCGGGGCTGGACCAGATGAAGATCAGCTTCTATGGGACCAATGAGGAATCGTACAACCACACCATGAAACGGTTGAACTTTAAGGTCACATTTCAGAACGTCAAGGACTTCCTGCGGATCCGGAAGGAGATGAAACGCCGGCACCCGCGCCTGATCCTGCAATACCTCCCGACCGAAACGAACCAGGCCCGGACGGATGAGTTCCGGGCCTTGTGGGAACCCTTGATCGACAAGCAGGCGGGGGATTGTTTGAACGTCGCGACCTTGCACAACTATGGCGGCGGGCGGGCCTACAACCGGATGCGGAAGAAGATCGTGTCCGTCTGCTACTTTCCCTGGACGAGCATGTCGGTGCTCTGGGATGGCCGGGTCGTGACCTGCTGCATGGACTCCAACGGGGTTCAGGTCCTCGGGGATCTCAACTCCCAGACCGTCAAGGAAGTGTGGCTGGGGCCGGTGTTGACCGGCGTGCGGGACGATTTCAGGAAGCTCCGGTACGATGCCTATCCGGTCTGCCGGTCCTGCGACTGGGTCCTGCGGCGTTGAGTGTGACGACCGGAGGTGCAGCCCGCCCTCCCTGCCTGCTTCGGAGTTCGGATTAATGGTTGAGATCCCGTCTCACAAAAAGGACCAGGCCGGCACTGAAAGCGACGACAGCGGACACTCCGGACAACACGATCATCTTCCACACTTCCGGACGCCATTGATAATCCATTCCTTGAGCGAGCTGCTGAAGCGTCAGCCAGGAGTAATTGAGGTAGCGCGTGAAAATATAGGGATCGAGTCCCACCAGGTGCTTGGTGAAGTCGATGAGGAACAGAGTGCCGATGCCCACGGCCACGGCCACACCCGGATTGCGAACCAGGGTGGAGATGAGGAGGCCGAACATCACGAGCGCACCCAGCGGAATCCAACTGAGCGCGTAACCCAACACGAACTGTTGCATCGCCTGGTTCCGGCTATAGACAACTCCCGCGGAATCGCCCACCGCGCCAAAGTGGTAATGAATGGAAGCCAGCGCCGCGGAAAACAGCAGGGCAGCGGCGGAGAGGACCAACATGTAAAACAGTCCGATCACCGTTTTGGCCAGATACAATTCCCAACGCTGCACCGGAGCAGCCAGCGCGGCGCGGATCGTGCCGGTGCCCGTTTCTTCCGCCACCAGCATGGCCGCGAACGCAATGATGGCAATCGGGCCAATGTCCGTGAAGACCAGTTGCATGGAAAAACCGACATAGCCCCAGGCGTTCGCCGTCGCCGTGTTATTGATCTGGCCGGCGATAAAATAAATGATCCCACACACCAGACCCACGGCGAAAATGCCGAAGTAAGGCAGCTTGCGGCGCAGTGCCTTCGTGACTTCGTTTCGCAGCAATGGCACGAATTGGCTACTCATGATGTTTCTCTCCCGCCGGCGCGGTCGAGGCCTGATCGCTCAAAGGCGTCACTTCGGCGCGGTGAAGGCCCGTGATGGAAAGGAAAAATTCTTTCAGCGTCTTTTGTTTGGGTGCCAGGGCCGAAACGCTGAACCCCGCCTGCTGCAGGCATTGGTTCAGCCACGCGGAATCGTCCCGGGCCAGCGTGATCTCCAAGGTATCCGCGGTAACGGGTTCCACTTTCCGGATCTGTTCGTGGCGCGAAAGGAAATCGCGATCGGGAATCCGGCCCTGGAAGGTGACCCGCACGATCCGTTCGTGCGGTTTCAACAGCTCCTTCACGCTGCCGGAGACAACCAGGTGCCCTTGATTGATGACAAAGACCGTGTCGCAAAACTCCTCGATCTCTGACATCAAATGGCTGGAGATAAATATTGTGAGCCCATCGTTTCTGACTTTCTCGCGCAGGAACGAGAGGATTTCGTGGGTTCCCTCGGGATCCATCCCGTTGGTCGGCTCGTCCAGGATCAAGAGGCGTGGCCGCCCCAACAACGCCCGCCCGATGCCGAGGCGCTGTTTCATGCCGGTGGAATAAACCCGCACGCAATCATGCTGCCGCTCCGCCAGGCCGATCCGTTCCAGAATTTCGTCAATCTCATGCGCGGAGACGTGGTCCAGCAAACGGGCGGCGAGTTCGAGGTTCTTCCGGCCCGACAGGTACTCATAAAAAGCCGGCGTCTCCACGGTGATGCCCACGGAGCGGATGGCCTTTTTGTAATCGTTCCAGATATCCACACCGAAAAGGCTGATGTGCCCGCGGGTGGGCCGCACCAGCCGCGGGATCATATAAAGCGTGGTGCTCTTGCCCGCTCCGTTCGGTCCGAGAAACCCGGCCAGGTGGCCGGGTTCAACCCGAAGCGAAAGCCGGTCCACGGCCTGAACGCGCCCGAATCGCTTGGACACGTCTTCCAAAGCCAGTGCTGGCGGAGAATCCATCATGGGTTTTTACCCTTTGCCTGGCGGGGTGGCGACATGAAAATGGAAAGGTTGGGGCTGTCCGACTCGTGCCAGATGATGTCCGCCAGCCCATCGCCGTTCAGGTCGGCGATTTCAACAAAGCCGCGCGCCGTCGCGTTAAAAGTCATCGCGGGTTGCGGCTCGAACCAGCGCCCATCCGTCGTGCTGAAAAATATGTTCCATTGAGTATCCGAGCGTCTGACCAGGAGATCGGGGCGGCCGTCGCCGTTGAAGTCTCCTTGAATGCAGACCGGCCACGCACTTAATGGTTCCAGCGCGAGGATGACAGTTACCGGCACGGATGCATCCGGGCTGCGGGAAAAGGCGCCGTGTTGGAACGACCGGATCGTGAGCGAACAATCCAGTCCATGCGCGAGCGCCGTTTTCACCAGTCCACTCGCGGAGGTGATGCCGGGCTTGATTTCGAGCAGAACCAGTTCATGAGTGCCATCGCCAATCAGATCGTGCACGGGTGACCCCTCTTCCGTGGAACCGATGGGAACCGGCAACCCGCGACAGTGCAGAATTTGCGTCGGCCGCTCCGGCAACTTCTGGTCCGCGCCGCGCAGGAAGATGTAGATGTCGGTTTTAAAACCCAGGTTGACGCGGTACTGCCACAGAACCAGATCTTCCCGGCCATCGCCGTCAATATCCACGCGGTCCATTCTTATAATCCCGGCATCGCCGTTTTTCTTCATGTCGGCGATGATCTTTCGGATGGTTTCGTTCTCCGGCTCCTGGTCCCGCTCCGGCCCGGGTTGGGCGCAAAAAGATTGTTGCACGCGCAAGCTGTGTCCGGGATTTGGCCCCAACGTCCAGGCGTGGAGCCACGGATCGCGGTTGACGGACCAGCTGGTTTGTTTTACGTCGAGGGTCAGCGGTGGTCCGGGACTCCATTCATAAGCGCTGTTCCGATGGTAGAGCACGGCCTGCCCCGCGGAAATCACCGGGATCAGATCGTTTGTTCCGGCTCGGTTCGTGCTCAGTGAAGTCAGGATGGGAAAGTCGTTATTGGTGAATACCTGGCTCACCTCGATGAGTGGGCGACGTTCCGATTCGAACCGGCCGGCGTTCTGCCGGGAATAAACCAGCCCGGTGGCGGTGGACATCAGCAGCTCAAGACCCGGATGCGCGTCGACATCGCACACGGCGACCCAGGCGGTTTGTGGCGGCAGGGGAATAACCTGATCGGGCGAGTTGGTGAAGCCGTCCGCGCGTTGGTGATAGTTCAAAAGTTTTTTTTCCACCGGATCAATCACGAGCAGATTGCAGCGTCCGTCCCCTTCAATATCAACAAAAAGCGGCGGACCGGCGTTGGGTGGGAGTGTGATGACCTGGGGCAGCAGTTCAACCGGCGTGGCCCAGCCCGCATTCACCGCGAGGAATATCCACAGAATGGCACCACATACCAACGCAATCCTGTTCGTCCCCGTCCTCGAAAAATCCGCACCGAATCGAGGACGACTCCGCGTCAGCAGTTCCAGACCAGTCTGCGATGTAGAACGGACGCCAAACTGGCACGGCAGGAGGCTGCCGGCACTGGCTCCAGTTGGAAGCAGGAAAAACATGCGTTATTTCTGGCTGATGAATATTCGAAAGCCGTTTTGTTTCGTCAGTTTCACAATCAGATCGCTGACGCCATCGTTGTTCAGGTCCGTGACCTGCCATTCGTCAATCAGTTCCGGACAACTGAATTGCAGGTCCGGTTCCGGGCTGAACCCCTTCTCTCGCGAAACAAAAAAGTAAACCGAGATCTCATCGCTGTGGTCGCGCACCAGCAAATCCTTTTTGCCGTCTCCGTTAAAGTCACCGCCAAGCTGGACGTAGCGCCCGTAAATGTCCGAAGCTTGATCCGGATGGATCACCACGTCCCGTTGACAGTCAGCCTCCTTGGGAAAGCCGATTCCGGGCCGATAGAAGTAAAACCGGAGATTGAAATCGATTTTTTTCGCGCTGATCGCCTTGGTCAGGCTCTCCCGGTTGTCCAGGTGACTGTAGCCCAGGACCAGGTCCAGAAAACCATCGCCGTCCACGTCCACCACCGGCAACGCCATCATGTAGTCGTTCTTGCGAAAGACTTGTTGCGGTTCGTCCGGAATCCGGCCGTGTTGGTCGGCAATATAAGTGCTCACCAGCACTTTGCCGGAGGGAACTCCGGGCGCGAATGAAGGCTCGTCCAGCCAGACGCTTTTGATCAGGTCCACTTTGCCGTCGCGGTTCAGATCGGCCCAGCAAAGCCATGAGTGCGGTTCCTCCCTGTTCGTATAGGTTAACGCCGGTTCCAGGGCAAACAGGCCATTGGTCTGCTGCCGGTAGAGGCTGTAGATGCCGGTCCGGTTGAAATAGCTGCGTTTAATCATCAGATCTTCCCGTCCGTCGCCATTGACGTCGCCCACGCTCAGGTCGAATTTAAGCGCCGTGGTATATCCGGAATTGGCCACTGACGGCCAGAGGCGGGAATCGATGGCCGGGCCGATAACTTGTGCCAGATGCCACTCGTCGCCATGTTGCCAGACCTGAAGTCCGTCCGCTGCCGGCACCAGCAGCAACGGCCAGGGGCCGCCAGTCCCGACCGACAACGGAAGACATATCGTGTTCGCGCCTTCCACCGCCTCCGGAATGATCGTGGATTGCCGGATGATTTGCCGGCTGGCAGGAGGACCGGTTCGATTGGTAAAACAAAACTCGGTCACTCCGTCGCTGGTCATGACGAGCAAACTCCCGGCCGGCTTGCCCAGTTGCGCCGTCCAGACCACACACGGCCGGGGCTCGAGATGAAACGTTTGTTGCGGTTCGCGAGTGAAGCCTTGTTTGGGATCCTGATAGAAGATGGCCAGATTGGTATCGTCGATCAACACCAGATCCTTGAGACCATCGCCATCCAGATCGCAGATCAGCCACTGCTGGCATGGGCCGGCGATTTCACTGGCGATGAACTTCGGTTTGGCCTGAGCCGGGGAACAGGCCAGAAGGGAAATGCCCAACAGGAGTGGCGGAAGCACTCTCAACTCCCGTCCTCCGTAGCCGTGCCGAGAAGCGCTGACCAGCACTTCAAGGGTGTCACTGAGAAGACTGGCTGCGTCGTCCGTAGCAGCACTGCGGAGGGTGGATGACCTCGCTTCGTTTTGGCTCATTTCAAGAATGTTTGACCAGACCGGACGGAAACCGTCACACGACTGAACCGCCGCGCGAAATGTTGAACTACGACCGGGGCTTTGTCCAGTGCCAGGACCTGGTATCAATCATCCCGCGCCGGCGGGAGGGCTGTTTCAGGATGATCACTCCTCCTCAAGCAGCCGGCGGCAGACGTTCGCAATGTTGAGAGCCGCCGAGCCGTTCTGAACCGGCGTCAGCCGGCGCAATTCGTCCAGGTCGAAGTCCGAGTGGGTTTCCTTGCCCAGTGCCAGGCCGACAAAGGCCGTCGATGAATATCGTGTGACCAGGACGTCGCAATTCGCGATCATCTCTTCGGCGCTTCCCGTCGTAAACACCGTGGCTCCCGGCGCGTACCGGGAAATTTCCCGGGTCGCGCGCTTTATGTTTTCGTTCGGGTGAAGTTTGAAGATGAGTGGTCGTCCGCCAGCGACACCGACCGCTTTGCGGATGAACGCCTCGCGATCCTCGCCCCGAAACACCTCCCGTAGCGGCGATGTGCAGACCAGCACATAGTGGCGGTGGGGAAAGTCGTTGGTTCGATATCGCCCGCAGTCATCGAAATTTGGGATTCCCGTGACGACGATCTTGTCGGCCCGCGCGCCTTTACGGATGAAGAAATCCCGATATCCCTCGCTGGCAACGCAGAATTTCCGATAGGCGTCGCTCAGGCCGGTGGCCGCCGTGCCTGCCAGCCACAGGGGGAGAAAGCGAAATCGCGTGACCAGACGAAACGCAAAGGTTTCCGGGTCCGTAATGCCCTCCTGAACCAGGACGATCCGGTTGTCCCGGATGTTCTTCTGAACGTACACGTCCGAACAGGTGACCACCAGGTCGTAGGGCCCGTTCCTTGCCTGGTAATCAATGGGGAGACCATGATCCGCCAGATACCGCCGGCAACGTCCCGCGAGTTTGTGGCCGATGATCGTGAATTCCATCAACCCCAGTCGGCGCAGCAGCTCGTCAATGCCGTCACAGTAGTAAGGCGAGAAGGATTGTTCGTAATCGGAAAGGTGCCTGGAAATCTGGTGCATCTGCGTGGTCTGATTCATCGAGCCGCAGATGAACATGATTCGCTTCTTCATACGCACCTCGGACCATTGCCGACCGGTCTCGAAACGCCCCAGCCCTCCTCTGGTGGTGTCGGTATCGCCTTCACCACGTAATCGCCGGTTCCATGAAGCGAGCCGCTCATATAGTAACGTTCTTTGTTATCCTCGGCGGTCAAAGTGAAAATCGATTTGTCGTATGGACGAACCCGCAACGACATCGGCACCCCCATCAGATCGAGAAGGGTCGCGAAATTGTTGAGATGGGAAACCCTGATGCCGGGGGCGATGCCGGCGAAGAGCCCCTTTTTGCCATACTTCTCACCGGACACAAGGAAATCAGGCACATCGACGATCTCCTGGTCAGGTTTCATATGGGTGTAAGCCTGCCCATGCTCGGCCAGCGTCTGGCCATGGTCTGATGTGTACAGGATGACATAATTCTGATTTTTCGTTCCGGAAACAAACTCCCGGAAGAATTCATCCACCTGAAAGCGTATCCCGTTGTCATAGGTATTGACGAGCTTCTCCCGTCCGGCCGCGCTGGGGTCAATGGATTGCGATGCTTTCATAACCGGCTTCCAGTTCCCAGAGGCCATCTCGTCCGGATATCTATTGCGATAGGGGAAATGGAGGCCCTTTTTATTGACGAGAATGAAGAGGCCGTTTTCTTCATTCAGAAGAGTGCTGAGAAAGCGGGCAACGCCCAAATCCTTCGTGGTTTCAAGATCGATGTGACGCTCCTGGAACGACTTATCGGTCATCCACCGGTCCAAGGATCTCACGTGACCATCCCCGGCTGCTTTTATGAGCGAAGCAAGGCAGCCGTGATTGATGTCGATAAAGATCGTTTGGTAGCCCATTTTCTTTGCGTAATCCAGGATGGTCGGGTTCTTTTCAGTTCGAAAATCGTGGTCGGGAAATGTGTTGTGACCGGTGATCAGATAGGCATTGCTGATGTGGGAAAAGGAACCGGCTGCGACACAAATGCCGAGATTCTTGAGGAGACCCCGGGTTTCAAGGGATTGAAGGAACGGTGTGGTGGCGCGCGGGTAGCCATTCAGGCTGAGATTGCTGCCACGAACTGACTCATCGATGACATAAAGGATGCTGTCGAGCGGCCGTTGGGAGACTAGAAACGTCGGCAGGTCATCTCGCGGTCCATGATATTTGCGGAGGCTTTCAAACTTGCATGAAAGTGCTGACCGGAGGAAGGAAGTCAGGGGATTCAGATGGAAGCTGCGTTCCGGCACGTGGAGAAAGAGGGCGTAATTTGAAGCGAGGAGGTACAGCGCCGGCAGGAGGCTGAGGGCGAGGGTCTCGCGGAAGGCGGGTATGGGGGCGGCAAAGACCATTACGGACAGAACGAGCACATAGGGGAGAGCATACAAGAAAACGAGCGGCTTGAAGAAGCTTAAGATGGCTCCGATCCGATGGTCGCCGCCGACGGTCAGAGCCAGAAACAGGTCGGTGCCGGTCATGAACTGGGATAGAGTCAACCAATAGGAGCATTGGATGATGATAATTAAAACAGAAAAAAGGAGGACGACCGCGCGGAAAGGGCCCGGCAGGAGGGTGATGAGATAGAAGAGGGCGACAACCTGTAGAAAGACCAGCGTGAAGGCGCCCAGGAACTTCAAGATGCCGGCGACCGGGAGCGAAGGCAGTGGAGCACGGTAATCGCGGAACCGCAAAATGGAATCGAAAAGGACGGCGAGCGCCGCCGCAAACAGGGCGGTCAGGGCACGGGGACAGGGAGCTTGATGGATGACGTCAAGAAAGGACATTGCTATCACCGGCTCTCTTCCCATTTGGTGGCGGTTATACCTAGGATGAAGACCACGGCCGCGATGACCGCGATGACCACGGCGTAGCCGAGCGCGGCCCGGTGATCCACAAACACCATGGACGCCCGCAGCCCCTCGTTCACGTAATACAAAGGCAGGAGCCGGGCGAACTGCTGCAGGAATCCCGGCATCATTTCGATGGGGAAAAAGGTGCCGGAAAGGAACATCATCGGGAACATGATGACATTGGCCGCGGCGGCGGCGCTCTCCGCCTCCTTGACCACGCGGGTGAGGATCATCCCGATTCCCACAAACGTAAAAACCTCCAGCACGACGAACACCGGGAGCCAGCCGTTGATCTGCAGGCTGACGTCGAACACGGCGTAGCTCACCAGCAATATCGTGGACGTGGAGATCACCGCCAGGATGAGCTGGTACAGAACGTTCGACAATATCCAGTCGGTGCGGGTGATGGGCGTGGCGCACAGCTTCCGGATGATGCCTTTTTGCCGCAGCTCCGCGTTGACATTCAGCGCTCCGGACATGCTGGCCGTCATCACCGCCATCGCGATGATGCCCGGAACGAAGAACTCGATGAAACGGTACTTCCGGTCGAGTATGGATGTCTGGACCGTCGTGATGAACGCCGGCTTCCCGGATAAATCCTGGTTTATCACGGCGAAGACCGAGTTCAGGATTTGCATCTTTGTGGACACTGAAGTGGAACTGGGGTCGTAGATGCAGGTGAGGGTGACAGATGCGTCGGGATTGACGTCACCAATATGCTGGTTGAAGGATTTTTCATAGTCTTTGGGAATAATAAGGACAAGGTTCAGCTTGTGGCGCCGGGCGTACTCCGTGGCGTTGATGGCGGGGGCGACCTTGTTTATCTTGAACCTCCCGTTGAGCTTCAGGGTGTTGATGAGATGCGCCGAGGTGTTGCTCTGGTCGAGGTCCTGCACGTAAAGGTCGAAACTCACGTTGTCCTGCTTCAGAAAAATCATGCCGAATACGAGAATCAGGATGATCGGGAACGCGATCGTGAAGAACACCGCGGACTTCTCACGATAGAAACTTTTGATTCTCACCGTCAGGTTGGCGGCGATGATGCGCGGACTCATTTCAGCGCCTCCTCCGCAGCTTCCTCGTTGAGCACCTCGCCTGTGAGCTTCAGGAAGACTTCCTCGAGGTTGGGCTTGCGCACGTCCAAACTCAGCAGCGACGAGCCGGCGTCCTTGACGGCGTCGAGGATCTTCCGGACGTCGTCGGCGCGCTTGACCCTGACTTTGAGGTAATGGGTGTTGTGGCGGATCGGATCGAAGCCCGTCTCCCGAACGATGGCGAACACGTTCGCATCGGCGGATCGCAGCGTAAGGCTCAGCTCATTGGCGCTGTTTTCCATGAGCTCGTCGGGGGAGCCGGTCGCGATGATCCGGCCTTTCGAGATGATGGCGACCGTGTCGGCCAGAAACTCCGCTTCCTCCATGTAGTGCGTGGTGAGAAACACGGTCTTCCCCTGCTGCTTGAGGCCCCGCAGAACTTCCCACACCTCGCGCCGGGCGCGGGGGTCGAGCCCCGTGGTCGGCTCGTCGAGAAACACGATCTCGGGATCGTTCACGAGCGCAATCGCAATTCCCAGGCGCTGCTTCAACCCGCCGGAAAGGTTCTTGAATTGCTCGCGGCTCTTGTCCTTGAGGTTCGCCAGCTCGATCAGGCCGTCAACCTCGGCGGTTTTGCCGCCGAACAGCCGGGAGTAGTATTGGATGCTTTCCCGGACCGTCACCCGGTCGAACGAACTGAATCCCTGCGGAAGGACGCCAATTCGTTGGACGATGTCGCGCTTCTTCCTCGTCACGTCCATCCCCAGAACGCTCACCTTGCCCGACGTGGGCAGGCGGATGGTCTCGATGATCTCGACGGTGGTGGTTTTCCCGGCGCCGTTGGGACCCAGGAACGCAAACAACTCGCCTTTCCGGACCGCGAACGATACGTCGTTGACCGCCAGCAACTCCCCGTAACGCTTCGTCAGTTTCTCGACCTCGATTACGTGTTCAGCGCGGTTCGTCATGGATCGACGGCTCGTTTCCATTTCGCTGCAGTTTGGCCAGTTCGTCGGCCACGGCGCTGACGGTGGCGCGGATTTGCGCCTCGCTGTGATTCGTGGTGATGAAGAAACGCAGGCGGGCGGAGCGGTCGGGCACCGCCGGAGGCAGAATCGGCTGGACGTTGATGCCGCGATCGAACAAGGCGCGTGACAGGCGCAAGGTCTTGACCGAGTTCCCGATGATGACCGGGACCACGGGCGTGCCGGCCGACGAACCGGTGTCCAGGCCGCGCTCCCGGGCCAGTTTCAGAAACAGCGCCGCCAGCTCGCGCAGCCGGGCCACGCGTCGCGGCTCGCGCTGGAGAACCGTCAGGGCGGCCAGGGCCGCCGCGGCGATGGGCGGGGAGATGCCCACGCTGTAGACAAACCCGGGGGCGGTGTACTTGAGGTACTCGACGAGTTCGGTTGAACCAGCGATGTACCCGCCGCAACTGGCCAGCGACTTGGAGAGCGTGCCCATCCACAGATCGACGTCGGACCGGGCCACGCCCCAGTGCTCGCCGAGACCCCGGCCGGTCGCCCCCATGGTGCCCAGCGAGTGCGCTTCATCCACCAGCAGCAGCGTCTTGTGCTTCTTCCTCAGTTCCAGGAAGCGCGGCAGTTCGGGGAAGTCGCCATCCATGCTGTACACGCCTTCGATGGCAATCAGCACGCGGCGATAGCGGTGGCGCACTTCGGACAGCAGGGTGTCGAGGGCCTGCCAGTCGTTATGGGCAAAGGCACGACGCGTGGCGCCGGCCAGCATGGCTCCCTGGACAATCGAGTTGTGGGCCAGAATGTCGTGGAGGATCAGATCGTCCGGCCCGAGCAGGTGGCCGATGGTCGTGACATTGGTGGCGTGGCCGGAGACGAAGGCGATCGCGGCCGGGGTGGCCAGAAAGCTGGCCAGGGCCTGCTCCAGATCACGATGCACCTGCTTCTCGCCGGAGATCAGGCGACTGGCGCCGGCGCTGGTGCCATAGCGGTCGATCGCGGCCTTGGCGGCGGCGGCAACCTCCGGATCGTGGGCCAGGCCGACGAAGTCATAGACGCTGAAGTCAACGAGCGAGCCCCCCTCAATGCACGGTGCGCTTCCGCCCTGGTCAACACGGAAATAAGGGTTTTTGCCAACCGCAGCCTGCAACAGGCGCTCTTGACGCTTCAACTCACCGTATTCGGGGAAACGGACAAAATCGTAATATTCCGACGGAATCTGGCCGGCTGGAACATCGGACCTGGGGCCATCGATCAGGTTCTTCTGCACGGCCTGGACCAGATCCTCCAGCGTCCGGGCCTGGCTGAACACCGTGTCGGGCAGGCGGCCGGCGAAGGTCTTCTCCAGCCTGGCCGCGAGTTCCAGGCGCTGCAGCGAATCCAAGCCCAGGGCGGCGAGGGGTGTGTCCGGGCTCAGATCGGGCAAATCCGCGCCGGCCAACGCGCGGGCGTGCTGGCGGATGGCGACCAGGGCGGCTTGCCAGGATTGCGAGGCGGGATGTGCCGTGGCAGACCCCGCGTCTTCGGCGCCGAGGCCAGTATTGTTAACCGGCAGGCCGTTGTGTTCGGCGAGAACCTTGAGTTCCCCGGCCAGGAAGGCCGTGCGACAGGCATGACGCTGGATCTTGCCGCTGGAGGTCCGGGGAATCGTACCGCTGCGCACCAGCACAATCGCATCCAGGGCCAGCCCCTGATCATCGAGCACAGCCCGGTGAATCGCATCCAGCACCGGCGCCAAATCTTTCTCCCCGTTACGAACCGCCTCCTGCACCAAAACCAGTCGCTGGCAGCCGTGATCGTCCGCAACGAAAGCGGCTCCGGAGCCGGTTTCCAACAGCGGGTGGCTGCCGCGGGCGGTGGCCTCGATATCCTGCGGATAACGGTTCAGGCCGCGGATGATAATCAGGTCGTCCAGCCGGCCGGTGACGTAGAGTTGGCCCTCGCGCATGAAGCCCAGGTCGCCGGTCCGCAGGAACGGGCCTTCGCCCGTGTCGCTCAGGCGGGCGTCGAAGGAACGGCGGGTCTGGCCGGGCTTGTGCCAGTAGCCCTGACCGACCGACGTGCCGGCAACCCAGATTTCCCCCACGCGACCGGAGGCGGTCTCCGCGCGGCTGTGCGCGTCAACGATCACCACGCGCAGATCGCCAACGGGCGATCCGCAGGCTACCAGGCGGCGGGCCTGCGGCGCATCGTTGGGCACGGGCTCGACGCGGTTCCGGGTCAACGCCGGGTCGTGGAAGGTCCCGACGGTCGCGCCGCTGTCGCGCCTGGAGCCGCTGACGATGAGCGTCGCCTCCGCCAAACCGTAGCAGGGATAAAAGGCGCCGGGTTTGAAACCGCAGGGGGCGAACGCGGCGGCAAAGCGTTCGAGCGTTCCGGGCTCAATGGGTTCGGCGCCGACGAAGGCCAGGGCCCAGGAGGAAAGGTCGAGGGTGGCGCGCTGCTCGTCGGTGATTTTGCGAATACAAAGATCGTAGGCGAAGTTGGGCCCGCCGGAGATGGTAGCCCGATACTTGCTGATGGCGGCCAGCCAGGTGATGGGGCTCTGGAGGAACGCGGCCGGCGAGAGGGAAACGTTTGTCGCCCCGGTGAAAACCGGAACCAGAACGCCGCCCACCAGCCCCATGTCATGGTACATGGGCAGCCAGAATACGCTGCTGTCCCCGGGCTGTACGCCGAAAGCCTGATGGATGGCGCGGATGTTGGCCATAAGGTTCGCATGACTGACCATGACGCCCTTGGGCCGGCTGGTCGAGCCGGAGGTGTATTGGAGCATGGCCAGCGTGTCGGGAGCGATGGCCGGTTCTTGCCAGTGCCCGGCCAGGGCGTCGGGAATCTCATCGGTGGCGAGCCACGAGAGCGGAGAGGAAGTGGCCGCTTGGCCGTTTTTTTCCGCTTCCATCATGGCCTGGAACTGAGCCGTGCCCGAGGCGTTGCTCAGGGCGATGCGGGCCCCGGCATCAGCGGCGACGGCCTGGAAGCGCTCGAGCATGCGGTGGCGATGCGGCGGGTAGGTCGGCACCGCGGCGCAACCCGCGTACAGGCAGCCGAAGAAAGCCGTAATGAAATCGAGGCCGGGCGGATAGACCAACAGCACGCACTGGCCGGCAAAGCCCATATCCTGCAAGCGAGCTGCGATGGCCCGGGCCCGCCGATCGAGTTGGGCGTAGGTCAGACTAGCGTGATCGGCCTGGCCGTTGAGCAGATGGATGCAGGCAGGTTGCCGCGGGCGTTCGTCGGCGTGGTCGCGCAGCACGCGGATCAGGTGGTCGGAAAGCTGATGCGGACCCGCGTGGGTATGGCCGTGAACCAACATTGTTTGGTTTCCTCGATAACTTTGACCCACGACCGGCGTGGGCCGTTGCTTGTTTTTAACCGCGGGCGGGTTCGTTTTCAAGGACTTTCCCATCGCCCGGTCATGGCCGTGATGGGGAAATCCGGAACCGGTTTGCCAAATTTATTTCGCGTCGCGGCGGCGGCGCGTTCGTGCATGGCCACCTGTGCCATGCCGTTCAAAGCGAGTTCGGGCTCGGTGGAAAAATGGCCGCAACTTGACGCTCATTCATGATTGTAGGCTCGACGTCCCGGCGAAACTAATGGGGTTAACACCCCATATACACCGGCAAACGGCCGGCTTAAAGTTGATCCGGTTGGTGTCGACGCAATGCGTTTTGCCCGGTCGGCGGAATGGTCTTGAGCGTCGTCAGCCAGGCACGGTTAAATTATCAAAATATATTTGCGACTATGAAAATTAAACGAAAAAGTTTCGCCTTGAAAACGTTCGCGGTCGCGGCAATGACAGTTGCCATCACGCAGGTGGCGCTGGCCGCCGATCCGACGGCCTTTGAATTAATCAAATTGGGCAACCAATACGTCGGCGTGGAGTCGAAGGACAAGGTTGTCCAGATCCGCTCCGAGAAATCCGCCGGCACGCTGACGCCGAACATCTGGTATGTCGTTTATTACGATCCGGATGCGACGCTCAAAGCCGTCGAAGTGAAATTCGGCGCGGGACAGAAATTGGATGTTTCGCGCCCGATGCGATTGCTCGAACCCATTACCGGCGGGGACCGGGTGCTCGACAGCGCGAAACTAAAAGTGGATTCGGACAAGGCATTGAAAATCGCCCTGGCGGAGCCGCTGTTGAAAAATCTCACGGTCAAGGCCACGCAACTCTGGCTGCAACACGGCGACCTGGGCCCGGAATGGAAGGTCAAATTGTGGGCAGCCAAACTCAAAGCCCCCAATAAAGACACGGATGTCGGGGCCGTGGTCATTTCCGCCACCGACGGCTCGGTCATCAAAAGCGACCTGCATCCTGGGAGCGTGGATTAACCGCGAACGGGCGCATGTTTTTAAAAAATGTGATGGATTGGAAACGCCAATGTGCTGCGGTGGTACCGTGCTGCAACGAAGCGGCGCACATCGGAACCGTAATCACCGGAAACCAAAAGCATTGGCCAAAAATCTTCTTCATGGACGACAGCTCGACCGGCCAATCAGTCAGGAAGGTGAATTCGCCAAATTGTTGGTTGCCGGAGTGACGATCGGAGACGTATAGACCGGTTGATCATGCTCATCGCCGCTCCAGGTGGGTTTGAAATCGGGCGGAGACTGGTTGAGGCTTGACGAAAACGGACCACTGACGCAACCGGTGATGCCGGTGACTGCGACTGCCGTTAACAACCCCAGACTCAACATCAGGAATGAACGGCGGGTTTTTATTTTGAATGCGGTCATGTTGGTTGAAGTTACGGCTTGGGCTGGCCCTTCGCTATGGGGTGTAACCCTACCGTTTGGTCATTGGAACCGCTGCCCGAAAGGCAAGCACGGCGCGCAGGGTGCATCCAAATCAAAAACTTCCGGTAGGGTTACACCCCATAGCGCAGGCGCAGCTTCCTGAATTAGTGTCAGCCGATCAGACGACCAAACACGCCTGCCCAAAATTTAGGAAACACATGAAAACCAAACTCACCCTGCTCGCCATCAGCAGTTCACTGGTGCTGGCCGCGCCCGCATTGCTGGCGCAAGATACCAACACCAACGGCACCAATACCCTCACCCAAACCTGGAAATACCAAAAAGCGTTTGAAAGCGACCGGTCTTTGGGCGAACGATCCCTCCTTCCACCCGGTCTCAAGGAGAAGATGAAGCTTACCGACGAGCAGAGAACCGAACTGAAGCCCATCGAGGATGACTTTGCCAACACCTGCCGGGAATACCAGCTAGCCAACCAACCCCGGATAGACGCCGCCGAGGAGGCAATTCGGCAGGCTCGCGCATCGAAAGACACGGCACAAATTCAGGCGGCGCGCAGACAGTTGCAACAGGTCTGGGCCGGTCTCCGGCCATACCGAGAGACAGCCGTCAATCAAATCAAGCCTCTGCTGACGCCGGACCAGCTCGCGATTTTGGAGGATCCGAAGAACCAATGGCGCGAAAATCATGGTCAGGAAGCGAATGATCCATCCGCGAATTAAATCATAACACCAGCAAATCCGCAGTGACGCGCGGCAAATTATGAAGTGAGAAGCATGCCATGTTCGCCCAATCAACCAAAGCACCGGGTGTATTTGGGGCTCCCTTCATGCATGTGATGGGCAGATTGGGCGGGTGGGTTTGGGCGCAATGGGATGAGTTGCGACATGCCGCAGCGGTAATTGGGACTGTGCTTTCTACCGGTGCCCGACCGCATTATTGGGTTCACGCGGCGCGGACAGCGTTTGCGCGACAGGTTCTGGCCATCGGTATCGAACCGCTCTGGTTTGTCGGTGCGGTGGCGGTGTTCGTCGGCATTTCAGTGGTGGTGCAACTCACCTTTTGGGTTGGTGAAGCGGGACAGTCACAACTGCTCGGGCCGCTATTGGTGGCCGTCGTAGCGCGCGAACTCGGTCCGGTGTTGATCAATCTCGTCGTGATCGTCCGCAGCGGCAGCGCGATGACGACCGAACTGGGAGTCCTGAAAATCAACGGTGAAGTCCGCGCGCTTGAGACGCAGGGAGGCGATCCGTTCCGGCAACTCGTGATGCCGCGGGTGCTGGGCACGGTGGTCTCCACGTTTTGCCTGACGATTATTTTCATCCTTGTCGCCTTCGCGAGCGGTTACTTGTTCGCGGCCTGGACGGGGAAAGGCAGTCGTGATTTGTTTTTGTTTGCGGACACTGTGTCGCGCGCGGTCCAGCCCAAAGATGTATTCAATATTCTCGCCAAAAGCATCCTGCCCGCCTTGTTTGCCAGTGCTTCCTGCTGCATCGGCGGGCTGGGTGTCGGTGGGTCGGTCACGGAAATCCCGCAGGCCACACAACGGGCGCTCACCCGTTCCGTCGCCGGACTGTTTGTCATCTCCGCCACGGTATCGCTGCTGACTTACCTGTAACCATGAACGCAACCCCTCTCATTATGAATCACCACTACGATGTGATGGACTAGGCCAACTGATGGAAGAGCGCTTCAAATTTCGATGCGTCAACGAAATCACCGGCATGTTCGTGCTGGTCGTTGTCGCCGTGTTGATCGCCACCGTCTTGTGGGCGGGCCACAGCCAGCGCTGGTTCAAAAGCCGCGTCACGTTGCGGATCGTTTTGCCCGAGGCCGGCGCGGCAGGAATCCGGCAAGGCTCGGAGGTTTACTTTCTGGGCACGCTCGTGGGATCGGTTTCCTATGTCGAGGTGGATGAGAAGGGCAGGATGGAAGCCGAGGCCGACATCCGCCGCGACTTCTTCCGGTTCGTACGCGAGGATTCATCCGCGGTTGTCAAAATGAAATTCGGGGTGGCGGGCGATTCATTTTTTGAAATCACGCGCGGCCAGGGCCGGCCGTTGCCGGAGAAGAACGCTTCTATTGTTTGCAGGGAACAGTTTCAAAGTGCGCTGCAGTCCGCCATTGAGGACATCCGCCACGAGACCCTGCTGGGGTTGAAAAAAACCAGCGCGGGCCTGGACGCGTGGACCACGCTCGGCACGAACCTCATCACCACGCAAGAGCGGTTGGAACAACTGATTGCCCGGCTAGATAACATCGTTGCTGGCGTCGAGCAGGGCAAAGGCACCGCCGGCCGGCTGATCACCAACCCCGCCCTGGCGGACGAGGCGCAAAATCTCCTGGCGCAGGCGCACGAAACGATGGGTGAGTTGCAGGGCATGGTGACGAACCTGGATGTCGTGGTGAAGAATGTCCAGGACGGCACGGCGCGCCTGCCGGAAATTACCGGCGCCATGGCCGATGAAGCGAAAGACCTGCCCGGGCTCGTCCGGCAGACGCAGACCTCGATGCGTGAAATAGAGCGACTGGTTGAAGCCATGCAACGGACATGGCTCCTGCGCAAATACGTGAACCACACAAACCCGCCCCCGTCGTATTCGTTGCCTGAAACCACAGTGCCGGAACTGAAACCGTTAAAGAGTCCCCATTCGCCGAAAAATTCTACGAGCTAAGGTTCGGGCTTGATCCGCCTTTGCCGAACACCTTCAAGCAGGAATGGTAGTGTTCCATGGTTCATCCGACCGGGCATCGTCAACCGGTTTGTGGCCGACCGATCAGTCAGAAAGGCGTATTCGCCCAATTGTTGGTTGCCGGAGTAACAGTGGGAAACGTATAGACCGGCAGAGCATGGTCATCACCACTCTAAGTGGGTCTAAAATCGGCAGGAGACTGGTCGGGGGTTGATGAGAACGGACCGCTGACGCAACCGATGATGCCGGTGACTACGCCTGCCGTTGACAACCCCAGGCCCAACGCCAGAAACAAAGGGCCTGCTTTGGTTTTGAGCGCGGTTAACTTCACTGAACTTACGGCCTGGGCTGGTCCTTCGCTATGTGGTGCAATAACGGTCATTTTACCCTCGTGCCTGCCCTCCGTCGGTACCGGGCGGGGGAATATTATTCTGCCGATAAAATCCAGCAGCCGATCGCGCATTTGCATATAAGGCTTGATCATTACGGCTTTGTTTTTCACCGCCTGAATCTAGAGTTTATCAGTGCGGCGCACAATGGGGTGTTCCACCCATGCCGTCAATTTAACCTGTCCCGACAGTTTAGATATTTAGGGAATTACAAAGAATCGAAACCTCGGATGGATTGCCGATGGGAAGACTGCCGAACGATGAAACCAACGGGCAGCTTTAACACAAATGCGAAAAGATATACGGAAGATGATTTCTCCTTGACGGCCTTGCGGCAGCGGAAAACAGGAAGGCCTCTGATCAGCCAGCCACCGGAGCGACCGTTCGATCCGTCCCCACTGAACCGGTCCCCGAATTGCGGTAGGGTTACACCCCATAGCGCGGGGCCGGCACGCAACGTACCGTGCCTCTCGTAGTAAAAACATCAATTAACGTAACAACCGAAAGCAAAAGCATAATGAAAATGAAATCAACCTGCACCCTTGCGTTCCTGGCAGCCACGAGTGCCCTGTTAGTCGCCAGCCCATCCGTGCGCGCTTCCGATACAGACAGCCGCATCGAATCATCCGCCGCACAGTCGTATGTGTTCAAAACCTACCTCAAGGACGATTCCATCACGACTGAATCCAAAGACGGCGCCGTCACCCTGACCGGAACGGTGACCAAGGCGTCCGATAAGTCCCTGGCCCAGGACACCGTGGCGAGCCTGCCCGGCGTCATAAGTGTGGACAATCAATTGGTGGTCAAGGGCGAACAACCCGCTGAACATTCGGACACTTGGATCGGCCTGAAAGTGAAAACCGCGCTTCTGTTCCATCGTAATGTCAGCGCCACTGGCACCACCGTGGAGGTGAAAGACGGCGTCGTCATCTTAACCGGTGAAGCCAGCAATCTGGCACAAAAGGAACTCACCACCGAATACGCCAGGGACATTGACAATGTCAAAGCGGTCGTGAACGACATGACGATTGCAAAAACTCCGGCAACGCCAGTCGCAACCACCGGCGACAAAATTGATGACGCCTCCATCACGGCTGAAGTCAAGTCGTCGTTGCTGTCGCATCATTCGACCAGCGCCCTGCACACCACGGTTTCAACGACGGACGGCGTCGTCACCTTGAGCGGCATCGCCAAAAACGCCGCCGAAAAGAGCCTGGTCACCAAGCTCGTCACTGACATCAACGGTGTGACCAGCGTGATCAACAACATGACCATCGCGGTGCCGGTGGCGGCCGAATAATCTGGCAGATTGCTGTTGGCTGGTGCGAACACGAAAACGCGCCAGCCAGACCAAACGGGAGACTAACCACCGTAACAACACGAAAGGAAATCAACATGAAAACAACACGTTCGGGAATGATTGAGACCGTAAAAGACCAGATCGTCGCCGCGATCAAAGGCACGGGAAATATCGTCCAGGCGACGGTGGATACCGTTGCTCAAATCCTCGCCACAACGATCAAAGATACGGGCAAGGTGGGTTCGACGGCGGCTGACACAGTTCGCAAGGCCGTTACCACCAAACCCATCAAAGGCATCAAGGTAGTGCTGAAAGAACCGGAGTTGGCCAAAGCGGCATAAACTGGATTGCTGTTGAATGGCGCTGGCGCATCAGTCCGCAGCAACAAAACAAACTGAAAGGGAAAATATGTTGTACACCATTGCGGTAATACTCCTCGTTTTATGGGCGCTGGGGCTGGTGACCGGCATACAGATCGGTGGGTTCATTCACATCCTGCTTGCGGTTGCCATCATCATGGTGCTTGTCAACCTTATCTCCGGCCGCAAGCGGCTGAATTAAGAAACTGCCAACCAAAGAAATAAACTGAAAAATCAATATGAATACAAAAAACATAATTGCAGTCCTCCTGGTCACTTTGGGCATCGTGGTACTCGCTTACTCGGGCATCACCTTCACAACTCCGGGAAAGCCGGTCGAGTTCCTCGGAATGCACTTTGAGACCACAGTCAACCACTTTATCCCGCCCGTCATTGGCGCGTTTGCCCTCGTCGGTGGAATCATGTTGTTGGTTATAAATCCCAAGCGGACCTGATGGCAGAGTCGAAGCCGGGGTCGGCAAGATGGACCATCTGGGGGCTCATTGGGCGGAGACCGTGCTGGGCGGCACATCAAACAAATCAAAAGAAAATCACGCTATGAAGCTAAATCTGGAATCCACCAGGAAAAATTGTGAAAACATGACGGGTTGCGCGACCCAAACAACGCAACGGGTGAACAAACCCGGGGCATCCGCGAAAGCCGGCGTTTCGAAGCGCTTTCGGCGTTTGAAATGGAACGAACTGGTGAGTCTTGGCGACTTCGTCGTGGATGAGCATCGAAGGTTTGAACCTTGGGAAGGGCCGAGCGGGTTCCGAGCCGACGCGTTTCTGAAACCGATTTACCGGCGGGATGAAAGCCGTTCGACCGCGACCAAAAAATAAAATGAAGGCAAAAACATTCGAAGTCGTTCTGCACAAGCTGCCCTCCGGCAAATCGCCGGCAACTGCCTTGGAAGAACAGATCGACCAATTCCTCGGGCATCCATACCCACGGAGCAACTGTTCCAATTCCTCGCGGGCGATGCGGGCCAGAAGGGTCGGGTTGGAAATCTTGTAGCCTTTGAGATGCAGGATCGGCAACACCGCGCCGTCCGTGGCCGGATCGAGAAACTTGTTGGAATGCCACGCCGTGGCCAGCGGTCCGGTTTCCGCTTCGCCATCACCAACGACGCAGGCAACGATGAGTTCAGGATTGTCGAACACCGCCGCCGGACGATTGAAGACTCGCACTTGGGCGCGCACGGTGAGCGGCCAGCCTCTGGTCACAACCTATTCCTACGATAATGCAGGTGGTTTCCGAAGTCAGCATCGTGGCATCGGCAGATCGCCTGTTAAAATCTGCCACGATCCAGTTCCAAAAGTGAGAAATGGATTCGGCTGAACGAACCCATTTTGTCGCCATTTTGTCGCCATATTTTTGGCATTGCTGTAGTTTGCCATGGCTTGTGACAGAAATAAAGGACTTCCAAGGTGGACCGACTCAACCCTCTAATTAAGTATGTTGTGCCGAAATGGTTGCGGGGGCTGGATTTGAACCAGCGACCTTCAGGTTATGAGCCTGACGAGCTACCGGGCTGCTCCACCCCGCGGTCAGAGAGCTTAGTTTGGCCAACGCCCGCCGCCGGCGCAAGAAGTTTCAGCCCGATTCAAAACGGACAGACGCCGTATCGTACCCAGTAACCCACAAGCTTCGCAAATTCCAGCCGGATGCGGCCCCCAATGCGGTGGTTCGACCAATCGGGGCGGTCATAGGCAAAATAGGACGGGCGCGAATAAAATTGAACCTCCGGCGCATAATGACGGAAACACGCCAGCGCCCGGCGCGAATGATACCACGACGTGACGAGAATGACGCGTTGTTGCTTTTGCTCGCGGAGTAATTGGATGGTGAACTGCGCGTTCTCCTTGGTCGTTTTGGACCGGTTTTCCAGTTCAATCGCCTTTGCCGGCACGCCCGCTTCCATCAGCCGCCGCCGGTTTGCCTCCGCATCGCCCAGTCCGCTGACGATAATACACGGCGCGGTTTGTTCCTTGAAAAGTTCCGCGGCGCGTTCCGGCCGTTCGTGGGAACCGCCACCCAGCACCACAATCACGTCGGCCTTCACCGGCCCGCTGTCCACGCACAAAAACGGCTGGGGAAAAATCAGCGCGGCACCGGCCAGCAGCAACACCAGCCCGGCAAGAATCAGCGCCATTTTAAAAAACCATTTCCGCATCCGAATCATCGCCGTTGAAATTGGCAGTTTTCCCGCCGTACCGCAACTGGCAGTGAATATCAATCTCGCGCTGGCCAAAACCCGCCGATTTGATACTGTGTCCCCGATGCTCGGTCTTTCTGCCAGCAAGCGCGCGAACGCCGTGTTCGCCGAACTGGGCCAGATCACGTTGCTGGCCAGGGAGGCGGCGGCTTCGCTGCTCAAGGGGAGAAGCTCGTGGCGCGATTTGCTCTACCAGGTTTATTTCATCGGCGTGAAATCGCAGTCGGTGGTGCTCATCACCGGCGCGTTCACGGGGATGGTGCTGGCCGCGCAGACCTATTTCCAGTTTCACAAGGTCAAAATGGACACGGCCACCCTCGCAGTCGTGAGCGTTTCAATGTGCAGTGAACTCGGCCCGGTGTTGACCGCGTTGATGGTCGCCGGCCGTGTCGGCGCGGCGATGGCCGCCGAAATTGGCACGATGCGCGTGACGGAACAGATTGACGCGCTTCGCGCCCTGGCCACGCATCCGGTGGATTATCTGGTCGTGCCCCGGTTGGTCGCGGCGCACCTCGCCCTGCCGCTGCTCACGGTGGAAGCCATCGGCATCGGCATCCTGGGCGGCTATTTCGTGAGCGTGAATGTGCTCGACATCGAGCCGACCTATCTCTGGGCGAACATGCTCAAATACACGCACCAGTCGGACCTCGTCATCGGCTTGATCAAAGCATTCATTTACGGCGGCGTCATCGCGCTCATCGGCTGTTACAAGGGCATGACGTGCCGGCTCGGCGCGGAAGGCGTCGGACAGGCCACCACGGAAGCGGTGGTGTACGCCTCCATCACCATCCTGATCGCAAACTTCTTCCTCACGCTGGTCATGGGCAAACTGGTGGATATGCTATGATTGAAGTCCGGGATTTGACAAAAAGTTTCGGCGCGCAATTGGTCCTCGACGGCGTCGGTTTCAGGATTGAAAATGCCGAATCCGTCGCCATCATCGGCCGCAGCGGCAGCGGCAAAAGCGTCCTGCTCAAACATCTCATCGGCCTGTTGCAGCCGGACACGGGCGAGGTGCTGATTGACGGCGAAAACATCGTGCCGATGAACGAACGCCAGTTGCTGCGCGTGCGGCGGAAATTCGGCATGCTGTTTCAGGGCGCGGCGTTGTTTGATTCCATGACGGTTGCGGAAAACGTGGCATTCGGCTTGCGCCGGCATGAACATTTGACCGAGGCGGAAATCAGCCGGCGCGTGGCCGGAGCGCTCGAAATGGTGGATTTGCCCGGCACGGAAGACAAAAATCCGGCCGAACTGTCGGGTGGCATGCGCAAGCGGGTGGGCCTGGCACGCGCCATCATTTACGAACCGCAGATTGTGCTTTATGATGAGCCGACGACCGGCCTGGACCCGATTGTGTCCGACAGCATCGACCAGTTGATCCTGCGTGTCCGCGACCGGCTGAAGGTGACGACGGTGACGGTCACCCACGACATGCGCACGGCCCGGCGCGTCGGCCAGCGGGTGCTGATGTTGCACCACAAAAAGATTTACGCGAGCGGCACGCCGGACCAGATTTTTAACTCGTTGGACCCGGTGGTACGGCAGTTCATTGACGGGGTAGCTGATGCGAAGGAGAATTCGCCTTGAGTCATGGATAAATCACGCTTGGAAACCAAAGTCGGCCTGTTCGTGCTGGTCGGGCTGGCGCTGCTGGCGGCGTTGCTGATCTGGTTCAGCAAGGGCACGAGCCCGTTCCGCGGCACCTACGAACTGCGCCTGCACGCGGCCAACGTGGGCGGCCTGAAGCAACGCGCGGGCGTTTTGCTCGCCGGCGTCCAGGTCGGCAGCGTCTCCAACATCAAACTCGCCGACGACGGCAAAAGCGTGGCGATTCTCCTGAACATTTACAAGAAAACCAAAATTTACCACGATGCGCGTTTCGTCATCGAACAATCCGGTTTTCTCGGCGACCAATATGTTTCCATCGTTCCCACGACCAATTCGCCGCCATTGCTGGAGGACGGCGCGGACGTCATCTGCCAGGAGCCGTTCAATTTGCAGGAAGTCGCGCGCTCGACTTCCGGGTTTATCAAGCGCATCGACGATACCGCCCGGAAGCTGGATGATTCGGTCACGGACCTCCGACGGGTGGTATTGAATGTAAACACACTCACCAATTTTTCCGTGGCCGTGAACAACATGCGCACTTTTTCCGAACAGGCGCTGGGCACGGTAAACGACATCAACGCCATCATTGCCACCAACAGTTCTCAGGCCAGCCTCACCGTCAGCAACATTGTCTTCTTCTCCCAGGAATTGCTGCGCCTGGCCAATGGCGCCGAAGGGGTGCTGGCGACCAACAGCGCCGATATCACCGCGGCGGTAAAAAACATTGAATCCTCGACCGAAGTGTTGAAAAGTATGCTGAATGACGTCCATTCTGGCAAAGGTCTTGCTGGAACCATGCTGCAAAACGAGCAATTGGCCACCAACGTGCAAGCTATAGCAAATAACCTGGCGATCGCTTCGAGCAATTTGAATCGGCTCGGCCTGTGGCATTTTCTCTGGCACCGGGAACCGGTGCGCACCCCGCCGGACGGAATAACAGCAACCAACACCCTCCATTGAACCATGACGCCACTTTGGGCCATCCGGATTTTGTTTCTTGCCCTGTGCACGGCCGCCGGTTACGCCGTCAGCCAGGTGCGGCCGGAACTCACCGGGCTGAGCCACAGCGGCTTGATCGGCATGATGACGGGTTTCGGTTTCGGCGGGCTGATGGTTGCCCTGGACGAAATGCTCAAGGGTTTCTCGCTCCGCGCGTTCTCGGCCACCACGTTCGGGCTGTTGCTCGGCAGCGTCGTTGCGCTGCTGGTGGATCACTCCGGCCTTTTTGAAAACGCTCCGCCCAACGTCCAATGGCTTATCCGGCTCTGTTTGTTCCTGGGTTTTGGCTACATCGGCATCATCCTCGCCATGCGCAGCAACAAGGAGGATTTTTCCCTGATCATCCCCTATGTCCGTTTCGCGCCCCAAACCAAACCGGACAATCTCCTGCTGCTCGACACCAGCATCATCATCGATGGACGCATCGCCGATTTGATCGAAACCGGTTTTCTGGAAGGTTTGATTGTCGTGCCGCGGTTTGTATTGAAGGAAATCCAGCAAATTGCCGATTCAACCGACCCCATCAAACGCGCCCGCGGCCGGCGCGGACTGGAAATGCTCAACCGCCTGCAGCGCAATCCACATACGGAAGTCCGCATTCATGAAGGCGATTTTCCTGAGGAACACGAAGTGGACACCAAGCTCATCCACCTCGCGCACAACCTCAATGCCCGTCTTTACACCAACGATTACAACCTGAGCAAGCTCGCCCAGTTGCAAAAAATCAATTACGTCAACCTCCATGAGGTCGCCAAATGCCTCAAGGTGATTTTGCTCCCCGGCGAGACCCTGCAACTGAAAATTGTGCGCGAAGGCCGCGACAAGGGACAGGGCGTCGGCTATCTGCCCGACGGCACCATGGTCGTCGTCAACAACGGCCAGTCGCACGTCGGCCAGCAAATCGAAGTCCAGGTCCAGACCCTCCTCCAAACCGGCGCGGGCGTCATCGTCTTTGCGGAGAAAGCGGTGCCAACCGTTTGAACGCCATCCCGCCCCATGGATCTCGTCACCGTCTTGACTGCACTCGACCCCGGCGATGCGCAGCTTGCCCGTTCGCGGCTCGAAGCGGCGGGCTTTCACCCCGTTATCGTGAATGAAGATACTGCACTTTGGATGGGAACCGCTATTACCATCGGCGGCATCCTGTTGCAAGTCCCCGAAGCCGAAGCCAGCGACGCGAAGGAATTTCTGGAAACGCCGAACACACCCACCGAATGATTGTAGGAGTCGAGGTAACGAGACTTGCTTTCAAATGACCTTCCAAAAATCAAAACTTCTCCTCCGGCTCAAAAAAATTCTTCCGGCCGGTGAAATCATTTTTGACCCGCCAATCCTGGCCAAATATGCCGGCGATAAATGGTTCGCTTCGCATCTGCCGGATGCTGTCGCCCTGCCCTGCTCTACCGGCTCCGTCTCCACCCTGCTCCGCTTTGCCCATCGCCACGGTATTCCGGTGACTCCGCGCGGCGCCGGACACGGTTACGTCGGCGGTTGTGTGCCTGCGCGCGGTGGCATCGTGCTCTCGCTGGAACGGATGAACCGCATCCTGGACGTCAACGCCGCCGATTTCGCCGCCGTCGTTCTGCCGGGAGTGAACACGAAATATTTCCAGGAAACGGTCGAGAAACGCGGCTTGTTTTATCCGCCCGACCCCGCCAGCCGGGCGGACAATTTCATCGGCGGCAACATCGCCACCAACGCCGGCGGCCCGCGCTGCCTCAAATACGGCGTCACCCGCGATTACGTGCTCGGCCTTGAAGTCGTCCTCGCCGACGGCACCATTCACCGCCTCGGCGGACGCACCCACAAAAACAAGACCGGCTTCGACCTCCACCGCCTGTTTGTCGGCTCCGAAGGTCTGCTTGGCGTCGTCACCGAAGCCACGCTGAAATTGATTCCCCTGCCGCCGTTCCGCGCCAATCTAGCCGTCGGGTTCGGCTCCATGCCCGCCGCGGTGCGCACCCTGCACGCTATTTTCCGTGCCGGTTTTCTGCCATGCGCCCTGGAACTGGCCGACGCCTTCACGCTCGCCGCCGCCTACAAACGCACCAAAAGCGAGCGCCTGCGCGGCTGCCGCGCCCACCTCATCGTCGAATTGGATGGCCAGAAAAATTCCGTTCGCGCCGAAATCAAAGCCTTGGAACAGATTATCCGCCAGCAGAAACCGTTGTCGGTCGAACGTGGCTTCGGTGCTGCCCAATGCGAGGAAATCTGGCAGATCCGGCGCGAATTTTCCTATGCCCTCCGCGATACCGGCCTGACCAAGCTCAACGAAGACGTCGTCGTCCCGCGCAGCCGGCTGGAAGACCTGTTCAAATTCGCCGCCCGGCTGCAAAAGAAACATGGCCTTCCCGTCGCGTGTTTCGGCCACGCCGGCGATGGCAACATCCATACTAACGTGATGGTGGACCTGAACCAGCCAGGCGCCGATAAACACGCCGAAGCTGCGCTGGATGAACTCTTCACCCAGGTCATCGCTTGGGGCGGCGCCATCAGCGGCGAACACGGCATTGGCCTGGCCAAAAAGCGTTGGTGGCCGCAGGCGGTTTCAAAAGAAGTGCGTAACCTTCATCGCACTGTGAAGAAAGCGCTCGATCCAAAGGGAATTTTGAATCCCGGCAAGTTTGTTTGATGCCGAGCGCCGGTTTCTGGAGTGATTTAAATAGTCTCGTAGCCGTCCCGCAACGCGGGATTAGTTCCCGCCATAACATTGATTTGCGCCGACTGACGTCGGCGGCTACATGTTTTTGAAAACCCTAAATCACCCTTCTTTGCGTGTCTTTGCGCCCTCTGCGACTCTGCGTTAAAAATCTGTCCGGATGGAATTACGTGTTGATTTACCAAGGAACAAATTTCAGCGCCGTAATCGTCAAGTCAACCGGCGTCGGTTCGTTGTCCCTGCCAAAGGCAATTACCAGTTCCCTGGTTCCAACCAATCCCGGTGTGGCCGGCAACGGAATGGAAATTTCCGCCTCGCCGTTCTGTGTCGCAGCAAACCGGACATGAATTTCGTTGGCGAATTGCTGCGGCATATACGGGCCGCCTTCAGCCCGCTTCAGCGTGATAATCACCGGCTCAATGGGCGCCGACGCGCGGTAACGAATAATCAACCTGCCGCCCGACAAATTGACGCCACCGGCTTGTGGCACCGTCAGCGTGACGCGACCATTTTTTAGCGGCCGGTCTTCGATGTGAAAAGAATTTCCGTTGCGGGAAAAATGAATCGGACTGCCGTCGCTGGTCCAAGGAACGATTTTCGTTTCCGGCGACAGGAAATCCACCGCCTCACCGGGTTTGTACCACGCGAGTAGTTTGTCGTTCAACCTTTTGAATTCGAGGTACCGGCGCATGTTGTCCGGCGCGGACCCGATGCCGCCAAGAATAAGCGCGAGTGTGTGCGCGGTGGTCTGGTGTTTGATGGGCGCAAAATGTTCAGTTCCGGTTTCGTCAATCTCCGACTGGTGGGGCGAGCGTACCCGCGAGCCGTAAAAATCCGTTGCCCTACATTCGTGTGACGGCTCGCCAGTAGTCTCGCCCCACCTTGTGACATCGGCTTGGATTTTCAAACCTTCCCACGGTCCGTGCTTCGTAAACAGCCGCGAAATCGTCGGCCAGTTCGTCGCCAGGAAATCTTCAATCCGGTCCGGTGCAATCTGGCTGGCGGCGCCCAGAGTATAAAGCGATGGCGCATTGGTGATGCGCGTCTGATCGGTAATGGCCAGGTCCGGGATGCCAATAATGCCGGTGTATTCAACGCCCCGGCCACTGTAGGCTTCCGACAGAAACCCGGGCAATTGATTGCGGGCGGCGAAATCCAATTCGATGTTCAACGTGTCGTTCAGGATTTTGCGCCAGCCGGGATTTTCCAGTTCCTGCATAAACAATGTCAGGCCGAACGATTGAAACGCCGAACCTTCCCACGTCGCCAGCGTATAAATGTCCACGCCGGATTGCATACGGTAAGGCTTGATCCAGAAACCACAGTTGGCCACCGCCGCCACCGGGAAACCGTGGCGCAGCGCGACAAACATCAGCGGCCCGCGAAATTCGTTCACCAGATAATTCATGTGCCCGACGATGTAATTGCCCGCGCCGTCCTCCCAGCCAAATAAACGGTCACGCGTGGCGTCCCAGCCGAAAACAAACGTGCCGGTGTTCGTGTCAAACAAATGCGCGTAACCCGGCTTCTGGTTCTCCAAAAACGACTCCAGGTTGGTCCGCAAAGATACGATAACGGGATCGTCCCGGATTTCCGGACGGAGCAGCGCGCCAATGGCCTTGGCCACGGACGCCGACAGATTGGCGTTATCGCCGAAAATAATCTGCACCACGCGGCGGTCCATCAGCGCCATCACCTTTGCCGTTGTTGCGTCATCCGAGTAAGGCGCCAGCGGGCCGGTGAAATAATTTGTTCCGTATTGGGCGCTGCGTTTGATGTCGGCTTCCTTGCCGTTGTGCCGGGGAACGATCCAGCCTTTTTCGCGCATGCCCTGCCAGAGGGCTTCGGCGGTTTGCGGACCGAAGGCGTCAATGAACTTTTGTTTTTCGATGATTTCCGATTCCGGCGGCAGGCGTTGCGAATGTTCAAACCCGATGAAATTCACCAGCAATCCCTGGGCGCCAAGTCGCGGGTCCTGCTGGTCGTGCAGCAGGCTGTCGGTAACCTGCGCCAGCCGCGCCTGCGCCTCGGCGCGGGACAGATATGGATTGTCCGCGTACCCGGCGGTGATGTTGGCCAGCAATTCCACCCACTCGCCGATGGCCGTCAATTGGGTGAATTGCCGCAGGTAAAGCCCCCGCTTCTTGTCCTGGTTCCAGCCTTCGAACGGATACCCGGACGCCGGATCGGTCAGGACATTGGTGAAACAGACATAACGCATCGCGTTCTCCAGCAACTGCTGTGTGTGCGTGTACGCCGGATTGACTTTGGAAAAATTGAACGCGGCCGACTGAGGCGGCGCCGTCCGACAGCCCGCCAGCAGCACAAGCAAAATTACTGGAAACAATGCCGCCCCTGGCAGTCGTAGCCGCCGACGTGAGTCGGCGCTGTTCTTCCACCAGAAAGAAGTGCGCGGACTAACGTCCGCGGCTACCGGATTGACACTGTCCACTTGCTTGCGATTGGTTTTAATTCTGTCCGGCATGGCAAAATTATTTTTGTGGTAACACCTTTGCCGTCAAGTCGCGCTCCAGCCGAACCATTTTCAAGTCGCCGCGCGGCAATGCCACGTCGTCCGGCAACACCACGCGATTGTTGACCAGCGTCGCGCCAATCACGCCTTCGCAACTCTGCCGCAGCATCCAGCCGGCGGCGCCGGTATAGCCGTTCCAAATCATCCGGCCCGGTTCAAAATTCGTCAGCAGGTCCGCCGCCTGTTTGTTCGGTTGGCCGCCATAAATTTCAATTTGCTCTGGCGTGACGTGCGAAGCCGGCGTGATTTTCCGCCACAGGCGGATGGTGGTATCGCGATAAAGTTGCGCCGTCGCTGCATCGCCGGCCGCCGCAAACTGCCCGGCCAGTAGGCGCGCCGCGCCGATGAGCCATTGCACGCCGTGACAATACATGCCGTTCTCGCGCACGCCTTCCGGATAATGGCAGCTTCGACCCAGGTACGGCCGGGAATCCTCGCGCAACGCCGGCCAGCCCAGCAGAATGACGTTGTCGCGCTCGAGCACGCGCAAAGCGGTGTCGAACATGATTCGGCTGCGCTCGCGATTGATGTCGGACATTACCGCCCACGCGGCGGTCAGCGCGTCAATTTCCCAGATGCCACTGTCTTTCACGCCGATTTCCGTGCCGTCGTCGTGAATCGCACGCAAGTAACGGTCGCCGCGCCATGTCTTTTCAATGGCTACCCTCAACTCCGCCAGCCGGTCGCAATACAATTGCCGTCGGGCGGCGCCTTTGCGCTTGCCAATCGCGTCGAGCAGATTCACCAGCGTGTAATGGAGGAAAAACCCGAGCCAGACGCTTTCGCCGCGGCCCTCGCTGCCGATGGCATCCAGGCCATCGTTCCAATCCCCGGTGCCCATCAGCGGCAGGCCGTGCGCGCCGAGACGTTTCCCCAGAACCAAATCGACCGCACGCAGCACATGATCGCAGAGCGTTTCGGTGCGCGGCGAGATGCGCGCGAACAGGCCCATCCCGTACCGGCCTTCCGGCAGCCGTGGCAGCGGCGTCTCCGCTTCCAGGTACGGCTGAGTTTCGTCGAGAATGGATTCGTCGCCGGTCAGGCGGATGTATTCGGCGGTCGCCCAACCGAGCCAGAGCAGATTATCGGAAGCGTGCGTGCGCGCGCCCAGGCCCGTGCGGCCGTCCTGCTGCAGGAAAAACCAGTGCAACACATCGCCTTCGAGAAATTGTTGCCGGGCGTGCAACAAAATCTGTCGCCGGGCGAATGCCGGATCCACCCAGATTAAATTCACTGCATCCTGCAATTGGTCGCGAAAACCGAACGCGCCGCTTGTCTGATAAAAACCTTTGCGCGCCCAGAGGCGTTCCGCCAACGCCTGGTACTTCACCCAGTTCAGGTGACGGTCAAACGTCGCGTCGCTGGTTTCCACCCGCAACGTGCCCATCAGGTTGCGCCACCAGGCACGGGTGGCCGACAGTTTCGCCCGGGACGCCTCTACCGTCCGGCAGCGTTGAATGACGGCCGCCGCCTGCGCATGCGTGTCGCTTTGGCCGAGCATGACTGAAATCGTGCGCGATGCACCGGCGGGTATTTCCAGTGTGACCAGAAAACTGGCGATGGCGGCCTTGTCCCCGGTTTCATTTTCCCCCGCCCTGCCCTGCTCCACCATCGCCGGATGCGCCATCGACCGGCCTTGACCGAGAAATCGTCCGCGCTGCGTTTCGATTATTTCCGGCACTTCGGAAATTGCCGCAAATGCCGGACCGGACCGGAATTCATTGCGCGGATTGGTGAAATAAATGGCGGCGTTCGCAACGTCCGGCTCAATTTGGAGCGGTCCGGAGTTTTCCGGATAATCGGCCAGGGCGATGCGGAAAAAAGGCGCGAACCGGATTTTCTTCGGCGCATCACCGTCGTTGCGGATGGTCAGCAGATAAAAGCCCGCCGGCTCGTCAGGCGGCACGAAGGTTGTCAGTTCCGTGGACAGTTGGCCGCGTCGCATGTGGAATGTTGCCGTACCGTCCACGCCGAAATCCGTTTCGTATGCAGCCTCCGCATCGCGCAACGGCTGCCAGGTCGGCGATAGCCAGCGTCGCTCACCGACGTCGTAGAGGTAAAATATTTCCGACGGCAACTCGCTGGTCACCGTGTCGGCCCAATCCGTCGTGAGCCGGTTTTGCTGGGCGTTCACACTGGCCGAAGTGTGCAGTCCGCGGTTGGTCACGCAAAGGACGTGGCCGAGCGCGTTTGCCATGGTGTGGTCGAACGGGCGTGGCGTGAACGGCGTGCGGACACGGAGTGTATTCCCGTTATCCAAGAATTCAAAATACGGCTGGGGCGTGCCGGGCGGAATTTCGCCATGACCGATGCGCACATTATTTGACGGGGCAAGATTACTGACGAGCCGGCTCGCGGGTACGCTCGCCCCACCAGGATTAGAAAAGTTGCCCGCTGAAGACTTACGGTCCAAATCAACCCTGTCAGCCTGGACTTTAAAATAACGCGAAATCCATTCCGCCGCCTGCTGGCGACTTTCCGCACAGCCCATGAGCAGACGCAATTTGCCGATTGCGCCGGGTGCCAGTGCAACGCCGAGTAATAAACTGCCGATGGCATCAAAATTCGGAGCTGGTTCGGTGTTGGCCGGTTTCTGAAACGCAAACGTTTCCAGCGCGCGTGGTTTCCAGACGCTGCCCGCGCGTCCGATAAAATCCACTCGCGCCGGCAGGAATCCTTCCGGCGGCGTTTCTGTTGCCAGCAAACCGGTCTGTCTTGTGTTCTGATGCGTCGCCATCAACGCCTTCAGCCCGGTATCATAACTGACCACATGGAACAGCCGGTTGTATTGCGTGTGGTTGCGGTCGGTTTGCGCCGAATTTAAAACCCACTCCAGATACGGCACGATTTTGAGGTCGCACGACCGCGAACCCAGATTGGTCACGGTGATTTCCCAAAGTTCCACCGCGTCAAAATCCGACGGCAGGGTGATGCGCACCGTCGTCTGAATTTCATTGGCCGTCTGCGTCAGAACAAGGGCGGACTCATCCCGCTCGGCGGCGGCGGGCGGCGCGATTTCCGCCGGGAAATTGCCGATGACCGGCCACGACTTCGGCTGCCCGTCCGGCGCCACCTCGGCCAAGAACAACATTCGTCCGGCGGGTTCCAGACGGTCGTATGCCCGGCGGACGAGATCAATACCATGTTCCGTCAGCGTGCCGGTGATTTCGCCGGTGGATTTCCATTCGACGGCGTAGGCGTGATTGTTAAGCCGGAAACCGGTTTGCCGTCCTTTCCTCGAGCGCGAACGCCAGGCACGGACACCGAAGGAGACAAATCCGACGGCCAGCACCGCCGCAATTCCCGCCAGCGCCATTTGCATTGCCGAACCATGTTGCAGCGTTTCCGCCAGGCCGCCGCCGGCCGCTTTCTGGATGGCCTCGGATTGCGACCAGGCCCAATCCCAATCTTTTCCCCGCGGAATATAGAACGGAATCAGCAGCGGCGCCCACGTGGTGAAGCGTTTGACACCCTCGGGAATGCACCGCGCCGTGGCCCCGGCCGGACCGATGAAGCGGGCGAACCGTTCGTCGAGCCGGTCCATGCCGATGAAACTCAGGTTGACGAGCGTGGCCACCCGCAATCCCATGTGATCGACCCAGATTAAAATGCGGAACAAATCGTAGGCGAGCACCCACATGAACACCTTCAGGCTCCAGGCCTGAAAACCCGCGGCATTCGACGTGGTGTCATTGAAAATGCAAAATACCGTGCGAACCGCGCCGTCCTGATTATACCAGGTGGGCACGGACATGGGTTTGAGGAAGGTGAAAATAATCGGCGCCATCCACAACCCCCACCGCAGGACTTGAATCGTGCCTTCGGTCAACTCGGCAACGCCTTTGCGGGAAAACATCCGCCGGATGGGAGCGGTATCGCGCTGAAACAACGCCGCGAGGAACGAGCGGTTCACGGCAAACAACCACGCCGCCACGCCCCAGCCAATCACGCCTTTCAACGCCTCGTTGAAAAGCAGTTTCGCGCCGCCGGTGTAGGTGCCGAGCTGAATGTGCCCCCATTTGCTGACCAGCGGATAAAAATCATCCGCCACTGGTTTCAGCCCGAACGTGTTGTACAGATTGAGCTTGTCCAGCACGACGGGAATCTGAGTGTTGTCGAAATAGAATGCGAATGCGGCGCCGATGAACGCTCCCAGCCCGCCTTCCACCAGATACAGACGCCATGATTTCAACCCGCCGCTGTTCCGCGCCGCATAAATCAAATCGCCCAGCGCGCTCGCCCCGGCATAAACCAGCGCGCCCGCCGCCAGCCCGAACCAGACGCGCTGCGAAGTAGGAAGCGCGGGTAAATCCAGGTGTAATGCCAGGGCACAGGCAAGGCCAACCGCCGCGCCGCGCGCCATCAACACCGGCTGACCGTACGCCCGCAATGCCCGCCGGAAGAACGACTGGCTGCCGTCAAAACTCTCGATGATGGTCTTGCCCAGCGGGAACGCCGCCACCCCCGCAACCGCCAGCAACAACGCGGGAAAAGTCCGGAACAGATTTTGCATGACCGGCGCGCCGGTAACGATGTGGAGCCCTTGCAGCAGGGCCATCAGAATTCCGCTGTAAACCATGCCCTTTTTCATGCCGTTGATGCCGTGCAACTTCATTGTGGCAGGCGTCGGCGCGATGCCGCGCATGCCGTCCATAATCATCCCAGTCACCAGAAAAACTTCCGCCCACAACGCGCCTTGCGAGACCGCGGTGGCCAGAACGGCAACCACCGGCTTCACCGCGCCGGGCAAACCGGCGGCGAAATTTCCCGAACCCAAATCCGCCACGACCGACGCAACGATGGGTGCAGCAGCAGCCAGCAACAGCCAGAGATGCGCCTTTACGCTGGTCAATGGGCGGCGTGACGTGGTCAGGGCGAACGTCTGGGTCAGAACGATGTTGAACACAAACAGCAACAGTCCCCGGCCGATTCCCGCGCACCAGGCCGGGGAACCGGAAAGCAAACCGGCGGTGATAATTTTGCCCAATGAACCGGCCAATTGCGCCGACGGCAGTGCCAGCAGCAAACTCACGGCGAAAGGAATGATCGTCAGGGCCGCGCCCGTGATCGTGTCCAGATGCTTTCTTGAACTCACCAGGCGACAGGCATTGGCGACGTGATAAAGCAGGTAAAAAACCACCGCGCTGACGGGGCTGAGCTGGACCAGCCCGACGAGATTTTGCGGCGCCTGCCAGAGCAATACGTGACTCGACGCCGCGGCCAGCAGGCCCGAAAACAACAAATCCCGCACTGTTTCCCAAGGCGTCAAAATGCGGCCGGCCAGAATGAATTTCAGGATGCCAGCGGCAGTCATCCCCGCCAGGGCCGGACCGAGGTAGCGCCAAACGGTTGGCGGCGAAGTTGAATTACCGGACGCGTAAATGGCGAGCGCGCCGCCGACAATCAACACCACGGCCAGTCCGGCGCTCAAATCGTGAAGCAGCGACCAGTGTCCGGCAAAGCGTGGCTTTCCCGTGGATTGCTTCTGAATCTGGTTTTTGTCGTTTCGCAATTAAGTCATTAAGTTGTTCCAACGGCGCCTCAAAAGCACGAATTTTTGTAGGAGCCGAGGTAACGAGGCTAAAATGTCTGGAGGACCAATTTATTCAGAGCCTCCTCACGTCGGCTCCTGCTGTGTCAACAGTCTGGCCCGACCATTACCACAAATTCGCCTTTCAAACTCCGTTTCTTCGCCAGCGCCAGCAGTTCGGCCGGTTTGCCGCGCAGATATTCCTCGAATTTCTTGGTCAACTCGCGCGCCAGCACCACCTGCCGTTCCGGAAATACTTCGCCGAGTTCGACAAGCAGCTTTTCAATCCGATACGGCGATTCGTAAAATATCAGCGTGCCATCGAAGGCTTTGAGCGATTCCAGTTGGTTCCGGCGCTGGCCGGATTTGTGCGGCAGGAATCCGATGAAATGGAATTCATCCGTCGGCAGCCCGCTCGCCGTCAGCGCCGCCACCAACGCGCTCGGCCCCGGCACGGACTCGACCCGGAACCCGGCGGCGATGGCGGCTTTGACGACACGCTCGCCCGGGTCGCTGATGCCCGGACTGCCGGCATCCGTGACCAGCGCGACCTTCCCGCCGCGCCGGAGGCGTTCGATAATTTCCTCGCTGCGTCTGGCTTCGTTGAACTGGAAATAACTGAGCAACGGCTTGGAAATTCCGAAATGCTTGAGCAGTTGACCGGAATGGCGGGTGTCTTCGGCGGCGACGACGTCGCACTCACGCAACACGCGCAGCGCGCGCAGCGTGATGTCCTCTAAATTGCCAATGGGCGTGGCCACGAGGTAAAGCGTGCCCGGTGTCAGCGGCGGCAATGCGGCGTCCATGCCTTGACTTAATCAGAAATCCGGCGTGAAATAAACCGGATTCGCAAAATGAAACCTGCCGCCAAATTTGCCGTCGTCCTGGTCACCGCACCGGATTTGAAAGTTGCGCGGACGCTGGCGCGGACGGCGTTGTCGGCGCGCTTGATTGCCTGCGCGAACCTGATTCCCAAAATCGAATCGCATTACTGGTGGCAGGGTAAGATTGAATCCGACAACGAGGTTCTGCTGGTTTTGAAAACGCAGAAGTCGAAACTGGACGCGTTGGAAAAACTGGTTCTGGCCAAACATCCCTACGACACGCCGGAATTTATCGCCCTGCCGTTGAGCGCCGGGAACAAAAAGTATCTCGATTGGCTGGCGGAAAATACGTAGCAGCCGACGTGAGTCGGCTCATACCTCTTCGGGTTTCGCAGAAAGATGGAGCGGACTGACGTCCGCTGCTACAAGCCATCGCCAAAATTTTGTTTGAACCGCCGCGCCGGACGGGCGTATAACTTCGATAGATGAATCAGGTGAACGCAATTCCGCTGGTATTACTGGCGCTGTTCGGGTTCGTGCTCGGGGTGGGCAGCATGATGCTCGTCTGGATGATAGCGTTGCATCGTCAGGCACGCCGGGCGGAAATCAAAATCCGGCGGTTGGAAAAATCCCCCCTGTTCCAATCGGCGTTCGGATCGCGGCCAACTTGCTGGCTGGCGGTACGTTCACTCAACCCCAAAGCCGTCCAAGCCGCGCTGGGGCTGGATCATTTTGCCCCCTGTCCCTGGGCGGAAGGAATGGCCGGCGGACACGAATTTTTCATCGGCCCATCAGTAAACGGCTGGATTATTGTCACCGGCTCCGGCCTGCCGAATCCAGGTTGCAATGTGGACGATTGTTTCCATTTCCTGACCGAACTCAGCCGCAAACTTGGCCAGGTACAATTCTTCCAGGCGGAGCGGCTGTTGCATCATCACGCCTGGGCGCATATGGAAAACGGCGTGGTCATACGCGCGTACGCTTGGGCCGGAGAAACGGTCTGGAATGAAGGCCCCAAAACCGCCGCCGAAATGGATTTAAGCATGAAATGCTTCGGCTACGGAGAACACCCGCACGCCTCTTCCTGGGCGGCGGCGGAATGGACAGCCACCAACGTCGCCAAAGTTCCGCTGCTGGCGGCGCGCTGGAGTCTTGATCCGGCGCGCATCGACGAACGGCTGCGGAAGCACGCCAACGGCGTTGCCGGCGAATTGTCACAGCCGGATTGAGTCTTGCGTTTTTGAGAGCATCAGGCAGATTCTTATCAAACGCATAAGGAAACATGTCAACTAACATTGAACGTGAACTCCAGAAGTTCCCCAAAAACATCTCGCTCAAGGACGGCACCAAGGCGACGTTGCGTCCGTTGCGCCGCGAAGATGAAAAGGATTTCCACGCTTTGTTCCTCGGTATCACCGAGCACGAACGGATGTTCATCAAACATCGGGTCACGGATATTGAAACCATCCGCGATTGGTGCCGGAACATTGATTACGGGCGCAACTTGCCGCTGGTCGGGTTGATAAAAGGCAAGATCGTCGGCGTCGCCACGCTGCATCAGCAACTCGGCGGCTGGAAACGGCACGTCGGACGCGTGAGTGTGCTGGTGCATCCGGACTATCGCGGACGCGGTCTGGCGCGGGCGCTCATCGGGGAAGTCATCGAGACTGCCCGGCACGTCGGTTTGGAACGGGTGGAAGCGGAATTCATCGGCAAACAGGAGGCAGCCATGAAAATGTTTGCCCTGCTCGGGTTCAGCCAGCTCGTGCGCCTGGAGGATTATGTCAAGGACATGCAGGCGATCAAGCATGATTACATCCTCATGGGCCTCGACTTGCTCACCGACGAGGAATACGCGGGAGTGGGCGGATAAAAATGAAGAAGGAAGAAAGCAGAATGAAGAATTAAGCAAATCCTGCGACTGAAATTTTCATCCTTCTACATTCTGCATTCTGCCGTGTCACGATGTCTCCTGATGTTTGCCCCAACTGCGGCGCCGAAGTGCCGCGCGGTGCCAGGGCGTGCCCCGAATGTGGCTCGGACGAGCAAACCGGCTGGTCGGAAACCGCCTATGCCAGCCATCTCGGATTGCCGGATGAAGATTTCGACCACGACAAATTTGTAAAACGCGAATTCGGGCCGGCACCGGTCAAGCCACACGGCATCTCCTGGTTCTGGTGGGTGGTGGCAGTGCTGGTGGCGGCGGGGATGTTGTTACTTTGGTTGAAATAAGCGGCAACTCCGAACATCCAACATCGAACTCCGAACGCCGAAGTGTTTTCATTCAGTGTTCGGTGTTGGGTGTTCAGCGTTCGATGTTTCCAAACCAACAAAAAAGCCCGTTCACTCGAGCGGGCTTTGAAATGTTTCGCTTTCTAACTCAAGCCTTGGCTTCAGCCTTTTTGGCTTTGGCTTTTTTGCCTTCAGCTTTTGGGGCTTCGGGTTCCCCGGCCGGTTCGGCAGGCTTGGCCTCGGTGCCAGGCGCGGTTTCCTCGGCAGCAGGCGCCGGGGCCGCATAATCCACCCATTCCAGAATCGCCTTTGGGGCGGAATCGCCGGGGCGTTGTTCCAGCTTCACGATGCGCGTGTAACCGCCGTTGCGTTCCTTGAATGCGGGCGCGATGTCTTCGAACAGAATCCGCACCACGTCTTCGCTTTGCCGCCATCTCAGACGTTCGTCCTTGGTCAACTGCACGGCGGGCCCGCGAGTGTGCAAACGCGCAGCCACCAGGCGGCGCGATTGGATCGTGCCGGCCTTGCCGAGGGTAACGATTTTCTCCGCCACGGACCGCGCGGCCTTCGCCTTGGCGAGGGTCGTGGTCACGCGTTTGTGTTTGATGAGGCTGCAAACCAGGTTGGCCAGCATCGCGTTGCGGTGCGTGGAGGTGCGACCCAGTTTGGCCGTTCGCTTCAAATGTCGCATAGCTCGTCCTTATTCCGCCTTGGGCTCTTCCTTCGGCGCCTCGAGCAACCCGGGCTCGAAGTTCATGCCGAGTGACAGACCCAAGGCCGTCAATTTGTCCTTGATCTCGTTCAGCGATTTCTTGCCGAAGTTGCGGTACTTGAGCATTTCCTGCTCGGTCTTCATCGCCAACTGGCCTACGGTGGTGATGTTCGCGTTGTTCAGGCAGTTCGCCGCCCGGACGCTCAACTCGATTTCGTTGACGCTCATGTTGAGGAGCTTCTTCATCTTCGACTTCTCCTCGTCCTGCTTGTCGGCAGCTTCCTCGAACTCAATGGCGTTCTTGTCGTAGAGCGCGAACACGTCGAGGTGCTTCTGAAGCACCACCGATGCCTGCGTCAGCGCGTCGTCGGGCGTGATGCGACCGTCCGTCCAGATTTCCAGGATCAGGCGGTCGTAATCCGTGCGGTTGCCGACGCGGGCGGCTTCGACGGAATAACGCACGCGGGTGACCGGTGAAAACAGCGAGTCAATCGCAATCACGCCGATGGCCTGGCCGGGCTTTTTATTTTCGTCGCTGGGGCAGAAGCCGCGGCCGATTTTTATCGTCAGCTCCATCTCAAATTTCTTCTTCTTGTCCAGCGTGCAGATGATCTGGTCGGGATTGACCAGTTCGACGTTCTGGTTGAGCTGGATGTCGGCGGCGGTCACGGGACCGTCCTTGTTCACGGAAAGCAACAGCACCTGCTCGTCGCGGGTGTGGGCCTTGAACTTGATTTTCTTCAGGTTCAGCACGATGTCGGTAACGTCCTCGACGACGCCGTCAATCGTGGTGAATTCGTGCATTGCACCGTCCACCTTGATGGACGTGATGGCCGCGCCCTCGAGCGAGGAGAGCAGCACGCGGCGGAGCGAGTTGCCGATGGTGTGGCCGTACCCGGTTTCAAACGGATCGGCAATGAATTTGGCGTAGGTGGGGGTGGCGCTGGCTTCGTCCTTCTGCAAGCGCTTGGGCATTTCGAAACGTCCTAGACGTACTGGCATATTTTCCTTTCAACAATTTTAATCTGACCCTGGCGGCTGTTATTCCCGGCAGCAACCGGAGTCCGTATAATTGTTCTGTTTTTTGGTTCTAACTTAACGGGAATAAAATTCGACGACCGCCTGCTCGTTGGCAATCGGCTGGATCTCATCACGCGTCGGGATGCGCATGACCGTGCCTTTGAACTCTTCCTTGTTCAACGACAACCAGTCCGGCACCGCGCGGCTCGTGGCGACTTCCAGGTTCTTCGTGGCGAGCTGGCGCGAGACGTTGGAATTCTTCACCACCACGGCGTCGTTCACCTTCAGGCCGAACGACGGCACGTTCACCTTGCGGCCGTTCACCGTGATATGGCCGTGCGACACCATCTGGCGCGCGGCGGCGCGGGTGTTCGCAAAGCCGAGGTGATAAACCACGTTGTCGAGGCGCGTCTCCAAAATCTGCAGCATTAGTTCGCCGGTGACGCCGCGGCGGCGGAGCGCTTTTTCATAAACTCCGCGGAACTGGCGTTCGAGCAGGCCGTAGTAATAACGAAACTTCTGCTTTTCAATCAGGCCGAGGCCGTAATCGGTGTGCTTGCGGCGCGACTTTGGGCCGTGCACGCCGGGACCGTAATTGCGGCGCTCAAGATACTTCGACGGGCCGAAGATGGGTGTACCGAACCGGCGACTGATACGAACGCGGGGACCTGTATAACGAGCCATACTTTATGATTCCAAATTTGAGATTTGAGATTTGAGATTCATCAAACGCGGCGCTTCTTGCGCGGACGGCAGCCGTTGTGCGGCACGGGCGTCACATCTTTGATGGCGCTGATTTCCAGCCCGATAGCCTGCAAGGCGCGGATGGCGGATTCCCGTCCGGAACCGGGGCCTTTGACGCGCACTTCCACTTCCTTCATGCCATGTGCCATCGCCTGGCGCGCGGCGTCCTGGGCAACCTGCTGCGCGGCGTAAGCGGTGCTCTTGCGCGAACCTTTGAAACCGACCCGGCCGGCGGTGGACCAGCCAATCAAATTGCCGTGCATGTCCGTAATGGTGACCTGAGTATTGTTGAAAGTAGCCAGAATGTTGGCCACGCCGACGCTGATATTCTTGGCGTGCTTGGCCTTGATGATTTTCTTGGCCGCGGCGTCTTCACCCAAAAGTTCGGCTGCCGTGGGCGCCGCCGGAATGGCCCCGGCGTCAGCGGGCTTGGCCTCGCCTTCCGCCGATTTGGCGGCATCAGCTGACTTGGCGGCCGCTTCAGCCGGTTTGGCTTCCGCAGCCGTTTCCGCTGACGGCGCGCTCTTTTTGGCCGTCTTCTCCTCAGCGGATTTGGCCGTCTTGGGGGCCTTCTCGGTTTTCTCGGCCTTCTCGATCGGAGCGGCTTCCTTCGCCGCCGCTTTTTCGGCGACGGGTTTCGCCTCTTTTTTCGCGGGCGCTTTCTTTTTGGGTTCGTCAGCCATATTAAATTCCAAATCTTAAATCAAAATTGTTTAGTGGATGCCGGTCTTCGCGTTCGGATTGCGCTGCACGCCGACGGTCTTGCGCGGACCTTTGCGGGTGCGGGCGTTGGTTTGCGTGCGCTGGCCGCGCACGGGCAGGCCGCGCATGTGGCGGACGCCGCGGTAGCATTTGATGCCCTGAAGGCGCTTGAGGTTGATGCCGATTTCACGGCGCAAATCGCCTTCGATGACATATTTGCCTTCCTGAATCGCGTGGACGATCTGGGAAAGCTGCTGCTCGGTCAAATCCTTGGCCCGGATGGCGGGATCAATGTTTGCGTGCTCCAAAATCTCTTTCGAGTTGGACGGGCCGATGCCGTAGATGTAGCGCAATGCAATGTCAATGCGCTTGTTCGGCGGAACTTCCACACCAATGATACGTGCCATAAATCAACCTTGCCGCTGTTTGTGCCGTTTGTTGGTGCAAATCACGCGAATGACGCCACGGCGGCGCACCACCTTGCAGTGTTCGCACAATTTCTTTACTGACGCTCGAACTTTCATGCTCTTTCGTAATTCGTTAAATCTGTAACTGGTTAAATAAGTGATCGGTTAAATCGCCGCGCATTCAACCGTTTAACCAATCACTCATTCAACCTGTTTTACCGTTTCAACCAAAATCTGCCCCACGGACAAATCATAGGGCGTCAATTGCAATTTTACTTTATCGCCCGGCACCAGGCCGGTAAACTGCTGTTTCGCCCGGCCCGCTACAAACGCCAGCAGCCGGTGACCGTTGGCCAGTTCCACGTCATACGTCCGGTTGGGCCTGGCTTCGACTACGACACCTTCAACGATGAAGGCATTTGGGCCGGGCATGTCAAAATCTCCGGTTCACTTTCGGTAATCAGCACCGTATGCTCAAAATGAGCGGACAGTGAACCATCTTGAGTGACCACTGTCCAGCCGTCTTTCAATATTTTTACGGCCGGACGGCCGGCATTGACCATCGGCTCAATGGCCAGGGTCATACCCGGCCGGAGCTTCTGGTTGCTCTTTGGATCCACAAAATTCGGCACCTGGGGCTCTTCGTGCATCGTCCGGCCGACCCCGTGACCGACAAATTCCCGCACCACGCTGAATCCGTTGTTTTCGACGTAATTCTGAACGGCACGCGAAATATCCGTCACCCGGTTGCCCGGCACGGCCTTGGCAATGCCCTCGTGCAACGCACGTTCCGTCACGTCCATCAACCGTTGCGCCAGCACACCGCAGCCGCCCACTGCCACCGTCCGCGCCGTGTCACCCACAAAACCATTGTAAACCACGCCCACGTCCACGCTCACGATGTCGCCGAAATGCAACTCGCGGTTGCCGGCCAGTCCGTGAACGACTTCCTCGTTCACCGAAAGGCAGGTATGGCACGGATATTTGCGGTAGCCCAAAAACGCGCTTTTCCCGCCGTATGTCTTGATACGTGCCGCGGCGAACTCGTCCACCTGTCGCGTCGTCAAGCCCGGTTTGACGAACGCGGCAATATCCTCCAGCACCCGGCCCGCCATCGCGCACGCCGGACGCATCAGCTCCAGGTCGCGTTCGCTTTTGAGAATGATCATTTTGCCTCCGCCGCTGCGCTGCTAGAACCGTCCGCGCAACCGGCCTTTCTTCAAAAAGCCGTCATAATGCCGCATCATCAAATGCGATTCGACCTGGCGCATGGTGTCCAGCAAAACGCCGACGGTGATCAAAATGCTGGTGCCGCCGAAAAACTGCGACACGTCGTACGGAATGCTCATCTGGCGCGACATGATGATGGGGATGGTGGCGATAATCATGAGGAAAATCGCACCCGCCAGCGTGATGCGGCTCATGGACTTGTGCAGATAGTCGCTGGTGCCCTGCCCCGGCCGCACACCCGGAATATAACCGCCGTTCTTTTTCAAATCGTCGGCAATCTGGATTTCGTTGAATTGCGTGGCCACCCAGAAATACGCAAAGAACAGAATCATCAGCGAATAAATAATCAGATAGACGCTTGAACCATAATTCAGGAGGCGCGCCGCCCCCAGGCAAACTTCACGCACAAACGGCACTCCGACCACATTCGCCGCCCCTTCAAAAAGTCGCTGCGGAAACATCAGGATGGATTGCGCGAAAATGATGGGCATGACGCCGGAATAATTCACCCGCAGGGGCATGAACGAGGTGCCGCCGGCGTACATCTTCCGTCCCACCGCGCGCTGGGCGTATTGCACCGGGACCTTCCGCTGGGCCTGGGTGATGGCGATGACTCCGCCGATGACCATCACCAGCAGAATCAACAGCATTAGGCCCGTTCCCATCGGGTGATATTGCGATTCCAGGCCGCCCGGCGGAAAGAACATTTCCCAGGCCGCCTGCAACGCCCGCGGCAGCCGGGCCACGATGCCAATGGTAATGACCAGTGACACGCCGTTGCCAATGCCACGGTCGCTGATTTGTTCACCCAGCCACATCAGCAGCATCGTGCCCGTGGTCATGATGAGCACGGTTTGGATGCGATACCACCAGATGTGGTTGGTATCGAGCACGAGATTTCCCGTAAAGCCGCGAAAAACATTCTGGGGATGTTCCCAGTTGATAGCGAAAAACAATCCCTGCCCCAGACACAACAGCACCGTCAAATAACGGCCGTATTGAACAATCTTGGCCCGGCCGTTTTCCTCGCGGGCCAGCTTGCTCAACTGCGGCCAGACCGCCGTGAGCAATTGGATGATGATGGTCGCGCTGATGTACGGCATGATACCGAGCGACCCGATGGCGCAATGTTCCAGCGCGCCGCCCGCGAAAGTGTTGTACATGCCGAGCAATCCGCCACCGCTTTGTGCCGTGTTCCGGAAATAATCCGTCAGCGCCGCGCCGTTCAAATTCGGAATGCGGATCCACGCCATCAAACGACAGACCGCCAACAATGCCAGGGTGAACAAAATCCGGGACTTCAGCTCCGGAATTTTGAAGCAGTTGACGAACGTGTTGAAGATGGAGCGGAACATGCGTTAATCGCGCGTTCAGGCCTTGGCCGGTTTGGCCGGTTTGGCCGTCTTGGCCGTCTTGGCCGCCGCCGGTTTGGCGTGGGCTTCCGGTTGAGCCGGGGTCGCCGGTTTGGCGCCCACCACTTCGCACGCGCCGCCCTTGGCTTCAATCTTGGTGCGAGCCGAAGCACTGAAGGCGTGCGCACTCACCGTGAGTTTCTTGCTCAACTCGCCGTCGCCGAGAATTTTGACGCCGCTGGCGCGGCCGTTGGCCAGGCCCGCCGCGCGCAAGGCCGCTTCGTCCACGCGCGTACCGTTGTCGAACCGGTTCAAATCGCCGACGTTCACACCGAGGTAACGCGTCGCGAACCGGGCATGATTGAAACCGCGCTTGGGAATGCGGCGGATGAGCGGCATCTGGCCGCCTTCAAAGCCGATACGGATGGAACTGCCCGAGCGCGCGGTCTGGCCCTTGCCGCCGCGACCGCTGGTTCTGCCGTGGCCGCTGGATTCACCCTGACCAAGGCGCTTGGTACGATGTTTCGCACCCGGACGAGGTTTTAAATCGTGCAATCGCATAAAATTAAGCCGTTGCCGGAGCCGCTTCGGTTACTTTGGCAGACTCCGTTTTTTTAATCTGAAAACCGCGGCTCTGGTAAATGGCTTCGCGCAGCCGCAGGCTCAACAATCCTTTGAGCGTGGCTTTGACGACGTTCGCCGCGTTGTTTGATCCGAGGGATTTGCTCAAAATGTCCTTCACGCCGGCGGCTTCCAGAACCGCGCGCACCGTCCGGCCCGCAATAATGCCGGTACCGGGCGAGGCCGGACGCAGCAGGATTTTTGCGCCGCCGTAGGAACAGAAAACTTCATGGGGAATGGTCGCGTCCTTGAGCGAAACGGAAACCATCTGGCTACGGGCCAGTTCGCCGCCCCGGCGGATGGCGTCCGCCACTTCGCTGGCCTTGCCCAATCCGACGCCAACGCGGCCATGTTTGTCGCCGACGACAATCAGCGCGCTGAAATTGAAACGGCGTCCACCCTTGACGACTTTGGAAGACCGGTTGATGAACACGACCTTCTCGGTCAATTCCTGGGATTCCTGCCCCTCCAAGATCAGCTCCGGCGCCTCGCTGATGGGTTTGTTGCGGCGTCCGCGCCCGCCCCGGGGCGTCCGCTCTTCGGTTTTGGTTTTGATGTTGTCTGCCACAGTTTTCTGCTCCGTTGTTTAGAATTTCAAACCCGCGGCGCGCGCGGCTTCGGCCAGCGACGCCAGTTTGCCCAGCACCACCACCGGCTTGCCGTCCTTGCCCTTGGTTTGGGACCGGTGATACCGGGCGCCGCCGCGATCGAAAACGACCGACTTGATGCCCTTGGCCAGCGCAACTTCCGCCGCCAGCTTGCCGACGACCTTGGCGCCGGCCACATTGGCCGCCAGTTTGTCGCGGTCGGGCACGTTCATGCCCGTGGTGGAAACCGCCGCCAGGGTCGCCCCCGCCTCGTCGTCGATGAACTGGACGTAAATGTTCTCGTTGGTAAAGCAGACGCTCATGCGGGGACGGTCCTTCGTGCCGCTGACCTTGTTGCGGATCCGCCATTTGCGGAGCTGCTTCAGTTGATGTTTTTTTTCCGTTCTCATTTCAATGCGTCACGGATTTGGCCGTGAATCAAATTCAATTATTACTGGACGGTCTTGCCTTCCTTGCGCTGGACGTGTTCACCCACATAGCGCACACCCTTGCCCTTGTAAGGCTCCGGCGGATAGAAACCGCGAATCTCGGCGGCCACCTGCCCCACCACCTTCTTGTCCGGACCTTCGATGGTCAGTTTGGTGTTTTCCTCGACCGTCACCTTGACCTGGTCGGGAATGTTGTAATTGATCGGATGCGAAAAACCGAGCGCCAGGTTTACGACCTTGCCCTGCACGGCGGCTTTGAAGCCGACGCCCTGGATTTCCAGTTTTTCGACAAAACCTTCGCTGACGCCTTTGACCATGTTGTTGACGAGCGCCCGGCTGGTGCCGTGCAACGATTTGGCCTGGGCGTCGTCGCCCTCGCGGCTGACGACAATTTTGCCGTCCACCACTTTCAAGCTGGTGCGCTGCGGCAATTCCCAGTCGAGTTTGCCCTTCGGGCCTTCGACAAATACTTTCTGCCCTTTCACCTCCACCTTCACTTTGGGGGGGATGGCAATCGGTTGTTTTCCAATTCGCGACATAAATCAAATTTTACCAGATGTAACAAAGCAGTTCACCGCCCAGGTTTTTCTTCCTGGCCTGCACGCCGGTCATCACACCTTCCGACGTGGAAATCAGGGCCACGCCCAGACCGCCGAGCACGCGTGGAATTTCCGTAGCCCCGACATAATGGCGCAGGCCGGGCTTGCTGATGCGGCGCAGCCCTTCAATCACGCTCTTTTTGCCCTGGTACTTGAGCTTGAGTTTGATGGTCTTGGGCCGGCCGGTCCCCACGGATACGTCCGCGACGTAACCTTCCTGCTTCAAAATGTTCGCCATACTTTCCTTTATCCGCGAATGGGGTATTTCCACCGTCGGCAGCAAGGCGCGGCCAGCATTGCGGATGCGGGTCAACATGTCAGAAATCGGATCGGTCATAGCAAAATCGTAATCTTAATCGTGATCGTCATCCGCCTACCAACTGGCCTTTACCACTCCGGGAATCAACCCGTTCAACGCCGCCTCGCGGAACGTCATGCGCGAGCAGCCGAACTTGCGCAGATAACCGTGCCGCCGGCCACTGGCCGAGCAGCGGTTAACCATGCGGGTGGGGCTGGCATCCCGCGGCAGTTTTGCGAGACCGGCGTAATCCCGCTTGGCCTTCAATTCCGCGCGGATGGCGGCGTATTTTTTCACCGTTTCAGCTTTGCGCTTGTTGCGCTCAAACCATGCTTTTTTGGCCATAAATTCGTCTATTCCTTGGCGGCTCCTTTAGCCGCTTCCTTGGCCGCTTCCCTGGCGGCGTGTTCAGCCTCTTCCTGTCTGGCCAATTCCCGAGCCGCCGCCCTGGCCGCCGCCTTGGCCTCTTCCATGGCGGCATCCTTGACCGTTTCCTTCGACACTTCCTTCACCTCGGCCAGCGGAAAGCCCATCAGTTTCAGCAAATCCAGCGCCTCCGCGTCATTGCGCGCGGTGGTCACGATGGTGATGTCCATCCCTTGCGTCCGTTTGATCTTGTCCAGCTCAATCTCCGGAAAAATCGTCTGGTCGGCGATGCCGAACGTGTAATTGCCCCGCCCGTCGAATTTGCGCGGCGACAACCCGCGGAAGTCGCGGATGCGCGGCAGCGCGGCGGCAATCAGCCGGTCGAAAAATTCATACATCGCGTCACGGCGCAGCGTGACGCGGCAGCCGATGGGCTGGCCCTCGCGCAGTTTGAAATTGGCGATGCTGTGCCGCGACTTGCTGATGACCGGTTTGCGGCCGGTAATCAACGCGAGGTCCTTGGCGGCGTCATCCAGCGCATTCTTTTCCAGCGACGCGCTGATGCCCATGTTCACCACGATCTTCACCATGCGCGGTATCTGATGCGCATTCTGGTATTTGTGCTTCGCCTTGAGGGCGGGCACCACGTCGTTGACGTATCGGTTATAAAGTCTGGCTTTCATCATTCCTGGTCACGGATTTTGCCGTAACTATGGTTTTTAATTGTATCGGTCATCTTTTAACTCTGTGCCGGCGCCTCCGCGCCGCCGCGCCTGGCCAGGCGCGCGTCAAAATCAGCCGCCTTCATCACGTTTGAAAGGTGGATGGAGCCTTCGCGCTCCACGATGGCCCCCTGCGGATGGTCCTGGCTCTTGCGCGTATGGCGCTTGATCATCTGCAGGCCTTCGACAATGACGCGCTGCTTTTTCGGCAGAACGGCGATGATCTTGCCGCGCTTGCCTTTTTCCTTGCCGACCAGCACGACCACTTCCTCGCCTTTTTTCACATGACAATTTGGCATAAACTCAAATCACTTCCGGCGCGAGCGAAATTATTTTCATGAACTTCTTGTCGCGCAACTCGCGCGCCACCGGCCCGAAAATACGGGTGCCTTTCGGGTTCAATTCCGCGTCGATGATGACCACGGCGTTGCTGTCAAAGCGCAGATACGAACCGTCGTTGCGGCGGATGGCCTGCCGGGTGCGGACGATCACCGCGTTGTGCACCTCGCCTTTTTTCACCTGGCCGTCCGGCGCGGCGTCCTTGATATGCACTTTGATGATGTCGCCAATCCGCGCATAACGCTGATTGCGGCCGAGCACGCCGATCGCCCAGGCGATTTTGGCGCCCGTGTTGTCCGCGACATCCAAATGGGAACGAACTTGCAACATAAATTGTGGTTATTCCGCCGCCACCGGTTCCACGCCCCGGCTGCGTTCGACGACTTCCATCAGCCGCCAGCGTTTGATCTTCGACAAAGGCCGGGTCTCTTCAATCCGCACCCGGTCGCCCACTCTGGCCTCGCTCTTTTCATCGTGGGCGTAAAATTTCTTGTAAACGGTCACGACCTTGCGCAGCCGCGAGTGTGGGAACCGGCGTTCGACGCGCACGACAATGGTCTTGGCCATCTTGTTGGAGATGACCTCGCCGACGCGCTGTTTGCGATTGCCGCGCGCCGCTTCCGTTGGATTTACAGTGTCAGCCATATCAAGCCGCTTTGTTGCGCAACTGGGAAATGCGCGTTTCCAGGCGCGCGATGTCCCGGCGCAGCGTCCGCAGGCGCGCCGGCTTCTCCAACTGGGCGCTCGCCTGCTGCAGACGCAGGTTGAACATTTCATGGCGCAGGTCCCGGCTCTTGGCCGATAACTCCACCAGCGTCATGTCTTTCATTTCCGAAAATTTCATAAATTCGTTTCCGTCTAGCGTGAACCCCGGTGCCGCGAGATGAACCGTGTCCGGATCGGCAGCTTGGTGGCCGCCAGCCGCAACGACTCGCGCGCCAGCACTTCCGTCACCCCGTCCACTTCAAACAGCACATTAGCCGGGCGGATGACCGCCACCCACGATTCCAGCGGGCCTTTGCCCTTGCCCATGCGCGTTTCCAGCGGTTTCTTCGTGAACGACTTTTGCGGGAAGATGCGAATCCACATTTTCCCGTGCCGTTTCAAATTGCGGGCAATCGCCACGCGCGCCGCCTCGATCTGCTTCGTGTCCAGCCAGCACCGCTCCAGTGACATCAATCCGTACTCGCCAAACGCTACCGTGTTCCCGCTGTAAGCCAGGCCGGCGCGGTTCCCCCGGTGCATTTTCCGGTACTTCACTCTTTCGGGCATCAACGGCATAACAAAATTCCTTTCAAATCCTCAGTTGGCCGCGGGTTCGGCCGGCGCGACCGGCACGGGCGCAATCGGAGTCGCCGGCGGCGGCGCGATCTTTTCTTTGGACGGTTTGTTTTCGCCTTTGCAAATCCAGCACTTGACGCCGAGCTTGCCGTAAAGGGTGTGCGCCTCGGCAAAACCGTAGTCAATGTTAGCGCGTAGCGTGTGCAGCGGCACGCGGCCCCAGTGGTACGTCTCCACGCGCGCCAGTTCGGCGCCGCCCAGCCGGCCCGCGCAACGAATCTTGATCCCTTCCGCGCCAAAATCCTTCGCCGTTTGCACGGCTTTCTTCATCGCCCGCCGGAAGGAAACGCGGCGTTCCAGTTGCAACGCGATGTTCTCCGCCACCAGTTGCGCGTCGGTCTCCGGCGTCTTGACCTCGACGATGTCCACATAAACTTCCTTGCCGGTCATCCGGCTCATTTCCTCTTTGAGCTTGTCAATTTCAGCGCCTTTGCGGCCAATGACCACGCCCGGCCGGGCGGTAAGGATAGTGATACGGCAGCGGTTGGCGGCACGTTCGATCAAAATCTTCGGGACGGACGCCGATTCGAGTTTCTTCTTGAGGAGTTTGCGGATTTCGCGGTCTTCGCCCAGCAGCTTGCCGAATTCCTTCTTGTCGGAATACCACTTGGAGCGCCAGTCCTTGTTGACGCCGACGCGCAGACCGATTGGATTTGTTTTTTGTCCCATACTATTCGTCCGACAAGGTGATTTTGATGTGGCAACGGCGCTTGAGAATGGGTCCGGCGGAACCGCGCGCCTTGGGTTGATACCGTTTGATAATCATCGCCGAACCGGTCACGGCTTCCTTCACCCGCAATGTTTCCGGTTTGAGATTCCGGTTGTTCTCGGCGTTGGCGATGGCCGACTTGAGCGTCTTGGCCACGAACCGGGCGCCCTTGCGGGGCACCACCGCGAGCACCGCCTGCGCCTGCAATGCCGGCAGACCCTGAATCTGCCGCACCACCTCGCGCATTTTCTGCGGCGACATCGGCACGTTTTTGGCAATGGCTTGTACTTCCATGTTATTTCGCCTCCGCTTTGGCCGTGTGCGCGCCGTGTTTCTTGAACGTGCGCGTCAGGGAAAATTCGCCGAGCTTGTGCCCGACCATGTTTTCGGTCACGAACACCGGATTGAACACTTTGCCGTTGTGGACGTTGAACGTCAGTCCCACGAAATCCGGCGTGATGTCCGACCGGCGCGACCACGTCTTGATGGGCGACTTGGACTTTGCATCCTTGGCTTTCTGGATTTTCTCCAGCAGCTTGAAATCAACAAACGGACCTTTTTTAATCGAGCGTCCCATAAAATTACTTGAGCTTCATTGGCCGGCCGTTGCGCCGGATGACGATGAACCGGTTTGAATATCTGTATTTCGCCCGGGTCTTGCCGCCCTTGGCGACCTTGCCCCACGGCGACATCAACTGCTGCCAGCCGCCGCCGGACTTCGACTTGCCGGCGCCACCGCCGTTGGGATGATCCACCGGATTGCGGGTGACACCGCGGTTGATGCCGCGGATACCGCGATGCCGTGAACGGCCCGCCTTGCCCAGAATCACATTCTCATGTTCCGTATTGCCGACCTGGCCGATGGTCGCGTAGCAATCCTCGTTCACCTTGCGGATTTCGCCCGAAGGCAGCCGGATTTGCGCGTAGCCTTCGTCGCGCGACATCAACGTGGCCGAACCACCCGCCGTGCGCACCATCTGCCCACCGTGACCTGGCGTCAGTTCAATGTTGTGAATGGCCAGACCGACGGGAATCGCCTTGAGCGGAAGCGCATTGCCGATTTCCGGAGGAGCCGCAGGACCGCTGGAAACCGCGCCGCCGACCTTGATGCCATTGGGAGCGATGATGTACCGCTTCTCGCCATCCTTGTATTCGAGCAGGGCCAGGCGCGCCGACCGCATCGGATCGTATTCAATTGCCGCCACTTTGGCTTCCATGCCGTGCTTGTTACGTTTGAAGTCCACGAGACGGATTTTCTGCTTGTGACCGCCGCCAAGTCCGCGCGCGGTCACGCGCCCGTAGACGTTGCGGCCACCGGTTTTCTTCCGCGTGACGATGAGCCGTTTCTCGGGCTTCGTCTTCGTAATCTCGCTGTAATCCGCGTACGTGATGTAGCGCAGAGACGGCGTTAGCGGTCTAAATGTTTTAACTGGCATAAAAACAATGATTTCAGCAGCAACTCAGGGAGTCGGCAGGCCATCATTCCTGTCCCTGCGGGGAATCAGTTATCGGTCTGCAACTGCTGTCCATCCGACTTTTCAGGCGAAACGGAGCGCATAAAATATCAGAGGCAAGCTTCTGTGCAAGAGGATTTTTGAAAAAAATTGGGACGCTTCAATCCCGTCAAAAACCGTTAAAAACACCGGACTTTAACCACGGATAAACACAGATGGACACGGATTTATCAACGCAAAAACGCAGAGAGCGCAGAAGCACGCAAAGAATCCAAACTTGGTGGGGCGAGCGTACCCGCGAGCCGGATTTAACCACAACAAAACCCAAAGACCGCAAAAATGGAAAATTCCGGCGGGCGGAGTTACACGACGCCCTGACCAAAAAGACGAAACTGATCAGCCGCGCGCGTACCGGGCGATCGCTGTCCGCAGGGCGTCCACATCGAAAGGTTTGCAGATGAAGGAATCCACTCCGCCCAGGGGGACGTCTGAACACGTCAATTTTTCGGGAAAGGCGGTAATCATCACGATGGCCTGCCGGGGCGATTGTTTCTTGATGGCCGCAGCCAATTGATCGCCGCGCATGTCCGGCATGCAGTAATCGGTGAAAACCATGTCAAACTTGCCGGGCGCATACATGGCCAGCGCCTCGGGTCCGCTTCCGGCCTCTTCAACGATGTAACCGTCCTCTTCGAGCAACATCTGGACGGATTGCCGGATGAGCGGTTCGTCATCCACAACCAATATGTATCTTGGCCGTTCTGTACTTGCGTTCATCATAACCGCCCGAACGCATATCGCGTGCCAGCCCGATTAGCCGCGGATTTTGTGGGAAAATGCAGGTTAAATTTTAGCCACAGATAAATCCTTCGTCGCGTTTGGCGCTATGCAGGACAGGCACGGATGGACACGGAATGGGATCAACCGACAAGCCGCAAAAGGCGGAACAAGCGCATTTGTGAGCCGCTGAAAATTCTTTCATTGGCCTAAACGGCCCGGCGCAAAAACGAGTCGCCTTGCGGATGAAATCAGTTTAGTTGGAAGTGTAGTCCTTCATGTCCACCTTAAAAAGGTGGCCAGGCAGGTTGGGTTTAAATTCACGATAGGCATCACACTGCCAAACAATTAAATCGAGCTCTGGCGTGTCCTTCAAGCCCCGACCGTAGGCATATTGCTTGAAATTGTGAACTCGCACACCGTACACGGCAACAATCACATCACCATTCTTTAAACCAGCCGCGGTCATAAGACGGCTCTGCCCATTGAACACCACTCCATCGGTCGGCGGGCCGTGAAAATCCTGCAAGGAAACATTTTCCATTCCTCTGGGAAACAATTTTTTCGTCCGCTTCTGGAGCTCAGAGTCGAATCGGGTATCGCCCGTCAGTTTTTTGTAACGCAAGCAAAAATTAACCAGCGCAGTGGAATCGTCATAACGCTCTTCATCTTTGACATACCAAGCAAAAGCTTCGTCGTAGTTGGTAGTTAACTCGAAAAAGACCGCCTTGGCCTGCAACCCGCTACTGGAATAAACCTCGCCTGCGAAATCCGCGATTTTTCGCGCCTTGTCCGTCTGGCCTTGTTTCAAACAATACCGCACCCGCCATTCGGAGTGGTTCGCTACCCGGACACTGTCGGGATCAGTTTCCGCAGCTCTGTCGTAGTATCCAGTGGCCTTGTCCTCGTTGGTCTGGCTCAAGGCATAGTCGCCCAGGTCGTAATAGCAGGTCGGATTTAACACCGCGGCCTGGAGCATGAACTTTTCATACAATTCGGGTTGCTTGCTAGCTGCGCGGGCCACCGTCCGCAGTGCAAATACCGAGTACGGCAGCATATTGCTATACAACGCCATCGCCTGGTCGAATGTCGGTTGGTTGTTATATTTGTTTGTCAAGATTACGTTCGCAATGCGGCAGTCGTAAGGCGCCAGCTTATGAAATTGCTCAAACTTCGCGAGGGCATTCGGCTGGTCTCTCAAACCGAGAGGAGTCAGCCGTGGTTCCAAGTCATAAACGGTTCCCGGCAAGGGACTATGATTGTGCCATTCCGACAGGAAGAGATTGGGAACGGGGTGATACCATTCGGCAAATGTAACGCGGTACCAAAGTCGGGCCCAGCAATCTGCCGGAACCAAATGCGGCGCGGCTACCGTCACTTTGATGCCGTCATCCACGGATTTGTGGTAGGTCGCTACGTCGGTGCAATTGAACCGGCGGACGAATGGATACAATCGGAGCCCATCAAGTTTTTCGTCGCACCTGGCCGCGAATTGCTTGGCTTCATCAGGAACGCTCCACTTGTGCTCCATGAAATGGAAATTCTGTTGGACGGCGTGGCAAAGGTGGCGTTGCAGGAACATGGCCCATTGTCCCCAACCGATGATGCGCACATGAATCGAGCCGTCAGAGCCGGGGGAAAAACAACGTTCCGGCATTTCGTTCAAAGCTTGAATCAACCCACCTCGCGCCAATTTCCGTCCTTGCGAAAGTTCATAGATGTTGCCGATTTCCTCCAGTTCGAGCGGGATGGATACCGCCAGCAATTGATGCCCCATTTCAACTGAATATCCCTCTTGGTTGGCTGCGCGGACAAAATCGATGGTCTGTTGCTGCGCGTCACTGAGTTTCAGCCAGGCGACAGGAGCGCTGACATAGTCGGCCATGGCTGAAAACCATTCAACGGCCTCAATTCGGGTCAGACCGTTTATCTGTTCCAACAGGCGATAATCCCCGGTGTTGCGCGTCCGCAAGGCGCGAACCATCGCCGCCACGGCAACGTCATTGGTGTCCATCCCGTTCAATTGCTCCAGTGCCGGCGCCTGGTCCCCCATCAGCGTCAGCGATATGGCCTCCGCCATCTGCCCGTTAATCCCATAACCGTTGGTGCCGCCTAGGAAATGTGCCATGGCCAGATGTGCCGTCAGCCGGGACAGGGGCGAACGGATTTCGAAAAAATGTCCCGAATGCTCGCGCAGCATGAAGGCGCCCAGCAATAATGCCGCTTTTTCATGCAACTCAGGATTAACAAAATCCTTCTCCAGGGCTGCCGACCATCTTTGGTTTTCCTGCTCAAGGGTTTCCGGCCGGCCATCGGTCAGTTGCGACAGCAGGGTCGTGTCTTCCGACCGGCTCACGTTGCCCGCCTTCAACCCGACTGCGCGGGCCAGTTCTTCCGCCACGGTCTCATAAACCGCCGGCGACCAGATTGGCCCGTTGACGTTCACATCCAATTTCAAATCGTTTTGTTTCGGGTCCAGCCGGATTTGCACCGCATAGACGGGCGCATCCTTGGGCGAACCGGGTTTTTCCGTGGCGGTCACCGAAAAATATTTCGGGTCCGGCAAACGGTGGAATACCGCGTAAAACATCTGTTCCGCCAGATCGGACACGATCGCGTCCACGATGAATTGTGATTCGGTTTGAAAGGGAGTTTGAAAATGGGCCGGAGGACTTCCCGGTTTTGCGGAGACGGCGGGTAATTTCGGTTTGCAACCGGTGACAAAACCCATTGCCAGCAAGACGCACACTAACGTCAGGCCAGGAGTCTTGAGGCCGGTTGGAACTTTCGGCCTGAAAAGACCGTAAACTGAATATCTGTGTTCCCAATATTCCTTCAGAAAGATTTTACGGGGAGTCATGACAGGATATTGCACCCATTTAAACCAGGAACCAGCAAAAAAATCTAAGACAGCAGCGACAAGCCGCAAATGAAATCCGGTCGGCACGGCACGAAAGCTGTGCTTCATATTTTCGTTTGTGACAATAAGTGTAACAGCTATTACAATAATCGTTCCACAGAAAAGGACGGTATCTCTTTCGCTGAGATCAATGGTGGAATTGCGATTGTTTGCTGACCTTCGCCAGGCGCTGCTCCCAGTCGCCCTTGCGCGCCAACGGGTCGGCGTCCGTGCCCCAGAGTTTCTTCACCATCTCGCGCTGCGGCACGAACGGACATTTCGCTTTGGGATTTTTGAAAGCCTCCTCCATCTCGCGCAAGGCCAGTTGCGCGCCGGTCATCACCGCCATCGGCCCAAACCGCTGGTTCAATGTGTGCGCCGCGTCGTCGAGGGCGCCCCAGCGTTCGGCATGGGTGCGACCCCACAAGGTTGGTTGCGTGTCCAGCCGCGCCAGGTTCCAGAACGCAATGCGAAGCTGCCGCACCGGTTTGGCCTGATCGCTCATGATGTGCCGGAAAACCGCCTTCAATACGGCGTTGATGACGGAATTCTGGAATTGCGGCTCGTGGAACCGGTGTCCGCCGCTGACTTCGGTAAAATCGTTGAACCGCACCGTCAACGACAGTTCCCGCGTCTGCAATTGCTCGCGCCGCAACTGGCCGATCAACCGCGTTGCCTCGCTCAGCGTGAACGTCAGCGCTGCCTCGTAATCCGGCTCGTCGTACGGCAGCGTGGTGTTGCTGGAAATGGTCGTGCGGTCCTTGACCTCGAGCAGCAGCGGCTCGTTCCATAGACCGTTGGCAAACAGCCAGAGTTGCGTTCCCCAGATGCCGAATTTCTGCCGGAGCAACGGCGATGGCAATTTCGCCACGTGGCCGAACGTCGTGGCGCCGAGCGCCGCCAGCGCGCGTTGCCGGTTCTTGCCGATGCCGGACAATTCGCGCACCGACCGGTCCTTGAGAAATTCCTTTTCCTCGCCCGGCTTGACTTCGATGAACCCCGGTTTGGCGGCGTCGGTAGCCAGCTTGGCCAGCCGCGAGGAATTGGCCAGACCGGCGGACACGGAAAGTTTAATCTCGCGCCAGATCCGGTCGCAGATTTCCTTCACGTATTTTTCCGGCGTGGTGTGGCGCCAGACGTGGCGGTCCATGGTCGTGAAATCCAGGAAGCCCTCGTCGATCGAGATGGGCACGAGCGTGGGTGAATATTCTTCGAGGATGCGAAACATTTTTGCCGACAGCTCACGGTATTTTTCGTAGTGCGGCCGGCAAAGCACACCGCGCGGACAAAGCCGGGCCGCCTCGAAGCACGCCATGCCGGTTTTGACACCGAACTGCTTGGCCGCGCGATTGGCGGCGATGACGATGCCGTCCCCTCGCCTGCCGCCGCCGACCCAGACCGGACGTCCCCGCAGCTTGTCGTTGAGCGCGATCTCGCAACTGGCGAAGAAGCTGTCGCCGTCCACGTGCAGGATGCGATTGGACATTTTCGTGCTCACGGGCAAACCTTATTTGTACCCAAATTCGGGCACTGTCAAATCTTCGCATCCGGCCAGGGACAAAAGCTGTCCAACCTTGAGCAAAATCCGGTTCGCCGGATGGTGGCCGGAGGCTTAACTTTCCTGGTTGGCAATGGATAACATTTTGGCAAAGGCGCTCGGCCAGGACGAATCGCAATCGGCCGGGGTGGAAAAGCACGGTTTGCTGGGCCGCCTGCTGGGCCGGCTGGCGCATGAAATTCGCAATCCGCTCAGTTCGCTCGACATCCACGTGCAATTGCTCGAGGAGGATCTCGCCGCGCTGGCTCCGGCAAACCGGAAATCGCTGGATTCCCGTTTGGGCATCATCCACGGCGAACTGCACCGCCTCGAAAGCATCGTGGAGCGGTTCCTGCGACTGGCCGGCCCGTCGGCGCTCGACCTCGAGCCGGTGGAAATCCCGAAAATTGTCACGCACGTCTGCGAATTGTTGCGCGCCGAAGCGTCCACCCGGCAGATTGAAATTATCGCGCAGACTGAACCAAATCTGCCGCCCATCACCGCCGATCCCATCCGGCTGACCCAGGCGCTGATGAACCTCGTCATCAACGCTGTGCAGGCAGTCAATAAAAACGGCCGGGTGGAAGTGAGCGCGGCAAAATCCGCCACCGGTGATGCCGTGGCTTTGCGGGTGCAGGACAACGGTCCGGGCATTTCCGCGGACAAACTTGAGGAAATTTTTGACCCGTATTTTACAACCAAACCTGAAGGCGTCGGGCTGGGGCTTTGGATCGCCCGGCAGATAGCCGTGGCACACGGCGGGAGCTTGCGCGCCGAGAATGTGTCCACCGGTGGCGCCCGGTTCACTTTATTGCTACCCTTGAGCCGAAAGGAAAATTCCGGTGGAAAAATCAAAAATTAAAATTCTGGTCGTGGACGATGAGCAGGGCCTTTGCGCTGGGTTGCAGGAGGCGTTGCAACGGGAAGGCCATCAGGTGGACGCAGCTACGGATTCGCAGGCGGCATTGAAAATGGCCACGGAGAATTTCTACCACCTGGTCATCTCCGACATCAAAATGCCGGGGCTGGGCGGGCTGGAATTGCTCGCGCAGGTGCGCGAACGGCACCGTGACACGCTGTTCATTCTTATGACGGCCTATGGCACGGTCGAAAGCGCCGTCACCGCCATGAAACAGGGCGCGTATGATTACCTGTCCAAGCCGATTGACATGAAGCGGCTGCGCACGGTGGTCCAGAAAGCCATCGAATTTCAAGCCGTGGTCGCGGAGAACAAGGAGCTGCGCCAGCGCCTGCAAAAGCGGTCCGCGCCCGGCCAATTGATCGGCGAGAGCGAAGCCATGCGGAATGTTGTCCGGCTTATCGGGGAAGTGGCGAACAGCGACGTGACGGTGCTCATCGAAGGCGAAAGCGGAACCGGCAAGGAAATTGTCGCCCGCGCGATTCACGCCCAAAGCCCGCGCCAGGGCAAACCGTTTATCTCCGTCAATTGCGCCGCGCTGGCCGAACAACTGCTCGAAGCCGAATTATTCGGCCACGTCAAAGGCGCGTTCACCGGCGCGGTGGCCAACAAACCGGGCCGCTTCCAGCTCGCGGACGGCGGCACGCTGTTTCTGGACGAAATCGGCGACCTTTCGCCAAAGGGCCAGGGCGATTTGCTGCGCGTGATTGAAGACAGCGCCTTCCGCATGGTCGGCGGTTCGGAATTGATTCACGTCAACGTCCGTCTCATCACCGCCACCAACAAAGATCTCCAGGCAGCCGTCGCGGACGGGAAATTCCGCGACGACCTTTTCTACCGGCTGCAAATCGTTCCCATCGTCATGCCGCCCCTGCGCGAGCGCGCGGAGGACATCCCGCTGTTGATTGACAGCTTTTTCGAGCATTTCACAGCCAAACACAAACGGCGCCGCAAGCGGATGTCCGCCGAGGCACTGCAAATCTGCCAGCGTTTTCCCTGGCCGGGCAACGTGCGACAACTGCGCAATGCCATCGAACGGTTGGTCATCACCTGCCGCGAATCGGTGGTTGAGGTGGAACATCTGCCGGATTTTCTCCGTGATTACGACCAGAACTCGACGACGTTCACGGTGCGGCCCGGCATGCCGCTGGCCGAGGTGGAAAAACTGCTCATCCGGCAGACACTGACGCATGTGACCAGCAACCGGGCCGAGGCGGCCAAGGCGCTCGGCATCAGCCGCCGCGCCCTCCAGTACAAACTCAAGCTCTACGGCCTGTTGGACGACGGCAGCGGAACAACGGAATAACGGCCAGACAAACGGTTGCACTTCCGGACCGCCATTTCGTGCAGCAATTGCGCAAAACGTTAATTTCGCGCCTGAAGAATTTGCCCCGGTTTTGTTGCTTTCCTGGAGCAACCTGTTTCAAACGAAAGACTTAACAAATTCCGCCGGCGACTGGCACGTTCCCTGCCTAAGGTTAAACCGGTTGTTTTTAACAACCATGAATGACATACCAGACAAACATTAAACGATTATGAGCGAATCAACAAATTCTGTAACGACCACACCGAATGCCCCTTGCTGCGGCTCCAAATGCGAAGGCAAACCCGCAGTCAGCGCCTGCACCCAGCCGCAAGCGACAGCCGCCGCCCCCGCGCCGGCCACGCCGAAATTTTCAAAACGCCAGGGACGGAAACGCTAACCCGTCTTCCGTAGTCACGTTTCGACGTGACGACTGAACGCACAAAACCGGTGCCGGAGGAGGAACACGGCACCGGTTCTTTTTTCGGGAAATCAACCCGCCATTTCTTCCGGCAGACTGACTTGCACCGGAAAACATCAATCGGTGCAAAGACTGCGCTTTCGGCGCATTGCCCGATGTCTTCGGCGCGACGAAATGATCGCTGCCCATGTCCATCAGCTTGATTTAAAGCACCTTACACACCGGCTTCAGGAACTGGTATGGAATTAGCATTTCGTCAGACATGCAAGAACTGCTGCAGAACTTATTGAAACTTCAAACAATTGAATTCGACGAAATCGTCGGGCCGGCAACCGAAAAACAGATTGCCGAATTGCGCGCCAAAATTTCGCCACCGATCCTCGCGCATTACGATCGTCTGGTAGCGCAAGGCAAGAAAGGCCTCGCCGCCGTCCGCCATCAGGTTTGCACCGGCTGCCACATCCACGTACCACGCGCTCTTGTGGTGGACCTCATGCGCGGGACCGACATTCAGGTCTGTGAAAATTGCGGGCGTTACCTGTATTTGCCGGAGGAGCAGGCACCGGAGGTTGCCCCTTCCCACAGCGACGGCAAAATTTCGGCGAAGCCGCGCCGGGCGAAAGAACTGGTACATGCCGCCTGAAAACACAACGGGAGTGATGACTGCAGGCACGCTGGCGGACTTCACCGGCAATGAACTGATTTTACTCCGATTGCAGGAGCGGGACGCGGCGGGTATCATCGGCGAGTTGAGCCGCGCCCTGCGCCGCCAGGGTTATGTGCCCGATGTTCTGCCTTTCTACCAGGCGGCCCTCAACCAGGAACTGCTTGCCAACTCCGCCAATGGGTTTGGAATTGCCGTTGCCCATGCGCGGCTGGGCGGGGTGAAACATTTGCAATTCGCCCTCGGCCGCGCCGAACCGCCCATTCGCTGGGGCACTAAAGGTTCCTGGCCGGTGCAACTGGTTTTTCTTCTCGCGGTCCCGGCCACCGACGCCGCTTCCTATCTGCACCTACTCTCGAGCCTCGCCCGCCTGGGCCGGAACCATGAAGCTCTGGCCGAACTACTCGCCGCCACCGACACTGCCGGTGCCTTGGCCGTGCTCCGGAAGGTCAAACTGCAATAAAAAAGCCGGCTTTCACCGGCTTTGCGGACAACCGTTTTTCACAGTGATATTACGTCAAAACAATCTTGTCGCCTTCTTTGAGCGTCACGATGGCTTTCTTCCAGTCGGGCGCCTTCCCGGCCTGCAAGGTGCGCTGGCGGCGGAGCTTGCCGTGCACGTTCAGGGTGTTGACGGCGATGACTTTGACATTGAACAGTTCCTGCACGGCCTGGCGGATTTCCGTCTTGTTGGCGCGGCGGTCGGCCACCACGGTGTATTGGTTGAGCGGACGTTCCTTGACTTTGGCATTGCCCTTTTCGTCCACGACCGGCTTGCCGGTCTTGTCGCGTTCAAACGAGCGCACCACCTGGCTGCCCTGCCGCGTGCCTTTTTCCGTCAGGCGGACGGTTTTGATGACTTCAAAAGCGTTCATGTTATTCCTTGGTCAGACGGGCTTCGACCTTTTCAAATGCGCTCTGCGTGAAGAGCAGCTTGGCCGGCCGCAAAATGTCGTAGGTGTTCAGCGCTTCGCTCGTCGTCAACGCCACGTTCGGCACGTTGCGCGAAGCGAGCGCCAGGTTTTTATCGGCACCGCTGGAAACCACCAGCGTCGTGCCGGTCAATTCCAGCGCGGACAACAGGCCGACAAATTCCTTCGTCTTCGGCGAGGCGAGCTTCAAATCGTTCACCACCACCACATCGCCGGCCTTGAGCCGTTCGCTCAGCGCCTTGCGTAAGGCGAGCGAGCGGGTTTTCTTGGAAACTTTTTTGCTGAAATCGCGGGGTTTCGGGCCGAAAACCACACCACCGCCCACCCACAACGGCGATTGGAACGAGCCGGCGCGGGCGCGACCGGTGCCTTTTTGCCGCCACGGTTTCTTGTTGGTGCCGGCGACTTCGCCGACGTTTTTGGTGCAGGCGGTGCCGCTGCGTTGCGCCGCCTGATAGGCGACGACCACGTCATGCACGGCCTGCGTGCCTTTCCCGTCTTCAATCAGCGGGAACTTCACTTCAAGTTCGCCCTGCTTTTTTCCTTCGCTATTTTTAATGGCAATTTTCATGGCCTTTTAAATTACTTTTTGGCTTCGGCCGGGGCCGCAGGTTTGGCTTCAGCCTTCGCGCCGGCGGCTTTCTTCTTCATGGGCGCGACGCTCACCGGCGGCTTCCAGCCCTTGGGCCGCTTCTTGGATTCGCGGATGACGATGTAATCGCCTTCCGCGCCGGGAATCGAACCTTTGATGAGCAGCAAATTGTCGGCTTCGCGCACCTGGATGACCTGCAAATTTTGCACCGTGCGCCGGACCTGGCCCATGTGACCGGGCATCTTAAAGCCGCGCATGACGGTACCGGGGAACAGGCGCTCGCCGATGGCCCCTACGCGCCGGTGCCAGCCCTTATGGCCGTGCGTTGAAGGCCCGCCGCGGTGACCGTGCCGTTTCATGACACCTTCAAAGCCGCGACCCTTGGTGATGCCGATGGCATCCACAAAATCACCGACGGCAAACAGCGTCGGCCCGACAACGTCGCCAGGTTTCACTTCCTTGGAGAAATTCCGGAATTCGCTGATGCGTTTGACCGCGAGGCCGCCCTGTTTTTTGATGTGGCCGAGCAACGCCTTGTTGACGCGCTGTTCCTTTTGGTCGTCGAAGCCGAGTTGAACGGCGTTGTAGCCGTCCTTGCCGGCCTGGGTTTTAACCTGCAGCACGCGGTTGGGACCGGCGAGCACGACCGTGACGGGCGTGACCACACCGTGCGCATCATAGACGCGCGTGTGACCGAGTTTCTTTCCTAAAAGTCCGAGTGGCATGGTCGTGAGAGGTTAAATTTTGATGGTGATGTCCACACCCGCCGGAAGATTGAGTTTTTTCAATTCGTCCACGGTCTTGGCGGTCGGGTCGAGAATGTCAATCAGCCGCTTGTGGGTGCGTTGTTCGAAAGTTTCCTGCGATTTTTTGTCCGCGTGCGGTGAGCGTTGAACGGTAAAGCGCTCGATACGGGTCGGAAGCGGGATGGGCCCGGCGACGCGGGCGCCGGTGCGTTTGACGGTGTCGGCGATTTCGCGCGCCGATTGGTCTATGACGCGCTGGTCATAAGCCTTAAGTCGAATACGAATTCGTTGGGCAGCCATACAAAGAACAATTGTCTGTTTACCGTTTAAGTGTTTTTCCGCCTTCACCTCGAAAGCGGACGGGCAATGTACCAGACATCCGCTCCCATGCAATACCTTTTTTTAGGTTTTTTGGTCCACCTGGCGGCCGCCAAATGCTTTCTCCTCTCAAAAAACCGCAGAAATGTTCTTGCATCGCCAGCCTCAGAGGTTTACAGCCTTGTTCATTCAGAATAGTTGAGCGCCTATGATCGATGCCAAGTCTCAGATCGAAGAGGAGATTGCCCGGCTTCTTGAGCAGCAGAGGCATATCCTCAAGTCGCTCGAAGACATCAAGGACATCATCGAATTCCGGACAATCTATCAACGTTGGGACACCCAGTCGTTGAAGATTGTGCAAACTCTGAGTCCGGAAAAATATGAGGAGTTCGTCAATTACTTCACCAATAATCCGAACCGGAAGCTGCTGGAAGCCAGCATCCAGGATTATGTCCGGGGCATGGGTGAGGCAAAGGGCCCCTACACCGAGGAACTACCCTTTGATCCGCAAGAACGGGTCCGGCTGAGATTTCTCAGCCAGCTTCAGGTGCTGGATGAATTGTCTTACCGAGTGGAGACCGTCTTAGCCGATGTGGAAGATCATCTGTTCGCAGAATTGCAGGACAAAGAACTGGAAGCGGCGAATGCGTTGAAGAAGATCAGCCTGCGGGCGGCGGGGGCCCTGGCCGGTGTCGTGCTCGAACGCCATTTGCAAAGAGTAGCAACGAATCATTCGGTGGCGATTCCCAAGGAGGAGACCACCATTCGCGAGCTGAACGATCCGTTGAAATTGAACAAAGTCTATGACTTTGCCACCTGGCGGGAAATTCAACGCTTGGGTGATTTGCGCCATCTGTGCTCGTATCAGCGGAACGGCGAGCCCACCCGGGAGCAAGTGGAGGACCTCCTCGCCGGCGTCAGTTCCGTAATTAAATCGGTGTTCTAGCCGACCTTGGCGGCGCGGCCGCAACGTGCGGTGTTATGGCCGCACCGCAGTACAGTCTGACCTTGATGATCGAACCGGTTACGTTCTGGGCGCCGGTTTCTTGGCCGCCTTGTCCAGAATCGTCTCCAGCACGTTCTTTGGCACCTGCTCGAAGGTCAACGGTTCCATGGAGTAGGAAGCGCGGCCTTTGGAAAGCGACCGGATGGCCGTGGCATAACCGAACATTTCCGCCAGCGGCACCTGCGCGTTGAGAATCGTCTGACCGCCCTTGGCCTCGATGTTGACAATGTGTCCGCGCCGACGGCTGATGTCGCCGAGGAGATCGCCCTGATATTCGTCGGGCGTGGTCACTTCGACCTTCATGATCGGCTCGAGTAAAATCGGATTCGCCTTTTTGAAGGCGTCCTTGAGCGCAAAAATGCCGGCCATCTTGAACGCCAGTTCGTTCGAGTCCACCTCGTGGAAAGTGCCGTCCACGACTTGCGCCTTGATGTCAATAATCTGGTACCCGGCATAAACGCCGCCCTTGATGGCTTCTTCGATACCGTCAATGACCGCCGGGATATATTCCCTGGGAATGGCGCCGCCGACAATTTTGTTTTCGATTTCGACGCCTTTGCCCTTTTCGTTCGGCTGAATCTGGATGCAGGCGTGGCCGTATTGGCCGCGGCCGCCGGACTGGCGGATGAACTTGCCTTCGCCGTCCGCCGGGGCGGTGACAGTTTCGCGGTAGGCGATTTGCGGCGCGCCGGTATTGGCGTCCACCTTGAACTCGCGCTTGAGCCGGTCGCAGATGATTTCCAGATGCAACTCGCCCATCCCGGCGATGATGAGCTGGCCGGTTTCCGGGTTGGTGAAACAGCGGAACGTCGGGTCTTCCTCCGCCAGCCGTTGCAGGCCCTCGGACATCTTGTCGCGGTCGGCCCGTGTTTTGGGTTCGACGGCCATGCTGATGACCGGCTCGGGGAATGTCGGCGGTTCGAGGGTCACGTCGAAATCCTTGTCGCACAGCGTGTCGCCGGTGGTGATGTTGCGCAGGCCGACCAGCGCGGCAATGTCGCCGGCAAAGACCTGGCTCACGTCCTTGCGTTCGCTGCCTTGAATAATCATCAGGCGGCTGACGCGATCGCGTTTGCGCGTGCGCGGGTTGTAAATCGAGTCGCCCTTTTTGAGCGTGCCGGAATAGACGCGGAAAAACACGAGCTTGCCCGCGTAAACGTCGGTCCAGAGTTTGAACGCCAGCGAACAGAATTTGTTGTTGTCGCTGGTTTCCACCACAACCTTGTTGTCCGTGCCGGGCTCGAGCCCTTCCGCGGGCGGAACGTCGAGCGGGCCAGGCAGGTAATCCACAACGGCATCAATCAACGGCTGCACGCCTTTCTTTTTAAAGGCGGAACCGCACAATACCGGGACTAACTCAATCTTGCACGTCAACCGGCGGATGGCAGCCTTGAGTTCCGGCGGCGTAATCGGTTTCTCGTGCAACACCAGGTCAGCAATCGCGTCGTCCTTGTTGGAAACGGCGTCAATCAATTCCGCCAGCGCGGCCTTGGCGCGGGCTTGATGCTCGGCGGGAACGTCCTTCACTTCGAAATTCAAACCTTCGTTCGCAACATCGCCCGGTCCCCAGACGATGGCCTTCTGGTTGACGACATCGATTACGCCGGCAAATTTGTCTTCGGCGCCGATGGGCAGGAAAATCGGATAGGCATACGCCTTGAGCTTGGTGCGCATGTCGTTCAACGCATTTTCAAAGTTCGCGCCCGTGCGGTCCATTTTGTTGACGAAGGCGATGCGCGGCACCTTGTACTTGGTTGCCTGCCGCCAGACGGTTTCCGATTGCGGCTGCACGCCGGCCACGCCGCAGAACACGGCCACCGCGCCGTCCAACACGCGCATCGAACGCTCGACTTCCGCGGTGAAATCCACGTGACCCGGGGTGTCGATGATGTTGATGCGATGCGGCACGTCCTTGAAGGCCTTGTAAAGGGCGGCCTCGCCCGGTTTGGTCTGTTTTTGCGTCCAGAAACAGGTGACGGCAGCGGACGTGATGGTGATGCCGCGCTCGCGTTCCTGCTCCATCCAGTCGGTCACCGTGTTGCCGTCATCCACGTCGCCGATTTTGTGGATGAGGCCGGTGTAAAAGAGAATGCGTTCGGTCGTCGTCGTCTTGCCCGCGTCGATGTGCGCCGCGATGCCGATGTTGCGCGTGCGCTCGAGGGTGTATTCGCGATCGGGCGAATTGACCGGTTTCGTTTTGTCAGCCGCTGCTTGCATGTTTAACGTCTTCTACTTTCCTTTATTAAAAAAATAAAAATGCCCCGGACGGATAACCATCGGGGCAGTTTCAACGAAAATTCTACCAGCGAAAATGGGCGAATGCTTTGTTGGCCTGGGCCATTTTGTGAACTTCATCACGTTTACGGATGGCATTCCCCTGTCCTTGATAGGCTTCCATGATTTCCGCCGCGAGCGCTTCGCGCATGGGCGTGCCCTTGCGGGCGTCCGCAAAATCCACAATCCAGCGCAGTGCCAGCGCGGTCTGCCGGTCCGTCGGCACTTCCAGCGGCACCTGGTAGGTGGCGCCGCCGACGCGGCGGGCCTTGGTTTCGATGCGCGGCTTGGCGTTGTCCACCGCGCGCTGCAAAATTTCCACCGGATTGCTGGCCGGATTCTTCTCGGAAATGTTGTTGAACGCGCCGTACACGATCCGCTGCGCGGTGCTTTTCTTGCCGCACATCATGATGGTGTTGACGAGGCGCGATACCAGGACGCTCTGAAACTTGCCGTCCTTGGCAATCGTCCGTCTTGTAGCTTGTCGTCTGCGGGACATGGATTGTTAAATAGTTAAATCGTTAAATCAGGCTGCCGGGGCCGCGGGCGCTTCTGCCGGAGCGGCAGCGGCAGCGGCGGGTTTGGCACCGGGTTTCGGACGTTTCACGCCGTACTTCGAGCGGCTCACCCGGCGTTTCTCCACGCCGGCGGCATCCAGCCGGCCGCGAACAATGTGATAACGCACACCGGGCAGATCTTTCACGCGGCCGCCGCGCACCATGACGATGGAGTGTTCCTGTAAATTATGGCCTTCGTCCGGAATGTAGGCGATGACTTCGTACCCGTTGGTCAGGCGCACCTTGGCCACCTTGCGCATGGCCGAATTCGGCTTCTTGGGTGTGCGCGTCATGACCTGAATGCATACCCCGCGTCGAAACGGCGAGCCTTCCAAGGCTGGCGACTTGGACTTGTACCTTACTTTGCGACGGCCCTTGCGGACCAATTGATTAATTGTCGGCATTTAGTCTCAAAAAATGGAATGCGGAATATAGCAAACCGAAGCCGCGTTGCAACAACTATTTCAGCGGATTTTGGGGCGAAATTACACAAAACCAGACGCTATCAGCCCAAATGCCCGGATTACAAGCCGGTACTTGCGTATCAGCAACGCCAGGACAGTGCGAATGGGGTTTTATTTATTGCTCGTTATCCCGGACAGAATTCCTTAACCATGTCTCGTCCGCGCAATGAAAACATGAGCCTGATACCGCAACCGTCCACAACACAGGCTCCGTCCCTTGATGCGGCTCAACCGGCTCGTCCAGCCGGATCAGACAATCCCTGGACGGTCTTTGGCATTTGCGTGTTTCTCGCCGGGGCTATCTGGCTGGTGTTCGGCCAGACACTGCATTACGGGTTCGTGAATTACGATGACAGAGTCTACATCGCCAATAACCCTGTAATCCTTGGTGGACTGAGTTGGAAAGGAATCGTCTGGGCGTTTACGCACGACGTGAACGTCAATTGGACGCCGTTGACGGTGATTTCCCACATGCTGGATTGCCAGCTCTACGGAACCAGGGCCGGTGGGCATCATCTGACCAACCTCCTGCTGCACCTGGCGTCAACCATCGCGTTGTTTCTGGTTTTGAAGGAAATAACGGGTGCCCTTTGGCGAAGCGCCTTTGTGGCGGCAGTGTTCGCGATTCACCCGTTGCACGTGGAATCCGTGGCCTGGATCGCAGAGCGTCGGGATGTTCTCAGCGGATTGTTTTTCATGCTGACGTTGGGAGCCTATGTCCGCTATGTCCACCTTCCTCGGTTCCTCGGCCGTTATTTGATAGTGATGTTGATGCTGGCGTTGGCGCTGATGTCCAAACCGATGGTAGTGACACTGCCGTTCGTGCTGCTGTTGTTGGACTACTGGCCGCTGAAACGATTCTCTCAACCTAGCGATAGTTTAATTCCCCGGCGACTGATTGTTGAAAAACTTCCGCTGTTGGCGCTGTCAGTCATGGTTTGTGTGGTCACGCTTTTTGCGCAGAAGGAGGCAATCACACCGTTGCCTCTCTCGGTACGCGTCGGTAACGCGTTGGTTTCCTATGTCGCCTATTTGGGGCAGATGATTTATCCAGTGGGATTGGCCGCTTACTATCCCCATCCGGGAAACAGCCTGGCGCTCTGGAAAATTATCGCGGCTTTCATCTTGTTGCCGGGCATCTCCCTCGGCGCGGTTGTCGCCCGGCGGCGGCAGCCCTGGTTTTTAATGGGCTGGTTGTGGTATCTGGGTATGTTGGTTCCGGTAATCGGATTGATTCAATCGGGGATGCGGGCGCGGGCGGATCGTTACACTTACCTCCCGCAAATCGGCCTGTATATTCTCCTGACTTGGGCGGTGGTTGAGTTGACGGCTTCCTGGCGAAATCGTCGTTGGTTGCTCGGCGGCGGCGCAATCGCCGTGCTGGTTGCGTTGATTGTTTGTGCCCGGATGCAAACCTCATACTGGCGCAACGACGAAACACTTTGGACTCACGCCCTGGCCTGCACATCGGGCAACAGCATTGCCCATAACAATCTCGGCAGCGCCTTTCGCCAACAAGGCCGCTTGAATGAAGCCCTCGCGCAATTCCAAAAGGCACTGGCCATCGATCCCAACGACGAAGATGTTTACAACAACCTCGGCAATGTCTTCTTTCAGCAGAAACGGACGGACGAAGCCATCTCTTGCTACCAAAAAGCCTTGGCCCTCGATCCCAATTTTGCCGAAGCCCACAACAATCTTGGCGACGTTTTTCTCCAGCAAGGGCGGATGAATGATGCTATTACGCAATTCCAAGCGGCCCTGAAAATCAAACCTGACTATGCTGAAGCTCATTATAACCTCGGCAATGCCCTCCGGCGGCAAGGAAAGGTGAATGAAGCCATTGCGCAGTTCCAAAAGGCGCTGGCGCTTAAACCGCAGTTTGCTGAAGCCCATTACAACCTCGGTAATGCCCTTCTCCAGCAGGGACAGATAAAGGAAGCCATTGCTCAATTCCAGACGGCATTGATGATCAAACCCGACTATGTGGACGCCCAAAACAATCTGGCCTGGATACTGGCCACCAGCCCGGAGGCTGCGCTGCGAAATGGCACCAAGTCGGTGGAGCTGGCCGAACGGGCGAATCAACTGGCTGGCGGGACAAATCCAGTGGTTCTTTGCACACTGGCGGCGGCGTATGCCGAGGCCGGAAAATTTCCGGAAGCCATTGCAACAGCGCAAAGTGCTCTGCATTTGGCGGAGACACAATCCAACGCCGCGCTGACCGGATTGCTACAATCACAACTGAAGCTTTATCAAGTCGGCATGCCGTTTCACGGCGCGGCACCAACACCTTAAACTGAAAAAACCAAATTTGAACCGTAGAGCGCCTTCCCTTCATTTAACGCTTCAGGTGTTCATCCAGGTTCGCTCGCACATCGAAGCGAAATCGTCCTAAGACAACACGGGTGTGTATGTATTTATTGCTCGTTATTGAACGTGGAATTTCATAATTAAGTCCTGTCCGTTCAATGAACTCAATAAGCCCGAAACAGGAAACTCTTCAAGCCACCCCACCCTCTGACACAACACAACCATCCTCTCCAGTCGGGTCGGGCGATTTCAAGACGGTTTTGGGTGTTTGTGCATTTCTCGTTGTCGCAATCTGGACAGTATTCGGCCAGACGAGCGGGTTTGGATTCGTCAACTACGACGACGCTGTTTACATCACAAACAACCCTGTAATTCTCGGCGGACTGAGTTTAAAAGGAATCGTCTGGGCGTTTACGCATAACGTGAATGTCAATTGGACGCCGCTGACGGTGATCTCTCACATGCTGGATTGCCAGTTTTACGGAACCAAGGCTGGCGGGCATCATCTGACCAACATCCTGCTGCACCTGGCATCAACCATCACGTTGTTTCTGGTTTTGAAGGAAATGACGGGTGCCCTTTGGCGAAGCGCCTTTGTGGCCGCAGTGTTCGCGGTTCATCCGCTGCACGTGGAATCGGTGGCCTGGATCGCGGAACGGCGGGACGTGCTCAGCGGATTGTTTTTCATACTGACACTAGGGGCCTATGTCCGCTATGTCCGCCATCCCCGGTTCCTCGACAGCTATTTGATGGTAATATTTCTGTTTGCTCTCGGACTGATGTGCAAACCAATGCTCGTAACCACACCATTCGTCATGTTGTTGTTGGATTACTGGCCGCTGAAACGGTTCCCGCAACCTGGCGATGGTTCGATTTCACGGCGACTGATCGTTGAAAAACTTCCGCTGCTGGCGCTCTCGGTCATGGTTTGTGTGGTCACGCTTTTCGCGCAGAAACAGGCAATGGCATCGTTGCCTCTGTCGGTGCGCGTCGGCAATGCTCTGGTCTCCTATGTCGCCTATTTAAAACAGATGATTTATCCGGTGAAACTGGCTGTTTATTACCCTCATCCGGAAGGTCAATTGGCAACCTGGGAAATCATCACAAGTGCCATCCTGTTGTTGGGCATTTCCGTTGGCGCGGTCATCATTCACCGGCGGCATCCCTGGGTTTTGATAGGTTGGCTGTGGTATCTGGGAATGCTGATTCCGGTGATCGGATTGATTCAGTCGGGAATGCAGGCGCGGGCGGACCGCTACACTTATCTTCCGCAAATCGGCTTGTACATTCTGCTGACCTGGCTGGCGGTTGAGTTGACAGCCTCGTGGCGAAGCCGGCGCTGGCTGCTCGGCGGCAGTGCGCTGGCGGCGCTGGTTGCGTTGATTGTTTGTGCTCGAACGCAAACCTCATACTGGCGCAACGATGAAACCCTGTGGACTCACACGCTGGCCTGTACGTCTGACAACGCCGTCGGTCAATATAATCTTGGCAATGCGCTTTTCAGAAATGGAAACGTGGACGAAGCGATTACACATTTCCAAACAGCGCTACAAATCTTACCCGATAATGTGGAAATCTGCTACAGCCTCGGCGGTGCTCTGCTCAAAAAAGGCAAGGCGGACGAAGCGATCACATATTTTCAAAAAGCATTGGCAATGAATTCCAATGATGCCGACAGCCACTATATTGGCCTGGCACTCGCCAAGGCTCATAACGATTATGCCAATACGCTCGTCCGGATGGGACGAGACGATGAAGCCATGAAGGAATTTAGAAAGGCTTTGGACCTTTTTCCCGATTTTGCCGATGCCCGCCACGGCCTTGCGCTCATCCTTCTCAATAAAGGACAGGTGGATGAGGCCATCGTCCAGCTTCAGAAGATTTGGGTACAATATCCTGACAATGCGATGGCTTCTTTTGACCTCGGCAATGTCCTTCTCCAACAGGGACAGATAAAGGAAGCCATCGCACAATTCCAGACGGCACTGACCATCAAACCCGACTATGTGGACGCGCTGAACAATCTGGCCTGGATATTGGCCACCGGCCCGGAAGCTTCGTTGCGAAACGGCAATAAGGCGGTGGAATTGGCCGAACGGGCGAATCAACTCGCCGGCGGGACAAATCCGGTGATTCTCTGCACGCTGGCGGCGGCGTATGCTGAAGCCGGGAGATTTCCAGAAGCGACTGCGACGGTGCAAAGTGCTCTGCGCTTGGCAGAGGCACAATCCAATCCCGCACTGGTTGGATTGTTGCAATCACAACTGAAGCTTTATCAAGTCGGCATGCCGTATCATGGTCAGACACTAACGCAATAAGTCGCAAAGGATTGGGCTATTAACGATACCATTGGTATCAGTCATCCCATTTGTTGAATACCGGTTGCGATTTAGGAAAACGCTCCACACCATCCGGCGCAAATGTGTCAATGCGCTTAGTTCCACCTAGCAGCTTTAGCGCAGGAATAGTATTGGAATGATACTGGCCTGTCAGGGGGTTTTGACTTCTTCAAGTGGTGTCAAATCTTTAATTAAATTTCGCTTAGGATTGAATTCAAGGTTTCGGTCGTTTGGTATTGGATTGAGATAGTAAGTAAATCCCATGCCTGAAGTGGGCTTAATTGGCTCGACGGCCTGCATGACCATCGACGGAGCCACCGACACGGAAGTCTTCCAAACCTATGTCCGGCAGGTCCTCGGTCCGGCACTGCGTCCGGGAGATGTGGTGGTTATGGACAACCTTGGGCCGCACAAAAACCAGGAAACCCGCAACTTGATTACTCAGGCTGGAGCCCCGGTTCGTTTCCTGCCGGCTTACTCGCCCGACCTCAATCCGATTGAAAAGATGTGGAGCAAAATCAAAAACTTCCTGCGCAGCGTCGAAGCCAGAACTCAGGCGGCTTTAATTGCGGCCATCGGCCTGGCCCTCCAAACCGTCACCGCTCAGGACGCGATAAACTGGTTTGCCTCGTGTGGCTACAGTTTTATTTAAAATGCTCTAACATGAAAAGCCGTTGGGTTACGCGAGTACATATTCCCATTTTTATGATTTACATGGAAATTTACCAAGCATCACCTTGAAATCCAACACACAGATTCCACTGATTGAAACAAAACAAGGCGTCCGGTTTCCCGAACGCCTTGCATTGAATAATTGTACTTTCGTCAGGCCAGCAGCGGATTTTCCGGCGTAGTGGCCGGCTCCGCCGGTTCCGCCGGCGCCGGTTCATCTTCAACTTCCACCAGCGCGTTGAGCTGCACCTTGCGATGCAAATCAAAACCGGTGCCCGCCGGGATGATGTGGCCCATGATGACGTTTTCCTTGAACCCGCGCAGGTAGTCCACCTTGGAACGGGTGGCCGCCTCGGTCAACACCCGGGTCGTGTCCTGGAACGACGCGGCGCTGAGGAAACTGTCGGTTTCCAGCGACGCCTTGGTGATGCCGAGCAACACCGGCGACGCTTCGGCGGGTTTGCCGCCCATCTTCTCGACCCGCTCGTTCTCTTCCTCGAAATCGAGCTTGTCCACCTGTTCGCCCCAGAGGAACGTGGTGTCGCCCGGTTCGGTGATGCGCACTTTGCGCAGCATCTGGCGGACGATGATTTCGATATGCTTGTCGTTAATCGTCACACCCTGTAGCCGATAAACTTCCTGCACTTCGCTGACGAGGTGTTCCTGCAATTCCTGCGGACCGCAGACTTCGAGAATTTCGTGCGGGTCCATCGGCCCTTCGGTCAATTGCTGGCCTTTCTTCACCATGTCGCCCTTGAATACGATGACGTGCTTGCCGATGGGGATGAGGTGCTCCTCTTCCGCCTGGGTTTGGGGATCCTTGATGACAATGCAACGTTTACCACGCACACTCGGTCCAAAGTCAACCACACCGTCAATCTTGGAAATTTCCGACGCGTCCTTCGGCCGCCGGGCTTCAAACAATTCCGCCACGCGCGGCAGACCACCGGTGATGTCCTTGGTCTTGGACGTCTTGCGCGGCGTCTTGGCCATGAGCGTGCCGGCGACAATTTTACTGCCTTCGGTCACGACGACGTGCGCGCCGGAGGGAATCGGATAATTCGCCACGGGTTCGCCTTCGTCACTGGTGATAATGATTTGGGGGTGCAGGTCTTCCTTGTGTTCGACCAGCACCATGGCTTCCTGGCCGGTGGTTTCGTCCATTTCCTGCTTCATCGTCACGCCTTCGATGATGTCGTGGAACTTCACCTTGCCGGCCTTCTCGGAAAGAATCGGCACGTTGTACGGGTCCCATTGCACGAAGGTCTCGCCCTTCTTCACCCGGGCGCCGTCCTTGGCGGAAATGACCGCACCGATAACCACAATGTGATTTTCCAGTTCGCGTCCGTCGTCGGCCAAGATGGAAACGGACCCGTTTTTATTGAGCACGATGTTGTTACCATCTTCAAGTTCAACGAGGCGAAGTTCGTTGTAATGGATGAGGCCGTCGTGTTTGGCTTTGATCTGCGGAATCTTGAACACCTGCGCCGCCGTACCGCCGATGTGGAACGTCCGCATCGTCAATTGCGTGCCCGGCTCGCCGATGGACTGGGCGGCGATAATGCCGACCGCTTCGCCGAGCTTGACCAGACCGCCAGTGGCGAGGTTGCGTCCGTAACAATGCACGCAGATGCCGTGCTTGCTTTCGCATGTGAGCACCGAGCGGATGCGCACGCGCTCAACGCCCGAAGCTTCGATGCGTTTGGCTTTTTCCTCATCAATTTCCTCGTTGGCACGAATGAGGAATTCCTTCGGGTTCGTCGTATTCACAATGTCGTCGCACGCGAACCGGCCTACCAGCCGGTCGGCCAGTTTGACGACTTCGTCTTCACCTTCGTAAACCGCCGAGACCCAGATGCCGTTGGTCGTGCCGCAATCGTCTTCCTGGATGATGACGTCCTGCGAGACGTCCACGAGTTTGCGGGTCATGTAACCGGAATCCGCCGTCTTGAGGGCGGTGTCGGCCAGACCTTTGCGCGCGCCGTGGGTTGAGATGAAATATTCCAGCACCGACAGGCCTTCGCGGAAGTTTGCGAGAATCGGTTTCTCGATGATGTCGCCGCTGGGTTTGGCCATGAGGCCGCGCAGCCCGGCGAGCTGGCGCACCTGCTGTTTGTTGCCGCGCGCACCGGAATCCACCATGAGATAAACCGGGTTGAATTCCTTCTTGCCCTGATTGGCTTCGAGGGTGCGGAACATGACGCTGGCAATCTGGTCGGTGCAATGCGTCCAGATGTCCACGATCTTGTTGTAGCGTTCGCCAGGGGTGATGACGCCCTTGCGATACTGCTTTTCCACTTCCTTGATCTGTTTCTGGGCCGCGTCAATTTCCTGATCGCGTTCCTTGGGTACAATCATGTCGTCAATGCCGATGGACGCGCCGGATTTCGTGGCTTCGCGGAAGCCGAGTTCCTTGAGCTTGTCGAGCATAGCGACGGTCTTGTCGTGGCCGGCGAACTTGTAACACTTCCAGATCAAATCACCGAGCTGGCTCTTGCCGGCGGGCTTGTTGTAAAAGCCGAGTTCCGGCGGCCAGATTTCGCTGAAGGTGACGCGGCCGACGGTCGTTTCGATGACCTTCTTATTTGGATCGCCATAAACGGTCTGCCGGCCGAAATCGGGATTCGCCAGGCGAATCCGGTCGTGCGTCTTCAAGCCGCCGTCGTCGTAGGCAAAAATCACTTCTTCCTTGGAGCCGAACAACGGCAGTTTGCGCGAGTCGGCGGGCGCCGGCGTGCGCGGTTCGGCGGTGAGATAATAGCAGCCGAGCGTGATGTCCTGCGTCGGCGTGATGATGGGTTTGCCGGATGACGGGCTGAAAATATTGTTCGTGGCCATCATCAGCAGGCGCGCTTCCATCTGCGCCTCGACGGACAGCGGCACGTGTACGGCCATCTGGTCGCCGTCGAAGTCGGCGTTATAGGCGGTGCACACCAGCGGATGAATCCGGATGGCTTCGCCCTCGATCAGTTGCGGTTCGAACGCCTGCACGGACAACCGGTGCAGCGTCGGCGCGCGGTTGAGCAGCACCGGATGACCCTTCGTTACTTCCTCCAGCACGTCCCAGACCTCCTTCGTCTGGCGCTCGATCATCTTCTTCGCGCTGCGGACGGTGTGGACGTAGCCCAATTCCTTCAGCCGGCGGATGATGAACGGTTCGAACAACACCAGCGCAATCTTCTTCGGCAACCCGCATTGATGCAGCTTCAATTCCGGGCCGATGACAATGACAGAGCGGCCGGAATAATCCACGCGCTTGCCGAGCAGATTCTGGCGGAAGCGGCCGCCTTTGCCCTTGAGCATGTCGCTCAGGGATTTCAGCGAGCGGTTGCCCGCGCCGGTCACCGGACGGCCATGCCGGCCGTTGTCGAACAGCGCGTCCACGGCCTCCTGCAACATGCGTTTCTCGTTGCGGATGATGACTTCGGGCGTTTTGAGCTGGAGCAGCGTCTTGAGCCGGTTGTTCCGGTTGATGACACGACGGTACAAATCGTTCAGGTCCGACGTGGCGAACCGTCCACCTTCGAGCGGCACGAGCGGACGCAGGTCCGGCGGAATCACCGGCAGCACCGTGAGAATCATCCATTCCGGACGGCTCTTGGAAACCTGCAAGCCCTGGAGCAGCTTGATGCGTTTCGCCAGCTTCTTGCGGATCTGTTTGCTCTTGGTTTCGGTCATCGCCTCCTGCAACTGGTCGATGCCCTTGGCCAGATCCACCCGCGCCAGCGCCTCGCGCACGGCTTCGGCGCCCATCTTGGCGACGAACGCGTCCGGACCGTAGGTTTCGCGGGCCTCGCGGTATTCGTGTTCGTTGAGCAATTGATTCGGTTTCAACGGCGTGTTGCCCGGATCAATGACGAGGTAATCCTCGTAATAAATCACGCGTTCGAGGTTGCGCGCGGTTACGTCCAGCACGAGGCCGATGCGCGACGGCATGCACTTGAAGAACCAGATATGGCAGACGGGCACGGCCAGTTCGATATGACCCATGCGCTCGCGCCGGACCCGGGCGAGCGTCACTTCCACACCGCAACGGTCGCAAACGATGCCGCGGTGCTTGATGCGCTTGTACTTGCCACAGGAACATTCCCAGTCCTTGACCGGGCCGAAGATGCGTTCGCAGAAGAGACCGCCCTTCTCCGGCTTGAAGGTGCGGTAGTTGATGGTTTCCGGATTTTTGACTTCACCTTTGCTCCAGGACCGGATGGCATCGGGGGAAGCGACGGTGATGCCGACATAATCCACCTGATTGACCTTGTCCAGTCCGAGCAATTCGCGCGCGTTTTCTTTATTGCCGATCATACTAGAATTTTTTCCGCGTTGATTAAATGGTTTCGATTAAAGCGTGGCCAGGGTCGCGGCGGGCGCTTCCGGCGGATGCTCCGCCGGATTGCTGTAACCCACCTTCACATCCAGGCCGAGCGACTGCATTTCCTTGACGAGCACGTTGAAGGATTCGGGGATGCCCGCCTCCAGCGCGTTGTCGCCCTTGACAATGCTCTCGTAAATGCGCGTGCGGCCCTGCACGTCGTCGGACTTCACGGTCAGGAGTTCCTGCAACGTGTAAGCCGCGCCGTAGGCTTCCATGGCCCATACTTCCATTTCGCCGAAGCGCTGGCCGCCGTACTGCGCCTTGCCGCCGAGCGGCTGTTGCGTGACCAGCGAGTACGGCCCGACCGCGCGGGCGTGAATCTTGTCCGCGACCAGGTGGCCGAGCTTCATCATGTAAATGAAACCGACGACAATTTCCTGGTCGAAAGGCTGGCCGGTGCAGCCGTCGTACAGAATGGTCTTGCCATGCTCCGGCAGCTTCGCCTCTTTCAGGTAATTGCGGATGTCTTTTTCCTTGATGCCGTCAAACACCGGCGTGGCGAATTTCATCCCCAGAATCCTCGCCGCCCAGCCGAGGTGGGTTTCGAGCACCTGGCCGACGTTCATGCGCGAGGGCACACCCAGCGGATTCAACACAATGTCCACCGGCGTTCCGTCTTCGAGGAACGGCATGTCTTCCTCCTTCACAATGCGCGCCACCACACCCTTGTTGCCGTGGCGGCCGGCCATTTTGTCGCCGACCGACAGTTTGCGTTTGGAGGCGATGTAAACTTTCACTGACTTGACGATGCCGCTTTCGACGCCTTCACCGGCTTCGGCCCGCTCGATTTCCTCGTCGTACTGCATCTGCAAATCGTCGAACTTCTTTTTGAAGCTGCCGATGATTTCGTTGATCTTGTTGCGGATGGGCGACGGGTCGATCTCGATGCGGTCATAGACCGTCGCGAGCTTGCGCAGGAGCGTCTTGGTAATCTTGCGGTTGGCCGGGATGATGATTTCGCCCGTCTCGGAATTGACCACGTCGAGCGGGATCTTTTCGCCGAGCAGAATGTTGCTCAACGCCTCGGTCAACTGGTCGCGCAATTCCTCGGTCTTTTTCTTGTGGTCGTCTTCAATCTGCTTGGCGTGGCGTTTCTCCTCGCCGGCGGACGACTTGCTTTCCTTGTCGGCTTCCTTCTTGGACGACACTTTCACATCCATGACGATGCCGTAAGTGCCGGAAGGAATCTTGAGCGACGTGTCCTTCACGTCGGCGGCCTTTTCGCCGAAAATGGCGCGCAGCAGGCGCTCTTCAGGCGCGAGTTCGGTTTCCGATTTCGGCGTGATTTTGCCGACCAGAATATCGCCGGGCTTCACTTCCGCGCCGATGCGGATGACGCCGTCCGGCCCGAGGTTTTTGAGCGCCTCGTCGCCGAGGTTCGGAATGTCCCGCGTGATTTCTTCGGGCCCGAGCTTGGTGTCGCGCGCGGCCACTTCAAATTCATCAATGTGAATGCTCGTGAAGATGTCCTCCTTCACGATTTTTTCGCTGATGAGAATGGCGTCCTCGAAGTTGTAGCCGTTCCAGGGCATGAAAGCGACGAGCACGTTGCGGCCGAGCGCCAGCTCGCCGTCCCTCGTGCACGGACCATCGGCAATCACCTGCCCCTTCTTCACGTGGTCGCCCTTGTGGACGAGCGTTTTCTGGTTGATGCACGTGGCGGCGTTCGACCGCATGAATTTGCGGACGGGATAAACCCACACGCCCTTTTCCGGGTCGTGTTTGATCTTCTTTTTCGTCTCCGGCAGCTTGCCGTCCTCGGTGATAATCACCTGATCGCCGCCGACCGAAGCGATCTTGCCGTTTTCCTCGGCAACCACCACGGCACGCGAGTCGCGGGCGACGCGGTCTTCCAGACCGGTGGCCACCAGCGGCGCCTCGGTCACCAGCAGCGGCACCGCCTGGCGTTGCATGTTGGAACCCATCAACGCGCGGTTCGCGTCGTCGTGTTCCAGGAATGGAATCAGCGAGGCGGCGATGGACACCAGTTGCTTGGGCGAAACGTCCATGTAATCCACCCGCGCCGGCTCCACGTCAATAAAGTCGGTCCGGGAACGGCAGACCACCCGGTCGGTGGTGAAACGACCCTTGTCATCAACCGGCGAATTCGCCTGCGCGATAATGAATTGTTCCTCGCGGTCGGCGGTCAGGTAATCCACGTGATTCGTGACGCGCCCGTCTTCAACCTTGCGGTAAGGCGTTTCGAGGAAACCGAAGTCGTTGATGCGCGCAAACGTCGCCAGTGACGCGATGAGGCCGATGTTCGGGCCTTCCGGCGTCTCAATCGGGCAGATGCGTCCGTAGTGCGACGGATGCACGTCGCGGACTTCAAATCCGGCGCGGTCGCGGCTCAAGCCGCCCGGTCCGAGCGCGGACAGACGCCGCTTGTGCGTCAACTCGGCCAGCGGATTGATCTGGTCCATGAACTGGCTCAATTGCGAGCGGCCGAAGAAATCGCGGATGACCGCCGAGAGCGCCTTGGGATTGATAAGCTTTTGCGGCGTCATTGCCTCAACGCTCTGGTCGAACAGCGTCATGCGTTCCTTGACGAGGCGTTCGGTTCGGGACAGGCCCACGCGGCACTGGTTGGCGAGCAATTCGCCGACCGTGCGGATACGGCGGCTGCCCAGGTGATCGATGTCGTCCACGCTGCCCTCGCCCTTCTTGAGGCGGAGCAGGTATTTCGTGGCGGCCACGAGATCGTATTTTGTGAGAATGCGCGATTCTTCCTTGTCCTTGAGGCCGAGTTTTTGATTGATCTTGTAACGGCCCACGCGGCCCAAATCGTAACGTTTCGGGTCGAAGAACAGCCGCTTGAGCAGCGCGCGCGCGTTGGCGGCAGTCGGCGGGTCGCCCGGCCGCAGGCGGCGGTAAATGTCCTTGAGCGCTTCTTCCTCGTTTTTCGCCGGGTCTTTCTTCAGGCATTTGATGATGATGCCCTCATCGATCGTGGTATTGACGACCTTGATTTTGGTCACGCCCAGTTCGGCAATCTGTTTGATGACGGCCTTGGAAAGCGGCTCGAAGGCGCGCGCCACCACGAGGCCTTTTTCTTCGTCCACCGCGTCCTGAATCAAAACGCAATTGGCCAGGTCTTCGAGCTTCTCGGCTTCCTTGACCGTGAGTTCCTCGATTTCATAAAAGAGCTTGAGGATTTCCTCGTCCGTGCCGCGGGTTTTCTCGCCGTTGTCCTTGCCCTTGCCGACGCCGCCTTCGACGTCCAGGAAACTCAACGCGCGGAAAAACGTCGTCGTCAGGAATTTCCGGCGGCGTTTCTTGCGGTCGAGATAAACGTACAGCAAATCGCTGGTGTCGAACTGCGCTTCGTACCATGAACCGCGGTCGGGGATGACGCGGAAACTGTGCAGCATTTTGCCGTTGGGATGCTGGGTGGCCTCGAAGGCGATGCCCGGTGACCGGTGCAACTGGCTGACAACAACGCGTTCGGCGCCGTTGATGACGAAAGTGCCCTGGGGCGTCATCAGCGGCAGTTCGCCCATGAAAACCTTTTCTTCCTTGGCGTGCTTGCCTTCCTCCTTGAGCAGGAAGGTGACGTAGAGCGGCGCGCCATAGGTCAGTCCCTCGCGCAGGCACTCGAGCCAGTCCACTTTCGGCTCGCCGATTTCATAGGAATCGTAATCGAGCACGCACTTGCCGTCGTAGCTCTCGATGGGAAACACTTCGAGGAAGACCGCCTCCAGGCCGACATGTTTCCGGCGCTTTTTGGGCGACACGTCCGCCTGCAGAAATTCCGCGTAGGAATTGGTCTGCAATTCGATCATGTTCGGCGGGGCGACAATTTCCTTGATTTTGCCGAAGTTGATTCGTTCAGTGACTCGCGATGACATTTGGGCTTTCTGGTTTGGCCGGCAATCATTGCCGGCCGCAATTTTCAATCAACGACACAAGGCAAGAACGCTGCGTTCGACAGTGAACTTGCCTGAACTCGGGCCGCTCCGGCGGCCGATTGTTGCTGCTGTTTGTAACTGATAAAAATCTGCTTCCACCTTGCGAAAACAGGGGGCGGTCCCGCATCGCGGAACCGCCGCCCCAAATCCGCCGATTACTTGACCTCCACTTTTGCGCCGGCCTCTTCCAGTTTCTTCTTGGCCGCGTCGGCTTCGGTCTTTGGAGCGCCTTCCAACACGGGCTTGGGCGCGCCTTCCACCAGCGCCTTGGCTTCCGCCAGGCCCAGACCGGCCTTGACTTCACGCACGGCCTTGATGGTGGCAATCTTCTTGTCCGGCGGGGCGGAGACGAGAATCACGTCGAACGTGGTCTTGGCTTCCGCCGCCGGAGCCGCAGCGCCGCCACCCGCCGGAGCCGCCGCCACCGCCACTGGTGCGGCAGCCGTCACGCCCCATTTTTCTTCCAGTTTCTTGACCAGGTCGGCGGCTTCAATCACCGTCAACTTGCTCAACTCTTCCACGAGGTTTCCAATGTCAGCCATGTTACCTTTCTTATCGTCTCGTCGTTCGCCGCTCTCCGCCTTCGCCTTGCTTCGGCGCGACACGCCGCGGCTCTTTTAAGTTCGTTGGTGAACCGACGATTTACGTTGTTGTTGTTTGTTCTCTCCGCCCGCACGCGCCGACGGAAAATCGTTTATATTGCTTTTTAACTCCCTTGACCGGCCCGACGCCAAACCCATCCGGCTCAATGAGTAATGGTTAAATAGTCAATGATCACGCCACCTTTTCCGCCTTTGCTTTGATGACGCGGGCGAGCTGCGTCGCCGGCGTATTCAATAATACGACCAGTTTGGTCGCCGGGGCGTTCAACAGGCCCATCAGCGTGGCCCGCAAGACGTCCAGGCTCGGCAGGTCCGCCAAGGCCATAATAGCCGTGTCGGCCAGGCGCGAATTGTCCAAATAACCGAATTGCACCTTCAGCCGCTCGAATTCCGCGCTAAAGTTCTTCACCACCTTGGCGGCGGATGAAATGTCCTTCTGGCCGGTCACCACGGCGAGCTGGCCGCCGAGCGAACCGTTCAGGTCGCCCACGCCGGCTTCCTTGGCCGCGATCTGGAACAGGGAATTTTTGACGATGTGGATTTCCGCACCGGCCTTTTGCAGCCGCTTCCGCAACTCGGTCATGTGGGACACCTTGAGTCCCTTGTAATTCACCACGATGAAGAACGGCGAGGCGTTCAGCCGCGCGACGTATTCCTTCGTTAAAATTTGTTTTTCAGCACGCATGATTCAAAATCGGTTCCGGGTTAATGGGTCGTAAACTCACGCACATCCAGGTGCACCGGCGGACTCATCGTCGCCGACAGCGTGCAGGAGTTGATATAGGTGCCTTTGACACTGCTCGGACGCGCCTTGGCCACGGCTTCAATCACTGCGCGCGCGTTTTCTTCAATTTGGTTGGCCGGGAACGACGCCTTGCCGACGGCCACGTGAACGTTGCCCGTCTTGTCCACCTTGAACTCGACACGGCCCGCCTTGACTTCCTTTACCGCTTTGGCGGTATCGTCCGTCACGGTGCCGGTCTTCGGATTGGGCATCAGGCCGCGCGGGCCGAGCACCTTGCCGAGCTTGCGCACTTCCACCATCGCTTCGGGCGTGGCCACTGCCACGTCGAAATCGGCCCAGCCACCCTGGCATTTTGCAATCATGTCTTCAAAACCGACGTATTCCGCGCCGGCGGCCTTGGCCGCGTCGGCGGCCGCGCCGCTTTTGGCGAACACGAGTACGCGGACGACCTTGCCGCTGCCGTGCGGCAGCGGGACCGTGCCGCGAACCATCTGGTCCGATTGTTTCGGGTCCACGCCGAGCCGGAAGGCCAGATCAATCGTTTCGTTGAATTTCGCCTTGGGAAACTTTGTCAGGACGCCAACGGCATCCTTCAGCGGATACGCCTTTTTGGCGTCCACGATTTCGAGTGCTTTTTTGTAACGTTTACTGGGCATTTGTTTTGGTGCGGTGCCAGCGAATCTTAATGACTCTCCCGCGGTTGTTTGGTTTATCCGACGACTTCAATTCCCATGCTGCGCGCCGTGCCGGCGATGACCCGGAACGCCGCTTCCTCTGAAGTCGCATTCAAATCTTTTTGCTTCATCTTCACGATGTCCAAAACCTGCTTGCGCGTCACCTTGCCGACCTTTTCCTTGTTCGGCTCCTTGGACCCGGCGGTGATGCCCGCGGCCTTTTTCAACAGGATGGACGCCGGCGGCGACTTGGTGATGAACTTAAACGACTTGTCCTGATAAACAGTGATGACGACGGGAATCACGAGTCCCGCGTCGTTCTTGGTCGCCGCGTTGAATTCCTTGCAGAAGCCCATGATGTTGACGCCGTGCTGGCCGAGCGCCGGGCCGACCGGCGGCGCGGGGTTCGCCTGGCCCGCCGGAATCTGCAACTTGATGATGCCTGTAATTTTCTTTGCCATAATTAATCTTACGTGTTGCGTGTTACGTCAAGTATTGCGGAGCGTCCAAACCATTCTTGACGCAACACGCAGTACGCAACATGTTTTCACGCCTTTTCCACCTGCCAATATTCCAGTTCCACGGGCGTGTTCCGCCCGAAAATGTTAACGGTCACCTTCAACTTGCCGCGTTCGGGATCGATTTCCTCGATGACACCGCTGAAATTCAGGAACGGCCCGTTGTTGATCTTGATCGTCTCGCCCACTTCAAAATTGACCTTCGGCTTTTCCGTCTCCTCGGACGCCGATATCTGCGCCTTGATGGACTCGACTTCTTCCGTGGGCGTGGGCACGGGCGGTTCGCCGCCGACAAAGCCGATCACCCCTTGCGTTTCCTTGATGAAGTACCACGGCTTCTCAATGATCCGGTTGTTTTCATCCAGCAACGCCATGTCCACAAACACGTAGCCCGGCCACAATTTGCGGCTGGACACGGTCTTCTTCTGGTTGCGCACTTCAACGACCTTTTCCATCGGGACGAGGACTTCTTTGATATAGTCCTGCATCTCGTCGGTCTTGACGCGCTTCTCAATGCTTTCCTTGACCTTCTGTTCCTGGCCGGAAAGCGTATGGATGACAAACCATTGGCTGCGCATGAGGTTTAAATTTTTATAAAAATAAAATAAAAAAAGACTTCCAACAGCCAAAGGAACAAGCCCATCAAGGCAATGGAAACAATAATCAGCGCAGTTGAGCCTTTCAGTTCCACCCAGTTGGGCCACGAACATTTCTTCAATTCTTCGCGCGTCTCCTGCATATAAATGGCCAACTGGCGCACCTGTCCCTGCCACCAGAGGTAGGCAAAGATGGCGCCGATGACCACCACCCAAAATATTATGCTGGTCCAACTGCTCACAATTCACTCACTTTTAATTTTCTCAGGCCTGTCGAGCCGAAACTCGTAGCCTGCATCCGTTTCGGCTGGCTTGCCGAGCCGTAGCCCGGATTTTAACCAACCATCGCCCGCTTTCACCATCGTTTCGGCGCGGCAGTCCCGCCCCGCGGGACTGGCGGAGAGGGAGGGATTCGAACCCCCGTCGGGTGTTAGCCCGAAGCGGTTTTCAAGACCGCCGCGATAGACCACTCTGCCACCTCTCCGTGATTTGGCAGACTGGCTTGCCGAGCCGTAGCTCGCTATTTTCAGCCCACGTTCGTCTCCAGCCCGCCTTCGTTTCACTCCGGCGCGGCAGCCTTCGCTCTTGCTTCGCTGCGAGCGCAGACTGGCACGGCGTGAGGGACTTGAACCCCCAACCAACGGTTTTGGAGACCGCTACTCTACCAATTGAGCTAACGCCGTGTCCGCCCAATCCTGTTTGAATTTCTGACAAAAAAGGAGCCGCGGGGTTCATTTTCCCCGCGCTCCACTGTCGAAACCGTGGTTATGCGATGACTTCGGTCACGCGTCCGGCGCCGATGGTGCGGCCGCCTTCGCGAATCGCGAATCGCTGGCCGCGTTCCATGGCCACCGGCGAAATAACTTTCACCTCCACCGAGACGTTGTCGCCCGGCATCACCATTTCCACGCCCTGCGCGAGCGTCACCGTACCGGTCACGTCCGTGGTGCGGAAATAAAATTGCGGACGGTAATTGGTGAAGAACGGCGTGTGCCGGCCGCCTTCTTCCTTCGACAGCACGTAAACTTCCGCCTTGAAATGGGTGTGCGGGGTGATGCTGCCCGGTTTGGCCAGCACCATGCCACGTTCGACTTCTTCCTTCTTGATGCCGCGCAGCAGCACGCCCACGTTGTCGCCCGCTGTCGCCTTGTCCAGCAGCTTGCGGAACATTTCAATGTCCGTCGCCACCGTCTTGCGCGTGTCCTTGATGCCGACGATTTCCACGTCGGACATGCGCTCGAGCACGCCGCGTTCGACACGGCCGGTCACCACGGTGCCACGACCTTCAATATTGAACACGTCTTCGATGCACATCAGGAACGGCTTGTCCACTTCGCGCGTCGGGAGCGGGATGTGGGCGTCGATGGCGTCCATCAAATGCTGGATGGAATCTTCGCCGGCCTTGTCGCCGGCCAGGGCCGCCTTGGCGCTGCCGCGAACGATGGGCGTCTTGTCGCCCGGAAATTCATACTTGGTGAGCAGGTCGCGGATTTCCATTTCCACGAGGTCGAGCAATTCCTTGTCGTCCACGAGGTCAACCTTGTTCAGGTAAACCACGATGGCGGGCACGCCGACCTGGCGGGCGAGCAGCACGTGCTCCTTGGTCTGGGGCATCGGACCTTCCGAAGCGTCCACCACGAGGATCGCGCCGTCCATCTGCGCCGCGCCGGTGATCATGTTCTTGATGAAGTCGGCATGGCCCGGGCAATCGATGTGGGCGTAATGCCGCTTGTCGCTTTGATACTCGACGTGGGAGACGGCAATGGTCACGGTCTTGGTTTCATCGCGCACCGTACCGCCCTTGGTGATGTCGGCATAGGAGATGGGCGTCGCCAACCCCTTCTTCGCCTGCACCTTGACAATCGCCGCTGTCAAGGTGGACTTGCCGTGGTCAATATGTCCGATGGTACCGACGTTAACGTGCGGTTTCGTCCGTTGAAATTGCTCTTTAGCCATTGTTATCTCCTGCGTTTAGTTTTTGGTTAATGGTCAAATCTGCAAACTGGAGCCCATGATCAGGGTTGAACTGATGACCTCGTCCTTACCAAGGACGCGCTCTACCAACTGAGCTACATGGGCGCATAAAAATCATTCGTCCAACCTGATACACAAAACGACAAAAAAACCCGTTCCCCTCATTGTTTTCCGTCGAAAATTCAAGGGGCAACTGGCTTTATGTCTCACTACAGCTCTGCTACGGCGTGCAAACTATGAAACACCGGCCCCCCTGTCAACAGGTTTTTTACTTTTTTCGAACCCCCCTTTTGCACCCCCTATACCGGCTGAACTCAGCGGGTTATCGCCGGCCAACCGGCCGCCCGGAAGAATGGTCTGTTTGGACACGCCCGTCCTGTGTTCTCGTCCGCCCTTTTTGCTTTGCAGAATAAAATTGAAATTCCGGCCGGTTGCTCCAACATGCGCTCAAACCATAAGCAAATTGTCCGCACAATTGGCCTGCCCTGATTGCAGCCGGCGGATTGAACCCGAACCTCAAACACAAAAACAAAATTGACCATGAACAGAACCATCATCCTCGCCCTCATCACCCTTGGCCTCGCCGGCGCGACACAAACTTTCGCCGGCAGCACCGTCATCGTCGAAAGCCGCAAGGCCGATGACAGCACCAATTCGCCGGCCTGGACGGAAATTTCCGGTATTTGGAGCAAAAGCAAAAACAAGTCCCGCGCCGAAGAACTTACTTTTTTCACCGGCAAAAATGTTTTCATCACCCAAACCAATAAACCGGTGCCCGCCTTCAAGATTGCTCCCGAAGGGCTTGAATCCGGCAAGACCTACCAGGTGGACGTGACCTTCGGTAACAGCCACGGCAATCCTGCCTCCGCCGACCTCGTCGTGGCAGTCGCCGCCACCGGCGTTTCCGCATGCACCATTTCCACCAACACGCCCGCGTTCCAGGGAGCCAACGCCAATACCTGGACCACGCTCGGCACCATCACGCCCAACTGCGATCACCCGACATTGACGTTCACCTACGCCAGCGGCACGCTGTCGCCGGAATCGCGCTGGTACGCCGACACCATCCGTTTCTCTCCGGAAGGCGCCGCCCCCGCAAAGGCGAAGCCGGCCAAGAAACCGAAAAAGAACGCTGAGTAACCGATAGACGCAGCTTTTCACGCCGGCGGATGGACCAATAAGGTTGGACTCCGCCGGCGTTTTCATTTATCCGGAACCCGGCAAATGAAAATTTTTATCTCGACCGGTTCCGTTACACTGGCGCTAGTGGATTGCTGGCCTGCGCCGCGCTGCTCCAGGTCCAGGCCGCCCGGACCAGTTCTCCCGCCGCTCCGCTCCGGCCCGACATCATCGTGGCCCAGGACGACTCGTTTATCCGTTTGGTGGGGCGAGCAGCCTGTCGGGGCGAAGCCTTGGCGTAGGCGGATCAATCTTCCATCTTCAATCTTCGCTTTAAACTCCCCGCTTCACGTCGCCGGTTCGGCCAGCAATTTTTTGACGACCTCTTCGAGGTGATCGGGGTACAAGCCGACGATCCGGACGATTCCTTTGCGGTCAATGATGGCAAAAGTGGGATAGTACTGCACGGCCCAGGCTTTCTCGGACTTCAATTCGGGATCGCGGGCAGCCGGATATTGGATGTCATGTGCCCGGGCGTTGGCCACAAAGTTTTCCTGACCATGACCGGAGGTGCAGACGCCAATGACGACCAGTCCCTGGTCCTTGTATTTTTTCAGAAGTTCGTTGTTGTGGGGAATGGCCCGCATGCAGGGACCGCACCACGTGGCGTAAAAATCCACGACAATGACTTTGCCCTTGATGGCGTCGGCGGTAATGCCGCCATTGATCCAATCGCTGACGTGAAAAGCGGGCATGCGCTTACCTTCCAGGGCGGCGTGGGCGGCGCGGATTTCCGGCTTGTCATCCCAGGTCCAACTGTCGGGAAATTCACCCGCGCGGGCGGCCAGTCCGGCCAGAACGAGTGAACCCAGTGCGATCAGCGATAATTTCCCGGTGGTCATGAAATCAGCAGTAACACAAACCGTGGTGGCCGACAATAAATTATGATTCTCTCCTGAAGCTGCGGGCGGAGATGGCGTGGTTCAGCGCATCGGGGATTTTTAGTGGCGGTGATGGCGTTTGCGCGCGACGGCGCGAAAACATTTCTTCACCGACGCCAGCAGTTCGTCAGGCGAAAACGGTTTTTGCAAAATCTCATTCGCCCCAATCTTCCGGGCGACCTGCAACAAACAGTCGGCCAGGGAATCGCCGGAGATGGCGATAATCGGAAAGTCGGGCGCCCGTTTCCGGAGCTCTTTGATGGTTTCCAATCCCTCGCGGTTGGGCATAAACAGATCAATCAACGCCAGGTCGGTCGGCTCCGACTCGTAGCGCAGCATGCCTTCCGCGCCGTCCCGGGCCAACACCACCTCGTAACCGGCCGCCAGGAGAACATCTTCAAGGAATATCCTCGTGTCGGCTTCGTCGTCCATGACCAGTACTTTCAACATTTTGGTTCGGTAAATCACGCTATTCCCCAAATACTGATACGGCGGAACGAAGGCGCATCTTTCAGAAAAAGGCTAAAGGCTAAAAGCTAAGGGCGAAAGTGGTTGAGGGTTGAAAGTTGAGGGTTGAGTGCCGGCTCGCGAGTATCGGTCTTCGCCAAGGCTTCGCCCCGACAGGCTGCTCGCCCCACCAAACGGACGCCACGTCCCCCTTCGCCAAGGCTACGGCGGGACAGGGCGGTGCGTTCCTGCCTTTTGCGAGCTTTGCGCCTTTGCGTGAGAAATCTGCGTTCGTCTGCAAAATCTGCGGATGAAACTCCGCTTGCAGAAAAGAATTGAATTCTGTTCCAGTTGCTCCAACATGCAACCAAGCTGAACGTTTTTTCTCTGTAGTTTTTGGGGTTGTTACCGAAATTACACAATGAACGCGCTGTTTTCTTTTAGCCACAACCGGTTGTTGTCACCGCCGGATCCAACCACCACATCTATTACCTGAAGGCGTTGCCATGGTCTTTTCACCCGTCTCTCTTTTGACCCTGGCTTTGTTGGGTTATGTCGCCGGTGGTATCGCCGGTCTCGTTTTTTCCCGCTGGGAACGGCTGGCCAATGTTCTGTCGTTCGGCTGCGCCACGCTGGCCGCCGGCTGCGGCACGGTCGCCTGCGCGTCGCTGCTCGCCACCGGCGGAACCGCCGCGCCGGTCCGATTGCAGTTGTTGCCGACGATGTTGCCTTACGTGAATTTTACCGTCCGCCTTGATTCGTTGTCGGTCTTCTTCGGAATGATTGTTTCGCTGCTCGGGTTCGCGCTGTCGCTGTATTCGCTCGGCTACGTGCGCGGATTTTACGGACGCAAAAACGTGGGCGTGCTGGGCGCGTTTTACAACCTGATGTTGCTGGCCACCACCCTGGTGTTCCTGTCGGACAATGTGTTTTTCTTCCTGATCGTCTGGGAAATCATGACGGTGGCAGCGTATTGCCTCGTCAGCTTTGAGCATGAGAAACCGGAAACGCGCAGCGCTGCTGTGTTTTACTTCGTCATGTCGCACATCGGCACGGGCTGCCTGATTCTCGGTTTCCTGCTGCTGTTCCAGGCTTGTGGCAACTACGGCTTTGCCGATTTTCATGCGCTGGGCGATAAGATGTCGCCGGGCACGCGTGACGCGGCGTTTCTGCTGTTCCTCATCGGGTTCGGCGTGAAGGCGGGCATCGTGCCGTTGCACACGTGGCTGCCGCAGGCGCATCCGGTGGCGCCCAGCAACGTGTCCGCCTTTCTGTCCGGCGTGATTCTCAAAGCCGGCATTTACGGCATGGCTCGGGTGTTCTTCGATTTCCTGGGCACGCCGCCGATGTGGTGGGGCGTGACGGTGCTGACCATTGGCATCGTCTCCGCCGTGCTGGGTGTGCTGTACGCGCTGATGCAGCACGACCTGAAGCGGTTGCTGGCCTATCACAGCATCGAGAACATCGGCATCATCCTGATGGGTTTCGGTGCGGCGCTGATGTTCCTGCACATGGGGCATCCGCCGCTGGCCACGCTGGCGCTCATCGCCGGTTTGTATCACACCATCAATCATGCCGTGTTCAAGGGCCTGCTGTTCCTCGGCGCGGGCGCGGTGTTGCACGCCACCCACACGCGCGACATGGAACATCTGGGCGGACTGGCCAAACGGATGCCGCGGACGGCGTTCTTTTTCCTGATCGGCGCGGTGGCCATCTCCGCCCTGCCGCCGTTGAACGGATTTGTCAGCGAATGGCTCACCTACCAGTCGCTGTTGCAGGGGTTCGGCACCACGGACAGTCTGTTGCGGCTGATGTTCCCGATTGGCGGCGCGTTGCTGGCGTTGACGGGCGCGCTGGCGGCGGCGTGTTTCGTGAAGGCATTTGGCATCACGTTCCTGGCGCAGCCGCGCAGCCAGGCGGCGGCACAGGCACACGAGGCGTCACCCACCATGTTGCTGGGCCAAGGTGTGCTCGTGGCGGCGTGCGTGTTTCTCGGATTGTTCCCCACCGTTTTTCTCCAGGTCCTCGACCCCCTGACGCAACAGCTTACCGGCCTGCAAATCAGCCAGCAACTGACGCTGGCCAACGGACTGGTCCTGTCCGGCACCAATCAGGCGGGCGGCACGGTCTCGACGCTCGGCATCACGCTGCTGGGCATTGCCCTGCTGTCCGTTCCGTTCGTGCTGTGGCTGGTCTTTTCGCGCGGAGCCAAGACACGCATCGCGCCGACGTGGGATTGCGGACTGAGAGGACTGACACCGCGCATGGAATACACCGCCACCGGTTTCTCGAAACCCATCCGGATGATTTTCAAGGCGCTGTTCCGTCCGCGCCGCGAGGTGCAGCGCGAATACGATTTCTCGCCTTACTTCGCCACGAACATCCGGTTCGAGGCCCACGTGGAGGAAATTTTTGAGACGAAAATTTACCGGCCGCTGAACCGGTGGGTGTTGTGGGCGTCGCGCCGGATGCGGGCGTTGCAGGCCGGCAGCATCCAGGCCTACCTCATTTACATCTTCATCACCCTGCTGTTGCTCCTGTTATTTGCGTTATGAAACCGGATTTTATTGCCATTGGATTGCAGACGGCCCTGTTGCTGTTGCTGGCGCCGTTGATTACCGGGTGCATCCGGAACTGGAAAGCCCGGCTGCAAAACCGCCGCGGCCCGCGCGTGACGCAGCCGTACTTCGACCTGGTGAAATTCCTGCGCAAGGACATGGTCATCTCCGAGCACGCGTCGTGGGTATTCTCCGCCGCGCCGTACGTCGTTTTTATCACCGCGCTGGTGACGGGATTGATGGTGCCGCTGGTGACCGTCGCGGCACCGCTGAGTCTGTTCGGCGGCGTGCTGGCGGTGGTCGGGTTGCTGGCGCTGAGCCGGTTTTTCCTGGCGTTGGGCGGACTTGACCCGGCGAGCGCGTTCGGCGGCATGGGCAGCAGCCGCGAAATGACGATTGCCGCCATCGCCGAACCGGCCTTGATGCTGGCGATTTTCACCGTGGCCATCACCGTGGGGTCCACCGATTTCAGCCACATGGTCGCCGCGGCGCAGCAATCGGGCTGGGACCTGTTGAACCCGACGCATCTCATGGCGTTCGCGGCGCTGTTCATCGTGCTGCTGGCCGAGACGGGCCGCGTGCCCATTGACAATCCGGCCACGCACCTCGAACTGACGATGATCCACGAGGCGATGCTGCTGGAATATTCAGGCCGTTACCTGGCGCTGATGGAATGGGGCGCGTCCATCAAGCAACTGGTATTGATGGCCATTCTGGTGAACATCTTCCTGCCGCTGGGCCTGGCCGGCGGCGGCTCGGCGGCGGCGCTCGGGCTGGGGCTGGCGTTTTTCCTCGTCAAAATTTTCGCGCTGGCCGGCGCGGTGGTGCTGGTGGAAACCGCCAACGCCAAGCTGCGTTTGTTCCGGGTGCCGGACCTGTTGAGCGCGGCGTTCGTGCTCGCGACCATGGCGTTGTTGTCCACGTTTTTATTCCATTGATTATGAATTCTCCCGTTTCCGTTGAAATCGGTTCCCAGATCATCATGCTGTTCGCGGCGTTGATGCTGGTGTTGCAATTGTTGCTGGTGGTCCAGCGGATGTTGCTCACGAACGTCCGCCTCTACGCGCTGCAATCGCTCATGCTCTCGGTCATCGCCGCCGTCGTCGCCTGGTATTACAATGCCACGCACATTTACATCGTCGCCGGGCTGACGTTGATCGGCAAAGTCATCTTCCTGCCGTGGCTGCTCCACCGGATTGTGCGCCGCATCAACATCGTCCAGGAAATCGAGCCGCTGTTCAACGCGCCGACGTCGATGCTCATTTGCGGCGGGCTGACGCTGTTGAGTTACGTGGTGGCGCGGCCGTTCACGACGCTGCACAAGCTCGGCAACAACACGCTGGCCATCGCCATCGCCCTGCTGCTCACCGGTTTTTTCCTGATGATCAACCGCCGGAAAGCCATCTCGCAGGTGCTGGCGCTGTTGACGATTGAAAACGGCGTGATGCTGGCCGCCGTGGCGCTCACCACCTACGGCATGCCGCTGGTGGTCGAACTGGGCATTTTCTTCGACGTGCTCGTGGCGGTGATGGTGCTGGGCATCCTGGTCTATCGCATCCGCGAAACGTTCGCTTCCATGGACACGAGCAAATTGAGCCAACTTAAAGGCTAAATTTCAGGAACCAGAAACCAGAATAGAAAAAAGGCCAAATGCCAAAGAATATAAAAAATGCAGAGTTTTTAGCCACGGCTTGTCACGCCGCAGCCTCGGCGAAGGTGGAATGGACACGGATGAACACGGATATTGAAACCGCGAAATTCGCGAATACTGGATTCTGGATTCTGAATCCAGCCTTTTTATGTTATTGACTCCCATCCTGTTGATTCCTCCGGCCGCCGCGCTGCTTTGCGCGCTCGTGCCGTGGCGGCGGGTCATGGCGGGACTCAACGTGCTGGCATTCGCCGCGACGCTGGCGCTGGGCATCCGGCTGCTCCCCCAAGTGCTGGCACCGCACAGCGTGGTGACGGAATGGAGGGAATTTCTTTACGCCGACGCCCTGAGCGCGTGGATGGTGCTGCTGATTTCGGCGGTGTCGCTGGGCTCGGCGCTTTATGCCGGACGCTATTTCCGCCGCGACCTCGCCGCCGGCGCGGTGACGGCCGGCCGGGTGAAGGAATTTTTCGTGCTCACGCCGGTATTCGCCACCGGCATGTTCCTGGTGGTGCTGGTGAACAATCTGGGCGTGATGTGGCTCGCGCTGGAGGCCACAGCGCTGTCGTCGGTGCTGTTGGTGGCGCTTTACAATCGCCGGACGTCGCTCGAAGCGGCATGGAAATACATCATGCTCGGCAGTCTGGGTCTGGCGCTGGCTTTGTTCGGCACGGTGTTCACCTACGCGGCGGCCATCGGCCAGGGTGGCGGTGAACGGTTGCCGAGCTTCAACTGGTCGCACCTGATGATAGTGGCGTCACAATTCGATCCGCGGTTGATGAAGCTGGCGTTTATTTTCGTGCTTATCGGTTACGGCACCAAGGCCGGGCTGGCGCCGATGCATACCTGGCTGCCTGACGCGCACAGCGAAGCGCCGTCGCCCACCAGCGCCATGCTGTCCGGCGTGTCGCTGAAAGTCGCCATCTATGCCCTGCTCCGCTTTCACATTCTGACGACACAATGCCTGGGCACCGGCTACAGCCGGACGTTGCTGCTCGGGTTCGGGTTGTTCTCCATGTTCCTGGCCGCGCCGTTCATCCTGGTACAGAGCAATCTCAAACGGATGCTCGCCTATTCCAGCCTCGAACATGTCGGCCTCATCTGTACCGCCGTGGGCTTGAATACGCCGGTGACGATTTTTGGCGCGCTGCTGCACATGGGTTATCACGCGCTGACCAAGCCGGTGCTGTTTTTCGCCGCCGGCAACATTCATCAGACGTTTCACACGATGAAATTGCGCGTCATCGGGCCGGGTGTAATCCGGGTGCTGCCGGTGACGGTGGTCTTCATGGGATTAGCGGCCATGGCGGCCATGGGCTTGCCGCCGTTCGGATTGTTTTACAGCGAGTTGACGGTGCTCAGTGGCGGATTCGCCGCCGGCCGGACGGTCATCAGCATTTTGATTCTGGTGGCGTTGATTGCGGCGTTTTGCGGCATGCTCAAGCAACTCACCCGCATTTTGCCGGGCGCGCGCAAGGTCGAACGCCCGAACGACGCCCGACCTTGGGACGGCGTGCCGGCGATGGCGCTGCTGGCGGGCGGATTGCTGGTGTTCAGCGTTTGGTTCCCCGCACCGGTGTTGCAATTGCTTCACCAGGCTGCCGCCATCATTGGAGGTGCTCCATGAGCGATTTACCCAGTGTGACAACCATCGTGGCCGAGGTGCGGGAACGGTTCGGCGACCGGCTGGACGCCGTGCGCGTCGTCCGCCGCGATGAAATTTATTTCGACGTCAAAATGGATTTGGTCGCCGGCTTCACCGCCCATCTCTACAAAAACTGGAATGCGCGGCTGACCGGCATTTTTGCCGACGACGTCCGCAGCGAGGGAAACGTCTTCCACGTTTATTACGTCTATGCGCTGGATGAGGCGCGCGCCTTTTTCATCCTGCGCGTGCCCGTGCCGGCGGACAAACCGGCGTTCCCCTCGCTCACCAACGCCATCCCGGCCGTGAGCATGCAGGAACGGGAAATCCGGGACCTGTTCGGCCTGGAGCTCATCGGCCATCCCAGCCCGCAACGTTGCGCGTTGCACGACGATTGGCCGGACGTACATCCGTTGCGCAAGGATTTCGATTTGCACACTCAACTGCCGCCGTTCTCGGGCGAGCGGCACAAGTTCCGTCCGGTGGAAGGCGAAGGCGTGTTCCAGGTGCCGGTGGGACCGGTGCACGCCGGCATCATCGAGCCGGGCCATTTTCTGTTCAGCGTGGCGGGCGAGCCGGTGCTGTACCTGCAAATGCGCCTGTTTTACACGCACAAGGGCACGGAGAAATTGTTCGAGCACCTGCCGGTGACGCACGGCGTGCGACTGGCGGAGAGCATCTCCGGCGATTCCAGCTTCGCGCACGCCACGGCGTTTTGCCACGCCATCGAACGCGCCGCGGACGTGGAAGTGCCGCCGCGGGCGCGCGCGTTGCGCAGCCTTTGCCTGGAACTGGAGCGCCTCTACAACCATATCGGCGACATCGGCGCGATTGCGACCGACGTGGCGTTTGTGGTCGCCAACATGCACGCCATGCGGCTCAAGGAACGCGTGCTGCGCGTCAACGAACAGCTCACCGGAAACCGCCTGCTGCGCGGCATCGCCTGCCTCGGCGGCATGCGCTTCGACTGGGACGCCGCGCAAATCCAGTTGCTGAACAAGCTGGCGGCGGACCTGGAACCGGAATTCGATTCGCTGGTCAAGCTTATCGAAAATTCATCGTCCACGCGCGACCGGCTGGAGGACACCGGCATCCTGAAACCGGCGGTGGCGCGCGACCTGGGCGTGGTGGGCATCGCCGGGCGCGCGTCCGGTTTCGACCACGACCTGCGGCGCGACTTTCCGCACGCGGCGTACGACCGGGTGAAATTCCGCGTGCCGGTTTATCAGGAAGGCGACGTGGAACACCGGATGCAGGTGCGCATCGACGAAGTGCGGGAATCGTTGGGCATCATCCGTCAACTTGCGGCCGACCTGCCCGCCGGCACGGTGCGGGTTGAAATTGGCGAATTGCCGACCGGTCGCACGGCGCTCGGCTGGGTCGAAGGCTGGCGCGGGGAAATTTATCATTGGGTCCGCACGGCGCCCGGCAATCGCCTGGCGCGTTGCAAGGTCAAGGACCCGTCGTTGCAAAACTGGCCGGCGTTGAGCGAGGCGATTCTGGGCAACATCGTGCCCGACTTCCCGGTCGTGAACAAAAGTTTCAACCTGTCCTACTCGGGCACGGATCGCTGAGGTGATTTATGTTTGATATTCTCCGAAAAAGTTTTCACACCGGCGTCGTGACGACGAGTTATCCGGACACGCCGGCGGAAGTATCCAAATTCGCCCGCGGCCGGCCCGAAATTGACTGGCACAAGTGGGCCGATGCGCGTCCGGCCGCCGCCGTTTGTCCGACCGGCGCCATCAGTTTTCAGGATACCAGTGACCGCCGCAAGGCGCGGCTGGATCTGGGCCAGTGCACGTTCTGCGGTCTTTGCGCCGAGGCCGACAAAGCCATCCGCATGACGAATGTCTGCGAATGCGCTGTCCGCCGACGCGAGGAACTGTTAACGGAAGCCACCTACAGTCTCAAGCCGGACGGCCGGCACGAACGGCTCGTGGCCACGCCGGAAAGCAAACGATCGCACCTGAACAAAACCGGCCCGCTGGAACCGGGTTCGCTGGATGTTCTGGGCCACAAAATCAAATCGCAGGTGGACCGCGTGCTGGGCAAGTCGTTGCACATCCGCGAGGTGGACGCCGGCTCGTGCAACGGTTGCGAAATTGAAATCACTGGCTTGAACAACCCGATTTACGACCTCGAACGGTTCGGCATTCACTTTGTCGCCTCGCCGCGCCATGCCGACATGTTGCTCGTGACCGGGCCGGTAACGCGGAACATGGAACTGGCGCTGCGCAAAACGTACGACGCCATGCCCGCACCGCGACTCGTGGTGGCGGTGGGCGCCTGCGGTTGCAGTGCCGGCATCTTCGGCCGGAATTACGCCACGGTGGGCGCCGTGGATGCGGTATTGCCCGTGGACGTTTACATTCCCGGCTGTCCGCCGAATCCGCACGCGCTGTTGCACGGCATTCTGGTGGCCATCGGCCGCCTTTCACCCGCTTCCAAAGCGGCTGCGCCCCTGCCGTAGAGCGTTTTTATAAACGCTACAGCAGCAGGTAGGGCGAAGCTGCTGCTTCGCCAAGGCGGCGCGGCAGCGCCGCCCTACCAAGCCAATCTGCCATACCTTTTGAAAAATCAGGTTACCGGGAAATTCATGCCCGCGGGTGCGCGGCGTCGTAGGCCTTCTTCAGCCGCTCGGTGGTGACGTGGGTATAAACCTGGGTGGTGATGAGATGCGCGTGGCCGAGCAATTCCTGCACGCTCCGCAAATCCGCGCCGGCGTCCAGCAGATGCGTCGCGTAGCTGTGCCGCAATTTGTGCGGCGTCAGCGTGGGATCGAGCCCGGCGATGACGAGATATTGTTTCAGGCGCCGGGACAATTGCACCGGCTGCAACGGCGCGGCTTTTTTGGTTTCCGACAGAAACACCGGCGCTTCGCCGGCGGGCGGCCGTTTCAGCGTGCCCCAGTAAGCCTGAATCGTCTGCAACGCCGGCTGGCCGATGGGCACGAGCCGTTCCTTTTTGCCCTTGCCGCGCACGCGCACGTGCTGTTCGCTCCAATCAATGTCCTCGGCGCGCAGGCCACACAATTCGCTGATGCGCAGGCCGCAGGAATAAATCGTTTCCAGCACGGCGACGTCGCGCAGGCACACGCCGGCGGAGACCGGCCGGCCCGGCCCTTTGCGTTTGGCCAGGTTCATGAGCTTGATCGGCGCCTTGAGCAGATCGCCCATTTGCTGGAGCGTGAGAAATTTCGGTAATCGCCGGGCCTGTTTCGGCAGGGACAGATTTTTTATCGGCGACACTTCCGCTTCGCCGTGCCGGATGAGGAATTTGTAGAACGTCCGCAGCGCCGAGAACCGCAGTTGAATCGCCGCGCGGCCCAGGTTCTGCCGCCCCAGAAACCGGAGGTACGCGCGAAAATCATCGCGCTGAAGTTTTTCCCACGCGACAGCGTGTCGTGCCGAAGCGGATTCATCCGCGAAGGCGGACTGTTCCTGCTGGTACCAGTGAAAAAATTCCAGCAACGCCTGCTGATAATTCCGTTGCGTGTAAACCGACGCCCCACGGTCGGTGGCCAGGTGCGCCAGAAATTTCCGAATCCACTTGTCGTCGGCAGCCGGTTTGGTCGTCGCAGCATCAGTCACACGCAATGAATACACCATTTCACCGAGAAATGCAGCAAAATGGCTGCATTGACCTGGGAGCGCCAGCGCCGCCGACGCATTCAGCTTGGCCGACACGATGCCGGTGACGTTACCGTAGCGCCGTCGGCGCGGCATCTTTGTAGAACCACAATCCCAATAAAACCCCAGCCCCGTCGGGGCGGCATATTCGGTAGGCCGAGGTCATTGACGAGCCGGCTCGCGAGGACGCTCGCCCCACGAGATTGAAAATGCCGCTCCTGAACGGAGCTTTGGAATTTCCACGCTGCGTGGCTACAAAGATGCCAGCCCTACGGGCTTTTCTTCACGTCACCGACAATTGGGCGGCTTGCCCATTGGATGTTGGGCGTTCGATGTTGGATGTTCGATGTTTCCGTGTTTTCAAACTAGGGAATGACTCTTTCCTGATTGCGGGTGTCGCCGTTGAAAATAAATACGGCTTCTTCCATCGGCTGCTTCGCCGCATCGAGTTCGTTGCCATCCAGCCTGGTGTTTTTCAACTCACCGGGCGGAACGGACAGAAAGATGCCGGTGTCCGCAAACGCCCGGCAATTGCGCACGATAGCCCCGGGACAATTCTCCAGCCGGACCACGGGCGCATTGGTCGGTGGTTTAGCCGCCGCCACGCCGTCCAGTTCGAGTTCCTTGCAATTCTGGATGAAGAAAGCTGGCCCGCTGTCGGCGTTCACCTGCACGTTGCGCAGTTCCAGGCCGTCGGCGTATGACCCGCGCAGGCCGCTTTTCGCCGACACGACGACGTCACTGATGCGCAGTCCGGAAATCGGCATCTCCGGCAATCCTTTGATGTCAATCGCCAGCTTCGCCCGCTTGATGGTTATGCCGCTGATGGCAATGTTGCGGAACACCGGCGTCCGCTCCGAGACAGGTTCCTCCGCAGCTTTCACCTCGCCTTCCATCTGGTAATCGGTGGTCACGTTGATGGCTTCGCCGACGTCTTCCATCGTCCAGTTGTTAAACCGGACGTCCTCCACCAAGCCGCCGCGACCGCGCCGGCTCTTGATGCGCACACCTATGGCGGTTCCCTGGCAGGTGATGTTGTCGGCCACGAGATTGCGGATGCCGCCGGAAATTTCGCTGCCCAGCGAGACCGCGCCATGCGCGTGATGCACCGTGCAATTCACGATGGACACATTTTCCGTCGGCCGGTTGACGCGCCGGCCGTCGGCGTCCTTGCCGGATTTGATCACGATGCCGTCGTCGCCGGTATCGATGTAACAACTGGCAATCCGCACGTTGCGGCTGGAGTCAACGGCAATGCCGTCGGTATGCACGCCGGGATAGGTTTCGATGATGAGGTTTTGCACCACGCAGTTGTCGGAATACAACAGGTGGACCGTCCACATGGAGGAACCGACGAAGTGAATTCCCTCGACGAGGACGTTGGTGCAATTCATGAAGCGGAGGAAGGACGGGCGAAGTTCCGGCGCCGCTTTCTGGTAATCCTCATCCGGCGCAGGCGTTTTCACTTCGAGATCCTGCAACAACTTTTCCCAATTGGGTCCGTTGGCCGTGCCCGGATCGTCTTTCGTGGCTTTCTTGCGGGGCATGAGCTTGAGCCATTCGGCATTGTCGGTGGTGAGCAGGCCGCGGCCGGTGACGGTGACGTTATGCAAGTCGTGCCCGCCAATCAGCGGGACCGGCGTGAGACATTCAATCCCCTGCTGCCGGCCTTTGGTGAAGGGAAGTCTCATGGCCGGAAACCGCAGCGTGGCCCCGGCGTCAATTTGCAACACCAGGTCGCTCACCAGTTCAATCGGTCCGGTAACATAATTGCCGGCGGGGACGAACACTGTTCCGCCGCCCGCCGCCTTGGCGGCCTGGATGGCGGCGCGGAACGCGTCGGTGGAATTGGTCGAGCCATCCCGATGCGCGCCGTAATCGAGGACGTTGAAAACTGTATTGGCGGCGGACGCGGTCACGCCGGCGAATAGCAACAAAGTCACCAAAAGATTGTTTCGGGAAAGTACATTCATGGTAAATCAGGATTTTCGGCAGGATACGCGGAGGGGACTAAGAAATTCAATCTTCAATAAGGAATCCATGAGACCAGGAATGCGGAGGAAAAAAATTATCCCTGAATCATTTAATCCTATCTCAAGTCCTCGTTTCTCCTGTGTTCCTGGTTTCCTTATGGATTCTTTTCTGCCTCCTCGCGCGGCGGGAAGTCAAACGTGACCTTGCCCTTGTCATCCATCACAAGAAACGCCGGGAACGGTCGCCCGGCCTTGGAGATGAACTTGTCGAGCAAATCGGTCTTGTGCGCCGTCAACAGCTTCTGCGCCTGCGCCGGCTCGATGGGCTGCTGCAAAATTTCCCGGCTGATCTTGAACTTACACGGCTTGGATTCCGCCTGCGACTTCTCACAGAGATAGCCAGCTTCGGTCTCAAACACCTTGCCGCCGCACTTCGGACATTTGCCCAGCGGCGTCTTGCCAGTGAAATCAATCTTCGGCAACGGCGCCTTGGCCGCCGCAGTCTTTGCCTTCGTCTTCTTTTCGCGCGGCGGAAATTCAAACGCCGTACCGCCGTCCTTGAGCACCAGGAACGCCTCGAACTTGCGGTTGGTCTTCTTGGAAACGAAGCCTTTCAGCAAATCGGTCTTGCCTTCGGCGAGCAATTTCTTCACCTGCGCCGGTTCGATGTTCTGCTGCAAAATGATTTTGCCGGTGCGGAATTTGCAGGTCCGGTCCGGCCCCGTGGCTTTCTCGCAAATGTAATTCATTCCGGCGTCGAACACCCGCGCCCCGCACTTGGGACATTTGCCCAAGGGCTCCTTGCCGGTGAAATCCACCGGGGCAGCCGGCTCGCCGTTTTCGCCTTTCTGGCCGTTGCCAAAATCGAATTCCACCTTGAACTCCGCGTTCAACTTGAGCACGGCGGCGAAGGGAAAGCCCTGTTTACTGCGGAAGCCCTGCAACGGCCCGATCTGTTTGTCCGTGATGAGCTTTTCCACTTCCTCCAACTCAAACATCCGGCTGCACAACGTTTTCCAGACGGCAAAATCGCACTTCTCGTTGACGCACTGGAATTGCTTGTATTTTTCGTGCACCTCGGCGCCGCATTTCGGACACGGCACCCTGAGCACGCCGAAATCGCCGGGAATCGTGTCCTCTTCGAATTTCTTGGCGCGCTCGACGATGTGCCGCGTCATGTTTCCAATCTCGGCCATGAATTCGTCGCGGCTTTTCTGCCGGCGCTCAATCTGTTTCAACTGGAATTCCCAATCGCCGGTCAGTTCCGGTTTGGTCAATTCGGGGATGCCCAGGCCGTTCAAGAGTTCCATCAGCGAAAACGCCTTGGCCGTGGCCTGCAATTCGCGGCCGTTGCGATGGACGTAATCCTCGTAAATCAGGCCTTCGATGATGGCGGCGCGCGTGGCCGGGGTACCCAGGCCTTTCTCGCGCATCGCCTCGCGCAGTTCGTCGTCCTCCACCAGTTTGCCCGCGCCTTCCATCGCGCTCAACAACGTCGCTTCCGTGTACCGCGGCGGCGGCTTGGTGACATTTGGTTTCACTTCGACGGCGCTGGTGTTGACCGTTTCGCCCGGCTTCACCGGCACCAGACTCGGCGTGTCCCCGGATTCCGCTTCCTTGCCATAAACCGCCAGCCAGCCCGGATTCACGAGCACTTTGCCCGTGCTCTTGAACGGTTCGCCCTCGACACGGGTGATGCGCGTGGTTTCGAGAAATTCCGCCGACGGAAAAAAAATCGCCAGGAACCGTTTCGTCACCAGGTCGTAAAGTTTCTGCTCCGGCTCGGACAAACCTCGCGGCGGCTGCGTCGTCGGGATGATGGCAAAGTGGTCGGAAATCTTCGCGTTGTTGAAGATGCGCTTGTTCGGATGCACCCAACCGTTCTTCAAAATCGTGTCGGCGAATGGGGTGTAGCGTGTGATGAAACTGGTCCCGCCCGGCGTGTGGCCTGATAGCATCCCCAAAGTGTTTTTGACTGTGCCGATATAATCCTCCGGCAACGCCCGCGAATCAGTGCGCGGATATGTCAACACCTTGTGCCGTTCGTATAGCGCCTGGGCAATGGCCAAGGTGTTCTTGGCGCTGAACCCGAACCGCGAGTTCGCGTCGCGCTGCAAACTCGTCAGGTCGTACAGCAACGGCGACAGTGACGTGCTCGGCTTGCTTTCCTCGGTGACGATTCCCGGCTTGCCCAGGCATTTGCTGCGGATGGCTTCGGCCTTGGATTTGTCCCAGAGACGCTCCGGCTTGAGCTGGTCGTCGCCGTTTTTTTCGTCCGGTCTGGCAAATTTTTCATCGAACCAGCGGCCGGTGTACTGGCCCGCGGCGGCATCGAACGTGCCGATGACCTCCCAGAAATCGCGCGGCACAAACTCTCGGATGCGTTTCTCGCGTTCGACGAGGATGGCCAGCGTGGGCGTCTGGACGCGGCCGACGGTGGTTTTGAAAAAGCCGCCGAGTTTGGAATTGAACGCCGTCATCGCGCGCGTGCCGTTGATGCCCACCAGCCAGTCGGCTTCCGACCGGCTGTACGCGGCATCGGCCAGCGGCAGCATGTCCTTGTCTTCGCGTAACTGCTCGAACCCCTCGCGGATGGCCGCCGGGGTCATGGATTGCAGCCAGAGGCGTTTAATGGGCTGCTTCGCCTTGGTATGCTTGACGATGTTGCGGAAAATCAATTCGCCTTCGCGCCCGGCATCGCAGGCGTTCACCAGCGCATCCACGTCGTCGCGCTTGATGAGTTTTTTCAGGACTTTGAGGCGGCTCTCGGTTTTCTCGATCGGCTGCAAATCGAAGCGCGGCGGAATGACCGGCAGATTTTTAAACGTCCATTTGCCACGGGCGGCTTCGACGCCTTCCGGCGGCACGATGGTGAGCAGATGGCCGACCGCCGACGAAACGACGTACTGGTCGCTTTCGTAAAAGTCGGCCTGCTTCTTGAAACCGCCGAGCGCCTTGGCGATGTCGCCGGCGACGGACGGTTTTTCTGCGATGATGAGAGTTTTCCCCATTTTGTGCCCAGCGCTTGTACACCGGGCGCGGCAAACATGCGAAGAAAAAAAAATTTGTCAAATCGGAACCGCGCGGCTTGAAACCACGAAACATCCGAAAGACACGAATTGAAAGCCCGCAGGGCTGACAGAAAATTTAGCCACAAAAGAACTCAAAGACCGCAAAGAATTTTGACCACGGATTACACGGATGAACGCGGATTTTGGCTGCGCGGACATGTCCGCGTCAACTGATGTAGTGTCGAGCCTGCCGTCACGTTGGATGGTATCTAACCGTTCCTCAAAGCTTCGTGAGGACGGGTTGGGGGATGGTATTGCCATAATTATGTCCTTTGTTGTACCGGTCTGTCCCGGATTGTACGTTGGTAAATTCTGAAAATTACGCTTGCCTTGTCTCGTGAAGTTTGCTTGTCGAAAAACGTCAGCCCGCTTGTGCGTGCTGATTGGCCTGAAATGCCAACGCTGTGATTACAGACGTTTTTACCGTCCATGCCTGCCGGAGTTCCGGCGCCTTCCAGCGAGGATTTCAAGGTGTGGGCGGTTTCTATTTTTGCGCGAACGGTGAATGTTCGCCCTTAAATAACGTTGCGATTTTTTTATGGTAAGAGTCACAGCGCCGCAGTGACGCCGAAACTGTGAGCGCGGAAATAAAACGGCGGAAGTGGTGAGCTTTTGTAGCGGCAAAGCCACTTCCGCCGCAGGCAATATCGGGGCTAGTCTGGCGACGGCGTGGCCCTTTACAAGCATACGCCGAGGGTTCAACTCCCTCTAGCTCCACCAATTGCCAAAGTTTAATTGACGCCTGATTTTTTGTCGAGTTTTTTCGACTTAATTTCACTGGCAATGGCAACTTTTACTGCCGCCAGGGGCGAGTCCACAGGCGGTAGTTCCAACACGGTGATGAACTTTTCGTGCTCATCATGCTTGCCATCGGCACAGCTCCAGGCATAGCAGATACTGGCTTTGGGATGGCCGCGCAGGGTGAACACTTCGACTTCGCCATCCCAGATCACCTTGCCTTGAAAAGACTCCGTCACTGGCACGCTGCGAACATACAAGGCGGCGCAGTTGTGCAAGTGCTGAACAGCCAGTTGCAGCTGTTTAAGATATGGGCGCTTGTTCGCCACTCTCCCGGATCAATTCTTCAGTCGTCCAAACATGATTCGCAACCCCCGCGGCCATTGCTGGGGTCATCCGCAACGTGCGGTGAATCTTCACAAAATTGTAGTAGGCAAAATGCAATGCCACGGCAGCCTCAAAGTTTTCCAGCTTCTTGCTGAATGCGTTGGTTAATCGCGTCAATCGTCGGCAATGCATCCGCAACGTCAGATTTTGCCGCTCGACGTAGGATGTGGAAATTTTCAGCGGGTCAGGATTTCCGAACACAGTGGTCTTTTGCACCGCCACAACTTCGGGCGGGCTATACTTGCCTTCGGGATACAAGTTACTGCTTGAGTAGGTTTTTACGATTTGCCCGTAATCCACGGTGGAACCAAATCCTCGTTCAATGGCGTCAGGATAGGCTGCCAGTGAATCGGTGGACACTTGAACCTTGTGCTTCAAGCGCCTGGCTAAATCCTCCAGAAAGGTATTGGCGGTATAGGTATCCCGCTTGCCGACCGCAAAAGCCGGCACCAGTTTTGTATCGGCGTCCAATGCGATGAACGTCCAAACATCACCAAATTGTTTACGGTCCCGGCGTCGGCGGTTTTTCTGCTTCTTGCCGATGAAGCCCCAAATTTCATCAATCTGAAGGGCCTTACAATCCAGATTAACCATTGTACGGTCAAGCATAGTACGACAGCCCGCGCCCACACGCACCCCAAGGCGCATGATGGTATCGCGGTGGACTCCGGTCATGCGCTCCACAGAGCGGATGCTGGCTCCTTCGGCCAAGGCTGAAATAGCCGTCAATTTTTTGACGAAAGGCAACACGTTTGCCATAGGTGATAAATGGATATTATTTCGTGGAAATTGGAAGCCGAAAATGAGGCCTAGCCGAGGCAAATTAGGACACTACCGACCGCTTTAAAAAACGGATTCAGGCCGGTTTCTTCCCTTGGGTTTCGGTGATTATTTTTGAAGTGCATAATCCCGTCCGTTTTTGATTGCGCAAACCGAATTTTTTGGTGGCGCAGCAACCCGCCCTGCCGATTGCGACCTGGCGTGAGATTATTCGGAAGATGCCGCTCCTGAACGGAGCTTTGAATTGTTTGGATCGGGGGCTACAAAGATTTCAGCCCTGACGGGCTTAAAATTTTCGGATTGGCGATTGCGGATTGCGGATTTTTCAAAATGAGACTCCTCACGTCGTCTCCTACATCAACAGCGGCTGACAAGACTTCGGCTTGCACGAACTTGTAAAAAGGTTATAATCAGCATTAATGAAATTTGCATTGGCGCTTTTGATTTATGCGATACTGGCCCTGGTTCTGGGGACGGGAATTCTGTTGTTCGTGGCGGGCAAGCCGTGGCTGCTCATCATCGCCTTCCTCATCTACGCCGTTGCCTTCGGCTGGACCTGTTGGCAGCCGCAGCCGTGATTCAAATCGCGGTTTGATAAAATTCCCGGAGGGGCGAGCTCTGCGAGTCCCAAATTATGAATCCAATCAGGGACTCTCTACTTGCCACCTTCCATCCTCTACCATTTATCCTCGCGTCTTATTTCGCCTCCTGACCGGCCTTCGCCCCAGCGCTACGGCCCGGCAGGCGTCGGCGCCTACCGGCAAAATAGTAGGGGTCGAGATAACGAGACCCGCCTTCTGACGTCGGCGCCTACTATTATTTCGCTGGGACGGGAAATTTCTGCTGCATGGCGGATTGGATTTGCGACCAGGGCAAACAATTCGCCCCTTTCGTTCCCGCCGCCACGCCGCTCGCGTAAGCCGTCGCCGGTGACGTGCCCTGGACGATATACGGCTGGTTGCCGAAATAAACCACGCTGGTTCCGGGCAACGCCAGGGAAACAAAGCTGCCGAAGTCCGCATACGGCGCGAGTTGGTTGCCCTGCGTAGCGGTCACCGCGATAACACCCGGTGTCGCCGCCGGATACATGGGTGTAGTCACCGGCTCATTGCCCGCCGCGGCGTAAACCGGAATGCCGGCGGCAATGGCCTGCTCCAGCACGCTATCCAAAACCGGGCTGTCGCTGGAACCGGCCAAACTCAAGTTGAGCACGGTCGCGCCGTGGTCCACCGCCGCTTGAACGCCCAGCGCCACGTTCCAACTCGTCGTCGTGCTGTCGCTGTCACCGTAAACGTTCACGGACAGAATCCGGACCGGGCTGCTTCCCCCGCCCGCCTGGGCGACCGCGCGCAAAATCGTCTGGGCCATGGCCGTTCCGTGGGTGATGGTGGCCGAGTTCGTGCCCGCATCGCCGGTGATGGAAATGGGATTCAACATGAACGGGTCGAGCTGGCTGCCGAGCGATTGCACGCCGGTGTCAATCAGGCCAACGACGGGATCACAGGGATTGTCGCTGGTGGCCGGGTCCAACGTGAGCGAGACGGGCGGGACGGGCGCGCTTCCGAGCGGTTGCGGCGTAACCGGCGGGTCGAACACGTAATTGTAATCCACGGCCTCAACGTCGGAATTGTTTTTCAGGCTGGCGAGCGCCGCGTCGGTGGCGTCCGCGTTGTCGAACAGCAGGCGATAGAGACCGAGCTTGTCGTTACGGCCGATCACTTTGGCGCCGACGGCTTTGGCGATGGCGTCAATGTTCGCGCCGGGCTTGAGTTTCACGAGCAATTCGTTGGGAACATGCTTCGGCGTCTTCGGCACCACCACCTCGCGCGTGGCGTTTTTCATGACGGTGCGGAAAACATAGAGGCTCGGCACGCCGTTCGTCCGCGGCACGAGCGCGAAGTTGAGATCGCCCAGCAACATTTTCAGCGCGTCGCCGGACGGCAGGTTTTTGAATTTGGTGGACGTCGTGTGGGTGGTGTTGGGCTCCGCAAAAATATGCCAGTCCGCCTCGACGGCGATTTTCTCCAGCAACGGCCACAGCGCCATGCCCCGCACGTCGGCGTCCACGCGGTCGGTGTCCCGATGCCAGACGAGCGTATTGGTGCCCGCCGCGCGCGCGCCCAGGCACAACGCGGCGAGCAGAAGGCAAATGGCAATTCGTTTAAACATGGCCGGAGATAAATGTGGCATAAATCTCACAGTCTGTGAAATTTAAAACACGGCTATGCGATCATCGCCTTTCATTTTGGCTTCATACTAATAACACTGCGGCTTCAGCCCGGTGTAAAACGGCGTAGAATCGTGTCGAACCGTTTTAACGGTTTGACAGGTTGCGCGAAAGCCGTTGAAACGGCTCCGTTTACAACCTTGCAAGGAATCACCGGGCTGAAGCCACGGTGCTAATGAAATGACAATTCCAACCGTTCATTATGGCGCGAGGACGCGATAAAATTGCCGGGGCGCGCCGGTGACGCTGTCAAACCAAAGCGCGGGTGAATTGGTCGGCGTGAGCGTGCCGCGCAATTGGAAAGTGTCGGTGAGATTGGTGGCGCTCAAAATCTGGTATAGCCGCCCGGCGGTGGCGGGCCAGCCGACGGTGGGCGGCAGCGCGGTCAGCGTCAGCCCGAACGGCGGCTCCGACGCGCCGACGCAAATCCATTTTGTCTCCGTGCGATACTGTTTGCCGTCATTGCGCGTCACCACGGCGTAAAACGGGTGTGTACCGACTCCCAGATTCGTCGCCGCGACCGAAAACGTGGCGGACTGGAGATTGGAAACGACGCCGACCGACCCGCCGGTGGTGAACAGCTCAATGGTGGAAATGGTGTTGGTATTGGCGGTCACGGATAACAGTAGTGTGAAATTGAGGACCGTGTTGGACGCGCCGGCCAGGGTGGCGAAGGTGGCACTGAGCGTCGAGTTTTGGATACGCACGTTTTGCGCCACGCGCGTCTGGGTGCGCACGTGACTGCCTTCATAAGCCACCGCGGTGAGTTCATGATAACCGTCCGCCAGCGTTGTCGTGTCCAAAGGAAACGTGAGCAGGAGATTGGTAACCCCGGCCGTCACGTAGAGATGATTGCGCGGCTGAAGGTCGCCGAGGTTCAGATTCAATTGCTGAGTGTTGGTGGAACTGAGGACGAGGTCGGGTGAACCACTGAGCGCCACTTGAATCTGCGAAGCCGGCCAGCCGGGAGTCTGCGCGTACAAATTGAATTCGGTGTACGGCAGGCCGTAAGGTTCGTAAGCAAACAAATCCCCGCCGAACAGCCCGTCAGCCATCTGCAGCGAGCCGTTGACGTTGACGGCGTTGAGCAATTGCGTGACCAGGCCGGACGTGTTCGCACCGGGCGCGGTGTTCGTCACGGCAACGGTCACCTGCGTGCCGTTGGTTTTGGTGACGACCAGTTGCAGGTAATCGCCCACGCTGGGATAGTTGGACACGTAAAACCAGCCCACGCCATAAGCCACGGTATCGAGAAAATTCGTCCGGCTGGCGGCCACAAACGTAGTCAGCGCGGAACCCGAACCAATGGCATTGCTGACGGTCACCGGAATTTGCGCGCCGGGCGTGTTGATGTTGGTGAATTGCAGGCTGATGCGGTCGCCGTAGGCCGTGGCCTGCGCCTTCGACTGTGAAACGTAAGCGGGCTGGTTGAGCGTGTCCGCCAGTCCGGCGGCGACCGAAGCAATCGTCGCGTTGGCCGGGACCGTGTAATTGGTGGTATAACCATTGATAGTCACGTAAAGCTGGTTGCCGGCAGCGGGCGGAAGGTTGGTCACGGTTTGCAACCACTTTCCGTCGAGGAACAAATCGACCTGCTGAACGGGCCGGTTCGACGTGGCAGCCGAACATTGGAGCGTGAGATTGGTGATGCCGCTCAACACGCTGTTGGCCGGCAGATTGGTCCACGCGCCGACCGGTGGTTCGGCAAAGGGCGCGGCCAGCGGTTCGGCTACCATCAGGCCCTGATACGGATTGGCCAGGCTCTGGTAATAACATTCCGCCAGGCTGAAGCCGCGTGCCTGATAGAAATAATCCTGCGGCGACGGAAATTTCTGAACGTAATTGCACGGCTCGACCACCGTGCCGTAGCTGCCGCTGGCGCCGGCGTTCATAAAAGCCAGCAGCGTGGTTTGGCCGGCCGGATCCAGGATGTATCCGCCAAACGATGTCAGGCTGTCGGCCATCGCCCCCGGCACAAATGCGTTGGTGAGAAGGTTGAATGCTCCCAGGCCGGTCTGGTAGCCCAAAAGGTTCGTCAGGCCGTAAGGCGAATTCTGATTGGTCCGCAGGATGGAAAAATCGCCGGTCACCCGCGCATCGAAAACCGTATTGTCAAATTCCCAGTACCGCACGTTGCGGGCCGTGTCGGTGGTTTTGGCGAGCCAGGCCGTTTGCGCGGGAAACAGACCGTCGCTGGCCACGCCGTGATCGACAATGGCTTCGGCCTGCACGAGGTTGCTGGAGGTGATCATGGTGACGAGCCAGCAATTGCTGCTGCCGGCAACCGGCGGGGTCTGGCGAAAGATGCCCTCGCTGAACGAATAGGCGTTGGAGCTGGCAACAGGCAGCGAGCAGGAATCCCCGAAATCATCCGGCACGAATCCGTAAAACAGCGTGGCCGTAGTGGAATTCTCGCCGGTCGGCGTGCTGCTTTGGACCACGCGGTAGGGAAAATCCATGCTCAACACGATGTAATCAATCTGGTTGGTCAGACCGCGACTGGACAGCATGGCCAGCAACGGATTGAGCAATGAATTGGTGAAATCCGTCGAGGACCAGTTTGTGTTCCCGCCGGTCCAATTGGTGATCCGCAAATAATTTTGCGGCGGCACGCCGCGCCGGGCGCAGTAGTAATTGCCGAGTTGGATCGAGTTCGTGCTGTTCTGGTTGACCACCACGACGACGTTCAATCCGCTGCCACCCGCGAAAAGGCCGGTGGCAGAAAAAAGCAAAGCAGCCAGACTGGTCGCAAAGCGCAATCGGATGTTCACCATATTAATCTCGCCTGAAAATGCGGTTTCGTAAAGGGGCTCAAAATCAGCGCCAGCGCGATAATTTCATGAAAATGGCACGAGAAACAATGACTTCGTCACCGTTGTGCCTGAAAACCCTAAAATCTAAATCCTAATGACTAAAGAATGCTCAAATCACCCGAAGACAAGCGCGCTTGCCGACGTGCTCATTCGGGTTTCATTCGTCATTATGGTTTAGTCATTAGTCATTCCGCCAGGCGGCTACACTTTCGTCTTGGCCAGAACGGTTTTGACCCACGCCTGATGGTCCAGATACCAGCGCACCGTCTCACGGATGCCGTCCTCGAATTTGTGCGCCGGCGTCCAGCCCAGCTCGCGCTGGATTTTTGTCGCGTCGATGGCGTAACGCCGGTCGTGGCCAAGGCGGTCCTTGACAAACGTAATCAGCTGGCGGGAATTGCCGCCGAGTTGGGGCATGAATTCGTCAATCGTGTCGCAAATCAACTCCACGATGCGCAGGTTCGCCCACTCGTTGTGGCCGCCGATGTTGTAGGTCTCACCCGGTTTGCCGCGGGTGGCCGCCAGCCACAGCGCCTCGGCATGGTCGCGCACGTAAAGCCAGTCGCGCACATTCATGCCGTCGCCGTACACCGGCACCGGCTTGCGCGCCAGAACACTTTGAATCACCACCGGGATGAGCTTTTCGGGAAATTGATACGGCCCGTAATTGTTCGAGCAATTCGTGATGACCGTCGGCAGGCCGTACGTGTGATGATACGCCCGCACAAGCATGTCGCTCGAAGCTTTGCTTGAAGAATACGGCGAGTTGGGCGCGTACGGCGTCGTTTCCGTGAAAAATCCCGTCGGCCCGAGCGAACCATAGACCTCGTCGGTGGAAACATGGTGGAAGCGGAAGCCGGTTGAAGGTTGAGAGTTGAGAGTTGAGAGCCAGCAGGCGCGGCAGGCTTCGAGCAGGTTGAAGGTGCCGACGATGTTGGTAGTGATGAAGTCGCCGGGGCCGGTAATGGAGCGGTCCACGTGCGATTCCGCGGCCAGGTGCATGACGTGGGTGATGGCGTGTAGCTGGACGACGCGCAATACGGCGGCCTTGTCGCGCAAATCCACCTTCTCAAAGGTGTATTTCGGGTGCCTGGCCACCGCTTCCAGATTTTCCAGGTGCCCGGCGTAGGTGAGACAATCCAGATTCACCAGCCGCCCGACCTCCGGGCGGTCAATGACGTGGTGGATGAGGTTGGAGCCGATGAAGCCCGCCCCGCCGGTGATTAAGAGATTCATATTTTCACAACAAAGCAACGAAGTAACAAAGTTAAGGCAAAACTTCATCGGGCGAACGCGGCACGTTCAAAATCCGATGAATGCCGTGCTTGATGAGGACTTCGTTAAAGTTGATCAGCAATCCAAGCGGAAACCTTTTGAGCCGAAGATACGTTACGACTTGAGCCGTATGAATCGGCAATAATTGCTCCACCGCTTTCAATTCAATCAACAGCTTTTCTTCGACCACCACATCGGCGCGATAACCGATTTCGACACGGATGCCTTTGTAATTGAGCGGCACTGGCAATTGCAATTGATGTTTGACGCCGCGCAGCGACAATTCGCGGCTTAAGCACGCCTCGTAAGCGCTTTCCAGCAATCCGGGGCCAAGTTCGTTGTGAACGGAAAACGCCGAATCCACAACCACGGAGGCAAGACGCTCAATTTCAGGCGATACGCGCACACGTTTCCAGTCGGCGATTTCAAGTTCCATAACTTTGTTCCTTTGTTTCTTGGTTGTTTATTTTTCCGGCTTCCAATTTTTCAGCGAATCTTCCAGCGCCTCCATGACCGGCCGGATTTTGACGCCGGCGGCCAGCAGTTTGGAAACGTCCAGGACACAATTGGAGCGCGGCGTCTTTGCGGCCGAGTGATAAAATTCGTCGTCGTTCTTCCAAAAGACGAACTCCCGCGCCGGCTTCAGGATTTTCTCAATCATCGCGACGACCTGCCGTGTGGTCACAAAACCCGGATTGGTGACGTTGTAAATGCCAAACGGCGCGCGCAACTCCCACAAATCGAGGCACGCCTTCACATAATCGGCGCGGTGGGAGATGGAATTCACATTGTCATAGACCTTCGGGTAACGCTGCACTTTGCTGAGATAATTGCGCGCATTGTCGAATTCATCGAACGGAATCCGCAGCCGCCAGACGTGGCTTTGATCGATGCCGGCGATGGCTTCCTCGGCCAGCGCCTTGGTGCCGCTGTAAAAACTGCAGGGGCCGTCCCGGAACGAAAAATTCGGCGGGTCCGTCTCCGTGAAGCCGTGGATGGCGGACGGATTTTTCTCCAGCAGCGCCAGCAATTCCGGCTTCGTCAGGTCCTTTTCCGTGCGCACCTTCCCCTGCTCCACGACTTTCGCACCGGAAAAAATACAGCCGCTGGAAACGTGGCCCCACGGCGTGCCGGTGGCGGCGCAGGCATGGGCGATGGTTTGCGGCAGCAGCGTATTGCCGGCCAGCGTGTCGGCCCGCGCCAGTTCACAGGCGTCCACGTTCGGCTTGCCGGTGTAACCGGCGGCGTTGATGACGTATTCCGGTTTCTGCTCCCGCAAAAACTCCAAGAGCACGTCGAAACGCGTGTAATCCGTTTCCCGCCGGCTCAGGGGAACGAACTTTCGCCCGCGCCGCTGGAGTTCCCGCGTGAACGCCTGGCCGATGTAACCGGATGCGCCGAGCAGCAATATCATTTTTCGTCCCTCAAGCGTTTCGCCTCCGCCACCACCCCGTCCAGGTAACCGCGATATTCGCACTTCGGCATTTTGCCGGCGAGTTCCTCCAGTCGAGTCAGCGACAGGAACCCGGCGCGGAACGCCGCCTCCTCCGGACAGCCGATTTTGACGCCGGCGCGTTTCTCGATGGTCTGGACGTAAGCCGACGCCTCGTGCAGGCTGCTGCTGGTGCCGGCGTCCAGCCACGCGAACCCGCGATTCAGCCGGTACACCCGCAGTTGGCCGCGTTTGAGATACGCCACGTTCACGTCCGTGATTTCCAGTTCCCCGCGCGCCGACGGCTTGAGCGCTTGGGTAATGGCCACGACGTTGTTGTCGTAAAGATAAAGTCCCGGCACGGCGTAATCGCTCCGGGGCCGTTTCGGTTTTTCCTCGATGGAAATCGCCTGCCCTTCCGCGTCGAACTCCACCACGCCGTAACGTTCCGGGTCGTTGACATGATAACCGAAAATCGTCGCGCCGGATTTAAACTCGGCAAAGGCGCGATGGAACGAATCGCCGCCGTAAAACACGTTGTCGCCGAGGATGAGCGTGACGTTGTCCCTGCCGATGAACGATTCGGCGACGAGAAACGCCTGCGCGATGCCGCCTGGTTTCGGCTGTTCGCGGTACTCGATGGATAATCCCCACGCTTTGCCGTCGCCGAGCAACTGTTTGAACCTCGGCAAATCCTGCGGCGTGGAAATGAGGCATAACTCGCGGATGCCGCCCTCGATGAGCGTCGTCAGCGGGTAATACACCATGGGTTTGTCATACACCGGCTGGAGCTGCTTGCTCGCGACCAGCGTGAGCGGATACAGCCGCGACCCGGCGCCGCCGGCGAGAATAATCCCTTTCATCAGGCACCAGCGTAAAAATTCCATGGCAAAATGAAAGCCGGAAGTTTGCCGGGCTGCAACCCCAGGCAAGGCGGCGTCTTTCTTCCGGGGAGCGCCGGTGTCCCGCCGGCTGGCGTATTGCAAAGTTATAGTTCGACCTGTGACGAGACGTCGGCGCTCCCGGAACCTGGCTTTGATCCAAACGACTCGTTACCTCGTCGCCTACTAATTCAGATACGACCCCTGCTCTATTGAATTGCGACCTTGCAGGTTGGCCGCCATAATTTCCGCACTTGAACCTCATGGACAGTTCACAAGCAAAGGCACAATCCGGACCGCCGTGGCTCCTCCTGGGCTATGTTCTGACCGCCATCCTGTTGCTGTTCCGCCTCGGCTACCTCGCGTCCGGAACCATCGAGCTGAGCAACGACGAAGCTTACCAGTGGCTCTGGTCGAAACATCTGGCCCTGTCCTATTACAGCAAACCGCCGGGCATCGCCTTCATCCAGTTCGCCGGCACCGCGCTTTGGGGCGACACGCAATTCGGCGTCCGGTTTTTCTCGCCGGTTTTTGCCGCCATTCTGAGCATAATCGTTTTGCGGTTTATGGCGCGGGAAGCCGGCGCCCGTCAGGCTTTTTTGCTCCTGCTCGCCGTCACCAGCGCGCCGCTCATGGACGTTGGGTCCATCCTGATGACCATTGACCCGCCGCTCGTTTTGTGTTGCACGCTGGCGATGATTGCCGGCTGGCGCGCGATGCAGCCCGGCGGGACGACCGGTCACTGGCTGCTCGCCGGTTTGTTCGCCGGCCTGGGTTTTCTCTGCAAATACAGCGCGGTCTATCTCATTGTCTGCTGGGCGCTGTTCTTTCTGCTCTGGCCTCCGGCCCGCGTGCAACTCCGGAAACCCGGCCCGTATCTCGCTTTGCTGATTTTTGCAATCGGTACGCTGCCGGTCATCGTCTGGAACGCGCAGCACGGCTGGATTACCGTCCACCACGTCGCCGACAACGCCGGCGTGCATTCCCGATGGCATCCCACCCTGCGCTATTTTCTGGAATTTTTCTTCTCGGAAATGGGCCTGTTGAATCCGGTTTTCTACGTCGGCGCGTTGTGGGCGATGGCGGCATTCTGGAAACGCCGCCGCGAAAATCCGCTGGAACTTTACCTGTTCTGCACGGGCGGAGCGGTTTTCCTGGGACACCTGATCTGGTCGTTCCATTCCCGGATATTGCAGAACTGGATTGCGCCGGCGGTGGTGCCGATGTTTTGTCTGATGGTGATTTACTGGGACCGGCGCTGGCGCGAAGGCGCGCGCGCGGTAAAAGGCTGGCTCATTGGCGGCGTGGTTCTGAGCCTGCCCGTCGTGGCCGTGCTGCATGACACCAATCTCATCGGAAAAATCACCGGGCATCCGTTGCCCGGCGACGCGGACCCGCTTCGCCGGGTGAGCGGCTATCGGGAAAGCGCCGCCGTGGTCGAGCAGGCGCGGGAAAAACTGCTGGCGGAAGGCAAACCCGCGTTCATCATCTGCGGCCACTACGGCATCACCGGCCTGTTCACGTTTTATTCGCCCGAGGCGCGGGCCGCCTTGAAGACTCCGCAACCGCTGGTTTACTGCATCGTTTCGGGCAAGCCGGACGACCAGTTTTATTTCTGGCCGGAATATCACTACACCGATTATCGCCAGGGCGAAAACGCCATTTACGTCACCGAGCCGGGAACGGCCCGTTTGGAACGCGGCTGGTTCTGGAAATGGTTGAGTGGCCGGGAAGTGCAGGTGGCCGAAGAACCGAAGCCGGTGAACGCGCCGCCGCGATTATTGCAACAATTTGAATCGGTCACCAATCTCGGCGTGCAGGAAATTAAAGTGGATGGCCGCATCATGAAACGCATCCAACTCTTCGAGTGTCACAATCTCCGTTGACGACAGAGACGCGCGACCGCAAGACCAAATTGTTCCCGGACTTAACCCGCCACATATCCGCCGCCTACTCAGTTATTGAAGACATTGTTGAAGGTTTTTTTATTGGTTTCTCCGCCTTGCCAGCGAGCTTAGAACGAGGATTATCTATTATCACATTGGCCACGCGCTTGAAATTTGCATACTTTCCACGGTTGCATTTGTGCTCAAGATACTTCTGAATTTCTTTGTTTTTATAACACTCAAAGATACAGTAGCCAAACATTTCACGAATCGTTTCCATATCCATTAGGTCTCGACATTCATACCATCCAATGTCGTCGAAATGTCCGAGCAGAAGGCCTTACATGGTTCACGTCCAGATCAACCAGCTCCTGAACCCACATTCCGTTGAAAGTCTCCATCTGTGTTAGCTTCCACAATTTCTTAGGTATAATTATTTCTATTTCTGAAGGTTTTTACGAAGCTGCTCGACAGTTAAGGCTGGGTCGGTGCGGTGAATTATTGCATGGCAATTCGGGCAAACAGGTATCAAGTCCGTAATTGGGTCAACCTTATACTCTTTGCCGATTTTCCCAATTCCAACAATATGGTGGACATGAATAAAACCCTCACCAATAACACCGTAAACTCTGGCAAAGTCGAATCCACAAACGGCGCATGTGTGACCGTGATGCGCGATGCACGCCGCCCGGGCTTTAGGATTCCGCTCGTATGCGTTAATCGTGACGATGTGTCGTGCGCCCTCGGGAAACTTCTCAGGTGTACCAAGTTCCTCTGCCAGCGGAATTGCGGCTGTAGTGTCGACAGCATACCAATCTTTGCCAATTCTCGTAAGCGTTTTTTCGGTAAGCTCCGGGGTAAATGTTTCAATTTTTGGAATCTCGCCATCTTTCCAACTGGCCTCGAAAGGCTGCATCGCGAAGGTCATTAGTCGGTATCCTTCTTCCTCAATCAGCCGAATGTGTTCTAGCGACTGGCTATATCCCTTACTCTTATGGCCTCGCGAGTTCACTTGCCAATTCTCCGAGAAAATCAATACCCCTCTACTATCCGCATTCGGAACCCACGCTCCGAAAATTACCAGTTGCTTGGACTTGTTGATAAACGACCAACTCCAATTCCAGTTCTTGCAGGTTGCCCCATGCGACTCAATGAATTGCTTGCGTGTCATCATATTTATTTGGCTTTTTTTTTCATGACTGAGCGAGCACTGAGGATTATGCGCGAGGTGCTCGAAATGCTCGGCTAAATCTCCTCCTGCTCTATGCGGCCTCACTGGCTCATCACACTCCTCGCAGAAAAAATCAGCCTGTGATTTCCTGCGCTTACCAGCACCGCGCATCTCCAACGCCTTCTTGATGCTCACGACTTCGCCGGACGCTAAACGTGCTCTAATAGATTTGGCCATAAAAGTGTCTCATCTAATCATAGTGATCGCTCGCCTGGCAGTGACAATCATCTACGGATTCACCACAAAACTCGCAATGCGTCGGATCTTTTGCACATTTGTGTCGCCGAGGCAATGCATCCTCACATTTCGGGCAGTGGATGTCGTCGCACTGGCAAACCTCGATGCGCTCGTGACAGTGGTCGCATACTCCATTTGTGGATTCTTCTTCGTTCATAATAGATATGCGGAAACCGCCTAAGTTTTATTCGACGAAATATCCGTTCGTATATCAGGGGATGCAAATCCAGCAAGCAATATCTTTTTTTACGGTTTTCGGACGTTGGACAGTACAAGGGAATCCACAGGGGCAGCATTCGCCCGTTCTTCAGCGGTCAAACAATTGCGGCGGGTATTCTTGCTTCGCATCGTCCAGCCACTCACGACATGCGAGCAAGGTGATCAATCCGATGGGTTGAAGTATTTTAGCGCGTTGGGTTTTCGCCGGCGCGGGAATCGGTTTCCGTGGCCACCCAATCCAGCCATTCGCTGAGGACGAGCAAGGTCCACAGGGCGCGGGCATGATCAGCCTGACGCTGGCAATGTTCGGCAAATAAATCCCGGACGGCCGAGGTCTGAATACCAACCCGTTCCAATCGACCGCTGCCCAGGGTTGCGGACGCCCAGTCGTGCAGCGGGCCGCGCAGCCAGCGGCCAATGGGCACCGAGAGTCCGCGCTTGCGCCGGTTCACAATCTCGTCGGGCAGATAGCGCAAAGCGTAGCGCTTCAGAAAAACTTTCGTATTGAATCCCCGCACCCGTTCTGCCACGGGCAGCGACCGGGCAAATTCCATGACCGCTTCGTCCAAAAACGGCGCGCGCAGTTCCAGCGCCGAACTCATGCTCGCGCGGTCGGCCTTGGTGAGCAACCCCTCCGCCAACGGCGTCTCCAAATCCCATCGCTGCACCCGGTCCAGCAATTGGCCGGCGCCCGCCTCGCGATTTTCCAGTTCCGCCGGTGCCACGCCCAGCCGCGCCAGCAGCGGTGGCGCCAGATTGGAAACCCAGAGCCGGTGCCGCGTCATTCCGTCCAGTTCCGTCCCCTGCACAAAACGCTTGAGCAGAAACGAAATTGTCACTTTTTTTTCGCTCGGCGGCAGCGCCTCGACCGCCCGCCGGACAGCCGATTTAATCCAACCGGGCAGACGGCTGTAGCGCTCGGCCACGCCGGCGCCGATATAAGTCGGGTAACCGCCGAACAATTCGTCCGCGCCTTCGCCGACGAGCGCCAGCTTGATGTCCTGAGCCGCTCGTTTGGCCAGCAACGCCGCCGGTATCCACGCCGGGTCGGCCAGCGGTTCGCCCACCAGCCGGACGAGCGACTTCAATCCGTTCAGCACGTCATCGGGTTTCACCCACACCGTCACCATGTCCATGTCCAACTGCTTCGCCACCGCCTCGGCAAAAGTGCCTTCGTCGAAGGTTTCCTCCTCGAAACGCAACGTGTAAGCCTTCATCGGCCGCTTCGGATGCAGCGACCGCGTCACCGCCGAAACCAGCGACGAGTCGATGCCGCCGCTCAGGAAGACGCCGAAGTCCACTTCCACGTCGCTCTGGCGTTGAATGGCGGCGCGAAAGGTCTGGTCGAACGCATCAAGCGACGCGGGCGATTTGGCCGTTTCCGGAATCTGCCAGCGCCAGTAAGATTTTCGGCGGACACCCGCGGCATCGAATTGAATGCATTCGCCGGGCGCGACTTTCCGGATTTCGGCGAACGGCGTGTCCGGCGACGGAAAAATTCCGAACTGCAAATATTTTCGCAGCGCCGGTTGATCGAGATTCACCGGCAACCGGCTGTGCGCCACGAGAGCGGCAATTTCCGTGGCAAAAAGGATTTCGCTGCCGTTCGGCGCGTAAAACAACGGACGTTCCCCGGCCCGGTCGCGGGCCAGCGTGAGCCGCCGGTGGCGCGGGTCCCACACACCGATGGCGAAGGCGCCGACGAGTTTGTCCACGAACGCTTCGCCGAGTTCGAGATACAAGCCGGGAATGACCGCCACGTCGGTGGCGCGTTCCACCGGCCGGCCCCGTTCCGCCAGCCAGCGGCGCAATTCACGGTGATTATCAATCTCGCCATTGCAAACGGCCACCACGCCGCTCGCAGCGTCCACGATAGGTTGATTGGCGTCGGCCAGACCGCGGATGGCCAGCCGCGTCACGCCCAGGACCGCCGATTCCGTGGCCACCTTGCCCACGTCGTCCGGCCCGCGGTGCGCGAGGGACTGGAGCATGGCTTCCACCCGGAGACGGGTGGCTTCCGGGTCCATCAGGCTCGAAAAAGAGACGTTGCCGCAAATGCCGCACATAAATCAGGGACCTCCCGGCGCGGGCAATTGGACACCGCAATAGCCGGAACCGAGCGATTGAATCGTTACACCCCGGCCAGCGGCAACGGCTTCCAATTTTTGGGCGTTCGACTGGCGGGCAATCAGATAAACGGGCGATTTTTGGGCCGCCAGCCAGGTGTCAAAATCCGCCAGCGGCACGATTTGTTTCGGCCACGACGAATTGTTTTTCAGGAGATAAATGATGTAGTTGCTTGTCAGCTCGCCGCCGTCGCGGGAGATGAGCGTCGCGGTGCGTTGGAGGTAGAACGGCACGCCGTTGGGAAAACATTGGAGGCAAGCCAACTCCGTTCCCGCCGGCAACGCCGGAAGCTGGAGGGCAATTCGCCGGCCGGAAACGGCATCGAACAAGACATCAATGACGCCCATGCCCGCATTCGCACCCAGCGGAATGAAAAGGGCCAGGCAAAGGAAACACAGGCGGACGCTGCGCCGCCAACGGGCCACCAAGCCGAAGACACCGAACGCTGCGAGCGCAATCACCAGGGGCATCGCCGCCTGACCCAACCGTTCCGCGTCGCCGGGTGTAAGCCGCAGGGGTTTGGCCAGTATCTGCACCTGCCACCGCAATTGCAACACCACCACCGCCACCAGCAGGCAGACCACGGCAAACGCGCCGGTTGCCCGACTCAGCAGCCGGGCGACGCGGCCGGCCGGGTCGGTCAATGCCACATCGAAAATCCGCGCCACCAGGATGCCGGACGCCACCGTCACGCTCAGGATGTAACCCGGCAACTTTGACTGGGAGATGGAAAAGAACACCACCGTGACCACCGACCAGACAAGGCAAAGGCGGTCGGCGCGGTTTTTGGCCCAGCGTTCCCGCCAGGCCGCCAGGCCGGCCTCGGGCAGCAAGAGGCTCCACGGAAAAAACATTCCGGCAATGACGAGCAGATAAAAATAAACCGGCTGGGCGCGGTGAAAAGTTTTTGCCGAGGTGAACCGCTGGAAGGATTCCTCCACCAGCCCGTAATGCAGAAAATCCGGATGCGCCCGGCAAAGCCCCACGAACCACGGCAGGGTAACGGCGAAAAGCACGAGCAGATTCAGCGGCGAGAACAATCTGCGCCACGCGCCGCGCCGGACTTCGACGCGGTTGAAAATGAGCAGCACCAGTGCGGGAACCAGAAAACCGACCGGGCCTTTCACGAGCGTGGCAAAACCGGCCGACGCCGCCCCGAGCAGATACCAATTGCGCCGCGCCCGGCCTTCCGCCTCTTCCGCCAGAAAGCCGGCAAAGATGGCGCCGCAGACGAAAAAGGTGAGCGTCATGTCGAAGATGACCGTGCGCGCATTCATCACGAAGAGCGGCGTGGTGGCAATGACCGTGGCCGCCAGCAGGCCGCAGCGGGCCCCGTAAATCTTCCGGCAGAAGGCGAAAGTCATGACCGCCAGGGCCACGCCAAAAACCGCGGACGGGAGGCGGGCGGCAGTTTCATTGTTGCCAAATACCGCGAGCGAAAAGGCCACAGCCTTGAAGTAGAACGCCGGTTTATCCAGATAATCCACGCCGTCATAGGTGGGCACAAGCCAAGCGCCGGATTCCTTCATTTCGCGGGCGACTTCGGCGTTGCGGCCTTCGTCAGGGGCGAGCAAGGGTAGATGCCCCAGTCGGAAACAGAGGGCAAACCAAATCACGATCACAGCCAACCAGCCCCATGCAGTTTCCGCCGGCAAAGTTGAAAATGAACGTCGCGCTTCGATGCCGCGCAATCTACCAACCCCGTATTGCAACGCAAGCGTCGTTGAGGCAATGTCCTGATTTGCCGGCAACGAGGTAACGAGTCGTTTGGGCAAGCACTCCTTACGTCGTGCCCTACAGCCAAATTCGGACAGTACCGCCGTTGACCGGCCGGCCGGCGAAAATTTCGCCGGAAACCCAAATTCACTTTCCGGTTTGCTTCCGGGGGAAACTTTTTCTATTGCTGACACGTCAAAGGTTGCGATGAAGAACCGGATGAAATGGATTTTGGCGCTGCTCGTCGCGAGTTTCGCGTTATTACAACTCGCCAACCCGTCGCGCACCAACCCGCCGCTGGTTGCCGGTCACGATCTGATGGCCACCAATCCACCACCGCCGGAAATCGCCACTTTGTTGCACCACGCCTGCTACGATTGTCACTCCGATGAAACCAAATGGCCGTGGTACAGCCATGTCGCCCCGGTGTCGTGGCTGGTGGCGAATGATGTCACGCGGGGACGTGAGCGGCTGAATTTTTCCGACTGGCCGCGGGAACTGCCCGAGCGCGCGGCCAAACGGCTGGAACGGATCAGCGAGGAAGTGGATTACCAGGACATGCCGCCGGCCAAATACACGTTGATGCATCCCGAAGCCCGGCTTACCGCCGGTCAGCGTCAGCAATTGATCCAGTGGGCGGACCAGGAAACCACGCGGCTGAAGGCCACTGCCGGGGCCGGCAAAGAATGAAACCGCGCGGACACCCGTTCCCCTTCTATCCGCAAGTCAGCGACCGGCGGGAGCGTTTTTCATTTCCAACGTGTGCGCGAGATTGCCGCGAGCCGCGGTGAAATTGGGTTTCAATCGCAGGGCCTCCTGAAATTGCGCAATCGCCTCGTCAGTCCGGCCTTTCAGGCCCAAAAGTGTCCCAAGGTTGTTATGGGCTTCGGCATAATCCGGCTTCAGCTGGACGGCTTCCTGGAATTGGTCCATCGCCTCATCAAGCCGGCCTTTCCGGTCAAGGGCCGTGCCGAGATCGTAGTGGGCTTCGGCGTAATCCGGTTTCAACCGGATAGTTTCCTGGAACTGCTGAATGGCCGCGTCCGCCTGGCCTTTCAGGTTGAGGGCAACCCCCAGGTTGTAGTGGGCCTCAATGTAATCCGGTTTCAACCAGATGGTTTCCCGGAACTGGTCGATGGCCTCATCGAGCCGGCCTTTCTGTCCCAGAGTCATGCCCAGGTTGTTATGGGCTTCGGCATAATCCGGTTTCAACCGGACGGCTTCCTGAAATTGGTTGATCGCCTCGTCCACTTGACCTTTCTCACCGAGCACGACCCCGAAATCGTAGTGGAAGTCGGCAAGACCGGGTCTCAGGCGAACGGCCTTATGAAGTTGCTGGATGGCCTCGTCAATCCGGCCTTTCCGGTCAAGGGCAACCCCAAGGCCATCACAGGCGTCGGCATAATCCGGCACCAGGTGGAGGGCTTCTTGAAATTGGTCGATCGCCTCATCCGACCGGCCCTGCATGCCCAGGACGACGCCGAGAGCTTTGTGGGCGAGATAATTATTTTCCGTGACCGCCAACGTATGCCGGAAAAGGGATTCACTGTCTTTCCAATATCCAAGCTGCTGTCGGGTCACCTCACAGCACACAACTACTGTCGCCAACCCGGCCACCCCTAGTATCGTCCGTTGATACCGCCAGCGAAGGGTCAGCTCGCAGGCACCCCACACTACCAGAAGCGAAATCCCCAGCGACGGAATGTATGTGAAACGATCCGCCATCGCTTGTTCGCCCGATTGCACCAGTTGGATGACCGGCACCAGCGTCCCCAAAAACCATAGCCAGCCCATCAGCATAAACGGATACCGCCGCCGCATCCCAATCATCCATATCGTCAGACCCAACAACACCCCCCCCGCCAGCAGCACTTGCGCCATCGGCCAATGAGTGGGGTGCGGATAAAACACCGCCAGATCCTCCGGCCAGAACAGTTTTTCCAGATAACGGCAGTAGGAAATCAGCGCATTCTCCAGCCGCCCTCCCAAAGGCAGAGTGGCCATCGACATCACCGCCCCACCGTTTTTCTGTACCAGATAAGTCACCACGCTCGCCGCCGCCGCCAACCCGAAAAATGGAATCTTTTCCAAAATCAACCCCTGAACCTTGAACCTTGAACCTTGAACCTTGAACCTCTCCAACGGCCACCAATCCAGCAGCAACATGACGAACGGCCATGTCACCAACATCGCCTTGCTCATCAGGCCCAACGCAAAGAAAAATAGTGACCAGCAGTAAGGAGAAAGGATTAAGGAGACAGATGTTCCTTGCGGCTTGCTCCTTGCTTCTTTCTGCTGCACGAACCGAACATAAAAGATGAGGGACAACAACCCGAAAAAAGCGCTCAACACATCTTTCCGCTCCGTCACCCACGCCACCGATTCCACCCGCAATGGATGCCACCCGAACAGCGCCGCCACAAAAAAGCTCCGCCACGTCGCCCCCGCCTGTGGGGCCGGAGCCCAGGAATTTTCGCCGGGGCGAAGGCTCATCAGCCGCCGAAACAACAGGAACACCAGGACGGTATTGGCGGCATGCAGCAGCACGTTGATGAGATGATGGCCCCAGGGATTCAACCCGAAGAGCTGGCAGGCCAGCATGTGTGACAGCCACATCATCGGCGCCCAATACGCCGCTTGTTCCGTGTTGCTGAACGCCCATTTTACTCCGGACCAAGTCAGTCCGTTCTGAACATGGGGATTTTCCGTAACGTTGAAATTGTCATCGTAGTTGACGAAGTCACAGTGCATTACCGGCCAGTAAAGAATGACCGTCACCAATGCCAGCAAGACGGCCAGCAACCACACCGGAATCTGCGGCCGGGCCGGGACCGGTCGGAGGGCGGATTTTGGTTCGGGACTGCGCATGGACCTGACTTGAAATTATCAGCAGGCCAAGAACATTGGCACGTCTAATTTGCGGCGGTGTTCGTCCTGCAGGAATTTCGGGTCGGGGGAAGAATCGTTTGGAAATCAATGAGCCGGTGGAACTTTGTTCAGTTCCAAGGCATGGGCAAGGTTGCTGCGCGCCTCGGCAAAATCGGGTTGCAGGCGAATCGCTTCCTGAAATTGGCGGATCGCTTCGTCAGTCCGGCCCTTCATGCCCAGAGCCGTGCCAAGGTTGTAGTGGGCCTCGGCAAGACCGGGGTTGAGCCGGATGGCTTCCCGGAATTGGTGGATCGCTTCGTCCATTTGGGACTTGTCACCCAGGGCAGTCCCAAGGTTGTTATGAGCCTCGGCAACACCGGGGTCCAATCGAATGGCTTCCTGAAATTGGCGGATTGCTTCGTCGGTCTGGCCTTTCCTTTCAACGGCGAGACCGAGATTGTTATGCGCCAGTTGATTGTTCCTGGTGACTGCAAGCGTATGCCGGAAAAGCGTTTCACTGTTCTGCCAATACCCGAGTTGTTTCCGCGTCATCCCCAGGCACAAAACCATCACCGCACAACCCGCAACGGATAACCCCACTATTTGACGCCGCCAGCGGCGGGTCAATTCGCACACCCCCCAAACCAGCATGATCGACACCCCCAGCGACGGGATATAAGTATATCGATCTGCCATCGCGTATCTGCCCGATTGCACCAATTGGATAACCGGCACCAGCGTTCCAACAAACCACAACCATCCCATCAGCATAAACGGATATTGTCGCCGCACCACGATACACAACACCGTAATGCCCAGGAGCAACCCGCCAGCCAACGCCACTTCGTCCTCCGGCCAGTTTCCAGGGTGCGGATAGAATACTGCCAGATCTGTCGGCCAGAACAGTTTCCCCAGATAACGGCAATACGAAATCAACGCATTATTGCCGCGTGCGGCGAACGGCATGTTTTCAATTGTCACCACAATACCCCAGCGCTTCTGCACCAGGAAGGTCACAATGCTCATTACCGCCGCCAGTCCGAAAAATGGCAGCTTCTCAACCACCAGCCGGAAAATCGGAAATCGGAAACTCCGATGAATCGCGAGCACACGACCAGAGTCGGTGTCGGAAATCGGAATTCGTTTGAGCGGCCACCAATCCAATAACAGCATGACAAACGGCAACGTCACCAACATCGCCTTGCTCATCAGACCCAGGGCGAAGAAAAATAATGACAGGAAGTAAGGAGTAAGGATTAACGAGACAGATGTCCCTTGCTGCTTGCTCCTTGCTTCTTTCTGCCGCACGAAACGAACATAAAAAATGAGGGCGAGCAGCCCGAAAAATGTGCTCAACACGTCCTTGCGTTCCGTCACCCAGGCCACCGATTCCACATGCGCCGGATGCCATCCGAACAACGCCGCCACAAAAAAGCTCCGCCACGTCGCCCCCGCCTGTGGGGCCGGAGCCCAGGAATTTTCACCGGGGCGAAGGCTCATCAGCCGCTGAAACAACAGGAACACCAAGACGGTATTGGCAGCATGCAGCAGCACGTTGATCAGGTGATGGGCCCAGGGATTCAACCCAAAGAGTTGGCAAATCAATTGATGCGACAACCACATCATCGGTGCCCAATAAGCAGCCTGTTTCGTGTCGCAAAACGCCCATTTCACCGTCTCCCAGGTCAATCCAACCCGAACGTGGGGATTCTCAGTAATGTAGAAATCATCGTCGAAGTCGACAAAGTCGCATCGTGTTGCCGGCCAGTACAACGCCACGGTCAACAGCGCCAGCAAGGCAGCCAGCAACCATACCGGAATCTGCGGCCGGGCCGAAACCGGTCGGAGAGTAGATTTTAGCCCGGGACTGCGCATGGATCTGACCTAAAATTATCAGCAGGCCAAGAACATTGGCACGTCTATTTTGCGGCAGTGTTCGCCTTGCCGGAATTCGTGTCCGAGTAAATGACCGTTTGTAAATCAATGAGCCGGTGGAACGTTTTTCAGCTCCAAGGCATGGATAAGGTTGCTGTGCGCTTCGGCGAAATCGGGTTTCAGGCGGATGGCTTCCTGAAATTGGCCGATCGCTTCGTCAGTCCGGCCCTCCATGCCCAGAGCCGTGCCAAGATTGTAGTGAGCCTCGGCGTAATCCGGTTTCAGCCGGATGGCTTCCTGAAACTGATCGATCGCCTCGTTAATTTGTCCCTTCCGGCCGAGGACAATACCGAGATTATTGTGGGTGGCAGCGTAATCCGATGCCAAGCGGATAGCTTCCCGGTAACAACGGACCGCCTCGTCAATCTGGTTTTTTTCATCGAAGGCGACGCCGAGGTTATTGTAGGCCTTGGCGTAGTTCGGCAACAGGCGAATAGCCTCTTGAAACTGGCTGATGGCCTCGTCGGTTCGGCCTTTCATGTTCAGCGTGACGCCAAGACCATTATGTGCGATGGGATTGTTTTCTGTAACTTCGAGTGTATGCCGCCAAAGGGTTTCACTATCCGTCCAATACCTCAGTTGCAGCCGCGCTACGACAAAGCACAGAACGATTGTTGTGCAGCTTGCCACCAACAGTGTTATTCTTTGACCTCGCCAGCGACCGGTCAGTTCATACACTCCCCAAATTGTCAGGATCAGTACACCCACCGATGGAATGTAAGTGTAGCGGTCCGCCAGCGCATGGTCACCGGTCTGTATTAGTTGGATGACCGGCACCAGCGTTCCGATAAACCACAACCAGCCCACGAGCAAAAATGGATATTGCCGCCGCGCCAGAACAAACAACACTGTAACAACCAGGAGCACACCGCCCGCCGGCAATACCAACCTCATCGGCCAATAACCGGGATGCGGATAAAGAACTGCCAGATTCACCGGCCAAAATAACTTACCCACATAGCGGCAATACGAAATCAGCGCATTTCCAATGCGGGCATCCAAGGGTAAAATTTCAACCGAAGTTAACAGACCTGTCCGCTGCTGCACCAAGTAAGTGACCACACACAAAATCGTACTTAATCCGAAAAATGGAAGTTTTTCCCAAGCCAAACCCAGAACTCTAAACCCCGAGCCTTGAGCCTTGAACCTGTCTAATGGCCACCAGTCCAACAGCAGCATCACCAACGGCCACGTTACCAGCATCGGCTTGCTCATCAAACCCAACGCGAAGAAAAACAATGACAGGAAGTAAGGAGTAAGGATTGAGGGGATCGATGTTCCTTGCTCCTTATTCCTTGCTCCTTGCCGCTGTGCATAGCGAACATAACAGATGAGGGACAGCAAGCCGAAGAAAGTACTTAACACGTCTTTGCGCTCCGCTACCCACGCCACCGATTCCACATGCAACGGGTGCAGTCCAAACACTGCTGCCGTCAACGCGCTCCGCCAGCACGCCCCGGTCATTTGCCGTAGCAATAAAAAAAGCAAGACGGTGTTGGCGGCATGCAGTAAAACACTGGTCAGATGATGGCCCCAAGGCTTCATCCCGAACAGTTGACAGTCCAACATGTGAGATAACACCGTCAACGGATGCCAAATACTGTTCACCGGGTGGGAGAATGACCATTTCACTCCTTCCCAGTTTAAGCCACTCTGAACATGAATATTGGAAGTGACGACAAGATCGTCATCGAAGCTGACGATAAAATCATGACTCGTCGCCGGCCAGTAAAGGGCCAGTGTCGCCAGGAACAGCCCGACGGCCATGAGCCAAGCCGGAGGTCGCGGCCAGGCTGGGGCCGGTCGGGGAGCAGATTTTAGGTCGGGACTGCGCACGGAACTGACTGGAAATTATCAACAGGCCAAGAACATTGACACGTCAATTTTGCAGCGGTGTTTGTCCTGCCGAATTTGGCGCCGAGGGAATTACCGTTTGAGACCTCCGCAAAACTCGCACGGTTGGCAATCGGAACGCCGAGCACCGTCTCGGCACTATGGAAAATTAATCACGTCCCATCGAGGCGGTGCTCGGCGCTCCAGTTTTGCAGAGGTCTCCGTTTGTAAATCAACGAGCCGGCGGAATGTTTTTCAGTTCCAAAGCATGGACAAGGTTGCTGCGCGCTTCGGCAAAGTTGGGTTGCAGGCGAATCGCTTCCTGAAATTGGCGGATCGCTTCGTCAATCCGACCCTTTATACCCAGAGCCGTGCCCAGGTTGTAGTGAGCCTCAGCATAATCCGGTTTCAGCCGGATGGCTTCTTGAAATTGGCTGATCGCTTCGTCAATTTGCCCCTTCTGGCCGAGAGCAACACCAAGGCTGTGGTGGGTAACGGCGTTATCCGGTACCAGACGGATGGCTTCCCGGTAACAGCGGATCGCCTCGTCAATCTGGCCTTTCTCTGCGAAGACAACGCCAAGGTTGTTGTAGGCCTCCGCATAATCCGGGTTCAGGCGGATGGTTTCTTGAAACTGATGAATTGCCCCGGCGGTTTGGCCTTTCCGGTAAAGGGCGGCACCGAGATTGTTTTGGGCGTCGGCATATTCTGGTTTCAGGCGGAGCGCTTGCTGAAATTGGTCAATGGCCTCATCCAGCCGGTTCTGCTTGAGGAAGGTGTGGCCAAGGTCGTTATGTATGAGGTAATTGTTCTCCGTCACGGCGAGTGCATGTCGGAATAGCGTCTCGCTGTCCCGCCAATACCCCAACTGCTCGCGCGTCGACCATACGCACAACGCCATTGCCAAAACACCCGCCCCCCACAACACTTTCGTTTCCTGCCGCCAACTGCAGGTCAGTTCATTCATGCCCCAAATTACCATTACCAACACCCCGATTGAGGGAATATAGGTATATCGGTCGGCCATCGCCTGTCCGCCCACCTGCACCAACCCAATCACCGGTACCAGCGTCCCCGCAAACCACAACCAGCCCACCAACAGGAACGGCCAACGTCGCCGGGCCATAATGCACAGCATCGTAATGATCAGCAGCACACTGCCCGCCGGCAATACCAACTCAGCCGGCCAATAGCCGGGATGCGGATAGACAACCGCCAAATCCACCGGCCAGAATAATTTCCCCAGATAGCGGCAATACGATATCAGTGCGTTCGCGATACGCGCTGTCAGCGACAGGTTGTCAAATTGCACGACGTCATCCCCTCGCTTCTGCGCCACGAAAGTCACAATGCTCATTACCGCCGCCAATCCGAAAAATGGCAGCTTCTCAACCACCAGCCGGAAAATCGGAAGTCGGAAACTCCGATGAATCGCGAGCACGTGACCAGAGTCGGTGTCGGAAATCGGAAATCGTTTGAGCGGCCACCAATCCAGCAGCAACATGACAAACGGCCACGTCACCAACATCGCCTTGCTCATCAGGCCCAGGGCGAAGAAAAATAATGACAGGAAGTAAGGAGTAAGAATTAAGGAGTTCGATGTTCCTTGCTCCTTGCTCCTTGTTCCCTGCTGCTGCTGCGCATAACACGCATAAAAAATGAGGGACAGCAATCCGAAACACGTGCTCAACACGTCCTTGCGCTCCGTCACCCACGCCACCGATTCCACCCGCAACGGGTGCCATCCAAACAACGCCGCCACCAACAAACTTCGCCACGTGGCGCCGGTTAAATTACGCAACAACGCAAACACCAGCACTGTATTGAGGGCATGCAACAGCACGTTAATCAGGTGATGGCCCCCCGGATTCAATCCGAAGAGCTGGCAGGCCAGCTCGTGCGACAGCCACAGCACCGGCGCCCAGTGCGCCGCCTGTTCTGTGTTGCTAAACGCCCATTTCACAGCCGTCCAGGACAAGCCGCCCTGGACATGGGGATTGTCGGTGACGTAAAGGTTGTCATCCAGGTTGACGAAGTCACAACGCATTGCCGGCCAGTAAAGGGCCAGTGTCACCAGGAACAGCCCGACGGCCAGGAACCAAGTCGGGGCCAGTCGGGAGGCGGATTTTAGTTCGGGACTGCACATGGAACTGACCTGAAATTATCAGCAGGACAGGAACATTGGCACGTCCTTTTATGCGGTTATGAATTTACAACCAAACAAGACGGACATTCCACATTGACGAATACTTCGCTCGAAAAACGCTGCCAATCAGTGGCCGGCCGGAGCATTCTTCGCTTCCAGCGCGTGGGCAAGGTTGTTGCGCGCCTCGGTATAATCAGGTTTCAGCCGGATGGCTTCCTGATATTGGCTGATCGCCTCGTCAATCTGACCTTTTTGACCCAGAACGGTTCCCAGATTGTTGTGGGCTTCAGCGTAATCCGGTTTCAACCGGATGGTTTCCTGAAATTGGGGGATCGCCGCGTCGATTTGGCCGTTCAGGCAAAGAGCAATGCCGAGATTATAATGGGCATCAAACAGATCCGGCTTCAGGCGAATGACCTCCTGGTATTGGTCGATTGCCTCGGCAATCCGGTGGTGGTTGAGAAAGACGGTACCAAGATTATTGCGGGCCTTGACGTAATCGGATTTCAGGCGGATAGCCTCCTGAAACTGGCCGATAGCCTCATTGATTCGGTCTTTCTGCTCCAACGCCATACCCAGGTTATTGTGAGCTTCCGCATAATCCGGTTTCAACCGGATGGCTTCCTGAAACTGATGAATTGCGTCGTCGAACTGGCCCTGCCCGAGAAGAAGGGTGCCGAGGTCGTAGTGGGCTATGGCGTAATCCGGGTTCAGGCGGATGGTTTCCTGAAATTGGCGGATTGCCTCCTCAATCCGGCCCTTCTTGCCAAGGGTACCGCCGAGATTATTGTGCGCGAGGTAATTATTCTCGGTGATTGAAAGCGTATGCCGGAAAAGAATTTCACTCTCCGTCCAATACTTGAGCTGGTGCCGCGTCAAGCCCAGGCATAAAATGATTGTCCCACATCCTGCCACAACCAGGAAATTAACCTGATACCGCCCCCGCCGGGCCAGTTCGCTGGCGCTCCAGATGACCAGAACCAATAATCCCAACGACGGCAGGTAAGTAAACCGATCGGCCATCGCCACCGCCCCCGCCTGCACCAGCCCGATCACCGGCACCAGCATCCCCACAAACCATAACCAGCCCATCAACAGAAACGGATACGGCCGCCGCGCCATGAAACAGAATACCGTGATAATCAGGAGCGCACCGCCGGCCAGCGCCTCACTCGTCAGCGGCCAATGTCCCGGGTGGGGATACAAAACAGCCAGGTTTGCCGGCCAGAACAATTTCCCCAGATAGCGGCAATACGAAATCAGTGCGTTCCCGATGCGCATGCTCAAGGACATGGTTACCATCGATATCACCGCCCCACCGTGCTTCTGGGCTACAACAGTTACAACACTCGCTGCCGCCGCCAACCCGAAAAACGGCAATTTTTCCAAAACCAAACCCTGAACCCTGAACCTTGAACCTTGAATCTTGAACCTCTCCAACGGCCACCAATCCAACAACAACATTACCAACGGCCATGTCACCAGCATCGCTTTGCTCATCAGGCCCAGCGCAAACAAAAATAAGGACCAGAAGTAGTACGGTGACAGGTGACACGTGACACGTGACAAGAAAGATGTCGGGACAATTTTTTCTGATCCTGCCACCTGCCACCTGTCACTGGTCACAGCCTTTGCGTAGCAAAGCAGTGACAGCAGCCCGAAAAACGCACTCAACACGTCCTTGCGTTCCGTCACCCACGCCACCGATTCCACCCGCAACGGATGCCAGCCGAATAATGCCGCCACAAAAAAGCTGCGCCACGGCGCTCCGGTCAGCCGGCGGAACAACAGGAACACCAGCGCGGTGTTGAGGGCATGCAGCAATACATTGATGAGGTGATGGCCCCAGGGATTCAGACCGAAGAGCTGGCAGGCCAGTATGTGTGAGAGCCACATCATCGGCGCCCAATAATCGGCTTGTTGCGTGTTACTAAACGCCCATTTCACAGCCGTCCAGGTCAAGCCGCCCTGGACATGGGGATTGTCGGTGACAAAAACGTCGTCGTCCAAATTGACGAAGTCACAGTGCAAGGCCGGCCAGTACAGAGCGACCGTCACCAGGGCCAGCAAGGCAGCCAGCAGCCATACTGGAAAATGTAACCGGGCCAAAGCCGGATCGAGGTTGGATTTTGCCTCTGGACCATACATGACCTTCCCATTATCAGGAAAAAGAGAAATTTGGCACGCCCATTTTGCAGTGAGCATTGCGAGGGTACGAATCAGCTGAGGCAACCTGTTGTTGTTTGTTTGAAATCAGTTTGGACATTGACTGGGCGATGCCGTCCAAACATGCTTTCGGTTTTATGCTGGACAACGAATTGATTCCCGCTGCCGAAAAAAATTCACGGCGATTGATGATAATGCTGCACGGGCTGGGCGACAGCATGGAAGGCTGGCGCTGGTTCCCGGAGGTAATGGAGCTGTCGTGGCTGAATTATCTGCTCGTCAACGCACCGGACGATTACTTCGGCGGTTTCTCCTGGTTCGACGTGAACGACATGGTTCCCGGTGTCCGGCGCAGCCGGAAATTGTTGTCCGAGTTGCTCGACGATTTGCGCGCGAAGAATTTCCCGGCGGAACAAATCACCTTGGGCGGTTTTTCACAAGGCTGCCTGATGGCCATCGAAACCGGCCTGCGCTATCCGCATCGGCTGGCGGGCATTGTCGGCATTAGCGGCTGGATTTATGAACCCGAAAAGCTGGTGCAGGAATTATCGCCCGTCGCGCGCTCGCAGCGCCTGCTCATGACCCACGGCACAAATGACCCGATGATTCCGATCGACAAGGTGCGCCGGCAAGTTCCGTTGCTTCAGAACGCCGGCTTGCATCTGGAATGGCACGAATTTGCGAAGGTACACACCGTCGCCGGCGAAGAGGAAATCGCCGTCATCCGCAATTTTGTGCGCGCCGGTTATTCCGGAAAGGCAGAATGAAGAAGGTTGAATGAAGAATTATTCCGCGCGCCGCGCGCCGTTGAATTTCTTCATCCATAATTCTTCCTTCATCATTTCCGTCAAACTTCCACTTCGCGGGTGGCGCCGGGAATCCAGATTTGTTCCGGTCGTGGCTGGCCGGCGGCCTCCCCATCCATCGCGCGCTCCACGATATCGCGCATCCGGGCAAACCACCATGCCGCGCGGACAATGCGCCCTTCGCCCCGTCCTGTGCCCGGAGCCGGGCGGATGCCGGTGAAACCAAGTTCCAGTTGATTGTCTGTCGCGTTTGTCATAATGAACCTTTCGTTGCGCGACATTCTCGCCGAGGGGGTTGGACATTTGCTGTCCAAGCTAAAAGAAAAACCGAGGTGGAAAAATACCTGATATTCAGCGCTTTACGCCAAAGCTGCCGTACTTCCTAGCTATTCGCGAATTTTTATCGTGTCACCGGGTTGCAGCAGCACGACACGACCGTCCAGCAAGCTGTGCGAATCCACATTGATTACCTGGCCCTGGCGGATGATGATGATTTCTTCCGGATTCTGGTGCCCCGTGTAATTGGCCGTAGCAATGGCCTGCGCCAGGGTCAATCCCTCAACCCACGGAACGTTCGGATGATCGACGGGGCCGACGACGTTGACGCCTTGTCCCTCCACCGCAACGCTGGCCAACGCGGCCTTCTGTCCTGCCAGAAAAGCCGCCCGCGCCTGGGCATCGGCCTGCGCCCTGGTCACACAGCCGCCGGCAACCAACGCCAGCAGCAACCCGCCGGAAAATAATTTCAACGTCAATCGCGACATGGCTATTTTCATAACCAGTCGCAAATCAAATTGCAATTCCCGGCACTAGTCCAATGTGGTGGGGCGAGCGTACTCGCGAGCCGAACCAGGCGAGGCAAGCAAAGTGACATAGCGGCGAATGACGTCAGAGGGAATTTTTCCACGCGGTGACCGCCTCCTTGATTTCTGGCGCGCAGGCCGCGCGCGGTTTGACAAACCGGGGCGTGAACCACGGAAACAGCCCGACCAGGTCCAGCGTCACCAGAATTTGCCCATCGCAATCCGGCCCGCTACCAATGCCGATGGTGGGAATGGAAATACGTTGCGAAATTTCCCTTGCGACCGGCGGCGTCACGAGTTCGAGCACAATCGCAAACGCACCGGCATTGGCCAGCGCCTGCGCGTCGGAGAGCAACGACTGATGCTCCGGCTCGTTTTTGCCTTTGACGTGATAGCCGCCCTCCTCCAACACGCGTTGGGGCAACATGCCCAGATGCCCGCAAAACGGTATCCCGGCGGACACAATTGCACGGACGGATTCGATGATGTCGCGCCCGCCTTCCGCCTTCACAAATTCCGCACCGGCGGCGACGAGGCGTTTTGCGTTCGCCACCGCCGCCTCCGGCGTTTCGTAACTTTTGAACGGCAAATCCGCGCCGAGCAGCGCGTTCGGCTTCGCGCGGGCGGCCGCGCGCACGTGATGCTCCATCTCGGCCATCGTCACGTGCGTGGTGTCCGGATAACCGAGCGTCACCATACCGAGCGAATCGCCGACGAGAATCAGCGGGACGCCCGCTTCGTCGAGCAGCTTCGTCATCGGATAATCGTACGCCGTGAGCGCGGCAATTTTCTCGCCGCGCGCTTTCATGGCGCGGATGGCTTCGACCGTAATTTTGTTTTGAATCATCGAATTCTATTGTCGCACCCGCCTCCGGCGGGTCGAATCAGGCGTCCCGCCTGATTCTCCGACAACTGCAAAGATATTTCCCGTTTCCATAACCAGCAATTCGGCGGGACGCCGAATTGAACCCGCGAGACGCGGGTGCTACCGCATAAAACTGGCCCTTAATTCCTCCGGCGTCGCGGTGGCGGTGCCGATTTTGCCGACGACGATGCCCGCCGCGTGGTTGGACAGGATGGCCGCCTCGACCGGCGACGCGCCGGCCGCGACAGCCAGGGTGAACGTGGCGATGACGGTGTCCCCCGCGCCGGAAACGTCGTACACTTCCTGCGCGACGGTGGGAATAGGGAACGGTTTCTGGCCGCGCTGGCAGAGCAGCATGCCGAGTTCGCCGAGCGTGATGAGCAGCACCGCCGGCCGCAATTCGTTGAGCAGGCGTTCGGCCACAAGCATGAGATTTTTATCGGCCAGCGGGTCCGCGTGGCGCGTTTCATCCGGCAGATTGGCCAGCTCGAACGCCTCTTTCCGGTTCGGGGTGATGAGCGAAAGGGAACTCAGGTTTAAATGATGCACCGGTTTGGGATCAAAGCTCAACCAGATGCCGCGGTCATGACAGAGCGATTTGATCTCGTTCAGCAACGGCTGCGTCACGACCCCCTTGCCGTAATCGCCCACGATGAGGGCGGCGGCCCGGGGCAATTTGGCCTTGAGCCGGGCGAGCAGTTGACCGGCCAGTTTTCCATCCAGACCTTCGCGCGTTTCGCGGTCGATGCGCACCATCTGCTGTTTGTGCGCGACGACGCGAGTTTTGACGCTGGTATGGCGCGCGGCGTGCGCCACCAATCCGCCGCAGGTGATTTTCTGTTCCTGCAACAACGTTTGCAACCGGCGGCCGGCCTCATCCTTGCCGATGGCGCCAAAGAGTTCCGTGGGGATATTGAGCGCGGTGAGATTGCGCGCGACGTTGGCGGCGCCGCCGGGCATGAAACTTTCACGCTCGAAATCCACCACCGGCACCGGCGCTTCGGGCGAAATGCGCGACACACCGCCCCAGATGAATTGGTCGAGCATCACGTCGCCGAGGACCAGCACGCGGGTTTTGGCCGCGGCCTTCAGGATTTGCCGCACGCGGGAAACCGTCAGAATTTTTGCGCTCATTTGTTTAGCCACGGATTAACACGGATAGACACGGATGAAAATATATTTTATCCGCAGATTTCGCTGATTTACGCGGATTAAACTTGAAGAGCCGTTTTTCTCAAAAAACTGAGGCCTGATTCAATCCAAAAATGCCGTCAACGGACTGGTGGCGCTGGCGGTTTCCTGCATCGCGCCGAGGCCGGCTTCAAATGCGGCACGCCCGGCTTCCACCGCCATTTTGAAGGCTACGGCCATGCGGTTGGGCTCGGACGACACGGCCACGGCGGTGTTCACCAGCACGGCGTCGGCGCCCAATTCCATCGCTTCCGCCGCGTGGCTCGGCGCGCCGAGGCCGGCATCCACCACCACGGGCACCGTGGCCTGCTCGATAATGATGCGGATCTGGTCGCGCGTCTGGATGCCGCGATTCGAGCCGATAGGCGAGCCGAGCGGCATGACGGTGGCCACGCCGACGTCCTGCAATCGCTTGGCCAGCACCGGGTCGGCGTTGATATAAGGCAACACAGTGAAGCCGTCCTTGACCAGAATTTCGGCGGCCTTGAACGTTTCCATCGGGTCGGGCAGCAAATAGCGCGGGTCGGGATGGATTTCGAGCTTCACCCATTTGGGCAGGCCGGCGGCGGCGGCGAGTTTCGCCAGGCGCACGGCTTCCTCGGCATTCAACGCGCCGCTGGTATTGGGCAGCAGGAGATATTTTTTGGGGTCGATGAATTCGAGGATGTTGGCGAACGGATCCTTTTTGCCGGACAAATCGGCACGGCGCAGGGCGACGGTCACCAGTTCCGTGCCACTCGCGGCGAGCGCGTCGCGCATGGCTTCCGGCGACGAAAATTTTCCCGTGCCCATGATGAGGCGCGAGTGGAACTTCCTCCCGGCAATAATCAAAGACTGATTCATTTATGATTTACGATTGATGATTGATGATTTGCGAGTATTTGACCGGTGCAAATCGCAACCACCTCGCGCTTAATTTAGAAAATTCCGGCGGTTTGTCGAGACGGGAAGAAAAGCCTCAGCCAGAGATAAACGCGGATAAAAAACGGTTTGCGGCAGAACGGCTAATTTCCTGCTCGCTCAATTTTTAGCTGCGGTTTCCGGATGGAGCAGGCGGTGCAAAGCCCTCAACAGCACGACGCCGTTGAATGGCTTGGACAGACGGTCTTCGTTCGGCACGCCCAGGTCGGCGGGCAAGCTCGACTTGGATTGGTAGCCGGTCATCGCGATCAGCGGAACTTGTGGATTCAATCGCCGCAACACGCGGATGAACGCCGGGCCGTCCATGATCGGCATGGCGAGGTCGGTCAGCACCAATTGTACTTCCTTCTGATGCGCGACATATTGGGTTATTCCCTCGGCCCCTTCCGCCGCTTCGATGACGTGATAGCCATTGCGTTCCAGGAGTTTTCGGGTCACGTCCCGCACGCTCTTCTCATCGTCCACCACCAGCACCAGTTCGCCGTTGCCCTTGGGGACCGACTTGTTCGTTTCCGCAGCCGATGGCACGCCGGCGGTTTCACAGGCCGGCAGGTAAATCTTGAATTGTGTGCCGCGCCCGGGCTGGCTGTGGACCTGGATGAATCCCTCATGACTCTGCACAATCCCCAGGACGGTGGACAGACCCAGGCCCGTCCCTTTGCCCACTTCCTTGGTGGTGAAGAAGGGATCGAAGATTTTGTCCAGATGTTCCGGCGCGATGCCCTGCCCGGTATCGGTCACGCTCAGGCACACATAGCGTCCCGATTTGGCCCCGGGCGTCATCCGGGCGAACGATTCATCGAACTCCAGATTTTCGAGTTTGAGGGTGAGGGTCCCGCCGTCGGGCATGGCGTCGCGGGCATTGACGCACAGGTTCATGAGGACCTGATGCAACTGGGTGGCATCGCCGCTGACCAGCCAGATATCCCGCGGGGTCTCCTGATGAACGGTGATGCTTTTGTGGAAGGTTTCGCGGATGATGCCCGACATTTCGCTGACGAGGCTGCGGAGCTGCACCGGCACGCGTTCGCCTTCCATGCCCCGGCCGAAGGTGAGCAATTGTTTGATGATGCTGCTGCCGCGCTGGGCGTTGGTATCGACCAGGTCCACCATTTTCAGCAGTTCCGGGTCCTTGACGGCCTCGCGGAGCAAGGGCGGCACCATGAGCATGGGCGAAAGAATATTGTTGAGGTCGTGGGCGATGCCACTGGCCAACCGGCCCACGCTTTCCAGCCGCTGAGTGCGCAGTAAGTGCGTCTCCAATTCCTTGCGCTCGGTAATATCCGTCCAGGCGCCCACTACTTCCAGCGGCCGGTCGGCGGCGTCACGCAGCAGCCGCAATTCATCACGAATCCACACCGCGCTGCCGTCCCGCCGCAAAAACCGATATTCATGAACGATGTGTTCGCGGGCCAGGATGCGGGCGGAGTCGGTAATCACCCGGGCGACGTCTTCGGGATGCACATGGGCACTCCACCAATGCGGTTGCAGGGCTTCCTGAACGGTGTAGCCGAACAGGCGTTCCAGGTTGGGGCTGACCCAGGTCCGCTGCAAACCCTTGTCTTCCATCCGGAACACCGACGTGACGTTGGGGCTGGCCTCGAAGATCTGCCTCAACTGCTCCTGGCTGGCCCGCAGCGCCTCCTCCGCCCGCTTGCGGTCAGTGATGTTCGTGATAAAGCCTTCGAGGGCGAGTAATTGGCGCTGGCTGTCAAAGATCCCCCGACCTTGTTCCCAAACCCAGCGTTCCTCGCCGGTCGCCGTACGCAACCGATAATTCAGCACGAAAGGTTCGTTCCGCTTCAAGCCCGCCTGAACCTGATCCCATACGGCTTTGCGGTCGTCGGGATGAATAAGGCTGGCAAAAGTCACCTTGCGGTTGCTTGTTAATTCGGATGCGGAGTAACCGGTCAACTCTTGTGCTCCATCGCTGACAAATTCCATGGTCCAGTCCTGATCGTTGCGGCAGCGGTAGGCCATACCGGGCAGGTTGCTCATTAGAGTGGCCAACTGTCTTTGGCGCTCCCCCAGCGCCTCCTCCGCCTGTTTGCGCTCACTTCGATGGCGAATGGCGCTGATTCCGTACGCGACATCGTTGGCCAATTCGGCCAGCAGCTCGATCTCCTTGGGGTCGAAGGCGTCCGGCACCCCGGAATACATCATCAAGGCGCCGAGGCAACACCCTTCGTTCAACAGCGGCAGAGCAATGGACGAAACGTAACCGCGTTGGATGGCTTCCGCGCGCCAAGGCGCAAAAGCTGGCTCGGTGGGAATATCGCGGGTGAGCACCGGCTTTCGGGTGCGGATGGCGGCGCCGGTGGGACCGCGTCCGCGCTCAACATCGGCCCAAGTGATGTTCAGGGCACTGAGATAACCCTCCTCGAAACCGGCTTGAGCCACCGGACGCACCGACCTGGCTTCGTCCTGTTCCGCGAAGCCAACCCAAGCCAGGCGGTAGCCGCCGTGCTCGACGGCGATGCGGCAGACGGCCTGCAACAATGCCACCTCATCCGTGGCCCGCACAATTTCCTGGTTGCACTGACTGGTCAAACGGAGGGCGCGGTTGACTTTTTGCAGCTCGTTCTCCGCCCGCTTGCGTTCGGTGATGTCGCGGAAATACCATACCCGGCCATAATGCTTTCCGCCTTCGCCGATCATCGGTGCCGAATAGCGGTCAACCGTCCGGCCGTCTTGCAAGGTGATTTCATCCCGGCTGGTTTCCTCCCGGTTTTCGTAAAGTTGCTCCAGCTTGGCGACGAACTCCTCGGGCTTCACCAGTTTGTCCATCACCAGTTGCAGCACCTTCTCGTCGGATTTGGGTTCGGCCATCGTCGGCGGAATGCCCCACAGGTCGATAAAGCGCCGGTTGAAGGAAATGATTTCGCCGTTTTCATCCACGACGAGAATGCCGTCCAGGGAAGTTTCCTGTTGGGTAACCAGGATGACGTTTTTAAATTCCAGCGCTTCTTCCGCCCGTTTGCGTTCCTGGCGCAGGTTCCATTCCTGCAAAGCGTGGGCAATGGTATGCGACATGTCGGCGAACGTCTCCGGGGATTTCACCACGTACTCCAGTGCGCCCGCCTTGATGGCCTCCACCGCAACCTGCTCGTTGCCGTAACTGGTCATCACCAGGATGGGAAATGGTCCCGCTTCCGGCGGGCTGGTCAGCACCTCGGTGGCGCGGCCATCCGGCAGATTCAGGTCCATGATGGCAATGTTCGGCGGCCGGTCCACAATCCTCCGGCGAAACTCCCGCAGCGTGCCGACGACCTTGACCTCGATTTCCGATCCCCCGTTTTCGAGGGCGCGTTGAATGGCAGCCGCGTGGGCTGAATCATCTTCCGCCAGCAGGACGAGCAAGGGGTCTGTTTTTTTCCTCATGGCGGTTTACGGGTTTGGCGCCGGGCCGGCCGGGATGCAGTTGGCGGTTGGAAAAAGCAAAGTCATGAGCGATTGCCGGGGTTTACGCTTCATCGGGAAACCGGTTCCACGCCAGCCAGTAGAAACCAAACACTTCCATCAGCTTTGAAAACTTCTCAAAATCCACCGGCTTCACCAGGTAACTTACCGCGCCATGGGTGTAAGCGTTCATGAGATCCGACTCGGCGGCCGAGGTGGTGAGCACGACGATCGGAATACGCCTCAAATCTTCATCTTCCTTGAGCTGGCGCAGCACTTCCAGTCCGTCCACTCTAGGCAGGCGCAGGTCCAGAAGAATCAGGTTGGGCCGGGGACTGGTTTTAGGGTCGGCATAGGTGTCACGGTGGAACAGATAGTCCAGTGCCGCCTGGCCGTCTTCCACGTGAATGATACGGTTGGCAACGCGAAAACTTCCCAGGTTGCGCCGGACGATCTCGGCGTGCGCCGGGTCGTCTTCCACGAGCAGGATAGTGACGGGATTCCCTTTAATCATAGTTTTAATGTTTTCCAGGGGTTTTAGAAAGCAAGTTGCAAGCCGTTTTCGGGCTTTTCGAAGGTTGTTTTTCGCCGGCTATGGTCATTGGCGGCGGCTTCTTAAAAGGACTGCGCCGGAACGGGGAAATATTAAATTTACGGCTGTTTTCAAGGCTATTTGAGCTTCTTCTGCCCGGCGACTAGGGGGAAACAATGCCATCAAACAGGCTTTCCCCGGCCACATTTTACGGCTGCCGGCCAAGTGTCCGACTTGGCGACACTCTGTCATGGGTTTTACCTGGTTGAACTGCCGATGCCGTTTTTGACCAAATCCGGATATAATTTTTTCATGCATTCCGGGCATATGCCATGGGTAAAGGTGGCCTCCGAATGCTGTTGAATGTAGTTCTCCACCTGGCTCCAATAGCCCTTGTCATCGCGGATTTTTTTGCAATTGGCGCAAATCGGGAGCAACCCGCTCAGCAATTTCACGTTGGCGAGGGCTTTTTGCAGATCGAAGATGAGCCGGTCGCGTTCGGCCTCGGTCCGTTTCCGGTCGGTAATGTCTTCCTTGACGGCAACGTAATGGGTAACGCGGCCCGCCGGGTCGCGAATGGGCGAGATGGAAGCGAGTTCCCAATAGAGTTCGCCGTTCTTTTTCCGGTTGTGGAACTCACCGCTCCACTCCTTTCCCGCCGTGATGGTTTGCCACAATTCCCGGTAGCTTTCCGGGTTTTTATCGCCGGATTTCAGAATGCGCGGATTCCTGCCCAGAACTTCCGCCATCGGGTAACCCGTGACTTCGACGAACTTGGGATTGACGTACTCGATGTCTCCGGCGGTGTTGGTGATAATAATCGAAACGGGACTTTGTTCCACCGCGCGGGACAACTGGCGCAGTTTCTCCTCCATTCGCTTGCGCTCGGTAATGTCGCGGATAACGCCCTGTAACACCGGCCGTCCGTCCAGCTCCATGGCGCTGAGCAGCACCTCGGCGGGAAATATTTCGCCGTTCGCCCGTTTGTGCATCCATTCGAAGTGGTCGCCGCCCTTCTCCAGCGCGGCGGCAATCCGCCGGTTGGCCGAAGTCAGGGAATCCGTGCCGTCCGGCTGCACCAGCGGGGACAGGTCGGCGGGATGTTTGGCCCAAAATTCCTCGCGGGTCGCAAAACCGAACATGGCCAGGGCCGCCTGGTTGCAGTCGAAAAAACCGTTCGTGTCCGCCAGGGTCACCGCGTCGCGGGTTGAGTCGTAAAGCGTGCGGAACTTCGTCTCCGAGTGGCGCAATGCCTCCTCCGCCTGTTTGCGGTCGGTAATGTCGCCAGCGTAACCATGAACGCTGTTGTCAAATTTGACGGGGAAGAAGGACCACGAAATAATGCGCGCACCCAAACGTGTCTCCACGCGAAGTTTCGGCTTGCCGGTGGCCAGACATTCGTGGACCAGAGCGGCGGTACCGGGAGGCAGAATCTGCGCGGGGTTATCCCGCCCCAGCGCCCGTGCCATTTCCATGGTCGCATCGTTGAAGCAGTTAATCTCGCCGGCGGCGGAAAGTTCCAGTACCGGATTGGGATTGTAGCGGAGGAAATTCGCCTGGTGCCGGGTTTCCCATTCCGCCCGCACTTGCCGGTCAAGGCGCTGGCCCATCTGGTGTCCGCCGACAAAAATTCCCAGCACAGCCAGCGCCCACAGCCCGGCATGGGCGCCGACGATGTACCACATCCGGGTTTGCGCCAAGGCCAGATAGGGGGTCAACGGCACGGCCACGCTGATGCCGCCGCGGATATCGCCCTCATGATAGCCCTGGGCGGCATGGCATCTCAGGCAAACCGCCTCGGTAACCAAAGGTTTCATGAAGCGCAAATATGGCCGGCCCTGGTACAACTGGCGGGAGCTGGCCTCGGTCCGGCCTTTCTCGAACGACCGCAAGACGGCGGTTTCCCAGGCGTCGGGGGTGTTTTCCCGGCGCAAGGGTTTCAAACTGGTGATGTGGCCAAGCGCGCCGTCCTCCCGGGCCTTTAATTCGTGCATCTGCCGGGTCATGTTGGCGGAATTCGTCAGATAGAGCATGTCCCGGCTGAAACTGTCCCGCGCGTCACGTTCGGCGGCATCCATCATTGCGGCGCGCATCACCCGCACGTTCCAAACAGCCGATACAACCACCGCCGCCGTCCAAAGGATGAAGATCAGCCAGATCGCCCGCCGCAGTTGGCGCGGGCCGAAAGCCGGAGGCGGGAACGAAGCCGCGTCCGCGCCGTTCTCGGGACCGGTCGGATTGCTCTGGGGCCGGGCGGCGGGAATGTCGCTCGGCATTTTCATCAGGGATCGGGCGCGCCCTTGTTGATTTTTGCGAGATATTTTTTGGCGCACTCGGGGCAGACGCTGTGCGTGAACCGGGCGTCGGTGTGCTTCTGAATGTAGCTTTCCACCTGGCTCCAGTAACCCTGGTCGTCGCGGATTTTTTTGCACGCGGAACAGATGGGCAACAATCCGCTCAGGGTTTTGACGTTGGCGAGGGCCTCCTCCAGTTGGGCAATCAGGCGTTGTTGCGCGGCCACGGCCTCCCGGCGTTCGGTGAGCAGCCGCCATTCGCGCAAGGCGCGCTCCACCGCGCGCGGCATGGTGGCAAAAGCTTCCGCGGATTTGACGACGTAATCCAGCGCGCCGGCCTTGATGGCCTCCACCGCCACCTGCTCGTTGCCATAACTCGTCATCACCATGACGGGAAACGGGCCGGCCTCGGGCGGACTGGTCAGAACTTCCACCGCACGTCCATCCGAAAGGTTCAAGTCCAGCAAGGCAAGGTCCGGCGGATGTTCGGCACTGTGTTGGCGGAATTCCCGCAAGGTACCCACCACATCGATTTGCATTTCGATTTTCTCAATTTCGAAGGCGCGCTGGATCGCAGCGGCGTGGGCCACTTCATCTTCTACGATCAATAAACGTAAGGTAGATTTTTCCATAACCATGCGCTTTACGACGATTGTTCCGAGTCCGTGATCACTGCCCCGGGCAGAGTGAACAGGAAATTTGCGCCCTGTCCCGGTCCGCCGGACTCGACCCAGATTCGTCCTTTGTACATTTCTACGATGCGCTTGACCAGTGCCAGTCCCATGCCGGTTCCCTCGCGTTTGGGATCAAGTTTTTCAAACAGACCAAATACCTTGGCGTGGTAACGCGGGTCAATGCCCATACCGTTGTCGCGCACGAAAAACACCTTTTCCGAGCCGCGCTGTTCGACGCCAATTTCGACCCGCGGTTTGGGCTGGTTCCCCATGAACTTGCAGGCATTTTCCACCAGGTTTTGCCAGACTTCCATCAAGCGCTGGCGGTCGCCCTTCAAAACGACGGCGGCATCGGCCACCTGCACCTCCGCCCCGCCGGTACTGATGCGTCCGGCGACCAGCCGCACGGCTTCCTGCGCAATCTCCTTGAAGGTGACCTGCTCGGCTGGATTCATTTTGCGTCCGACGCGCGCCAGGTTCAGCAGTTCGTCGAGTAACAGACCCATTTTCTCCGCCGCGGTGTGCATGTAAGCCACATCCTGTTTGACCCGCTCCTTGTCCGAACCGGCCAGGTCGTGTTCCAGGTAGCCAAGGAAGGTCTTGACCGTCACCAGCGGACTTTTCAGGTCGTGTGACACGGTATAGGTAAACCGTTCCAATTCCGCGTTCTTCTCGTTCAATTCCCGTTCCTGGCGCTTGCGGTCGGTGATGTCACGGAAGGACCACACCCGGCCGATCACTTCCCCATCCATCAACATCGGGAACCCACGACGCTCAAAAATCCGGCCGTCCTTGAAATCCAATGTGTCCATCGTCACCGCGTCCGTGCCATAAAGCGACTGGGTCTTTTTTAGGTATTCATCGGGATCGGATAATTGTTTGCGCGCAAAATCCAACATCGCCCGGTTGTCTCCGGCCGCAATGAGGGGCGGCGGGATCCGCCACAGCTCGGCGAACCGCTGGTTGACTTTGATGATCTTCTCCCCTTTGCTGTCCACGGCCAGAATTCCATCGTTGGTGGATTCAAGGATCACTTGCAACCGCGTATCGCTCCAGCGCAATTCGGTCTCGACCCGTTTCAAATCGGAAATGTCGGTGGTGATGCCGAAAACCTCCCAGCGACTATCCGCAATTTTCCGGACGGTCACAAATTGTTGCATCCAGTGTCCGACTCCGTATTTGTCGGTACAGCGGAATTCGTTGCGGTAAAACGGCAGGTCGTTCAGGAAGGCGTTGCCCGAATTCCAGTTCATCTGGACGTGGTCCGCATGATTACGGCTGCGGGTCCAGGCCTGCTGGTATTTTTCGCCCGGCCCCAGTTCGAGCGGCAGTATTTTTTGCGCGGTTTCCTCGTTTTGCACGGGGAAATCCCAGCGGAACGGCGATTCCGGGTTCAACGCCCGTTCCCGCCAGTCGGGCGGTCCTTCCACGTAGCCGGAATTCAGGATGCAGCGGGTTTGCGTGATAATTCTCAGCAGCCGCTCCTCGCTCAGGCGCAAAGCTTCCTCCGCCCGCTTGTTTTCGGTGATGTCCCGGTTGATGCCCACCAGACCGATAATTTTCCCCTGCGCGTCCCGCATCGGCACTTTGTTGGTGGAGGTCCAACCCACTTCGCCATTGGGCGCGATTTGCTTTTCAATCTTGTTGATCAACGGCTCGCCGGTCTGCAGGATCCGCTGCTCATCGGCGTGGAACTCTTCGGCCCGCTCGGTAACCTGAAAATCGGCATCGGTTTTGCCGACGGCATCCTCCGGGTCGGCCAGGCCGAAGCGATTGGCCCATGACCGACTGACCACGAGAAATCGGGATTCAGCGTCCTTGAAATAAATCCGGTCGGGAGCGTTATCCAGCATGGCCTGCAACAACCGATGAGTCCGGGCCAGCGCCTCGTTGGAGCGGCGCAACTCGTCCTCGGCCTTCTGGATGCCGGTGATGTCAATCAGAATGCCCTGGCTGCCGATGATTTTTCCACCGGCACCGAACACCGGCAATTTCAAGACGCGGACGAATAGTTTCTTGCCGTCGGCGTCGGTGTATTCTTCAATCATGTCAATGGGCTGGCCGTTTTGCATGATTTGTTCGTGATGATTTTTGCCCAGGGCAGCATACTTGATGGCGCTCCCGGTTCGTTCCCGTTTTGCTTCTGTACTATTGGCGACTTCTTCGGCCGTTTTGCCCAGAAAATGCTCCGCCTTCATGTTTTTGAGTTTGCAGAACCGGGGATTGACCAGAACATAGCGTCCTTCCGGGTCCTTGCGGAAAACTCCTACAGGCAGTTGTTCCACGAGCGAATAATAAAGTGCCTGCGATTCCTGCAATGCCTCCTCCGCCCGTTTGATCTCGGAGATGTCAAACTGAACGCCCTGGCTGCCGATAATTTTTCCGGCGGCATCAAACACCGGTGATTTCACCACGCGCAAATACCGTTTCCGGCCATTCACGGCGGGATATTCCTCCTCCGTTTCAATCTGCTCGCCCGTGCGCATGATTTGTTCATGATGTTTCGTCCCCTCGGTCAACAAATGGCTGATTTCGGGACGTTTGTCGCCGTGCATCTCCGATTCAACCGCAATAAGTTCCTCGGGCGTTTTGCCCAGAATTTCCTCCGCTTTCATGCCCCGGAGCTGGCAGAACCAATCATTCACCAGAACATAGCGGCCCTCGACATCTTTGCGAAAAACGCCGGCGGGCATTTGCTCGACCAGCGAATGGTACAATGCCCGGGATTCGCGCACCGCTTGCTCCGCCCGCTTGCGTTCGGTAATGTCCCGCGCCACACCCAAAATTCCGACCAATGTTCCATTCGCGTCACGCATCGGTGCTTTGATGGTTTGAAACAAACCGCGATAACCATCCGTGGCAAATGTGAGCCACTCCTCATTGATAATTGGCCCGTCCGCCGCCATGGCCGCCCGGTCGTGCTGGCGGAACAGGTCGGCCACCGACTTCTCCACGAAATCATAGTCGGTCTTGCCGACGATGGCAGACTCCGGCGCCCCGCACAGGCGCTCAAAAGTGGCATTGCAAAACAGAAAAACACCATTGACGTCTTTGAGCCAGACCAGATCGGGAATCGTTTGCAACAAAGTGTGCAGCCGGCTTTCACTCGAGCGCATGGCTTCCTCCGCCCGCTTGCGCTCAGTGACGTCCCAACAAAGGAGCATGGCCGCCAGCAACTCGCCACTATGGCTGTAAATCGGCGTGGCGTTCGCCAGCCCCCAGCGTTGCGTGCCGTCTTTGCGAATAACGCTGAACTCCTTATTCCGGGTTATCTCTCCACGAAACAACGCCCGCTCGAGCGCCGAGTCGGAGGGGGCAATCGTCGTGCCGTCAGGATGCAAACTCCGCCACGTTTGCCGTTGCTGGGTCTCGGAGAGGGTCAACCCCAGGTAACGCGGCTCGTCTGCAACGCCCAGGAAATCAATGGCCGCAGGGTTGTCGTAGCTTAACGCGAGGTCCGACGCGTTCACGACCATAATCGGCACTGGAGACTGCTCCAGAACCGCCTCCAACATCAAGCGTGTGCGCTCCAACGCCTCCCCCGCCCGCTGGCGCTCAGTGATGTCAAGAACCTGGGAAAGGACCGACACGACTTTACCCTTGGCATCATGCAGGATGGAACTGTACCACTCGCAATGAATGATCCGGCCATCCTTTGTGCGATTGCGGTTGGTGGAAAGAGCGTGTTTCGACACCCCGGCGGTGAGTTGCTGAATGACGCGCTTCACAGCCGAGCGATCTTCCTCGTAAATGGGAGGCAATTCCACAATCGATTTGCCGACGGCTTCCCTCGCGCTCCAGCCGAAAATCCTTTCTGCCCCTCCCGTCCAACGCGTAATGACCAGGTCGGCGTTCCATTCGATCACCGCCAGGGGAGAGTTGTCCGTATGTGAGCGCAGCCGTTCTTCGCTCTGTCGCAGCGCCCCGGTCAGCTTATACTGCTCCTTGTAGAATCTGACCCGTTGATGCCGCCAGATCGCGCCGGCCCCCACGCCCGCGCACAGGACCAGGGCACCCGCCAGCAAATTGGTCATCCACAGCCGTTCTTGCAGCGGCGCATACACTTCCGCCTCACCAATTTGGGCAACCAGAAACCACGGCGAATCAGGCACTGCTTTCAAGGCTGCCACCACCGGCACACCGGAATAACTTACCCCATTCACAATTCCAGTTTGGCCCAGGACGGCCTTCACCGCCGGCACATTGGTGTCCGTCAGGGGAATCCGCAGATTGAGGGCGGCGTTGGTGGCGAACTTCAATTCATTGAGATAGAGCACGTCGTTGCCATCCCGGCGGACGAGCAAGGTTTCCGCCGTTCGGCTGGATGATGGCCAGCGTTTAAGGAGCGGATAGAGATACGTTTCGGGATCAATCCGCAGGGCCAGCACCCCCAGCGGCCGGCTGTAGTCCGGTCCGTCAAGAATGGGCACCAGCAAGGTCAGATAAATTCGCTGACTTTTCTCGTTACGGTGGAAATCATGGTAAGCGATTTCCCGGGACTGCAGAACTTTTGCCGCCCGCTGCGAAAACAGGGGAGAAATCGGACCTGAGTTGGCGGGAACAGTCATCCGCTCAATCCCCTGAGTGTCCAGCAGAAACAGGCAGTCGTTTTGACTATCGGCCAGGTATTTCTCCAGCCATGTTCGAAGTTGTTCCTGCGCTTCCGTGTCCTCCGGGTGATCGAGAAAACGCCGCGCCAGTTCCGAAAAGGCGGCGTTCTTAAAAAAGGTAACGGCATCCCACAGCCGCTCCTTGCGGTACTGCGCCAGTTCGTCCGCCTTCAATTCGACGATTGCGGATAGTTGTTGCTCAATCCCGGCCTGGAATTGTTGCTCGTAATGCTGGTAATTGTAAATCCCGCCTACGACGATTCCCAATGACAGGACCACGAAAGTCAATATGAACGGATATGCGGCTCGCCGTTCTTCCTGTGTAACGGCTTTCATAGTTCGCTGTGATTATGAAACGACATCGGCAAATGACAATCCGCAAACGCAAAACCTTCCCGCTTTCCATGGCGACTCCCCGTCCTGCCGCCGCAGAACCGCTTCTCAAATTGCCGGTCAACTGGATGCTTCATATCTGGAACTTCCGTTCAATTTACCCCGGGAAAACAACTGATTTGGCAGCACTATTGATACCAGCTTTGCGCATAAAGCGTCGTCGGCTAACGACATTCCGGCTCGCGCCCCGCCTGAAAATCAGACATGGCGTTTGCCCAAAATGGCGCTTGGAACTTCCCGGCCGCAATCCTAGTCTGATGCCATGTTCCGTCCGTGCATTGACCTGCATGAAGGCAAGGTGAAGCAAATTGTCGGCGGTACGCTCGGCGGCCCCGGCTTGCGCACGAATTTTGTCTCGGAAAGGAACGCCACCTGGTACGCGGAACTCTACAAACGCGCCGGCCTTACCGGCGGCCACCTTGTGATGCTCGGCCCCGGCAACGAAAATGAAGCCTGCGCCGCCCTCGCCGCCTATCCCGGCGGATTACAGGTCGGCGGCGGCATCAACGCCAAAAATGCCCGTGACTGGCTTGACGGCGGGGCGTCGCACGTCATCGTCTCCAGTTGGGTGTTCCGCAACGGCCAAGTGGATTGGACCCGGCTGGCCGAACTGGTCAAGGCCGTCGGCAAAAAACGGCTGGTGCTGGACCTGAGCTGCCGCCGCCGCCGCAAAAATTATTTTGTCGTCACCGACCGCTGGCAGAAATGGACGGACGTGACCATCGGTCCGGAAATCCTCCAAAAACTCGCCGAAAGCTGCGCGGAATTTTTGACCCATGCCGTGGACAAGGAAGGTCTGTGCCAGGGCATTGACCGCGACCTGGTGAAGCTGTTGGCCCAGTGCTCATCCCTCCCCGCGACCTATGCCGGCGGCGCCAATTCAATGTCGGATTTGGAGGAAGTCACTTTGTTGGGGGGAGGCAAGATTGATCTGACGATCGGTTCGGCGCTGGACATCTTCGGCGGCACCAGCGTGCTGTTCGCCGACGTGGTAAAATTCAACCGCCGCCAGATCGAACTGTCCGGCGGCGGTTCAACAGGAACCCATTAAACAATCAGCTAGGATTTGACCACGTCAATCTTGGTCGGCGTCATTACCTGTTTGCCATCCTTCTCCTTGACGGTGCCGGTAACCGTTACTTTCTCAGAACTGCCGCCGCAAATGGGATCATGCGCGGCTTTGCTCACATCATTTTGTTTGAGATAATAATTGACGGTCTTGCCGTCCTTTTCCACCTGCACGACGTTCTGGCAGCTCTTGGTTTCGTGCAGCGTGCATTTGGCACAAACCATCGTGCCGGTGATGGTGACTTCCTTGCTCGTATCATCCGCGGCGAGCAGGCGTGAAACGGATACCGCCAGCAGCAGGCCGCCGGCGAGGGCGAGAATCTTTATGGATTTTTTCATAGGTTATAGATTTGCTCCTTTTACATAAGCTAAGACACCGCAATTCTTGTTTTTGTTCAAGCAAATTAGTGCTAATTAGTTATTAATTCAGCTTGGGTTTCGCGGCAAACAGCTCCGCTACCACAATCTGGAATTCAGGTATCAATGCCTCCGCCAGCACTTCGTTACCGGCCAGGATCCCCTTCAGCGCCAGGCCCCATTGCGTGCTGTGATACACCTCCACGTTGTCGTAACGCGGGTCCACCATCCACAACCGCGGCACGCGAATGTCTTCGTAAATCTGCTTCTTGATGACGGTATCGGAGCGGTGATCGTCCGTGCTGACAATTTCCACTGCCAGCCAGAGTTTGCCCGTGGCCGCCGTCACCAGCGCCAGGTCGGGACGAAGTGTCGTCTTCCGGCTGATATGGACTTTTTCCCGCGAGGCGAGCAGCCGGATGGCGGCCAGGTTCGCCACGCTGGCGGTCATCAAGGCGTGGAGGCGTTCGCAAATCGCCTCGTGGCGCGGGCCCGGCGCCGAACGCGGCAGCGACCCGCCTTCCAGGATTTCCTCATACGGCTCGTTCACTGACACCAGCAAAGCAGTGTTTGGCGCGGCCGGCAAGCGGCCTTTTTTTGTGCAAAACAGAACTTGATACCACCGCCACCAGCCTGTATAGTTTCCGCTCTTTTGATAAATTTATGGCAGTAAAAATACGCATGAAACGCGTCGGAGCCAAAAACGCTCCGGTGTTTCGCATTGTGGTGGCTGACGGTCGCAGTCCGCGCGACGGGAAGTTCATCGAGGAACTCGGCACCTATCAGCCTTTGAAAAAGGGCGACAATTTCACGCTCAAACTCGACCGCGCCCAATACTGGGTCAGCAAAGGCGCCCAGCCGAGCGACACCGTCGCCAGCCTCATCAAGAAGGCAGGCAAGGCGGCCGCCGCAGCGCCAACGGCTTGATTTGATTTTTTCGTGCGATGCAGGCGTTCCTGGAATATGTCGTCAAAGGCCTGGTGCAAAATCCCGACGCGGTGAGCATCACGCCGGTGGAGCGCGGCGGCATGACGATTTATGAGTTGCGGCTGGACCCGCAGGACGTGGGCAAAATCATCGGACGCCAGGGGGTGACGATTAACGCCATCCGGTCGTTGTTGCTGGCCGGCAGCGCGAAACAGGGGCTGCGTTGCGCGGTGGAAATTGTCGAGGACAGGCCGGCGGGTTGATGCTGGAGTTTAAAGTTGGAGTTCAAGCTTTAGCTTGCTCCGGCGGAATGCAAAATTGAAACAAGCTGAAGCTTGAACTCCAACGGGCATGAAAATTGACGTGCTCACTTTGTTTCCGGCGATGTTCGCCGGTCCGCTGGACGAAAGCATTATCCAGCGCGCGCGCAAAAAAGGCCTGCTGGACCTGAAAATCCACAACCTGCGCGACTGGACGCACGACCGGCACAAGACCGTGGACGACCGGCCGTTTGGCGGCGGGCCGGGGATGCTGTTGAAGCCGGAACCGCTTTTTGAAGCGATTGAAAGTTTGCGGCGCAAAAAAATGCGCGTGATTTTGTTGTCGCCCGCCGGGCGGCCGTTCAATCAGGCCATCGCGCGCGAACTGGCGCAGCAGGAAGATTTGCTGCTCGTCACCGGCCATTACGAAGGTTTTGACGAGCGGGTGCGGGAAACGCTGGCGGACGACGAGTTGTCCATCGGCGATTACGTGCTGACGAACGGCGCGCTGCCGGCGATGGTGGTGATTGATGCGGTCACGCGGCTGCTGCCCGGAGTGCTGGGCGACGACGAAAGTTCGCGCGACGAGTCGTTCAGCCACGGATTGTTGGAATATCCGCAGTACACGCGGCCGGCGGAATTTCGCGGAATGAAAGTCCCGGACGTTTTGGTGTCCGGCAACCACGCCGAGATTGAAAAATGGCGGCGCGAACAGGCGAAGTTGCGGACCCGGGAACAAAGACCGGATTTATTGAAATAAAATCGGCAGGGACGAGCTTGCTGCTCGTCCGGCTGCGCAGCAGCGCAGCCCTACCAGGAAATGGATTTATGAACCAGGCATTACAAAATAAAATTGAATCGGAACAGTATCGCAAAGACGATCCGAAATTTGCGGTCGGCGACAGCGTGCGCGTGCACACCAAGGTCGTCGAAGGCGACAAGGAACGCATTCAGATTTTCTCCGGCGTCGTCATGGGCAAACGTGGTCACGGCCTGAACGAGACCTTCACCGTCCGCCGCATCAGCTACGGCGAAGGCGTGGAACGCGTGTTCCCGCTGCATTCGCCGCGCGTGGACAAGATTGAAGTGGAGCGCCAGGGCTCGGTGCGCCGCGCCAAGCTCACCTACCTGCGCAAACGCCTCGGCAAGGGTGCGACTCTGGTCAATGAGAAGCAGGAAAAAGCCGCCGCGCCAGCCAAGTAATTCCTCCAATCCCTTTCATCCAAGCGGGGTTTTCCCCGCCTTTTTTTCTTTATTTTTCAGCAATGTTTGATAAGTTGTTTACATGAACAGGCTCGCTGTTCAATTTCTGGATAAAGGATTCCATCGAATGTTGTTCGATGCCATGCCCATGCCGGTTTTTGTGGTGGACGAGGACGTGTGTATTCTGGAATGCAACGCGGCAGCGACCCGGCTGCTGGGTAAAAACAAGCAGCACGTGCTCGGAAAGCGAAGCGGAGAAGTGTTGGATTGTATCCACGCCCGGGAAACCGCCGGAGGTTGCGGTTACAGCCCCGAGTGCGGTGGCTGTGTGGTGCGTCAGTCGGTGCAGACCGCGTCGCAGGGGCGTTCGGTGGTCCGTCACGAGATGGAAATGAAGTTCGGTCACAACGGCGGCAGCCGCAAAGCGAAACTGCGCGTGACCTGCCAGCCTTTCACCTACGGCGGACGCGCGTTCATCCTGCTCATCCTCGAAGGCTTGAATGATTAAGTGAACAAGTGACGTTCAGCGGTTTAGCCATCAGCCTTGTTTATTTCTGGTGGGGCGAGCGTACTCGCGAGCCGTTTTCTCATCAAAATACGGTGACACCAGCCGGCAGCGCGGCCCCATCGATTATGCTTCCCGCAACGCCGCCAGATGGATTTCCAAGGCATTCGCGCCGAAACAGACCAGCCTCACCTGCTCCACCGATCGGTTCCGTTCCAAAAATTGTTTCGTCTCGCGCACGGCAATCCGTGCCGCGCGGTCCATCGGAAACCCGTACGCGCCAGTGCTGATGGACGGAAATGCGACGGTTTTGATGTTATGCTGTTCCACCAGCGCAAAACAACTCCGGTAACAACTCGCCAGTAATTCATCTTCACCGTGGTTGCCGTCGCGCCAGACCGGGCCGACGGTGTGAATGACCCATTGAGCGGGAAGTTTGTAGCCGCGGGTGATTTTGGCCTGGCCGGTGGCGCACCCGCCGAGCGTGCGGCATTCGGCCAGCAATTCCGGTCCGGCCGCTCGATGAATGGCACCATCCACGCCGCCGCCACCGAGCAAAGACGTGTTGGCGGCATTCACAATCGCCTCCACCCGCTGCTGTGTGATGTCGCCGGCCAAAACGGTGATGCGACCGGAAATCGATTCGTTGAGCATGTTTAACCCAGATGATTCGCCACGTCGTTGGCGCCGGCGACAATTTCCTTGCGGGTTTTCAGGTCGCGGATGTGCGCGTAAGCGTCGCTTTCGAGCCGGACGGTGGACGCCACCTTCAATTCCTGCGCGCGCTTGAACTGTTTGTCCGATTTCGTGGGCGTCAGCGGATAATCCACGGCGTAACCCGCTACGCGCAGGTCCTGCACCAGCTTGAGCGATGGTGGACGCAGGCTTTCGTCCTCAATGAGCACGTAAACGTCCATCGGGGAATCGAACTTCGGCAGCCGGTCGCGCGCCTTGAGCAATTCCAGCAGCACCACGTCGCCCATGCCGAATCCGAGCGCGGGCAAATCCACCTTGCCGCCGCTGATGAGCTTGACGAGGTTGTCGTAACGCCCGCCGCCGGCAATGGCGCGGAACTCGCCCTGGGCGTCAAACGCCTCGAACACCACGCCGGTATAATACGCCAGCCCGCGGATGACGTGGTAATCCACCTTCACGTAATCGCGCAGCCCGCGCGCGCCGAGATTGTCGAGAATCTGCTGCAATTCCGCCGTCGGCGTGCCCGATTCGATGAACCGGTTCACGTCCGCCAGCGAAAAACCGAGCGCGGCAAGTTTCTGTTCGCTCTCCTCGGGCGCGGTCCGCTCCAATTTGTCGATGATCTGGAAAAATTCATATTCGCCGTTTCCGCCTTCCGCCTTCCGCTTTTTGTCGTGATAAAATTCCTGCCACGCGTTGCGGCTGCTCAGCCGGATGATAAAATCCTGGGCGGTCAGGCCGACGGCCCGGAGGGTATCGATGAGCAACGCAATCAACTCCGCGTCCGCCGCCGGGTCGGTCTCGCCGATGAGGTCGGCGTTGAACTGGAAGTGTTCGCGCAACCGGCCCTTCTGCTGGCGTTCGTAGCGGAAGAGTTGCGGGATGGCGAACCACTTGACGGGTTTTTTGTAATTGCGTTCGTGCGCGGCCACCATGCGCGCGAGCGTGGGCGTCATCTCCGGCCGCAACGCCACTTCCCGGTCGCCCTTGTCCCTGAAATTGTAAAGCTGGCCGACGATTTCCGCGCCGCTTTTGGTGGTGAACAGTTCGAGCGGTTCCAGCGGCGGGCCGTCGTATTCCCGAAAGCCGTAGCGGCGGGCCGTCGCGCGCCATTTGTCAAAAATGAACTGGCGGGCATCGGCGCTCCACACGTCGGCGTGCGGCAGCGGTTCGGGATAAAAATCGCGGAATCCGGGCAATCGTTCCATACCCGGAAATTAAAGCACGCGCCGGGAAAAGAGAAGGCGAATCGCCGGAGGTTAAATCCCCATCCCGTATTGAAAAACGAATCGGGCCAGGCCCACCGCCGCCCCGCCCAAAATGAGCCAGGTTGAGTTGACGCGGTAGAACAACAGCCAGACTGCGGAAGCCACGGCGAGTGAAATGGTCAGCCAATCCACCAGAACAATCGAACCCAAATGCCAGGTGACCACGGCGATCAGCGCCAGCGAGGCCACATTCACTCCGTCAAAAAAGGCGCAGGCGGTCTGGGAGTGGCGCAGACGCGGTAAGACCGGTTTGCTGATGGCCACCAGCACAAAGGCCGGCAGGAAAACCGCCACGGTAGCTACGAATGCCGCACGGGGTCCGCCGAGGACATACCCGATGAAGGTGGCGGTGGAAAGCAACGGTCCCGGAGTGAACTGGCCCACCGCAATGGCGTCCAGAAGCTGGCCGTTCGTCAGCCATTGCCGTTGTTCGACAAAGTCAGTGTGCAGAAAAACCAGCAACACGTAACCGCTGCCGAACATCACGGCGCCGACTTTGAAAAAAAACAGAAACATGGGCCACAGGCTGAACGGCGCTACCGCCGCCACCGGCACAAGCGGTCCCAACCCGGATTTGGCCCCCAGCAATGGCGTCACACCAGGCTCCGTCTTCACGGAACGCAACGTTGCCCGGGCCAGCACCATGAACATGCCGGCGATCACCAGCACCGCCAGCGGACTGTTGGAAAGACAACTGAGCGCGGTGGCTCCCGCGCAGACGATGCCCAACAACCGCGTTTTGATGGCGGCGCGTCCCAGATGCCACATCGCCTGCACCAACACCGCAATAATGACGGGTTTGATGCCATAGAGCATCCCTTCCGCCGGCGGCAGGCTACCAAACCTCAAGTAAGCCCAGCCAATGCCGCTGACGATGAGCACCGCGGGGAGGATGAAACAAATGCCGCCCAGCAGCAGTCCCGGCCAGCCCGCGCGGCGATAACCAATCAAAACCGCCATCTCCGCCGGGTTCGGCCCCGGAATCGGATTGACGATGTCCAACATCTCGAGAAATTCCGGGCGCGAAATCCAGCCGCGCTTGATAACCACCTCCTGCTCCATCAGCGCGAGGTGCGCCACCGGACCGCCAAAGGCGGTGGCGCCCAGGTGAAGAAACAAACCGGCCACATCAAACAGGTCGGCCATTTTCCTGAGGAACGTGGCACTCATTAAACCTGTCCTTGAAAGTCTCCACCGGACAACGGGTCCCTGCCGCCGGTGGAAAACGGAAGCGGTTCGGGATAAAAACCGCAGAATCCGGTCAATCGTTCCATGCCTGGAAAGGTAAAAGAAATTCTCTGATTAGAAAAGCAGGAAGCTTGGCGGGACGCCAGGTTCCGGCGTTCAACTTAAAATCCGGTCGCGCCGCGGCTTTCCGCTTTCAAGTTTACGACGCCACCTTCTGGGGTGTGAGCTTGAGCACCTCGGCCCGCATTTCCTTGCCGGCTTTGAATTTGACCATCGCCCGCGCGGGAATCGGCACGTCGGTCTCCGGCGCGTTGGGGTTGCGGCCCACCCGGGCTTTGCGGACTTTGATTTCGAACACGCCGAAGTTGCGCAATTCCACCTTGTCGCCCTTGGCCAGCGCCCCGGCAATGTAGTCGAGCGTTTTTTGGACCACGTCGAACACCTGCTGTTGGACGAGGCCGGTTTCATTGCTGATGCGAACCACCAGATCGCGTTTTGTGAGGGTCATAATTTTTTATCAGGTTGAACTAATTAATTATCATTGCACCACACGGATTGTCCAGAAGTCGCTGGCCAGATTATCGTCGGTCACATAGGCATAAGGCAAGGTAAAATAACCTTTTATTCCCCATCGGTTGCCCCAGGAGTTGCGGACGATAAACCACTGCCGCGCGTCGTCGTAACCGACGCCCGCCACCGCATGGCCGCCGATGGCCCGCTCGCCGGACTTCGGCAGCGATGCGTGACCGGTGCGGGCCACCTGCGCGCTTTCGAAACTTTCATAGACCGTGAAGCCAAACACAAACGGCCAGCCCGATGCGAGACAGCCCTTGAGCTGGCTTAGAATTGGCGTAAGGCGCTGGTAGAGAACGACCTTGTATTTCAAGGCGTCGGCGTAGCATTGGGCGGACGGTCGGGTCTTGAATTTGGCAATGACGTACGGCCATTCGGTCTCCGGGCAATCACCCTGCTTCGCCACGCTCTTGATGCCGTCGCGAATTTGCGCGCCGCTGTCGGAATCAATGGTGTGCTCGATGGTGCGCTCGTTGTAATAAATGAACAGGCGCGACGGCGTGAAGTCGGCGAGGTTCTGTTTCCGGCGGTCGAACTCGATGGCGGCGGCGATGGCGTTGGCGGTGCAACTGCCGAGCTGGCCCTGGTCATAAACCGGCGGACATTGGGAGTGGAGGTCCACCCGGGCCGGCAATTGACCTGCCAGCGCAACCGGTGCGGCGTAAAAATGATCGCGCTGATCCGGCAGATCGGGCAGCCAACCGTAATGAGCAATTTTATAGCCCATAAGTTTTCTTGCCGCTTTCTAAATCAGGCGGTGCTTTTGAATTATTGAAGTTGACCCGACTTGTCCACAACAAAAACGGGTGCCGGTTGAGCCGGGGCGATCCTGGACACTGCGATGGGAACGCCGCGTTCACGCGGCAGCGGGTACGCGTGATCAAATTCCCGCCGGATGAATCCGGCGTTCCTTCTAAAGGGCGTAATCCGGCTTGTCGTAGCGCCAGTCTGCGTCTCCCGACTAGCACTTAAAACTTTACAGTTTTGTAACAAATTTGCAGAGTAGGAGCGTGATTGAAAGCAGTTCCAAGGTTCAACCAGCACAGTCGTCTCCAGCAACCCGTCTGCCAACGGATTTCGACCGGGATTTGGATGCCGCCATTCTGCGGGCGCAAAAAAACCTGCTCCAGTTGCAGCGGCCCGAAGGCTATTGGGTCGGCGAATTGATGGTGGATTCCACGCTCGTTTCCGACACGATTGCGTATCATCATTGGCACGGCAAGGCGGACAAGGAATGGCAGCGCAAGGCGGTCAACCACATCTTTTCCATGCAATTGTCCGACGGCGGCTGGAATATTTATTACGGCGGGCCGTCTGACGTAAACGCCACCATCAAGGCCTACCTCGCCCTCAAACTCGCCGGCGTGCCCGTGACCGACCCGCGCATGCTGGCGGCGCGCGAAATGGCTCTCCACCTCGGCGGCGTGCCGCGCATGAACACGTTCTCCAAGCTGTACCTGGCGCTGCTCGGGCTGTATTCATGGGAATACGTTCCGACCATCCCGTGCGAGGTACTGCTCATCGGCAAATGGTTCCACGTAAACTTCTGGGACATGAGCAACTGGTCGCGCGCCATGATCGTGCCGCTGGCCATCATCAACCATTTCAAACCCACCCGGCCGGTGGACGTGGACCTGGACGAGCTTTACCCCGAAGGCATCCACGAACGCGACCTCGCGCTTGCGCCCGACCCGGACGCGCTGTCCTGGCGCAATTTTTTCCTCTGGCTCGACCGCCTGCACAAACTCGCCGAATGGTTCGCCGAACATAAAATCCATCCGTTCCGCCGGCGCGCGCTCAAGAATGCCGAGAAATGGATGCTGGAACGCTTCGAGGGTTCCGACGGGCTGGCGGCGATTTTTCCCGCCATGCTCAATTCGCTCATCGCGCTCCAGGCCCTCGGCTATCCCGATGACCACCCGGAAGTCGTCCGCGCCATGCAAGAGTTGAAAAAGCTGGAACACGAAACCGAAAACGAAGTCCGCATCGAGCCGTGCTTCTCGCCGGTCTGGGATACGGCCATCGTCGCCATCTGCCTGCACGAATCCGGCCTGCCCGCCGACCATCCCAAACTCAAGCAAGCCGCTGAATGGCTGATGGACCGCGAAATCCGTTTCCGCGGCGATTGGGTCCACAAAAATCCCGCCAAGGTGGAGGCCAGCGGCTGGGTCTTTGAATACAACAACAAATGGAATCCGGACGTGGACGACACGGCGATGGTGTTGCTCGCCCTGCGCAAAATTCCGACCGACAATCCGAAGCGGCGCGACGAATGTTTCCAGCGCGGCTTGAAATGGATGATGACCTTCCAGTGCAAAGACGGCGGCTGGGCATCGTTCGACAAGGATTGCACCAAGAACATTCTGGAAAAAGTCCCGTTCGCCGACCACAACGCCATGCTCGACCCCGAGTGCGCCGACATCACCGCGCGCATCCTGGAATTGCTCGGTTACGAAGGTTGGAAGACCGACCATCCGCAGGTGAGCGAGGCACTGCAATTCATTCGCGAACATCAGGAGGCCGATGGTTCGTGGTACGGTCGCTGGGGCGTGAATTACGTTTACGGCACGTGGCAGGTGTTGCGCGGATTACGGGCGATGAACATCGACATGCAGCAGCCGTGGCTGCTCAAGGCGCGTGCCTGGCTCGAAAGCGTCCAGCACAAGGACGGCGGCTGGGGCGAACGCTGCAACACCTACGACGACCCCGTCTTCAAAGGCCGCGGCCCCAGCACCGCGTCGCAAACCGCCTGGGCCGTCATGGGCTTGTGCACGTTCGACGACCCGGACAATCCCGCGCTCAAACGCGGCATTGAGTATTTGGTCCGCACGCAAAATCCCGACGGCTCGTGGACGGAAGCCGAGACCACCGGCACCGGTTTCCCGAAAGTGTTTTATTTGAAGTACGACATGTACCGGAACGCCTGGCCGCTGCTGGCCTTTACCACGTACCAGAAAATTGTCGAACGCGCCAAAGCCCAGCGTAACGGCGGTGTTGATGGCCAGCCGGTTTCGAGCATGGTCACTGCCGCCGATGCCATCCGGGCTGGGATTTGAACGATAGAAAGGAAACAATGTTACCCGGGTCACTCGTTCCCCACAACGCCGAGCTAATTGATTCAATCCCGTTGGGATTGTGATTTTGTTATGTGCGACCCATCGAGTTGCCCTGAAGCAATCCTGAAGGGATTGCCCTCATCCAGCCCAGCGTTGCCCTGCTTTGTGGGCTACGCTGGGTAACCGTCCCCAACAAATTCATCAACTCTGAAAGAGTTGTATCAAATCCGGAATTTATCACATCATCGCGGCATGGCCCAATCCCTCGCCAAAATCCTGCTTCACACCGTCTTTTCCACCAAAGACCGCCGCCCATTTCTGCACAACAAACTCCTGCGCGAAGAATTGCACCGTTATCTCGGCGGTATCCTGACAAATCTGGATTGCCAGCCCCTCATTGTCGGCGGCGTGGAAGACCACGTTCACATCCTTTCAACACTCTCCCGTACTTGTGAGGCAGCGGAAATGGTCAAGGAAATCAAACGCGGCTCATCACTCTGGCTGAAAACAAAAGGTTCAGATTTGCACGATTTCGCGTGGCAGAACGGTTATGGAATTTTCTCCATCGGCCATTCGCAGGTAGAGACGGCAAGAAATTACATCGCCCGGCAGGAGGAACATCATCGGAAGGTGTCATTTCAGGATGAATTCCGGGAATTTTTGAAACGTTACGAAATCGATTTCGACGAACGATATGTTTGGGATTGATACAACCCCTTCAGGGTTGTGGAGGTTTGTGGTTCATAACCCGGCGTAGCTCGTTCCTCGCAACACCGGGCTGGTTGATTCAATCCCGTTGGGATTGAGCCATGCGTACGCCAGATCGAACGACCGGCTCCCCTAGTGAAGCCGTTTCGCAACCCTGAATAGGTTGCATAAACATCTAAAAATCCTTTCGCCGTCCGGGTTTAGTTATTAGGTTTTAACCCAATGCTTGAGCAAACGGGCCAGATTGTCTCGAACGAGCGCGACACGGATTCCTATTTCCGGCTCGTGGTGCGCGCGCCGAAAATCGCGCCGCTCATCCAGCCCGGACAATTCGCCCACGTGCGCGTGCCGTCACTCAAGGACGCCCTGCTCCGCCGGCCCTTCAGCATTTTCCAGGTCAAAGGCGACACATTTTCCATCCTTTATAAAACCGTCGGCAAAGGCACCGATGCGCTTGCCCGGACGAAATCCGGCGAGGAACTCAGCGTCATCGCCCCGCTCGGCCACGGGTTTACCGTGCCCAAACGCGGCGGTGAAATTCCGCTGCTCGTCGCCGGCGGCTATGGCATGGCGGCGATGTATCTGCTGGCGCAACGTTCGCCACAGAAAGGCATCGTGTTCGTCGGCGGCCGAAAGCGCGTGGATATTTTGTGCGAGAAGGAATTTGAGGCGCTCGGCTGGGATGTGCAAGTGACCACCGAGGACGGCAGCCACGGCAAGAAAGGAATTGTCACCGATTTGCTGCTGGCGGAATTAAAACGAAAGGCAAAGGTGCCCCACCGGAAGGTCTTCGCCTGCGGCCCGACGGGCATGTTAAAGGCCGTCGGAAAGATCGCAGACGAATTCAAGGTGCCGGCGGAACTTTCGATGGACGAGCACATGTGCTGCGGCGTGGGTGTTTGTCTGACGTGCGTGATCCCGGTTAAAACCGGCGACGGCCCGAGGCGCGCCGAAGCGCATGAGCGCGAAGGCGGCTGGGAATACCAACGCACCTGCACCGAAGGGCCGGTGTTTGATGCGGAGAAAATTGAATGGGAAACGGTAAAATGAAATTTCACTTTCGGATGAAGAAACGCCGAACATCGAACGCAGAACTCCGAACGCCGAATGACGGACGCTTAAAAGCCAAATTCGATGTTCGATGTTCGATGTTCAGCGTTCGATGTTTTCCTTTATTCCCCAGCCCGGAGGTGGAGCCATGAATCTCTCCGTCCAACTCGGCAAACTGACACTCCAAAACCCGGTCATGGTGGCGTCGGGCACGTTCGGCTACGGCGTCGAGTATGCGCAATTGCTCGACCTGAACCAGCTTGGCGCCATCGTGGTGAAAGGCATCCGGTTGCATCCGGTTCGCGGCAATCCCACGCCGCGCACGGCGGAAGTCGCCAGCGGCATGTTGAACGCCATCGGCCTGCAAGGACCGGGCGTGGATGGATTCATAAAAAAATACTGGCCGTTCCTAAAAAAACTGAAGGTGCCCACCATCATCAACATCTGGGGCACCACGGTTGACGAATACGCCGAGGTGGCGCGACGATTCGACGCGCTGGGCGGCGTGGGCGCGCTGGAACTGAACGTGTCCTGCCCGAACATCAAGGAAGGCGGCGCGCAATTCGGCACGGACGTGAAATTGCTGGCGCAGGTCGTAGCCGCCTGCCGCAAGGCGACCAGCCTGCCGCTGATCACCAAGATGAGCCCGAACGTGGTGAGTATTGTTCCTTACGCCAAGGTGGCGGAAGATGCGGGCAGCGATGCGCTGGCCATCACCAACAGTTACCCGGCCATGGCCATCGACATCGCGACGCGCAAGCCGAAGCTGGCAAACGTCACCGGCGGACTGACCGGCCCGTGCATCAAACCGATAGCCATCAAGCTGGTCTGGGAAGCGGCCAAAGCGGTAAAGATTCCCATCATTGGCATGGGTGGAATTCAGGGCGCGAATGACGCGATTGAATTTTTGATGGCGGGCGCGACGGCGGTGGCGGTGGGCACGGCGAATTTCTATGAGCCGCAGACGGCGTTGCAGGTGATCGCCGGTATTCATGAGTTTATGGAACAAAAAAAACTCGGCGACGTAAGCGAAATGACCCGAAGCGTGGTGGTGAAGTAATTTACGATATGCCATATACGATTTACGCGTCCCACTCAGAGCCACACCAGGCGTGTAAATCGTAAATCATAAATCGATATGTTCGAGCACCGTTCAAAACCATTGCTTCCGCGCCGGCAATTTTACGCGCGCCTGGCGCGGAGCGCGGGCATCGGGCTGTTGGTCATCGCCTTCGCGCTCGGCATCGGCATGGTGGGTTACCGCTGCTTTGAGCGGATGTCGTGGGTGGATGCCTTTGTGAATGCGGCGATGATTTTGTCCGGCATGGGGCCGGTGTCATCGCTGCAAACCGATGGGGGGAAAATTTTTGCCGGCTGCTATGCGTTATTCAGCGGCCTGGCGTTCATTACGAGCATCGGCATCTTTGCCGCACCAGTGGTCCACCGGTTTCTCCACAAGTTCCACCAGGAAGAAGCCAGGCGCGACAAGCAAAACGCCAAAGACGGCATGATTTTGAGTTGAGCTTCGAGCGTGCGCCGGTATGCTCCGGTCATGTTCTGGGCATTTACCAAATATCACGCGCTCGGCAACGATTACATTGTCATTGACCCGAAGAACCTGCCGTCGCCGCTGACGAACGCGCAGGTCAAGACCATCTGCCATCGCAATTACGGCGTCGGTTCGGACGGCATTCTGCTCGGTCCCCTGCCCTCCAAAACGGCGAAGTTCGCGCTCCGCATCTTTAATCCCGACGGCAGCGAAGCGGAAAAAAGCGGCAACGGCCTGCGGATTTTTTCGCGTTATTTGTGGGATAAAAAACTGGTCCGGCAGAGTGAGTTCACGGTCGAAACGCCCGGCGGCCTGGTGCAGGCCGAGATTCTGGAGCGCGGTAAAGCCGTGCGCGTCGAAATGGGCACGGTCAGTTTCTGGAGCGACGAAATCCCCGTGACCGGCCCGCGTCGGGAGGTCATCAACGAAGCCATTCATCTGTCCGGCGAAAGATTCAACTTTTGCGCCGCCACGGTGGGCAATCCGCATTGCGTGCTGCCATTGCCGAAGATAAGTCCGGAGCTGGCGAAAAAATACGGGCCGCTGCTGGAAAATCATCTGCGGTTTCCCAATCGCATCAACGTGCAGTTCATGAAGGTGCTCAACCGGAACAATATCCGGATTGAAATCTGGGAGCGCGGCGCGGGTTACACGCTGGCCAGTGGGAGCAGCAGCAGCGCGGCGGCGGCGGTGGCCCACCGGCTCGGTCTATGTGATCGTGACATTTCCGTTCACATGCCCGGGGGCGTCATCCAGATAAAGGTCGGTGACAATTACGCCATCCAGATGACCGGCCCGGTCACCAAGGTGTGTGATGGCGTCATCGCCAAGGAAATGTTCAACACGTCCGTCGTCTGACGCGGTGGGGCGAGCGTACTCGCGAGCCGATTCAAAAAGCACACCAACGGCTCGTCAGTAGCCTCGCCCCACCAATTCCTGAAGCCGGCGAGATGCCGGCGCCCCAAGAAAACTACCGCGTAGTGGAGCGGTTCAGCTCAAACCATTTGTGGTCCGCCAGCACGACCGAGGTTTCAATCTGGCGTTCAGGAATGGACCAGTATTTTTTCAGCAACCGATCCTTTTCCGCCGGAGTCACTTTCCAAAAGCCGTGTTTTTCGTAGAAGACAACGGCCCAAACTGCCGCCGCCCAAGTACCGACTAAAATCGGACGGACGGTCGAGGCGCATAGATGCCGCAATAATTTGCCGCCGATGCCCTGGTTCCGGAAGGCCGTGCGTACGTAGGCGTGACGGATGAGCGTGACATCCTGGACCGGTTGCATGCCCATCACCCCGGCAAGTTTTCCGTCCCGTTCCATTCCCCAGAAAACCACTCCCTGCTCCAGTTGCTCCTTCAATTCGGCGGCCGGCATGTAGGGTTCGTGCCAGCGATCTTCGGGAATGACTCCCCGGTAGGCTAGAGCGGCATCATTGATGATTTCCCCAACCACTTCAAATTCGTCGGGGCGACAGGGACGTATCGTGCCATTCATCCCGGCCTTCACGGCTCAATCAATCATTCGACAGGTACACCAAACGCATTGGCGGCCGACTGGATGGCGTTGTTTTTTTCGGTCTGCTCCAACTCCTCCCGTCTCCGGGCGTCCTCCCGGGCCTGCCACACCGCCTTCTCCGCCGCATTCAAAAGGTCAGTGACGTTTTTGGCGAGGTCCGGCGTGAAGGTGGGATGCATCACCACCAGGTAGCCTTCACTCAACTCCATCCCCACGCCTTTCAACACCGACGACTGATTCAACAAGCGGCGGATCTGCTCGAACGTCGGAGCGTCAATCTGCGGTTCCGTGCGAAAAGCGACTTTGCGTTTGTCGGACAAGTCCTTGTTTATGGATATCATTTTCATAACGTGCAAATACGCCTTGCTTAAGGAAGCATGAACCACGCCAGCTTCTTGGCGCAAGAAATAATCCGGAAGCACCGGAAAAAGCCGGGAGGCAGATGACGGCCGGTTACCGGATCGGCTGAAACTTTCCGCGCAGGACGTGGATGAGCGCCTTGACGGTGAGTTCAATGAACAGAAACGGTTTGGCAATGAAATCGTTGCCGCCCGCCACCATGGACTTGGTACGGTTGTTAAAGTCGTCCAGGCGGGTAACGAAAACGACGGGGGTCTTCTTGTGTAGCGGCAGATTGCGCAACTTGTTGCAGAGTTCAAAGCCGGTCATGCCCGGCATGTCCACGTCCAGAAACACCAGGTCGAATTTGTTTTCAGTAAGCAGCTTCAAGGCGGCGTGCGGATCTTCAACGCTGACGGATTGGAGCTGCGCCTTTTTGAGGGCGTAGGTGATGGTGCGGCAGGCCAGGGCCTCGTCGTCCACCACCAGGATGCTGGCGCGGGGTAATTCCTGCATGTCGAGCTGGGTGCCGTTTTTGAAAAGGAAATCGAGAAAATCCACTCCCGCGGCGACGGTGTGCAGGATGGAAGCGCTGATATTTTTTGGCTTCTCGCAAAGTTCCTTAAGCAGGCCTTCGAGCGAGGCCGCCATGTGCGCGATGAGGACAAGGCCGGAGATGCCGGCGTTGCTGCTGACGGCATGGATGCGGCAATAGAGTTCCTGAATGTATTCGAGCCGGGTTTGTTCGGAGTCGGACTTGATAAGATTTTGCAGGGCGGTGCGCAGGACCGCCAGGGTGGCGGGCAAACTGGCAATGAATGTTTCCCGGAATTCGGCCTGGAATTCCGCGTCCGTCTGGCTGGCCGTTTTGGGTGTTTTTTCCACCGCCGCGCCTTCAGTTTTCTTCCGGGTTGGCGCCATCACCTCGCCGCCACCGATGGTGCGGCGCATCAAATCCAACAGGTCCTGCGGTGTACAATTGATCTTGGAGACGCATTTCGTCGCGCCGGCCTTCCAGGCATCCTGAATCAGGTTCGTCAGGTAGGTGTTGGAAAGAACAATGATCGGCAGTTTGGCAAAATCCGGATCATTACGGATTTGACTGATGACTTCAATGCCCTGCATTTTGGGCAGGATGAGGTCAAGCACAACGGCGTCGGGACGGAACGTGCGCATCAACTTCAACCCGGCCTCGCCGTCCAGCGCAATCTCGGCCTGATAACCTTCCACGACCAGTTTGTTCCGGTAAACATTCGCAACAATCAGTTCATCTTCAATGATGAGAATTTTTTTCATTTAATCAGCGTTCCGTGCCCATGCGTTGGATTGGAAGCGGATAATACCCGTTCATCTGGCCGGTTGCAACTTGCCGCGCAGCACGTGGATGAGCGCCTTGACGGTAAGTTCAATGAAAAGAAACGGTTTGGCAATAAAATCGTTGCCCCCGGCCATCATGGAACTGGTACGATTGTCGAAATCGCCCAAGCCGGTGATGAAGACGACCGGTGTTTTCCGGTGCAACGGCAGATTGCGCAGTTTGGTGCAAAGCTCGTACCCGTTCATGCCCGGCATGTCCACGTCCAGAAACACCAGGTCAAATTGATTTTCGGAAAGCAGCTTGAAGGCGTCGTTCGGATCTTCAACGCTGATGGACTGGAGTTGCGCCTTTTCGAGCGCGTAAATGATGGCGCGACGGGAGATGGCTTCGTCATCCACGACCAGGATGCTGGCCGGGGGAATCTCCTGTTTATCGGACTGCGTACTGCGTTCAAACAGAAAGCCGAGAAAGTCCACAGCGGCGGCGATGGTGCGCAAGGTCGAGGCGTTGATATTCTTCGGATTCTCGTAAAGCTCCTTGAGCAGGGCTTCAAGGGCGGCGGCCATATGCGCAATGGGGACGAGGCCGGCGATGCCGGCGTTGCCATTGACGGCGTGGATGCGGCGGTAGAGTTCGTGGATGTGTTTGAGGCGTACCACTTCGGTTTCGGATTTGACCAGGCTCTTCAAACTGGTCCGCAGGACGGCGAGGGTGCCGGGCAGACTGGCAATCAAGGTTTTGCGGAGCTCGGCCTGGAATTCGGCATCGGCTTCGCTGACATAAGCGGATGGTTTGCCCGCCGACGCGCTTTCCGCTTTCGGGCGGACGGGCGCAACCGGATCGCCGATGGTCCGCCGCACCAGATCGAGCAAATCCTTCGGCGAACAGTTGATTTTGGAGACGCATTTCGTCGCGCCGGCTTTCCAGGCGTCCTGGACCAGGTTGGTCAAATAAGTGTTGGAAAAAACGATGATCGGCAATTTGGTGAAGTCGTTTTCCCCGCGGATTTCCTTGATGACGTCCACGCCGGACATTTTGGGTAGCATGAGGTCAAGCACGATGCCATCCGGTTGGAATGAACGCGTCAACTTCAGACCCGTCTCGCCGTCCAACGCAACCTCGACCTCATAACCTTCCACCGCGAGTTTGTTTCGATAAACGTTCGAAACAATCTGGTCGTCTTCGATAATGAGGATTTTCTTCATCAACGGGCAGTGTCTACGGTGTGGCGGAATTCAACCTCGTGGCAAGATAATTCTGGATGAGTTTGAATTCGCGCACAGCTTCTTCATAGACCTGCGCCGCGTTGGTCAGTGTGCCCGAAGCACCCTGTTTTTCCAGATCCCGGAGCAGCGGTACAAATCGCACCATCCCCAGCGTGGCACTCGCGCCCGCGCAACTGTGCGCTACGCGGCGGACATCGTCGGCCTTGTTGGCGCGCACGGCAACGCCCAGTTGTTCCAGTTGCTGGGTGGTTTGCTTGTAAAACATGTCAATCAGTTCGCGGATGCTGTCCGCGTCGCCTTCGGTCAACTCGTTCAGGCGTTCCATCTCCACGGGCACCACGTCATCGGCCGGGGCGGATGGATTGTTTGATGGCGCAGTCTGTGCCGCCGGGTTCATTTCGTTTTTGGCATTGGAGTTGGTATTCATACATGAACAGCAGGCTGTGGCGACGCAGCAGAATTCAACTGGGCCGCCAGATATTGTTGAATGAGTTCGAATTCGCGGGTGGTTTCTTCGTAAACCTGGGTGGCGCTGGTCAGCATGCCAGAAGCGCCCTGTCGTTCGAGCTTGCGCAGCAACGGCACGAACCGGGTCATGCCCAGTGTGGCGCTCGCGCCCGCGCAACTGTGCGCCAGGCGGCGAACATCCTCGGGCTTGTTGGCGCGCACCGCGGCCCCCAATTGGTCCAGTTGCTGGCTGGTCTGCTTGAAAAATAACTCCACCAATTCGCGCAAACTGCCCGTGTCGCCGTCGGTCAAATCGTTCAACACGTCCATCTCCACCGGCGGTTCTTCACCAGCCGGCGGTTCGGGCTTGGGTACCGGCACGGTAACCGACACCTCCGGAAGCGTCGGCATCGACACGGGTGCGGATCCATTAACCTGGGGCGCGGGCGCGGGCGCCGCCGTCGGTACATCAGCTTTGGGCGCGGGGGCATCGGTTTTAACTGCAGATGCAGGCGCAGCGGCCTTGGCCGCAGGCACGGGCGTATCAGTAGTTTTGGCAGCGGGTACAGGCGCATCGGCCTTGACGGCAGATGTAGCTGTCGCCGTTGCTGCTTGCGGTCCCCAGCGTTCAATGATGGCCCGGACATCCTTTGGAAGAATGGGTTTGGAAAGATAATCGTCCATGCCGGCGGCCAGGCATTTTTCGCGGTCGCCCTGCATCGCCTGGGCGGTCATGGCGACAATGATGATGGGAGGTTGGTAGTTCGGATGCGCCGCGCCATCCTTCTGCCGTTCGCGAATTGCGCGCGTGGCCTCCAACCCGTCCATTTCCGGCATCATCACGTCCATGAAGATTATATTGTACGGCTTTTTGTCCAGCGCGTCGAGTGCTTCCCGACCGTTTCCTGCGAGATCGGGCTGATATCCGATAGTAGCCAGGATGCGCGCAGCAACCTTTTGGTTGATGGCGTTATCATCGCACAAAAGGATGCTCAAGGGCAACTTTTCGGTGAGGGTTTCACCGGGTTTAGTGGTGGGTTGCTGGCGCGCGGCGACCTTCGGGCTGACCAGGGCGCGTCCGAGCACTTCGCAAAGCTGCGCCGGCTTGACGGGTTTGTTGACCGTGTGGGCGAACACGATGTGCGTGCTGCCGGGCGCGTCCGAGTGGAGACCCAGGGGCATCATCAATACCAGCGGCATCATGGCCGCGCCGGGCAATTTGTGAATCTCCATCGCCAGCGCCAGACCGTCCATGCCGGGCATTTGCAAATCCAGGACGCCCAGGTCGTACTGTTCGCCCGCTTTGAGCAATTCCAGGGCTTGTTGCGGACCTTCGGCGCTGACGGGAACCATGCCCCATTTGGTCGCCTGTTCGGCTATCACCCGACGGACCGTGGCGTTGTCGTCCACGATCAAAAGCCGCAAATCGGCGAGCTTGGGTTGCCGGGCGCCCAGGGTGAACGGTGCGGGTTGCAATTCGGCCTTGAAATTGATGGTGAAGTTGAAGGTCGAACCGGCGCCGGGCGAACTCTCGGCCCACATCTTGCCGCCCATCAATTCGACCAGTTGTTTGCTGATGGCCAATCCCAGGCCCGTGCCGCCATAGTGGCGCGCCGTCGAGGCATCGCCCTGCGAAAATGGTTTAAACAATCGTTCCAGCCGTTCCGGCTGAATGCCGATGCCCGTGTCGCGCACGGAAAATTTCAATTCCAGCACTGAGTTCTTCTGCGTCTCATCCGGTCGCGTCGAGAGCAATTTGACCTCGACGAACACGCCGCCTTTTTCGGTGAATTTGATGGCGTTGCTCAGGAGATTGGCCAGCACCTGCCGCAACCGCAGGGAATCGCCCTCGACTGTCACCGGGACTCCGTCATCCATCTGATACGCCAGGTCGAGATTTTTCCCGAAGGCGCGCGCCGCCTGCAGGTCGAGCGCGTCCTCCACGCAGGTGCGCAGGTTGAAGGGACGCGAATCCAGTTCCAGTTTCCCCGCTTCGATTTTGGAGAAGTCCAGGATGTCATTGACGATGGCCAGCAGCGACTCGCTGCTGGTGTGGATGGTTTCGAGGTAGCTGCGCTGCTCGGAGTTCAGCGACGTTTCCAGGAGCAGGCTGACCATGGCGATGACGCCGTTCATCGGCGTGCGAATTTCGTGGCTCATGGCCGCCAGAAATTCGGATTTGGCGCGCACGGCGGCCTCGGCGGCAAGGCGGGCCTCGGTTAAATTTTCATTGTGCCGGCCCAGGTCGTCGTGCCGGCGCTTGGTTTCCAGCAGGGCGCGCAGGCGCGCGCGGAGCACCAGGGTTTCAAATGGTTTGCCGATGCAATCGCACACGCCCAGGTCGAAGGCGCGTAACTTGTCCACCGTGTTGTTCTCATTGGTCAGCGCGGCAACGAGGGTGAAAGCCGGCGGTGGATTTTCCTTGAGCTGTTTCAGAAATTCAAAGCCTTCTTCGCCGGCGGACACCAAATCCACCAGTACCAGGTCGGCCGGACTGGCGCGCAGCGATTGCAGCGCGTCGGCGGCACGGCGTTCCAGGGCAAAGGCGATGTTGTCCGCGTGCAAGGCACTGGACAACGTCGCCAACAATTTGGGGTCGTTCCCTACCAATAGAATCTGGTTTGCCGTCTGGCTCATGTCTCAAAATTCAACATTTTTCCTGAAAAAGGCAGCATGAAGCGTTCCTGAAAAGGCGGGATTCGTCACATTTTAGCCGGCCTGTTTTTGTGTAAAAACCTTGATTTTGGAAAGAAACATTGCTGGCACGCACCGGAAACGATAAACTGCCGCCATGCTCCAAACGGTGCTCGACGCCGATCCGACTGGCAACGCGACCTCAGTTCGCGAAACGCACCTTACCGCGTATCGCTTTATGTTGCTGGCGCGTTTGCTGGATGACAAATGCGCCGGCCTTTACCGGGCCGGCAAAATCCATGGCGGCGTTTTTATCGGCCGCGGCCAGGAAGCCTTGAGCGTCTCAGTCGGTTTGTCGTTAAAAAAGAACGATGTGTTCGCACCCTTGATCCGCGACACGGCCGGCCGGCTGGCGTTTGGCGAACCGGTCGTGGACGCTGTGCGAACGTATCTGGGCTCGGTGCTCGGTCCCATGCGGGGCCGGGATGGCAATGTCCATCGTGGTCGGCCCAGGGAAGGTTATTTGCCCATGGTCAGCCATCTGGGGGCGATGATTTCCGTCGTGAACGGCATGCTCTTCGCCCGCCGCCTGAAAGGCGTCACCGGCATCGTCGGCGCGGCGTGCATCGGCGACGGCGGCACGGCCACCGGCTCGTTTCATGAGGCGCTCAACCAGGCCGCCATCGAAAAATTGCCGCTCGTGCTCGTCATCGCCAACAACCACTACGCCTACTCGACGCCCAACGAGCGTGAATTTGCCTGCCGCGATCTGACGGACAAGGCCGCCGGTTACGGCGTCGCCGCACACGCGGTGGATGGCACGGATTTGACCGCATGCCTGAAGGTCATGAGTGACGCCGCGGCGCGCGCCCGCGCCGGTCACGGCCCGCAAATGGTCGTCGCCACCCTGCTCCGCCTCTGCGGCCACGGCGAACACGACGACGCCAGTTACATCGATCCGAAACTGAAAGCGTCGCCGGTCGGACGCGACTGTTTGAAAGTGGCCGAGGAAAATCTGCTCCGCCAGAAATGGACCGACGCCGCGGCGCTGGCCACGTTGCGCGGCGAAATTGTCCGCGAAATCGAGGAAGCCGTCGCCCAGGTCCAGCGCGAACCCGCCCCCGACCCGTTTGCCGAGGACTGGCGCGCGATTTCAACCGGGCATTTGAACGAGGGACAGGAGAAATGAACCGTGAATGAAAACGGAAGAATGAAGCATGAAGAAACAAATCCTGCGGGCGATGTGGTAGTGTCTTTTAATTCTTCATTCTTCGTTCTTCATTCTACATTTTCCCGGCAATGAGCATTACCTATCTCGAAGCCATCCGCGAAGCCCAGGCGCATGCCCTGCGCGACGACCCGCGTGTGTTCATTTACGGGCAGGACGTGGGAGTGTTCGGCGGCGCGTTCAAAGCCACGAAAAATCTGGCCAAGGAATTTCCCGGGCGCGTGATTGATTCGCCTATCAGCGAGGACGCGATGGTCGGACTGGCCGTCGGCGCGGCGATTGAAGGGATGCGACCGGTCATCGAAATGCAATTTGCGGATTTCTCCACCGTCGGGTTCAACCAGATTGTCAACCAGGCCGCGACGCTTTTCTGGCGCACGCAGGTCCCCTGCCCGATCACCGTGCGGCTGCCTTTCGGGGGCACGTCCGGCAGCGGACCGTTTCACAGTCAGAGCCTGGAAACGATTTACGCGCACTATCCGGGCCTGCTGGTGCTGACGCCGGCGACCGTGGAGGACGCCTACAGTATGCTCCTCGAAGCGGTGGCCATCGACGACCCGGTGATTTTTTGCGAGCACAAATTGCTTTACTATCACCTCAAGGCCGAAAAACTGCCGAGCGAAGCGTTGCCCGTCGGCAAGGCCCGCATCGCGCGCGAAGGCCGCGACATGACCATCGTGGCCTACAGCGCCATGGTGCACGAAGCGATTGAAGCCGCCAAAGAGCTCGTCCCGGAAGGCTGGGAAATTGAAGTGGTGGATTTGCGCTCGGTGAAACCGCTCGACACGGACACGGTGATGGCCAGCGTCGCACGCACGGGACGTCTGTTGTGTGTGGGTGAAGCCTGGCCGTGGGGCGGCGTGACGGCGGAAGTCATCGCCCGGGTCACCAGCGAAGGTTACGGCCTGCTGGACGCGCCGCCGCAACGGCTCAACGCCAAGGACACGCCGGTGCCGTATCATCCCAATTTGTGGACCGCGCATCGGCCCACCGCGCGTGCCGTCGCCGGGGCCGCAAGAAAATTGCTCCGCATGTAAAATGAAATTGGACAATAAATCCTGACCATGCCTTCCATTCCCATCATCATGCCGCAACTGGGCGAGTCCATCGCCGAGGCCAACATCATCAATTTTCTCGTCAAGCCCGGTGACGCTGTCGAAGCCGACCAGGATTTGATCGAAGTCGAGACGAACAAGGCCAACATGAACGTGACTTCGCCGTGCCGCGGGCGCATTGAAAATTTCACCGTGCAACTTAACGAGAGCTATGCCGTCGGCGCAGTGCTCGGTTACGTTGAGACGACGAAAGAAGAGGCGGCACGATTGGGATTTGACGCTCCTGCGCCGGCGAAAAGCGGCGACACCGACCGCATATCCGCGCCGGACGCGAGCGGCGGCCGGAACCGCGTGCAACCGACGGTGCGGGGATTGCCGGTGCCGGCGAACGCCGCGGGCGCCAGTTACCTTTCGCCGCGGCTCAAGGCGCGCATGAATGAACTTGGTTTGCACGCTGCCGACCTTGCGGGCGTGGCCGGCAGCGGCGCGGCGGGCCGGGTGACCGTCGAGGATTTCGAAAGATTCATCGCGCATCTCGAAAAACAAAAGATGACCCCGGCGTCGTCCATGCGCGTGACGGTGGCCGATGCAATGCGGCGCAGTTGGACGCGGCCGCTGGCCGACGTCGGCCTGCCGGTTTGTCTCGATCCGCTGTTTGCCTATCGCAAAGTCACCCGGCCCAAACCCGGCCCGGCGCTCTGTTGCCTGCGCGCGCTGGCCATTGCCTTGGCCGAAAACAGCGCGCCCGCCGGCCGGCTGGTGGGCAATAAAATCGTGCATCCGTCCTCGATCGACATCGCGTTCGCCGTCGAGGCTGAGGAAGGCGTGCTGGTGCCCGTCATCCGCCACGCGGACAAAAAACGGCTGAAGGAATTAATCGCGCCTTACGACGAACTGGTCGCACTGGCGCGGGAGCGCAAGCTGCCGGCGGAAGCAACGGGCGGTTCCATCGCCACGGTGACGAATTTCGGTACGTTCGGATTGACCTGGGCAACGCCCATTCCGCTGCCGGAGCAGTCGCTGGTGCTCGGCATCGGGGCGGCTCGGCGCATGCCCAGTTGGGACGCGGGCAAAAACCAGTTTGTGCCGGTGATGGAGGCGAACCTTACGTTGAGCTTTGACCATCGCGTGATTGACGGCGGCGCCGCCGGCCGATTGCTTATGCGGGTTGCGGATTTAATCACCCACCCGGAACAGTTGTGATTGGTCGGAATCGGAACGGCAAGTAAATGCACATAACTTTCCCTCCAAGACGCGGAGGTTTTACCACGAAACACACCAAATACACGAACGGATTTATCAGCTGCAAAAGAACAGCAAAGAACACAAAATCTCCTCTCTGCCTCGAACGGGGAGCAACGTTTTTTAACCGCGGATAACACGGATGAATGCGGATTTTATATGACAAACAAATATTACAATTATTGTAATAGCTATTACATTTATTGTAACACTTTCCAAAACAACAAACCCGCTGACTTGCCTCTGTAGCTTCTGAGCGAAGGATGGATTGACGCTGATGAACGCTGATTGGAATGGTCAACATCGCGCCTTTCCTTTCGTGTCGTTCGTGTGTTTCGTGGTTAAAACACGGCTCAGGAGTATCTGCCTTCACCCCTATCCTCTATCTTCGATCTTCCGCCATCGCTTCTGGCAACATCCTCGCGATTATTTCACCTCGAACGTCGCGACGATGGGCCGGTGATCGGAGCCGATGCCCCAGTTGGGAATCGTCGAAATATAGGTTTCGTTTTTCACCCACTGGCGCGCCATGGCCGGACTGAGCAAGATGTAATCGACACGGCTATACGTGTCTTCCTTGCCGTAATAATGCGTCCAGGTCACGTTGCGCGGGTCGAAGCGCGGAATTTCATTCGGCGCGTCGTCGCCGTTGCGCTCGGCTGGACGCGTATCAACAAGCTTTAAATTTCCATGACCGATGATTTCTCTGGTGGAATCGGAATCCTTCACATCGTTGAAATCGCCGAGCACGACGAGTCTGGCGTCCGGATTGGTTTTGAAGCGTTCATCCACGATGCCGCGCATGACTCTGGCCTCTTCCAGGCGCCATTGGGCTTCGTCGGCTTCCGGCACGGCGCGGCGCGATTTCAAGTGCGCGGCGATGAGAGCGAAGGTGAAATTCGTCGCAGCCCGGATGTCCACCTCGGCAAAACCGCGGCTGACGGGAAAGCGGCGGCCATCGAGCAGGAAATTTTCATTGGTGTGCGGGTGGCGGGCGACAATGGGCAGCTTGCTCAAAATGGCGACGTGAATGTTTGTGTCCCAGCCGTGGATGTATTCCCAGCAGGGAAAATCCTGGCCTTTGGCTTTGAGCGAAGCACGCAATTCCATAAGGGCATTGGTGCTCCCCATTTCCTCCAGTGCGATGACGTCGGGATGCAGGGCGCAGATGCTTTCGCAGACCTTGGCTTTGGCGGCGTCAGATTTTACGAACGGGCGCGATTCCGTCGGTTGGTCGAGATAATTTTCGACGTTGTAAGTGGCCACGCGAAAGGTTTCCGCCGCCAGGGAAATCGAACAGCCCAACCCCAACGTGAAACTGATAAGCCGAAATGAAGAGCGCTTGAGCATGGATTGGCTCGGGCAAAGTTAACGTTTCATTTCTGCCTGTCGAGAGGCGTTTTGTCTTTCAGGAAAGAATCCCTTTGCCAAATTCCATAAAGGCGTCTTGACGGGCCTTGACGCCGGGATAATCTACCCACCCCAAAATGGACACAAACCGGCAGCGATTCCCGACTGCTTGCAGGCTTTTGGCAATAAGTCAGCGCCGGCAAATTTTGCTCATTCTTGTTTTCACCGCGCTTACGATTTCATGTGACCGGAAGCGCCAGTCGCAAGATTCGGGCTACCAGCCAAAGCATTTGCAGACGGTTACCATCAGTAACCTCAAACCCCGGCGTGATACCACGGGAACGATCATCGACGCGCACGGCGGCTGTCTGCAATTCTTTGAAGGACGATTTTACCTCTACGGAACGGCGTTCGGAACGAACGCAAACAGCCTGGCCTTGAACTGCCCATTCCGGGTTTACAGCTCGTCGGATCTTGAACGGTGGACTTACGAAGGCGAACTGCTCAAGGAAAAGCCGGATGGCATTTATTTCCGTCCCGGTGTGGTTTTTAATCCGCACACCCGCAAGTATGTACTTTGGTACAACTGGTTCCCCAAATTGTGGAATGGCCAAACGGCCGTAGCCATCAGCGACAAGCCGGTCGGGCCTTTTACCATCGTCAATACCAACGTGGCGGTGCTTGGCTCCCGGCCCGGCGACGGCAGTCTCTTTGTGGATGACGACGGCACGGGATATTACATTTATACGGCCATTGGCGAGGGATACGCCGTCCGGGTGGAACGTTTGACCCCGGATTTCCTGGGCGTGAGCGGCCAGGCCAGTGCCATTCTGATTAAAGGCGGTGAAGCGCCCGTGCTTTTCCGGCGAGGCAATTTGTATTACGTCCTCTGCGGGCCGCTTTGTCCCGATTGCCGCAATGGGAGCGGAGTACAGGTTTTGTCAGCCACTTCACCGTTGGGACCCTATACTCCCCGATCCGATATCAATCTGCGTCCGGGAAACGACACGCCCATCGTGCCCGCTCAACAAACCTGGGTCGCAAAAATTCCAATGTCCAAAGAATCATTATACATCTGGATGGGCGACCGCTGGGAATCCACACCGGATGGCATCAAAGGTCATGATTTTCAATACTGGAGCGCTCCCCTGCAGTTCGGTCCGGACGGCGACATCCAGCCGATGAAAAACATCAAACAGTGGGACATAACCTGGTCCTGGGGCAACTGATTTGGCACCGGGCCACCGGTCAACGCTGCCGCTTCGAAAAGAACATTTTTGCCAAATCCGGTTAAGCTGCTACTTTTAGCCCATGCTCAAAATCAGCCGGAATGGCCGCACGTTGCGCCGGGCCCGCAAAAACAGGGCCGGACGGAAGCTTTACGACAAGCAAAGCGAGCGCGATTACCGTGACCTGCGGATTGACAAGGTTGGCGTGCGCGGGCTGCGGTTCCCCATCCTGGTCCGCGACAAGGCGCACACCGTGCAAAACACCGTGGCGACCATCGGCATGTTTGTGGATTTGCCGAAGGAGTTCAAAGGCACGCACATGAGCCGGTTTGTCGAGGCGCTCAACGAGCACGGCAATATCATCCACGTGGAAAACATCCGGGACATTTTGTATTCGCTGCAAAAACGCCTGAACTCGGCCACGTCGCATCTGGAAATAGAGTTCCCGTATTTCATGAGCAAGAAATCGCCGGTATCACGCAAGCGCAGCCAGATGGATTACGTGGCGCGGTTCGACGCGGCGGCGTGCGGCAAGGAAATTGATTTTGTGCTGACGGTGAAGGTGCACGTTACGACGCTGTGCCCGTGTTCCAAGGCGATTGCCCGGTACGGCGCCCACAACCAGCGCGGGCTGGTGACGGTGGCGTTGCGGTTCACGAAACCGGTCTGGATCGAAGACGTGGTGGCGATGATTGAAAGTTCGGCGAGTTCGGAGCTGTACGCCCTGCTCAAGCGACAGGATGAAAAATTCGTGACCGAGCGTGCCTACGAAAACCCGGTGTTTGTGGAGGACCTGGTGCGCAACGTGGCCCTCAAGCTCAATGCACATCCGCGGGTGACGTGGTACAAGGTGGAAGCCGAAAATTTCGAGAGCATCCACAACCACAACGCCTACGCCTGTATCGAAAAGGGGTGATGATCGCGCCCGGATATCCGGGGATTTCGACCGTGACTGAAGTTGTTACAAGAATAGGTTGTAGTAGAAAAAAACCGCGCAAAGTTCATTGCCTTGCGCGGAAGAACCTCAACTGCAGTTAAATCCCGGCTTAACGGGTGAACCGGCGGTAGCAGGCCAAGACCAGACCGCCGAAACCAAGGAACAGGGCGCTCGAAGGCTCGGGAACGGGAGCCGGGGTGAAATCATAAGTCACAATAGTCGTCACGCCACCTGTGACGGTTTCAGTGGCCGCAATGGTGGCCCCGCCTTGAATGGATTCGGTAAGAATACTTGTGCTATAGAAGTCGAGATTCATGGTTCTGATTCCCTGCAAATCGGAAAAAATTGTCCCACTGGTGATGCCGGAGACTTCCGTCTTGTAGCCCGAATTTACAATACCGGCAGTGAGGTTATTGCCATTAAACGAAGTCGTGCTTCCGGAAGCCAAACCGGCCACACTAAAGTTTGGCGAATTCACTGCCAACCAAGCGTCTGGCAATGAAAAACTGCCATAATTCGGATTTAGCGCATCAACCGCCTGATCAAATGAGGAAGTGCCCAGCAAAATCTGAATTTGATTGTTAACCGTGGATGGGCTGCCGTATGAAGACGGAGAACTGTTGGAGACGACAAGGGAAGTGTAACTGTGAGCGGAGAGGCTGATGGTTATCGAATCCAACGTGCCCAGACTGGTGTTGAACTGCTGCAATGCCAAGGGGGTTGATGCGAAGTCGAAAGTCCCACTGACACCGTTTGTGTAGGAAACGCTGTTGGCTTTCGCTAAAACAACCATCCCCAGCAACAAGGCAACCGCCAGGGAAATTTTGCCCGTGAGTTTTGATGCGAGTTTTTTCATAAAATTTGTCTTCAGGGAATATCTCATTGTTTGCCACAGACTCTAATGTTTCACAAATTGACTGTCAATAAATAATAATTAAATATAATAGTTTTTTTAGTCTATCTTATTTTTTGACAATTTTGTCCTGCTTTTGGACGGCACCTTATATCCGGCGGCGGAACAATAACAGGCTCAACGCGCCCAAGCCGGCCAACGCCAGCGTGGTGGGTTCGGGGACGGACTGAACCGTTAAGGTGATGGAAGAAGCGTCAAAAGCCGCGCCGTAATACCCAAGCCAGTCGAGCGTGTCTTTGCCCCCGTCCTCGAAAACGACATATCGGACGCCGGAACCGTAGTTTTGCAGGCTGCCCGTGACGTCTGTCCATCCGGCCGAAGGGGCAATGGTCAGGGGACTGCTTTGGCTGCCCTGCGACCATGAGGCAATGACGTTGTGACTGGCATTCTCCAACTGGACATTCATGAAGTAATCACCGTTGGCAAAATAACCATGCACCCAGTCGGAAATCGAGATGGTCGGCGCGCTGTCCAGTTGGGCTGTCGTGAACCCGTCCGCCAGCAAGTCAATCGTTTGCGACCGGACATCCCAGCCGAAGGACGTCATGAATGCATTTGCCGAACCGGTCATCGCGCCGCCGTAATCGGTGCCGACATGCCAGCCATTGCCTCCACCCGCCACGACGGTCCAATCTGTCATGTCTCCGGTCTGGCCGTTGGCATTTTGCAACAGGTTCGTGCTGGATTGTGCCCGGGCGGTGATGGCGGTGGTGGCGGCAACGAGCGCCATCAAGAGCGGGTGTTTGATGAGATTTGTCTTCATGTGTTCAACCCGTGTTTGTTTGTTGTTGTTATTGATGTTTGGCAGCAGTCTGATTCCGGCGGCGGAACAGAAGCAGACTCAAACTGCCAAAGCCGGTCAGTGCCAGCGTGGCGGGTTCGGGCACACTTTGAATATTCGCGGTCAAATTGTCATAAACAACATCACCGGGATTGTCGCTATCATATAGGCTGGGACCGAAATACGCCGAACCGGCACCAAAGGTAAAAGTGCCGTTGTAATCGCCCAAACCGCCACCACTTAAGTCAACGGAGTAAGTGCTGGAATCGGCTGTCTCACCCGTCATGGTCACGGTAAGCGTCGAAAGACCTGTTTGCGGGCCAGAAACAGAAAGGCCGGGAGTATCGGTACCATTGAATTGCAATGTGCTGCTCGAACTGCCGCTCTGAGCCAAAAGGCTGATCTCAACTGCTGCGGTCGGGCTGGCCAGCGTATTGGCGAAATACAATCCAGCGGCTGTTCCAAAACTGGCGTTAGCATTTATTATCTGAAAATCCAGCGAAACCGAATCACCAACGGTGGAAAGTTCTGCGCCTTTCCATAACCAAGCGCCAGTCGCATTCCCCGGAATGTACGGGCTCAAAACACCGCCGCTAACATTCCAGCCATCGCTCGGATTTTGCCAAGCCGGCAAAAATTGATAATTCGACTCGTCGCTCGTTGAAAAATCATCCAACAGACCTGCATACGCCGAAGCACCTAAAGTGCTTACACACACAACGGTTACGACCAAGGGGCTCAAGATTGTTTTTTTCATAATTCGGAGATTAGATTATTAAGATTATTATGCGCAAATTTTCCGGCGGCGGAATCGCAGCAGTTCCAACCCGCCCAGGCCCGCCAGCACCAGCGTGGTGGGTTCGGGGACGGGAGAAATAACGAAGTTATCCAAGCCGCCTGGCCCGGTGCTGTCCAAACGAATCTCATCCACGCCAAGGAAACTAATTGTGGCCATTTGTTCAGCGTAACCATCTATGGTGACCGGCGTGAGTGTGGGTGTGATGGTGTCCACCAAGCTGCCGTTGCTAAAACCATAGAAGGTATAACTGGCGGATTGGCTGGTCCGTTCCAATAGATCGAATGAGACATCCACCGCCTCCGGCGTGGTGGTGGTGGGCACGGTAAAATTGATGGAGGCATACTCTGTATCACCCGGCCCGGTGTAGGCTTGTGACGGATTGACTGACCACCCGCCCCAAAAGCCCAGCAATTGTGGTCCGTTGGAACCCTCAAGGCCCCAGTTGCCCGGATCTCCATTAGCCATTCCGGCCACAAGCCCAAAAGCGCTGGCTCCGCCAGTGGTGCTGGTTAGGAAGCCCAGATTGATATAATCAACGGTATATATTGAATCTTCAAAGTTGACGACGGTCTGCGCCTTGACGGTGAATGCCGCGCCCAGCAGGGCGAGGCCGCAGATGAGTTTAAGGAGATTTGTTTTCATGTGTTTTTCATGACAAGCAAATTATTGCCGGCGGCGGAACAGGAGCAGGCTCAAACCGCCCAAGCCGGCCAGCGCCAGCGTGGTGGGTTCGGGAACCGGTGCGGGCACGGCTGTGATATCCCAAGTGCCGATGATTGTGCCGTTGCCTTGACCGCTGGAATCTCCCGCATAGATATTGCCGTGGGCGCCGACGGTGGTGGGAAGGTCCGCGAGATAGGCGGACAAATCAATGACTTCCGTGCCGGTGTTAAAACCCGCGCTGCCAGAGGTAAACGTCTGGGCACTCGTGCCGGAAGAATACAGGTTCAAGTCCAGTGACGCCCCGCCAGTGGCCTGGTATGTGTCAGAATTAAAATAGTTGTAGATATTACCTCCGGTTTTGGGTTGGAGACTGGGAGTACCGCTGGCGGATTCAGCACCGATGCTGACCGGCGCAGTAAAGAAATTCACAAGATCCACGCCATAATTGGCAGTCGTGGTTATATCAGTGCCTGTGTCCATGCCGCCGCCGGTGATAACGACGGCGGAAGGGTTGCTCTCATTTATCATGAACATGGGGGCCGATCCCGACGCTTGGAACGTTGTTGCGAAAAAACCGGCAGCCAAAATAAACGCCAGCAAACCCGAACTTTGAATGCTATTCTTCATAATTTTTATGCTTTTATTTGTTGTGAATTGATTTGTTTCCTGCGGCGGAACAGCAGCAGGCTCAAACTGCCCAAGCCGGCCAGCGCCAGCGTGGAGGGTTCAGGAACGGGCGCAACTTCGCTGACGGCGAAAATCGCCGCTTCCCCGCCGCTGTCGTAGGTAAAGCTGATGCTGTTGAGGTTCAAGGACTGGTCAGCCTCCGGAATGGAAATCAATTCCGCATACAGGCTGAAGTCGTTGGCTTGGTTGGAATCATATTCTCCATCATTGATGTCCACCCGGCTTAACCCATTGACCGTGCCGGATTGATCGGGGCTGAACCAATCTGAATATGTCAAACTGCCGCTGAAAGTCGTCCCGCTGGCGAAGTTGAGGGTATAATCGAGAGTGGTTGGGCCGTTCCCGGCGGTTCCCAGGACATAAAGACCACCGGCGGTTGTTGGTGAGGAAAAAGAAAGTGTACCGGAGCCTGAACCCTGAAATTCCAACGCATTGTTGCCGGACACCGAGGCGATCAGAAAAGAACCGACACCAGTGTTGAGCGTTCCTGCATTCAAGGCTCCGCTGCTGTCAACGCCATCGTGACTGGAAGCATAGGTGGAATCGTAAAAAACATTACCATCTCCGGGAGTGTCAATGGCGCTTGTGGTCGAACTGTCTGGTGAGCCGGAACCATCGGCGATGACATCCGCATTGAACCCCGAGGCAATGTTCAACGAAGAAGCTGACTGCGCCAGGGTCGATGTTACAACGCCGAACAAGGCGAGCCCGAGGGTGAATCCAATAATTTTAGATTTCACGACCATCTTGGTTATAATTTTGGAGGAAACAGCATATTTAATGCCCAAGCGGGTTGATTTGAGGCCGGTTTAATGCCGGGCAATTGATAATGTATTTACAGGGTGATCGGGTACGGGTTGTCGTTCTCAGGCTGAACCCGAACAAACGGTTGCACACTATTGAGACATTCACTGGTTACGAATTTCCCGGGCAAAGTTGTAACCGGTGGGGGGTGGGACGTGGAAGTGCGACCAGCAACAAAATTTTCCACCTCTTCTGGTTGTTACGGTGGATTGGTGCGAAGTCTGCTGGCAATTCTCCGCCTGACGATGGAATGACAATGTTCCATCGCCGGCGGGGCAGGCAACGGGAAAAGCCGGCCATGACAACGCAAAAAAAACTGAATATTTTTGTGGTAAATTTGTTTTGCTCTGCTAAATTCCCGCGCTCTTGACGTATCGTAACTGGATTATCGACTTGTGACTATTAAGAAAAAAACGATTGCTAAAGCGCCGCTATCCGCGACGGCGGCCATTCTCGGCCGACCGGTCGTGAAGACTACCAAAGTCATCACCGACCCCAAAAAGGTCAAGGCCGAGTGGCAGAAGTATTGCCAGCGGCTGCTCGAACTGCGCGAGCAACTGCTCCAGCAGATGAACGGCCTGGCCAAGGAATCCGCCCAGGAATTGCCCGGCTACAGCCTGCACATGGCAGATTCGGGCACGGACAATTTCGACCGCGATTTTGCGTTGAGCCTGCTGTCGTCCGACCAGGACGCGGTCTATGAAATCGAGGAAGCGCTGAAGCGCATCGAGAAAAAGACCTACGGTGTTTGTGAATTGACCGGCAAACAGATTCCCAAGGCACGCCTGGAGGCCATTCCGTGGACGCGGTTCACCGTGGAAGCCCAGGCACAACTGGAACGCGAAGGCGCGTTGCGTTCGCGCCGGATCGGCCAGTTGGGCACGGTGGACAGCACCGGCGCCACGGAAGTGGAAAGCGACGAGGAAGAGCCGGAGGAAAAGGCCAAAGAGAAGGAATAATTCATGCCGCGCGAAATCATCACCATTGAATGCACCGAAGCGCGCAAGGAAGGCAAATCCCCTTCGCGTTACACCACCACCCGCAACAAAAAGTTGCAGACGGAAAAGCTGGAAATTAAAAAGTATAATCCGGCGCTCCGCCGCCACACGCTGCATCGCGAAATTAAATAGCCATGCCACGCAAAACCCATACCGAAAAGGATCGCCGCGGTTCGCGGCGCGGGCAGATGGAAAAACGCGCGCCCCGGCCCAAACCCAAAATTGACTTCACCGCCGACGCGCTCGACTTCAAAAACACGAACCTGCTTCGGCAATACGTGACCGACCAGGGGCGCATCCTGCCGCGCAAATACACCGGCATGCCCGCGCATTACCAGCGCCGTCTGACCCGCGCCATCAAGCGCGCGCGCCAGATGCTGCTGATGAAGTAGGCCATTCTCCGCCGTTCGATTGCATTTGCATCCGAGCGGTATTGAGATAAGATTGAGATGCAAATGATTTGCATTTAAATCACCGTGTTTCCGACTTCCATCTTGGGCCAGATTTCGGCGGCGTTCGCCATCGCGCTGGCGGGCGGCGCCCTGAGCGCGTGGCTGGCCCGGACGCATAAACAGCTTTGTGCCTTCATCAGCCTGGGCGCGGGAACCCTGCTGGGCGTGGCCGTCTTCGGCATCGCGCCGGAATGTTTGCACGCGCTGCAGTGGTGGCAGTTTCTGCTAGCCGCCGGTTCCGGTTACGTATTGTTCGCCCTCATCACCAAATATATCTTCCACGTCTGCCCGGCATGCTCCGCCAGTCATTTTGACGAACATACAACGCACCGGCTGGCCGAATTCGCCACGGCCATGATGATTGCGTTGTCCATCCATTGCGTCGTGGACGGCCTGGCGCTGGCGGCGGGAAATGAAGAAGCCACGACCGTGAGCGTGTCGATTCTGTTTGCCATTTGTGTGCATAAATTTCCCGAAGGTCTCGCCCTGGGCGCGCTGCTGCTGGGTGGCGGATTCTCCCGCCGGAAAATGCTGTGGCTCGTGGCGGCAGTTGAATCCACCACCATTTTGGGTGGATTACTGGGCTGGTTTGTCCTGCACAACGCTTCCGAGTCCTGGTTGGCCCTCGCGCTCGCGAACGCCGGCGGCGGATTTCTCTATCTGGCCATCCACGCCGTGCTCGGCGAAATTTTCAAACACCACAAGACTTTGGTTCTGGTTAATTTTGCCGCCGGCTTCGGTACCATTGCCGGCTTGATCCTGTACTTCCACCTGCGGGCATGATTTTGAAGCACCATGAAAACATCCGCCCATTCCCACTCGCACAAACGGCAGGAGCTGTCGGCGCTCACCGGCCATTTGCGCCAGCAGGCCCGAAAGATCACCGGCCCGCGGGCGGCCATCCTGGAAATTTTGCGCCGGCACCCGCATCCGCTCACGAACCGGGAAATTCTAGCCGCGCTGCCCCGGGGCCGATGTGACCTGGCGACGGTTTACCGGGCCATGCATCTGCTGGAGGAGTTGGGCATGGTGAAGCGGTTCGACTTTGGCGACGGCAAGGCGCGGTTCGAATTGGTCGGTGAAGGCGACGATGGCCATCACCATCATCTGGTTTGCACGCGCTGCGCGGAAGTGATCGAAATTGAGGAGTGTTTTCCGAGTCAGATTGAAAAGCGCATCGCCGCCGCCAACGGTTTCAAAAGCGTGACCCACAAACTCGAATTTTTCGGCGTTTGCCCGGCGTGCCAGCCGGCCCGCCGCACCCAAAGAAAAAGCCGCGCTCGCGCGCGGCTCATTCAACGATGATGGGCAAAGACGTCACACCATTTCTTCCTGCCAATCACCCAAATGTAAGTACTCCTTGACTTTTCTTCGTTCGTATCGGTTTTTTAATGGTTTTTTGGGCTGATGATCCAGTTTGCGGAATGGGTGTTTGGGATCCCGTACAGCCTCCGTTATGACTTCCATCATTCTTTTCATAACACAACTCATATTACCTCGTGTTGTGGAGTCGGCAGCACCGCAACCTTCCTTGTTGGTCACAGCTCTCTGCCCTTGCTCCTGAGTATAAGACCAATCGCAGTGTTTGTCATTCAAATTTTCCTTTCCCGATTTTTTCTTCGGCGAAACAGAATGAGCCAGACCGCCATTCGGTCTCGGTTTTTTGTGCAGCAAGTTTCAGTCCAAGTTCCGCATAAACCTTCCGAATTCCCGAAAATTCCGATCTTAAAATCCCCGCCAGAACGAGTGTTCCCCCGGGCCGTAATTGCGCCACAATCCGGCGACGTTCCGAAATCAACAGCGTCGAAATCAAATTAGCGCAAATTAAATCGTATTGCCGCGCCGGCTTTATCGGCAATCTGGCCACGTCTTTGCGGATGATTCGCAGCTTCTGCGAAACCCCATTGGCACGAGCGTTGGCACGCGCCACCCGGACCGCTTCGGGGTCAAAATCAAAGGCGTGTACCGGCGAGTAGCCCAGCTTCGCCGCCGCAATGACCAGGATTCCCGACCCGGTGCCCATGTCTAAAAATGACCGGGGTGTTTCAAATTTTCCACAGCGCACCAATTCGCCCAGACAAAATGCCGTCGTCGGATGCCGGCCGGTGCCGAAGCTGAGTCCGGGATCCAGCACGACCACCGCCTGGTTTTTGCGGGGGCGGCGTTTGCTCCAGCTCGGTTTGATAAGGAGTGATTTCCGTTCGGAGGGCGGAGTTCCACGACGCCCTGATTTTCCGGATGAAATTGGGGGCTCGCAGAGCTCGCCCCTCCGATTCTTGAATTCAATCTCGATGGGTTGGAAATGCCGTTTCCACGATTCAGCCCAGTCCTCCCGGCGCATTTTCGCAATAGTGATTTTGCCGGGGCCGATGTTCAGCCCGCAATTTTCAATCCGGCCCAGTCCCCGGTGGATTTTTCCGCGCCATTCAGCCGACCGGGCCGGTTTCCGCCGGCAATAGGCCGTGACCAGCATCACGCCCGTTTCCACGTTGAGCCAGGATGAAACCGGTTCCTCCAGCACCGTCGCCAGAAGTTCTGCAACCGCGTCTTCGGCTTCGGGCGCGGTGGTAACCGAAACGCGCCAGAGCGATGCTCGTTTCATGGAAGGCCGTCCCGCCACGGCGCGAAGTTGAGCAGTTCAATTTCGTTCAAGTGCGGATGCAACGCGACCCGGGTGATACTGGCGTAATCAATTTCGAACGAATTGGTCTTGGGCAACGGCAATTCGAGCAAAATGGCCAGCATCATGCGAATGACGCCGCCGTGGCAAAAGACCGCCACCGTCCCGCCCGGATGCCGCCGGATCATATCAAACAGGCACGGCTCGACCCGGGAGCGGAATTCAACGCCGCTCTCACCGTTGGGCACCGCACCCAATTCGATTTCGTCGAGCCAGTCGTAGGGATGAACGCCGAATTTTTTGCGCACTTCCTCCCAGTTGAATCCCGTCCAATCGCCAAAATCCACTTCGCGCAATCCGGGCAGGACGGTTGGCTCCGGTGCACCGTTTTTGAGCAGCGGCGCGAGCGTTTGCCGGACGCGCTTCATCGGACTGGCATAAATCGCATTCAGGGTTTTATGGCGCAAATACGCGGCCAGGGCCTGGGCCTGTTCCCGGCCACGAACCGAAAGACTCATGTCGATGCGCCCGCCGAATGTATGGTGATAGCGCGGTTCAACCTCGCCGTGCCGGACGAGCAACAGGCGGGTTGCCTTCGAAGTCGCGGAGTTTTGCCGGGAACGTTTTGATTGGGACATGGGCTGCAAATTCACGTTGGAGTTCACGCTTCAGCGTGGCCAGAACAAGCTAAAGCTTGGACTCCAGCAGCGCCTTTTCCTGGGCGGCGAGCAGTTCACGGATGCCGGCCTTGCCAAGCGCAAGCAATTCGGCCAATTGCGCCTCGGTGAATGTGGCTTCCTCGCCGGTGCCCTGGACTTCGATGAATTCGCCGGCGGCGTTCATCACGAGGTTCATGTCCACTGCTGCTTCCACGTCCTCGGTGTAACACAAATCCAGCAGCGGCCGACCGGCGACAATGCCAACACTCACCGCGGCCACGGCGTTGAGAATCGGGGTTTCCGACAGTTTTTTATCGGCCAGCAATTTTTTCACTGCGAGGGACAGGGCGACATACGCGCCGGTGATGGCTGCGGTGCGCGTGCCGCCATCGGCCTGCAATACATCGCAATCCACCCACACCGTGCGTTCGCCGAGTTTGTTCAGGTCCAGCGCGGCGCGCATGGCGCGGCCGATGAGCCGCTGGATTTCCGATGAGCGTCCGTCGATTTTCCCTTTGGCACTGTCGCGCGGTTTGCGCTGCAAGGTCGAGTAAGGGAGCATGGAATACTCGGCAGTAATCCAGCCGCCTTTGACCCCCTGCTCTTTCATCCAGCGCGGCACGGTTTCTTCGATGGTCACGCCGCAAATGACGCGGGTGTTGCCCCATTCGACGAGCGTCGAGCCGGCGGCATAAGGCGCGATGTGATTTTGAAAACGCAGCGGACGGAGTTGGTTGGGAGCACGACCATCTGCGCGCATGGATGAATCAGCCATAAACGCCGGCGATTTTAATCGCGACTCGTCTCCAAGAAAAGCAAAACCACCACAGATTAATACTGATAGACACGTGAAATTTAAATATGATCGATGATTTAATGTTAGCGGTGATGACGATCTAGGCGGCGAAAGAATGCCCGCCGCAATGGGTTGATCACCGAACCGCCTCCGACTAATTCTCCTCCCGGCAACGCCGCTTCCGTCGCGATACGCCTTCGGTTTCTGATCGGTAGGGAGGCCGGAACGACTTCGTCGGCCTTTTGGGTTTAGTTCTAATCGCAAAACAGCTGGCGCACGCACTGGTGCAACTGGTTTTGCACACGACCTAGGGGGTTTTCTAATCTCCATGCATGGCAAAAAAGGCCACTGCGAAAGGTGGGGCGGCAATCCCTTGGCGATCAGCGTCAGGAGAGCGTCGTTGCTGTTTTCCGTTGCTCACCAGGTGGTGCCGGACCTTTTTGTGATCAGTTGTTTAATTTCCGGCGATGCTTGGAACGCCTGATAGCTCTTGGTCGCGAGATCATCGAACAATAGTTGATATACCTTGTCTGGGCTTCCGTTAGCATGACCGTCAACGGTGGTCATCCAGAGGATGTTCCGGTTATCGACAGTTCGAAGTGTCCACTGAAGCAGCAGCGTGAAGTCGTTTCCGGTCTCGTGGGTCGCCACGCCACATCTGTGTACTTCAGGTGTCAAAGTCGCCCTGACTCCGGCGGGCACCACGCCGTTGGTGGAAACGGACACCTGCTTAAAAGTCTGCTCGCACAAACTGATGCTCTGTTGCTTCAAAACAGGCCCCAAAGGTATCAGGGGCCTGTTGAGTATGAGAGCCCGGTAGGTGCAAAAGCGATCATCCAACATCAGACCGACCGATAGCGGAATTTTCTTGTCTGAAACATTCTGAATGTTGGCTGTGGGGGAAACCTTGAGGTTGGCCGTCACGCAACCGGTCATCAATGTTGTCATGCCAGCAACCAAAACAAGCATCGCAGCACGGCCCGGCTTGTTGATCGGCAGGTTATTTCGTTTCATACGTCAGCGGAAACGTGATGGTGTTGGTTTGATGGTTTCGCACGTTAATGCAATCTATTCGCAATGTGGATGAACCTGCCCATCGTGAATTTATTCCCAGGTTGAAATAGATAAACCCGGCCACTTGTTGGCCCGGGGCGAGGGTCTGGTTGTGCCATTCTTTGTCAACGAAGTTCTTCTGGATAATCGAGGCGTTTTCCGCGGCCTGATTGGACGCCAAAATAAACACCGCCCCCAAAAGGGCGGCACTGCAAATCACGGCCCCTGCGGTATAAGCGTATGCCTTGCCGTAGTCGCCCTTCACGTACTGATCCTCCGCATTCATATCGCCCGATTGGCCGGCAATGGTCAAATGCATGTTTTTTTCGTCCAACAACCAGGTAGCGTTGACGCTCTTGTTTTCGGCCTGAAGGTAAATGATGCCGATGCCTTTGCCGGCCGGATTCACTTTGAAATAAGTATCAGCCCTCTCGCTGTCTAATACTGGATCAACCGAAATTATGAGGCCTTGTGACTCCACAGTTTTGGCATCTTTGGACAGGCCAGCGGTATATTGCGGGATAGTCACTGTGCTGCAACCCGTCCCTGCCAAAGCCAAGAACGCCACACTTATGCTGAAAGTCAGCAGTATTCGCTTTTTCTGCATGGAGCCCTTCCCGATGGCTCGGTTTCTGATATTGCTTGATGCCCCATTTGAGCCAACTAGTGGAAGCATGGAACGGCTTTGCTTGAAAGCGCAATCCATTTACACAGTCAAACACAAGTATCTGGATTGCTCATGGTATCTATAAATCAGTTTCACAGCTATCCTCCCTCAACTCAGCTTTCTCCCCACGGAGAAGGAGAATCGTTTGCCGTCCCCTTTGAAAAATCGCGCGACTGTATTTGCCGGAACGAAAAGCGGCCCGTTTCCGAAGGCCGCTCGCGTTAATTCGATTGCGCGATGGCAGGCAAAGGCGACCGAAAATTCACCGGCAGCAATTTGTGTTGCACGCTGCATTGCCAATTCTCCTGCCAATCCTTTTCCCAATCAGCCAGCGGCGGCACCGTGACTTCCGCGTGTTTCGAGCAGGCATGGCTAACAAAATGGCTAACAAACCAAGTGGAAACCGGGGGTCAACAATAGTGACACAATTTGCTTGAATACCCTGTAAAATCCGGCAAAATATCCCTGTCGTCCGCCCCCAAAGGCGCTCGATTCCACCCCTTGCCTCCATCAGCGGTCACTTTTTTTGTTCAGCTTCAATTCCGGCGAACAGACTTTCCAGACTGTTCAAGGGCGCGTTGTGTTTCGGATTCAAAATCTGGCGCAGGTATTCAACACCGTCGGCAATGTTCCGCACGGATTTGGGCAGAATGGCGCCGGCGGCGTTGGCGTGACCGCCGCCTTGAAACTTTTCCGCCACCTTGATCGCTTCGCCGTTGTGGCTGCGAAAGCTGGCAAAAACGGCGTTGCCGCGCCGGAACAGCGTGACCAGCACCGGATATTTTGTCGCCTTTTGCTCCAGCAACTGGTGAACAATCAGATTGTTGTTGCCGACGACAGTGTCCACAAACCCTACCGTCGGGCTGATTTCGGTGACGTTCGATTTGCTCCACTCGAAACCGAGCGGGTTTTCGATGCGGCGTTTGACGGCCATGACTTCGAGCAACGGATGGTCCAGCAATTTTTCAATGTCGCCGCCGATGAGGATGTGCAGGTTCCAGAACTGGTAAATTTTGACAAGATTCGCGTAATCGCTGGCCAGAACAAAATCGGGGTCGTCGTCCAAAAACAAATCGGCAACGTTATTCAAATGCACGAGCCGGTCCAGGGCGGGCAAACTGACGCCCTGTTCCCGGCAAAGTTCGTAGCAAAGTAACCCGGCGGATTTGTTCACGTCGTGGATGAGCAGGGCGTGCTTCGGCACGACTTCGGTCACGTGATGGTCAATCACCACCCAATCCGGCTTGTCAAGGCGCAGTTCAAAAGTGAAGTCCGCCACCCACGCGGACTTCTCGCGCAATTCGCGCTGTTTCCAGAAATTGTAATGATACGCCTCGAGCGGAATGTCGGTGCCGAACAGGTGTTTGGCCAGCCGCTGCAGCAGCGCACCCGACAGCAATCCGTCCAGATCACTTTCGTGCGTGATGATGACCTCCGGCTTGGGCAATGTCCACATGGCGGCAACAGGTTAATCCACCCGGCCACACATGGCGAGCGGGGAATTTCACCGGAGCAAATTCCCGGGCGAACGCTGAAACCAGCCTGGCAACCTTTTACTGAGGCAGCTTATGGCTGGGAATACTGCACGTGGGCGGTTCGCCGACCGCATTGATGGTGTAGATGCCGCCGGCTGGACAGTGGGGCATCTTCGCGTGAGGCAGGTAAGCCTTGATATCGTCTTCGGTGGGAACATCCGTGGCTTTCTTGCCATTTTCCAGCGCCCATTGCTGCTTGGCGGCGTCAATTTGCCGGAGATTGTTGATGCAAGCGTTTTTCTGGGAGACGGTCCGGGCTTTTACAAAGTTGGGAATGGCAATTGCCGAAAGCATGCCGACCGCAGCCACCGGGACCAGCAGCGCGGTCTTGGCGTAGCTCTGGCTGCCGTTACAGATGGTCAGACAACCTTCGGGTGTGTTGGCCTCGACGGAATAGACAAAGGCGGGCCGGTTATAGGAGAAGGATTGCAACCATTGCGACATCTTCGAATCGGTCCTGGCTTTTGAGGTGATGACTTGTTGCTGAACCTGGAGTAACACCTGGGCAAATCGCCGGCTCACATAGGTAAACTGATTGCCGTGGTCCGGCAGACCCTGGGCCAGATGTTTGAATTCGTCGGTGGCCTTGAGCCCGGGTTTCTGCCCGCTTTTCACAGCCAGCGCGTCGTCAATCAACGCGTCGCTGGTGGCGATGAACAGGTAACCGCCGCTGCTGGCGGCGCTCGGCTGCAGCGCGATGGGCAACGGAATGGGCAACGGCATGGTGCGCATCTTGAGTCCCGGTTTGTCCACGCTGATGACCTGCGGATTGGTTTTCAATTGCTCGTCAATGCGGTTGAAAATGGTGTCGTCGTTCACCTTCACGGCAAGGAGCAGGCCGGGCGCGGGAACCTGCATCAGGGCGCCGTGCAACGGCACGGGGATGTTGTTGGACGGATCCAGCGTAAGGACGAGCCCGAATTCACCGCCCAGGGAATTGAGAAAAGTATCCCATTTGACCTGGGTTTTTTGTTCAAATTCGGTGGGGAGATCCTGCATCCATTTCTGGGCCCTTTGCAGATTGGATTGGGCGACTTCCTTTTGCACCGCGTTCCAGAGCAACGGCAGGTCCAGGTCCGAGAAAAAGGCCAGCGCGGTGTCGGCGGGCAGGAAGTCGAGCCCGGTAAGCGGATGCGGTTCCTTGCCGGCGAGCTGCCACAGGAAACCCGTGCCTTTGCCGGGATAATGATGCACGAGCGCTTTGTTGCGATACAGGCCCGGCTCAATCTCCACCGAACTCAAACCGACGCCGCTGACGTCCTCAACGCCGCTGTCTTTGATCAGGCGGGTGACGATGCTGAACGCATTGTTGATTTTGGCAACGTCTTCCGGCTTGAGGTCCGGCATGTTGGTGAACGTTTGCTGCCAGCGCTCAACCCGGGCGGAAAGCCCGTCGAGCCACTGCGCCGTCCCGAGATACAGGTAGAAATTGCCTCCGGGATCGAGTTGCGAAGTGACTTCGTTGAAGCTGGTTTTTTCCGCCGAAACGACGGCTGGAACTTTGGCTTCGCCACCGGGTTTTTGTCCGGCAGGCGGGGTTTCCTTTTTTCCGCAACCGTAATTGAGAGCAGCCAGCAGAACCAGCAGGACCAACGCCGACGTACAAAGGAAAAGACGATTTGTTTTCATGGTAAGAAGTTTGTTGCCATTGGGGTGAACCGTTTCAACTCCAGCCAAACAGTTTTTGGATAAAGGTAAAGCAGAAAAATTTCGCACTGCATCAGATCGCTTGAAAAGTAATTTATCAATGGCTGCGAAAATGTGCGGGCCAGTTACAAACCCTGTCGCGGCGAGAGACCGGATTTCAGCCCGGAACGTCTGTTCCTGACATGGCGCCGCCAAAATTCTCTTTGAATTCCGGGCGGTGCTGGGCCAGAATCCACGCTCACTTTGAATTCTGGATTCCGGATTCCGGCTCCTGAATTCTTCCGAACATGAAACGCACTCATCATTGCAACGAATTGCGCCCGGTACACATCGGGCAAATGGTCACCCTCTGCGGCTGGGTCCATTCCCGCCGCGACCTCGGCGGTCTTATCTTCATTGATATCCGCGACCGCGAAGGCCGCACGCAAACCGTCTTCGACCCGTCGGATTTGCCCAAGGAACTGTTTGAGCGCGCCGCGGCACTTCGCAGCGAGTGCGTCATCCGCGTCACCGGCAAGGTCCGCCAGCGTCCCGCCGGCACCAACAACCCCAAAATTCCCACCGGCGAGGTGGAGGTGATGGTCAAAGAACTTGAGGTTCTCAACGTCGCCGACGTCCTGCCGTTTCCGGTGGACGACCCGGAAGTCGCCGCCAAGGTGAACGAGGAATTGCGTCTGAAGTACCGCTACCTCGATTTGCGCCGGCCCGAAATGGCGCGCAATCTCCGGCTCCGTAGCAAAGTGGCCACGGCCACGCGCGTCTTCATGGATGAACAGGGTTTTCTCGAGGTCGAGACCCCCACCCTTTTCAAATCCACGCCGGAAGGCGCGCGGGAATTTCTCGTACCCTGCCGGACAAATCCCGGTTTGTTCTACGCGCTGCCGCAATCGCCGCAGCAGTTCAAGCAAATCCTCATGGTGGCCGGCGTGGAAAAATATTTTCAACTCGCCCGCTGCTACCGCGACGAGGACCTGCGCGCCGACCGCCAGCCGGAATTCACGCAGATCGACATCGAGATGTCATTCATCGAGCGCGAGGACATTTATGCACTCATCGAAGGCCTGTTGCATCGCATTTGGAAAACGGCACTGAATATGCACATCACCTTGCCGTTCAAGCGCCTGACCTTCGAAGAAGCCATGAACCGCTACGGCATCGACAAGCCGGACACCCGCTACGGCATGGAGCTCGCGGATTTCACCGAGGGGTTCCGCGCCAGCAAGTTCAAGGTGTTCAGCGGCGCCGTCGCCGCCGGCGGCGTGGTGAAGGCGCTCAACGTCAAGGGCCTCGCGAGCGCCACCCAAGGCCAGATCGAGACGATGACCGAATATGCCAAGAGCTTTGGCGCCAAGGGCCTGGCTTACATCAAGGTTGAAGGCGGAGAGTGGAAATCGCCCATCGTGAAATTTTTCAGTGCGGATGAAAAAGCCGCGCTGGCGAAGAAACTGGCCATTGAAGAAGGTGATTTGATTTTGTTCGCCGCCGACCAGTGGCTGAATGCGTGTGAGATTCTCGGCGAAATTCGCCGTTACTGTGCGAACGTCCTGAAAGAACAGGGCAAGCTGACCATCGACCCGAATCGTTTTGATTTCCTCTGGGTGGTGGATTTCCCGTTGCTCCACTTCGACAAGGAGCAGAACCGCTGGTATTCGAGCCATCATCCGTTCACCGCGCCGGTGGCGGAGGACATTCCGCTGCTCAAGACCGACCCCCGGAAGGTGCGCGGCCAGCATTACGACATCGTGGTGAACGGTGTGGAACTGGGCGGCGGTTCAATCCGTATCCACCAGCCCGACGTGCAAAAAACCGTGTTCGAGGACGTGCTGCAAATTCCGCCGGACATGGTCAGGGCGCGGTTCGGTTACATGCTGGAAGCGTTTCGCTTCGGCGCGCCGCCGCACGGCGGCATCGCGCTCGGCTTCGACCGGCTCATCGCCATTCTTTGCGACACTCCGAGCATCCGCGACGTGATTGCGTTTCCGAAAACCGCCAAGGGCACCTGTTTGATGACCGATTCGCCCGGCAGCGTGGAGCCGAAACAATTGCGCGACCTGCATCTGGAATTGAAGGTGGCGAAGAAGGAATAAATCTTGTGCCAACCCATGCGCCGTCCTTCAAAACACATTTTTGGCGGCGCGTCATTCGCATGTTGGTAACCCTAGGAATAGCTTACGGTTTACTGGTGCTGGCCGTGGCAATCTTTCAGCGCCGGCTGATATACTTTCCACGGACCATTCCGCCGGCACTCGCGGAGCAGGCCGCTGCGGAACTGGGATTCGTTCCGTGGCGAAATCCGGCCGGCCAAATCATCGGCTGGAAATTGCCCGCGTCTTCGTGGCCGGAAGCGAGTGTTTTGATAACCCACGGCAATGCGGGTTGCGCGCTGGATCGCGAATATCTTGCCCGGCCAATTCATGAGGCAGCTTCGATTGACGTTTTTGTCCTCGAATATCCCGGCTACGGCGCACGGGCGGGCAACCCCGGCAAATCCAGTTTGCTGGCCGCGGCCGAAGAAGCCTTTGAGTCGATGAGCAACGGTTTGCCCTGTTATCTCGTCGGCGAATCCATCGGCACCGGCGTGGCTTGTCATCTGGCCGGAGCGCATCCGGCCCAGGTCGCCGGGTTGGTTCTTTTTGCACCGTACCATGACCTGGCGGCGGTGGCGCAAAGACGCATGCCGTTTTTGCCGGCGTATTTTCTTCTTGCCGACCGTTTCCAGCCGGCCAAGGATCTCGGTCATTATCAGGGCCCGGTGAAAATGGTTGTCGCCGGTTCAGACGAAATTATTCCGGCGAACTTCGGGCAGCGGTTGTTCGACGGCTATTCCGGCCCAAAAGAACTGCAAGTTATTCCCGGCGCCCACCACAACGACATTGCCGGGCAACCGCCGGACTGGTGGAAACAGGTCTTTTCGTTCTTCCAGCAAAAAAAGCGGCGAAATAAATGTCCGGCCGGAGGAGTTTGAGGCGGGAAAATCTTTTGCCGGTTATCGTGACCCGCTATCCTGCCCGGGAATGAAACGGTTCCGGGCGTTTTTCCGCGGCATTAAGAACTTCAGCCGGATCGGCTGGATCGTCTTTTTGGCGGCGGGAGATTTTATTCTCCGCATCCGGCTGCGGAGAAAATCAGCTGGCATTCTGGCGCGCGCCCAATGGCTGCACCGCTGGAGCCGACGGGTGCTGGCGGACCTGGACATCCGGGTCGAACAACAAGGCAATCCACCTGTCGCCGGAGTGCTGGCCTGTAATCATCTCAGCTACCTCGACGTCATCGTGCTGGCAGCGGCGCAACCGATGGTTTTTGTTGCCAAGAGCGAAATCCGGCACTGGCCGGTGTTTGGCCGGCTGGCGCGCTGGGCCGGGACGTTGTTTGTGCGTCGGGACCGTAAATCCGACGTGACTAAGTTCAACGAAGCTTTTGCCGCCGTCGTAAACCAGGGTGCAATCCTGGTGTTGTTTCCAGAAGGGACGAGTACAAACGGCCGGCGGGTTTTGCCATTTTATTCCTCGCTGTTTGAGCCGGCCGCTGCCGCTGGTTGGCCGGTTGCGGCAGCGCACATCGGCTACCACTTGGCAGAGGGGTCGGTTGAAAATGATATTTGTTATTGGGGTGACATGACTTTTTTTCCTCATTTTCTCCGCTTACTGACCAAAAAACAGATCCGGGCGACGGTCGCGTATGGGCCTGCCTTGCCGGCCGGATTGAACCGCAAGGAGATGGCACAACGGTTACATCAGCAAGTTGGCGAACTGGCCGAATCGGTTCAGCAACTGATCGACAACCGATAGACCGCAGGCACCTTTTCTCGCAACTCTAAAGCGGTTTCATAAAAACTGTAGCCGACGGTAGGGCGAAGCTGCTTCGCCAAGGCGGCGCGGCAACGCCGCCCTACCAGTAATCAGGCTACCGTTCAATTTAAAATGCTCTGAAATCCTTGATTTCCAAGTTGATCGCCCACCTGCCTGGCCGTCCTGAATTAACCGTCAGGACCTCTCTGAGCAACCCTGACTTTCCAAAACAACTAATGACGTTTTAAGTGCGACTGTTTTCTGCGGGCAGGCGAGGATTCGCGCTTGTTGAATCCCGTTCATTTTGCAACAATCAACAATTAACGGCGTTATGAATGAGTTACTTCAAAATCTGTTAACACTTCAATCGCTCGAATTTGAAACAGCCAAGGGAAAAACTATCGAACCAGTCGTCGCAGAGTTGCGCGCCAAAATTCCACCCCAAATCCTCGGACACTACGACCGGCTGATTGCCCGCGGAAAAAAAGGTCTGGCTGTCGTCCGCGACCAGGTCTGCACGGGTTGTCACATGCGTCTGCCCATCGGTGTGGTGGCCACATTGATGCACGATAAAGACATTCAGCTTTGCGACAACTGCGGCCGTTATCTTTATCTGGCGGAAGCAGCGCCTGCCGAAGAGCCGAAACCAATCGCCAAGTCAAAGCCGGCGAAAAAGCCGCGAAAGTCAAAAAGCTCCTCCGTCTCGGCTTAAGCGTTGAACCCGTCGCTGGTTCAGCCGTCAACCGGTTTGAAACCCGGAAACGCCTAAAAACCGGTTCACACGCCGGCATCCCGGAAAACAAAAAATCCCGGCAGCGAATTCGTTGCCGGGATTTGAAATGGAACTGTCTTTATTCGCCGTAAACGGTCACCGTGGTCTTGACATACAGACCAAGGACGCTGGTGGTATGAACGTCAACGTGCGAGATCTTGGTAATGCCGCCGTTGGCACATGCAGTCTTGATGCTGGAATCGCCCGTGGCAACGCAGATGATACCTTCCGAGCTGGCTTCACCGACCTTGGTGGACTTCGCATCAGGATTCATCGGTGCGCTCGTTGCAATGAGCGGAGCTGAAACATCTGTATAGACCCCGCCCCAAGCCCCGCCCACAGCGCCGCCAGTTGGACCAACGCAGCCGGTTATCAACATTGCCAACGCACCCGCACATGCACAACCAATCAGTTTTCTCATAATTTTCTCCTTTGTTTTTTTGCTGTCAGTTTATTGTTTGCTTCTCAGTACGTCGGCAGTTTTAAGAGAGACGGCTCTTTCCTGTCAAGGCCGAAAATCGATTTTCTCCTCTCGGAACAGGCGAAACGTGCAATTCCTACCCCCCGGCCGCGATGTTTGCACCTAACGGCAAAATTCGCATAACCTGCCGGGCGAAAAATTCAGGCTCGCCAAAGACGGTCGTTTCGCCGATGCTGGCACTGGATTAATATCATGTTTACCGGCACTTATACCGCGATTGTCACTCCGTTCAAGAACGACGAAGTGGACGAAACCGCCCTCAACCGCCTGGTTCAAATGCAAATCAAGGGCGGCGTGGATGGCATTGTGCCCGTCGGCACCACTGGCGAATCGCCGACCGTGGATTACGAGGAACATATCCGCGTCATCGAACGTTCGGTGGCTTTTGCCCGGGGTAAAATCAAAGTCATCGCCGGCACCGGCGCCAATTCGACCAAAGAGGCGATTTATCTGACGCAACGCGCCGAAGACGTGGGCGCGGACGGCTCGCTTCAGGTTGCGCCGTACTACAACAAACCGTCGCAGGAAGGATTGTTCCAACATTTCCGTGCCATCGCCCACGCGACGAGATTGCCCATCGTGCTTTACAGCATCCCCGGCCGGTGCGGTGTCGAAATCGGCGTCGAAACGGTCCGCCGGCTGGCGCACGAGTGCAAAAATATCATCGGCATCAAAGAAGCCGGCGGCAGCGCCGACAGGGTGTCGGCGTTGCGCGCGGCGCTCGGCCCGAAATTTGAAATTTTGTCCGGCGACGATTCGCTGACGCTGCCGTTCATGGCCGTGGGCGCGCAGGGCGTCATCAGTGTGGCGTCGAACGTCATCCCGCGCGAAGTTGCGCAGATGGTGAACGCGTTTACCCGCGGCGATGTGAAAAAGGCCGCAAGACTTCACGCCAGGTTTTATCCCTTGTTCAAGGATTTGTTCATCGAAACCAATCCGGTACCGGTCAAGGCCGCGTTGGCAATGATGGGCATAATCAAAGAAGAATACCGCCTGCCGCTGGTGCCGATGAGTGGAACCAATCGTGCAAAATTGCGCGCGACGCTGGAGGCGTGCGGGATTTTGAAATGAATTCATTCAACGCAAAGACGCAAAGAAACAAAGGCGCAAAGCTTTTTACGAGCTGTTATGCTCTGCGCCTCTGCGCCTTTGCGCCTCTGCGTTAAAATTTATGACTCGCGTTGTCATCACTGGTTCGAAAGGCCGCATGGGCAAGGCGCTCATCGCCTGCGCGCCGAATTTTCGTGAACTGGAAATCGCCGCCCGGATTGACCTGGGCGACGATTTGAACGCCGTCATTGCCCGGGGCGATGTGGTGGTTGATTTCAGTTCACCCACCGCCACACCCGGCATCGCCGACATCTGCTCCAAACACAACAAAGCGCTGGTCATCGGCACCACCGGTCACACGGATTCCGACACGATCAAAATCAGGGATTCCGGAAAACACATTCCAATTGTCTGGGCGTCGAATTTTTCGACCGGGGTGAACACATTGTTCTGGCTCACACGCAAAGCGGCGGAAATCCTGGGCCCGGATTTTGACCTGGAAATTGTCGAGATGCATCATCGCCTGAAAAAAGACGCGCCCAGCGGCACGGCGAAAACGCTGGCGGAAATTCTGGCCGGCGTGCGCAAGCTGCAACTCGAGAAAGCGGCACGGCACGGCCGCGTCGGCATCGTCGGCGAACGCACCCCGGTGGAAATCGGCGTTCATTCCGTGCGCGGCGGCGACGTGGTGGGCGACCACACGGTTATTTTTGCGAACACCGGCGAGCGGTTGGAGCTCACGCACAAAGCGTCGAGTCGCGATACCCTTGCCAACGGCGCGTTGCGCGCGGCGCTCTGGGTGGTCAAACAGAAACCGGGCATTTACGACATGCAGGACGTGCTGGGACTAAAGTAGGACAGGCTTCCAGCCTGTCTCCATTATAACACAATGCAGACAGGAATTCAGAGACAGGCAGGATGCCTGTCCTACGTTGCGCTCGGTTCCAACCTCGGTGATTCGCAACGAATCATTCAAGACGCAATGGCCCGGCTGGGAAATTTCTCCGACCAACCGATTTTTAAATCTTCGCTATGGCAAACCACGCCGGTGGACTGCCCGCCCGGCTCGCCAAAGTTCGTGAACGCCGTCGTTGGTTTCATGCCCCAAAAGGGCGAAACACCGGAATCATTGCTTCGGAAACTCCGCGTCTTGGAAAAGGAATTCGGCCGCGGGCCGAAAAAAGTCATGAATGAGCCGCGGCCGTTGGATTTGGATTTGATTGCGTTCGGCACCGAAACGCGCAATTCGCCGGAATTGATTTTACCGCATCCGCGCGCGCACTTGCGGCGGTTTGTGTTGCAGCCGCTGGGAGAAATCGCGCCGGATTTGATTTTGCCGGGACAATCCAAAACCGTTGCCCAATTGTTGAAAGAATTGCCGGCCGGAGAAACAGTCGCGCGGCTGACCTGATCCGTCAGGAAGTCTTCGTCGCTCCCTCCACCGGATGCCACTTGCCGTCGTGGGCAATCATCTCAACCACATTTTCGCCCACCGCGTGAAATTCCGTCCCGGGCGCGGCAACGGGTGAAGCTTGCCCCGTCACTTCCGACCTGGTGATGAACGTGGTGGCTTCCTCGTCATGGACCCGGGCGGCTTCCATGACCAGAAATTCCCACTGGCCGTGGACGGTACGCTCCGGCGGTTTCCGGAACGGTTGCAGGCGGAATTCACCGCCGGTCAGGGACAGCAACCGGTAGAAGGCCTTTTCACCCGTCAGTGCGCCCGCCACGGCGTGAACAATCACGCCGGCCTCGATGTAAATCTGGCCACGCAGACGCTGGTTCCGAACTTCAAGAATCGAGGAATTGCGTCCGACACATTCCATCTGGATGACATCCGACAGCCCGACCTGGCGCAACATGCCGGAGAAACCCTTGCGCTGGGCCCACGTAATCAACTCGTTCAACGTGGTGAACACCGCCTTCATGCCTTCGCCGGAAAGCGGCTTTTGAATGAATAATTCCGCTCCGTTGGCCAGACAGGCCGCGCGGTCGCCGGCATCAGCGCTCCCGGTCAGAATGGCCTTCTTGATGTCGGGATAGCGCCGGTGAATGAGAGTGAGCAGTTGCATGCCATCCAACACCGGCATGCCGATGTCCAACACGACCAGATCAATCGCTTTCTGCTGCAAAGCCTCCAGTGCCTGGTCCGCCGTGGCCGCCCGATGAATTTCCCAGGTTTTATCGCCCAGAATGTCATACAACGCCGTAATGGCTTCCAGAAACGGACGGTCATCATCCACAAAGAGCACCTGATGTTTTTTGATCGGCCGGTCGCCGGATTCCGGCGCGACGCGCGGCTTTGCCGATGTCAGTGCCGACGGCGTAGAAGCTTCCAAGCGCAAGTCCACCTGGCCCAACCGCAAAATCTGGCCCGGTTTCAAGATGGCTTTGGTTATGCGCTCGCCTTTGATGAAAGTCCCGTTGGTGGAATTGAGGTCGCCAACCACCACTTCGTCACCGCGCAAAAGAATTTCGCAATGCCGGCCGGAAATGGACGGGGCGGCAATTTGAAAGGTGTTCCCCTCCGCGCGCCCAATGGTGGACCAGTTCGCACTCAATTCGAACGACGAACCGGTCTGGTTTCCGGTCAGAACAACAAGTTTGGGCATATGCGATCAGGACTCGTCGATTTTGACACGATTCAACCGGCTCAAGTCAAAGCAAATCGTCGTTCGGAAACCGGCGGAGGCAACTTACCGAAAGTGAGACAATTAAGTCTTTACTGTTCCATTGAAAATTTGCCGGTACTCAAGCAGGACATAGCGGTCGGTCATCCCGGCCAGGTAATCACACACGGCGCGGTGCACGCCGGTCTGCCGGATGCGCCGGCGCGCGCCTTCGCCGATCTCTTTCGGATGCGCAAGGAAATACCTGAAAAGTTGCGCCAGCATTTTTACCGCGCGCCGGTTGGGTTGATGCACGACGGGATTGTAATACAAATTCCGGTAAAGGTATCGACGCAGTTCGCGATTCAGCCGGCGGCGCTCGGGACTGTGTTGGATAAGTGTCTTGGGGAAGCGCCTCACGTCGTCGGCCGAGTTGACGCCAGCGGCGCGGACAAGGCTCTCGCTTTGCGAGACGACGTCCCGGATCTGCATGTCAATAATGGTGCGAATCGTGAAATAACGGCGACATTCGTCGGGTAAATGGCCATGCTCCTTTTTTACCCGCCTTGCGGCCTGCGCCCAAACACACACGTCGCGGCATAAATCTTTTTCGGAAAGCAATCCGGAATCCAGCCCGTCGTCGAGGTCATGGCTGTAATAGGTGATTTCGTCGGCCAGGTTGGCAATTTGCGCTTCGAGCGACGGATTTTTGCTTTGGAAATCCTTCCCTCTGCCGGGGTGGTCCCACGCGGTTTGGTGCTTGGCCAGACCTTCGCGAACTTCCCAGGACAAATTCAGTCCGGGGAAATCCGGATATTTTTGTTCCAGTTCTTCGACGATGCGCAGGCTGTGCTGATTATGTTCGAAGCCGCCGTGCCCTTTCATCAGCCGCGCGAGGACCGCCTCGCCTTTATGGCCGAACGGCGAATGTCCCAGATCGTGCGCCAGCGCAATGGTCTCGGCGAGATCCTCGTTCAAGCGCAAGGCGCTGGCGATGTTGCGCGCGACGGCGGCGACTTCAATGGTATGCGTAAGCCGCGTGCGGAGGTGGTCGCCGGTGCCGTTGAGAAAAACCTGAGTCTTGTATTCCAGCCGGCGGAACGCCCGCGAATGAATCACTCGGTCGCGGTCGCGCTGGTAATGGGTACGCCAATCGGGCGGCGGCTCCGGATGTTCGCGCCCGCGCGTATCGCCGCTGAATTGCGCATAGGGCGCGAGCACCTGCCGCTCGATTTGTTCCAGTTCCTGGCGGGTGCGGGGCATGTTTCAATCGCAGAATATCGGGTGCGGAGTGCGGAGTTGAAATCAATTCGCCAGCAATTCCTGCAACGATATACCGCGCAGTTCGAAAAGCCGGCGAATGGTATCCTCAATCAGGTTGTTCGGGCAGGACGCGCCGGCGGTGACGCCCACGGTGATTTTGCCGGGTGGCAACCAGTTATGCGCCTCAATTTCTTTTTTGGCGTGCTGGTCGTAGTGACGGATGAGTTTGTCCGATTCCATCTTGGCTGCGTTTTTGATGAAGTAGGTCGGCAATTTGTCCTCGCCCATCTCGGCCAGGTGCGACGTATTCGAGGAATTGTAACCGCCGATGACAATAAGCAAGTCCATCGGCTCACGCAAAAGTTTCTGTAAGGCGTCCTGACGATCCTGTGTGGCGCCGCAAATCGTATCGAAGAAGCGGAAATGTTTGTCGATGTCTGGCGCGCCGTACTTTTTGATCATCGCCGCCTTCAGGCGGTTCTGCACTTCCTCCGTTTCGCCCCGGAGCATGGTGGTCTGATTGGCCACGCCGATGGCCTGCAAATGCTGGTCGGGGTCGAATCCTTCCGAGTAAGCCCCTTTGAACTTTTCCAGGAATTCCTGTTTATTGCCGCCGTTGACGATGTAATTGCAGACGTAATCCGTTTCTTCGAGTGTGAAGACGACCACGTAATGCCCGCTGCCGTAGGCGCGCGCCTGCGAACTCGTGGCCTTGGTTTCCTCGTGCCACGATTTGCCGTGAATGATGCTGGTGACTTTTTCCTTGGAATACTGGCGGACCCGTTTCCAGACGCTCATCACGTCGCCGCAGGTGGTGTCCACGAGTACGCAGCCTTTCTCCTCAAGCTGCTTGCGGGTGGCCACTTCCGTGCCAAAGGCGGGAATGATAGCCACATCGCCTGCCAGCATTCGCGCCAGTTCAGCCTCGGTCGGCCGGGGCGAAATAATCTGGATGCCCATGTTGCGAATCTGGTCGTTGACCTCCGGGTTATGAATGATCTCGCCGAGTAGATAAATCGGCTTGGGCTCCGGAAAAAATTTTCGCGCGGCGTAGGCGAGATCGATCGCACGCTCCACACCGTAGCAAAAGCCGAATTCCTTGGCCAATTTCACCGTGAGGTTGCCGGCGGAAAGCACGTGCCCGTTGGCACGGATGCGCTCGACGACTTCGCTGCGATAATGCGAGAGGACCTGCGCCTGCACGGCCTCCATGATGTCGGGCCGGCGTAAGTTGACTTTCCGGGCGGTAGTCACTGGTGTTGACATAACCAACGCAATGTAACATTCCGGTTTGCATCGTCCAGTCGGAAAGCCGGCTGAAGACGGAGCGACGGAAGCGGAGTTGTGGAGTATTGAACCCGTTTTAACTGGTAATTCAACGGCCCGCCGGAGCGTTCTTCGATTCCAGCACGTGAGCCAGGTTGTTGCGAGCCTCGGCAAAACCGGGTTCCCAGCGGATGGCTTCCTGGAATTGACGAATTGCCTCGTCGGTTTGACCTTTCCGGCTCAGGGCGATACCGAGATTATTGTGGGCGTTGGCGAAACCGGGGTTCAGACGGATGGCTTCCTGAAATTGACTGATTGCCTCGTCGATCTGGCCTTTCTGGCCGAGGGCAGTTCCCAGATTGTAGTGGGCCTCGGAGTTTCCCGGTGCCAGGCGGATGGCTTCCTGAAATTGGCTGATCGCCTTGTCGATCTGGCCTTTCCGTCCAAGGGCAGCGCCGAGATTGTTGTGGGCCTCGGCGTAACCTGGTTTCAGACGGATAACATCCTGGAATTGGTTGATCGCTTCGTCGACCTGATTTTTCCTGAGGAAGGCGTTGCCAAGGTTGTTGTGGGCCTTAAAGTTATCCGGTATCAGTTGGATGGTTTCCCGGAATTGGCTGATGGCCTCGTCGGTTTGGCCTTTGTTCAGGAGGATAGTGCCGAGGCTGCAATGGGCGAGGTAATTGTTCTTAGTAACTGTAAGCGCATGCCGGAAAAGGGTCTGTCTGTCCTTCCAGCACCCGATCTGTTGCCGCGTCAACCCGAGGCACAGGATAATCGTCGCACAACCCGCCACAGCCAGGAAAATGGCCTGGTGCCATCGCCGCCGGGTCAGCTCGCTTACACCCCAGATGACCAGAACCAATAATCCCAACGACGGTATATAACTGAACCGGTCGGCCATCGCCACCTCCCCCGCTTGTACCAGCCCAATCACCGGGACCAGCGTCCCCACAAACCACAGCCAGCCCATCAGCAAAAATGGATATCGCCGCCACACCACAATAAACAGCACCGTTATCCCCAGAATCAACCCACCGGCCAGCAGTACCTGCCCCACCGGCCAATAGCCGGGGTGGGAATAGAGAACGGCCAGGTCCGTCGGCCAGAATAACTTCCCCAGATAGCGGCAATACGAAATCAGCGCGTTCCCGCAGCGCGCGTCAAAAGGCAGGTTTTCAATCGGCGTCACCGCACCACCGTGCTTCTGCGCCATAAAGGTTACAACACTCGCTGCCGCCGCGAGAGCGAAGAACGGCAGCTTTTCAAAAACCAAAGTTGAGAATTGATGGTTGAGGATTGAGGATGGCTTCGTGGCGGGGTTTGAAACTGAAAACTTGAAACTTGAAACTCTTTGCAACGGCCAATAATCCAGCAACAACATGACAAACGGCCACGTCACCAGCATCGCCTTGCTCATCAGGCCCAACGCAAAGAAAAATAGTGACCAGCAGTAAGGAGAAAGGATTAAGGAGACAAATGCTCCTTGCGGCTTACTCCTTGCTTCTTTCTGCTGCACGAAACGAACATAAAAGATGAGGGACAACAACCCGAAGAAAGCGCTCAGCACGTCCTTCTGTTCCGTCACCCACGCCACCGATTCCACCCGCAACGGATGCCACCCGAACAACGCCGCCACAAAAAAACTTCGCCAGGTCGCCCCGGTCAGCCGCCGGAACAGCAGGAACACCAGCGCCGTGTTGACGGCGTGCAGCAGTACATTAATCAAGTGATGGCCCCAGGGATTCAACCCGAAGAGCTGGCAGGCCAGCAGGTGTGACAGCCACATCATCGGTGCCCAATAATCAGCTTGCTGTGTGTTGCTAAACGCCCATTTTATTCCCGTCCAGGTCAGACCACTTTGAACATGGGAATTCGCAGTGACATAAATGTCGTCATCCAAATCGACGAAGTCACAGTGCATTACCGGCCAGTAAAGAGTGACCGTCACCAATGCCAGCAAGACGGCCAGCAACCAGGCCGGCAAATGCCACGGGGAAGTCATCGAAGGAAGCGCCCGCTCCGGAGCGAGGTCGGATTTCAACTCTGGACTGCGCATAGTACGCAGCAAAAATTATCAGTGGAAAGGACTGTTGGCACGTCCATTTTATGACGGAATGGCGGTGCTTCGATAAGAATGGCCGCCGCCATTGGTACGTTGCCTTTTTATGCCGACAAAATAACGACACAAATCATATCCGTCTGGAAGTGTTGCCCATCGCCCCATCACTCCATCACTCTGATTCATTTCGATGGAATCTCATTGCGGAACCGGCTGAATATAGGGATATTTCAGCCTGCACGTCGGAGCGTAGCTCAGCTTGGTAGAGCACCAGCTTTGGGAGCTGGCTGTCGCAGGTTCGAATCCTGTCGCTCCGACCATTTCACATCTTTTCTGACGGCAAATATTTTCAGGAATCGTTCGATTAAAACCATTGCCGGGAATTAGTTCCTGTTCATCACCGTTTCTTAATATTTTTTGTCTGGAAATCCATCAAACTGGTTTTCCCAGACCGTCATTTTCTGACATTCCCCCGCCGGGTGTCCGGCATTCGCGAACCCGTTGACGGGTCTCGGGACACGTTTCGCTGCCAATTTTCAACCGGCGCGCCGTTCGGCAGCCAGCGCCCGACCGTCTTTTGTTTTTCAGTAATACAATTTTGGCAACTCGCGAAAAACCGGGCACTGAGCACAGGCTTTGCTCAACCTGACCTTTCGTATGCAATGCTTTGCTCGCAGTAAAACGGTGACGATTTGGTCTGTAAGTGCTCCAACCATCTCAACTTTTGAATTTGCCAGGCGGAAGGCAAAATACTGGTCTTTTGGCTGTTTACTCCTTGTCTTTGCGGCAGCCCGGATGCCGGTCTTCGCTGCGGGGAGCGTAATGCTGGCATGGGACAGATGCACCGATTCGTGTGTAGCGGGTTACAATGTCTATTATGGCGTAGCCAGTGGCGTTTACACCAACAAGATTTGCACTGGCACCTTGACCAATACCACCATTTCGAACCTGATCGTGGGACGCACCTACTATTTTGTGGCAACTTCCTATACTGCTTTAGGCCTGGAAAGCCCGTTCTCCAGCGAAGTGGCCGTAACTGTTGCCAACGCGGCAATTCTTGCCGTTGAAACCATAAAAACCAACGGCATCCCCGTCACTGTTACCGTCACCGCCAACAGTGGCCTCCCCAGTCACTGGACATTGCAATCGTCGCGGGACTTAAAAACCTGGACGACAGTTACGCAGGGAACAAACACGCCCGTCAATGTTCCGGTGGCCATTGGAAGTCTGCCCATGCAGTTTTTCCGGCTGTTGAACCAATAGCCCAAATATTGTCCTCCCGGAGAATCCCGCTGCTCCGAAAATCACATTCTCATCACGCATCCCACAAAAGCGCAGAAATTTACCAGACTTCCATCGGAACATTTGGCTGCCACGCGCTTCTTGATTTGCACCGCCGCTTGTTTAAACTGGACAACAATTTGTCTGCCAAATGACGCACTTGAGTGTGATCGGCGGGGAAACCAAAACGTCTGTTCCGCCGTTCCGGAACGGAGGGGGCTTGCGGCGCATGACGCCGGGAACAATTAATGATTCCAGCCCGACAGCTAACTTCGCCGGCGTGAACATTAAGGGCAAATGGATCATTTCCCATTTTCCCCGAGGTCTTTGACCATGTTCCAGCCGGCTGTGAAATAGACCAGGAATAATGGAAATCAGCACACATCGGCCACGCAATGTGGATTGGGCTCGCGCGGCGGGATTGCTTTATGGCGATTGGGGAACGAGCAAGGCCTACGTTATCGGACTGGCTTTTCTCGCCGCCGGTTTCTCCTCTTTCCCAATCATTCTGGCAGTGTGCGCATTGACCGGGCTGGTCGGCTACAACTACATCATCGTTTGCCGGCATTTCCCGGATGGCGGCGGCGTGTATTCCTCCGCCCGTGAACAAAGCCGCGTGCTGGCCGTGCTCGGTTCGCTCTTGCTGCTGGCCGATTTCATCGTGACCGCCGCCATGAGCTGCTGGGACGCCATGAGCTACTTTGGCGTGCCCCGGGAATACCTGAAACTGTTCACCATCGGCGCCATTTTGCTCATTGGTTATATCAATTACTTCGGACCAAAAAATTCCGGCAGTTTTGCCATCACCCTGGCCGTGCCGATGGTGGTGGCTGTTCTGGCTATCATCGCCTTGAGCGCACCGCATCTCGGTTTTGCCAACCTTGAACCGCCCCATGCCGGTTTCGCCAAAAACTGGGTTGCCTTCGTCGGAGTCATCCTCGCCTTGAGCGGTGTCGAAGCCATCGCCAATCTCACCGGCGTGATGACCCTGGACCCCCAATCGTCCCCGAACGCTCCGAGCGTGGCAGTCACCGCAAAAAAAGCGATCTGGCCGGTGGCCGTTGAAGTGGTACTGGGCACCGCGCTGCTCGGCTGGGCCATGCTTTCACTGCCTCATTCCTTGTCGGACGATATCAGGAACCGTTATGCGGATATGCTCCGGTTCCTGGGAGAACAGTATGGCACCATGGCGCTGGGCCCGCATTTCGGACACGTCTTCGGAATCATCATCGGCCTGGTGGTCGGCCTGCTGCTGCTCAGCGCGGTCAACACCGCCGTCGGAGCCATGATAGGTCTCATCTACATGCTGGCGCGTGACCGCGAAATGCCGCGGCCCTTTACCCGGCTTAATTCCCACGGTGTTCCCTGGCAGCCGCTGTTGGTCGCCACCATCCTGCCCATCATTCTGGTCATCCTGTCGGACGACCTGGATTCCCTGGCCGACATGTACGCCATCGGTGTGGTCGGCGCGATCACCGTTAATATCGGTTCGAGCTGCTTCAATAAACGGCTGGGATTGAACTGGCGCGAATTCTCTATCATGGTGGTCACCTTTGCCATTTTGTTTGCCATCGAGCTCACCATCGCCAAGACCAAACCAGCGGCGCTCTTTTTCGCCACGTGCGTTTTGCTGTTGGGTTTTGGCTTGCGCTGGTATGCGATGAAGCGCGCGGGTATCGAAACGGTGATGGTGACGAAGGAAATGGCGGCGGCGCTTGTCCCGCCGGAACGTTTGCAACATCTGCGCCCCAGTTTCGCCGCCGGGCAATCCATCCTGGTGGCCGCGCGCGGTTTCACGCCGGTACTGCGTTATGCGCTGGAAGAAGCCCGGTTGCGCCAGGGAAATTTGTACGTGCTCTACATCAAACAACTCGCCGTCAATTTGCCGGGCCCGTTGGCGGACCCGGAGCGTCCCCGCTGGCAGGCGGATCAACAGGCGGCGGAAATCATGTACGGCATGTTTGACCTGGCGCAAAACACCGGCGTCAGTGTGTTGCCGGTCTATGCCGTGAGCGAAAATCCGGCCGCAACCATCATTGACATTGCCGCAACGCTGGGAGTGGACATGCTGATGCTGGGCGCCCCGCATCGCAGCTCGATGACCAAGCTATTAAGGGGCAACGTCGTCGCCGAAGTGGCCAGAGACCTTCCCGAAAATATCCAGCTTATCATCCACAGTTGAACAGCGAAGTCCGGATTTAAACCAACGCGGTTCCGCACGCCGTTGGAAAATATTCCTCCGTAAAAATTTCCGGCCGGACGTCTCAGGAACGTTTGTGAACCAGACGAAGTATCCTCTTGCGGGAAAACGGCAATCAGTGATGAAGAATGCTCCGGCTGCGCAAAACGCAACAGCGTTGCCAGGTCTCCGTCTTTCTCCTCCCAATTTGTGTCTCGTTGCTAATCAAGGTGTTGCAAGAACCACGGACGAAATTTTGTGTGCTGGCACCGTCGCTGCTAAAGGCGCGAGTGCCAATTACAGTTACCAAATAAAATATGAAGAAAATTGAAGCCATAATCAAACCGTTCAAACTTGAAGAAGTCAAAGACGCCCTCAGCGAACTGAGCATTGAAGGCATGACGGTAAGCGAGGTCAAGGGGTTTGGCCGCCAGAAGGGCCACACCGAAATCTATCGCGGCAGCGAATACACCGTGGATTTCCTGCCGAAAATCAAAATCGAAATTGTCGTGACCGACAACCAGGTGGAAGCCGCCATCGGGGCGATCGTCAAGTCGGCCAAAACGGGCAAGATCGGCGACGGCAAGGTGTTCGTTGCCAACGTTGAACAAGCCGTCCGCATCCGGACGGATGAGAAAGGCGATTCGGCGATTTAAGTAAGCAAACATTTTAAACTGAACACACCACCAAAAAATATGAAACGATATTTATTGACCTTAGTTCTGGCTGTTACCGTCGTATCGGGCGTTTTATCGGCGCGCGCAGATGGCACGAACGCCCCGGCAAGTACGAACGCTCCCGCCGCGGCGGCTGCCCCGGCTCCAACCAACGCGCCGTCCATGGAGCAACGGCTGGAGTCCATTGAAGCTTACTTCCAAAATGGCGATCCGACAACCACGTACAAAGATACGAACGGCAACTGGACCGTCAGTTTTGCGGCTGGCCCGTCCATCATCAACACCAACTACCTGAACAGTACGGGCAGTTATGTGTCTTACCCTGGTGCCGGTCATAATGCCTGGCTGCTGACGAGCACGGCGTTAGTATTGTTCATGACCCTGCCTGGTCTGGCGCTGTTTTATGGCGGTCTCGTCCGCCGTAAGAATGTCCTGTCCGTGTTGGCGCAATGTTTCCTGATCACCGGCCTGGTGACCATCCTGTATGTCATCTGCGGTTATGGCATGATCTTCGGGGGCACCGGCGACATGACCAAAGACTGGATTAAAGGCATCGTCGGCAGTCCGTTCGTCTGTTGGATGATGAAGAACGTCACCTCGGCGCCGAACCCGAACTATTCCTATTGGGTTTCGGAAAACGTGTATGCCATGTTCCAAATGATGTTCGCCATCATCACGCCGGCGCTCATCATCGGCTCCATTGCCGAACGCATGAAATTCAAGGCCATCTTGATTTTTATGACGTTGTGGATGTTGGTGGTTTATTTCACGCAAGGCCACATGGTCTGGGGCATCAACGGTTTGATGAACGGCTGCTGGAACGCCGGCGCCAAAATCAAGGCCATTGACTTCGCCGGTGGCACAGTCGTGCACATGACCTCAGGGTGGTCGGCTCTAATCCTCTGCTTGATCCTGGGCAAGCGCCTGGGTTTCGGCAAAGAAAACTTTTCGCCCCACAGCCTCGTGCTCTGTTACGTCGGCACCGGCATGTTGTGGGTCGGCTGGTACGGATTCAATTCCGGCAGCGCGGTGGCGGCTGACGTGGTAGCGGCAAATGCGTTCACCACCACCACCATCGCCACGGCTGTGGCCTCTTTTGTCTGGCCGATGCTGGAATGGCTGGTTAAAGGTAAACCCAGCGTGCTGGGCTTCTGTTCTGGCGCCGTGGCCGGGCTGGTGGTCATCACGCCGGCTTGCGGTTACGTGCTGCCCTCAGGCGCCATCTGGATTGGCATCGCTGCCGGTACTATTCCCTGGTTCTTCTGCTACAAGGTCAAAGCGTGGTTCGGTTATGACGATGCGCTGGATACCTTCGGCGTGCATGCCATCGGCGGTACCACGGGTGCCATCATGACGGGCATGCTCGCGCGCAACGCCGCGAACCCGAACCTGGCTACCAATTTGAGCAAGTATGTGACCGACTCGTGGTTCCAACCGCTGGTTTGGGAACAACTTAAGGCGGTTGCGGTGACCCTGGCACTGGTCATTCCCGCCACCGTCGTCATCGCCTATATCACCAAGGCGCTGGTCGGTCTGCGCCCGAGCGAGGAAGTGGAAATCTCCGGCCTCGACATTAATGAACATGGTGAAGAGGGTTACCATGATTAATTGAAAATAAACTCGACGCTGCGCCGGTTCTTGGCGAAAGTCTCCCGGCGCAGCTTTTTGACTTTGTCTGCATTAACCAAACAAACAAAACACAAAATTAACGAAATATGGCAACTCCCAAGAGCGTAATTGAAATGGCAAAAAAGGCCGGGGCGAAGATGGTGGATATTAAATTCGTGGACACCTTCGGCACCTGGCAACACTTCACCATGCCCATCGCCGAATTGTCCGAGGATACCTTCGCCGAAGGCATCGGTTTCGACGGCTCCTCCATCCGTGGCTGGAAGAGCATCGAGGCTTCCGACATGCTGGCCATGCCCGACCCGGTTACGGCGTTCATTGACCCATTCTGCGCCGTCCCGACGTTGAGCCTTACCTGCACTGTCGCTGAAACCGGTACGTTGGAATCTTACAGCCGCGACCCGCGGGGTATCGCGCAGAAGGCGGAAAAGTATCTGATCTCCACCGGCATCGGCGATCAGGCTTTCTTTGGTCCCGAAGCCGAATTCTTCATCTTCGATAACATCCAGTTCGACTCCAAATGCAATGGCACGTTCTACTCCATCGACAGCGAAGAAGGCATCTGGAACACCGGTCGTGATGAAATGCCCAACCTCGGCAACAAAATCCGCCACAAGGAAGGTTATTTCCCCGTTCCACCCGCCGACACCCAGCAGGACATCCGCACCGAAATGGTGCTGACGATGGAAGAATTGGGCGTCAAGGTGGAGAAGCAGCACCATGAAGTTGCCACCGCTGGTCAGGCCGAAATTGACTACCGCTTCAGCACGCTGGTCACCGCTGCCGACTGGATGATGATTTACAAATACGTCATCAAGAATGTCGCCAAGAAACACGGCAAGACCGCCTGTTTCATGCCCAAGCCGCTCTTCGGCGACAATGGTTCCGGCATGCATACTCATCAATCCATCTGGAGCAAAGGCAAGCCATTGTTTGCCGGTAAGGAATACGGCGGGCTCAGCCAGATGGCGTTGTACTACGCCGGTGGCTTGCTCAAGCACGCCAAGGCCCTGTGCGCCATCTGCAATCCGACCACCAACAGTTACAAGCGTTTGGTGCCGGGTTACGAAGCGCCGGTCAACCTCGCGTACAGCGCGCGCAATCGTTCCGCCGCCGTTCGTATTCCGACCTACAGCGACAGTCCCAAGGCCAAGCGCCTCGAATACCGTCCGCCGGATCCGGCGGCGAATCCGTACCTCGCCTTTGCCGCGCTGCTCATGGCCGGTCTGGATGGCATCCAGAACAAGATCAAACCGGGCGAACCGCTCGACAAGAACATTTACGAGCTGCCGCCGGAAGAACTGAAGAAGGTGCCCAATGTGGCCGGCAGCCTCAGCGAAGCGCTCGACTGCCTCGAGAAGGACCACGCGTTCCTGCTCAAGGGCGACGTCTTCACCGAAGACTTCATCGACATGTGGATCAGCACCAAGCGGAAGGAACACGACTCCATCCGCCTGCGTCCGCATCCGTACGAATTCTTCATGTATTACGACGTGTAAACCACGCTCCGGAGGAGTTGGGGACAACGGCGCGGGCCAAAACCCGCGCCGTTTTTATTTGGAGCGCCAGCCTCCGGCAACGTACCTTGGGTAAAGTTCATCACCTGTCACCGCTGGCTTCGTTTCTTCGCGCCTTCACGCCTTTGTGGTTAAATGAATCTGCGTTTCCTCCGTGGGAGAAAACCTTATTTCAACTTCTCCGCCAGTTCCTCACCCAACACCGCTGCTTCCGCAATCGGACGTTTTCCTTCGGCGCGCTTGGCCGGCCCTTCCCGAAATGACACCGCGCGCATCTGTATCCGACTGCCGTCAATCTCGGCATACGCCGCCACCGGACTCTGGCAACCGCCGCCCATCGCGTGCAAAAATGCCCGCTCGGCGGTCACGCACTGGAACGTATTGAAGTGATTCAGCCGTTCGCAGATTTTGGCGATGTGCTCGTCATCGGCACGAATTTCAATGCCGATGGCCCCCTGCCCTACGCACGGTAACATTGCGTCCGTGTCGAGAATTGTCGCCAGCAACCCGTCCGGCACGGCGTCGCCGGTGAGTGTTCCATCCGGTTCGACTTCAAAATTCAGCCGTGAAATTCCGGCCAATGCCAGCACGGTCGCGTCGAGTTCGCCGCGGTCGGCCACCTTTTGCATCCGCGTGGTCACGTTGCCGCGAATTTCCACTACCTTCAAATCCGGCCGGGCGGCGAGCAATTGTTCCTTGCGTCGGGTGCTGCTGGTAGCAATGGTCGCGCCTTTTGGAAAATCCTTCAGCTTCAGGTTGGGTTTGAAACCGCGCAAGGCATCCTGGCCCGGCACCCAATCAACCGGTTGAGAGTTGAGGGTTGAGGGTTGAGAATTAAAGCCAGCGGCCCGGGTCTTGATGAATTTGGCGTCGCGATAAATTAAAACGTCGCGCACGTCGGCGCGTTTGGGCGTGGCGGCCAGAATCAATCCCGCCGGCAGGTCGGTCGGCAAATCCTTCAGACTATGCACAGCTAAATCAGCCTGGCCTTTGACGAGCGCCACTTCGAGTTCCTTGGTAAACAAGCCTTTCGGCAGACTCTCACCCTTTTTGGCCATCGAAGCTTTCTGTAATTTGTCGCCGGTGGTCTTGATGATTTTCAGTTCGAAGCGCAGCCGGGGAAACGTTTCGCGGCATTGCGCGGCAATCAGGTTGGCCTGCGCGAGCGCGAGCGCGCTGCCTCGCGTGGCAATGATGATGGAGCGTTCAGGCATTGCGTGTTACGTGTTGCATGTTGCGTCAAGTATTTCCTGAGGCATGGGAATTTTCTCAAGTAACTCTTCCAGGTCGAGGTTTTCTGGAGTGACTCGATAAGTTGCCGGTTCCTCCCTCAGGCTGTAACCCCGTTCGGATGGGATGATACTCAGCAACTGACGGATGATTTGCGTAAGAAGTTGCATCCGATGACTGGCAACGGGTTCGCCGAGCGCATGACGGCCTTCAAAATACCAATTGCGCGCTTCCCGAGCCGAGCCCAGCGAGTATTCATAAAATCGCGCCTGGTCCTTGTGCGAACTGCGGCTGTAACCTTCGGCGATATTGGCACTGATTGAACCAACGGCGGAATAAAGCTGGTCCGACAATTTAAGTGTCCGCCGATCCTGCATAAGTTTTGTCGCATCATGCCACGCCAAATCGCCTGCAAACAACGCGAGCCGGTAAACTTCCATTCGCCAAAGCACATCTTCAGTAAAATCCTTTGGCACAGTTTTTAGCCACTCCTGGTAATTCATACTCCCTCAATCTTCACCGGATTCTTGACGCAACACGCAACACGTACTACGTCGCCAACCATTTCCTGTCTGGTGTACCCCAATAACGCCTTTACCTTTTCAGCTATAATCTGTTCACACCTGGCAATCTCCTCCTGGCGCAAACGTAGATAGTCGTCGGCGATGGCCTGGAGGTCGTCAATATTGTAGAGATAAACGTTCTCCAGAAAGTTTACCTCGGGGTCAATGTCGCGCGGCACGGCGATGTCAATCAACAGCAGCGGCCGGTGATGACGCAGCTTCATCAGCGGTTCGAGTTTGGCGCGGTCGAGAATGTGATGCGGCGCGGACGTGCTGCTGATGGCGATGTCAATCTTTTGAAACTCCCCCGCCCAATCGTCGAATGGCACGGCGCGCCCGCCGAGTTCGCCGGCCAGCGCCACCGCCCGGTCGTGCGAACGGTTGGCCACGATGATGCTGCGGGCGCCGCGTGACAGCAAAGCGCGCGCAGTTTTCTCGCTCGTTTCACCGGCGCCGATGACCAGCACGTCGCGGTCGGCCAGCGAGTTGAATATTTTCTCCGCCAGTTCCACCGCCACCGACGCCACCGACACGCTGCCGCGCTGGATGTTGGTTTCGGTGCGGACGTGCTTGGCCACATGAAACGCCCGCTGGAAGGCCTTGTTCAACCGCGCGCCGGTGTGTTTGTATTGAAAAGCCAGGTCGTAGGCTTTTTTGAGCTGACCGAGGATTTCCGTTTCGCCCAGCACCATCGAATCCAGTCCGCAGGCGACTTTAAACAGGTGTTGCAGGCTCTGCGGTTCAGCCAGCGTGTAAAGCTCGTCGCCCAACGCTGCGTCGCAGGCATGGGCGGTAACCAGAAATTGTTTCAATTGCATAAACGCCCTGGCCGGTTCCAGTGGTGTTGCGACATAAATCTCCACCCGGTTGCAGGTCGAGAGAATCACCGCTTCGTTCGCGATGCCGGACTCGCGCAGCGATTTCAGCGCCCCGGGAATTTTCGCGTCGGCAAAGGCAAATCGTTCCCGTAATTCCACGGGCGACGAATGATGGCTCAGGCCGATGACAATGACATTCATGGATGATGCAGCGTGGAGAGCAGGTTCGTACCCCAGAAAGTCAGCAGCAGGAAGGCGAACGCACCGATGACACCGGATGCAAATCGCCGGCTCGATTGCGGGAACAACCGACGCATCACCAGCAGCCCCAAGTATATCAGCCACATGAGGATGGACCAAACCACTTTTGCGTCCTGCCAGTAGCTGACGCCTTCCGGCCGGGGCAGAAACCGGCCGGCTTCAAGTCCGATGGTGAACAGCACCAGCCCGACGAGTACCAGCCGGCTGGCAACAATTTCCAGCCGCTGAATCGGCGGCAACAGCGACAGCACGGCGCGGAGTTTGTGGAATTTCAAATCGTGTTGTTGCGTCAGAAACATCCCCGCTGCCACCGCCCCCAGCCCGAACGCACCATAGGCGAGCATGATGGTCGCCGCGTGCAGACTGGTCAATGCGCCGGAAAATTCCGGTTTCGGCCCGCGCGGCGGGTCCAGCGCCGGCATCAGGGCAAACACGCCGATGGCGAACAGAACCGGCGACGCAAAGGCGCCGAGAAATCGCAGTCGCGGCAACAGGCCGACGACAAGGTAGGCAGCGACGATGGCCCATGCGATGAAGATGGTGGCTTCGTAGAGGTTGTTGACGGGGCATTGGTTGATGGAAAAGCCGCGTTTGAACATGGCAATGGTGTGCAACGCGAACGCGGCAAGCAGCAGGAAATAATTCACGTGGTCATCCCGGCGAAAGCCCCTCCGCCACAGGAAAACCGAGTACACCGTGCTCACGCCGTAAACCAGCACGGCGAGCAGGAAAAAATGACGGTCAGTGAACCAGGCCACCGTGACAGGTTAAATCAGAAATGCCGCCGGGCAAGCCGGAATCCCGGGGCTCGCCACCGGTCCATAACCAATCCACGCCTTGCAATTCAACGATGACGCTCCTACCCTCCACCCAACGCACGCCGATATGAGTTACACGACCCATTATCTCCAGTCCGAATCGGTCGCCGCGAAGGGGCCGGAAATTATCGCGCTCGTCAATTGCATGATCCAGGACGCCATCAAGCTTGGGGCCAGTGATCTGCACATCGAGCCGTGGGAAAAAGCCGTCGAAGTGCGCGCCCGCGTCAATGGTGTGCTGACCGAAGTGGCGCATTTGCCGCTCGACCTGCTGGATAAAATTTCCATGCGCTTCAAGGTGATGTCCAACCTGGTCACTTACCAGGCCGGCATGCCGCAGGACGGCACTTCCATCTGCGGGCCGGAACTCGACAACGTGCAGTTGCGTGTTTCCATCTTCCCCACCACGCGCGGCGAGAAGATTGTCGTGCGGCTGTTCGATCCCAAAGACCGGCGGTTCGACCTGAACATGCTCGGCTTCGACGAGTCCACGCAAAACGGTCTATTGCGCCTGCTCAAGCGGACGAGCGGCCTGCTCCTGTTCACCGGCCCCACCGGTTCGGGCAAAACCAGCACGATGTATTCGGCGCTGTGCTACATCATGCAACGCGAAGGCATCAGCCTGAGCATCAGCACGGTGGAAGACCCGGTGGAATTCAACCTGCCGATGGTCAGCCAGACGCAGGTTAATCCGGCGCAGGAGTTCACCTATGCCAAGGCGCTGAAAAGCATTTTGCGCCAGGATCCGCAGGTGGTGATGGTGGGCGAAATCCGTGACGCGGAGACGGCGGCCATCGCCGTGCAGGCCGGGCTGACGGGACATCTGGTTCTCAGTACGATTCATTCCGGAACTTCGGCGGGCGCGTTTACACGGCTCATCAACATGGAAATCGAGCCGTTCATGCTGGCGTCGAGTGTCCTGGGCGTGATGGGATTGCGTCTGGTGCGGAGCAATTGCCCGAATTGCACCCAACCTTATGAGCCGGAGCCAAGCCAGTTGAAGATTGTGCCGGAAGGGATGATACCGGACGCCCAATTCCGCCGGGGCATCGGCTGCGAACATTGTTATCAGACCGGTTACGCCGGGCGGTTGCCGGTGACGGAACTGCTGGCGGTCACCGAACCCTACCGGGAAGCAGTGCTGAAAAAATTGCAGACATCGGCGCTGGAACAGATTGCCATGAAGGAAGGCATGCGCACGCTGTGGCAAAACGGATTGCAACGTGCCGTCATCGGCCAGACCACACTGGAAGAAATCATCCGTGTGGTGGCCGGAGACACGGTCTAGCGGAGAATTTTCATTGATTCCGGAACGCCGGCCACCAAACGCCGGGACTTGCCAATTGCCCCGGTGTTTTGTCTAATTTGCCCGTGCTCAATCAGCAAACGCTAAACCAGCCCGCAAGTTTTTCCGGCACCGGCTTGCACAGCGGCAACCGGGTGAACATGACCATTCTGCCCGCGCCCGCCAACAGCGGCGTGCGGTTCCGCCGCGTGGACCTCGAAGGCAAACCGGAAATCGAGGCGCGCGTGGAAAACGTCGGCGAGACCGCCCGCTCCACGACCCTCGCCAAAGGCAACGTGAAAGTCCACACCGTCGAACACGTCCTCGCCGCGCTGGCCGGTTATGGCATTGACAACGCCGTCATCGAACTCGACGCCAACGAACCACCCATCGCCGACGGCAGTTCGCGCGAGTTCTGCAAAATTATCACGGACGCCGGAATCACGCCGCAGGCCGAAAAACGCGAGCCGTACGTGCCCACCGAGCCAATCGAATTGCGAATGGGCGAAACGACGATGACGCTGTTTCCCGACGACGCGTTCAAGATCACCTGCACCAGCGCAGACAAGCACGGGCGGTTCACGCAATTTTACAGCACGGAAATCACGCCCAAGACGTGGGAAAAGGAACTGGCCCACGCCCGGACATTTTGTTTCTACGAGGAGATTGAGTATCTGTTCAAAAACGGCCTCATCAAGGGCGGCAGCCTCGAAAATGCCATCGTCATCCGCGACGACGCGGTGCTCACAACCGAGCCGTTGCGGTATCCCGAGGAATTTGTGCGGCACAAGATGCTCGACATCGTCGGCGACCTGTCGCTGCTCGGCCGGCCGGTGCGCGGGCATTTGATTGCCGTAAAACCGAGCCATGCGGCGAACTGCGAATTTGTCCGGCACATCGCCGCCCAGATGCAAAAGCCCTTGCGCGCCGCGCAAACGTTCGCCCCGCCGCCGGCCAAGGTGGCCACGCCCGAAACGCCCCCCGCCGAGGGCGGCGCCATGACCATCGAGGAAATCATGAAGCTGTTGCCGCACCGCTATCCGTTCCTGATGGTGGACCGGGTTTTGAAGATGGATGACACCAAAATCGTGGGGGTCAAAAACATCACGATGAACGAGGCGTATTTTCTGGGACATTTCCCCGGACACCCCATCATGCCTGGCGTATTGCAGCTCGAGGCCATGGCGCAGGTCGCCGGCCTGCTGATGTTGAAACATGCGGCAGCCGAACGGCAGCTTGCCTATTTCATGTCCGCCGAGGACGTGAAATGGCGCAAGCCGGTCGTGCCCGGCGACGTGCTGGTCATTGAAATTGAACTGACCAAGACGCGCGGAAAAATCTGCAAGGCCAAGGGTGTTTGCAAGGTCAGCGGCGAAACGGTCAGCGAGGCGGATGTCACATTCATGCTGGTCCCGGAACCGGATTAAACATGGCCTCCATCCATTCTTCCGCCGTCGTTCATCCTGGAGCGCAAATCGGCTCCGATTGCGAAATCGGACCGTATTGCGTCATCGGCGAGCACGTCACGCTCGGCGCCGGCTGCAAACTCCATTCGCACGCCGTCGTGGATGGCCATGCCACACTGGGAAAGGGAAACGAAATTTTCCCCTTCGCCTGCCTCGGCAAGAAGACGCAGGACTTGAAATGGAAAGGCGGCGTTACCCGATTGGAAATCGGCGACCATAATGTCTTCCGTGAGGGCGTCACGGTTCATTGTGCCACTGGTGACGGGGACACGACCGTCATCGGCTCGAACAATCTGTTCCTCACGCACGCGCACGTGGCCCACGACTGCGTGCTGGGCAATCACATCATCATGTCCGGGAACACCGCGTTGGCCGGACACGTGATGATCGAGGACCACGCGATTCTATCCGGTTTTGCGGCGGTGCATCAATTTGTCCGTATCGGGAAATATGCGATGATTGGCGCCTGCTGCCCGGTGCGGCAGGACATCGCGCCATTCATGCTGGCTGACGGCGACCCGGCCACACCGATGACCATCAACAAGGTCGGCTTGGAACGGAACGGCATTTCCGCCGAAACCATCACCGCCTTGAAGCAGGCCTACAAAATCATCTTCCGCGAGAGCCTGACCCTGGCGAACGCCCTTGCCAAGGTGGAATCCGAGCTTCCGCCCTTGCCGGAAATTCAGCATCTCGTCCAATTCATCCGCGCCAGCGAACGCGGCATCAGCAAGTAATGTAGGACAGGCTTCCAGCCTGTCTCTGAATTCTGGAATAGCGAAACAGGCAGGATGCCTGTCCTACCTTTAAATGCCAAACTTAGTGCTTATCCTGCTGTTTTCGTGTCCTTCGTGTATTTCGTGGTAAATGAATTATCTCACCCATACCGCGACCGCAGGTTCCATTCGTTCAACAAGGCGCGCGGGATTTCCGACAGGAACCGCGACGGCCGTTGCATCCCGTCGCCGCCGGTTTTACTGAACGTGGCGCGTTCCAGCGGGTAGCTGAGGTAAAGCTCGTTCTTCGCTCGCGTGATGGCCACGTAAAACAATCGGCGCTCTTCTTCTTCGCCCTCAGGGCTTTCCAGCGACCGTCCCGATGGAAACAGGCCATCGCACAACATGATGACGAACACGACATCGAATTCCAGGCCCTTCGCCTGATGAATCGTCGAGAGCCGGATTTTTTCCGTGTCGTCGTTGGTCGCCTGGTCGTCTTCGGCCTCGACATTGGTGAGGAGGGCGAGTTGGGTGAGGAAATCCTCGACCGACCCGAATTGATAAGCGAACACGGCGAGCTGCTCGAGATCTTCCAACCGGCTGCGATAATTGACGAAATTTTCCTTGAGATAATCGTCGTAACCGGCGTCCAGGACGATGCGCAGCATCTTCGCGGCGCTTTGCCGGACGATTTCGTCTTCGAGTTGGGAAATGGTTTCGACGAATTGTTTCCACGCCGCCGCCGCCTTGGAGGGAACGGATGAGGAGCAGGCCTGAAGGGCCGGCGCGATTTTGTAGGAGCCGACGCGAGGAGGCTCTGACTTTTGATTGGAAGGTGAAATTAGAGTCTCGTCACCTCGACTCCTACTTTTATTCGATTGAAAGATCTTCCAGATTTTGTCCGCTCCCTTGGCGGCGATGCCGGGCAGCAATTGGACAAGGCGTTTGAAGGCGAGTTCGTCCTGCGGATTGGCAATCAATTTGAGATACGCGGTGACATCCTTGATATGCGCCTGCTCAAAAAACCGGATGCCACTGGTGATGGAAAAGGGTATGTTGCGTTTCGTCAGCTCAAGCTGCAATTCGAGCGCGTGGAAATGCGAGCGGTAAAGGACGGCCACCTGGTTGAGGTTCACGCCTTCCTCGGGCAATTCCGCGACGCGTTGGGCGATGAACGCCGCCTGTTGCGAAGCGTCCAGACACGCTACGAGCGCCGGTTTGAGACCAGACTTGCGCGCCGGCGTGAGAATTTTGGTAAACTGGTCGCGATTGGCGGCGATGGCCGCGTTGGCCACCTTGAGTATTTCCGGTGTGCTGCGATAGTTCGTTTCGATCTTGAAAACCTTCGCATCGGGATGGCGTTTGGGAAACTGGAAGATGTTCTGAAAATTCGCGCCGCGCCAGGCGTAGATGCTCTGCGCGTCGTCACCCACGACGGTGACGTTGTGATGACGCTCGGCGAGCAGGTCAATCAAATCGCTCTGGAGCTTGTTCGTGTCCTGGTATTCGTCCACAAGGATGAACTGGAAGCGGCGCTGGTAATGTTCGCGCACATCGGCGTACTCCTGCAACAGCCGGAGCCAGAGCGCGAGCAGGTCGTCGAAATCCATGGCGTTGGTCGCGTGTTTGCGGGCGAGGTAACGTTTCTGCACGTCGGCCACCAGCCGGGTGATTTGCTCAAAGTAATCGAATTGTTCCTCCAGGATGTCGGCGGTGCTCTTGTGGGTGTTCACCGCGAGCGAGAAAATTTCGCAGAGCACTTCGGGTTTCGGGAAATGCGTGCCTTTCGTTTCGATGCCGGCCTCGGCAATGCAAGCCTTGATCAAATCCTTCGCGTCATCGCGGTCGAGAATGGTGAAATCGCGCCGGTACCCGAGCAAATCGGCGTGCGAGCGCAAAATCCGCGCGCCAATGGAATGGAACGTGCCGCCCCAGAGCGACGGAAGCTGCCGGCCGAGCAAATCGGCGACGCGATGCATCATTTCACCGGCGGCCTTGTTGGTAAAGGTGAGCAGCAGGATGCGGTCGGCGGGGATGCCCTGTTCCAGCAGATAGGCGACGCGATAGGTAAGCGTCCGGGTCTTGCCCGAGCCGGCGCCGGCGATGACCAGGGCCGGGCCGGGCGGCGCAGTAACGGCGGCGAGTTGTTGCGGGTTCAGGTCGCGCGCGTAATCAATCTGCAGATGAACCTCCGGTTGAAACGGGTTCAGGATGTATTCGCGCGACATGGCGCGAAATTGAAATGGCAAATGCCATCCGGTGAAAGAAAAATCTCAAGTTTTTCGCCGGAGCCGCCGGTTGTTCCAGGCGAGGACGAGCAATGTGGCCAGCACAATACCCGTTATGCCGGTGCAAACCGGTGCCAGCAAGCGGTCCAATGGCAGCGAACCGTACGCGGGCAGTTTGAGTTGCGCAGCGAGAACTTCCATTCTGGTGGCGAAAGAAGTATGCGCGATGACGCGGCCTTCGCCCGTGATGGCTTGCGAAATGCCGGAACTGGCGAGGCGGAAAACGGGAATGTCGTATTCCGCCGCGCGCACCGGCGCGACCCGCGCGTGAAGAGCGTGTTCATACCGCCCCCAATCCTCAAGGTCCATCGTCGGCACAATCAGGAGTTGCGCGCCCTCTTTCACCAGCCGGTCGGTGACGCGCGTATAGCTCAAGTCATAACAGATGCAGATGCCGATTTTGCCCCACGGGGAATTCCAGACCGCCTGGCTCGGGGCCGGCAGTCCGTCCTTGAAAAACTGGATGGGCACACATTTGGCCTGATGAAAAACAATTTCGCCGTTGGTGCCGACGGCATAGGCGGTGTTGTAATAATTGTTGGTCCCCACCGGGTCTTTGCCGCCGACGACCAGGAAGCGGTCATGTTCACGGCACCAGTCCTTCAATGAATCCGGCACCGGGCCGTCGAGCGCATATTCACTCAACACAAAAATTTGGGCCTCGGGATTTTTGGCCAGGGCCTGGTCGAGGGCTTTGGGCAGAATGTTGGGCGGCGGAAACTCCATCTGGACGCCGACGATGGACAGCGGCGATTCCGGGGTTTTATATCTGGCTGCCGCAAGGTGTTGCAGCGCGAAAGTCAGGCAAAAAAACAGAATCAGAAGAACGACCAGCCGGCCAATCAAGGCGCGTTTGAGCAGGTGCCGATGCGCAAACACCGCAACGATGGCAAAAATCAAAAAACCGACGCCGTACATTCCCCAAACATTAAACAGACTGAATTTGAAGTCGGAGAAGGCGTACCCGATGTTCAGCCACGAAAATTTCAGGTAATACAATTCGCTGCGGAAATATTCCAGGCCGGTCCAAATCACCGGAATCAACCCCGTGGCTTTGGTTTTCCCCCAACGCTGGATGCAGCCGCAGACCATCGCCGTGAACAGCCCGATCCAGATGGCGATGACCGTCCAAAGGGCAATCGCCGCCGGGCCGAAGATGAGCCAGAAAAAAGCCAGTTGCGGCGCATAACAGAGATAGCCGGCGGCCAATCCAAAATAAAACGCCCGGCGGACGGTGGGCTGGTCGGCCAGACGGACCAGGGCCAGCGCGTAACCCAAAGTCATCAAACCGGCGGCGGAAAAGCGCGTGGACACATAGGCCAGATGAAAGCAGCCCACGGCGAACGCCAGCCAGAGTAGCGATTTCATCCAGCCGAGCGGATGTGACGAAGATTTCAAGGCGTTCATCGCGGCCAGTGAATTAAGTTGTCAGCATATAGCATTGGGAAGGGATTGCGCCATGTAAAAATGGCGTGCCGCCTCCGGTGGAGGGGCTTGCAAAGTTCCGGTTGCGTCCGGCACAATGAGGTTGAAGATTTAAAGCAATGGAGCCGATGAACGAACTGGGCAAATTTCTGGTGATAACCGGTCTGGCGCTGGCGGCAGCGGGCGCGCTGCTCTGGTCCGGCTTTGGCAAAGGCTGGTTGGGCCGGCTGCCCGGCGACATCAATTATTCCAAGGGCGATTTCAGTTTTCACTTTCCCATCGTCACCTGCCTGCTGTTGAGCGCGATTCTGACGCTGTTCCTTTGGCTGTTCCGGAAATAAATTTTCCTGAGTGGCAGTTTTCCGGGTTGAATTTCGTCCGCGTTCTTCTACCTTTTCCCGCATGGAGCAATCGCAGTTCGTCCAATATATCGCCGTGTTGATGCTGCTGGTTCTGGCCATTGCGGCGCCGTTCGGGATGATTTTGATGTCGCACCTCCTCGGCAAGCGCGGCAAGCGCAGCCAGATCAAGGACACCGCCTACGAATGCGGCATGATTCCCGTCGGTTCCGGCAGCGCCCGGTTCTCGGTCAAGTTCCACCTCGTGGCGATGCTGTTCATCCTGTTCGACATCGAGGTCGTCTTCCTTTTTCCGTGGGCGGTGGTTTACAAGGACATGCTCAAAGACCCGGCCACGCGGAACCTGATTTTCGTCTCCATGATTTCGTTCCTGGCGATTTTGTTTGCCGGTTACCTTTACGCCGTGAAGAAAAAGGCGTTTGATTGGAAAAATTAGACGTGCTGCGTAGTGCGTATTCCGTCAAGCAGCGGACACGTTTTTGATTTCTTGACGCAATATGCAACACGTAACAAGGATTATTCATGACGATTCAATTCGGCACCAGCGGCTGGCGCGGCATCATCGCCCGCGATTTCACTTTCGACAACGTCCGCCTCGCCACCCAGGGCATCGCGGATTATCTCAACGCCCAAAGTCCAAAGTCCAAAGTTGTGATTCTCGGGCACGACACGCGTTTTTTGGGACCGGAATTTTCGCTGGCCGCTGCCGAGGTGCTCGCCGCCAACGGACTGGAGCCGTTACTCTGCAATCGCGACACGCCCACGCCGGTCATCGCCCACAACATCCGGCATCGCAAGGCCGCCGGCGGCATCAACATGACCGCCAGTCATAATCCGCCGGAATATCAGGGCCTGAAATTTTCCACGAGCAACGGCGCGCCCGCCACGCCGGAAGTCACCGGCCAAATCGAGGCAAACATTGCCAAACGGCAGGCGCAAGGCTGGTCGTTCAAAGGCGCGGTCATTGGCACGTATCAATGCAAGACGTTTGACCCGCAACCGGCGTACTTCAAGCAACTGCACAAGCTCATCGAATTTGACGTACTTAAAAAGGCGAAGCTCAAGGTGGCGGTTGATCTGGAACACGGCACCGGCCACGGTTATCTCGACAAGCTCCTCGAAGGTGTCGGTGCAAAAATCACGCTGTTTCACAACGACCAGAATCCGCTTTTTGGCGGACATCATCCCGAGCCGAATGCCGAAAACATGGCCGACGTCAGCAAATTTGTTCTCAGCGGCAAGGCACACCTCGGCCTTGGCCTCGACGGCGACGCCGACCGGTTCGGCATCGTGGACAAAGACGGCACCTGGCTGACGCCCAACCAGGTGCTCGCGCTGTCGCTCTATCACCTGAAGAAAAATCGTGGCTGGACGGGCGCGGTGGTGCGCACTGTGCCGACTAGCCATCAGGTGGACGCCGTGGCAAAATTATTCGGCGTGAAAGTCCACGAGACGCCTGTCGGGTTCAAATACATCGGCGCGTTGATGGAAAGCGAACCCATCATTGTGGGCGGCGAGGAATCCGGCGGTCTGAGCGTCAAGGGCCACGTGCCGGAAAAGGACGGCATTCTCGCGTGCCTGCTGATGGCGGAGCTGGTGGCAACGGAAAAGAAATCGCTCGGCCAGATTTTGAAGGAGCTCGCCAAGCAGATTGGCGAATTTTACACCGACCGCATCAACGTCAGCTTTGCGCCGGAGAAAAAGGACGCGTTGCTGGCGAAGCTGGGCAGCGGATTGCAAAACATCGGACCGTTCAAGGTGGAAAAATTCATCACCACCGATGGCTACAAATTTCTGCTGCCGAACAACGAGTGGGTGGCGTTTCGCGCCAGCGGCACCGAGCCGTTGATCCGCTGCTACATCGAGGCGAAATCAAAAGCCGGCTTGAAGAAACTCCAAACCGCCTGCCGGGAAGTACTGGCAGTGTAAATGATCGTCAATCTGTTCTGATAAACAGCCCGTGCGTTGCGGCATCGTGTCTTATTTTTTTCCCTTCCGAGGTGTTTCCATTAGCATAAGGCCTTGAACCATTTCTTCTTGCGGTTGGGTCGAGGGGAATTTTTCAGCGGTTTTCTCCCATCCTTCAGCCAGACCAGCAGCTCCGGCAATCTCTCGCAAGTTTAAACGCTGAAGCAATTCCACGGTGACGGGCCTTTTGGCATCTTCAAATACCAACGCCGAGAGAAATTCCCGGCCGGGCGCCGAATTCAGAATTTTGGCAACGACCTGTGCTTCAGCTTTGTTGTCGAATGACAGAAAATAACAGGTGTCGTCTAAGAGCAAGGGCTTGCCTTCGTACGAGCCGAGCAGGACGAAGACCGGATTGCAGTGCAAGCCGGAGACAGCCACCTTCCACGGAGCGAAGGCATAGTCGCCGACGCCGAACACTGAGAAGTCGGCACGTTTGTTGTAGATGCTGCTTTTGCGTGCCTTGAACAAAGCGTGATGCCGGTTCAAGTAACGCCAGGTTTTTGGTGCAACGTGAGCAATGCGGCTGGTGTCTTCTCCGACTTGCCGCTGTGTCAGTAACAGCCAGCGTTCCGGTTTCGTTCGGCTGTTGGCCAAGTCGGAGCATTTCAACAGCGGAAATAGGTAGTCTGGTTCGAGTTCCACTTCCTCGCCGAGCTTGTTACGCATTTTGCCGCCACTGTTGCGCCAAAGTTCCATGACGGACGCGCAATCGTGCTTCACGCCGGAACGCCATTGGTAAGTGCATAGTCCCTCGAAGTTGCGAAGCCGGCGGTAAGTGCGAAGGTCGGCAACCAAATCCTTGCCGGCCAAGCCGATTTTTACGTCTGGTTTCGCGCTGGCTAAATCATTGAATACGGCAGCTTCCACCGGGCCATTAGTCCCAGTGTGGGCAACGAGGAGGCAGGCATCTACTGACGCGCTAAAGTGTTTCTTGGCGTCAATCCGATATAGGAAAGCTTCGGCGATGCGTCCATCATTCTGCCAGGCAAAACGGAGAAGTTTTCTGGCGGTGGCGGTTTTGCAAAGCATGGCCAGCCACGCTTTGCGACCGCGCAGCGCCTTGACAAGCTGGATGAGCATCCATTCGGAGATGTCAAAATTGGCCTTGCCGGTGCGCGCAGCGATGCCGCGCAGGCCCATGAAGTTGTCTTTTACAGGCAGGTTTGAGCCTTCGAGGCGTTCAACCGTTGAATTAGTGACCCAAGGCAGATTGCCGAGAATCAGCAGGTTGCCGCCAGCTTTTGCCACTTCAGCCGCCCAGTCATGTGAGAAGAAATCCTGCGTTTGGACTTTGCTCCGATGTTCCGTGTGCGCGGTCTTCAATGCCGTCTTGGCCTGTGCTACATAATCCGCGTTAATGTCCAGTCCCAGCAGTTGAGCTTGTGGGAACGCTCTGGCGGCGGCGGCAAGAAATGCGCCTGTGCCACACGTGGGCTCAATGATGGTATTGGGCTGAACGCCCAAACTTTTCAGCAACGCACAAACGTCAGCCGCCAAATCCAGCGGAGTCTGGAAATCTCCAAATTCGATCTTTGCGCCGACGTTCATACAAGACGAAAGATGCCATCAATCTTGCCCGCCTGCTCAATGACACGACCATATTGCAGCCGCCATTGCAAAGCGTTGGAAACGGTGAGGTAGCCGAGTTCCGGTGGATGACGCAAAATTTCCCGTGCAAGGGTTTCTGCTTCAATGTCATCAACCGGCAGCAGGCGTTCTTGAAAGAAGGCGATAATGTCGTCGCGATTGGCCTTGTTTTCAAGAATCCGGCGCAAACCGGAAGTCATTTGGAAATCGGCGGTGCGTTCTTTTTCAACAAATACGGTGTGTTGAATGTTTAAGCGGCTAGCGCGGGCTTTCGCATCATCGCGCTTGTCATAAACGAAAACCAGCAGGGAGTAACCCAGCCCATAAATTTTCTGGCGGGCACTTTTGAACGGACACGAGGACTGCGGCTGAAGAATGCTCGTGACCTTGATATCCACACCCAGTTTTGGAAAATCAATGCCTTTGGCAGAACTGCCGCGCTGATAAATATATCGTTTCTGGAGCTTTTCTTGAAATTTGTGCTCCAAGTAAGTGCCGACAGCCTTGCCATCGGTCACACCGAACAAAGCTGGCTCCAAATGTTTTGATTCTTCCTTGGCGAAGACGGTGGCTTCTGTCTTGAGATGAGAAATGGTGAGCTTTGCCGACATATAGCAATCCAATTTTTGCGTTTTTCGAAACAACAGGCGAGCCTTTTCTGCTAACCTTTACATTGTTCGCTGCTGTTTACCTTTGAGCAAATTCACGAATTGCCAATCAAAATTCCTGCCAGGAACACCAGCGCGCCGCCGAGCGCGACCTGCAATACCGCCGACGCCCACGGCGTGTCCATGAACCGGTGGCGAACCCAGGAGATGATGCCCAGTTCCACCATCACCACGCAAACGGCAATGGTGGTGGCGGTTTTGTAGTTCGGGATCAGATACGGCAGGGTGTGGCCGATGCCGCCCAGCGTGGTCATCAGCCCGCACACGAAACCGCGCGCCCATGGATGGCCGCGGCCGGTGAGAGTGCCATCGTCGGACAGCGCCTCGGCAAACCCCATGCTGATGCCCGCGCCCACGCTCGCCGCCAGGCCGACCAGGAAGGTGTCCCAACTGTTTTTGGTGGCAAACGCGGCGCAAAACAGCGGCGCCAAGGTCGAGACCGACCCATCCATCAACCCGGCCAATCCCGGTTGAATGACTTGCAGGATGAACAGGCGTTTCTGCTGCGATTTTTCGTCTTCGGTGAGTTTCGTCAATCCGATGCGGTCGGCGGTGTGCGCGTGATTGCGTTCTTCTTCCGCGAGGTCGCCGAGTAACTGGCGGATGCCGGCGTCGGTGGTGCGCCGCGCCACGGCCTCGTAAAATCGCCGCGTTTCCACTTCCATGCTTTCGGCGGTGTTCTGGACGGTCTTCAAGCCGAGCGGACGAGTGAGCCAGACGGGTTTGCGGTTCACGAACCCGCGCACGTCCTGCCGGCGGATGAGCGGCACGTGTTCGCCGAACTTGCTTTTGTAAAGTTCGAGCAGGCGATGACGATGACCGTCTTCCTCGCGGCGCATGACGCGGAACTTTTCGGCCTGTTCGGGATAATTTTCCTGCAGGCCGTCGGCGAAATCTTCATAGACGCGCGCGTCCTCCTCTTCCAGCGAGATGGCCAGCGCGAGGATTTCCTGTTCGGTAAGACTGTCGAAGGTCTTCATAATTTGATTTCAGATGGTAGGGCCGCGCTGCCGCGCGGCCAATTTGAGATTGAGGCGGCGCGGCAGCGCCGCCCTACCTGTTGGAATTTGAAATTTCATAAGAATGGCGAGAACAATCGCGCGACAGAGTCACGTATTTTTCCGGGAATCGTCCGCGCATCCACCTCCGCCTTGGTCACCTCGTGCGCGCCGCGGAGTTTTTGGGCAATAACCGCCGCCATTTCGAGCGCGAACTCGCGCCCGTAACACTCCACGTTCAACTCAAAATTCAGCCGCAGGCTGCGCGCGTCCCAGTTCGCCGAGCCCAGCAGCACCCAATGATTGTCCACCACCATCAGCTTCGAATGATCGAACGGCGGCGGCGTCAGCCAGATGTGACAGCCATGTTGAAGCACCTGCCACCACAGGGCTCGCGACGCCCAATGCACGAACGGCAGATTGTTTTTGGCCGGCAGAATGATGTCCACGCGCACGCCGCGCAAAGCTGCGAGGTTTAACGCGGAAATGAGCGTGGTGTCCGGCAGAAAATATGGCGTGAGAATCTGCACCGATGTCTGGGACTCGGCCAATGCCGCCAGCAACGTCCAGCGCAATTTTTCGAAATCGGCGTCCGGACCGTCGGTGATGACTCGGGCCGCGACACCCCGATGGTGGGACTGTGGTTCAGGAAACCAAATCTCGCCGTTCAATATTTCACCGGTGGCAAACACCCAGTCGTTGACAAACGCATCCTGCAACTGCGTCACGATCGGGCCTTCCACATGAAAGTGCAGGTCTTGCACCGGGCTTTTGGGCCGGTCAACCAGGACGTTGCCATGCCGGACGTTCATGCCGCCGGTGAAGGCCGTTGCGCCGTCCACCACCAGAATTTTGCGATGATCGCGCAAATTGATGGTGGCCACGCGCCACGGTGTCAACAGGGACGCCGGCAGAAACCGGGCACAAGGGACTTGCAGGGCTTTCAAGCGGTGGATGATGGAAGGCCAGGAATAACGCGTGCCGGCGGCATCAATCAACACCCGTACGGTCACCCCGCGTTTTACGGCTCGCCCGAGCGCCTCGGCAAATTGGTTTCCGCTGGCGTCGTTGTCAAAAATGTAGGTGCATAATGAGATGGATTTTTTCGCGGACTCGATGGCGGCGAGCATGGCGGGGAATGCCTGATCGCCGTTCACCAGCGGCTGGACGTGGTTGCCGGGCGTGAGCGGGCGGGAGACGACGCGGGTGACGGTGCGGGCAAGTAGTTTCAAATGTTCCGCGCCTTCATGCTCCGGTTCGCCAAGGTTTTTTGGCATTCCGCGTTGCCGGGTGCGATGCACGCCCAGCACCAGGGCGCGGCGGCGGATGCGATTGACGCCCAGCGCGAGGTAAAGCAGCGGACCAACAGCCGGCAACAGCCAGATGACGCCGAGCCAGAGCGTGGCGGCGCGGGAATCGCGTTTATGGAGCAGCGCATGAATCGAGGCCAGTAACGCGGCCAGGAAATCGAAGCCGGCGGCCAGGTGCGGCCAGTAGTTGCAAATGACATTGAGCCAGTCCATTGCCGGCCAACTTTACGAACGAGGGAAGCCCGCTGGCAAGTGTTGTCCGACAGGATTCTTATCCTCCATCGGCCTCTCACATAATTTCTACACGAGCATCAAAGGCCGGTTAAAGTCTTTCCAGCCTGTTGCGATTTCCATACGATGACGATGTTTCTATGAAACAGAAGACGCCAATGGCGCGTTCATTTTTCTTTTGTCTGATCCTTGTTTTAGCCGCGCTTTTCGCCTATTTCCCGTCACTTTCCGGAAAATTTGTTTGGGACGACGATTCGTGGACGACCGGGATTTCGGGATTGTTGACCGATACTTCGGGATTGCGTTTGATGTGGTTCCACCCTACCGCGTTGCAACAATATTATCCGCTCGCGGGCACTACGTTCTGGATCGATTACCAGCTTTGGGGTTTCCGGCCCCTGCCCTATCACGTGGAAAATGTGCTGCTGCACGCATCTGCCGCGATACTGTTCTGGAGATTGTTACGGCGGCTGCAAGTGCCGGGCGCCTGGCTGGCGGGATTTATCTTCGCGCTGCATCCGGTCATGGTGGAGTCGGCGGGCTGGATAACCGAACGCAAGAACGTGCTGTCGCTGGTGCTTTTCCTGGGCGCGTTGCTGGCGTACGGAAGGTTTAATTCAATTTGGCAGGAAGAAAACAGTCCCGGCACTAGGGTTTCCCAACCACGGCGATGGATTGCTTATGCGCTGGCTTTTATCTTGTTTATTGCGGCGTTGCTGGCCAAGACAACGGCGTTTTCACTGCCGGCGGTCATTTTGCTGATTGGCTGGTTGAAACGTGGACGGCTCCGGTGGCGGGCGGACATTGTGCCGACGTTGCCGTTTTTTGGGATGTCCATCGGACTTTGTCTGGTGACGGCATGGCTGGAGAAAAACCACGTGGGCGCCAGCGGACCGGAATGGGTCATTCCTTTTCCGGAACGGTGTTTGATTGCGGGGCGGGCGTTTTGGTTTTACCTCGGCAAGTTGTTTTGGCCAGTAAATTTATGTTTCGTATATCCGCGATGGCAACTCAACGCCGGTTTATGGTGGCAATGGCTCTATCCCGTCAGCGCGGCGGGCGTCCTGCTGGGGCTTTGGCTGGCACGGGAAAAGATCGGACGCGGCCCGGCAGCGGCGGTATTTTACTTTGTGGGAACGCTGTTTCCGGTATTGGGTTTTCTGAATGCATACTTCATGCGTTTCTCGTTCGTGTGCGATCACTGGGTGTATTTGTCAAGTCTGGGCCTTATCGCGTTGGCGGCGGGTCTGGTGGCACGGACAGCCGAACATTTACGCTGCCCGGCAGTGCTTTATGGCTGCGGCGCGGTA